>JAESFW010000026.1_pt1 | contig 505942 bp, 526 predicted proteins | sample 9269481 | NCBI WGS metagenome assembly JAESFW01 (sample SAMN14515350, study PRJNA621654) | algae metagenome | isolation source: Lyngbya sp. HA4199-MV5 and co-occurring heterotrophs from soil with... | place: USA: Ahupuaa O Kahana State Park, Hawaii | collected 2009-07-21 | reverse complement strand
TAAACTCAATCCTCATCCGGGCTCCGCGCCCGGCGCTCCGCCCGCCCGCCCCAACTCCGCGTGTGAACGACGGAGCGAAGACGCGTGCGCACGTTCAAAGGAGCGCGGACCTCCAGGTCCGCGAAACCGACGGCCGCGCAAGTCGCGGACGTCCACGTCCGCGCTCCTATCGACACCCACACCCCATCCCCCCCAATCCCCAGGCCTCCGACCGGCCAAGCTTGAACCTGTCCCGTTCCGGACCACATACTTTCCCGAAGGCCGCCACAAGGCGGGTCGAGTCGAAACGGTCGGGCTCTCGCCCCCCACGCCGGCGCGACGGGTTCGGGATCAACCCGGGCTCCAGGAAGTCGCATCAATGTCCGAGTCCAAAGTCCTCCCCGTCCTGCCGCTGCGGGACATCGTCGTGTTCCCGCACATGGTCGTGCCGCTGTTCGTCGGCCGCGAGAAATCCGTGCGCGCGCTGGACGAGATCATGAAGGGCGAAAAGCAGATCCTGCTGGCCACCCAGAAGAACAGCGTCGACGACGATCCCGCCGCCGACGCCATCTATCCCATCGGCGTCCTGGCCACCGTGCTGCAGCTGCTGAAGCTGCCGGACGGCACCGTGAAGGTGCTGGTCGAGGGCAAGCGCCGCGCCCGCCTGACCCGCTTCACCGGCCAGTCGGAGTATTTCGAGGCCGAGGCCGTCGCCATCGACGACGAGATCGACGATCCGGCCCGCGCCGAGGCCCTGTCGCGCGCCGTGATCGAGCATTTCGAACACTATGTGAAGCTGAACAAGAAGATCCCGCCCGAAGCGCTCAGCTCCATTCCCCAGATCACCGATCCGTCCAAGCTGGCCGACAGCGTGGCCGCTCACCTTTCGGTCAAGATCGCCGACAAGCAGAAGCTGCTGGAGACCTTCGACGTCGCCGGCCGTCTGGAGCAGGTCTACGGCCTGATGGAGGGCGAGATCTCGGTCCTGCAGGTCGAGAAGAAGATCCGCTCGCGCGTCAAGCGCCAGATGGAGAAGACCCAGCGGGAATACTATCTGAACGAGCAGATGAAGGCGATCCAGCGCGAGCTGGGCGAGACCGACGACCAGCGCGACGAGATCATGGAACTCGAAAAGCGCATCCGGAAGACCAGGCTGTCCAAGGAGGCGCGCGCCAAGGCCGACGCCGAGGTCAAGAAGCTGCGCAACATGTCGCCGATGTCGGCCGAGAGCACCGTGGTGCGGAACTATCTCGACTGGCTGCTGTCGATCCCGTGGGGCAAGGCCAAGCAGAAGCCGATCGATCTCAAGAAGGCCGAGGACATCCTCGAGGAGGACCACTATGGCCTCGAGAAGGTCAAGGAACGGATCATCGAGTATCTGGCCGTCCAGGCGCGCACGGGCTCGCTGAAAGGCCCGATCCTGTGCCTCGTCGGCCCTCCGGGCGTCGGCAAGACCTCGCTCGCCAAGTCCATCGCCAAGGCGACGGGGCGTGAATACGTCCGCATGTCGCTGGGCGGCGTGCGCGACGAGGCCGAGATCCGCGGCCACCGCCGGACCTACATCGGCTCCATGCCCGGCAAGATCATCCAGTCGATGAAGAAGGCCAAGACCACCAACGCCTTCATCCTGCTGGACGAGATCGACAAGCTGGGCGCCGACTGGCGCGGCGACCCGTCCTCGGCTCTTCTGGAAGTGCTGGACCCGGCCCAGAACTCGACCTTCGGCGACCACTATCTGGAGGTCGACTACGACCTGTCGAACATCATGTTCGTCACCACGGCCAACAGCCTGAACATGCCCCAGCCGCTGATGGATCGGATGGAGATCATCCGGGTGTCGGGCTACACCGAGGACGAGAAGGTCGAGATCGCCCGGCGTCACGTCCTGCCCAGGCTGCTGACCGACCACGGGCTGAAGACGGACGAACTGATCGTTCCGGACGCCATGATCCGCGACCTGATCCGCTACTACACCCGCGAGGCCGGCGTGCGCTCGCTGGAGCGGGCGCTGGGCGGCGTGGCCCGAAAGGCGGTGCGCGAGATGGCCAAGACGGGAGCCGCCGCGATCACCGTCGATGAGGCCAAGCTGGCCGAGTACGCGGGCGTGAAGAAGTTCCGCTACGGCGAGACCGACGAAAACGACCAGGTCGGCATCGTCACCGGCCTCGCCTGGACCGAGTTCGGCGGCGACATCCTGACCATCGAGGCGATCCGGATGCCGGGCCGCGGCCGCATGACCGTGACCGGCAACCTGAAGGAGGTGATGAAGGAATCGATCTCCGCCGCCGCCTCCTACGTCCGGGCCCGCTCGCTGGCCTTCGGCGTCAAGCCGCCGGTGTTCGAGAAGACCGACATCCACGTCCACGTGCCGGACGGCGCCACGCCCAAGGACGGCCCCTCCGCCGGCGTCGCCATGACGGTCGCCATGGTCTCGGTCCTGACCGGCGTGCCGATCCGCAAGGACATCGCCATGACCGGCGAGATCACCCTGCGCGGCCGCGTCACCGCCATCGGCGGGCTGAAGGAGAAGCTGCTGGCCGCCCTGCGGTCCGGCATCAAGACGGTGCTGATCCCGCAGGAGAACGAGAAGGACCTGGCCGACGTGCCCGACAACGTGAAGTCGGCGCTGGAGATCGTGCCGATCTCGACGGCGGACGAGGCGCTGAAATGGGCTCTGACCGGCACGCTGACGCCGGTGGAGTGGGACGAGGCCGCCGAGCCTCTGCCCCCGGCCGGTCCGCCGGCCGACGGCGCGGCGGTGACGATCAGCCACTGAGGTCGGAAGAAAAAGGCCCGCCGGATCGCTCCGGCGGGCCTTGGTTTCTGGTGGGCGGCGAGGGGTTCGAACCCCCGACCCCCTCGGTGTAAACGAGGTGCTCTGACCAGCTGAGCTAGCCGCCCGCCTCAGAACCGGAAGCTGGCCCGCAGCAGCAGCATGTAGCGGACGTAGTCCTCGATCATCTCGGCGTCCGCGCTGATCGACAGCATGCCCAGCTCGTTGCCGACGTTCAGTCGCAAGCCGATGATCGGCCCCCCGCCCTCGATGCCGTCGGGCGTGATGGCGAAGTCGGTGCCCCCGCCGGCGAACCGGCCCATGGTCACGCCGGGATCCACGGAGATGTTCTGGCGCCAGCCCAGGCGGAGCTCAGGCTTCAGCCAGCTGCGTTCGCCCAGGCTCATGCCGACGTTCATCGCCGCGACGGCCGAGAACATGTGCCCCTCGCGCTCGTCGATCTCCAGGTCGAAGGCGCTGCCCGCGCCGGTTTCCAGGTGGGAGTCCTCGTTGAGCGAAAAATACTCCGCATAGATCTCCGGCCGGATCGTGAAACGGCCATAGGTCCGCTCGTAGGAGGCGCCTCCGGCCAGGGCCACGGTCCAGCCGTTCCAGCTGGAGGTGTTCGTCAGGTTCAGGCCCGAGCCGACCAGCCGCCGGGTCGAGTCGAAGGTCGCATAGCCGCCCGCGGCCCGTGCCCACGTCGTCCAGTACTGCCCTTGCGCTCGCCAGTAGACGCCCAGTTCGATCAGGCTGGCCGAGACGACTTCCTCGGCGGCCGACTCCGGATCCTCCAGGTCGGCGGAGGTGAAGGCCAGGCTGACGCCGAGGTTGCCGTAGTCCGAACCCATCTCGATTCCGCCGGCGACGCCGAAGCCTTCGGAGCGGAAGCCGTAGGTGTCGGTCTTGTCCTTGTCGGCGTAGAAGGTGATCTCCTGCAGCCAGGCGCTGGCTTGGCCCGGCGCGGCGGAGGCGTTGCGGCCGACCAGCGCGCGAGTCACCGCGTCCACCCCTCCGGCGAGAGACAGGAGCGGGCCGCCGGAGTGGTCGGGCAACAGCTGCTCATAAAGGTCGATGAAGCCCTCGCGCCCCGTCTCGCCGATGAAGGCCTCGAGCAGGGCGTCGTCTGATCCGAGCGCGCCGTAGAAGGCGTCATAGAAGCCGGCTTCCGCCGCGATCAGTCCCGCCTCGTCGGCGGTCCGCCGCCTGACGTCGACGAACACCGTTCCCGCGGCCACGTCAGCGCCCGCATCGACGCGGTAGATGAACGGCGAATTGGCTTCCGTCGCCCCGAAGTCGACCTGACCCAGCGTCAGCGTGCCGGCGTCAATGACTGTGAACCGACGCGGTTGGTCGATCAGCGAGCTGAACCGCACGCCGAGTTGGGCTCCGTTCTGAAGATTCGCATTGCCGGTCACGGCGTAACCGCCGGCCTGACCGGTCTGGCCGTCCACGGTCACGATCAGCCGCCCGTCCGCCCCGACCGTCAGGTCCGAGACCGTCAGGGGACCGTTCTGTCGGGCGTCGAGGATGCCGTCCTGCACATTGATCGACAGCAGGCCGTCGGCGTCGCTGAGGCGGCCCGTCACGCGCGCGCCGCCGTCGACGCGCAGGACGTCGGCCCCGACGCCGAACGAGACGTCGCCCGTGATCGTCCCGTTGCGGACGTCGAGCACGTCGGCCCCCGATCCGAACCGGACGTCGCCCAGGATCGACGGCTCGTCGGCGTCCAGAACGCCGTCTCCGTCCTCGTCGTCGCCCGTGGCGCCCGAAGCGGACGATCCGTCCTGGATGAAGGTCACACCCGTCGTGTTGGCGGTCAGGTCGAAGGCGACGGCGACGCCGGTGATCGGATCGTCGTCCTCGTTCGGGTTGATGTTGACTTCGACGATGCCGAGGTTGGTGATGCGGGTCAGGGTTCCGCTGAGATCCCGCACGGCCGTGACGTTGGCCGTGCCGCCGCCGGTGACGGCCAGCATCGTGCCGCGGTTGACCAGTTCCGGCACCGAGGCGCCGGCCTCGATCAGCAGGGTGGTCACCTCTCCGCCGACGGCGCTGGCGCTGGCGGCCGTCATGAAGCCGTCCAGATGGACGCGCGGCGTGGTCACGCCGGCCCCGAACCGGAACGCCGTCGCGTCGCCGTCGTAGGCGAGGACGGACACGGGCCCTGAGCTCAGAACGCCGCCTGCGATGTTCACGGCCTGACCGCCGGCCGCCCCGAACCGGATGGCCTGGGCGTCCACGCCGTCCAGGATGCCTTGCGACGTCACCGATCCCCGGTTGATGAAGCCGAAATTCAGATCCCCCGTGCCGACGGCGCCGAGGGTGATCGCCTGGGTCTGCGACCCGACCAGAATGGCCGGCGCCGCGCCATAGACCGTCACCGACGAGGAGGACTCCTGATCGTCCGCGACGCCGTCGCCGTCGTCGTCGGTGCTGGAGGAGTTGGTCTCTGTGGGCAGCACGTCGAACAGGACGCCGCGTGCGACGTTGCCCGCGATCACGACCGTCGGCCCCCCTTCGAGGCGATCGTCGGCGTCGACGTCGTCCAGCACGTCCTGTGCGGGACGCGAGGTGTAGCGATAGCCGGTCGCCTGAAGGTTCCCCTGGAAGACGAGAGCGCCTGTGACGTCGCCCTCGAAACGCGCGGCGCTGGAGCCCTCTCCCAGAACGTTGATCGACCCGCCGATCCAGGCGTTGCCGTTAAGCGTTCCCGCGCTCCGCACGCCGACGCCGCGGTCGCCGATGACGCGGACGTCGCCCTGGTTCCTCAGCGTTCCCGTCATCCCGGCGTCGATCGAAATGCCGAAGGAGTCGTTGCCCTCGACCTGGATCAGGCCCGTGCGGCTGACGATGACGTCCGCCGTCGCCGGACCCGCCACGCGCACGCCGTAGCGTCCCGAACCGGTGGCGAAGGGGCCGTCGGAATCGAGGTCGTTGTCGGGGTTGGGATACTGACCGAGGCTGTCCCCGATCGTGATGCGGTCGTTGATCGTGACGGTGGTCGTCACGCCCCCATTGACCAGAACTCCCGTGGCTCCGTCGGCGGCGTTGGTGAAAGTGACCGCGCCGCCCGAGCCGAGCGTGAAATTGTTGTTCGAATCGACCGTGACGGCCGTTCCCGTCGTCAGGTTGATCGCGCCGCCCGAAGTGATCTCGACGTTGGCCGCTCCGCCGTTGTTGGCGGTGGACGTCAGGATGGGCGTGGTGCGGGCCGTGTTGATGACGACCTGAGCCTGGGCGCCGGCGGCGAGGAGAAGAGGCGCGAGCGCCGCGGCGGTCGCATAGAAAAGACGCATGAGCGGGGCTACCCTCGACGGCGCACGAGACGGAATTCGAGGGCGTTTAGCAGGCCCCTCGGACGTTTGTCCCAAGTTTCCCGAATTTGAGGCGAATGCAAGGCCGAACGCCCCCGAAAGGACTTGTCTGCGTCGCAATCTAAATGATATCATTTCGACATTGAAACCAAGGGGGCTTCCATGACTGATGCGCGCGAGCGTTCCACCGAGCGGCCGGCCAAGGCGGCCGGGGGCATTCCCATCCTGTTGGCGACCTTGGCGATGGTCGTGGCGGGCCCGGTTCTGGTCGCCCAGAGCCCCGAGGCCTGGCCCAATCTGGTCGGAGGCATATCCTTGGCCACGCTCGGCCTGTTCCTGATGTGTGGCTTCTACGCCCTGCAGCCCAATGAGGCCGCGGCCATCCTGCTGTTCGGCGACTATCGCGGCACCGACCGCACGACCGGCCTGCGCTGGGTGCTGCCCTGGTACACCCGCAAGAAGATCAGTCTGCGGGCCCGCAACCTGACCAGCGACAAGTTGAAGGTGAACGACAAGCGCGGCAATCCGATCGAGATCGCGGCCAACGTGGTCTGGCGCGTGGAGGATTCGGCCCAGGCCCTGTTCGACGTCGACGACTATCAGGCCTTCGTGAACATTCAGGTGGACACCGGCCTTCGGGACCTGACGTCCCACTACGCCTACGACCACGGCGAGGAACAAGAGCTGACCTTGCGCGCCGACGCCGAGGACGTGGCCGACCGGCTGCGCAAGGAGCTGGCGTCGCGGGTGTCGGTCGCGGGCGTCGTGGTGGATGAGGCGCGGCTGGCGCACCTGGCCTATGCGCCCGAGATCGCCCAGGCGATGCTGAAGCGCCAGCAGGCCGAGGCCGTGCTGGCCGCGCGCCGCCTGATCGTGAAGGGCGCCGTGGGCATGGTTGAGAACGCCTTGACCGACCTCGGCGAACGCGGCGTGGTCGATCTGGACGAGGACCGCAAAGCGGCCATGGTGTCCAACCTTCTGGTCGTGCTGTGCGCCGACCGCGAAGCCCAGCCGGTGGTCAACACCGGCACGCTTTACGGCTGATGCCGGGCAAGGCGAAGAAGGCCTTTCTGCTTCGCGCCTCGCCCGAGGTGATGGCGGCGGTCGAGCGATTGGCCGCCGCCGAACTGCGCTCGGTCAACGCCCAGGTCGAGATGCTGTTGCGGGAGGCGTTGCAGACGCGAGGGCGCGCACCGCGTCATCCTCCGTCCACGGATCGGTCGTCGTCCCCGGATCAGGACGCTTGAGATTGCCGCCGCCGGGCCCTATGCGCGCCTGATGATAAAGCGCCTGAAGTCCCGTCGCCGACAAGTCCAGGGCGTGGAGGTCGTGGATGCCGGGCACGTCGATCCGCGTGCGCTCAGGGGCGTGCCGGTCCAGGAGGCGGAACTCCGGCTCATTCCAGGGCTGGATGAGGAGGTTTCCGAAACCCTCACCGGCCTGAAGGCCGCGACGGCGGGCGACGCGCGGCCCCGGTTGATCGACACCACCATGCTGTTCGCGCCGAAGTCCGGCGGCGTGAAGCGTTACCTGATGTCCAAGAAGGCGTGGCTGGAAGCCGAACGCCCCGACGTGGCGCACTCCCTCATCGTGCCGGGCGCCCACCATGAAATGGGAGGAGACGGCATCGTCAGGCTGCACGCGGCCAAGCTGCCCTTCGGCGACGGTTATCGCTGGCCCCAGTCGGTGCGGCGGTGGGGCGCCTGGGTGGCGGCGGCCAATCCCGCCGTGATCGAGGCGGGCGATCCCTACACCCCGGGCCAGGGCGCCCTGGAGGCGGGGCAGCGGACGGGGTGCCCGGTGATCGGCTTCTGCCACTCCGACCCCGCCGGCCTGGCCGCGCTGCATTTCGGCGAATGGGCCAAGAAGCCGGTCGAGAAGCGCTGGGCTCGGCTGTTCGGCCAGTTCGACCGCGTGGTCTCGCCCAGCCGCTACATCGCGCGACGGCTGGAGGAGGCGGGCATCGGCGACATCGTCGTCCAGCCGCTGGGCGTGGACGTGAAGACCTTCCGTCCCGATAGACGGGATCGAGACTGGCTGCTGGAGCGGCTGGGCCTGCCCGCCAAGGCGCGCCTGCTGTGCTTCGCGGGCCGGCCGGCGCGCGAGAAGAACGTCGACGTCCTGATCGAGGCGGTGCAGAAGTTGGGCGATCCCTACTATCTGGTTCTGGTGGGCGCGGGGCAGGGGTTGCCGGCCGAGGAGCGCGTGATTTCCTTGCCTTATGAGGCGAACCCGAAAGTCGTGGCGAAGATCATCGCCAGCTGCGACGCCTTCGTTCACGCCAACGACAAGGAGCCGTTCGGCCTGATCGTGCTGGAGGCCATGGCCTGCGGCCGGGCGGTGGTCGGCATCAACGCGGGCGGGGTGAAGGAGACGGTCGATTCTTCCGTGGGCCAACTGGCGCGCGCTGCGGAGCCCGGCGCCTACGCCGAGGCGGTCCGGGCGTTGTTCGAGCGTGACGTCGAGACCCTGGGCGCGGCGGCGAGGATCAAGGCGGTCGACGTCTTCTCCTGGGGAAGGGTGTTCGAGGGCCTGTGCGAGGTCTATGCCGACGTCAGCGGCCGCGACGAATTCCGGCGGGGCAGGGGAGGGGACACATGAAGAAGCTGGCGATCACGGCGGCCGTGGCGGTCGGGCTTTCCCTGGCGGCGGGGGCGGCGTCGGCCCAGACCGTGGTGCTGGTCCGGCATGCGGAAAAGGCCGACGCGTCGCGCGATCCGGTCCTGTCGGAAGCGGGCGTGCGGCGGGCGGGGGAACTGGACGCGACCTTCGGCGATCACGGTCCTGAACTGGTGCTCGTCAGCCCTTTTCAGCGCACGTTTCTGACCGCCGGACCCACGATCGACGCCTTCGATTCCGAAATGAAGGTCGTCGCGCTGGATCAGGGCGTGGACGCCCACGTCGCGGCGGTGGTGACTGAAGTGCGGTCGCGCCCGCGCGACGCCTTGGTCCTCGTGGTGGGACACAGCAACACCGTGCCGCTGATCGCCCGGGCCTTGGGCGTCGAGGCGGCCGACATGCCGGAGTGCGAGTACGACCGCATGACCCGGATCGATCTGAACGAGGCCGCGCCGACCGTCCACGTGACGCGCTACGGAGCGCCGGCCGACTGCTGACCGGGCAGACCTGGCGGGACGCCGGGGCGTTCGGAACGTCTTTCGGCATGAGACTGGGATGGGCGGTCGCCATTCCGACTGGGTCAGGAATGGCGCGAGTGACGGGGCTCGAACCCGCGACCTCCGGCGTGACAGGCCGGCACTCTAACCAACTGAGCTACACCCGCACATCCCGGCCGAAGCGCGTGCGCGCCGCGGCGAGGGGCGTCGTTTAGGCGGGGGCCGCGCGCCCGTCAAGCGCGGCCCCGATCGATTTTTAGCCGATCATCGGGCGGCCGCCTGGGGGGACGTCGTCTCGCCCGCGATGCCCCCTTCGGCCGACGGCTTGGCCGCCACGGTGGGGGGCGGAGGCTCGTAGTGGACGCCCACGCCCGGCCCCAGCGGCAAATCCAGCGCCACCCACATCGCCACCATGGTCAGGCCCGCGATCAGGAAGACCCCGGCATAGGGCAGCATGGTCGACATCAGACTGCCCAGACCGAACCTCGGATCCCAGCGCTGTGCGAAGGTCAGGATCAGGGGGAAGTAGCTCATCAGCGGCGTGGCGATGTTGGTGACCGAATCGCCCATGCGGTAGGCGGCCGTGGTCATCTCGGGGCTGATGCCCAGCAGCATGAACATCGGCACCACGATTGGCGCCAGCGCCGACCACTTGGCCGAGGCCGAGCCGACGAAAAGATCGAAGAAGCACGACACCAGAACCACGCTGATCAGCAGCAGCGGCGCGGGCAGGTTGACCTGCTGCAAACTCTCGGCGGCGTTGATGGCCAGGATCGGCCCCAGACCCGACCAGTTGAACATGGCCACGAAGTGCGCGGCGAAGAACACCAGCACCAGATAGGGCGCCAACTGCACCAGCCCCTCGCGCATCATCCGCACCAGATCGCGGTGGGTCTTCACCGAGCCCGAGCCCACGCCGAAGGCCGCGCCGGTCAGGAAGAAGGTGATCGCGAAGAAGGCCGCCAGAGACTTGTAGAGCGGGTTCATCCGCTGGGCCGGCTCGGCCGCCGTGTCCACGAAAGGCGAGCTGGGCATCAGGGTGATCGCCGTCCAGACGGCGATCATGGCCAGAACCGTCAGGCCCGCGAACATCAGGCCGCGCTTGTCCGACGCGGTCAGCGACGCCTTCTCGACCTCTTCGGCCTCGTCCAGACGATCCAGATCGACCGGCGGTCGCCACAGGCCCAGCCTCGGCTCGATCACCCGGTCGGTCAGGAACCAGATGATCGGCGTGAAGACGAGGACGACGCCCAGGATGAAGAACCAGTTGCCCGCGATGTTCACCGAATAGGACGGGTCGATCAGGTGCGCCGCCGGCTCGGTGATGCCCAGCAACAGGGCGTCCTGCGCGCCGGGGACCAGATTGCCGGCATAGCCGCCCGACACCGCCGCGAAGCCCGCCGCCAGACCGGCCAGCGGATGCCGCCCCGCCGCCGCGAAGATCACCGCCGCCAGCGGGATGACCACGACGTAGGCCGAGTCCGAGGCGTGGTGCGAGACCATGCCGGTGATGGCGATCGCCGGCGTCAGCAGCCAGCGCGGCGCATTGGTCAGGGCCCCGCGGACGGCGGCGATGAACAGGCCCGAGCGCTCGGCGACCGAGGCGCCGTAGATGATGACCACGACGATCCCCAGCGGCGGGAAATCGGTCAGGGTCTTGGGCATGTCGATGAAGAGCTTCTGCAGATTCTCCGGGGCCAGCAGACTCTTGGCGGCCAGCTCGTCGCCTGTCACCGGATTGACCGCGTTCCAACCCAGGCCCGCGCCGACCAGACTGAGCACCACCAGTCCCCCGATCAACCACAGAAACAGGAAGACGGGGTCGGGCAGCTTGTTGCCGACCCTTTCCACGGCGTCGAGGACGCGGGCGCCGAGCTTCATTGAGAACTCCGAACTGGGAAGAGGGTGAACCAAGGGAGACGGTCGCGGCGCAAAGCGCAAGTGCGGCGCGGCGGCCTGTGCGAACGACTCGCAGAAATTCCCCGTGTCGCGGGGGTTTGAACGCGAGGGGGAGTGCGTCTAGAAAGCCGCGATTCCGCCCGCCTTCCCCTTACGGGCGACCGAGGTTTTCTCGATGAACGCGTTCCTTCTGGAATACCTGCCCGCCGTCATCTTCCTGGCGCTGGGCGGGGTGATCGGCATTCTGTTCACGGTGGCGGCCCTGGTGGTCGCGCCCAAGAACCCGGACAGCGACAAGCTGGCGGCCTATGAGTGCGGATTCAACGCCTTCGACGACGCGCGCATGAAGTTCGACGTGCGCTTCTATCTGGTCTCGATCCTGTTCATCATCTTCGACCTGGAGGTCGCCTTCCTGTTCCCGTGGGCGGTGTCGCTGTTCGACCTGTCGCAGGCCGGAATGGTGTTCGCCTTCTGGTCGATGATGGTTTTCCTGGGCGTGCTGACGGTCGGCTTCATCTACGAATGGAAGAAGGGAGCCCTGGAATGGGAGTGATCGTTCCCGGCGCGACCCCTCCGGCGCCCTCCAGCCCCTATGGCCTTTCCGCCCGCTCGTCGGTCGAAGGCTACGATCCCGCGCTGCACGACAAGTTCTTCGAACAGGTCAACATGGAGCTGGGCGAGCGCGGCTTCCTGACCGCCTCGCTGGACGACGTGATCAACTGGGCCCGCACGGGCTCGCTGATGTGGATGACCTTCGGCCTGGCGTGCTGCGCCGTGGAGATGATCCAGGCGTCGATGCCGCGCTACGACCTGGAGCGCTTCGGCATGGCCCCGCGCGCCAGCCCGCGCCAGTCCGACCTGATGATCGTGGCCGGCACCCTGACCAACAAGATGGCCCCCGCCCTGCGCCGGGTCTACGACCAGATGCCGGACCCGCGCTACGTCCTGTCGATGGGCAGCTGCGCCAACGGCGGCGGATATTACCACTACAGTTATTCCGTCGTGCGGGGCTGCGACCGGGTCGTGCCGGTGGACGTGTACGTGCCGGGGTGCCCGCCGACGGCGGAGGCGCTGGTCTATGGGCTGCTGCAGCTGCAGAAGAAGATCCGACGCACGGGGACGATCGACCGATGAGCGCGATCGTCGAGATGGAAGAAGCGCTGACGCCGCTGGGCGCCGAGATGGTGGCCGAGCTGGGCGTCACGGCCCAGGTGGCGTTCGGCGAGCTGACGCTGGTGGCCGAGCGCGAGAAGATCGTGGAGGTCCTGACCGACCTTCGCGACCGGTTCGGGTTCCAGCAGCTGCTGGACGTGTGCGGCGCGGACTATCCGGACCGCGAAGAGCGGTTCGAGGTGGTCTATCATCTGCTGTCGATGACCCGGAACGCGCGGGTACGCGTCAAGGTGGCGACGGACGAGGTCCAGCCGGTGCCCAGCGTCATCGAGGTCTATCCCAGCGCCAACTGGTTCGAGCGCGAGGCCTTCGACATGTACGGCATGCTGTTCTCGGGCCATCCCGACATGCGCCGCCTGCTGACCGACTACGGCTTCGAGGGGCATCCGCTGCGCAAGGACTTCCCCATGACCGGCCACGTCGAGGTGCGCTGGGACGAGGAACAGCGCCGCGTGGTCTATGAGCCGGTTCGGCTGGCGCAGGAGTTCCGCAACTTCGACTTCCTGTCCCCCTGGGAGGGCGCGGAGTATCCGGCGCCGGTCCTGCCCGGCGACGAGAAGGTGAAGGGCTGACCATGGCCGACGGAACCCGCACCCCGGCGCCCCAGCCGACCGCCGTCCTGGGCACGGACGTGTTCGACGACGCGCCGCACGACGGCCGGACGTCTCATGCGCGCGAGATGGACGACCGCAAGTTCACCATCAACTTCGGCCCCCAGCACCCGGCCGCGCACGGCGTGCTGCGCCTGGTGCTGGAGCTGGACGGCGAACTGGTGACGCGCGTCGATCCGCACATCGGCCTGCTGCACCGCGGCACCGAAAAGCTGATGGAGGCCCGCACCTACCTGCAGAACGTGCCCTATCTGGACCGGCTGGACTACGTCTCGCCGATGAACCAAGAGCACGCCTTCTGCCTGGCGATCGAGCGTCTGCTGGGGATCGAGGTCCCGTACCGCGCCCAGTTGATCCGGGTGCTGTACTCCGAGATCGGCCGCATCCTGTCGCACATGCTGAACGTGACGACCCAGGCGATGGACGTCGGAGCGCTGACGCCGCCGCTGTGGGGCTTCGAGCAGCGCGAGAAGCTGATGGTGTTCTATGAGCGCGCCTGCGGGGCGCGCCTGCACGCCAACTATTTCCGTCCGGGCGGGGTCCATCAGGATCTGCCGGGCGAGCTGATCGACGACATCGCCCGCTGGTGCCAGGAATTCCCGGCGGCGATGAAGGACATCGACGCCCTGGTCACCGAGAACCGCATCTTCAAACAGCGCAACGTCGACATCGGGGTGGTGTCGAAGGAGCAGGCGCTGGACTGGGGCTTCACCGGCGTGATGCTGCGTGGGTCCGACATCGCCTGGGATCTGCGCAAGAACCAGCCTTACGAGTGCTACGCCGAGCTGGAGTTCGACGTGCCGGTCGGCAAGAACGGCGACTGCTGGGACCGCTATCTGTGCCGCATGGAAGAGATGCGGCAGTCGGCGCGGATCATGGAGCAGTGCATCCATCGCCTGCGCAACTGCCCCGGCGCGCCCATCATGGTCGAGGACAACAAGATCGCCCCGCCGCGTCGTGGCGAGATGAAGCGGTCGATGGAAGCCCTGATCCATCACTTCAAGCTCTACACCGAAGGCTTCCGCACGCCGGAAGGCGAGGTCTATGCCGCCGTCGAGGCGCCCAAAGGGGAGTTCGGCATCTATCTGGTCTCCGACGGCACCAACAAGCCGTACCGGGTGAAGATCTCGGCCCCCGGCTTTCGGCACCTGCAGGCCATGGACTGGATGAACCGCGGGCACATGCTGGCCGACGTGTCGGCCATCCTGGGGTCGCTGGACATCGTCTTCGGCGAGGTCGACCGCTGATGATGTTCGACTGCGATCCGGTGGAGGTGGTGGAGCGCCAGTTGCAGGCCTTTCAGGCCGGCGACCTGAACGCGTTCGTCGCCATGTACGCTCCGGACGCGGTCGTCTCGAACTTCCCCGGCACGCCGATCATGACCGGCCATGACGAGATGCGGGCGGGCTATGCCCCGGCGTTCGAAAACCGACAGTTCATGCTGACGCTGGGCGAGCGGATCGCCAACGGCCAGTTCGTCATCGACGAGGAGGTCATCGCCGTCGGCGGCGCCGAGGTGACGCGCGCGGTGGTGATCTATCAGGTCGAGGGCTGCACCATCGCACGGTCGTGGATCCTGCCGGACGCGGAGGCCGCCGAATGAACGCCTTCGTCGTGGACCCCATCTTCACGCAGCTGCAGGTCTGGGCTTTCGCCGGCTTGCTGGCGTTCGGTCTGGCGGTCGAGTTCGCCTTTTCGCCGCGTCGTCGGGAGCGGCTGGGCGTGTTCGGCTTCCTGCTGGGTGCCGGCCTGATGCAGGCGCCGGCCGTCGCCGGGGTGACGCTGGTGCGCGGCGCCTATCGGCTGGCTTATCTGGAAGACGGCCGCGGCTTCCTGGAGGCCAATCTGCGCAGCCTTCCCTGGATGATGGGCGCCATCTTCCTCGGGGGGCTGGCCGTGCGCCGCCTGCCGCCGTTCTCGTTCGCCACGGGCGCCCTGGTCCGCGCCGACCGCGCGATCTGGTCGGAGCGTCTGGGGCGCTGGTTCGGGGGGCGCCGATGATCGCCGCCGCCTTGATTTCCGTGCTGGCCGTCTGTGAGCCGGGCGCGACGACGCGCACGCCGGCCGAGGCGGTGGACGCCTTCATGGCCGCCTACAACGCCCGCGATCTGGAGGGCTTGCGGGCGGTGCTGTCGCCGCAGGCCCGCGTTCTCGCCGGCTATGGCGAGCTGACCGGCGCCCGGCTGATGGACAACTATCGCGACGTGATCTTCGTGGCCGATCCGCCGTATGTTCTGAGGCCGCTGCAACAACTGAACGGCGGCGATCTGGTCGCCCAGACCGAAGCCTATACGGGCGGATACACGGGCGCGTTCACCGGCCTGACCGTCTATCGGGTCGAGGGCGGCTGCATCGTAGAGATGAGCGTGAACCGATGAGCGAGCGCCCTCTGACCGCATGGCTCTCGCAGGGGTGGGAGCTGGAGCATTATTCGGCCACGGCTCCGTACGGCGAGCACGTGCACCACTGCTTCCTGCTGCGCCGACACGGCCAGCGGAAGATCGTGACCATGAGGAAGAAGATGATGGGCAAGGGTCTGACGGTCACGGAGATGGACGTCTGATGGGTGTGCGTCGTCTCGCCAAGGTGCAGCCGGAATCGTTCGTCTTTTCAGAAGAGACGAAGGAAAAGGCGTACTGGTGGATCAGCAAGTATCCGGGGGAGCGCCGAGCCTCGGCTGTGATCCCGATCCTGTGGCTGGTGCAGAAGCAGGAGGGCTGGATTTCCGAGCCCGCCATGCGCGCCATCGCCGAACTGCTGGGCATGCCCGTGATCCGGGTGCTGGAGGTCGCGACCTTCTACACGATGTTCATGCTCGAGCCGGTCGGCAAGTCCGCCCTGATCCAGGTGTGCGGCACCACGCCGTGCATGCTGCGCGGCTCGGGCGAGCTGATGAAGGTGTGCGAGAAGAAGATCGGCCCCAAGGACAAGCTGAGCGCCGACGGCCGCTTCACCTGGCAGGAGGTCGAATGTCTGGGCGCCTGCGCCAACGCGCCGATGGCCCAGATCAACGATCACTATTTCGAAGACCTGACCGCCAAGGACATGGAGCGGATCATCGACGACTTCGCCGCGGGCAAGTCGCCGGAGCCGGGCCCGCGCGTCGACCGCGTCAACTCGGCGCCTGAGGGCGGCGCACTGACCCTGATCGATCCGAAGCTGTATGACGGCTCGGCCGCCAAGCCGATCAAGAAGCTGCCGAACGCCGAACCGGTGAAGGCATGACCAAGCCGGACTTCAGCACAGACGCGGGCGTGGCCGCCTATCGGGCAGAGTTGCGCGCTGTCGGGCGCACGCCGCGCCTGGCCGGCTTCGCCCTGGTCGTGCTGGGGGCCATCGCGGTCTGGACCTCGCCGCAGGCGGGCGGCGTGGGCGAGACCGTGCAATTCGTGGGCTACGCCGCCCTGGCCGGCGGCTGGATGCTGATGCTGGCGGCCATCTTCATGCGCACGCGCCACCATCGCCGCCGCATGCGGGAGATGGAGGGAGGTCGCCCGTGATGATCGCACCGTCGCACGCCCGTCAGCTTCGCGCGCCAAAACCCCTCTCGCGGTCGAGGACGACCGGGTGGGGGCCCGATCATGAAATCGCGAAAGCCACGTTCCGGAGTCTCCGAGCGGCTGACCCGCGGCGCGCGGGCGGCCGGCGTCGCCCTGGCCAATCTGGCGGGCGTGGCCTCGATGGGGCTGGGCGCCGCGCAGGCCCGCCCGGAACCGCCGGCGGCGCCTTCGCCCTCTCCGCAGTCCAAGAATGCACCTGACCGAAATGCACCGATCCCCGGCCCCCAGACACCGACGCGACCCGAGCGCGACGCGCGCGATCGGCGAAGCGAGCTGTCTCGCCCGCGGTCCGGCGGCGGCGGCGGACGAAAGGGCTCCCCGATGACCGGACTGCTGGAAGACAAGGACCGCATCTTCACCAACCTGTACGGCCTCCAGGATTGGACGCTGGAAGGTGCGAAGACGCGCGGCGCGTGGAATGCGACCAAGGACATGCTCGACCTGGGTCGGGACTGGATCATCACCAACGTGAAGAACTCAGGCCTGCGCGGACGGGGCGGGGCGGGGTTCTCGACGGGGCTGAAGTGGTCGTTCATGCCCAAGGAGGTGAAGGACCGGCCGCACTATCTGGTGGTCAACGCCGACGAGTCCGAGCCCGGCACCGCCAAGGACCGGGAGATCATGCGCCACGATCCGCAACTGCTGATCGAAGGCTGCCTGATCGCCTCCTTCGCGATGCAGGCGCACGCCTGCTACATCTATCTGCGGGGCGAATACGTCTTCGAGCGCGAGCGCATGGAGGCGGCGGTCAAGCAGGCCTATGAGGCCAAGCTGATCGGCAAGAACAACGTCCACGGCTGGGACTTCGACGTCTACATCCACCACGGCGCGGGCGCCTATATCTGCGGCGAGGAGACGGCGCTGCTGGAGAGCCTGGAGGGCAAGAAGGGCCAGCCGCGTCTGAAACCGCCGTTCCCGGCCGGGGCGGGCCTGTACGGCTGCCCGACCACGGTGAACAACGTCGAGTCGATCGCGGTGGTGGGGACGATCCTGCGGCGCGGGGCGGACTGGTTCGCGGGCTTCGGCCGGCCGAACAACACCGGCACCAAGCTGATGACGATCAGCGGCCACGTGAACCGGCCGTGCAACGTCGAGGAGGCGATGTCGATCCCGCTCAAGCAGCTGCTGGAAGAGCACTGCGGCGGCGTGCGCGGCGGCTGGGACAATCTGAAGGCGGTGATCCCGGGCGGGTCGTCGGTGCCGCTGATCACGCGCGAGATGTCGGAAGTCGCCCTGATGGACTTCGATTCGTTGCGCGATATGCGCTCGGGCCTGGGCACGGCGGCGGTGATCGTGATGGATCAGTCGACCGATCTGGTGAAGGCGATCGCCCGCATCAGCTATTTCTACAAGCACGAGAGCTGCGGCCAGTGCACCCCGTGCCGTGAAGGCACCGGCTGGATGTGGCGCGTGCTGGAGCGGATGGCGATCGGCGAGGCCGACCCGTCGGAGATCGACCTGCTGCTGGACGTCGCAGGCCAGGTCGAGGGCCACACCATCTGCGCCCTGGGCGACGCCGCGGCGTGGCCGGTGCAGGGGCTGATCCGCCACTTCCGCCACGAGATCGAGGACCGCATCGCCTCCTACCGCACCCGCCGTGCGAATTTCGCCGGCCATGCGATCGCGGCGGAATGACGATGCGCGTTTCCCCCTTCATCCTGCTGGCCGCGCTGACCCTGACCGCCTGCGGTCAGGGCGAGAAGGCCGACGCCCCGCCGGCCGCGCCGCCGCCGCCGGCCAAGGACGGCTCGGCGCCCGCGCCCGTGGCCCTGACCGAGGCGCGCCTGCGTCAGGTCTGCCGCGCCGGCGTGGCCGCGATCCATGGCCAGCCGATGGAGGCCGTCACCCTGGGCGCCGTGCGCGAGGGCATCGTCGACGCCACGTGGCGGGCGCCGGTCGACGGCGGCACGCGACGGGCCCAGTGCCGGGTCGACGGCGACATGATCATCTGGAAGCCGCAGGATCGGCCGGACGAGGCGCAGAACCGCTGGATGAACGAGGCGGGCGATCCGCTGGTGCGCTACACCGCCGACGCTGAGGAGATCGCGATCACCACGACCCTGCCCAACGGCACGACGTCCACGGAGATCTATCCGATCGGCGACGCCGCGCCTGCGTCTGTGGTAGGCTGACGATCATGGAGATCGCACCGCGCATCACGGCGGAGGCCGGCAAGTTGGGAGGCAAGCCCTGCATTCGCGGGCTTCGGTTTCCCGTGCGCGATCTGCTCGGCCTTCTGGCCGCCGGAATGACCGTCGAGGAGATTCTCGGCGAGTATCCCTATCTTGAAGCGGAGGACGTGCCCGCCGCCCTGGCCTATGCGGCGAGCCAGGTCGGACATCCGGTCGTGCTGGCCGCGGAGTGAGGTTCGTCGTCGACGAACAGCTGCCGCCCGCGCTGGCGCGCTGGCTGCGGAGTCAGGGTCAGGAGGCGGATCACGTCGCCGACCTGGACATGCTCGGGCGTTCGGACCTGGACATCGCCCGGCATGGGCTGGAGACGTCTTCGGTCATCGTGACCAAGGACGAGGACTATCTGAACTTCCGGCCGGCCGTCGGACCCGTTCAGGTGTTGTGGCTGAGGGTCGGCAACGTCGCCAATCCCGTGCTGCTGACCTGGATGGAAGCGGCTTGGTCGGACGCGCTGCGAAGACTTGAAGCGGGAGTCGAGATCGTCGAGGTCTGGCCGCCCGCGACGCCGACGACCACACCGTGAACCCTGCCTGACCCGACACGAGATCACCCCGCCCATGCCCCTAGCCAAAGTCAATGGCGTCGAGACACAGTTCGAGCCCGGCATGACCGTGCTGCAGGTCGCCGAGCGCGCCGGGCACGAGATTCCGCGCTTCTGCTATCACGAGCGGCTGTCGATCGCCGGCAACTGTCGCATGTGTCTGGTCGAGGTGAAGCCCGGACCGCCGAAGCCGCAGGCGTCGTGCGCCCTGCCGGCCGCCGAGGGGCAGGAGATCTTCACCGACACGCCGATGGTGAAGAAGGCGCGCGAAGGGGTGATGGAGTTCCTGCTCATCAACCACCCGCTGGACTGCCCGATCTGCGACCAGGGCGGCGAGTGCGACCTGCAGGATCAGGCCATGGGCTATGGCCGCGACGGCTCCCGCTATGCCGAGAACAAGCGGGCGGTCGAAGAAAAGAACATGGGCCCGACCATCAAGACCTTCATGACGCGGTGCATCCAGTGCACCCGCTGCGTGAGGTTCATCACCGAGGTGGCCGGCGTCCCCGACATCGGCATGATCTCGCGCGGCGAGGACGCGGAGATCACGACCTATCTGGAAAAGGCCGTCGACAGCGAACTGTCGGGCAACGTCAACGACCTGTGCCCGGTCGGCGCCCTGACGCACCGGCCGTGGCAGTACCACTATCGCCCGTGGGAGCTGAAGAAGACCGAGACGGTCGACGTCATGGACGGTCTGGGCTCGGCCATCCGCATCGACGCCAAGGGCGCCGAGGTGATGCGCGCCCTGCCGCGCGTGCACGAGGGCATCAACGAGGAATGGCTGTCGGACGCCAGCCGGTATGCCGTCGACGGGCTGAAGCACCGCCGGCTGGACCGGCCGTGGGTGCGCAAGGACGGCAAGCTGGTCGCCGCGACGTGGGACGAGGCGCTGGACGCCGCCGCCGACGCGATCACGCGCGCTGTGGCCGACCGCATCGGCGTGATTGCGGGAGATCTGCAGGACGCGGAGTCGATGAAGGCGGCGCTGGACCTGTTCCGCGCGCTGGGGTCGGCCAATACGGACTGCCGTCAGGACGGGTCGGCCTTGGGCCACGGGCCGCGCGAGGGCTGGCTGTTCAACTCCGGCGTCGCCGGGATCGAGGCGGCGGACGCCTTGCTGCTGATCGGCACGGATCCGCGCGTCGAGGCGCCGATCCTGAACGCGCGCCTGCGCAAGGGCTGGCTGGCCGGAACGACGCGGATCGGCCTGATCGGCGAGCGCGTGGACCTGACCTACGACTACGATCTGATCGGCCACACCTCGCGCATCCTGACGCGCGTGCCCAAGGCGGCGGTCGAGGCCCTGTCGAACGCCGAGCGGCCCGCGATCGTGGTCGGCACGGGGGCCGTGTCCGGTCCGAACGGGGCGGCGGTGCTGAACCTGATCGGCAAGCTGGCGGCCAAGGCCGGCGTGATCCGCGACGGCTGGAACGGCTTCAACGTCCTGCACCACGCCGCTGCGCGCGTTGGGGGGCTCGACATGGGCTTCGTGCCGGCGGCCGGGGGTATGACGGCCGTGGACATGGTCAGGAAAGGCGCGCTGGACGTGCTGTTCCTGCTGGGCGCCGACGAGATCGACGCCTCGGCGAGCAAGGCCTTCAAGATCTATCTGGGCAGCCACGGCGACCGCGGCGCGCACGGAGCTGACGTCGTCCTGCCGGGCGCGGCCTTCACCGAGAAGTCGGGCCTGTACGTCAACACCGAGGGCCGGGTGCAGATGGCCGAACGCGCCGTCTTCCCGAAGGGCGACGCCAAGGAGGATTGGGCGATCCTGCGCGCGCTGTCGGAGCGCGTGGGGCGCACCCTGCCGTACGACGGCCTGACGCAGCTGCGCGAAAAGCTGATCGCCGATCATCCGACCTTCGGCCAGATCGACTGGAAGCCGACTCCGGCCGCCTTCGACCCGGCCAAGCTGGGGCGCGCCGGCGACGTCGAGGACGTGCCGTTCCGCAGCCATGTCCGCGATCCCTATCTGGCCAATCCCATCGGCCGGGCCAGCCCGACCCTGGCCGACCTGTCGGCGCGCCGCGTCGTCGGCCGCCTGGCCCTGGCGGCGGAGTGAGCGCATGACCGGTTTCTGGACTTCTCCCCTCGGCTGGACGCTGGGCACCGTGGGCGCGATCCTGCTGGTGACGGTCGGCGTGCTGCTGTCCGTCGCCTTCCTGCTGCTGGCCGACCGCAAGATCTGGGCGGGCGTGCAGATGCGCAAAGGGCCGAACGTGGTCGGCCCCTTCGGCCTGCTTCAGTCGTTCGCCGACTTCTTCAAATTCGTGCTGAAGGAGGTCGTCGTTCCGGCGGGCTCTGACAAGGCGGTGTTCCTGCTGGCGCCGGTGCTGACCGTGATCGTGGCCTTCGGCGCCTGGGCGGTGATCCCGTTCGCGCCGGGCTGGGTCATCTCCGACCTGAACGTCGGCATCCTGTACGTCTTCGCCATCAGCTCGCTGGGCGTCTACGGCATCATCATGGGCGGGTGGGCGTCCAACTCGAAGTACCCGTTCCTGGGCTCGCTGCGATCGGCCGCCCAGATGGTGTCGTACGAGGTCTCCATCGGCTTGGTGATCATCAACGTGATCCTGCTGGCCGGGACCATGAACCTGACGACCATCGTCACGGAGCAGTCGGGCTGGATCTGGAACTGGTTCGCCTTCGGCGGCGGGGAGGGGACCTGGCCCACCGTGCTGATCATGTTCCCGATGGCGATCATCTTCTTCATCTCGGCCCTGGCCGAGACCAACCGCCCGCCGTTCGACCTGCCCGAGGCGGAGTCGGAGCTCGTAGCCGGCTATCAGGTCGAATACAGTTCGACGCCGTACCTGCTGTTCATGATGGGCGAGTACGTCAACATCGTCTTCATGTGCGCCATGATCAGCCTGCTGTTCTTCGGCGGCTGGAACCCCGGGTTCGACGTGGCCCTGATCGGCCTGCCGGACTGGCCGCAGTGGCTGGCCAACCTGTTCTACCTGCTGGTCTTCGCCGTGAAGATCGTCTTCTGGTTCTTCATGTTCGCCATGGTGAAGGCCTTCGTGCCCCGCTATCGCTACGACCAGCTGATGCGGCTGGGTTGGAAGATCTTCCTGCCGACCTCTCTGGTCGCGGTCGCCGGCGTTTCGGCGTGGCGCGTGTTCGCGGTGGGGGCGTGATGCGGACGCTGATGATCCTGGCCCTGGCCCTGACGAGCGCCGCCTGTACCTGGCCGCGCTCGATCACACCGAATCCCAACGAAACCGCCCAGCAGCGCGTCGAGCGGCTGGACCGGGAGGCGGAGGAGGCGCGTCGCTGCCAGGCCGCCTCCAACCGTCGCCCGGACGAAGATCGTCGCAACGGCGACCTGCGCGGCTGTCCGCGGAACTGATGACCATGACCCTGATCCCCCTGTCCAAAGGCCCCGTCCGATGATCGCCCGCGTGAGCCAGACCCTGCGCGGCGCCCTGCTAGTGGACGTCGTCGGCGCCTTCTTCCTGACGTTCAAGCACCTGCTGCGTCCGAAGATGACGGTGAACTATCCGTTCGAGCGCGGCCCTCAGTCGCCGCGCTTCCGTGGCGAGCACGCCCTGCGCCGCTATCCGAACGGGGAAGAGCGCTGCATCGCCTGCAAGCTGTGCGAGGCCATCTGCCCAGCCCAGGCCATCACCATCGAGGCCGAGCCGCGCGAGGACGGCAGCCGCCGCACCACCCGCTACGACATCGACATGGTCAAGTGCATCTATTGCGGCCTGTGCCAGGAGGCCTGCCCGGTGGACGCCATCGTCGAGGGTCCGAACAGCGAGTTCGCCACCGAAACGCGCGAGGAACTGTACTACGACAAGGCCCGTCTGCTGGACAACGGCGACCGCTGGGAGCGGCAGATCGCCAAGAACCTGGAACTGGACGCGTCGTGGCGGTGAGTCGCGATCACGCCGTCACGCCTTTTCGGCGATGATCTCGATCACCATGGGCGTCACGAAGGCGGCGTTCGGATCGGACTCGGCGGCGTCCAGGGCCGCGACGACGCGGTCGGCCCAGGCCTGATCGACCTTGCCCGCCTCCACCAGGAAGCGGGGGTAATTCCGGGTCCAGGTCGCGGGCCATTGCCAAACCAGATCGTCCCTCTTCACGACGTCGACGATCGGCCGCATCGACCGGAGGCGCAATCCCGCCTGCGGCAGCAGGGCGGGCAACGCGCGGCCGACGTCGGGTTCCCCGCCCGACGCGCGCCAGTCGTCGACGACCACGCGCTTGAAATCCTCGATCGCGGGGTGGTCGGGCAGCAGGGCGAAGGCGCCGTAATCCAGGTACTCGTGGATCACCGCCACGCCGCCGGGGCGGAGCGCGGCGGCCAGTTTGTTCAGTACGGCCGACGGATCGCTGACGAAGGCCAAAACCCAGCGGATCCAGAAGGCGTCCGCCGGCGGCGTGGGCACGGCGTCGGTCACCAGGTCGATTTCATGGGCGGTCAGGTTGCCGAGCCCCCGCACGGCGGCCGTCCGGTTCATGACTTCGATGAACCGGGCCGATCGTTCGAGCGCATGGACATGCCCCGTCGGTCCGACGATCTCCGCGAGGTCCAGGGCGGCCCAGCCCGGCCCCGCCCCGGCGTCGATCACCGTCGATCCGACCGTGATTCCGGCGCGTCTCCAGACGTCCAGCACGCGGGGCCGCCAGACCCGGTGCTGGAGCCCCAGACGCGCCACCTCCGCGTCGTGGGTGCCGAGCAGGTAATCGCGATCGTCGGTCATCGCCGCCCCTTAAATCGAGACGCCGAATCTGGGCCCTGCACAGGGGTGCGGCAAGGGGCGGAACGACGGCCCGGAGAGGTCGCATTCGGTCTTTGCAAAGGCGACGGCGGCGGCTAGTAGTCCGGCGCTTTCCGGGCCTGCGCGAATCCGCGGAGCTCCTTCGTAAACCTACCTGCGACTCCGTCGGCCCCGACGACGGCAAGGCGCGAGGAGTCGATCGCAAGATGCCTTTGCAGGGTCTGGCCTTCTATCTGCTGGCCGCAGTGACGGTGGTTTCGGCCCTGCTGGTCGTGACCGCGCGCAACCCGGTGCATTCGGTGTTGTGGCTGATCCTCAGCTTCTTCTCGGCCGCCGGACTGTTCGTGCTGCTGGGCGCGGAGTTCCTGGCGATGCTGCTGGTGGTCGTCTACGTCGGCGCCGTGGCGGTGCTGTTCCTGTTCGTCGTCATGATGCTGGACGTCGACTTCGTGAAGTTGCGCGAGGGCTTCGCCAAATACTTCCCGCTGGCGGCCATAGTGGCGGCCGTCTTGCTGGCCGAGATGATCGTGATCACCGTGACGGTGGCTGGCGGCGGCGCGGCGGCGGACGCCGTGGGCCCGGCGGTGGCGACGGCCGACCGCACCAACATCGAGGCGATCGGCCGGGTGCTGTACACGGACTACGTCTACTTCTTTCAGGCGGCCGGGATCGTGCTGCTGATCGCCATGATCGGCGCCATCACCCTGACGCTGCGGCACAAGCCGGGCATCAAGCGCCAGGACGTCGGCCGTCAGGTCGGGCGCGACGCCAAGACGGCCATGGAGCTGAAGTCCATCGAGACCGGCGCCGGCCTGAACCCTGAGGATCTGCGCTGATGGTCGTGACCCTGGAGCACTATCTGGCGGTCGCCGCCATGTTGTTCACGATCGGGGTGTTCGGCATCTTCGTGAACCGCAAGAACGTCATCATCATCCTGATGTCGATCGAGCTGATCCTGCTGGCGGTGAACATCAACTTCGTCGCCTTTTCGACCCACCTCAACGAGGTGTCCGGTCAGATCATGGCGATGTTCGTGCTGACCGTCGCGGCGGCCGAGGCCGCGGTCGGTCTGGCCATCCTGGTGACCTTTTTCCGTAACCGCGGCGACATCGCCGTGGACGACGCCTCGGTGATGAAGGGCTGATCGTGGACATCCAGCTTCTCGTCACCCTGGGGGTCTTCGCGCCGCTTCTGGGCGCCATGATCGCGGGCCTGTTCGGCCGCCGCATCGGAAACGTCGCGTCGCAGGCCGTCACCACGGGCCTGCTGTTCTTTTCGTGCTTCGTGGCCTGGACGGTCTTCATCCAGCACACCTGGGGGCACATGGAGGCCTTCACGGTCCAGATCGCGCCCTTCATCAACGTGGGCGACTTCCAGTCGAACTGGGCCATCCGCATCGACGCCCTGTCGGCGGTGATGCTGATCGTCGTCACCAGCGTCTCGTCGCTGGTCCACCTGTATTCCTGGGGCTACATGGCCGAGGACGACAGCCGGCCGCGCTTCTTCGCCTATCTGTCGCTGTTCACCTTCGCCATGCTGGCCTTGGTGACGGCCGCCGACTTCATGCAGCTGTTCTTCGGCTGGGAAGGCGTGGGCTTGGCGTCCTATCTGCTGATCGGATTCTGGTACAAAAAGCCCACGGCGTCCGCCGCCGCCATCAAGGCCTTCGTCGTCAACCGCGTCGGCGACTTCGGCTTCGCCCTGGGCATCATCACCGTCTTCTGGATGTTCGGCACGATCCAGTTCGCCGAGCTGTTCCCCATGATCGCCGATCGCGCGGGCACGGGCTGGGAATTCCTGGGCCACACCTGGTCGGCGCTGGATCTGGCGGGCGCCCTGCTGTTCGTCGGCGCCATGGGCAAGTCGGCCCAGTTCTTCCTGCACACCTGGCTGCCCGACGCGATGGAAGGTCCGACGCCGGTGTCGGCCCTGATCCACGCGGCGACCATGGTCACCGCCGGCGTCTACATGGTCTGCCTGCTGTCGCCCATTTACGAATACGCGCCGACGGCGTCGCTGCTGATCGCCATCACCGGCGCGGTGACGGCCCTGTTCGCCGCGACGGTCGGCCTGATGCAGAACGACATCAAGCGGGTCATCGCCTATTCGACCTGTTCGCAGCTGGGCTACATGTTCTTCGCGGCGGGCGTGGGCGTCTACGAATCCGCCATGTTCCACCTGTTCACCCACGCCTTCTTCAAGGCGCTGCTGTTCCTCGGCGCGGGCTCCGTGATCCACGGCATGCACCACCAGCAGGACATGCGGAAGATGGGCGGCCTGTGGAAGCTGCTGCCCGTCACCTATGCGGTCATGATGATCGGCACCATCGCCATCACGGGCCTGGGCATCCCGGAGATCGGCGGCTTCGCCGGCTTCTACTCCAAGGACTCGATCATCGAGAGCGCCTACGCCGCGGCCACGACAGGACATTCGGCGGCGGGCTATTTCGCCTTCATCGTCGGCCTGCTGGCCGCCGCCCTGACCAGCTACTACTCGTGGCGTCTGATCTTCATGACCTTCCACAACAAGCCGCAGTGGACGGAAGAGGCGCACGCCGCGCACGCCCACGCCCACGGTCATGACGACCACGCGACCGACGCCCAGCTGGAGACCCACTCCGAGCCGCTGCCGGACGCGCACGACGACCATGCCCACGACGATCATCACCATCACGGCCCGCTGCACCCGCACGAGAGCCCGTGGGTCATGCTGGTCCCGCTGATCCTGCTGTCGGTCGGCGCGGTCGCCGCCGGCTATGTCTTCGCGCCCCACTTCATCGGCCATCACGAGGGCGAGTTCTGGCGCGGGGCCATCTTCTCGGCCGCGTCGAACCACGTGCTGCACGACAGCCACGAAGTGCCCAAGTGGGTGAAGTGGGCGCCGCTGGTCGTCACCCTGATCGGCGCCGCGTTCGCCCTCTACTACTACGTCTTGCGCGAGGGGCTGGCGAAGCGGATGGCCCAGGCGAAGGGGCCGCTGTGGACCTTCCTCTACAACAAGTGGTTCTTCGACGAGCTGTACGACGCCGTATTCGTCCGCGGCGCCAAGGCGCTGGGCGACCTGTTCTGGAAGGTCGGGGACGTCCGGATCATCGATGGTCTGGGCCCCAACGGCGCGGCCTGGGCGTCGCTCAAGTCCGCGGCGCGGCTGGCCAAGATCCAGTCCGGCTACGTCTACCACTACGCCTTCGTGATGCTCCTGGGCGTGGCGGGCCTGCTGGCCTTCGTCATCGCGACCTTCGGAGCCTGAGCCCATGGCCGTGACCGACTACATCCTCAGCCTCGTCACCTTCCTGCCGCTGGTCGGCGCCGCCCTGATCCTGCTCGCGCGCTTCGTCGCCAAGGGGGAGGGCGCCGCGGCCGCCGCGCGCTGGATCGCGCTGGGCACGACGCTCGCCACGCTCGGCGTTGCCGCCTGGCTGACGGCGATCTTCGACCCGTCGCAGGTCGGCTATCAGTTCGTGGAACGCTATGAGTGGTTCCGCGCGGCCCAGTACCATCTGGGCGTGGACGGGGTCTCGATCCTGTTCGTCCTGCTGACCGCCTTCCTGATGCCGATCTGCATCCTGGCCAGCTGGACCACGATCAAGGACCGCGTCGTCGACTACATGATCGCCTTCCTGGTGCTGGAGACGCTGGTGATCGGCGTCTTCACGGCGCTGGACCTGTTCCTGTTCTACATGTTCTTCGAAGGCACCCTGGTGCCGATGTTCATCATCATTGGGGTGTGGGGCGGGCAGAACCGCATCTACGCGGCGTACAAGTTCTTCCTCTACACCCTGCTGGGGTCAGTGCTGATGCTGCTGGCCATGCTGTGGATGGCGTTCGAGGCCGGCACCACCAGCATTCCGGCGTTGAAGGAATACGCCTTCGGGGCGCAGGCGCAGACCCTGCTGTGGCTGGCCTTCTTCGCCTCGTTTGCGGTGAAGATGCCGATGTGGCCGGTGCACACCTGGTTGCCCGACGCCCACGTGCAGGCGCCGACGGCGGGGTCGGTGATCCTGGCCGGGATTCTGCTGAAGCTGGGCGGCTACGGCTTCATCCTGTTCAACCTGCCGATGTTCCCGCAGGCGTCGGAAGCGTTCGCGCCGATGGTCTTCGCCCTGTCGGTGATCGCCGTCGTCTACACCTCGCTGGTCGCCTTCCGGCAGACCGACATCAAGAAGCTGATCGCCTATTCCTCGGTCGCACACATGGGCTTCGTCACCATGGGCATCTTCGCCGGCAACGCGCAGGGCGTGCAGGGCGCGGTGTTCCAGATGCTGAGCCACGGCCTGATCTCGGGCGCGCTTTTCCTGTGCGTGGGCGTGGTCTACGACCGCATGCACACGCGGGAGATCGCCTTCTACGGCGGGCTGACGTCGCGGATGCCGTGGTTCGCGGCGATCTTCCTGATGTTCACCATGGCCAACGTGGGCCTGCCGGGCACCTCGGGCTTCATCGGCGAGATCCTGACCATGACGGCGGTCTATGAGGTCTCGACCTGGGCGGCGCTGGTCGCGGCCTCGGGCGTGATCTTCTCGGCGGTCTATGCCCTGACGCTGTACCGCAACGTCATGTTCGGCGAGATCACCAATCCCGCCCTGAAGGTGATCACCGACATCGACCGGCGCGAGCTGATCCTGTTCGTGCCGCTGATCGTCGGCACCCTGTGGCTGGGCGTGCAGCCCGGCCTCGTTCTGGACGTGACCGCCGCGTCGGTCGAAGGCGTGACCAGCGCCTATCGCGCCGCGATCGGGGGCTGAGACTGAGATGATGGACCTCAACGGCGCGCTTCAGATCGCGGCTTCCGAACTGACCCTGGCGATCGGCGCCATGGTGCTGCTGATGCTGGGCGCCTTCCTCGGCGAGAAGTCGGCGCGGCTGATCTCGATCCTGTCGGTCGGCCTGCTGGTCGCCGCCTCGGCGGTGGCGGCGACCTCGCCGCTGGGCGCCGCGTTCGACGGCGCCTTCGTGTCGGACCGGCTGGCCGTGTTCGCCAAGGTCGCCATCTTCCTGTGCTCGGCGGTCGCCGTCGTGCTGGCCGACGGCTGGATGCATCGCCAGCGCATCGCCCGGTTCGAGCTGCCGATCCTGATCGTGCTGGCCTCGGTCGGCATGGCCATGATGGCCTCGTCGGGCGACCTGATCAGCCTCTACGTCGGCATCGAGCTGCACTCGCTGGCGCTGTACGTGCTGGCCGCCTTCCACCGCGACGACCTGAAGGCGTCGGAGGCGGGGCTGAAGTATTTCGTGCTGGGCGCCCTGTCGTCGGGCCTGCTGCTGTACGGAGCCAGCCTTGTCTACGGCTTCACCGGCTCGATGCGGTTCGAGGACATCGCCTTGTTCGCCCTGTCGGACCCTGGCCCGGGCCTGATCTTCGGCCTGGTGTTCCTGATCTGCGGTCTGGCCTTCAAGGTCTCCGCCGCGCCGTTCCACATGTGGACGCCGGACGTCTACGAGGGCGCGCCGACCCCGGTCGTGGCCCTTTTCGCCACGGCGCCCAAGCTGGCGGCCATGGTCCTGATCGCCCGCGCCCTGGACCAGGGCTTCGGCGGCATCCACGACCAGTGGGCCCAGGTGCTGGTGCTGATCTCGCTGATCTCGTTCGCCGTCGGCGCTTTCGGCGGGTTGGCGCAGAAGGATCTGCAGCGCCTGCTGGCCTATTCCTCGATCGCCAACATCGGCTACGCCCTGCTGGGCATCACGGCGGGCACCGAGGCGGGCGTGCAGGCCATGCTGATGTTCATGACGCTGTACGTCATCGACCAGTTCGGCTTCTTCGCCATCCTGCTGAGCCTGTCGCGCGGCGGCCGGCCGATCCGGCGGATCGCCGATCTGGCGGGGCTGAAGAAGGACAAGCCGGTGACGACCATCGCTCTGACGGTGCTGTCGCTGTCGGTTCTGGGCATGCCGCCGTTCTCGGGCTTCTGGGGCAAGTGGTACGTGTTCGGCGCGGCCGCCGACGCGGGCTACTGGCAGGTCGCCGCGGCCGGTCTGGTCGCCTCGGTCGTGGCCGCCTTCTACTATCTGCGCATCATCAAGCTGATGTGGTTCGATCCGGCGCCGGAAGGCGTGGAGGCCACGGACGCCGCGCCGGTCGAGGCCAAGACGATCGCGCTGGCCAGCGCGGCCTTCGCCTTCCCGCTGGTGATCGTCGGCTTGACCTGGCTTGAGCCCCTGACCCGGATCGCGGCCGGGGGCTACGGCGCGGGATGACCCAGCCGCAGGTCGAGATCCTGCGTCTCGACGAGGTCGACTCCACCAATGCCGAGGCCCGACGGCTGGCCGAGGCCGGCCGGCTGGCGCCGGTATGGATCACCGCGCGCCGCCAGACCGCGGGCAGGGGGCGACGCGGTCGCGCCTGGTCCAGTGAGACGGGCAATCTGGCCGCCACCCTGCTGGCCGTGACTCGCCGTCCGCCGGCCGAGGCCGCGCAGGTGACCTTCATCGCGGCGCTGGCCGCGCACGCGCTGATCGCCGCCTTCCTGGAGCCGGAACGGGTCCGCATCAAATGGCCCAACGACGTCATGATCGACGGGAAGAAGGCGTGCGGCATCCTGCTGGAGTCGGGCGCGCATCCTGGGGGCGGCCTGTGGCTGGCGGTCGGCATCGGCGTGAACCTTGGGCATGCGCCCGAGGACGTGGAACGTCCGGCGACTGCGGTGGCGCAGGCGCTTAGGTCCGATCTGGCCTATGCCCCCTCGCCGGAGGCCGCGCTGGACGTGCTGGCCCAGGCCTTCGACGCCTGGTGGGAACGGTGGGAGCGCTATGGCTTCGCCCCGATACGAGACGCCTGGGCTACGCGGGCGCAGGGGATGGGCGGCCCGGCCGTCGCGCGGCTCGGTCATGAAACGGTCGAGGGCGTGGCCGAGGGTCTGGCCGACGACGGATCGCTGCGGCTGCGGCTGGCGGACGGGACGCTGAGGCTGATATCTGCCGGCGACGTGTTCTTCGGAGAGGGCGCCTGATGCTGCTGGCGATCGAGCAAGGCAACACCAACACCCTGTTCGCCGTGCACGACGGCGCGGGCTGGATCGCCCAGTGGCGCACGGCGACCGAAAGCACGCGCACGGCCGACGAATACGCGGTCTGGCTGGCGCAGCTGCTGTCGATGCGCGGCCTGGCCCTGAAGGCGCTGTCGTCCTGCATCATCTCGTCGGTCGTGCCGCAGTCGATCTTCAACCTGCGCAACCTGTCGCGCCGCTATCTGAACGCCGAGCCGCTGGTGATCGGCGATCCCGGCGTGGACCTGGGCATCCAGGCGCGCATCCTGAAGCCGACCGAGGCGGGTGCGGACCGTCTGGTCAACGCCGTGGGCGCTCATCTGAAGTATCCCGGCGACCTGATCGTCATCGACAGCGGCACGGCCACCACCTTCGACGTCGTCGCCGCCGACGGGGCTTTCGAGGGCGGCATCATCGCGCCGGGCATCAACCTCAGCCTTCAGGCCCTGCACGAGGCGGCGGCCATGCTGCCGCGCATCGCCATCCAGCGGCCGGACAAGGTGATCGGCAAGGACACGGTGTCGAACATGCAGTCCGGCGTCTTCTGGGGCTACGTCGCCCTGATCGAGGGGCTGGTGGCGCGCATCAAGGCGGAGTGGGGCAAGCCCATGACCGTCATCGGCACCGGCGGCGTGGCGAGCCTGTTCGAGGGCGCGACCACGGCGATCGATCATTTCGATCCCGACCTGACCATCCGCGGCCTCCTCGAAATCCACCGTCGCAACACGGCGCGGTGAGTGATAGCTTGACCGCATGAGAATGCCGTCCACGCGGACCCTGAACTTCGTCAGCGGGCTGGGGCTCGTCGGTCTCGGCGTTCTGGACGCCGCGCTGAACCCTTTCGCTTTCGCCACGGCTCCCCACTTCTTCACGGCGGGGGTCGGCCTCATGGTCGCCTCACAAAGTTCCGAGAAGAAGCCGGCCAGTCGGTCCAAGCGCAGAAAGGACGAGAAGTGACCATCGCCCCGCTGCATCAGGATCGTGCCGGTCCCGACGTTCGTCTGCTGGCCCAAGCGATCGTCTGCCTCGGATTCGTGCTTGCCGCGATCGGCGTCGGCTGGTTGGCGGTGGCGGGCTTCGATTGGTACGCGCCGGCCATCGTGCTGATCGTGGCGGCACGCTTTGGCTACGACCATTTTTTCGCCGGTCTTGAAGCTGGCGACGACGCCGAGGACGACCTCGGCTGACTTCATTGCCGCCTTGCGGCTCCTGAGAGTTTGAATGACTGACAAATCGAACGAGCTCGTCTTCCTGCCGCTGGGCGGGTCGAATGAGATCGGCATGAACTTCAACGCGTACGGTTTCGGCCCGGCGCACGACCGCAAATGGATCATCGTCGACGTCGGCGTGACCTTCGGCGACCTGACCACGCCCGGCGTGGACATCATCGTGCCCGACCCGACCGCGCTGGAGGGCGAGACCATCCTGGGCATCGTGGTCACCCACGCGCACGAGGATCACATCGGCGGCCTGCCGTGGCTTTGGCCGCGGCTGCAGGCGCCGATCTACGCCACGCCGTTCACCGCCTATCTGGTGCGCGAGAAGCTGCGCGACGCCGGCATCGACGACGCGCCGATCCATCTGGTCGACGTCGGCGGCTCTGTCGACCTGGGCCCGTTCCACATCGAGATGGTCACCATGACCCACTCGATCGCCGAGCCCAGCGGTCTGGCCATCAAGACGCCGCTGGGCACCATCTTCCACACCGGCGACTGGAAGCTGGACGACGATCCGGTGCTGGGGTCGAACACCGACGTCGAAGGCCTCAAGCGGCTGGGCGACGACGGCGTGCTGGCCATGGTCTGCGACTCCACCAACGTCTTCCAGGACGGCGTGGCGGGGTCGGAGGGGGAGGTCCGCACCGCTCTCGCTGCACTGATCTCCGAGCTGAAGGGCAGGGTGGCCGTCGGCTGCTTCGCCTCCAACGTCGCGCGCATGGACAGCGTGATCCACGCGGCCGAGCAGGCGGGCCGTCGCGTCGCCCTGGCCGGCCGGTCGATGCACCGCATCACCGCGGCGGCGAAGTCCGTCGGCATGCTGGCCGACGTCAAGCCGTTCCTGACGGAACAGGAGGCGCGCATCTGGCCCGCCGACGAGATCCTGTACCTATGCACCGGCAGCCAGGGCGAGCCGCGCGCCGCCCTGTCGCGGGTGGCTGACTGCAGCCACCCCTTCATCAAGCTGGGGCCGGGCGACCACTGCATCTTCTCGTCGCGGATCATCCCGGGCAACGAGGTGCCGATCGGCCGCCTGCAGGATCGCCTGTCGGAGCGCGGGGTGCGCATCTACACCGACAAGGACCACCCCGGCATCCACGTGTCCGGCCACCCGTGCCGGGACGAGCTGAAGCTGATGTACCAGTGGGTGCGGCCGCAGATCGCCGTGCCGACCCACGGCATGCGCCGCCACATCGCCGAACACGCGCTGCTGGCCAAGGACATGCAGGTGCCGCAGGCGATCACGCCGCGCGACGGCGACATGGTGCGCCTGGCCCCCGGCCCGGCGGTCATCATCGACGAGGTGCCGTCCGCGCGCCTGTTCGTCGACGGCGGCATGCTGGTCGAGGAGGCGGGCGAGGCCCTGCGCGAGCGGAAGCACGCCTCCAACAACGGCGTCCTGATCGTCAGCTTCGCCCTGGACAAGCGCGGCAAGATCGTCAGCGACATCGACGTGCGCGGCCTGGGCCTGCCCGGCGACGCGGACCGCCCGCTGGGCGACATCCTGGACGACATGGCCGAACGCGTCGAAGAGACCGTCCGCAAGCTGAAGGGTGAGGCGCTGGAGGACGAAATGGTCGTCGAACAGGCCGTCGCGCGTACGCTGAAGAAAGCCAGTCAGCATGTCTGGGACCGCCGCCCGATCGTCGAGACGATCGTGCTGAGGCTGTGACCGTCACCTCTCCATCGCCGCTAGGCGATGGGGAGGACAGGTCGCGCCAGCGACCAGGAGGGGGCGGCTCCGTCATGGCCGCTCAGCACCGAGTCGCCCCCTCCTGCGCGACTGCGGCGCGCTGTCCTCCCCGTCCGCCTTCGCGAACGGAGAGGTGACCTGTAAGAGGACTGCATGATCGGACGCCTGAACCACGTCGGGGTCGCCACCCCGTCCATCGAGGCCTCGGTGGCCCTGTACCGCGACCTGCTGGGCGCGACCAAGGCGCATGCGCCGTTCGACCTGCCGGCGCAGGGGGTGCGGGTCTGCTTCGTCGACCTGCCCAACAGTCAGATCGAGTTGATCGAGCCCTTGGGCGACGACAGCCCCATCCACGGCTTCCTGGCCAAGAACCCCAGGGGCGGCCAGCACCACGTCTGTTTCGAGGTCGAGGACATCCTGGCGGCGCGCGACGCCCTGAGGGCGAAGGGCGCGACCATTCTGGGCACGGGCGAGCCGCGCATCGGCGCGCACGGCACGCCGATCCTGTTCCTGCACCCGAAAGACATGGGCGGGGTGCTGGTCGAACTTATGGAAACGCCGAAGGAGCCGCACTGATGGACTTTCCCATCGGCCCGATCACCATGACGGCGATCTACATCACCTGCTGGTGGACTGTGCTGTTCGCCGTCCTGCCGCTGGGCATGAACCAGAGCGATCAGGAGCGGCCGACCGACGGCGGCCAGTGGGGCGCCCCGGCGAACCCCAATCTGAAGAAGAAATTCATCACCACGACCTGGGTCTCCGTGATCGTCTGGGCCTTCGTCATGGTCCTGATCGGAACGGGCTGGCTGCCGCTGCCGAACGTCGGGTGACGACCGCCTAGCTTTCGCCCCGTCGTCCCGGCTAAAGCTGGCGGCCCACTCCCGCCTGCCCGGATTTCCAGACCATGCGCCTTTCGCGCTATTTCCTGCCCACGCTGAAAGAGGCGCCTTCGGACGCCCAGATCGTCTCCCACCAGCTGATGCTCCGCGCCGGCCTGATCAAGCAGGAGGCCGCCGGCATCTACGCCTGGCTGCCGCTGGGCTTGCGGGTGCTGAAGAAGATCGAGCAGATCGTGCGCGAGGAGCAGGTGCGGGCCGGCGCCGTCGAGCTGCTGATGCCGACGCTGCAGCTGGCCGACCTGTGGCGCGAGAGCGGGCGCTACGACGCCTATGGGCCCGAGATGCTGCGCATCACCGACAGGCACGAGCGCGAGCTGCTGTACGGCCCCACCAACGAGGAGATGATCACGGACATCTTCCGGGCCTATGTGAAGAGCTACAAGGCGCTGCCGTTGAACCTCTTCCACATCCAGTGGAAGTTCAGAGACGAGCGCCGGCCGCGCTTCGGCGTCATGCGCGGGCGTGAGTTCCTGATGAAGGACGCCTATTCCTTCGACGTGGACGAGGCCTCCGCCCGCCGCGCCTACAACCGCATGTTCGTGGCCTATCTGAACACCTTCGCCCGCATGGGGCTGAAGGCCGTGCCGATGCGCGCCGACACCGGACCGATCGGCGGCGACCTGAGCCACGAGTTCATCGTGCTGGCCGACACCGGCGAGAGCCAGGTGTTCTGCGACAAGAAGCTGGTCGAGATGCCGGCCCCCGGCGCCGACGTGGACTGGGACGATCTGCAGGGCATCGTCGACGGCCGCACCTCGCTGTACGCCGCCACGGAAGAGATGCACGACGCCGCCGCCTTCGAGGCGCAGACGGCCGAGGCCGACCGTCTGACCGCACGCGGCATCGAGGTTGGCCACATCTTCTACTTCGGCACCAAATATTCCGCGCCGATGAAGGCCCGCGTCGCCGGGCCCGACGGCCAGGACGCCGAGGTCCACATGGGCAGCTACGGCGTCGGCGTGTCGCGCCTGCTGGGCGCCATCATCGAGGCCGGCCACGACGAGGGCGGGATCATCTGGCCGGACGCGGTCGCGCCGTTCGACGTCGTCGTGATCAACCTGCGCGCCAACGACGAGGCCGTGTGCCTCGCCTGCGAGGAGGCCGTGGCGAAGCTGGAGACGGCGGGCAAGGACGTCCTCTACGACGACACGGACGAGCGTCCGGGCGGCAAGTTCGCCACTGCCGACCTGATCGGCGTGCCCTGGCAGCTGACGATCGGACCCAAAGGCCTGGCCGACGGCGTCGTCGAGCTGAAGCGCCGCGCCACCGGCGAGAAGGTCTCCGTGCCGCTGGCCGAGGTGATCGAAAGGCTGACCGCATGAAGGGCGCGGGCGCGTTTTCCGCCTGGGAGATCGGTCTGGCGATGCGCTACCTCCGCGCCAGGCGGAAGGAGGGCGGGGTCGCCCTGATCGCCTGGATCAGCTTCATCGGCATCATGCTGGCCGTCACCGTGCTGATCTCGGTGATGAGCATCATGGCCGGCTTCCGGTCTGAGCTGCTCAGTCGCATGCTCAGCTTCAACGGCCATCTCTATGTCCACGGCCAAGTGCTCAACGCCGACGACCGCGAACAGCGGCTGGCCTCGCTGGACGCTCTGCCGCAGGTGGTCAGCGTGACCCCCCTGATCGAGAGCCCGGCCATGTTCCGCGCCGGGGGCCAGATCACCGGCGGTCTGGTGCGCGGCATCCGCACGGAAGATCTCGATTCCATGCGGTTCGTCTTCGCCAGCCTGGACGACCGGGCCAAGGCCACCTTCGGGCAAGGAGCGTGGGGCGGCGACAGCGTGCTGATCGGCAAGTCGCTGGCCCAGCAACTGGGCGTCGGCGTCGGCTCGCCCATCACCCTTTATTCCCCGACGGGCGCCGACAGCGCCTTCGGCAATCTGGGCGGTCAGGAGAAGACCTACGTCGTCGGCGGCGTCTTCTCCTCCGGCGCGGCGGATTTCGACCGCGCCTACGTCTTCATGCCCCTGGAGCAGGCCCAGCTGTTCTTCGGCAAGGAGGGCCTGTGGGACGTCGTCGAGCTGAAGGTCCAGGAGCCGGATCGCGTCGAGCGGATCCTGCCCGCCGTGCGCGAAGCCGCGGGCCCGGGCACCCTGGTCACCGACTGGCGCCAGAGCCTGGCGGCCTTCTGGGGCGCGCTCCAGGTCGAGCGCGTGGCCATGAGCATCATCCTGGGCATGCTGGTGGTGATCGCCACGCTGAACATCATCTCCGGCATCGTCATGCTGGTGAAGAACAAGACCCGCGACATCGCGGTGCTGCGGACCGTGGGGGCCAGCCCCTCGTCCATGCTGCGCGTCTTCTTCATCGCCGGGGCCACCATCGGCGTGGCGGGCACCGCGGCCGGCATCACCCTGGGCCTGCTGTTCTGCCTGAACATCGCGGCGATCCAGCACTTTCTGGAAGGCCTGCTGGGGGTGCAGCTGTTCAACGCCGAGGTCTACATGCTGGACGCCGTGCCGGCGCTCGTCGACATGGGCGACGTCTTCTGGGTCGCGGTTCTGGCGGTCGGCGCCTCGTGCCTGGCGGCCTTCCTGCCGTCGTGGCGGGCCAGCCGCCTCGATCCGGTGGAGGCGCTGCGCTATGAGTGAGCCCGTCCTTTCGGTCCGCAATCTGACGCGCACCTACGTCACCGGCTCCGGCGGCCTGACGGTGCTCAGGGGCGTCGATCTGGACGTGCGACCAGGCGAGGTCGTGGGCCTGATCGGGCCCTCCGGTTCCGGCAAGTCGTCCCTGCTGCACGCCGCCGGCCTGCTGGAGAAGCCCACCGAGGGCTCCATCGCCATCGACGGCGAGGACGTCGGCGGGCTGGACGAACGCGCGCGGACCAGGCTGCGCCTGTTCAAGATCGGCTTCGTCTATCAGTTCCACCATCTGTTGCCGGAGTTCGACGCGCGCGACAACGTCGCCCTGCCCATGCGCATCGCCGGGGTGGGAGAGGCCGAGGCCCGCCGCCGCGCCGAGGAGACCCTGACCTCGCTGGGCCTCGGCGAGCGCCTGACGCACCAGCCGGCCCAGATGTCGGGCGGCGAGCAGCAGCGCGTCGCCATCGCCCGCGCTCTGGGCAACGCGCCCCGCCTCCTGCTGGCCGACGAACCGACCGGCAACCTGGACCCCACCACCAGCCAGGCCGTCTTCGACGACCTGCGCTCCCGCGTGAAGGCCACCGGCGTCGCCGCCCTGATCGCCACCCACAACATGGAACTGGCCGGCCACATGGACCGGGTTTTCGCGCTTAAGGACGGGCACCTGGAAGAGCGGCCGGCGGAGAGCCAAGCTTACTGAGACCGATTACCTCTTGACGTGAACCAAACCAGAACATAGAACATTACCAGAACATCATTTCTGGGGACGATCCTATGGCTCGGTGGATGCGGGAGGCGATGGCGCTGGCGTCGTGTGGCGGTTTCGTCTGGATGGTTTGGCAGGCGGCGTTGATCGCGCACGCCTGACGCGGGGCGTTTCGCTGCCTGATCCAGGCGGTGCGATGTGCACTCCGTGGACTCGGTGCACCCTTTTTTCTGGTGGAGTGCACGGAGTGCACGGAGTCCACATCCGGCCCCGACTCGCGGTCTGATCGGGTCATGAAGCGGGGGGCGGCGTGAGCGAGGCGGCGACGGGTTCGGGGTTCGTGCACCTGCGGGTGCGGTCGGCCTATTCGCTGCTGGAAGGCGCGCTGAAGGCCGGCAAGATCCCGAAGATGGCGGCCGAGGCGGGCATGCCCGCCGTGGGCGTGGCCGACCGGGCCAATCTGTTCGGCGCGCTGGAGTTCAGCCAGGCCGCCCGCGACGCCGGCGTCCAGCCCCTGATCGCCTGCGCCCTGCCGGTCACGGGCATCGGCGGCCAGGTGAACGCCCGCTGGGCCCGCTGCGCCACCGTGGTGCTGATCGCCCAGGACGAGGCCGGCTGGCTGAACCTGTGCGACCTGTCGTCGGCCGCCTATCTGAACGCCGACGACGCGGTCGAACCCTGCGTGCCATGGGCGCGCGTGGTGGAGCGCAACGCCGGGCTGATCCTGCTGTCCGGCGGTCCCGACGGGCCGGTCGATCCCCTCTTCGTTCAGGGGCGCGAAGGCGACGCCCATGCCGCGCTGGCCGAGATGTCGCGCGTCTTCGGCGACCGCTTCTACGTCGAGCTTCAGCGCCACGGCCGGCCGGAGGAGGCGCAGGCCGAGGCCGGTCTGGTCGCCTGGGCCTATGCGAACGACGTTCCCTTGGTCGCCACCAACGACGTCCATTACGCCAAGGCCACCCAGGCGCGCAGCCACGACGCCCTGCTGTGCATCGCCGACGGCGCCTTCGTCGGTCAGGACGACCGCCGCCGCATCACCGACCAGCACTGGTTCAAGCCGCCCGCGGCCATGCGCCAGCTGTTCGCCGACCTGCCCGAGGCCTGCGACTCCACGCTGGAGATCGCCCGGCGCTGCGCCTTTCTGGTCAAGACCCGCGCCCCCATCCTGCCACGTTTCGAGGCCGGCGACGGCCGGTCTGAGCCCGACGAGCTGATGCACCAGGCCCGCGAGGGGCTGAAGGCGCGGCTGAAGCAAGTCGTCCCCGCCGCGCCGGAGGAGGACTACTGGAACCGCCTGGAGTGGGAAGTCGGGATCATCACCCAGATGGGCTTCCCCGGCTACTTCCTGATCGTGGCCGACTTCATCAAATGGGCCAAGGCGCACGGCATCCCCGTGGGCCCCGGACGGGGCTCGGGCGCCGGCTCTCTGGTGGCCTGGGCCCTGACCATCACCGACCTGGATCCCTTGCGGTTCGGCCTGCTGTTCGAGCGGTTCCTGAACCCCGAGCGGGTCTCCATGCCCGACTTCGACATCGACTTCTGTCAGGAACGGCGCGAGGAGGTCATCGCCTATGTGCAGCAGCATTACGGCGACGACCGGGTGGCCCAGATCATCACCTTCGGCACGCTTCAGGCCCGCGCCGTCCTGCGCGACGTCGGCCGCGTGCTGCAGATGCCGCTGGGGCAGGTCGATCGCCTCTGCAAGATGGTGCCGAACAACCCGGCCAATCCGACCACGCTGGAACAGGCGATCGAGATCGAGCCGCGCCTGAAGGAGGCGCGCGACGCCGAACCAGCCGTGGCCAACCTGCTGTCCGTGTCGCTGGAACTGGAGGGCCTGTACCGCAACGCCTCGACCCACGCGGCGGGCATCGTCATCGGCGACCGGCCGCTGACCCAGCTGGTGCCGCTGTACAAGGATCCGCGGTCGGACATCCCGGCCACCCAGTTCAACATGAAGTGGGTCGAGCCGGCGGGTCTGGTGAAGTTCGACTTCCTGGGCCTGAAGACCCTGACGGTGCTGGACCGCGCGCGCCAGTTCCTGGAGCGGCGCGGGGCCGCGCCAGACTGGAACGCCCTGCCGCTGGAGGATCCCGCCACCTATGAGCTGATGGCTTCGGGCCAGACGGTCGGCGTGTTCCAGCTGGAATCCCAGGGCATGCGCGACACCCTGCGCAAGATGCGCTGCGGCTCCATCGAGGAGATCACGGCGCTCATCTCCCTCTATCGACCGGGACCGATGGAGATGATCGACACCTACATCGACCGCAAGTTCGGCCGACAGGAGGTGGACACTCTGCATCCGTCCCTGGCGGAGGTGCTGAAGGAGACCTACGGCGTCATCATCTACCAGGAGCAGGTGATGAAGATCGCCCAGATCCTGGCGGGCTACAGCCTGGGCGAGGCCGACCTGCTGCGTCGCGCCATGGGCAAGAAGAAGAAGGAGGAGATGGACGTCCAGCGGGCGCGCTTCGTCGCGGGCGCCTCCGAAAAGGGCGTGCCGGAGGTCCAGTCCGGCGGCATCTTCGACCTGGTGGCCAAGTTCGCCGGCTACGGCTTCAACAAGTCGCACGCCGCCGCCTATGCCCTGATCAGCTTCCAGACCGGCTGGCTGAAGGCCAACCACCCGGTCGAGTTCATGGCCGCGTCCATGAGCCTGGACCTGTCGAACACCGACAAGCTGGCCGTCTTCTATCAGGACGCCCGCCGCTTCGGCGTGAAGGTGGAGCGCCCGGACGTGAACCGCTCGTCCGCCGATTTCGACGTGGCGTGGACGGACGGGGAGGGGGCCGTCCTCTATGCGCTGGGCGCCGTGCGCAACGTCGGTCTGGAGGCCATGCGCCACGTGGTCGAGGTGCGCGAGACCGGCGGGCGCTTCGCCGACGTCTTCGACTTCCTGGAGCGCGTCGATCCGCGCGCGGTGAACAAGCGGGCGCTGGAGAACCTGGCCCGCGCCGGCGCCTTCGACGGCATCCATCCGAACCGCCGCCAGCTGGTGGAGCAGGCCGACGTGCTGATCGCCTATTGCCAGTCGGTCGCCGCCGAGCGCGCCAGCAGTCAGGTCAGCCTGTTCGGCGCCGACCAGGCCCACGCCGCGCGCCCGCGCCTGAAGGCGGTCGAGCCGTGGAGCGGGCCCGACGCTCTGGATCAGGAGCTGGCCGCCGTCGGCTTCTATTTGTCGGGCCATCCGCTGGAAGACATGGCCTCGGCCCTGAAGCGCCGCCGCGTCACCTTCGCCGCCGAGGTCCAGGCCCTGGCCGAGAGCGGGCACGAGGCCTTCCAGATGGCCGGCGTCGTGCGCCGCCGTCAGGAGCGGGCCAGCGCCCGCACGGGCGAGAAGTTCGCCTTCGTCACCTTCTCCGACCCGACGGGCGAGTTCGAATGCCTGTTCCCGCCCGAACAGCTGCGCCGCTGCCGCGACCGGCTGGAGACGGGGGCGACCGTGCTGGTCAAGGTCCGCGCCAAGGCCGCGGACGGAGAGGTGCGCTATTTCGGCGACGACGTCTCGCCGCTGGACCGCGTCATCGACGACGCGGCGGCGGGCCTGCGCGTCCACGTCTCCTCGCGCGCCGCCGACGCCGAGGCGTTGAAGGCCCGTCTGGATCGCGCCCGCGCCGACGACCGGGGCGGGGAGGTCTGGCTGGTCGCCGCCCTGGAAGGCCGCCGCGAGGTCGAGATCCGCCTGCCCGGCCGCTACCGCCTCGACGCCGCCGTCCGCGGCGCGCTGAAGACCGCGCCGGGGGTCACCTTGCTGGAGGACGCATGATGCCTCTCAGGAGGTGGCTGTTCTGGGTCGGCCTTGGCCTAGCGGGCCTGTGCGCCTTCCTCGGCTTCACTCCGACGGTCTGGATTCTGGAGGGTCGACCGGACGAGAGCTACCCGGAGCTGTTCTTTGCGTTCATCGCTCTGCCGGCGGCCTTGGTGGTGACGGTGGTGGGGTTGGTCTTGGCACTGCGATCCGGCCGACGCGAACGCAGGCGGAAAGGGATGGAACGGTGACTGAGGCACACAAGGGCTCCTGCCACTGCGGCGCGGTGGCCTATGAGGTCGACATGAGCCTGGACGGGCTGATCGAGTGCAACTGCTCGCACTGCTGTCGGAAGGGCTTCGTCCTGGGGTTCGTTCAGCCCCACGCCTTCCGCCTGACCGCCGACGGCCCCCAGACCGAATACCTGTTCCACAACCACAGCATCCGCCATCGCTTCTGTGAAACCTGCGGGGTTCAGACCTTCGCCCGCGGCACGACGCCCGACGGATCGGAGATGGTCGCCGTCAACGTCCGCACCCTGACCGACGTCGAACCCTTCAGCTGGACCGCGACCCGCGTGGACGGGCGCAGCTTCTAGGCCTCCGGCGTCGTCGGGGCGTTCAGCAGGCGGCCGTAGCTGTCCGTCAGGCTGGAGTAGGTCGGCACGAAGATGACGCCCAGGTCGGCGCCAGACACCACCGGCGCCTTGATCTCGAAATGCAGGTGGATGGTCGTCGCCGAGCCGCCGAAGTCGTCGGACACCCGCCCGATCCGCTGCCCGCGCGTGACCCGCTGATCCTCTGCCAGGATGGTCAGGACGTGCGCGCGGTCCATGTGCAGGTATCGGTAAAGCCGCCCGCTGTCGCCGCGGATGAAGACCGAATAGCTGCCGATCGAGGTCACCACGCCGCTCTCGGCTGCGACGACCCAGTGCACCTTCTTGACGCAGGTGGCGGGGCGGATGTCCTGGCCCTGGTGGCCCTTGCCGGCCGGGCACATGCCGTTGGTCCAGGACCGCGTCTCGCAGAAATTGTCGCGCCACGGATAGGCATAGTTGCGCGCGTCGCACTGGCCACCCGGTCCCGGCGCCATGAACCCGCCATAGCCGTAGACCTGGGAGTTGGCATAGGCGGGCGCGGACTCCATCGGGAACCGCATGCCCGGCGCCCATAGGGTGGGATCGGTCGCGCCGGAGCCCGAGCCGGGGTGCAGGGCGCCGCCGGCCTCGTGCGGCCAGCTGATCGGCGTTGGGGCCGGCGGTTCGGGTTCGGGAGGGGGTGTCGGCTCACCCGGCGGCGGGACCACCTCGCCGACGTCGGGCGGGGTTCCGACTTCGGTTCCGCTGCATCCGCCCGGCGCGCAGGCCGTCAGCAGCAGGAAGCCGCCGAGGACGAACAGGGCCCTCATTGCCCGCCTCCCAGGACGATCAGGGACGCGGCGAAGGCCACGGCGTCGGCCTCGGTGCAGCCCACGGACCCCCCGGGCCCCTCACAGATGAAGGTCACGTTGTAGGCGGCGCCGAACCGGCTGAAGCTGACGTCGACGCCGTACTCCGTCCGCTCGGTCCGGACCTGGCTGAGGCCGGACTGCCGGGCCTGGGTGGAAGCGGCTTCCAGCGCCGAAGGCCCCCGCGTCAGCGCCTGACGCGGGGGAGGGGCCAAGGGCGCGGCCAGGGGGGCGCCGGTAGGGCTCCGTAACGCCCGCGTCGTGCCGAATATCTCGATCACCGTGTCGCCGTCGCGAACCACCAGGGTGTACTGTCCGTCGCCGGGGATGAAGCGGGCGGTGGCCAGCAGCGCGGGATCGGGCGGTCCCAGCACAGGCGTCTCGGAGGCCTGGATCGCGGGCAGGGCGGCGCGTGCCGGGCTCTTGCTCAGCACGTCCCGCAAACGGACGGCCAGCGGATTCCGTCGCGCCTGCGCCAGGGCGGCCGCTTCCGCCCGATCCGGAGTGAGGGCGACGGTGGCCGGAACCGGCGGCCCGGCCGGCGCCTGCGGCGTGGGGGTGGGCGCCGTCTGCGTCCAGGCCACACCAGCCAACAGGGCCAAGCCCAGCAACCCCGACGCCACCGCCCATGACCTGCGCATGGTTCGCCCTCCCCGGACCGACCGCGCCGTTCCCATACCACCGGTTCGCGTGCGGCGCGACCTCACCCTTGCCATCGGGGCCGATCTCCCCTACATGCGCGCCCACTTCACACGCAGGCGTGGCGCGTGCCGGGAGACATCCGGTCCGCTCCGTTCCGAGGGCTTCGGCCTTTTAAAGCGCCTGCGGCGGATTTGATCGGAAAAAGGACTGTAAGCAGATGGCTCTGCCTGAATTCTCCATGCGCACCCTGCTCGAAGCGGGCGCCCACTTCGGCCACCAGACGCACCGCTGGAACCCGAAGATGGAGCGCTACATCTTCGGATCGCGCTCGAACATCCACATCATCGACCTGTCGCAGTCGATCCCGCTGCTGCACCAGGCGCTGGTCGCCGTGCGCGACGTGGCGGCCAAGGGCGGCCGCGTGCTGTTCGTCGGCACCAAGCGTCAGGCCGCCGAGCCGATCGCCGAGGCCGCCAAGCGCTCGGCCCAGTACTACATGAACAACCGCTGGCTGGGCGGCACCCTGACCAACTGGAAGACCGTGTCGGGCTCCATCGCGCGCCTGCGCGAGCTGGACGGCCTGCTGGAGTCGGGCGGCGAGGGCCGGGTCAAGAAGGAACTGCTGACCCTGCAGCGCGAGCGCGACAAGCTGGAACTGTCGCTGGGCGGCATCAAGGACATGGGCGGCCTGCCGGACATCATGTTCGTGATCGACACCAACAAGGAAGCGATCGCGATCCAGGAAGCTCGCAAGCTGAACATCCCGGTCATCGCCATCCTCGACACCAACTGCGATCCGGACGGCATCACCTATCCGATCCCGGGCAACGACGACGCCGCGCGCGCCATCCAGACCTACTGCGACCTGATCGCCGATGCGATCCTGGACGGTCTGGCCTCGGGCGCCTCGGCCTCGGGCATCGACCTGGGCGCCTCGGAAGCGCCGGTCGAGCCGATGCTGCGTGAAGCCAAGGCCGCTCCGGCCGAAGCCGAAGCCGCCCCGGCCGGCACCGAAGACGTCGCCGCCGAGATGGAGGCCGCCGCCGAAGCTCCGGCCGCTGAAGCCGAGGCGACCGCCGAAGCCGAGGCTCCCGCCGCGGACGCCGAAGCCGAGACCGAGAAGGCCGAGGGCTGACCGCCCGAGCGGTCTTCTCCCCCCTCACGCAGCGAGGCCCCGCGGGTCGAGCGGTAGGGGACAGAGAGAAGGCCGCGCCTGACACAAAACAGCGCGGCCGGGCTGATATCAGCCCGGCCGTTCCCGCATACGAAGCGACTACAGGAGACTGAACATGGCCGAGATCACCGCCGCCCTCGTCAAGGAACTGCGCGAGCGCTCCGGCGTCGGCATGATGGACTGCAAGAAGGCGCTGCAGGAGACCGACGGCAACATCGAAGCCGCGATCGACTGGCTGCGCGCCAAGGGCCTGTCCAAGGCCGCCAAGAAGGCCGACCGGGTCGCCGCCGAGGGCCTGGTCGCGGTCGCGTCGAAGGAAGTGGGCGCCGGCGAGGTGGCCTCGGCCATCGAGTTCAACGCCGAGACCGACTTCGTCGCCCGCAACGACCTGTTCCAGAACGCCGCCAAGCGCTTCGCCGAGCTGGGCCTGGAGCACGCCACCGTCGAGGGTCTGCACGGCGCCGAGCTGGAGTCGGGCAAGACCGTCCAGGACGAAGTGACCAACATGATCGCCACCATCGGCGAGAACATGCAGCTGCGCCGCGCCGCCCGCCTGTCGGTCGACGAAGGCGTGGTGGCCACCTACGTCCACAACGCGGTGTCGCCGGGCGTCGGCCGCATCGGCGTGCTGGTCGCCCTGCACGGCGCGGGCGACAAGGCCAAGCTGCGCGAGCTGGGCCGCAAGATCGCCATGCATGTGGCGGCCACCAGCCCGCTGTCGCTGAACACCGACGACCTGGACCCGGCCGCGATCGAGAAGGAACGCGCCGTGCTGATCGAGAAGGCCAAGGAGGAGGGCCGTCCCGAGAACATGATCGAGAAGATCGTCGAGGGTCAGATCAACAAGTTCCAGAAGGATGTGGTGCTGACCAAGCAGCCGTTCGTCATGAACCCGGACGTGACCATCGAGCAGCTGGTCGCCGAAGAGGGCAAGGCGCTGGGCGCACCCGGCCTGCACATCGGCGGCTTCGTGCGGCTGGCGCTGGGCGAAGGCGTCGAGAAGGTCGAAGGCCCCGACTTCGCCGACGAAGTCGCCTCGATGATGAAGGGCTGAGATGTCGTCTCCTCCCCATCTCCGATGGGGAGGGGGACCGCGAAGCGGTGGAGGGGTTTTGACCGCGCGCGCGGACAGAACCCCTCCGTCTCGCCGCTTCGCGCCGAGCCACCTCCCCATCAAGATGGGGAGGAGAAGGCGCGCCGGGCTTTGAAGCCGGGCGCGCCCTTCGTCTATAAGGGACCGCCGATTCCGGCGTTCTCCGCCCACCGATGGATTTCCCATGCCCGACGCGCCCAGCGAGTTCCGATACAAGCGCGTCCTGCTGAAGGTCTCCGGCGAGGTCCTGATGGGAGAACAGGGCTACGGCATCGATATGGCGACGGTCGCCGAGGTGGCCCAGGCCGTGGCCGAGGTGGCGCGAGAGGGCGTCGAGATCTGCCTGGTCATCGGTGGCGGCAACATCTTCCGCGGCCTGTCCAAGGCGGCCGGCGACATGGACCGCGCCTCGGCCGACTACATGGGAATGCTGGCGACCGTGATGAACGCCCTGGCGATGCAGGCGGCGCTGGAGAAGATCGGCGTCCAGACCCGCGTGCAGAGCGCCCTGGTGATGAACGCCGTGGCCGAACCCTATGTGCGCCGCCGCGCCCTGCGCCACCTCGAGAAGGGGCGCGTGGTGATCTTCGCCGCCGGCGTGGGCGCGCCCTTCTTCACGACCGATTCCGGCGCCGCCCTGCGCGCGGCCGAGATGGGCTGCGACGCCCTGTTGAAGGGCACCAGCGTCGACGGGGTCTACACCGCCGATCCCAAGAAGGATGCGACCGCCACCCGCTATGACGAACTGACCTATCACGACGTCCTGGCGCGCGACCTGAAGGTGATGGACGCCTCGGCCGTGGCGCTGATGCGTGACTCCGGCATCCCGATCGTGGTGTTCTCCATCCGCGAGAAGGGCTCGTTCCGGCGGACCTTGCGCGGCGAGGGAGCTTTCACGGTCATCCGCAACGCCAAGACCGCCTGACAAGATCAAGAAGACGCGAGAGAAACCCTGATGGCCAAGCCCGATCTCAAGACCTATCGCGAGCGCATGGACAAGGCTGTCGATGCGCTGAAGAGCGAGTTCAACGGCCTGCGCACCGGCCGCGCCAACGCGGGTCTGCTGGACCCCGTCACGGTCGAGGCCTACGGCTCCACCTCACCGCTGAACGCCGTCGCGGCGATCAGCGTGCCGGAACCGCGCATGATCTCCGTCAGCGTCTGGGACAAGGGCATGGTGGTCTCGGTCGAGAAGGCCATCCGCGCCGCCGGCCTGGGCCTGAACCCCGTCGTCGACGGCCAGACCCTGCGCATCCCGATCCCGCCGCTGACCGAGGAGCGCCGCCGCGACCTGGCCAAGCTGGCCGGCAAATACGCCGAGCAGCAGAAGATCGCCGTGCGCAACGTCCGCCGCGACGCCAACGACGACCTGAAGAAGGCCGAGAAGGCCTCCGACATCAGCCAGGACGAGCAGAAGAAGATGGAGGCCGAGGTCCAGAAGGACACCGACGCCGCGATCAAGCGCATCGACGAGGCCCTGAAGGCCAAGGAAGCGGAGATCATGCAGGTCTGAGGCGTCCACGCCCCGGCCGCGTCCGCGAATGAGCGACCCAGCACACCCTTCGGGCTTCGGCCCTCGCCACGTGGCGATCATCATGGACGGCAACGGCCGCTGGGCCGAGCGCCGGGGCCTGCCCCGCGCCGTCGGCCATCGCGAGGGGGTGCAGGCGCTGAAGCGCACGGTGCAGTCGGCTCCCAAGTTCGGCATCCAGTGCCTGACGGTGTTCGGCTTCTCGACCGAGAATTGGCGCCGCCCGGCGGAAGAAGTGTCCGACCTGATGGGTCTGGTCCGCGCCTACGTCGCCAGCGACCTGGCCCGGCTGAAGCGCGAGGGGGTGAAGGTGCGGGTGCTGGGCCGTCGCCAGGGCCTGCCCGCCGACATCGCCGAGATCGTGGAGCGGGCCGAGTCCGAGACGCTCGGCAACGACCGGTTCCGCCTGCAGGTCGCCTTCAACTACGGCGGCCGCGCCGACATCGTCGACGCGGCGCGAAAACTGGTCCAGGCCGGCGACGCCATCGACGAGGACACCATGGATCGGGCCCTGTCTACGGGCGAGGGACCGCCGGTCGATCTGATCGTCCGGACCTCCGGAGAGGCGCGGCTGTCGAACTTCCTGCTGTGGGAGGCCGCCTATGCCGAGTTCGTCTTCCAGGACGTGCTGTGGCCCGACTATGGCGAGGGGCCGCTGGGCGAGGCGGTCGAGACGTTCCGGCGGCGCGACCGACGATACGGCGGACGGCCCGCGGTGAGCGCCTGATGCCGTCGCTGGGCAACCTGGGTCTGCGGGCGGTGTCGGCGCTGATTCTGGCGCCGCTGGCCGTGTTGGCCATCTGGGCCGGCGACCTGTGGTTCCTGGCGATCATGCTGGCCGCCTGCGCGGTGCTGGCGCGCGAATGGGCCCAGATGTGCGCCCCGGCGCGCCCGATTCCCATCGCCTGGGCCGTGGGCGCCGCCCTGGTGGCGACCACGGCGACGGCGAACGTCGCCCTGTCGCCCGCCCTGGTGACCCTGGTCTTCGCCGCCGCCCTGGCCGGAGTGTTCGCGCGTCGCATCGGGCAGGAGGGGCTGGATGCGGCCTATGGCGTGCTCTACCTCGGCTGGCCCGCGATTCTGCTGATCTGGCTGCGCGACGGGAACAGCGGCATGGGCTTGAGCTGGACCATTCTGGTGTTCCTGGTGGCCTGGTCCGCCGACGTCATGGCCTTTCTGGTCGGCAGCGCGGTCAAGGGGCCGAAGCTGTGGCCGCGGTACTCGCCCAACAAGACCTGGTCCGGCTTCGTCGGTGGACTGGCGGCGGGTTCGGTGGCCGGTTGGCTGGTGGCGGCCTTCATCCCAGGCGGGCTGGGCGTGCCGCATCCTCTGTGGGGTCTGCTGCTGGGTCTCGCCGGCGCCTTGGCGACCATGGCCGGAGACCTGTGGGAGTCGGCGCTGAAGCGACGGTTCGGGGTCAAGGACGCGGGCGGGCTGATCCCCGGACACGGCGGCCTTCTGGATCGCGTCGACGGGTTGATGTTCGCCGCCGTCGTGCTTGCCGCCGCGCGGCTTCTGATCATCATGACGGACGGTGCGGCGTGATCCGGCGCCGCGTCGCCATCCTGGGCTCCACCGGCTCCGTCGGGACGTCGACGCTGGACCTGATGGCCCAGAGCGAGACGGCGGGCTCGGCGACGTATGAGGTCGAGGTGCTGACCGGCGGCGCCAACGTCGCCCTGTTGGCGGACCAGGCGCGGCGTTGGAAGGCGAAGCTGGCCGTCACGGCTCATGAAGATAGGCTTGACGACTTGCGGGCCGCCCTGACCGGATCGGGCGTCGAGGCGGCGGCGGGGGAAGCGGCGCTCGTGGAGGCCGCCCTGCGCCCCGTCGACTGGACCATGGCCGCCATCGTGGGCGCCGCCGGCCTTCAATCCGCCTGGGCGGCCGCGGCGACCGGATCGACGCTGGCGTTGGCCAACAAGGAAAGCCTGGTCTGCTGCGGCCCGGCCCTGATCGCGCGCGTCGCGGCGTCCGGAGGCACGCTGATACCGGTCGACTCCGAGCATTCCGCCATCTTCCAGGTGTTCGACCCGGCGCGGCCGGAAGGCGTCGAGCGCCTGATCCTGACCGCGTCCGGCGGGCCGTTCCGGGGGCGGACGCGCGCGGAGATGGCCGACATCACGCCGGAGCAGGCCGTGGCCCACCCTCGCTGGTCGATGGGCGCCAAGATATCCGTCGACAGCGCCACTCTGGCGAACAAGGGTCTGGAGACGATCGAGGCGGCCTATCTGTTCGACATGCCGGCCGACCGCGTCGATGTGGTGGTGCATCCGGAATCGATCATTCACAGCCTGGTCGAGCATCGCGACGGGTCCACCCTGGCGCAGCTGGGCCTGCCGGACATGAAGACGCCCATCGCCGTGGCCCTGGCCTGGCCGGAGCGTCTGGCCTGGCCCGCGCCCCGCATGGATTTGGCTGCGCTGGGCCGGCTGACGTTCGAGGCGCCCGATCTGGAGGCGTTCCCGGCGCTGCGGCTGGCGCGTGAGGCGCTGGCGGCGGGCGCCGCGGCGCCCGCCGTGTTCAACGCGGCCAATGAGGTGGCGGCCCTGGCCTTCCTTGACCGCCGTCTGGCCTTTCTCAATATTGCCGCAGTCGTCGCCGAAACGCTCGAAGCGGCGGCGTCGGGGGACATGGCTTCGGTCGACGTCTGCGCCTGCGACGCGGCCCTGGCCGTGGACGCGGACGCCAGGCGCCTGGCGCGGTCGATCGTCGACCGGCTGGCGATCTGAGCGGAGGAGCGGTGAACGGCATGCTGGACGTCCTGGGCTCGCTGCTGCTGCACGTCGTGCCGTTCCTGCTGGTCATCAGCCTGGTGGTGACGATCCACGAGCTGGGGCATTTCTGGGTCGCCCGCGCCTTCGGCGTGAAGGTCGATCAATTCTCCATCGGTTTCGGCAAGCGGCTGTGGAGCCGGACGGACCGTCACGGCATCGAGTGGCGCGTCGCAGCCCTGCCGCTGGGAGGCTACGTCAAGTTTTCCGGCGACCTCGACGCCTCCAGCGTGCCGGATCAGGCGGGTCTGGCCGAACTGAAGGCGCGTCTGATCGCCGAACAGGGCCCTGGGGCCGAGCGCGACTACTTCCATTTCAAGCCGATCTGGCAGCGGGCTCTGATCGTGGCGGCGGGGCCGGCGGCCAACTTCATCCTGGCGGCGGTCCTGTTCACGATCGTCTTCAGCTGGGTGGGCGAGCAGGTCGCCGCGCCGCGCGTGGCGCAGGTCGTGTCTGGCACGCCGGCGGCAGCCGCCGGCTTCCAGCGCGGCGATCTGGTGCTGGCCATCGACGGGCGCCCCGTCGTCGCGGCCGACGAGGTCACGCGCAAGGTGGTGCTGAGCGCGGGTGAGGTGCTGACGTTCGACGTCCGTCGGGGAGAGGAAATCTTGCAGCTGACCGCCACGCCGGTGCGGGTCATGGAGCAGGATCAGATCGCCGGGCGCGTGCGCATCGCCCGCATCGGCATGGCCCTGGGGCCGCTCAGCGCCGCGGACTTCACCTACCGCCGCCTGAACCCGGTCGAGGCGCTGGGGCAGGGCGTGGCGGCCATCAGCGACACCCTGGACACCACGCTGACCTATCTGGGACGCATTCTGACCGGGCGGGAATCCGGCGATTTGCTCAGCGGGCCGCTGGGCATCGCCAAGGCCGCGGGCGGGGTGACGCAGCAGGCCGTGCAGGCCGAGGGCGACCTGGGTCTGCGCAGCGCCAACCTGATCCTGACGCTTCTTCAGTTCGCCGCCTTAGTTTCGATCGGAATTGGCTTTGTAAATCTGCTCCCGATTCCGGTTCTCGATGGGGGGCACCTGGTGTTTTACGCCTATGAGGCTGTGGCGCGACGGCCAGTCCCCGCGCCGGTTCAGGAAGCGGGGTTCCGCGTCGGTCTTGCCTTGCTGGCGGGATTGATGTTGTTCGCGACCTGGAACGACCTGCAAAAACTCAATCTCTTCGCCTTCCTCGGCGGGCTCGCCTCGTGAGCCGACGCCAGCCCCCGACGGTAAACAGCATGACTTCTTCTTCCCCTCGCGGTCCCTTCGGCGCTCCGGGCCGCGTCAGCGTTGTGGCCCTGGTCATGGCCGCGGGCCTGACCGGGCCGGCTCTGGCGCAGCAGACGCCGCCGGCGCCTCCGGCCGGCCAGCCCGCGCCCGCCGTGGCGCAGGACCCGGGTCAAGAGCGCGTCCAGATCACCCGCATCGAGGTGCGCGGCGCCAACCAGCGGATCGAGGACGCCACCGTCCTGTCCTATCTGCCGATCCGCCCCGGAGACGTCGTCGACGAGGTCGTGCTGAACGTCGCGGTGCAGACGCTTTCGCGCACCGGTCTGTTCGCCGACGTGCAGATGGGCGTCCAGAACGGCGTGCTGGTGGTTGAGGTCGTCGAGAACCCGATCGTCAATCAGGTGATCTTCGAAGGGAACGGCTCCGTCGGCGACGACAAGCTGCGCGAAGAGGTCACGATCCGGCCGCGCGGCATCTACACCCCCGCCCGCGTCCAGGAAGACGTCGGCAAGATCGTCGAACTGTATCGTCTGTCGGGCCGCATCTCGGCCAACGTCACGCCCAAGATCGTCCGCCTGGAACAGAACCGCGTCGACGTGGTGTTCGAGATCGACGAGGGCCCGGAGACCGGGCTGCAGTCCATCACCTTCCTGGGCAACGAGGCCTTTTCGGACAACGACCTGCGCGAGGTGATGGTCACCAAGCAGTCGGTCTGGTGGCGCATCTTCACCCAGAACGACAACTACGACCCGAACCGCCTGGACTACGACCGCGAGCAGTTGCGGGACTTCTACACCAACCGCGGTTTCTACGACTTCAGGGTGGTTTCCGCCGTGGCCGAGCTGACGCCCGGCGGCGAGGCCTTCGCCATCACCCTGACAGTCGACGAGGGCGACAAGTACAACTTCGGCGAGGTCTCGGTCGTGACCGAGAACGATCGCCTTAACACGGACCTGCTGACCGCGATCCTGCCGTTCAGGTCAGGCGACCTGTATGAAAGCGACAAGATCGAGTCGGCGACCGACGCCCTGACCTACGCCGCCGGTTCGGCGGGATACGCCTTCGTGGAGATCGAGCCTCGGTTCGCGGTGAACCCCGATACGGACACCGTCGACGTCGTGTTCAACGTGCGGGAAGGCGAGCGGGTCTACGTCGAACGCATCAACGTCGTCGGCAACACTCGCACGATCGATCCGGTCATCCGACGTGAGCTGACGCTCACCGAAGGCGACGCCTTCAACCGCCAGCTTTTGGAGCGCTCGCGCAACAACCTGCGCGCCCTGGGTTTCTTCAAGGACGTCACGGTCGAGGAAGTCCGCGGCTCCGAACCGGATCGGACCGTCGTCAACGTCAAGGTCGAGGAGCAGCCGACCGGCGAGCTTTCGGTGGGGGCGGGGTTCAGCTCCTATGACTCGTTCGTGGTCAATCTGGGCATTTCGGAAAGCAATTTCCGCGGCCGCGGTCAGAACGTCGTCGCGCGGGTCGAGTGGGGCTCGCTGCGCCAGAACGTGGACTTCCGCTTCACCGAGCCGAAGTTCCTGGGCCGCGATCTTCGCGCGGGCTTCGACCTGTTCCACCAGCGCTACGATCTCAGCGAGTTCTCGTCCTACGACTATCGGTCGACGGGCGTGGGCCTGCGGCTGTCCTATCCTCTGAACGGATATACGGCGATCAGCGGCCGCTACTTCCTGCGCGAGGATGAGATCATCGTTCCCAACGGGTTCTGCGGATCGACGACCGGCGGCTCTTCGGCGCTGTGCGATCAGGTCGGGTCGTTCGTGAACTCCTCGATCGGCTATACGCTGCTGGTCGATCGTCGGAACGATCCGATCCGCCCGACCCGCGGCTGGTCCGGCAGCCTGCGCCAGGATCTGGCCGGCGTCGGCGGCGACGTGAACTACCTCAAGACGGAGGCCGAGGTGTCAGCCTATCACGGCATCACGCCGGAGTGGGTGGTCACCACGCGCCTCGAGACGGGTTACGTCACGGGCTGGGCCGGGGATCCGGTCCGGATCAACGACCGCTTCTTCAAGGGCGGAAACAGCTTCCGCGGTTTCGAGACCGCCGGCATGGGGCCGCGCGACCTGCTGACCACCGACGCGTTGGGGGGCAACTTCTATCTGGTGGGCACCGTCGAGGTCACCGTTCCGAACGGGCTGCCGGAGGAGTACGGCATCCGCACCTCCGCCTTCGTCGACGTGGGCACTCTGGGGTTGCTGGACGAACGCTACACGACGGATTCGGCCACCGGCCTGCCCAGCACACGGATCAACGACGATCTCGACTTCCGCGGCGCCGCGGGCATCAGCATCCACTGGCGTTCGCCCATGGGTCCGATCCGGTTCGACCTGGCCCAGCCGTTCTCCGAGCAACCGTTCGACAAGACCGAGAACTTCCGCTTCTCGACGTCCACCCAGTTCTGATCCCCTCGACAGGGGGCTTACCCAAAGGCTTGATGACATGAAGACCCTCGCTTTCGGCGCGTTCGCCTTGACACTGTTTTGCGCCGGTCAGGCGACCGCACAGGCCCAGGGGCCCGCCAACCCCGGTCCGGTCATTCCGGGCGTGTGCGTGTTCCACAACGAGCGCCTGCTGGCGCAGTCGACCGTCGGCATGTCCGTTCAGACCGGCATGCGGACCCTGTCGCAGCAGGTGGCGGGCGAACTGCAGCCCTATGCTCAGGCCATCGATTCTGAGATCACCGCGCTGGAGCAGGGGCGTGGGACCATCCCGGACCAGGAATACGCCCAGCGTGGTCAGGCGGTGCAGCAGCGAATTCGCGAAGCCCAGCAGCTGGAAGGCCAGCGGCAAGCGGAGCTGGAATACACCTTGAACATGCAGCTCCGCGCCATCGCGCAGGCCACGGACCCGATCCTGGTCGCCGTTTATCAGGAGCGCGGATGCGGCCTCCTGCTGTCGCGCGACGCGGTCATCGAGATGAATCCGGCCATGGACATCACCGACGTGGTGATCCAGCGCCTGAACGGATCCCTGCCGTCGCTGAGCTTCACGCGCATGACCCCGCCGGTCCAGGTTCCGGGCCAGTAAGGACCACGTTTGCCCGATCTCCGCTTCTTCGAGGCCCTGCCGCCGCGCTCCGTCCAGGAGTTGGCCGATCTGGTCGGCGGTGAGGTTCTGAGAGGCGGAGACCGCCTGATCTCGACGGTCGCGCCGCTGGCCTCGGCGGACGCGACGGCGGCGTCGTTCCTGTCCGATCGCAAGCTCAAGGCGGCGCTGGCGATGACCCGTGCCGGGCTGGTCTTCGTTCGGGGCGAGGCCGCCGACTCCGTTCCGGCGGATGCGGCCGTGATCGTCACGGCGACGCCCCAGGCGGCATGGTCCAAGGCGGCCGACGCCCTGATCCGTCCCCGCCCGTTCGTCGCCATCGCCCCCGAAGCGGCAGCCGAGGATGCCGGCGTGGCGTTCGGGCCCGGCGTGGTCGTGGGCGAGGGGGCCCGCATCGGGCGCGGCGCCCGGGTCGGCCCGAACACCGTCATCGGGCCGGGGGTCCAGATCGGTCGGGATTGCGTCATCGGCGCCAACGTCAGCCTGTTCTTCGCCCTGGTCGGCGATCAGGTGAAGCTGTCGTCCGGCGTGCGCATCGGCGAAGCGGGGTTCGGGGCCGCCGTTTCCGCGGAAGGTCCGGTGGACGTGCCGCAGCTGGGTCGGGCGATCATCCAGGACCGAGTGACCATCGGCGCGAACTCGTGCGTCGATCGCGGCGCCTTTGAAGACACTGTGGTCGGCGAGGGGACGAAGATCGATAACCTGGTGATGATCGCCCATAACTGCGTGGTCGGGCGAAACTGCCTGATGGCCGCGTTCACCGGGATTTCCGGCTCGGTCAAGGTCGGCGACGGGGCGGTGTTCGGCGGAAGGGCCGGGGTGGGCGACCACATCACGATCGGCGAGGGCGCGCGGATCGCCGCGGGGGCAGGGATCCTGAAGGACGTGCCGCCGGGCGAGACCTGGTCGGGCTATCCGGCGAAACCCCTGCGCGAATCCTTGCGCGAGGCGGTGTGGCTGGCCAAACAGGCTTCGGGAAAAGTGCGCGGAAAGGCGGACGGATGAGCGCGGGGACGGACGTCGACTATGCGGAGGTGATGCGGCGCCTGCCGCACCGATATCCGTTCCTTCTGGTGGACAGGGCCGAGGCCTTCGTGCCGGCGACTTCCATCGTCGGCGTCAAGAACGTCACGCACAACGAGCCCTTCTTTCCCGGCCATTTTCCGATCGATCCCGTCATGCCGGGCGTGCTGATCGTCGAGGCCATGGCCCAGACCGGGGCGCTGCTGATGTCGAAGACGCTGGACGTGAACGTGGCCGACAAGGTCATCATGTTCATGTCGATCGACGGCGTGCGCTTCCGCAAGCCGGCGCGGCCGGGCGACCAGCTGCGCATGGAGGTTCAGGTCACTCGGGCGCGGGGCGACGCCTACAAGTTCCGGGGCGAGACCTTCATCGACGGCAAGCTGGCGGCTGAGGCCGAATTCATGGCCATGGCCGTCACCGTGGACCAGCCGGTCGCCTGATGACCATCCATCCGACCGCCCAGGTGGACGCCGGCGCCGAACTGGCCGACGGCGTCGAGGTCGGCGCATGGTCGATCGTCGGCCCTCGCGTGAAGCTGGCCGAGGGCGTGCGCGTGGCCAGTCATGTGGTCATCCAGCAGGACACGACGGTCGGCGCCGGAACGACGATCCACCCCTTCTGCGTCATGGGCGGCGACCCCCAGCATGGAGGTTACAAGGGCGAGCCGGTGGCGCTGGAGATCGGGGCGAACTGCACGATCCGGGAACATTCGACTTTCAACCGCGGCACGCCGGGCGATCGCAAGCTGACCTCGATCGGCGATGGGTGTTTGTTCATGACGGGCGCCCATGTGGGCCACGACGCGGTGGTCGGAAGCCATGTGACGTTCGCGAACAATGCGACGCTGGGCGGGCACACGCGGGTCGGGGACCGCGTCTTCCTGGGCGGGCTGTGCGCGGTGCATCAGTTCGGCCGGGTGGGGCAGGGGGCCATCGTCGGCGGCCTGTCGGCGGTGACGCGGGACGTCATCCCCTATGGCTCGGCCTGGGGCAACCATGTGCGGCTGCACGGGCTGAACCTGATCGGGCTGAAGCGCAAAGGCTACGGCAAGGTGGAGGTGCGCCGGCTGCTGGCGGCCTACCGCGACATCTTCGAAGCCCCCGGCCTGTTCTCCGAGCGGCTGCACGCGGCCGAGGCGGCCTATGCCGACCTGCCGGAGATCCAGGAGATCATCGCCTTCATCCGCGAGGACACGCGGCGCCCCGTCGCGCTGCCGGACGAATGAGCGATCCCGGCGTCAAACCGACCAAGATATCCCACCAAACTGACCAGTCGGGGCGTCAATCCGACCAAGATCGCCAAGCGTCGCCGACAAATCCGAAAGGCATGAAATGAGCCGGGGCAAACTGGCCCTCATCGCGGGCGGCGGCGACCTGCCGCTGGCGGTGGCCGCGCGGTGCGAGGCGGAAGGTCGCCCGCTGTTCGTGATCCGGCTGGCGGGCTTCGCCGATCCGGCGCTGGCCACGCGCGACGGCGTCGACATGGGCATGGCCCAGATCGGCGGCATCCTGGCGGCCATGAAGAAGGCGGGCTGCAAGGCCGTCTGTCTGGCCGGGGCGGTGAACCGGCCGGACTTCAGGTCGCTGAAGCCCGACTTCAAGGGGGCGACCCTGCTGCCCGGCATCGTCAAGGCGGCCCAGCAGGGCGACGACGCCCTGCTGCGCAAGATTCTGTCGGTGTTCGAGGGCGAGGGGTACGCGGTCGAAGGGGCCGACGACATCCTGGGCGGGGACATCCTGTCGCCCGGGGCGCTGGGGCGGGTGACGCCCGATGCGGCCCAGCTGGCGGATCTGAGGAAGGCCCTGCACGTCGCCGAGAAATCCGGCGAGCTGGATGTGGGGCAGGGCGCGGTCGTGTGCGACGGCCTGGTGCTGGCGGTCGAGGCGCAGGAGGGGACGGACGCCATGCTGACCCGCGTCGCCGGTCTGCCCGCCGATCTGCGCGGTTCGCCGGGCGCGCCGAAGGGGGCGCTGGGCAAGGCGCCGAAGCCGATCCAGGACCTGCGGGTGGACATGCCGGTGATCGGCGCGCGAACGATCGAGCTGGCCGCGGCGGCGGGGCTGGCGGGCGTCGGCGGCAAGGCGGGGCGGTTGATCATGATCGACCGCGCGGCCATCGTCGAGGCGGCCGACCGGCTGGGGCTGTACGTCTGGGGCGAAGGGTGAGCCGGCGGCTGAAGGTCATGCTGGTGGCCGCCGAGGCGTCTGGCGACGCCTTGGGCGCCGGGTTGGCGCGGGCGCTGAAGGCGCGGCTGGACGAAGAAGTCACCTTCGTCGGTGTGGGCGGCGCGGCGATGGCGGCCGAGGGGGTCGTCAGTCCTTTCGACATCGCCGAGCTGTCGATCCTTGGCTGGCTGGAGGGGCTGAAGGCCTATGGCATAGTCAAGCGGCGAGTGGCCGACACCGTCGCGCTGGCTCAGGCGGAGCGGCCGGACGCGGTGGTGCTGATCGACAGCTGGGGCTTCACCATCCGGGTGGCCAAGGCGATCCGGGAGGTCCTGCCGGACGTGCCGCTGATCAAGTACGTGGGGCCGCAGGTGTGGGCGTCGCGGCCGGGGCGGGCCAAGACGCTGGCGGGGGCGGTGGACCACCTGCTGGCGCTGTATGCCTTCGACGCGCCGTGGTTCGAGCGGGAAGGGCTGGCGACGACCGTGGTCGGGTCGCAGGCGCTGCACGTCGACATGGGCGGAGCCGATCCGGCCGCGTTCCGGGCGGCGCGGGGGATTGCGGCGGAGGCGCCGCTGCTGCTGGTCCTGCCGGGCAGCAGGCCCAGCGAGATCCGGCTGATGACGCCGGTTTATGGCGAGGCGGTCGCGCGGCTGAAGGCGGCGCGGCCGGAGCTGGAGGTGGCCGTGGCGGTCGCCGGGACCGTGGCGGATCAGGTGCGGGCCGAACTGGCCGGCTGGGGCATGCCGATCCACCAGGTGGATGAGGCGGGGAAGTACGCCGCCATGAAGGCCGCGACCGTGGCGCTGGCCACCAGCGGGACGGTGTCCACCGAGCTGGCGCTGGCGGGGGCGCCGATGGTCATCGGCTACCGGTTCCAGCCGCTGAGCTATGCGATCATGCGGCCGTTCTTCACCGGCAAGTACGCGACGCTGTTCAACCACGCGGCGGACGCGGAGATCGCCCGCGAGCTGATCCAGAAGGACGCGACGCCGGAAGCTTTCGCCGCCGAGGTGGGGCGGCTGCTGGACGATCCGGCGGCACGGACCGATCAGGCGGCGCGCCAGACGGCGGCGCTGGACCTGATGGGCCGGGGCGGCCGCGACCCGTCGGAGATCGCGGCAGAGGCCGTGCTGAGGGTCATCGTCGAGCGCAACGGCTGACCCTCAGCGTTCGAGCTTAACCCACCACCGCGGCGATGCCGGTCAGAGTCTCCTTCAGGCCGCGCATGCGCTTGGCGGTCTGGTCCATGCCGCGCGGCGAGATGGCGTCGGCCAGGCCGCGCAGGCGGGCGGCGACGGCCGGGTCCTTGCGGCCCGACTCGACCAGCGGCGCGGCCTGGTCCAGGGCGGCCGTGATCTGGGCCATCTGGGTCGCGTCCATGCCGCCGTCGCGGGCGAACTGGTCCAGATAGGCGCGGGCCACGACCGGGTGGGCGGGCCAGCGGACCGGGAACTGCTGCTGCGGGTTCACCGTGCCGCCCTCGTCGGCCATCTGGGCGGCGGCGATCTCGTTGGCCGTCAGATGCTCGCTGGGGGTCAGGGCGAAGACGTCCAGACCGCGGCCGATCTCCGAGCCGTAGATCTTGCCGTTGTACCAGTAGACCGACCAGTAGCCGCCCGATCCCTGACGCTCGGCGTTCACCGGACCGCGATCGAAATAGGCGATCTCATGCGCGTCAGACGAGTCGGTGAAGTCGCTGATCGACAGACCGCCCTGGTACCAGGCCTGCACGAACAGGTCGCGGCCGGGGACCGGGATCAGCGAGCCGTTGTGGGCGACGCAGTTCTCGAGGTCCGTCTGGGCCGCCGGCAGCTTGTAGTAGCCGCGGTGCACCAGCTTGCCGTCGACGATGTCGTAGATGGCGTTGGCGCCCCAGGTCATGGGGTCCTGGACGCGGCAGCGCGGACGCCCGCCGCCGCCCCACTCGTCGGTGAACAGCACCTTGTCGCCGTCGTTGTTGAACGTGGCCGAGTGCCAGTAGGCGAAGCCGTCGTCGGTCACCGCGTCGATCCGCTTGGGCGCGCGCGGATCGGAGATGTCGAACAGGATGCCGTTGCCCGAGCAGGCGCCGCCCGCGATGTTGCGGGTCGGGAACAGGGTGATGTCGTGGCAGTGGTTGGTCTGGGCCGTGGTCTGGGTGCCCGCGCCGTGGTCGCCGCCGGCCCACAGGCCCGCGACGGCGCCCGTCTCCTCATCGGCGAAGACGGTCGGGCTGTCGATGATGCGCGACCGCGACGGGTCGGCGAGCGGAATCTCGATCACGTCGACGCGGAACAGGGCGGTGCGCGGGTCGCCCGGCGCCCCGGTGACGCAGCCGGCCAGCTCCTGCTCGCTGCGCACGCCGGCGGTGCCGGAGTTGTAGACGATCAGGCGGCGGTCGTCGGCGGCGACGACCGAGTGGGTATGCGAGCCGCGGCAGGTCTGGACCTGACCGACCTGGACCGGGCGGACCGGATCGGAGATGTCGAAGATGCGCAGGCCCCTGAAGCGATCGGCGCTGGGCTCGGCGCCCACGCCCTCGCGGCCGCAGTCGACGCGGCCCTGGGTCGATTCCACCGACATCAGCATCAGGTCGCCGACGATCGAGACGTCGCCCTGACCGCCCGGGCAGACGATGGAGCTGATCAGGGTCGGGGCCGGATCCGCGCCGATCCGGTAGAGGTTGATGCCGTGATAGTTGCCGACGGCCAGCAGGTCGCCCTGGAACGCCATGTCGGTGTTCGAGAAGCTGAGGAAGGGCGCGCGGCGGCCCACGTCCTCGCCGGCGCGGGGCGGCAGGCCCTCGGGGTTGGTCGGATCGAAGAAGCCGGCCGGCTTGGGCAGGCTGGCCAGCAGCGTCATGTTGGAGGCGGCCACCTCGGCGTCGCGGAAGCCGGCGCGCAGGTTGGTGCGCGGGTCGGGCGAGGCGGCGCGCGCCATGGCCGTCATGCGGTTGATCTCGGCCTGCTGTTCATTCGTGACGTCGTTCACGAAACGGAACAGCACCGGGTCATAGGCCGAGCCGCCGCGCGCCAGCAGGTCCGACACCATGACGACCGCGCCCTCGTGGTGGCGGATCATCAGCTGCAGGAACAGGCGGTCGAACTCGGCGCCCTGTGCGGCGGCCAGGGCGGCCATCTGCTCGGGTGAGGCCATGCCGGGCATGCCGGCGTGACCGGCGCCGTGGGCCGAATGGTCCATGCCCGCGTGACCGGCGTGATCGCCGGTGGTCGGCATGGGCGCGGGCGCCGCCTCGCCGCGCTCGGTCAGCCAGCCGCGCATGAAGGCGATCTCGTCCTCCTGCGAGGCGTCGATGCGCGCGGCCAGGTCGAGGACCTGGCGGGTGTTGGTGCGGCTCGGGGCCAGGGCCGCCATCTCCAGCGCCTGGCCGTGATGCAGGATCATGCCCTGCATGAAGGCGACGTCGGCGTCGGAATAGCGGTTGTCGGCGATGCGCGCGGCCTCGCGACCTTCGAGCGTACGGCTGGCCTGACCCGGGGCGCCCGGCTGAATCAGGGGCGCCTGCTGGGCCCAGGCGCCGGTGGCGAAAAGAACGACGCCGAGGGCGGCGGAGCCCCCCAGCAGCTTGCGGATCGACGAGACGGACTGGCGCACGTGTTCACTCCCGGAAATGGCTGTTTCGAAATGGCTATCACGAGGGGTCGGGGGTGGTAACCCCCACGGGCCTCAATGCGGAGCGACGTCGCGAGGCGGGGTGGTGAGCCAAGGCGCGAGGCGGAACCGGCGCGGGGTCGTGCCCACGGTGCGCGTGGTGATGAACTGGCGCGCGAAGGCGATCACGGCGCGAAGGGTCTGTTCGTCGAACGGCTTGCAGACCGCGCCCAGGGCGCCGGAGAAGCCGTCGGGGATCTGTTCCGGGTTGGCGGTCAGGAAGATGACCGCCGCGCCGTGCTCGGCCACCAGCCGATGCGCGATCTGGGGACCGGTCATCCCGTCCATGAGATTGACGTCGACCAGCGCCAGATCGGGTTTCTCGCGTGCGGCCACGTCGAAGGCGCCGCGAGTGTCGACGGCGACGCCCACCACTTCGCATCCCGCATCGAGCAGGATGAGTTCCAGTTCCATGGCCAGAAGGGCCTGATCTTCCACGATCATGACCCGCAGGCCGTCGCCGCCCGTCACTGGATGCTGTTCCCCACCGTCGCAAGCTTCAGGTCGCCCGAGACAGCGAGTGTCGGCGACCGGACACTTCGAACGTGCCCATGGCAGGTTGGTTCAAGCCAAGCTATTAAAAATCTGGGGAATCAGGGCCGCGGAGTTCAGTGATGGCGGAATTGTCGCTTGGCGGCCTTGATGAACAGCCTCCGACGGGACCGGATGCATGCTGCCGCTTTCTGCAGACGCTCGTCGCCATCCGGCTGACGACGGTCGATGATCCGGAGTGTCGTCGGCACCTGGCCTGGATCAGCGACATGGCGGCGGCGATCGGTCTGATGACCGAGCGTCAGGCGCAGGGAGATCCCTTCGACGTCTATGTGGAGGAGGCGTTGACGTTCTGGCGGCGCGGCCTGGAGGCGCGCGGCGTGCGGCTGGAGGTTCGGGGCCGCGTCGGCGATCTGCCGGAGACGCAACGACTGCCGCTGGCCGTCATCCTTCACGAGCTCCTGACCAATGCGGCGCGCCACGCCTTCGTCGACGGCGGGGGCGGCGCGGTCGCCGTCGCCTTCTCCGCCACGCGTTCGGGACTCAGTCTGGTCGTACGGGACGCCGGTCAAGGCGCCGCTGAGCCCCGCAAGGGCGACGGCCTGGCGCTGATCGAGGGACTGGTGACCCAGCTGGGCGGATCCATGACGGTGGAGACGTCGCCCGGCGCCGGTTTCGGCGTGCGGATCGGTCTGCCGTCGGGCGTCGAACGCCTGAACTGAGGGGACGAAACCCGGTGTGATCCCCACGACGCCCCGGCCTGTCGTAAGCCGGGGCGTCGCATGATCGAGTCCGGAGCCGCCATGACCGTCCGTACGCCTTCGCCGTCCCGTCGCGCGCTTCTCGGCGGCGCCGGCTTGATCGCCGCCAGCTTCATGGTCTCCGTCCGGTCCGCCGCTGCGCAGGACGCGCGGGTCCGTCATGCCGCCCGGATCGACGATCTGATCGCCCGCATGACCACCGAGGAGAAGGCGGGCCAGTTGAGCCTGTTCAACGATCCCTTCCGATTCCGGCCGCAGGAGATCAATCCGGTGGACAAGGACGGCGATCCCTCGCGCCTGGCCGAGATGATCCGCAAGGGTCAGGTCGGCTCGCTGTTCAACGGCGTCGGCGCCGCGGGGGCACGGACTGTCCAGGACATCGCCGTGAAGGAAAGCCGGCTGGGCATCCCCCTGCTGTTCGCCGCCGACGTGATCCACGGCTTGTTCACGGTCTTTCCGGCGCCGCTGGCGGAAGCGGCGGCCTGGGACGCGGGGCTGGCGGAGAGGACCGCGCGGGCGGCGGCCCGGGAGGCGGCGGCGTCGGGCATCCACCAGACCTATGCCCCCATGGTGGACGTCGGCCGCGACCAGCGATGGGGGCGGGTCGTGGAGGGCGCCGGCGAGGACGTCTTCCTGGGATCGGTGCTGGCCGCGGCGCGGGTACGTGGTTTTCAGGGACCGGACCTGACGGCGAAGGACGCCGTTCTGGCGACGCCGAAGCACTTCGCCGCCTATGGCGCCGCCGAAGCGGGGCTGGACTACAACACCGTCGACATGTCCGAACAGCGGCTGCGTGGCGTGTATCTGCCGCCGTTCAAGGCCGGCTTCGACGCGGGGGCCCTGTCGACCATGAGCGCGTTCAACGAGGTCAACGGCGTCCCGGCCAGCGGCAATCCCTGGTTGCTGACCGACATCCTGCGCGACGAGTGGGGCTTCGAGGGCTACGTCGTCTCCGACTTCACTTCGGAAGAGGAGATGATCGCCCATGGCTTCGCCGAGGACAGCCGGGACGCGGCGCGGATCGCCCTGCTGGCCGGCGTCGACATGAGCATGGTCTCGGGTCTGTACAACGCTCACATTCCCGACCTGGTGGCCAAGGGCGACGTGCCGATGGCGGTGGTGGACCGGTCGGTGCGACGGGTGCTGGGCGTCAAGGCGGCGCTGGGGCTGTTCGACGATCCCTACAAAGGCTCCGACGTCGACGTCGAACGGCGAGAGGTCAATGCGGCGGAACACCATGCCCTGGCGCGGGAGGCCGGGCGGAAGTCCGTCGTGATGCTGAAGAACGACGGCGATCTGCTGCCGCTGCCGAAAACGGGCCGACGCATCGCGGTCATCGGCCCGGCGGCGGACGAGGACGTGTTCGGTCCCTGGACGATCTGGGGCGACCGCACGCGCGCAATCTCCCTGGAGTCGGGCCTGCGCGCGGCGTTGGGACCCGATGCGGCGCTGACGTTCGTGCGGGGCTCGGACCCCGAAGGAGCCATGGCCGGCGGCATGGAGGCGGCGGTCGCGGCTGCAAAGGCTGCGGACGTCGTGATCCTGGCCATCGGGGAATCGACGCCGATGTCGGCTGAGGCGCAGTCGCGCGCCGAGATCGTGGTTCCGGAACCGCAGCAGGCGCTGGCGGAAGCGGTGAAGGCGGTCGGCAAGCCGACGGTCGTGCTGCTGCGAACTGGGCGCGGGCTGGCGCTGGAAGGCGCGGTCAAGGACGCGGACGCGATTCTGGTGACCTGGTTCCTGGGCAGCCAGCACGGCCATGCCCTGGCGGACCTTCTGTTCGGGGATCATGCGCCGCAGGGCCGCTTGCCGGTCAGTTTTCCGCACGTGTCCGGGCAGCAGCCGTTCCACTATGACCACAAACCCACCGGGCGCCCGGCCGATCCGGCCCCGCCGCGCGAGGAGTATCGGACCCAGTTCCGTGAGGCCCCGCACAGCGCGGCGTTCGCCTTCGGACACGGCCTGACCTATGGTCGGGTGGCCTACGGTCCGACCCAGGTCGCTGCGCCCACGATGGCGTGGGACGGGCGGCTGGAGGTGGCCGTCGAGGTGACGAACGTCGGCGCGCGCGCGGCCGAGGAGACGGTGCAGTTGTATGTCCGCGACCGGGTGGCTCGGCTGACCCGGCCGGTGCGGGAACTGAAAGCCTTCCGCAAGGTGCGGCTGGAACCTGGGGAGACGCGACGGGTCGCCTTCATTCTGGACCGGTCGACGCTCGTGTACATAGGGCCGGAGAACCGCTGGACGGTCGAGCCGGGCAGGTTCGACGTCTGGCTTGCGCCCGATGCCCAGTCGGGAGAGCCGGCCCGGTTCGAACTGACGCGCTGACGGTCTACTCCGAAGTCATCACCAGTCGGGCATTGACCGAGAATGTCAGTGGATCGTCGAAATAGCCTTGTTTACCGGCGGATGCGGCGCAGACGGAGGCTCTGACATCCTCAACGATGGAACCTGAGTTGATGTCCGTCCACGATCCGTCGCCGACGAAGTCCTCCGAGGCCGAACTGCCGTCGATGTAGAAGAACGAAGACCGGATCGTCAGATAACGAGGACGCGAGCAGTCGATGTCGATCAGGGACGTCGCCCAGTCGAACTGTCCGGGTTCAGACTGACGGGTCACAAGGGCGCTGTTGATCCGGCGCGTGTTTCCCGTGATCCGCATCGAGCTCCAGTCCACGGCCATGACCGCGGCGTCGGAGACGGCGACCGCCTCCCACTCGTCGGCGACGGCCGCACCGGCGCTGAGCATCAGCGCCGCGGCTCCAAGGATCATCGACCTCATCTCTGCCCCTCCAGGCGGGTTGAATTGGCCGCAGTCTGCGCCTGAACGTCCTGATCGTCGAGAGCGGTTGAACCGACGATATCTGACGATCACCCCGCCAGAACTTCCGGCGTCAAACGCTGAAGGAGGACGCCGCCTTGACCCACGGCGGCGAGACGGCTGGAGGCGTGGCCCAGCACGTTGGCGGCATAGAGTTCGTAGAGGGCGATGCGGCCCTCCAGGAAGGTCGGATCGCCCTGACCCGCGTCCAGTTCGGCCCACGCCTCCAGAGCGCCGCGTGCCAGAAGCCAGCCCCCGATCACGTCGCCCATCAGCCTCAGATAGGCGTCGGCGCCGGCCAGGACGTCGGCGGCGCGGGACGGGTCGGCCTTGGCGTCCAGCAGCCACAGGGTGGCGTCCTCGACCGCCTCGATCCCGGCTTTCAGCCGCTCGACCGGCTTGCCGGCATACAGGCGCGGCAGGCGGGCCAGATCGGCCTTCATCTCCGAGATGATCGCCCGCGCCGAAGCCCCGCCGTCCTGACCCAGCTTGCGCCCGACCAGGTCCATGGCCTGGATGCCGTTGGTGCCCTCGTAAATCGGGGCGATGCGGGCGTCGCGATAGTGCTGGGCCGCGCCGGTCTCCTCGATGAAGCCCATGCCGCCATGGACCTGCACGCCCATGGACGCCACCTCGACGCCGACGTCGGTCGACCAGGCCTTGGCGATCGGCGTCAGCAGATCCTCGCGGCCTTTCCAGTGACGGCGCGCCTCCTCGTCGGGCGCATGCCGCGCCAGATCGGCGGCGACCCCGCACGACAGGCAGATCGCCCGGGCGGCCGCGATCCTGGCCTTCATCACGCCCAGCATGCGTCGCACGTCCGGGTGATCGAAGATCGGCGCGCCCGCCTGCCCGGTGAAGGCGCTGCGGCCCTGACGCCGGTCCAGCGCATAGGCCAGCGCCGCCTGATAGGCCCGCTCCGCGATTCCGACGCCCTCCATGCCGACAGCCAGACGCGCGGCGTTCATCATGACGAACATGTGCGACAGGCCCTCATTGGGCCGTCCGACCAGTTCGGCGGTCGCGCCCTCATAGGACATGACGCAGGTCGGCGAGGCGTGGATGCCCAGCTTGTGCTCGACCCCCACGGGCCGGAAGGCGTTGCGGTCGCCCAGAGTGCCGTCGGGCTTCACGAGGAACTTGGGCGCCAGGAACAGGCTGATTCCCTTCGGTCCCGGCGGCGCGTCCGGCAGGCGGGCCAGCACCAGGTGCACGATGTTGTCGGTCGCGTCGTGGTCGCCCCAGGTGATGAAGATCTTCTGGCCGGTCAGGGCATAGGTCCCGTCGCCGTCGGGCACGGCCGTGGCCGTCAGGGCTCCCAGATCCGAGCCCGCGTGCGGCTCGGTCAGCACCATGGCCCCGGTCCACTCGCCGGAGACCAGGCGGGTCAGATAGGTCGCCTTCTGGGCCTCGGTCCCGTGCTCCTCCAGCGCCTCGATGGCCGCCAGCGACAGCATGGGGCACAGGCCGAACGCCATGTTGGCGGCATGCACCGTCTCATAGGCGGCCAGCTCCAGCGCCTTGGGCAGACCCTGCCCGCCCGCGTGGACCGGCGCCGCCAGCCCCAGCCAGCCGCCGGCGGCGAACTGGCGATAGGCGTCGGCGAAGCCCGGAGCGGCGGTCACCGCCCCGTTGGCGTAATGCGCGCCCGCCTGGTCGCCCGGACGGTTCAGGGGCGCCAGCACGTCCTGCGAAAACTGGCCCGCGGCCTCCAGCACCGCGCCGACCACGTCGTCGTCGCAGTCGGGAAAGGCGCCGGTCGCCAGGGCCTGATCCAGGCCGGCGACGGACTTGAGGGTGAAGGCGATCTCCCGCAGCGGGGCGCGATAGGTCATGTCGTGTCTCGGTTTCCGTCGGGCGTCTTGGCGAAGCGGCGCCGATGGCCCAAGGTGACCCTGTGCCGCAGCGGAAGGGAAGTCCCATGAGCGAACCGCGTCATCGCTATTCGACCGTGTCGCTGACCCTGCACTGGGTCACGGCGGCTCTGGTCGTGGCCCAGATCGTCCTGGTCACGCTGGCCGACCAGACCGAGGGCCCGGGCGCGCGGGACCTGATCGGGCTTCACAAGTCGGTGGGGCTGACGATCTTGGTGCTGACGCTGGCGCGGCTGGGCTGGCGCGCGGCCAATCCGGCGATCGCCCTGCCGTTCGGCACCCCGGTGTGGCAGCGGATCCTGGCGCGGGCCACGCACGTGGGCTTCTATCTGCTGCTGATCGGCATGCCGCTGGGCGGCTGGGCGGCCTCCTCGGCGGCCGGCCGGGAGATCGAGTTCTTCGGCCTGTTCAACTGGCCCCTGATGCCCATCGGCGGCGGTCGGGAGGCGGCCGGGCGCTTCATGGACATGCACGAACTGGGCGCCAAGGCGCTGTACGTGCTGCTGTTCCTGCATCTGGCGGGCGCGCTGAAGCACCATTTCCTGAACCGCGACGACGTCCTGCACCGAATGATCCCCTTCATTCCCCGACGGCCGTGACCGATCCGATTCGCCTCGCCGCCGAGGCCCTGGCTGCCGGCGAGCTGATCCTGCTGCCGACCGAGACGGTCTATGGCCTGGGCGCCGACGCGGCGACCCCCGAGGCCGTCGCCAAGGTGTTCGAGGCCAAGGGCAGGCCGCGGTTCAATCCCCTGATAGCGCATGTGGCGGACGCGGCGCAGGCCGAGCGGATCGCCGTCTTCGATCCGAGCGCCCGTCGGTTGGCCGAAACCTTCTGGCCCGGTCCCTTGACGCTGGTGCTGCCTGCGCGGGCCGATGCGGGTGTGTGCGACCTGGCTCGGGCGGGGTTGGACAGCGTCGCCGTGCGCGTGCCGGGACACGCCAAGGCGCGGGCGGTGATCGCCGCCTTCGGCGGGGCGGTCGTGGCGCCGTCGGCCAATCGCTCCGGGCGGCCCAGTCCGACGACTTTCGCCGACGCCTTCGAGGAGACGGGGCATGCCGTCGCCGAGGCGATCGACGGCGGGCCCTGCGCGGTCGGTTTGGAGAGCACGGTCGTCTCGGTGATGGACGGGCGGCCGGCGCTGCTGCGCCCCGGCGCCGTGACCCGCGAGGAAATCGAGGCCCTGGCCGGCCCGCTGTCCGGGGCGGGGGAGGGCCGTCGCTCCCCCGGCCGCCTGGCCCTCCATTACGCTCCCGACGCCCCGGTTCGGATCGACGCGGAGGCGGCGGGCGAGGGCGAAATCCTCCTCGGCTTCGGCCCCGGCGTCGGCGACCCTCGCTGGAGCCTCAGCGAAACCGGCGACCTGCGCGAGGCGGCGGCCAACCTGTTCCGGCGGCTGCGCGAGGCGGATCGGGAGCGGCCGGCGGGGATCGCGGTGGCGCCGGTGCCGGGGGAAGGGCTCGGCGAGGCGATCAACGACCGGCTGAGGCGGGCGGCGGGGTTTGTGGGCTAAAGAAACCGCGCCCTGACATCCACGCTCGACTCCCGCCCAACCTTGTCGAAGCAGGTCGCCAGCCATTCCTCCGCCGCCTCGCGCCCATAGCCCTTCAGCCGGTTCAGGAAGCTCCATTCCGTGTCGAACTTCGACCCCAGCGACAGCGAGCCCAGCCAGCGGTCGCTTTCGACGGCGTGCATGCGGATGGCCTGGGCGCGGTGGCGGCCGTTGGGCTTGAGCCGGCCCTCGGCGACCAGGGACTGTAGCAGCGCGAAGGCCCGCAGCTCGGCCACCAGCGGGGCGTTGAAGACGATCTCGTTCAGCCGGTCCATGATGTCGCCGGCCGAATGCGGCGTCTCCTCGCGCGCGAACGGGTTGAGCGGCAGGATCAGCACGTCGTCCGGCGTGTCCGGATGGATCATCGGCCACAACGGCGGATTGGCCAGGTAGCCGCCGTCCCAATAGGCCTCGCCGTCGATCTCCACCGCCTGGAACAGGTGCGGCAGGCAGGACGAGGCCAAGAGCACCTCGGCGGTGATCTCCGGCGAGCGGAACAGGCGCGTGCGGCCCTTCTGGACCGCCGTTGCCGAGACGAAGAAGGCGATCGTGGACGCCCGCACCGCCTCGAAGTCGACGGCGGTGTCCAGAACCCGCTTCAGCGGGTTCAGGTTGAACGGGTTGAATTGATACGGGCTCATCGACAGGGCCAGCTGCTCGCCGGTGCGCCACAGCCCGGAATCCTTCAGCCAGCCCGGCGTCAGGGCTGCGCTCCAGATCGAGGAATCGCCGAACACGTTGCGCCCGCCCGACTGGTTCACCTCGCGCCACAACAGGTCCAGCCGCGCCCGCGCACCCTCGGCCCCGCCTTCCTCCTGCCCGCTGATCAGGGCCGCGCCGTTCATGGCCCCGGCCGAGGCGGCGGTGACGGCCCTGACCTCCAGCCTGTCGTCCTCCAACAGGCGGTCCAGCACGCCCCACTGGAACGCGCCGTGCGCCCCGCCGCCTTGCAGGGCGAGCGCGATGGGGCGTCGCGACGGAGAGGGCCGACTGCGTTTCAGCACCGGCTCAACCCTTTGCCTATTGCGCGGTCCAGCCGCCGTCGATGGAGAAGCTGGCGCCGGTGGCTGAGGCGCCGAGGTCGCTGACCAGATACAGGAAGATGCCTGTCAGTTCGTCGGAGGTGACGAAGCGCTTGGTCGGCTGTTTGGCCAGGATGACCTCGTCCACAACGCGCTCCTTGGAGATGCCGTGGGTGCGGGCCTGGTCGGCGATCTGCTTCTCGACGATCGGCGTCTCGACGAAGCCGGGGCAGATGGCGTTGCAGGTGACGCCGTCCTTCGCCAGCTCCAGCGCCACGGTCTTGGTCAGGCCGATCAGGCCGTGTTTGGCGGCGACGTAGGCGGACTTGTAGGGGCTGGCGCGCAGGCCGTGGGCGGAGGCGACGTTGACGATGCGGCCGCGCCCCTGGGCTTTCATGATCGGGACCGCCGCGCGGATCGCATAGAAGGCCGAGGACAGGTTGATGGCCAGGATCTGGTCCCACTTCTCCGAGGGGAATTTCTCGATCGCCTCGACGTGCTGGACGCCGGCGTTGTTGACCAGGATGTCGAGCCGGCCGAGGTCGTGCTTGGCGAAGGCGATCAGGTCGGCGACTTCCTCGCCCCGGCGCATGTCGGCGGCGTGGTAGCGGACGCGGACGCCGCAGGCGGCCTCGATGCCGGCGCGGGTGCGCTCGATCTCGGAGGGATCGCCCAGACCGTTCAGCACCACGTCGCCGCCGCGCGCGGCCACGGCGCGGGCCAGGGCCAGGCCGATGCCGGACGTCGAGCCGGTGATCACGGCCACCTGGCCGGACAGGTCGTTCAGGTCGCGCGGGGCGGGCTTGTCGGTCTCGCCGGGCGCGGCGGGGCGCTTGGGCCACTGCAGCATGGGTCGTCTCGTCTCCTGCGCGCCGTGGTCGGCGTCTTGCCCCGTCTAGCCTTTCGCACGCGCGAAGGCGACCCGGCGACGATATTCCTTATCGGATGAATATCCAGTCCGAATTCGTCGAGCCGGCCTTGTCGAAGGCGTAGCCGTCGACGGCGAAGTCCTTGAGGCCGTCGGCGCGCTCTATGCGGTTCTCGACGGCGAAGCGGGCCATGGCGCCGCGGGCCTTCTTGGCGAAGAAGGAGATGATGCGAGTCTCGCCGCCGCCGTTCTTGGCGCTCTCGCGGAAGTGACAGGTGACGACCGGCAGCTTCAGCGCCCGGGCGTCCACGGCGCCGAAGTATTCCTGGCTGGCGAGGTTGATCAGGGTGGGATCGGCGTGCCCCTCGGCGTCGGCGTTCAGCTGTTTCGAGATGCGGTCGCCCCAGAAATCGTAGAGGCCGGCGCCGCGCCGGGTCTTGAGCCGCGTGCCCATTTCGAGGCGGTAGGGCTGGATGCGGTCCAGCGGGCGCAGCAGGCCGTAGAGACCGGACAGGATGCGCAGACGATCCTGAGCCCAGTTGAGGTCGGCGCCGGACAGCGAGCGCGCGTCGAGGCCCTGATAGACGTCGCCGGCGAAGGCGAGGACGGCCTGCAGCCCCTCGTCCGATGCCGGGTCGAAGGCCTTGAAGCGCTGCTGGTTCAGTTTCGCGAGGTCGTCGGAGATGCCCATCAGGCGTCGCAGCTCGGCCTGGGTCTGGCGGCGCGCGGTGACCGACAGGCTGCGCACGTCGTCCTCAAACCTGTGGCGGGTGGTCGGCACGTCGGTCGGCGCCTCGGCGAAGTCGAGACGCTTGGCGGGGGAGAGGACGAACAGCATGGGCACCCAGATAGGCCGCTTCGGCGCCGATTTGAACCGCGGCGCTAGAACAGCACCGCCGGATTCATGATCCGGTGCGGATCGAGAGCGGCGCGGACGGCGCGCATGGCGTCCTGTTCCACGTCGGATTTGTAGCGGCGCGCCTCGTCGGTCTTCAGGCGGCCCAGACCATGCTCGGCGCTGACCGAGCCGTCGAAGGCGGCGACCAGATCGTGGACGACTTTGGACCCCTGCGGCTGGCGGGCCATGAAGGCGGAGGGGTCCGCGTCCAAGGGTCGCATGACGTCATAATGCAGGTTGCCGTCGCCGACGTGGCCGAAGGCGCTTATGCGGGCGCCGGGCTCGAAGGCCAAGACGGCGGCCTCGGCGGCGTCGATGAATTCGGCGATGCGTGAGACGGGGACGGAGACGTCGTGCTTCCAGCCCGGACCCTCCGGCTTCTGGGCGGCGGACTGTTCCTCGCGCAGCTTCCAGAAGGCGGCGCGCTGGGCCTCATTGGTCGCCACGGCGGCGTCGACGATCAGGCCCTGGTCGAAGGCGGATTCCAGCAGGCGCTGAAGCGCGGCCTCGGCGGCGCCGTCCTCGCCCGAGGCGAGCTCCATCAGGACGATCCAGGGCGTGACGGTCTCCAGCGGCTCGCGCACGCCGGGGATGTTGCGGACGGCCATCTCCACGCCGATGCGGCGCATCAGCTCGAAGGCCTCGACCCCGCCGCCGGTCTCGGCCTTGGCGCGGGCCAGAAGCTCGACGGCGTCGGCGGCGCTCGACAGGCCGACGATCGCGGTCGCGCGAGAGCGGACCAGGGGAAACAGCTTCAGCGTCGCGGCGGTGACGACGCCCAGCGTGCCCTCGGCGCCGATCAGCAGCTGCTTCAGGTCGTAGCCGGTGTTGTCCTTGCGCAGGGTCTTCAGCCCATTGAACACGCGGCCGTCGGGCAGGACGGCTTCGATCCCCAGCACCAGATCCCGCATCATGCCGTAACGCAGGACCTGCACCCCGCCGGCGTTGGTGGAGATGACCCCGCCGATGGTGGCCGTGCCTTCGGCGGCGAGCGAAAGCGGGAAGCGGCGGCCGGCGGCGAGAGCGGCGTCCTGGGCCTCCTTCAGCGTCACGCCGGCCTCGACGGTCAGGGCGTCGTCCAGCGGGGACACGGCGCGTATCGCGCGCATCTTGCGGAGCGACAGCAGCACCTCGCCGAACGGCACCTGGCCGCCCACCAGGCCGGTGGCGCCGCCTTGGGGCACGATCGGGATGCGGCGGGCGGCGCAGATCGTCACGGCTCTCGCCACCTCTTCGGTCGAGCGGGGCGTGAGCATCAGGGGCGTGTGGCCATGCCAGCGGTCGCGCCACTCCTTCAGCCAGGGCGCGATCTCCCGCGGATCGTCGGTCCAGCCGCCGGGGCCGAGCGCGGACTTCAGCTCCGCCAGGCCTTCGGCCAGGCCGTCGAGCGCGGCCTTGAGGCGGTCGGGCGGGAGGGGGAGGGCGCGGTCCATGGCCCCTTGTCCCAAAGGCTTGCCGGGGTGGGAAGGGGCGAGTTACGGCGAGGCATGACCTTCCCCGCCCCCGTGCCCGCCGTCGGCGTGATCTGTTTCCGTGGCGACGAGGTGCTGCTGATCCGGCGGGGCAAGGCGCCGCGGCTGGGGCAATGGAGCATCCCCGGCGGGCGGGTGGAGCCGGGCGAGCGCCTGGTGGAAACCGCGCTGCGGGAACTGCGCGAGGAGACGGGCGTCGACGCCGAGCTGCTGGGGCTTATCGACGTGGTCGACGGCGTCTGGCCGGAGCATGGGCGGCACTATGTGCTGATCGACTACGCGGCACGATGGACCTCGGGAGAGCCCGTCGCCGGCGACGACGCGGCGGAGGCGGCGTTCGTGACGATCGAGGAGGCGTGCGCGCGGGTGGACTGGGGGGAGACGCGACGGGTGATCCGGCTGGCGGCGGCGCGGTTTGTTACGCCGATGTAATCTTCGCGTTCCGGTTTCGATGGAACGCGCGGCGGCGGCGTCGTAGATTCGCGGCGTTCAGGAGGAACTGATGGATCTGTCCAACATCTTCGTGCTGGTTCTGGTCGCGTTCGCGATCGTGCTGTTGTTCAGCGTGGTGAAGATCGTGCCGCAGGGGCGCGAGTTCACCGTCGAACGGTTCGGCAAATACACCAAGACCCTGGCCCCCGGCATCCACATCCTGACGCCGTTCGTCGAGAGAATCGGCCGGCGGATGAACATGATGGAGCAGGTTCTGGATGTGCCGACGCAGGAGGTGATCACCAGGGATAACGCCATGGTGAAGGTCGACGCGATCGTCTTCATACAGGTGATGAGCGCGTCCGCCGCCGCCTATCGGGTGGAGGACCTGCCCTATGCGATCACCCAGCTATGCTCGACCAACCTGCGGACCGTGGTCGGCTCGATGGACCTGGACGAGGTGCTGTTCCAGCGGGACAACATCAACTCGCGCCTGCTGACCGTGATCGACGCGGCGACCGAGCCGTGGGGCGTGAAGGTCAACCGGATCGAGATCAAGGATCTCACGCCGCCGGTGGACATCACCAACGCCATGGCGCGCCAGATGAAGGCCGAGCGGGAACGCCGCGCCGTCATCACCGAGGCCGAGGGCGAGAAACAGGCGGCCATCGCCCGCGCCGAGGGCGCCAAGCAGTCGGCGATCCTGCAGGCCGAGGGCCGCAAGGAAGCCGCCTTCCGCGACGCCGAGGCGCGGGAGCGCGAAGCCGAGGCCGAGGCCCGCGCCACCGCCATGGTGTCGGAAGCCATCGCCCGCGGCGACGTGAACGCGATCAACTACTTTGTAGCGCAGAAGTACGTCGAGGCCTTCGCCCAGCTGGCCAACAGCCCGCAGCAGAAGACGGTCATCGTGCCCGCCGAGATGGGCGCGTTGGTGGGCTCCATCGCCGGCATCGGCGAACTGGTGGGACTGGCCGGCCGGCAGCAGCAGTCGGGCGGATCGACCCCGCCGCCCGCGCCGCGCAGCACGCCGCCCGCGCCGCCGCGCCCGCCGCGTCGGCCCGCCGGTTCGGTTCCCCTGACGGAGTAGGATGATGGACGCGATCCTGAGCCTGCACGCCGCCCAGCCCTGGTGGATCTGGCTGGCGGTCGGCGTGGCCCTGCTGGCGGTCGAGGCCGCCCTGTCGACGGAGTGGCTGCTGTGGCCGGCGGTCGCCGCCGGTGGGGTGGCGGTGCTGACCGCGCTGGGCCTGCGACTGGGCCTGCCGGCCGAGACGGCGATCTTCGCCCTGCTGACGGCGGGGATGACGCTGATGTCGCGGCGGCTGATCCAGCGGGTCAATCCGGACGATTCGGCCGATGTGAACGATCGGTCGTCGCGGCTGGTCGGCCAGCAGGCGCGCGTGGTCGAGAGCTTCGTCGCCGGTCGCGGCCGGGTGTTCGTCTCGGGCGCCGAGTGGGCGGCGGAGATGCCGGCGGGCGAGGCGCCCTTAGGGACCTACGTCACCGTGACGGACGCCTCGGGCGCCACGCTGAAGGTGACGACGGGATGATCGTCCTGCTGGCCGCCGCTCTGGCCTGCGTGCCGCTCGCGCAGGCCGACGCCTTCGGCGACATCCGCTTCGACGAGGGCGCCGGGCCGGGCGATCGGCGGCTGGTCGAGGTCCGTTGTTCCGGGGACGGCGGCGGCGAATGCGACGGCCGGGACCGTCAGGGCGTACGCTACGGGTTTCTGGACGACGCCCTGCTGGTCAAGACGATCGACGGCATTGGGCCCTCGGCGGCGTTCGCCGCCCGGCTGGAGCCCGCTTCGGATCGGCCGGAGACCCTGACGGCGACGGTCTGCGACATGGTGGCCGTCTGGGTCGAACTCCGGCGCGGGTCGGGCGGCCGCTGGACCTATGGCCTCTACGCCCAGCCCTAAGCCCGCCGCTCCTCGATCCATCGGTTCGACAGGGCGTCGGCGCGTTCGTTGAGGGCGTGGCCGGCGTGGCCCTTGACCCAGTGCCATTTGACCTGGTGCCGGGCGCGGGCGACGTCGAGGCGCTTCCACAGGTCGTCGTTCTTGACCGGCTTCTTGTCGGCGGTCAGCCAGCCGCGAGACTTCCACGAGGGCATCCATTTGGTGGCGCCGTCCATGACGTAGCGGCTGTCGGTGTGCAGGTCGACGCGGCAGGGGCGGGTCAGCGCCTCCAGCGCCATGATCGCGGCCGTCAGCTCCATGCGGTTGTTGGTGGTCGCCGGCTCTCCGCCCCACAGTTCCTTCTCATGCCCCCCGCCGGTCTGCAGCACCGCACCCCAGCCGCCGGGGCCGGGGTTGCCCTTGCAGGCGCCGTCGGTGTGGATGATGACATGACTCATTGCGGCCGTGACTACAGGTCCGCTTGGCGTCGCGCCACCTAAGCGCCTATATGCGGCTTCAGAGATTTGGGCCGACGAACCGGCCCGCATGAGGAGAGTACGCCGTGGGCGCGATGAGCATCTGGCATTGGGTGATCGTGATCGCCGTGATCGCCCTTCTGTTCGGCGGGCGCGGCAAGCTGTCGGGCCTGATGGGCGACGCGGCCAAGGGCATCCGCGCCTTCAAGGACGGCCTGAAGGACGACGACAAGAAGGACGGCCCGGCCGACGGCGTCAGCAGCCTGCCGCGCACCGAGGCGGAAAAAGACGAGCTGAAGCGCTGACCCCCAACGAACGTCGGAGACCCTGACGGATGGGTGGCCTGGGCCCCGGCATCGGCGGCTTTGAAATCCTGGTGATCGGACTTGTGGCCCTGCTGGTGGTAGGGCCCAAGGATCTGCCCGTGATGATGCGCAAGCTGGGCAAGGCGATGGCGCGCGCGCGGTCGATGGCCAACGATTTCCGCGCCAGCTTCGACGAGATGGCGCGCCAGTCCGAACTGGACGAGCTGAGGCAAGAGGTCGAGGCCCTGCGCCGCAACCAGATGGTGCCGCTGGGCGCCGAGGCTGATGCGACGTTTCGCGAAATCAACGCCGACCTGAACCGGCCGGTGGAGGCGCCGGCGCCCGCGCCGCAGCCTCTGCTGACGGGACCGGAAGAGTTCGCCGATCCGGGGCCGGAGCGGCTGGGGCCGCCGCGCCCGCCGCATCCGGAGACGCCGGCGGTGCAATCCGATCCGGCCAAGGCGCGCAAGCGACGCGCCGCCACCGCCGGCTCACAAAGCAGCACGGCGGCCGTGCCGTCGCCGAAGCCAGCCAAAGCCAAGCCAAAGACCCGGACGCCGGCCACAAAGCCGAAAGTCGCGCGCAAGAAGGCGGTCGAACCATGAGCCGCGACGAGCGGGACGAGGCCGAGATCGAGGCGTCGCGCGCGCCGTTGATGGAGCATCTGGTCGAGCTGCGCGGGCGACTGCTGATCTGCGTGGTGGCCTTCATCCTGGCCTTCATCGTCTGCTTCACTTTCGCGGCGCAGATCCAGCTGATCCTGATCCAGCCGTTCCAGGCGGCCGCCGCCATGCACGCGGCGCAGGGGCATCACGTGAACCCGTTCGACCTGATCGCGGTGACCGCGGGGTTGAAGCCCGTTCCGGACGGCGGCCAGGAGGTGGTGCAGTTGATCGCGACGGCGCCGCTGGAGCAGCTGTTCACCAAGATGAAGATCGCCGGCTTCGGCGCCGTCGTGCTGGCCTTTCCCGTGCTGGCGTTCCAGCTGTACCGGTTCGTGGCGCCGGGCCTGTATCGCAACGAGAAGGGCGCTTTCCTGCCGTTCCTGCTGGCGGCGCCGGTGCTGTTCTGTCTGGGCGGGGCGCTGGTCTATTTCGTCATGCTGCCGTTCGTCATGTGGTTCTCGCTGGGCCAGCAGGTGGTCGGCGACGGGGTGTCGGTGGCGCTGCTGCCGAAGATTTCGGAGTATCTGAACCTAGTGACCGCGCTGCTGCTGGCGTTCGGCCTGTGCTTCCAGTTGCCGGTGGTGATGACGCTGCTGGGGCTGGCCGGGCTGATCTCGTCGAAGCTGATGTCCGAAGGGCGTCGCTACGCCATCGTGGCGGTGGTCGTGGTGGCGGCGGTCGTGACGCCGCCGGATCCGATCAGCCAGCTGATGCTGGCCGTGCCGCTGGTGCTGCTCTACGAAATCTCGATCTGGTGCGTGCGCCTGATCGAGCTGCGGCGGAAGAAAGCGGATGAGGCCGAGGGCCTGACGGCAACTTGACCCGACGTGACCTTGGCAGGGCGGTGGACGCGCGCTAGGCCGGACGCAACGAAGGTTCTCAAGGGAGAGACGACCATGGCCGACCTGGCTTCCGTCACCGACCACATCCGCGGCGCCGTGGGCGACAACTCCGGTCTGGGCAAGACCGTGAAGATCGATCTGGGTGACACGGGCAAGATCTACATCGACGGCGCCTCGGTCCCGAACTCGGTGACCAACGAGGACAAGCCGGCCGACGCCACGGTGTCGATGTCGTGGGACGACTTCATGGCTCTGTCCAACGGTCAGCTGGACCCGATGATGGCCTTCATGCAGGGCAAGCTGAAGATCGCGGGCGACATGATGATCGCCCAGAAGCTGGCTCCGCTGCTGAAGCGTTGAGTTCGGCGCCGAACTGACTTTTGGACGGCGCGGTTCCCGACGGGGCCGCGCCGTTTCGCCATCAGGAGACGTCCAATGGACTTCCGTCATTCCGACCGCGGCCTGCACTGGCAGGAGCGGGTCGCGCGCTTCATCGAAACGAACGTCGTCCCGCGCGAGGCGGAGTACTGGGCGCAGGTTCACGAGAACCCGAAGCGCCAGGCGCCGATCATGGAGACCATGAAGGCCGAGGCGCGCGAGGCCGGACTGTGGAACATGTTCCTGCCCGGAGATCACGGGGCCGGGCTGACCAATCTGGAATATGCGCCGCTCGCCGAGATGATGGGGCGGCGACTGTGGTCGGCGGAGGTGTTCAACTGCAACGCGCCGGACACTGGCAACATGGAGGTGCTGCACCTCTATGGGAACGCCGAACAGCAGGCGCGCTGGCTGAAGCCGCTGATGGCCGGCGAGATCCGCTCGGCCTTCCTGATGACCGAGCCGGCGGTGGCCAGTTCGGACGCGACGAACATCGAGACGCGCATCGAGCGCGACGGCGACCACTACGTCATCAACGGGCGGAAATGGTGGTCGACCAACATGGCGCACCCGAACGTCGCCATCACCATCGTGATGGGCAAGACGGACACCGGCGCGGCGACGCACCAGCAGCAGAGCCAGATCCTGGTGCCCGTCGACACGCCCGGGTTCCGGGTCGAGCGGATGCTGTCGGTGTTCGGCTATCAGGAACTGCCGATCGGCCATGCGGAGGTGGTGCTGGAGAACGTGCGCGTGCCGGTCGAGAACCTGATCGCCGGTGAGGGCAGGGGCTTCGAGATCGCCCAGGGGCGGCTGGGCCCCGGCCGCATCCACCACTGCATGCGCGTGATCGGCGCGGCGGAGCGGGCGCTGGATCTGATGGTCGAGCGGCTGCTGAGCCGGACCGCCTTCAAAAAGGCCATCGCCGAACATTCGGTGTGGGAGCAGCGGGTGGCGGAAGCGCGGACCAACATCGAGATGTGCCGTCTGCTGGTGCTGAAGGCCGCCTGGATGATGGACGAGGCGGGGGCGAAGAACGCCAAGAGCGAGATCGCCCAGATCAAGGTCGCCGCGCCGCGCATGGCGCTGAAGGTCATCGACGACGCCATCCAGGCCTTCGGCGGGGCCGGCGTGTCGGGCGACACTCCGCTGGCGGAGCTGTATGCGACCGTCCGTACACTGAGGATCGCCGACGGCCCGGACGAGGTGCACAACCGGACCATCGCGCGGCTGGAGTATGCCAGGCACGGCGGCAAGCCGGTCCGTTGATCCGCGACTGCCGCCAGGACGGTGGCGGCAGGGACGCATTTCGCGGCTTGAAGGCAACGGAAGCGGAACCCACGTGTTGCTTTGAACGTCAGCCGCCATCGGGGCCCGGCGGCGTCGCAGGAGCGTCTTTATGAAAACGTCGGCGCAGACCGTCAGTTCGGCGGCCGACGACGTCGCTCGCTACCGGGCCGTCAGGTCCTGCATGCCGCGCCTGGCGGCCGGGCTGACGGCGGAAGACCTGCAGGCGCAGTCGATGCCGGACGCGAGCCCCGGCAAGTGGCACCTGGGGCACGTCAGCTGGTTCTTCGAGACCATGATTCTGGGGCGCCGCGAGGGTTATGCGCCGGTCGATCCCGAGCTGAAGCTGGTCCTGAACAGCTATTACGAAGCCTTGGGCGAGCGCGTGGCGCGGCCGGAGCGGGGGCTGATGACGCGGCCGTCGCTGGAGCAGATTCTGGCCTATCGCGAAGAGGTCGACAGGCGGATGGAGAGCGTGCTGGCCGATGGGCTGCGGGACGACCACGAGCGGTATCTGTTCGACCTGGGCCTGGCGCACGAGGAGCAGCACTGCGAGCTGTTCCTGATGGACCTGCTGCACCTGATGAGCCGGTCGCCTCTGGAGCCGGCCGCGTTCGACGCCGAGCCGCGGCCGACGCCGGCGCCCGAGACGGCGCAGGGGTATGCGCGGGTCGAGGGCGGGCTGGTGGAGATCGGCGCGGGCGAAGCCGGCTTCGCCTTCGACAACGAAAAGCCCCGCCATCAGGTGTTCGTCGAGCCCTTCGCCATCTCTCGCGGGCTGGCGACGAACGGGCGGTGGCTGACCTTCATCGAGGACGGCGGATACGAGCGGCCGGAGCTGTGGCTGTCGGACGGCTGGGCGACGGTGAAGGCGGAGGGCTGGACCGCGCCCCTCCACTGGAGGCGCGAGGCCGACGGCCTGTGGACCACGATGACGCTGGCCGGGCGGCGCGCGGTCGATCCGTCCGAGCCGGTGCGGCACGTCAGCTACTACGAGGCGGACGCCTTCGCGCGGTGGGCGGGCAAGCGGCTGCCGACCGAGGCGGAGTGGGAGACAGCGGCCGAGGCCGGGCTGCTGAGCGACGCCTTCGGCGAGGTGTGGCAATGGACCGCCAGCGCCTATCTGGCCTATCCGCGGTTCCGGCCGACGCCGGGCACGGCTTCGGAGTACAACGGCAAGTTCATGAGCGGGCAGCAGGTGCTGCGCGGATCGTCATGGGCGACGCCGGAGGGGCATGCGCGGGCGACCTATCGCAACTTCTTCCCACCGTCGGCCCGGTGGGCCTTCTCCGGCGTGCGGCTGGCCGACGAGCCCGCACGGGCCGATCGTCCGCTGGAGCCCGTGCAGACCAAGGCGTTCCGAGAAGAGCTGATCGAGGGGCTGAGCCGCCCGCGCAAGGCGACCTCGCCCAAGTGGTTCTATGACGCGCGAGGCAGCGAGCTGTTCGAGGACATCACCCGGCTGGAAGCCTATTATCCGACACGGCAGGAGGCGGCCCTGCTGGAACGGACCGCGCCGCGGCTGGCCGAGAGCTTCGGGCCCGGCGCGGTGCTGGTGGAGTTCGGGTCGGGCGCCAGCGAGAAGACCCGCAAGGTGCTGGACGCTGCGCACGACCTGGCGGCCTATGTCGCGATCGACATCAGCCCGGACGCCCTGCGCGAGGCGAAGGCGCGGCTGGAGGCGGCGTATCTGCAACTGACCATCCGCACGATGGCTGGGGACTTCCTGTCGCCGCTGGCGCTGCCCGACACCCTACCCGAGGGCCGGCGGGTCGGCTTTTTCCCGGGATCGACCATCGGCAATCTGGAGCCGGAGGAAGCGGTGCGGTTCCTGCGCGGCGCACGGGAGTTGCTGGGGCCGGACGCCCTGTTCGTGCTGGGCGTCGATCTGGTCAAGGACGTCGAGGTGCTGGAGCGCGCCTATGACGATCCCGAGGGCGTGACGGCGGCGTTCAACATGAACCTGCTGGCGCGCGCAAACCGCGAACTGAAGGCGGACTTCGACCTGGACGGATTCCGTCACCAGGCGATCTGGAACCCGGCGCGTTCGGCGGTGGAGATGCATCTGGAATCGACGCGGCCGCAGACGGTTCACGTCGGCGGCCGCGCGTTCGGCTTCGATGCCGGGGAGACGATCCACACGGAGAGTTCGCGCAAGTTCACTGAGGCGAGCCTGCGGGATTTGGCGACGGCGGCGGGCTGGACGCTGGTGCGACTGGACGTGAGCCCCGATCCGTCCGTCGCCCTGGCCCTGCTGGCGGCCTGACGCCTCAGTTTACACGCGCGCCGACCTCGCCGGGCTTTCGGCTGCCGTGGGAGGCCTCTCCGCCCTTGCGGCCGGCCTTGGCGGCCAGGCCGCGATCCTGGGAGAAGGAGCGCTTCTCGCTGGGCACGCTGGCGCCGCCCTTGCGGGCGATCTCGCGCTGACGTTCCGGGTCCATCGATGCGAAGCCGCGCTTGGAGACGCCGGACGCTTTGGGGGGCTGAAGGGACATCGGGGTCCATCCTCACTGTGGCGTTTGGGTTGCAGTCACAATCCGCGTGCGGCTCATCCGTTCCCGCCGCGTGGTCACAGGCGCGCGAGCCGCAAACCGCTGACTCTTCGGCGAATCAGTCACGCCGCCGGGCGACCGGGGTTCCCTGGCTCCGGCATCGGCGGAAGGTCGGGCGACGGTGGCGGAGGATCGATCTCGGGACCGGGCGGGGTGACGTCCGGCACCTCGGGCGGCGAGACGGGTTCTGGCATGGGGTCGTGCATGGCGGATTCCTGAAAGGCTTCAGGAGGGGAACGCGCGGATGCAGAGGAGGATCAGACGCGGCCCAAGGCCTTGTCCGACACGAAGGGGTTGCTCCGCCGCTCGACTCCGAAAGTCGAGCCGGGGCCGTGGCCGGGGACGAACTGGACGTCGTCGCCCAAGGGCCAGAGTTTGGTCGTGACAGAGGCGATCAGCGTCTGAAGATCGCCGCGCGGAAAGTCTGTGCGGCCGATGGAGCCTTGAAACAGGACGTCGCCGACTTGGGCGAAGCGGGCGGCGCGGCAGAAGAAGATCACATGGCCGGGCGTGTGGCCGGGGGTGTGGAAGACCTCCCAGGTCGTCTCGCCCAGGGTCAGGACGTCGCCCTCGTCCAGCCAGCGGGTCGGCGTGAAGCTGCGCATCGGCTCCAGCCCATACTGCGCGGCCTGGGCAGGGATCCCGTCGATCCAGAACTGGTCCTCAGGATGGGGGCCGATGATGGGCGCGCCGGACTTCTCGGCCATTTCTGCGGCGCCGCCAGCGTGGTCGAGGTGGCCGTGGGTGATCCAGATCTGGTCCAGCGTCAAACCGCGCCGGGCGATCTCGGTCAGGATCGGATCGACGCCGCCGCCAGGGTCGATGACCGCTCCCCTGTTCGTCTTGGTGCACCAGACGACGGTGCAGTTCTGCTGGAAGGCCGTAACCGGCGCGACGAACAGGCCGAGGGGGGAGGGGGCGTCGGTCATGCGGCAGAGATAGTCGCGCCGCGCCGATCGGCATAGGCTGTCCGGATGATGCATCGACGCGAGCTTCTGAGTGGACTGGCGGCCGCCGGACTTCTTGCCGCGACGGGCGCCCGCGCAGACGAGCGGCCGCGCGTGGCGATCACCATCGACGACTTCCGCTTCGAAGACGGGCCGCTGATCAGCGGCGACACCCGTCATCACGGAATCCTAGACGCGCTGTATTTCGAACGCATCAAGGCGGCGGGGTTTGTGACGGGCAAGCACGTCGGGAGCGCGGAGGCGCGGGCGCATCTGGAAAGCTGGGCGGGGTCCGGGCATTTCGTTGCGAACCACACCTTCAGTCACGCCTACTACGGCGGCGCCGAGCCGGGTGATCTGGGAGCGGATATCGACCGGGCCGCCGACCTGATCGCCGACCTGCCGACATGGCGACCGTGGTTCCGGTTTCCCTATCTGGCCGAGGGGCGAACGGCGGAAAGCCGGGACCTGATGCGCGCGGTTCTGGACTCGCGCCGCCTGATGAACGGGCACGTCACAATCGACGCGTCCGACTGGTATGTGAACCAGCGCCTGCTGGCCCGGCTGGAAAAGGAGCCGAACGCCGACGTCATGCCTTACGGCGCGTACCTGGTGCGGCACCTGCTGGATCGCGCCGCCTTCTACGATGGGCTGGCGCGTGCGGTGCTGGGCCGGTCGCCCGCGCATACGCTGCTGATCCACCACAATCTGACGACGGCCCTGTTCCTTCCGATGGTGCTGAAGGCGTTCAGGGACTCGGGCTGGGTACTGATCGACGCCGACGAGGCGTTTGCAGACCCGGTCTTCGCGTCGCGGCCGGACGTCGCGCCGTGCTCGCACAGCCTGATCCATCAACTGGCCAAGGCGGACGGCCGCTTCGGCGACCGGCTGCGGTACCCGGGCGAGGACGGACCGTATGAGGCCCCGGCCATGGATGCGCTGGGGCTTTAGCCGCCACCCGCGTTGACCTTTGCGCCCCGTCTCGACATAAGGGCGGGCTTCGAGGCGCCGCCCTGACCAAGGGCGGCCCTTCTTGCTTTTCCCATCGCGCGTCCGCCCGTCCGTCCGCGCCCCAGAGCGTCAGATCGTCCCGCACATGCAAGTCGTCGAAAAGTCGAACGAAGGTCTCAGCCGCACGATCGCGGTGACCATCCCCGCCGCCGAGCTGAACGAGAAGCTGGACGCCAAGATCAAGGAAGTCTCGCCGCAGATGAAGCTGAAGGGCTTCCGTCCCGGCAAGGTGCCCGCCGCGCACGTGAAGAAGACCTACGGCCGCGACCTGATGGGCGAGATCGTCAACGAGGCGCTGAACACGTCCAGCCAGAAGGCGCTGGACGAGGCCAAGCTTCGCCCCGCCGCCCCGGCCGAGATGAAGCTGGTCAGCGATATGGACAAGGTGATCCTGGGCCAGGAGGATCTGACCTATGAGATGGCGCTGGAGATCATGCCGGAGTTCACCCCGGTGGACGTCAAGAAGCTGAAGCTGGAGCGCCCGGTCTATGAGGCGACCGACGCCGATCTGGACGAGGCGCTGAAGGAACTGGCCGGTCAGGCCAAGTCCTATGAGGACAAGACCGGCAAGACGGTGAAGGCCGCCCAGGGCGACCAGGTCACCATCGACTTCGTCGGCAAGATCGACGGCGAGGCGTTCGAAGGCGGCTCGGCTGTCGACGCCGACCTGGTGATCGGGTCCAACCGCTTCATCCCCGGCTTCGAAGAACAGCTGAAGGGCGTGAAGGTCGGCGACGCGAAGACGCTGAACGTCACCTTCCCCGCCGACTACGGCGCGGCGCACCTGTCCGGCAAGGCCGCGACGTTCGACGTGACGGTCAAGGCCATCAAGGCCGAGGCGGAGGCCAAGATCGACGATGAATTCGCCACGCGTCTGGGTCTGGAATCGCTGGACAAGCTGAAGGACCTGCTGCGGCAGAACCTGAACCAGCAGTACACTAGCGCCGCCCGCTTCAAGCTGAAGCGCGCCCTGCTGGATCAGCTGGACGCCAAGCACAGCTTCGACCTGCCGCCCAAGATGGTCGACGCCGAGTTCGACGGCATCTGGCGTCAGGTGCAGGCCGACAAGGAGGCCGGCCGCCTGGACGAGGCCGACGCCAAGAAGACCGACAAGGCGCTGGAGAAGGAATACCGCAAGATCGCCGAGCGCCGCGTGCGCCTGGGCCTGGTGCTGGCCGAGATCGGCCGCGCCAACAACGTGCAGGTCACCGACCAGGAGCTGAACAACGCCATCATGGCCGAGGCCCGCAACTATCCGGGCCAGGAGCGTCAGGTGCTGGACTTCTATCGCCAGAACCCCAACGCCGCCGCCCAGATGCGCGCGCCGGTCTATGAGGAGAAGGTGTGCGAGCTGATCTTCGGCCAGGCCGAGGTCAAGGACGCGCCGATCAGCAAGGAAGACCTGCTGAAGGACGAAGACGAAGGCTGACCGCCAATAGGCGGGACTTTCCTGGATCGGTTGTCTAGGGCAGATTGATCGCGCCCGATCCCGAGCGTGTTCAGGAGCGCCTTCATGTTGGCCGCCCTCGTGTCCATGGCCCTTCTGGCGGCCGTGCAGCAGGATCCGCCGCCCCAGGATCCGCCGGCCACCCGGGTGGACGACATCGTCGTGGACGGCCGTCCGCTCCGCGTGGTGGCCGAGGAGTTCGTGGACAATGTCGGGGAGGCGCCGCGCGATCGCGGCCTGGCGCGATGGCGCCGGCCGATCTGCGTCGGGGCCGTGAATCTGACGACCGAGGCGGCGAGGCCGCTTCTGGATCATATCGCGAGCGTGGCGGACGGTTTGGGCGTCCGATCGGGAGAACCGGGTTGCCGACCGAACGTGATCATCGTCTTCACCGAAGATCCCCGCGCCGTCGCCGCGGCGATCCTTGAGGCCGACCCACGCGGCTTCCGGTTGGGGCATCGCAACTTTCATCTGGATTCCGGTCATCTCGGGGATTTCGTGGACGGCGACCGCGCGATCCGGTGGTGGCACACCAGCGTCCCGACCGATTCCGAAACCGGTCGGCGCGCCGTCCGCTTGCCGGGCGATCTGGATCCCGCGACCGGCCTGCCGGCCGCGCCGATGATCTACAGCACCTCGGCGTCGCGCCTGTTCACCCAGATCCGCGACGATCTGAGCCGAGTGTTCATCGTGGTGGACGTCGACGGGATCGGTGACGTGACGCCGCAGCAACTCGCGGATTATCTGGCTTTCGTCACGCTGGCGCAGATCGATCCGCGAGGCGACGTTTCACGCCAGGCCAGCGTGCTGAACGTCTTCGACGATCCGGGTTCCGGCGCCGGCTTCAGCGACTGGGACATGGCGTACCTGCGGGCCCTGTATCGCCCCGACGTGGAAACTCGGACCAATTCGCGGGCGGTGTCGGACGACGTGGCCGACGCCGTCGCACGAACGATCCGTTCCTCGGCGCAGCCGTGATCGTCCGACGGCCGCCTTGCGCGGCCGGCCTCAGGACGCGATATCCGGAGGATCAGGGCGTGGCCGATGAGTCGCGCCCCTTGCATCCCGAGAAGGCCCCCATGCGCGATCCCCTCGACCTCATTCAGTCCAACCTCGTGCCCATGGTGGTGGAGCAGTCCAGCCGGGGAGAGAGGGCTTTCGACATCTTCTCGCGTTTGCTGCGCGAGCGGATCATCTTTCTGACCGGGCCCTTCGAGGACGGCATGGCCAGCCTGATCTGCGCCCAGCTGCTGTTCCTGGAATCGGAGAACCCGAAGAAGGAAATCAGCATGTACATCAACAGCCCCGGCGGTCAGGTGACCTCTGCGCTCGCGATCTACGACACCATGCAGTACATCAAGAGCCCGGTCTCGACGGTGGTCATGGGCATGGCCGCCTCGGCCGGATCGCTGATCCTCACGGCCGGCGCGGCGGGCCAGCGCGTGGCCCTGCCGAACGCGCGGATCATGGTGCACCAGCCCTCGGGCGGCTTCCGCGGCCAGGCCTCGGACATAGAGCGCCACGCCGAAGACATCCGTTACACCAAGCGCCGGCTGAACGAGATCTACGTCCACCACACCGGCCGGACCTATGAGGAAGTCGAGCGGACCCTGGACCGCGACCACTTCATGTCGGCGGAGGAAGCCAAAGCCTGGGGCCTGGTCGACCACGTCTACGACCGCCGGGAGCAGGCGGACGGAGACGGCGTGAAGACGGTCTGATCCCGCGGAGGTTGACCGCACGAGCCGGGCGTGTCCCCATGAAGGGGGAGGCCGGATATGGCGTGTCGGCGAACAGCTTGGGGAACCGGGGTGCTGACCGCTTGGGCCTCCGCGCTCGCTTTCGCGTCGACGGCCGGCGCCCAGGAAGTCGGCGAACCGCCCGTCACCCAGGTCGACGACGTCGTGGTGGTGGGCGAGCCGCTGATCGCGCGGGCGGAGCGTTTCACCGAGGCGGTCGCCGGACCGGCGCCGGGTCGTGGCATCGCCCGCTGGCGGGGGCCGGTTTGTGTGGCGGTGGCCAATTTTCAGCCGGAGACAGCCGCTTGGATCGCCGACCGCATGGTGTCGACCGGGGCGGAGCTGGGCGTGCCGATCGAAGAACCGGAGTGCGAGCCCAATGTTCTGGTGGTCGGCGCGGCGGACGCCGACGCCCTGGTCGCCGGCTGGATCGAGGCCGCGCCCACCCAGTTCCGCTCGCCCTATGCCGACACGGGGGCCACCCGGTCGACCCTGACCGCGTTCCGAGAATCCGACGCTCCCGTCCGGTGGTGGCAGGCGAGCGTGCCGAAGCACTATGACGTCTTCACTGGACGGACCCAGCCGACCTGTTGCGGCCAGGGCGTTCAGATTCAGGTCTACGCCCGTTCTCAGTTGCGGCACCGCATCCGCGACGACCTGCACCGCGTGGTGGTCGTCGTGGACGTCGACCGGCTGGAGGGCGTGACGGGAGAGCAGCTCGCGGACTACCTGACGCTGGTGGCCTTCGCTCAGGTGGACCCGCAAGCCGACACCGCGGGCTTCGACACCATCCTGAACCTGTTCGGCGAGGCCGCGCCGTCCGGCCTGACCGAATGGGACCGGGCCTATGTCCGCGCCATGTACGCCGCGCCGGACGACCAGCGGTGGAACCGCCACGATCAGGCCGCAGGCGTGCGGGACGTGCTGGAGCAGGACCAGGCGGATGAGTGACCGGCCTTGTCAAGTATCGGTTATGGGTATTCCCTGAATTCGCTCAGCCTCGGGGGTTTTTATGCCGTTGATCGCAGCCGCACTTGCCGCCGTCCTCATGCAGGATCCGCTTCTGGCCGCCACGACGGCACAGGATCCTCCCGCAGCTGTAGCCGCTCAGGAACCAACCTACCGGGTCGAGGACGTCGTGGTCGAAGGCCGACGTGTGGACCGGGCGGCCCGGTCCTTCATCTCGGAGGTGGCCAGGCCGCCGAACGATCGCGGCCCGGCGCGGTGGGCCGACTCGGTTTGCGTCGGCGCGGCCAACTTCTCACCGGCTGTGGGCCAGTACCTCGTGGATCATGTGTCGGGGGTCGCGGAAAGTCTGGGCGTTCGGCCGGAGGAACCCGGCTGCGATCCGTCGATCCTGATCGTCGGAGCCACCGACGGCGCGGCGATGGCGGATGAGCTGGTGCGCCAGAGACCGCGCGTCTTCAGCCCCGGCGGGGCCGGCATGAATTATGGTCGGACGGACCTGCGCGACTTCACGACAGGGGAGCGGGCAGTGCGGTGGTGGCACGTCAGCGCGCCCATCGTTTCGAACACCGGTGAACTGGCTGTGCGTCTGCCTGGAATGTCGTCCGCGGACGACAAGCCGACCGGCTTTGCGCCTATGATCTTCTCGACGTCGGCATCGCGTTTGCGGGAGGAGATCGAGGATCAGCTGAAGCGGTCGATCATCATCGTCGACGTCGACATGCTGGAGGGCGTCGATCTGGCGCAACTCGGCGACTACATCGCCTTCGTGGCCCTGGCCCAGGTCGATCCGGACGCAGAACTGACCCGCTTCGAGTCGGTTTTAAACCTGTTTTCCGATCGTCCGACGACCGGCCGCTTCTCGTCGTGGGACGAGGCGTATCTGGCGGGTCTGTACTCGATGCGGCCGGGCTATGTCAGCCGCGGAGCGCAGATCGACGCCTTAGGCCGCTCGATCGTCGAAGCTTATTCGCCACAGACCGAAGACTGAGAACGCCATTCGCGTGTGGGAGTCCAAGACATGTCGCTGATCGCCATCGCCCTGGCCGCGGTTCTTGTCCAGGATCCGCCGCCGGCCGCCCAGGATCCGGTCTATCGCGTCGAGGACGTGGTGGTGGAAGGGCGCCGTCTTGACCTGGCCGCGCGCGAGTATGTGGGCGCCGTCGCCTATCCCGCGCGGGACCGGGGGCCGGCCAGGTGGGAGGAGGGCGTCTGCGTCGGCGTGGCTAACTTCTCGCCCGAAGTGGCTCAATACCTGGCCGATCGGGTTTCCGACGTGGCGCGGAGCCTGGGATTGAGAGGGCATGAGCCGCCCTGCAATCCGTCCATCCTGATCATCGGCGGCGACGACGGCGCGGCCATGGCCGACGCGCTCGTGGCCGAGCGTCCGCGCATCTTCAACCCCGGCGGGGCCGGAATGCAGGCGGGCAATGCGGCTCTGGCGGCCTTTCGCAGTGAGCAGCGTCCGGTCCGCTGGTGGCACGTCAGCGCTCCGTTCAACTCGAACACCGGGGACTTCGCGGTGCGGATACCGGGGCATTTCCAGCAGACCGCGAACCCCGACGCCAAGGGCACGGTCATGGGCTATGCCCCCCAGATCGAAAGCACCTCGGCGTCACGGCTGGCCGAACCGCTGGAGGATCGCCTGCTGCGGTCGTTCGTGATCGTCGACGTGGATCTGCTGGAAGGGGTGACGCTGGAGCAGCTGGGAGATTACGTCGCTTTCGTCGCCTTGGCCCAGGTCGATCCCGCGGCGGATCTGACCCGGTTCGATTCGATCCTGAACCTGTTCTCCGACCGATCGACGCCTGCGGGGTTCTCACCTTGGGACGAGGCGTATCTTGCAGGGCTGTATTCGATGAGGCCCGGCTACGTCAGTCGAGGGGCGCAAACCGATGCCCTCGGTCGGTCGATTCTTGACGCCTATCGGGCGCGGACGCCCGACGAGTCGGAGGTCATGGACGGCCGGTGAAGACCCGGAAACCCGGCTGGTCCGCGATCTGAAGCATCTCACGGTCGCCGGAAGTGTCGCCGTAGGCGGCGGTCAGCCGCAGGTCGGGGCCGAAGACCGCGTGGAGGCGACGCACCTTTTCCTCGCCGCGGCAGTTGGGGGTGGCGAAGGCTCCGGTGACACGGTCCTGGCCGTCGAAGACCAGCTGTGTGCCCAGAAGCATCTCTGCGTTCAGACGACGGGCGAAAGGGGCTACAGTGGTCTCCGGACTGGCGGTGACGATCACGCGCAACGCGCTGCGGCGGCCCCAATCGTCCCAGGCGGCCAAGGCGTCGGGACGCATGAAGCTGTCCCAGACATGAGCGGCGAAGGCCTCGGCCTCGGACTCCAAGACCTCACGCGGGACGCCGACCAGGAATTCGCGCACCGAGGCGGCCTTCAGCCGACCGCGATCGCGTTCCCGCGCATAGGCGGCGATCACGGGCGACAGGCGCACCAGACCCCGGGCCCAGCCGCGCTTGCCCGCGCGCCGGCGCAGAAAGGCCGTGAAGCTGTCGCGGACCGTCAGGGTGCCGTCGAAGTCGAAGGCGACCACGGGGCGTGCCGGGTCCGGCTGGCGCGATCCTTGCTGCATCCCCATGTCAGACATTAGCCACCGTGATCCCGCATGCCATTCTGATCCCCATCCTGGTCGAGTCGCAGGTCCGGTTGGGGTTGTCGCCCGCTTCGTGATGGGTGATTGTCATTTTTTGAAGACCTTCGCGCCCAAAGTTCGGGACTCAAACGCGAGGGTAAAGCGTTCCGTCCGCCAGAGACGGGCGCGAGAGTGAGAAGGGTCGATGACCAAAGCCGCCGGAACCGACGCCAAGAGCACGCTGTACTGCTCCTTCTGCGGAAAGAGCCAGCACGAGGTGCGCAAGCTGATCGCGGGTCCGACCGTGTTCATCTGCGACGAGTGCGTCGAGCTGTGCATGGACATCATCCGCGAAGAGCACAAGATCGGCTTCGTGAAGGCCAAGGACGGTGTTCCGACCCCGAAGGAAATCCGTGAGGTCCTCGACGACTACGTGATCGGCCAGGCCCATGCCAAAAAGGTGCTTAGCGTCGCGGTCCACAATCACTACAAGCGGCTGAACCACGCGACCAAGAACAACGACGTCGAGCTGGCCAAGTCCAACATCATGCTGATCGGGCCGACCGGCTCGGGCAAGACGCTGCTGGCCCAGACGCTGGCGCGCATCATCGACGTGCCCTTCACCATGGCCGACGCCACGACCCTGACCGAGGCCGGTTATGTGGGCGAGGACGTCGAGAACATCATCCTGAAGCTGCTGCAGGCCTCGGACTACAACGTCGAGCGGGCCCAGCGCGGCATCGTCTACATCGACGAGATCGACAAGATTTCGCGCAAGTCCGACAACCCGTCCATCACCCGGGACGTCTCGGGCGAAGGCGTCCAGCAGGCGCTGCTGAAGATCATGGAGGGCACCGTCGCCTCCGTCCCGCCGCAGGGCGGGCGCAAGCACCCCCAGCAGGAGTTCCTGCAGGTCGACACCGCCAACATCCTGTTCATCGTCGGCGGCGCCTTCGCCGGGCTGGAGAAGGTGATTTCGGCGCGCGGCGACGGAGCTTCGATCGGCTTCGGCGCCAAGGTCAAGGAAGTGGACGAGCGCCGCACCGGCGACATCCTGAAACAGGTCGAGCCCGACGACCTGATGCGCTTCGGCCTGATCCCGGAGTTCATCGGCCGCCTGCCCGTTCTGGCGACGCTGGAGGACCTGGACGAGGTCGCCCTGGTCAAGATCCTGACCGAGCCGAAGAACGCTTTGGTCAAACAGTACAAGCGCCTGTTCGAGATGGAGAACGTCGAGCTGACGTTCACCGACGACGCCCTGTCGGCGGTGGCCAAGAAGGCCATCACCCGCAAGACCGGTGCGCGCGGCCTGCGCTCCATCCTGGAAGGCATCCTGCTGGAGACCATGTTCGAACTGCCGACGTTCGAGGGCGTCGAGGAGGTCGTGGTCAACGCCGAGGTCATCGACGGCAAGGCGCAGCCGCTGCTGATCTATTCCGAGGCCGGCAAGAAAAAGGCCGACGGCGCGGCTTGACGGACTGATCCGCTGGGGGGCGGCGACGGCGCATGACGTCCATCCCGGCTGCGGCCACCGCCGGAGACGAATACAGACCTGACGTCGACGGCCTTCGGGCCGTGGCCGTTCTGGCCGTGGTCATCGGCCACGCCTGGCCCTCGCTTGCGCCCGGGGGCTTCTTCGGCGTGGACGTGTTCTTCGTCATCTCCGGCTATCTCATCACCCGCATTCTCATGCGTGACCGTGGCCGAGGGCTCAGCGGGCTGCTCGCCTTCTATGAGCGACGCGTGCGGCGCATCCTGCCCGCTTTGGCGTTCATGATCGCCGCGGTGACGCTGGTCGGCATCGCCATTCTGATCCCGCAGGATCTGGACCTGCTCGGCCGGTCGATCGCCTCGGTCGCCTCCCTCTCGTCCAATCGGTTCTTTCTGTCCCTGACGGACTATTTCGCGCCCGAAGCCGCGCATCAGCCTCTGTTGCACACCTGGTCGCTGTCGATAGAGGAGCAGTTCTATCTCCTGTGGCCCCTTGCGACGCTGGCGGTTTTTCATCCCCGTATGGCCCGTTTGGCCTCGTTTGCGATGGCGGGCGCGGCGGCCATCTCGTTCGCCGAGGCGGTTCGCCTGAGCTGGCAGGGGGCGGAGGCGGAGGCCTTCTACATGTTTCGCTCGCGAGCATGGGAGTTGCTTCTGGGAGCCCTGCTGGCGACCCTGCCGCTCGAACGACTGCCGAAGCCATTTCGAAAAGCATCAGGATTTCTAGGAATGGCTCTGATCTTTATTGCCTTTTCTCCACTTGGAGCCTCCGCGCCTTGGCCCGCGGTGGCCGCGCTGGCGCCATGTGCGGGTGCTGCTCTCGTGATCACCTCTCAAGGTGAAGGGTTCGCCGGAAAGCTCCTGTCCAGCGCTCCGGCGGTTGGGCTCGGTCTGATCTCCTACTCCCTGTACATCTGGCACTGGCCGCTTTTGAGTCTGCCTGCGCTGGTGCTGTCGCGTCCGCTGACGGACGTGGAGACTTCCGTCGCGGTCATCGTCGCGCTGGTTTTGGCCTGGGCCAGCTGGCGTTGGGTCGAGCGCCCATTCAGAGCCGGTCCTCGACGGGGTTTCGTCGCAATCGGCGCCGGAGTCGCGGTGCTGGCGACGCTGTTCCTGGGAGGGGCCGCGCTGGGTCGACTTCAGGGCCTGCCCATCCGTGCCGCCCCGGGCGTGATGTCGGCCCAGTCCGCCGCCTTGTCTCTGCCCGAAACCCACGACCCTTGTCATAACGTCGGCGGAATCACCGTGCCGCCCCGCCGCGCCTGCATCGTCGGAGACGGGCCTCGGGACGTGGTGGTTTGGGGAGACAGTCACGGGGAGCACATCGTGCCTCTGGTCGTGGCGGCGGCGCCCGGCTCCAGCGTGCGTCACATAAGCAAGTCGTCGTGCCCACCCGCGTCTCTCCCCGGCGTCGTGGCGGACTGCGCCGGTTTCATCTCGGTCGTGCTGGACGACTTGGCGATGACGCCGCCGCGTACTGTGGTTCTGGCAGGGCGGTGGAGCGAGTACGTCCGGCTTTCCGGCGGCGCGCCTGCGGAGCTGGAAAGGTCATTGGACGCGGGCCTGGGGCGGGTGCGCTCACGGCTGGGCCCCGAGGTGAAGCTGGTTCTTTGGGGGCCGACTCCCGAATTTGCGGTCGCGCCGACGCTTTGCTGGGCCCGCGCCGCCCAGGTGGGCTTGGCGACGGAGCGCTGCGCCTTCGTGCAACCGCGCGACCGGGCACTGGTCGATGCCACGACTGAGGTGCTCCGGCGCGTCGCCGAGCGTCACGGGATCGAGCTTGTTCTGCCCTTCAATTCCCTGTGCGGGCCGGTCGATTGCCGGACAGTGGCCGCCGACGGATCGTTTCTGTTCCGGGACGATGACCACCTGACGGTCTACGGCGCGCGCAGTCTGGCTTCACTGCTTGCCGGACGGCTTTGAGTTCGGCTTGGCGCCAGCGTGATCGCCTTCTAGAAGCCCAGCATGAAACAATCCGTGAAGCTGATCGCCGGAAATTGGAAGATGAACGGGCTGGCCGCCTCGCTGGAGGAGGCCAAGTCCCTGCGCACGGCGCTGGACGCCGAGGCGTCGCCGCATCGCGTGGCCCTGTGCCCGCCGGCCACCCTGATCGCCCAGATGGCCTGGGCCCTGAAGGGCGGGGCGGTCGAGATCGGTGGGCAGGACTGTCATGCCAAGGCGTCCGGCGCCTTCACCGGCTCGGTGTCGGCGGCCATGCTGAAGGACGCCGGCGCGAGCCTGGCGATCGTCGGCCACTCGGAGCGTCGCCAGGGCTTCGGCGAGACCGACGCCGACGTGTCCTCCAAGGCTGAAGCCGCCATCACCGCCGGGCTGGAACCGATCGTCTGCGTCGGCGAGACGCTGGACCAGCGCGAGGCGGGCAGGGCGGTCGAGGTCGTGCGCGGACAGATCCTGGGTTCGATCCCCGACGCGGCCGCCGGCGCGCCTTTCGCGGTCGCCTATGAGCCGGTCTGGGCCATCGGCACGGGCCTGACGCCGACGCTGGAGCAGATCGAGGAAGTGCACGTCGCGGCGCGCGCGGCCCTGGTCGAGCGGCTGGGCGAGGCGGGCCGGACGGCGCCCATCCTGTACGGCGGGTCGGTGAAGCCGGACAACGCGAAAGACATTCTGGCCGTGCCGGAAGTGGGGGGCGCCCTGGTCGGTGGCGCGTCGCTGAAGGCGGCGGATTTCCTCGGAATCGTGCGCGCTGCGTGATCCGTTTGCCGGTCGGCGGCAAGGGTGCTAACAGCCGCCGCTTGATCGGCGCGCCCTCGCGCCACATCTGAATGCGGCCATGCTCCAGAACATCCTCCTCGTCGTCATGATCCTGATCTCCCTCGCGCTGACGGGGGTGGTGTTGTTGCAGCGGTCCGAGGGCGGCGCGCTCGGCATGGGCGGGGGACCGTCGGGCTTCATGACCGCACGCGGCGCCGGCAACCTGCTGACCAAGACGACCTGGGTGCTGGCCATCCTGGGCGTGCTGTGCGCCATCGGACTGTCGATCGCAGGCAACATGGCGCGCGGCACGGGGTCGATCATCGACGCCGACGCCGTGGGCGCCCTGGCCGCGCCGACGGGCCCTGAAGCCGGCGCCGAAGCCGCTCCGGCCGAGGCGGGCGCCGCGCCGGCGGCCCCGGCCGCCACGCCGTCGCTGGGCGATCTGGAGGCCGATCTGGCCGCCCCCGCTCCGGCGACGACCCCGGCCAACCCGGCCCCGGCTCCGGCCAACTGACGGTGGGCGGGGGATTCATCCCCGCCTTCCGCTCCCGCCCCCAAAGTCTTCTGAGTTCAGCGGCCCGAATCGCCGCTAGGGTGATCACCCGTGGCTAGATATGTCTTCATCACGGGCGGCGTGGTTTCTTCCCTCGGGAAGGGGCTCGCCTCGGCGGCGCTGGGCGCCCTTCTGCAGGCGCGCGGATACAAGGTCCGCCTGCGCAAGCTCGATCCCTATCTGAACGTCGATCCGGGCACGATGAGCCCGTATCAGCACGGCGAGGTCTTCGTGACCGACGACGGGGCGGAGACCGACCTCGACCTGGGCCACTACGAGCGGTTCACGGGCGTCTCGGCGGCGAAGTCGGACAACATCACCACCGGCCGCATCTACCAGACCATCCTGGAGAAGGAGCGGCGCGGGGATTACCTGGGCGCGACCGTGCAGGTCATTCCCCACGTCACCGACCAGATCAAGCAGTTCTGCCTGTCCAAGGCCCTGACCGACGACGGACAGGACGTCGACTTCGTGCTGGTCGAGATCGGCGGCACGGTCGGCGACATCGAGGGCCTGCCGTTCTTCGAGGCCATCCGCCAGCTGGGGCAGGACCTGCCGCGCGGGCAGAGCTGCTTCGTGCACCTTACGCTGCTGCCCTACATCCCCACCGCCGGGGAGATGAAGACCAAGCCGACGCAGCATTCGGTGAAGGAGCTGCGCTCGATCGGCATCCAGCCCGACATCCTGCTGTGCCGTTGCGAATACCCGATCCCGGCCGAGGAGAAGCGCAAGATCGGCCTGTTCTGCAACGTGCGTGAAAGCGGCGTCATCCAGGCGATGGACTCGGCCGACATCTATGCCGTGCCGCTGGACTATCACCGCGAGGGGCTTGATCGCGAAGTGCTGGCCCACTTCGGCCTGACCGACGCGCCGGAGCCGGATCTGAGCGGCTGGGAGGAGATCGTCGATCGCCGCCTGCGCCCGGACGGCGAGGTGACCGTGGCCGTGGTCGGCAAGTACACGGTGCTGAAGGACGCCTACAAATCCCTGATCGAGGCGCTGCATCACGGCGGCGTGGCCAACCGGGTGAAGGTCAACATCGACTGGGTCGAGGCCGAGACCTTCGAGGGCGACCGCGAGGCGTGCAGCGCGCGCCTGCAGGGGGCGCACGCCATCCTGGTGCCGGGCGGCTTCGGCGAGCGGGGTGCCGAGGGCAAGATCGAGGCGGCGCGGTTCGCGCGCGAGAACAACATTCCGTACTTCGGCATCTGCTTCGGCATGCAGATGGCGGTGATCGAGGCGGCGCGGAACCTGGCGGGCTACGCCAAGGCGTCGTCGACCGAGTTCGGACCGACGGAAGAGCCGGTCGTGGGCCTGATGACCGAGTGGACCCAGGGCAACGAGCGAGTCCAGCGTATGGCCGGCGGCGACCTGGGCGGGACCATGCGCCTGGGCGCCTACGACTCGGTGCTGAAGGCGGGGTCCCGGATCGCCGAGGCCTATGGCTCCACGACCATCAGCGAGCGCCATCGCCATCGCTATGAGGTCAACATCAACTATCGCGAGGCGATCGAGGCCGAGGGGCTGATCTTCGCCGGCCTGTCGCCCGACGGCGTGCTGCCGGAGACGGTGGAGCGGACGGACCACCCGTGGTTCATCGGCGTGCAGTACCACCCGGAACTGAAGAGCCGCCCGTTCGCGCCGCACCCCCTGTTCGCCAGCTTCATCGGCGCGGCGGTGGTGCAGAGCCGGTTGGTGTAGGGAAGAGGAACGGTCGGACGGCGGGGCCGTTACAGCTCCACCATTCACACTGGAGGCCCGCATGGCCCGTTCGATCCTGACCCTCGCCGCCGTCGGCGGCGTCGCCCTGATGGCCGCGGCCTGTCAGCCCGCCGCCGAGGAACCGGCCGAAACCACCACCGTGGTCGAGGCTCCGACGCCGGCCCCGGTCGTCGTCGAGCAGCCGGCTCCGGTGGTCGTGGAGACTCCCGCCACGCCGCCGCCCGTCGTCGTGGAGCGGGAGGGCGACAGCACCACGGTCCGCGCCGGCCGTGACGGCATCGAGGTCGAGACGACCAACCGCTGATTTCGATCGCGGAATGAAGAAGGCCCCGGACGGCTTCCAGCCCGGGGCCTTTTTCGTGACGTCAGCCGCCGATCAGCAGCTGTAGTACATGTCGAACTCGACCGGGTGGGGATGCAGCTGGAGGCGCATCACCTCTTCCATCTTCAGCTCGATGTAGCTGTCGATGAAGTCGTCATCCATGACGCCGCCCTTCTTGAGGAAGGCGCGGTCCTTGTCGAGGTTCTCCAGCGCCTCGCGCAGGGAGCCGCAGACCTCGGGGATGTTGCCGCGCTCTTCAGGCGGCAGGTCGTAGAGGTTCTTGTCGGCGGCGGCGCCCGGGTCGATGCGGTTCTCGATGCCGTCGAGGCCCGCCATCAGCAGGGCGACGAAGGTCAGATAGGGGTTGCCCATCGGATCGGGGAAGCGCGCCTCGATGCGCTTGGCCTTGGGCGAGTTGACCCACGGAATGCGGATCGACGCCGAGCGGTTGCGCGACGAATAGGCCAGCTTCACCGGGGCCTCATAGCCTGGGACCAGCCGCTTGTAGGAGTTGGTGGTCGAGTTGGCGAAGGCGTTGATCGCCTTGGCGTGCTTGATGATGCCGCCGATGTACCACAAACACAGGTCCGACAGGCCTGCGTACTTGTCGCCGGCGAACAGCGGCTTGCCGTCGCGCCAGATCGACTGGTGCACGTGCATGCCCGACCCGTTGTCGCCGAAGGTCGGCTTGGCCATGAAGGTGGCCGACTTTCCGTAGGCGGCGGCCACGTTGTGGATGACGTACTTATAGAGCTGCAGCCGGTCGGCCATGGTCAGCAGGTCGCTGAACTTCAGGCCCAGTTCGTGCTGGGCCGGCGCGACCTCGTGGTGGTGCTTTTCGGGCTGCATGCCCAGGTCGCGCATGACGCCCAGCATCTCGCCGCGCAGGTCCTGGCCGCTGTCGGTCGGGTTGACCGGGAAGTAGCCGCCCTTGGGACCCGGGCGGTGGCCCATGTTGCCCTCGGAATACTCCGCGCCCGTGTTCGCCGGCAGTTCGATGGAGTCGTAGGTGTAGCCGGTGTCGTGCGGCTGGGTGGACCAGCGCACGTCGTCGAAGATGAAGAACTCGGCTTCCGGGCCGAAGAAGACGGTGTCGCCCACGCCGGACGACTGGACGTAGGCCAGCGCCTTCTTGGCCATGGAGCGGCTGTCGCGGTTGTAGGGCTCGCCCGTGTCGGGGTTCAGCACATCGCAGAACAGGAAGAGGGTCGTCTGCTGGTAGAAAGGGTCGATCCAGAAGCCGTTCAGGTCGGGCTTCAGCAGCATGTCGGACTCGTTGATCGCCTTCCAGCCGGCGATGGAGGAGCCGTCGAACATGGTCCCCTCTTCCAGGAACTCCTCGTCGACCAGATCCACGTCGAAGGTGACGTGCTGCATCCGGCCCTTGGTGTCGGTGAAGCGGAGATCGACGTACTGGACGTCCTTCTCCTTGATCTCCGCGAGGATTTTCTTCGCGCTCATTCTCTCGAGTTCCGTTTCTGGGGAGGGAGGAAAGGAAACGGCCGCCCGAAGGGACGGCCGCGGCTGGATGACGATCAGACGGCCTGGGGCCCCGTCTCGCCGGTTCGGATGCGGATGACGTCGGCGACGTCGGAGACAAAGATCTTGCCGTCGCCGATCTTGCCCGTCCGGGCGGTCGTGACGATGGCGTCGATCACGCCCGGCGCCATGTCGTCCGGGACGACGACCTCGATCTTGATCTTGGGCAGGAAGTCGATGACGTACTCGGCCCCGCGATAGAGCTCGGAATGGCCTTTCTGGCGGCCGTAGCCCTTGGCTTCGAGCACCGTCATGCCTTGCACGCCGACGTCCTGAAGGGCCTCCTTCACCTCGTCCAGCTTGAAGGGTTTGATGATCGCTTCGATCTTCTTCATGGTGCCCCCGAGGCGGCGAAAAGCGCCCACGCGTCGGGCCTGCATGGGACAGTGCATTGCACCATAAGGCAAGCGACTTTTGGCCCGGATTGCCCTCCGTGATCGGAATTCCGTCATGGTGAGCCCAGGGCCCGACATGTGGGGCGGCGCGTTCCCCTGGCCGACGGCCGAGACGCACAAGCATTCGCGCGGTCGGCTGGGCGTGATTTCGGGGCCGGCGCACCGGACGGGCGCGGCGCGGCTGGCGGCGCGGGCGGGCCTGAGGGTCGGGGCCGGGCTGGTGCGGGTGCTGTGTCCGCCCGCGGCCATGGCGGTGCTCGCAGGCGCGCTGGAGGCCGTCATGGTCGATCCGTTCGAGGGGCCGCACGCCTTGCGGCGGCTGGCCGAACCGCTGGACGCCGCCGTGATCGGCCCGGCGACCGGCCTGGAAGAAACGACGGTGGAAGCGCTGGACGTGCTGGCCGGAAGCGGCGCGGCCCTGGTGGTCGACGCCGATGCGCTGAGCATTTTCGAGGGACGGTCCGCCGACCTGTTCGCGCACCTGGACCGCGACGACGTGCTGACGCCGCACGAGGGGGAATTCGAGCGCGTCTTTCCCGGCCTGCTGGCGGGCGGGCGTGAGGCCGCGGCAGTCGAAGCGGCGGCGACGGCCGGGGCGGTGCTGCTGCTGAAGGGCGCGCGAACAGTCGTGGCGGTGCCCGACGGTCGCGTCGCGGTCGCCGACGCCGCGCCGCCGTGGCTGGCCACCGCCGGATCGGGCGACGTGCTGGCGGGGCTGATCGGCGGACTGCTTGCCCAGCGCATGCCCAGTTTCGAAGCGGCCTGCTGCGCCGCCTGGCTGCATGCGCAGGCCGCGCGGCGGCATGGACCGGGGCTGATCGCCGAGGACCTGCCGGACCTGATCCCGCAGGCATTGGCGGACCTGTGGGCGGCTAGGCCAGACCCGACTTCTTCAGCGTCTTCCAGGCCTTGATCACCCGCTGAAGGCGCGCCTCGGCGCCGCGGTCGCCGCCGTTGGTGTCGGGATGAAAGCGCTTCAACAGCAGGTGGTACTGCACCTTGATCGCCGCCTTGTCGGCGCCGGGCTCCAGATCCAGATCGGTCAGGGCGGCGCGTTCCAGCTTGCCGATTCGCCGGTCCTCGACCACCGGCCCGGCCTGGGGGTTCACCTTGCGTCCGAACAGGCCGAAGGCGTCGCGCCAGGAGCCGGCCCCGTCGGTGTTCGCCGTGCCGAACTTGGCGGCGAAGGCCGCGGCCTCCCTGCTCTTGGGGCCAGCCTTCATCTCCCACGTCGGGCGGCCGCCGGTCATGGCCTCGTTCTCCTGCGCCGCGCGGATCTCGCCCTCGCTCATGCCGGCGTAGAAGTTCCAGCCCTTGTTGTACTCGGCCGCATGGCCCTGACAGAAATCGTAGAAGTCGTTCAGCCGCTCGCGCGATTTCGGCGCGCGGGCGGTGGCCGCACGGCGGCAGTCCGGCCACTGACACGGTTTCTCGCCCGGCTTCAGATGCAGGACGTCGGCGGCCGCGGCCTCTTCTTCGGGCTTGGGCGGCTTCACCCGGATGTCGGTGAAGCGGGGCCTGTATTGAAACGCGGCGGGCATGGGCCGAAGTGTAGGGTCGAATTGGCCCGCATCAAGGAAGCCGGATGACCGAAGGACCGACAGCCGCACGAATTCGCGCCAGGTTGACCGAAGCGCTGCACCCGGTCCGGCTGGAACTGGACGACGACAGCTGGCGTCACGCGGGCCATCATCACGAAGGCGGCATGGATGCCCGGCCGGGCGGCGAGAGCCATTTCAACCTTCTGGTCATCTCTCCAGTCTTCGAAGGACAGGGGCGGCTGGCGCGACAACGGACGATCAACGCCCTTCTGGCCGAGGAACTGTCGGGCCCGGTGCACGCGCTTTCCATCCGTGCGCTGACGCCTGACGAGGCGGCGGAATAGCGCCGTTCACCTCGTCTTAGAACCTTCGTCGCAGTCTTCCGGGCGGATGGGACAGGCAGGGGGCTTCGGACTTGGTTGATTCCGACGGGCATGGCGTGGACCAGGCCGCCGGCGGCGCTGCGGCGTCGCTTCGGGCGATCCTGCAGACCCAGTACCTCCGCTATCTGATCATCGGCGCCTGGGCGCTGGGGCTGTTCGCCATCTTGGACCCGCTTCTTGCCGGCGCATGGTTCGTCGGCACGGTCGGCGCCGGGGCCGTGCGCGGCGAGGTCGAGCGGCGCATCAGCGACCGCGTGGGTGAAGGCTGGGGCATGGTGTTCCCGGCAGTGGCCACGGCGACCACCGCCGTCTGGGCCATCGCGCCGCTTCTGGCCTGGTTCTCCGGCGCCGGCTTCGGCCAGCCGATGGCGATGATGTATGTCGTCTCCGGCTATGTGCTCGTCTTCTCGCAGCTTCGGTCGTCGCCGCGGCAGGCTCTGGTCATTTCGTCTCCCTATGGCGTAGTGGCCCTGATCATCGCCGCAAGCCTGTTCGGGACCGACGCCTTTCTGCCTTTCCTTGCGGCGATCCCTTTCGCCGCCTCCGGCCTGTTCGTTCTGGTCATGATGACCATGTTGCGCGAAGAGCGCATCCGCGACTTCCAGGGCCATCAGGCCCACCTCATCGAGGAGCTGGAACAGGCGCGCGACAAGGCGAATGCGGCCAACGACGCGAAGTCGAACTTCCTGGGCGTCATCTCGCACGAGCTGCGCACGCCGATGAACGGCGTCCTGGGCGCCGCCCAACTGCTGGGTGCGACGCGACTGGAAGACACCCAACGCGAATATTTGACGATCATCCGGAACTCCGGCGACAACTTGCTGAGCCTGCTGAACGACATCCTGGACATGACCAAGATCGAGGCCGGGAAGATGACTTTCGACGTCGTCGACATCTCGGTCGACGACCTGCATCGCCGCGTCGTGGGGCCTTTCCAGGCGCAGGCCGAAGCCAAGGGGCTCGATTTCGAATCGCATCTGGAAGGTGATCTGCCCAGCGTGGTCCGCGGCGATCCGCTCCGCGTCTGCCAGGTGATTCACAATCTGCTGTCCAACGCGGTGAAATTCACCGACGCCGGCGTGGTGGTCTACCGCGTGAAAGGTGAGCGTGTGACCGATCAGCGCGTCCGGATCGAGTTTTCGGTCACCGACAGCGGCGCGGGCATCGCGCCGGAAGACGTGCAGCGCCTGTTCCAACCCTTCACCCAAGTCGACGCCTCGTCGACCCGGCGATTCGGCGGGACGGGCCTGGGCCTGACCATTTCGCGCCGTCTGGCCAACATCATGGGCGGCGACATCACCATCAACTCCGAGCTGGGCAAGGGATCGACCTTCGCCTTCACCGTCGAGGCCGAGGTGGTGGAATGGCAGCGGGGCGTCGTGGAAGAGGCCGCCTCGGAGGAGATCGAGGACGCGCGCAGCCTGTCTGTCCTGGTCGTCGAAGACCATCCGGTCAACCGCATGATCCTGGAAGCCTGGATGAGCTCGGCCGGCCATGCCTCGACCAGCGCGGAGAACGGCCAGATCGCCGTGGACGTCGCTGCGGGGCAGGCTTTCGACCTGATCGTCATGGACGTGAACATGCCGGTCATGGACGGGCTGAGCGCCACACGGGCCATTCGCGCCGGCGGCGGCGCCAATGCAGAGACCCCGGTCGTCGTTCTGTCCGCTTCGGCGCGGGCTGAGGATCATCAGGCCGGGCTGGACGCCGGCGCCGACGCTTACCTGAACAAGCCGATCGACTTCGCGGCTTTGGCGCGCGTGATGGCGGCGGTGGGGCAAGGACGCGAAGCCGTTCAAACCCTTTTTGAGGTCACGCGGACGGATCGCGCGGCGGCCTGACGGTCGCAACCGAACGCGGCCATTCCTATTTCGACCGGCGATGCGCGCCTTCGCCGAGCTGCTTGACCGACTGTCGCTGACGGCGTCCCGCAACGCCAAGCTGACGCTGATCCGCGACCATCTGCGCGGCGTGCCCGATCCGGACCGCGGCTGGGCTCTCGCGGCGCTGACGGGCGACCTCAGTTTCGACGCGGCCAAACCGGCCATGATCCGCGCTGCGGTGGAGCGCCGGGTCGATCCGCTGCTGTTTCGCTGGTCCTACGACTACGTCGGCGATCTGGCGGAGACGGCGGCCCTGATCTGGCCGGCGGACCCGAACCGCCGGACGAACCGCGAGCCGACGCTGGGCGAGGTGGTGGAAGCGCTGAGGGGCTCGGGGCGCAGCGAGGTTCCGGCGCTGATCGAACGCTGGCTGGACGACCTGCCGCCCAAGGCGCGGTGGGCGCTGCTGAAGCTGATGACCGGAGCGCTGCGCGTGGGCGTGTCGGCGCGGCTGGCGAAGACGGCGGCGGCGCGGGTCGGCGAAGCCCCGGTCGATGTGGCCGAGGTCGAGGAGCTTTGGCAGGGGCTGGAGCCGCCCTATGTCGATCTTTTCGCCTGGCTGGAGGGCCGCGCCGAGCGGCCGGCGGCGGACGCGCCGGGCCGGTTCCGGCCGGTCATGCTGTCCACCCCGCTGGACGAGGACAAGGACCTGCCGCGCATCACGCCAGACGTTTTCCTGGCCGAATGGAAGTGGGACGGCATCCGGGTGCAAGCGGTGCGGGAGCGTGGCGAGGCGCGGCTGTGGTCCCGGACCGGCGACGAGATCTCGCGCGCCTTTCCCGACCTGATGTCGGCCCTGACGTTCGAAGGGGCGATCGACGGCGAGCTGGTCGTGCTGCGCGACGGCGTGGTCGCGCCGTTCGCCGACCTTCAGCAGCGGCTGAACCGCAAGACGGTCGACGCCAAACTGGTCGCGTCGCACCCGGCGGCTCTGATCGCTTACGACGTGCTCTCCGACGGCGAGGAGGACGTGCGCGGTCTGCCGCTGGTGGAGCGGCGCGAGCTCTTGCGGCGTCTGATCGAGGGGCACGATCCGAAGCGGCTGAGGCTGTCGCCCGACGTGGCCTTCGCCGACGTGCGGGAACTGACGGCCCTGCGCCGCGACCCGCCTGTGGGCGCGGCGGCCGAGGGGCTGATGCTCAAGCGCCGCGACGGAGCCTACGTCGCCGGGCGGCCCAAGGGGCCCTGGTTCAAGTGGAAGCGCGATCCGCACGTGATCGACGCGGTGCTCATGTACGCCCAGCGCGGGCACGGCAAGCGGTCCAGCTTCCACTCCGACTTCACCTTCGGCGTCTGGACGGAGGAGGGCGCGCTGACGCCGGTGGGCAAGGCCTATTTCGGCTTCACCGACGAAGAGCTGCGCCTGCTGGACAAGTTCGTGCGGGACAACACCACCGACCGGTTCGGGCCGGTGCGCGCCGTCAGGGCCGAGCGGGGGTTTGGCCTGGTCCTGGAGATCGCCTTTGAGGGCCTGCAGAGGTCGCCGCGGCACAAGTCGGGGGTGGCCATGCGCTTTCCCCGGATCAGCCGCATCCGCTGGGACAAGCCGCCGGGCGAAGCGGACACCCTGGCGGGCGTCATGACCCTGCTGGAGGCGCTGGAGCGCGAGGGCGGGAGGCTTTCTGAGAAGGAATGAACCGAATCGGGCGGTTCCGCATTTCGGGATCATGGATGCCCTTGTCAGACGCCGCCGCCTTGTGATCGCCGCCGGTGCGGCCGTGGTCGCGCTGGGTCTGGCGGCGGGGGCGACGCTGATCGTGGGTCCGACGGAGACGCAAGCGCGGGGACCGGGTCTGAAGATCGCCGTGGTCACGCCGCCCGCGCCAGCCATCGAGCCCGGCGGCGTGATGGAAGTGGGCCAGCTGACCGACGGCTATCGCCACGTGCCGCCGCCTGCGCCGCAGCCGATCGAATGGGTGGAGACGGAGCCCGGCTGGTGGGACGCGCCGTCGGACCCTGACGATCTCTGGATTGAGCCAAGAAGTCCGGCGCCCGCGGTCGTCGTCACGGCGGTCGAGACTCCTGAAAGGCGCGATTCGATGGGCTTCGGCTTCGAGCCCGTCGCGGCGTCGGATCGGCGCGTGATGCGCTCCGCGCCGCCGGAGCGCCGCCCGGACGAGGGCGAGGGGCGTCGGCCAGAGATCGTGCCGGTGTCGGGCGAGCGGGGCGCCGTCTTCTACTGATCCGGCCCTTTGCCCGTCGCGGCGCAGAGGCTAGACCCCCGACATGGCGAACCTATCCGAAATGGTGACCGAGACGGTGGCCGCCGGCGAACGCGTGACGGCCGTGGATGCGGCGGTCATCGGCAAGCTGACGCAGATGGCGGGCGACCTGGCGGTCAACCTGCTCGTCGCCGTGCTGATTCTGGGCCTGACGGTCGTGGCGGCCAAGTGGGCGTCGCGCGCCGTCCGCCGACTGATGGGGCGCGTCCGGGGCGTGCGGCAGGACCCGACGGTCGTCAGCTTCATCGCCCAGGTGGTCAGGGTCGGCATTTACGTCATCGGCTTCATCGCCGTGCTGCAGCGACTGGGCGTCCAGACGACCTCGATCATCGCCGTTCTGGGCGCCGCCTCGCTGGCCGTCGGTCTGGCGCTGCAGGGGACGCTGTCGAACGTGGCGGCGGGGGTCGTGCTGCTGATCCTGCGCCCCTATCGCGTGGGGGACGTCATCGAGGTCGGTGGCGCGTCGGGCTCGGTGCAGCGGCTGGACCTGTTCGTGACGCAGATCTCCAACGCCGACAATCACAAGATCGTCGTGCCCAACGGCAAGGTGCTGGGCGACGTGATCATCAACCTGTCGGGGCAGGGGACGCGGCGGGTCGAGATCCATTTCACCGTCGGCTACGGCTCCAACCTGAAGCAGGCGCGGCATGTTATCGCCACGACGGCGGCGAAGCACGAGAAGGTGCTGGGCGACCCCGTGCCCTGGGCCGGGGTGACGGCCCTGCTGGACAGCGCGGTGCAGGTGTCGCTGCACGCCTGGGTGAAGTCGGAAGACTGGTGGCAGACGCAAGCCGACCTGTACGAGCAGGTGAAGGTGGCGCTGGACGAGGCGGGCGTGGAGATTCCCTTCCCGCACCAAGTCCAGATGGACTATGCGCCGCCGCCGGCCGGTCCTGACCCGACCGAACCGTTTCCGCAGCCGCCTGAGCCGGTCGCGCCGCCGAAGCGCAAGGCGACGACCCGGCCGAAGCTGGCGCTGCCGCGCAGGAAGGCCACGAAATGAGGTTTGACTTCGCCTCCGACAACGTGGCCGGCATGGCGCCGGAGGCTCTGGCCGCCCTGGTCCGGCACAACGACGGCTTCGCCCGCGCCTATGGCGGCGACGATCCGGCGGCGAGGGCGGCGGAGCTGATCCGCGTGCGTCTGGACGCCGACGTGGAGGTGCGGTTCGTCTTCAGCGGCACGGCGGCCAACGCCATCGCCCTGTCGATGCTGGCCTTCCCGTTCGAGGCGGTGCTGGCGCACCACGCCGCCCACGTCTGCACCGACGAGACGGGCGCGCCGGGCTTCTTCGGCCAGGGCGTGGGCCTGATCGGCCTGCCGGGCCCGTCCGGCAAGATCGACACCCGCGCGCTGGAGGCGGCGCTGGGAGAGCCGGACATGGGGCACCGTCAACCGGCGGCGGCCCTGTCGCTGACCCAGGCCACGGAGTATGGCGCGGTCTATGAGGAGGCGGAGCTGGCGGCGCTGACCGGTCCGGCGAAGGCGCGCGGCATGGGCGTGCATCTGGACGGCGCGCGCCTGGCCAATGCGGCGGCGGCGGGCTTCGACCTGAAGGCCATCGGCGGGCTGGGCATCGACGTCTTGGTCATGGGCGGGGCCAAGGCGGGCGGCCTGTGCACCGAGGCCCTGGTGCTGTTCGACCGGTCGCTGGCGCGGCGGATCGACAATCGGCTGAAGCAGGCCGGGCAGATGGCGTCGAAGGGCCGCTTTCTGAGCGCGCCGTTCCTGGGTCTGCTGGAGGACGGGGCATGGGAGCGGCACGCGGCGCACGCCAACGCCATGGCGCGGCGTCTGGCCGAAGGCGTGGCGGATCGCACGCCCTACGCCTTGGGCCATCCGGTCGAGGCCAACGCCGTGTTCGTGCGGATGTCCGAGGCCGCGCATCGGCGGCTGAACGCGGCGGGCTGGGCCTGTCACCGGTTCGACGACGGCTCGGTGCGGTTCGTCTGCTCGTGGGCCACGACCGCGGAAGCCGTGGACGAACTGATCGAGGCGCTGACGACGCTCTGCTGAGGGCTTTGCGCGCGCCGCGACGCAAGCCATATGGGACGCATGGCGATGCGCGGAGAGCGCTCCGCGGGCCGTCGCGCCGACCCCCAGGTCAAGGCGTTGGGTCCGACGGAGCCGACCAGTCCTGACACCCCCGGCACCTGGGTCGCCCTGCGCGACCTGTTCGGCGTGGTCGGTCGGTCGGGCGCGCCGCAGCTGAAGGCCCGCATCGCGGGGGCGCTGGGCCTGACGCTGGCCGGCAAGGGGTTGGGTGTGCTCGCGCCTCTTGTGCTGGGCGCGGCGGTCAACCGGCTGGCGGAAGGGCAGACGGCGGCTGCGACGGTCGGCCTGTCGTTCGCGGCCCTGGCGATCGGCTGGGCTTTCGTGCGGTTCCTGTCGTCGGCCACGCCGCAGTTGTCCGACGTTGTGTTCGCGCCGGTGCGGGCGGCGGCCCAGCGCAAGACGGCGGCCGAGACCTTCGCCCATGCGCTGAACCTGTCGCTGGACTTCCACCAGACCAAGCGGTCCGGCGCCCTGTCGCGGACGATGGACCGGGGCTCGCGCGCGGTGGACTTCCTGCTGCGGATCATCGCCTTCAACCTGGGGCCGACGGCGGTGGAGCTGATCCTGGCCGCAGGCGTGCTGGCGGGACTTTACGACTGGCGGTTCGGCGCCTTGGCGGTCGCTGTGGTCGTGATCTACGCGATCGCGACCTTCGGCATGGCCAACTGGCGGCTGGAGCACCGCCGGGCCATGAACGCGGCGGACACGGAGGCGGCCGGCCTGTCGGTCGACGCCCTGCTGAACTACGAGACGGTCAAGTCGTTCGGGGCCGAGCGTCGGGCGGCGGAGAGCTATGACCGCGCGCTGGAGACCTACGTCTCGGCCGCGCTGAAGGCCAACGGTTCGCTGGCGGCGCTGAACCTGATCCAGGCGGCGATCATGAACGTCGGCCTGGGCGTCATGGCCGTGATGGCCGGCTTCGAAGCCGCGGCGGGACGGATGGGGCCCGGAGACGTGACGGCGGCGGTTTTGATCCTGATCAGCCTGTACCAGCCGCTGAACATCCTGGGCTTCGCCTATCGGGAAATCCGACAGTCCTTCATCGACATGGAGGAGATGCTGAAGGTGACGCGTCAGACGCCGCAGGTGGCCGACGCGCCGCACGCCCAGCCGCTGCCGCGCCCCGCCGACGCGCGCGGGGCGTCGCTGGAGTTCGAGACTGTCGGTTTCCGCCACGACGCGCGGGCCAACGGGCTGGAGGACGTGGACTTCGTCGCCGCGCCCGGCACCACGACGGCGCTGGTCGGCCCCTCGGGCTCGGGCAAATCGACCATCGTGAAGCTGGCGCTGCGTCTGCTGGACCCGCAGGTCGGCACGGTGCGGATCGAAGGGCGCGATGTGCGCGAGGTGACGCAGGAAAGCCTGCGCCGAGCGGTCGCCCTGGTGCCGCAGGACGTGGCGCTGTTCAACGACACGATCCGCGCCAACATCGCCTTCGCCCGGCCGGACGCCGAGGATGAGGCGGTGTGGGAGGCGGCAGAGGCGGCGGAGCTGGCTGACTTCATCCGCGGGCTGCCCAACGGCATGGACACCAAGGTGGGCGAGCGGGGCTTGAAGCTGTCGGGCGGGGAGCGCCAGCGCGTGGGCATCGCGCGGGCCCTGCTGGCCGATCCGTGCGTGCTGATCCTGGACGAGGCGACCAGCGCCCTGGACAGCCGTACCGAGGCGGCGATCCAGAAGACGCTGAAGAAGGCCCGCGCCGGTCGGACCACTCTGGTGGTCGCGCACCGTCTGTCGACGGTGGCGGACGCGGATCAGATCCTGGTGCTGAAGGCTGGCCGGATCGTCGAGCGGGGCGCGCATCACGAACTGGTGGCGCGCGTCGGCGGCGAGTATGCGGCCCTGTGGCGCAAGCAGACGCGGGGCGCGAAAGCGACCGCCGGCGTCTAACTCATCCGGCCGATGGCGTAGAAGCGGTCGGCGCGGGCGCGACGGACGGCGTCGGCGTCGAGGTCGGCCAGGGCGGCCAGCTCTTCGGACAGGGCTTCCTTGACGTTGGCGATCGCGCCCTCGCGGTCGATGTGAGCGCCGCCGACGGGCTCCGGGATGATCCGGTCGATGATCTTGAGGCCCAGCAGGTCGGGCGCCGTGATCTTCATGGCCATGGCCGCGTCCTTGGCCCGCGCGCCGTCGCGCCACAGGATGCCGGCCGCGCCTTCGGGCGAGATCACCGAGTAGATCGAGTGCTCCAGCATCAGCACGCGACTGGCCGCGGCGATGGCGATGGCCCCGCCCGAGCCGCCTTCACCCGTGATCACGGCCACCGACGGGACGCCCAGCGTCAGCCCGCGCTCGGTGGATCGGGCGATGGCCTCGGCCTGACCGCGTTCCTCGGCGCCCAGACCTGGATAGGCGCCGGCCGTGTCGACGAAGGTGACGACCGGCAGGCCGAACCGATCGGCGAGGTCCATCAGGCGCGCGGCCTTGCGATAGCCCTCGGGCCGGGCCATGCCGAAGTTGTGGGTCAGGCGGCTGGCGGTGTCGTGGCCCTTCTCCTGGCCCATGACGACGACGGGCGCGCCGTTGAACCGGGCCAGGCCGCCCAGGATCGCCTGGTCGTCGCCGAACTGGCGGTCGCCGCGCAGTTCGGTGAAATCCTCGAACAGGCCCGCGACGTAGTCGACGAAGTGCGGCCGGTTCGGGTGCCGCGCGACCTGGGTCTTCATCCACGGGTCCAGCACGGCATAGGTCTTCCTGCGCAGCTGGTCCGCCTTCTTGCGCAGGCCCTCGATCTCCGAGTCGAACGATCCGGCCGAGGCGGAGGCCGAGAGCAGCGACAGCTCCTCAATCTTGGCCTCCAGGTCGGCGATCGGCTTTTCAAAGTCGAGATAGTGGGCGGCCATCAGGCGATCCGGGCGGCGGGGCGAAGCGACCCCTGCGAAAGGCGGCGGAAACTAGTCAGGTCAACGTCGCGCGGCAAGCACCGGTTCAGAAGGCCTTGGGCAGCCCGGCCTGTTTGAGAATTTCGTTGGCGATGTGCCGGAGGGGTTTCGACGGCACCGTCACTTGAATGCCTGTCATTCGGTTGCGCCATTTCTCATGGCTGCCTTTGCCGCCGGGCACGCGTTCAAACTCGGCAGATGCCAAGAGCTTCGTCAGCTCGCGATAGAAATGGTTCGGCATGCCGAATCTCCCAGCCGATCAACTTTGCCGTCGATTTTGCGGTGGGGGATAAGTCGGCAACGCGGTTCAGGCCGCCGCCAAGTCCAGTTGACGGGCCGCCTCGAAACGGATCGCCACGGGCTCGTGAATCCCGAGGTTGGACGCGAGCAGGTCTGGAGCGAAGTGGCGGATCAGATCCTCAAACTCCGCGAGCGTCTCCGTTTGCAGGACAAGACCCGGGATGTCGGTCTCACTGAACCAGACCGACGCATCCGCGTCCCACAGCGCCTTGACGTAAAACTGCTGGGTCATGACCTGAGTATGCCGCAGTGATCCGACGTCACCAACCCCCCGCCAAGGAGGTTAACCCTTGCGTCCCAAGGGATGCCGCGTCCGGACGGTTTCGGCCAGGGCGTCCTGGGTGACGTGGGTGTAGATCTGGGTGGTGGCGATGTCGGCGTGGCCCAGCAGGGTCTGGACCACGCGCAGGTCGGCCCCGCCTTCCAGCAGGTGGGTGGCGAAGGCGTGGCGCAGGACGTGGGGGCTGACGCGGGCCGGATCGATCCCGGCGGCGATCGCCGCGCGGTCCAGCAGCTGGGCGAAGCGGCGCGGCGTCAGACGGCCGCTGCGGCCCCGCGAGGCAAACAGCCACGGCGGATCGGGCGCGTCGGGTTTGCGCATCGCGTCGCGGACGACCAGCCAGTCTGCGACGGCGGCGCGGGCGGCGGCGTTCAGCGGGGCCAGCCGCTCCTTGCCGCCCTTGCCGCGCACGATCAGGTGGGTGGGGTCGCGTCGGACGGCCTCGACGCGCAGCGACAGCAGCTCCGACACCCGCATGCCCGACGCATAGGCCAGTTCGATCAGGGCGCGCAGGCGCAGGGCCGCGGGTCCGTCGGCGGCGGCCGTCGCGGCGACCAGCCGGTCCATCTCGTCGCGCGACAGCACGCGGGGCAGGGACCGGCCCCGGCGGGGCGCGTCCAGTCGGCTGGACGGGTCGTCCGTTCGCCACCCTTCGGCCAGGGCGAACCGGAAGAATTGGCGCACGGCGGAGCGGCGCCGCGACTGCGTGGCGGGCGACAGGCCGCGTCGGGCCAGGTCGGCATACCAGGCCTCGATGCCCTCCGGCGTGGCGGCGATCAGGCCCCCGCAGGAGGCCTCCGCCTCGGCCAGATCGCGCGCATAGGCCGACAGGGTGTGGGGCGAGGCGTCGCGCTCCACCGCCATCATCTCCAGGAAGGCCTCGATCTGCGGCGTCATGGTGTATGACCGGTCTTTCTCATGCCGACCGCCGCCGTTCCCGCGATTCCCGACATCGACCGCACCATAGCGCTGGTGGGGCTGATGGGCGTGGGCAAATCGACGGTGGGACGTCGCCTCGCGCGGCGGCTGGAGCGGCCCTTCTTCGACGCCGACGCGGAGATCGAGGCGGCGGCGGCGATGTCGGTTTCCGACATCTTCGCCACCCTGGGCGAGCCGGAGTTCCGCGCGGGCGAGACGCGGGTGATCCGCCGGTTGCTTGAGGGCGAGCGGAAGGTGCTGGCGACCGGCGGCGGGGCGATGATCAATCCGGACACCCGGGCGGTGCTGAAGGCGCACGCCCTGACCGTCTGGCTGAAGGCCGATCTGGACGTGGTCGTGCAGCGCGTGGCGCGACGGGACACCCGGCCGCTGCTGCGAGGGCGCGACCCTAGGGCCACCCTGTCCGCCCTGGCCGAGGCGCGATACCCGATCTACGCCGAGGCCGATCTGACGGTCGAGGTCGGGGCGGGGACCCATTCGCAGGCGGTGGAGGCTGTGGTCGCAGCGCTGGCCGGCTGGAAACAAAGGGGCGGAGCGGGAGCATGACGGCGGTCACCATTCCGGTGCGGGGCGCGGGGTTCGCCGGTTACGACGTGATCGTGGGACGTGGCCTGATCGCGGAGGCGGGGGCGCGGATCGGCGCGCTGGGGTTCCGCCGCGTGTTCGTGGCGGCGGACGCGGCCGTGGACGCGTTGTACGGCGACCGCCTTCGAGCCGGACTCGACGGCGCAGGGCTGGTGCATGCCGGAGCGACGATCCCCTCCGGCGAGGCGAGCAAGAGCTTCGAGGGGCTCAAGGCCCTGCTGTCGGCCATCGCCGCCGCCGGGCTGGATCGCGGCGACGCCGTGGTGGCGCTGGGCGGCGGCGTGACGGGCGACCTGGCCGGGCTGGCGGCGGCGCTGTGGATGCGCGGCGTGGCGCTGATCCAGATCCCGACGACCCTGCTGGCGCAGGTGGATTCCTCCGTCGGCGGCAAGACGGCGATCGATCTGCCGCACGGCAAGAACCTGGTGGGCGCCTTTCATCAGCCGAGACTGGTCCTGGCGGACGTCGACGCGCTGGCCACCCTGCCGGAGCGGCAGTTGCGGTCGGGCTGGGCCGAGGCGCTGAAGCACGGCCTGATCTGCGATGCGGACTACTTCGCGCGGCTGACGGGCGAAGATGTCCGAGCCCTGTCGGGGGACCGGGCGGCGCTGGCGCGGGTGGTGGCCCGGTCGGTGGAGATCAAGGCGCAGGTGGTCGGTCAGGACGAGAAGGAGGCCGGCGCGCGGGCCCTGCTGAACCTCGGCCACACCTTCGGCCATGCGGTCGAGGCGGAACTGGGCTTCGACGACGCGGTGCTGACGCACGGGGAGGCGGTGGCGGTCGGCTGCTGCCTGGCGTTCCGGTTCTCGACCGCGCAGGGACTGTGCAGTGCGGAGGAGGCCGAACGCGTCGCGCGGGCCTTCGCGGAAGCCGGCCTGCCGACCCATCTGCCGCCCGGTCTTTCGGTCGACGCCCTGCTGACGCGGATGCGGGAGGACAAGAAGGCCCACGGCGGGCGGCTGACGCTGATCCTGGCGCGCGGGATCGGCCGGGCCTTCGTCGAGAAACACGTGGACGAAGGCGCCGTGCGCGACTTCCTTGTCGCCGAGGGCGCGGCGTGAGGATCGAGGCCTGGGTTCTGGAGAACGCCTGGGTCCGCTGCGAACCGCTGAGCGAAGCCCTGCGGGACGAGGTGCGGGCGGCGATCGCGGGCGACGCCGACGCCTGGTCGATCATGGTCTCCAACGGCCATGGCGAGGCGTTCGACGCCTGGTTCGATCAGCGCGTGGCGCACATGCAGGCGGGCGGAGGCCCGGCCTATGCCGTGCGGAGGCTGCGCGACGGCAGCATCGCGGGGACCAGCAGCCTGCACGACCTGGTGCCGGCGCATCGACGCGTTGAGCTGGGGTCGACCGTGTTTCATCCCGCCGCGCGGGGGACCGAGGTGAACCCGGCCAGCAAGCGCCTGTTGCTGGAGCATGCCTTCGCCAGCGGGATCATCCGGGTCGAGATCATCACCGATGCGGTCAACGCCCGCAGTCAGGCCGCCATCGCACGGTTGGGCGCGACGCGCGAGGCGGTGCTGCGACGCCACAAGATCACCTGGACCGGCCGCGTCCGCGACACGGTCATGTTCGCGATCACCGACGAGGACTGGCCGCGCGTGCGCGACGGGCTGGACGCCCGGCTGGCGGCGCTCTGAGCGTCAGTCCACGGCCCGGCACCGGGTCGGCTCCTGGCCCTCGGCGGACCAGGTGGCGAACTGGCCCTGGCCGCGCAGGTCGTGGCCGCTGGCGCGGTACCAGATGCCTTCGGGAGGGCGCTCCATGTACAGGTCGATGGCCTGGCCCAGCGAGGTACGGACGGTGGCCATCTCGCGCGGATTGTCGAACTCGACCGACAGGCGCTCGCCGTCGTCGCAGATGTAGACGGCCCGCACGATGCGGTTGAGCGTGCGCTCCTGGATCTCGGCGCCGGTGCGGCGTCGGGCGGTTTGGGCCTCCAGCGCACGCTCGCGCACGGCGTCGGCGTCGTCGGTCGGCGGCGTGGGCTCGCCGCAGGCGGACAGGCCGGCGGTCAGCAGGCACAGGCTCAGGACGACGGTCGGACGCATGCGGGCTCCTGGGTGTTCGGCCGGGGACGAACGCGCGATCTCAGACCGCCGTTCCGCGCCGTGCACGGAAGAACGTCCGCAAGGCGAGCGCCGATTCGTCCGACAGGGGACCGCGCTCGGCGACGGGACGCCAATGCAGGGTCGGCTGCTCGAACAGACGGGGCCCGTGCACGACGGCCCCGCCCTTGGGATCGTCGGCGGCCCAGACGACCCGGCCGATGCGGGCGTGGGACATGGCTCCGGCGCACATGGCGCAGGGCTCCAGCGTCACGTACAGCGTCAGGCCGGTGAGGCGGTAGTTGCCGGTCGCGGCGGCGGCGGCGCGCATGGCTGTGATCTCCGCATGAGCGGTCGGATCGTGGCTTGAGACGGGGGCGTTGGCGCCGGTTCCGACCACCCGGCCGGTCGCCTCGTCGACCACGACGGCGCCCACGGGCACCTCTCCGGCTTCAGCCGCCGCTTGCGCGAGGTCCAGCGCCATGCGCATGAACCGCTCATCATGGTCCGCCATACGAACGACAACGACAAGAAGCCCCGCCCGCGTCAAGCCGGCGGCAAGTTCGACGACCGCAAGGGGCCGCCGCGCTCCGGCAAGCCGGGCACGCCCAAGGCCGAGGAGGCGCCGAAGCGCAGCGAGCGCATCGCCAAGGCGATGGCGCGCGCGGGCATCGCCAGCCGCCGCGAGGTCGAACGCCTGATCGGCCTGGGCAAGGTGGCCGTGAACGGCAAGATCCTCGATACGCCCGCCGTGCTGGTGACGCGCGACGACGTCATCACCGTGGACGGCAAGCCGATCGGGTCGGCGCAGGCGACGCGCGTCTGGCGCTATCACAAGCCCGCCGGGCTGGTGACCAGCCACAACGACCCGCAGGGGCGGCCGACGGTGTTCGACGCCCTGCCGAACGGTCTGCCGCGCGTGATCTCGGTGGGGCGGCTGGACCTGAACACCGAGGGCCTGCTTCTGCTGACCAACGACGGCGAGCTGAGCCGGGCGCTGGAGCTGCCTTCGACGGAGCTGGTGCGCCAGTACCGGGCGCGGGCGCGCGGGCGGGTGACGCAGGCCCAGCTGGACGGGCTGAAGGACGGCGTGACCGTCGACGGTGTCCGCTATGGCCCGATCGAAGCGACGCTGGACAAGGCGAAGGAGAAGCAGGACGGCGACGGACGCGGTCCGGCGAACCTGTGGATCAGCGTCGCCATCACCGAGGGCAAGAACCGCGAGGTCCGCAAGGTCCTGGAGAGTCTGGGCCTGACGGTGAACCGGCTGATCCGCCTGGCCTATGGCCCGTTCCAGCTGGGGACGCTGGCGGTGGGGTCGGTCGAGGAGGTGGGGCCGCGCGTGATCCGTGAAGTGCTGGCCGAGCACATCCGCCCGGAGAACCTGCCGACCGGAAACACGGTCGAGACGCCCGCGCCGATCCCCGGCCGCCGCAGCGTCGTGCCTATCGTGAAGGGCAAGTCGGGCTCGGCCATGTCCGACCCGTCGCGCAAGCCCAGCCGGGTGCGCGCGGCCGAGACGGCGCAGGCGGACGCGGTGGAGCGCCGCTCGCGGCCGCCGAAGAAGCAGGGCTGGGCCAAGGCGGCGCCGAAGTTCGAGCACCCCAAGCGCGACTTCAAACCCCGTGCCCGACCCGAACCGGCCGAAGGCGCGACCGGCGACCGTCCGAAGCGTCCGTTCAAGTCGCGCGAGGACAAGGTGATCGGGCCGAAGTCGGAGACCTGGGCCCGCGACGGGAAGCCGGCGGGACGATCGGGGCCGAAGAAGGACTTCAAGCCGCGTGTGGGCGACGCGCCCAAGCGGGACTTCAAGCCGAGATCAGGACCCGGTGGTTCTGCACGGGGCGGCCAGGGACGGGCGGGACCGGGCGCCGGGAAGCCTCGGCCCGGCGGCGGCTCACGCGGAGGGCGCTGAGCCCTTCAGACGCGCGGCGAGACGAGCGGTGCGGCGCGCGACTGTGACGGTCGTCAGCAGGACGACCAGCGCCAGCATCAACCACAGGACGGCACGATCCCAGTCGGGCAGGGCGACGGCGGCGATCGCCGACAGGGCGCAGCCGGCCGTCAGCGCGGCCATGCGGTGCGGCTTGGCGCCCGGCCCCACGAAGTCGACCTGTCCTGTCAGCGCGTGGCCGAGTTCCCGGACATAGGCGGTCGACACCGCCAGCACGGCGGCGCTCCATCCCAGCACGGGTCCGAACGCCGGATCGTAGAGCCGCAGGGCATAGCCGGCGCCGACCAGAAACAGGGCGTCGGCGATCCTGTCGGGCAGTTCGTTCCAGATGGGACCGAGGGCCCCGCCCCGCCCGTGCTCGACCGCCACCATGCCGTCCAGCAGATTGGCGAGCAGCCGCAGCTGGATCGACAGGCCCGCCAGCAGCAGCCAGCCCGCCCGACCCGAGCCCTCGGCGTCGGCGCTGAGCCAGAAGGCCGTGAAGCCTGCGGCGGCGAACAGCAGGCTCGAGGCCGAGATGAGGTCCGGCGTCGCGCCCATGCGGGCCAGTCCGGCGGCGGCGGCGCGGGCCCAGCCCGTGCCGCGCGACTTCAGAGGGCGGCGGCTCTCGGTCATTTGCGCTCCAGGCTGAGGGCGTAGGCGAAGGCGTAGATCGTGGAGACGGTCCACGGCACGGCGACGGTGGTCAGCACCTCCGGCGTACCGACGAAGGCGTGGGCGCCGGTGAGCAGCCCCGCGACCGTCAGGCAACTGGCGAATGGCGGCAGCAACCGGGCGGCGGGGCCGGTCAGTCGCGCATGCGCCCATTCCAGCCAGCGCTTGATCAGCAGGGTGATGAGACCGGACAGCACGCCTTGGGCCGCGAAGGCCGTCGCCATGGCGGTCGTGCCGTGGTCCCGGTTGGCGAAAGCCGCCCAGCCGCCCATGGCCACCACGGCGAAGGCGACGTGGCCCACGGTGGAGCGGAGGGGGTGCGTCGGGGCGGGCGGCTGGGCCATACTGGGTCCGGACCTGATTCCGGGAGCAGTCTAGGCCATGGGCGACCTGCTGACAGCGGGATTGGGGGAGGTCCGGCCGCCGCTGTTGTGGGGCTTCGCCGGGCTGGCCGTCGTGCTGGCATTCGCGTCGGCGGCGGTGCTGTTCCTGCAGCGGACGAAGCCGAACAAGGACTGGACCGAGCTGCGGCTGCGGGTCCAGTCGTGGTGGGTGATGATCGCCGCCGTCGCCCTGGCTTTGGCGCTGGGCTGGGCGGCCATGACGGTGCTGTTCGCCGCCATCTCGTTCGTTGCCTTGAGGGAAATCCTGTCTCTGGCGCCGCTGCGGCGCGAGGACCGGCTGATCGTGCTGTGGGCCTATCTCACCGTGCCGCTGACCTATGGTCTGGTCGCGCTGGACCAGTACCGCATCTATCTGGTCGCCATTCCGGTCTGGTTCTTCCTGGTGACGCCCTTCCTGATGGCGATCGCGGGCCAGACGCGGGCCTATCTGGCCACGGTGGCGACGATCACCTGGGCGGTCATCGTCTGCGTCTTCAACCTGGCGGTGCTGCCGCTGCTGATGAAGGTTCCGGCAGACGAAGCGCCGGCGGGGGCGGCGGGGCTGGTGTTCCTGCTGCTGGTGGCGACCGAGGCCAACGACGTGTTCCAGTTCCTGTGCGGCAAGGCCTTCGGGCGGCGCAAGATCCTGCCGGCGGTCAGTCCGAACAAGACGTGGGAGGGGTTCGTCGGCGGCTGGATCCTGACGGCGGGCGCCTTCTGTCTGCTGGCGCCGACGTTCACGCCGCTGAACGGCTGGCAGGCGGCGGTCGTGGCCGTGCTGCTGCCGGTGGCGGGATTCGCGGGCGACGTGACCATGAGCGCGGTCAAGCGCGACCTGGGCGTCAAGGACACCAGCCGGCTGATCCCCGGCCATGGCGGCCTGCTGGACCGGATCGACAGCCTGACCTTCACCGCCCCCCTGTTCTTCCACCTCGTGGCCTACTATGCGCTCACCCCCTACTGAGCCCGGAGAGGCGGCGCGGCCGCACAGCTGGATCCGGCAGGCGTTCCTGACGGGGCTGGCCCGGCCGCTCGTGCGGTTCCTGACGGGCATGGACGTGGTGGGGCGCGAGCGGCTGCCCCGGACGGGGCCGGCCATCATCGCCGCCAATCACGCCAGCCACATGGACGCCTTCATGCTGCTGAGCCTGTTCCCGGCGAAGACGCTGGCGAAGGTGCGGCCGGTGGCGGCGGCGGACTATTTCCTGGCCAATCCGGCGATCAGCTGGGTGTCGCTGAACCTGATCGGGATCAGCCCGATCTCCCGCAAGGTGACGCGGGGCGAGGATGTGCTGGCCCCCGCCAGACGGGCGCTGGAGCGGGGCGAGATCATCCTGGTCTTCCCCGAGGGAACGCGCGGGTCGGGGCAGGGCATGGGCGACCTGAAGGGCGGGGTGGCGCGGCTGGCCGAGGCGTATCCGGCGGCGCCGGTGATCCCGATCTGGATCCAGGGCGCGGACCGGGTGCTGCCCAAGGGGGCGCGGACGCCGGTGCCGATGAACTGCACGGCGTTGGTCGGTGCGCCGCTGGTCTGGGCCGAGGGGCAGGACCGGCCGGGGTTCACCGCGGCCCTGCGCGAGCGGCTGGAAGCGCTGGCGGCCGCGGCTCCGCCGCAGAAGTGGAGTTGAGGATGCGGATCGTCGCCGGATCGCTGAAGGGCCGGGCCATCGTCGCGCCGGAGGGGCAGGGGACGCGGCCCACGAGCGACCGTGCGCGGCAGGCGATCTTCAACATCCTGGAGCACGCGCCGTGGGCGGAGGGGCTGCAGGACCAGCGGGTGATCGACCTGTACGCGGGCTCGGGCGCCTTGGGATACGAGGCGCTGTCGCGCGGGGCGGCCTTCTGTCTCTTTGTGGAGACGGACGACGGCGCGCGGGGGGCGATCCGCGAGAACATGGACGCCTATGGCCTGTTCGGGCGCAGCCGGGTGCATCGGCGCAGCGCGACCGATCTGGGGCCGCGGCCGGGCTCTGCGGGGGAGGCCTTCACCCTGGCGTTCCTGGACCCGCCGTACCGCCAAGGGCTGGGCGAGCAGACGCTGGCGCGGCTGACGGAGGGGGACTGGCTGGCGCCCGGCGCGATCTTGGTGTTCGAACGCGGCGTGGACGAGCCGGAGATCGAGACGCCGGGATACGAGCGGCTGGACGCGCGCGACTGGGGGGCCGCGCGCGTCCTTTTCCTGCGGGTGCTACCAGCGGCGGGCTGAGACGCGGTTGTCCAGCTGGGCCCGCATGCGGGCCAGGCCGTCGCGGTTGACGCGATAGGGTCCGCCGCCGCGGCTGGCGATCAGCCCCTTGGTCTTCAGCTTCTTCCAGACCGACAGGGTGCAGTCGGCCAGCAGGAAGCCGTCGCGCGTGTAGCAGAGGGCCGCCAGCACGCGGCCGTCCGGGTCGCGTTCCAGCACGATGCCGCCGCCTTGGGCCAGGCAGTGAAGCGTGCGCTGTTCCGCACGGGAGATGTTCATTTGGGTGGTGTCCGAAAGGCGTGACGGGACGCTCCGGAGCACGGGCTCCGAAGGGCGGGTCAGAGGCTCTTCACAGGCTCGCTGCGAGGCCTCAGGCCTGTCGCGCAATCTCGGACATGGACTTCCTGACGGGCGGAATGCCCGGGGACGCGGCGGGATATGGCACAGGCGGCGGTTTCGGGCCAGTCTGGGCGCATGACCCGCATCGACCGTCGCGCCCTGATCGCCTCCGCCGCCGCCCTGGGGGCGTGTTCCAGCCTGCCTGACGAATCCGGGCCGGTCGTCGCCGAGAGCTGGGAGAGCCGGCCCGACATGCCCTGGGCGGTGCAGGAGGTCTATGCCGCCGTGTGGATGGGGCGGATCGCCGTCGCGGGCGGGCTGAAGGCGACGCCGGGCCAGCCGCTGCACATCGAGGACCGGACGGCGCTGTTCCACCCGCCGACGAATCGGTGGGGCGAGGGGCCGATGCTGCCGGCGCCGAGGCACCATCCGATGATGGTGGCCGAGGGCGAGACGCTGTGGGCGATCGGCGGCTATGGCCGGTCCGGGGCGGGGGAGTGGACCAATGCGACGGAGGTCTGGTCGCTGACGCCCGGCGCGACCGAATGGGCGGCGGGGCCGGCCCTGCCCGTGCCGCAGGCGGAGGCGGTGGGTCTGAGCCACGGCGGGCGGGTTCATCTGGTCACCGGGCGCAGTCCCGGCGGGGCGGCCAATGCGAATTGGAACGACCAGGCCGACGTGGACCGCCACCTGGTGCTGGCCGGCGGGCGGTGGGAGACGGCGCGGCCGTGCCCCATGGCGCGCAACAGCGCGGCGGGCGCCGTGCTGGACGGGGCGCTGTGGGTCGCGGGCGGGCGCACCGTCACGGGGGGCGGCACGGGGCGGCTGGACCGCTACGATCCGGTCGCCGACCGCTGGGACACCCTGGCGCCCATTCCGCGGTCCGAGGCGGCGGGGCAGCAGGTGGGCGGGGGCCTGGCCATGGTGGCGGTCGATGGCCGGCTGATCGCCTTCGGCGGCGAGTGGTTCCGGCCGCGCGCCGAGGGCGGCGGCGGCGGGGTGTTCGCCGAGACCTGGGTCTATGCGGTCGCGCGCGACGTCTGGGAGCGCGGCCCGGACATGAGGACGCCGCGCCACGGGCTGGCGGCGGTGGCGCTGAACGGCGCGGTGGTGGCGATCGCCGGCGGGGACGTGGTCTCGGGCGGCAACGCCACGGGCGTGGTCGAGGCGTGGACGCCGGGCCTGTTCCACTGACCCTCTCCCGGCGGGAGAGGGAGCGCGCCGCTTGACGAACGGCGTCGTGCGACGTCTGCTCCGCCTCGGGAAGAGGGGAGTTCACGATGAGGCGGTTTCTGACGACGCTGGCGGGCCTGGGGGCCGTCGGGGCGGTGGCGGCGTGCGGCGCGGCGGAGGAGACGACGGCGACGGTCACGGCCGACGCGGGCGATCTGCCGCGCGTGATCGCGGCCGGCGACGTGGAGGCGGGGCGGTATCTGGTCAGGGTCGGCGGCTGCAACGACTGCCACACGCCGCGCTATGCCGCGACCAACGGCGCCGAGCCGCCCGAGGCGGAGTGGCTGAAGGGCTCCAATGAGCCGCACACCGGGTCGTGGGGCGTCAGCTACGGCAAGAACCTGCGCCTGACGACGCAGCGGCTGACCGAGGACGAGTGGGTCCGGCTGATGGACGAGGGGACCAGCCTGCCGCCGATGCCGTGGCCCAGCGTGCGCGCCATGTCGGAGGCCGACCGGCGGGCGATCTATCGCTACATCCGCCAACTGCCGGGCGACGTGGGGCAGCCGTCGCCGGAGTCCGTGCCGTCGGGGGCGACGCCGCAGGCCGCGGGCTGAAGGTCGGGGGGCGGGGCCTCGGGCTCGGCCCCGAAATGTGCACTCGAAAAAACAGGGTGCACATAGTGCACATTTTCGTCCGGGGCGTCAGACGCCGGATCTGGTCCGGGCTCGGCTGACGGGGGCTCCAGGAGGGTGAGCGCGTCGTCGATCTCGTCGTCTCCGGCCTCGTCGGCCATGGCCTCCGCAATTTCGCGCTCGGTCATGCCTTGAAAGAATTCGGCGTCGAAGGCCTCGACCTCGGCCCGCAGTTCACGCCACAGCCGGCGCCAGCGCGCGGCCTCGACCGAGCGGCCCTGTTCCAGGGCGTGCAGATAGCGTCGGCGCGCGGCGGCGACCTCGTCGTCGGGGACCATGTCGTCATAGATGGTCAGGTCGGCGGGATCCGGCGGCGCGGCGTGATCCCGGCGCCGCCAGCCGTGGCGGCGCGCGCGGCGGCGGAAGGCCGACAGGCCCAGATCGTGGCGACGGCACACTTCCTCGGCGGACATGCCGCCCAGATAGTCGGCGCGCGCCTGAACCCAGGTTTCGATCGGACGGATGCGATAGGGGCTGCTCATGCCGACAGCCTAGGGGCGCGGTGCGTCAGAAACGGTCGTGGCCGGCGAGCGCGTCCACGATCGCACGGGCTGCGGTAGAGACGTCGCCTTTCGCTGATCATTTTAGGTTGCATCCAAGGACGAATCCCGGACCGCTGCTGCGCACCGGAGGACGCCGTGTCGCTCCGGCTTCGAGGGTGTCTCATGCTCAGGCCGATCGACGTCTACACGACGACTGCGGAATTCACGATCGCCGGCAAAGGCGGGGCGACGTTGGGAACGCTGTTCACGAGATACGAGGTTCGCCGGATCAACGACCTCCGAAATCTGAGCGAAAGCGCTTCGTATCGTCTGACCAGCACCGCGCGCGTGGTGATCGGCGGCGCCCAGACCGAACCGACCTGGCCGAATTATCAGTTCAACGACTATCCGGCGCTGGTCGCATGTGGTTCGATCCTGCCTGTCTCCGGCGACTCGGTTCGCCTCGTCGACTATGCGCCGCGCACTCTGAACGCGACCGTATCCGCCGCCAGCTCGTCCAACGACGGCTCGACGGCCTCGTCCACCATCCAGCGTTCAAGCGGGTCGGCCGTCACTCAGACCAACTCCTATGGGGCCTCGGTCAGCGTGGGTCTGATGGGCCCGTCGGTCACGGCTGATTACAACCACTCGGAGGCCCAAGAGACTAACCAGTCAAGGTCGCGCTCCACCGACCGGGGATCGACCCATGACTCGGGCGAAAACGACTCCCTGTCGATCAAGGACTGGGCGGGCTATGCAAGTCTGAATGGGGGCATCAAGGCGCCGCAGTGGACTTGGGCGCAAGAGTATCCGTGGGACATTCTTCAATACAATGTGCCGCTGCCTGACTCGGATGGCCTCATTCCCATGCCAACAATGATGCTCGATCGCATGTTCGTCGCCTACGATTACTTCGACCTCGGTTACACGGTAGGGCCCCCGAGCTGTCTTTCCCTTTTCGGCATCGATTTCGTCATGAAGGCGTGCTGGGAATTCGATCTTCCGGCGAGCGCCGCCGACCAGTTGGTCACGCTGAAACACCCGCTGACCTACTGGAGCGCGTCTCATGGTCTGAGCATCGCGGGGGGCGGGCACCCAACTCCCTACAGCAAGCTCGACAAGACGACGCCCGGCGCGACCTACACCTCTCCGGCCCTGGACCTGACCCTTCTGGGTCTGGACCCCATCCTCTCGGGCGACGGCGACAACGGGGCGGTGGTCGGCTTCATCAAAAGCAAGTTCCTGGCGCCGCCCGGGACGACGACGGCGTTCAAGATTCTGTCCGACGCCAACAATCTTCAGGTGGAAGGCTCCGGGTTCGACGCCACGATGACGACCGCCGGCGGCAAGACGACGTCGTCGCTGACCGTCCATTTCAAGATCCTGGACGCGACCACGGACTACGCCCTGTTCCTCAAGGCGTGGGTGGCCAAAGCCGGCTCGTGCCTGCTGTCTTTCACGTTCAACGGCGACCCCGACAGCACCGTGACCCGTCGGGTCGACGCCCTGGAGGGCCAGGGCGGAGAGAACAACCTGATCTCGGTCGTGATGCGGAACAAGGACTACACGTCCAACGACTTCCACGACTACCTCAAACTGGGGGCCAACCGGATCGACATCCAGATCGCCGCGGACGGTTCGGGCGCCGCGGCTCCATTCGCACTGAAGGCGTTGGCGATCGGCGAGGGTTGACCCGCCATGGCGGTGGGCAAGTCGAAGATTTCGGCGTTCAAGAAGCAGAAGGCCAAGGGCAAGAAGGCCAGTTCGCCCAAGCACGCCCAGCTGGACGTGTCCTTCGCCAAGCAGGGGTCCGCCTTGGCGAAGGCGCCGGACATGCAGTCGAAGCCCAAGCCGGTCGCGGCCCCTTCGAAGGCCCGGAAATATTTCCGTGACGCGTTCAAGTCCAAGCCGTCGGATCGCATGGTCCTGCTGGACCGGTTCGGAGGCAAGTACCGCCGGCTGGCGCCGCGCAACGACGAGCTGATCTCGACCGCGTCGGTGAGGTCCATGCTGGGCGGGATGCTCAAGGCCAAACTGTCGGCCTCCGCTCAAGAAAACCTGAGCGAAGTCCTGGATGAGATCTCCAGCGTGAGGCTCCCGACCATCTACGTCGGGTTCGCGACGAAGGGGAAGAAGATGCAGCATCCGACGATCCGGAAGCAGGCCGTCTTCGCCGATCCGCACGGCACGGGCTCGGCCCACGCGGCCTACGACCTGGCCCGTCGAACGGAGGTTTCCAATGCGATAGACGCCGAGCTGAAAGCCAATCCGGGGAACGCCCGTTCGGCGGTCAGGGCCGGTCTGCGTGCCGCGATCAGTTTCACGCTCAACGAGATGGCGGCCCCTCCGACGGCGAGCGACGTCAGACCGTACCTGTGGAAGCCGATCAGCGACGCGAAAGGCAAGCAGGTGGTGGCCCAGCGTGAGACCTTGAAGGCCATCTACGTGAAGCTGGGAGGCGTGCAGGAAACGGACGTCGCAAGCGCGACGGCGAGTCAGCGCTTGTCACGGAGGTGGCGCAACTCCTCGCGGGCCACCCCCACTTCGGCGGTGAGCGCGACGCGCTGACGGACGTGGGTCCAGTCGACCCCCGGGCCCTCACCGCCTGCCGAACAACCGCTCCAGATCGGCCAGCTTCAGCTCCACGTAGGTCGGCCGGCCGTGGTTGCACTGGCCGGAGTGCGGGGTGGCTTCCATCTGGCGGAGCAGGGCGTTCATCTCGGGCGCGCTCAGCATCCGGCCGGCGCGGACGGAGCCGTGGCAGGCCATGGTTCCGCAGACCTCGGCCATGCGCTCCTTCAGGCTGAGGGCCGCGCCGTGTTCGGCCAGGTCGTCGGCGATGTCGCGGATCAGGCCCTGGACGTCCGTGTCGCCGAGCAGGGCGGGGGTCTCGCGCACCAGCACGGCGCCGCCGCCGAAGGGTTCGACGATCAGGCCCATCTCGGCCAGCTCGTCGGCCCGGGCGACGACGCGGTCGGCCTCGGCGGGGTCCAGCTCGACGACCTCGGGCGCCAGCAGGGCCTGACGGGTCACGGCGCCGGTCGCCATCTGGGCCTTCATCCGCTCATAGACCAGCCGCTCGTGCGCGGCGTGTTGATCGACCACGACCAGGCCGTCGCGGGTCTGGGCGACGATGTAGGTCCCGTGCAGCTGGGCGCGGGCGGCGCCGAGGGGGAAGTCGATGTCCGCCGCCGCGGGCGCGGCGGCGTCCGGGGAGTAGGCAGTAGGCAGTAGGGAGTAGGGGGGCGCGGCGCCGGGTTCGACGCGGGCGCTGCGCTCCTCGAGGCCGGGGATGACCTGGGGGGCGGGGCGGGCGGCGTCCCAGCCGGTCCAGCCGCTGAAGCCGGCGGCGCTGGGGGGCGGCCGGTAGCCGGGGGATTGGTGGGCGGTGAAGCCGGCGAGGGCGTCGGCGGCGACCGTGGTCGAGGCGCGGTGGCCGGCGCCGGCGAGGGCGTGGCGCAGGGCGCCGACGATCAGGCCGCGGACCAGGGCGGGGTCGCGGAAGCGCACCTCGGCCTTGGCCGGGTGCACGTTGACGTCGACCTGCAGCGGATCGAGGTCGAGGAACAGGGCGGCCGCCGGGTGGCGGTCCCTCGCCAGGAAGTCGGCATAGGCGCCGCGGATGGCGCCGTGCAGCAGCCGGTCCTTCACCGGGCGGCCGTTGACGAACAGGAACTGGTGCGCGGCATTGCCCCGCGAATAGGTGGGCAGGCCGGCATAGCCCGACAGGCGCAGGCCCTCGCGCGTCTGGTCGATCAGCAGGGCATTGGCCTCGAAGTCGCGGCCCAGCAGGGCGGCGAGGCGGCGCAGGCGGCCCTCGTCGCCCTTGGCTTCGGCGGGCAGGCGCAGCACGGCGCGGCCGTCCAGCAGCAGGGTGAAGGCCACGGCCTCGTGCGCCATGGCCTGGCGCTTGATCTCCTCGGTGACGGCCATGGCCTCGGCGCGGGCCGACTTCATGAACTTCAGCCGCGCGGGGGTGGCGTAGAACAGGTCGCGCACCTCGACCCGCGCGCCGTGCGGGGCGGGGAAGGGGGCGGGGGCCGGGCCGACGGCGGCGCCGCCGTTGACCTGCATGGCCCAGGCTTCCTCTCCGGCCGTGCGGGCGGTCAGCGACAGCCGCGCGACCGAGCCGATGGAGGGCAGGGCCTCGCCCCGGAAGCCCAGGGTGAAGATGCGCAGCAGGTCGACGTCGCCGGCGTCGTCGGGCTCCAGCTTCGACGTCGCGTGGCGCTCGACCGCCAGGGGCAACTCGTCGCGCGGAATGCCCTTGCCGTCGTCGGCCACCAGGATGCGCGACAGGCCGCCGCCGTCGGCGTGGATCTCTATGGACGCGGCGCCGGCGTCGATGGCGTTCTCGACCAGTTCCTTCACCGCGCCGGCCGGGCGGTCGATCACCTCTCCGGCGGCGATGCGGTTGACGGTCTCGGGCGAGAGGCGGCGGATGGGCATGGGAGGGAGGAGGATAGAGCGGGAGCGGGGTGGTGTCTCGCGATTCGAGGGAGCGCGGACCTCCAGGTCCGCGACTCGCGCCGCGACCGCCACGCGGACCTGGAGGTCCGCGCTCCTTTTGGTCGGATCAGGCCTCGGCCAGGGCGGCCCTGCGGGCTTCGCGCCGGGCCTCGATGCGGGTCCAGATGCGGTCGTGGACGGTGAAGAAGACGGTCTGGACCAGGGGCTCGATCACGCCGATGGCCAGGGCCGTGCGCCAGTCTTGCGTGAGGGCATAGGCGACCGCGACGGCCACGACGAAATGCATGACTCCATAGGTGACGGTCTTGACCGCGATCTGCTTGAACGAGGTCGGCAGGGCGTGGCTGTGGCCGTGATGACCGTGACCGTGGGCATGGCCGTGGGCGCGAAGCTGTTCTTCGGGCGACATGACCTCCAGACGGGCGGTGAAGGCCTCCGACGCCTCCTCCAGGCCCGACAGGCGGCCGCGTCGCTCGATCCGGTGCCAGACGCGGTCGTGGATCGAATAGGCGATGGTCTGGAAGAAGGGCTCGACCAGGCCGACGGCCAGGGCCAGCCGCCAGTCGCGGGTGATGGCGAAGGCCACCATGACGGCCACGATCAGGTGCATGACGCCATAGCTGGCGATCTTCATCGCCAGTCGCCGCGCCGTGCTGATCAGGATCCGAACCATGCGCCCCCAACATCGGTCGTCGGACCCGGTCCGGCAAGGCCGACGTCACCTTCACTCTGCAATACGTGCGGGCGGGCCTTGCGGTTGCACCCTCCGCACGGTTATACGCGGCCCGCAAAACGGAGGCTCCTCATGGAGATTCGCGAAGGGCTCACCTTCGACGATGTTTTGCTCGAACCCGGCCCGTCCGAGATCATGCCCGCCGACGCGGACGTCTCGACGCGCCTGACCCGCGACATCACGCTGAACATCCCGCTGCTGTCGTCCGCCATGGACACGGTGACAGAGGCGCGGCTGGCCATCGCCATGGCGCAGGCGGGGGGGCTGGGGGTCATCCACCGCAACCTGACCGTCGACGAGCAGGCCGAGCAGGTGCGGCAGGTGAAGCGCTATGAGAGCGGCATGGTGGTGAACCCGGTGACGGTGCACCCCGACACCACGCTGGGCGAGGTGCGCGAGATCGTGGCGGCCAAGAAGATCAGCGGCTTCCCCGTGGTGGACCGTGTGACCGGCAAGCTGGTCGGCATGCTGACCAACCGCGACATGCGCTTCGAGAGCGATCCGAACCGCAAGGCCGCCGATCTGATGACCACGGGCGAGCTGGTCACCCTGCGCGAGGGGGCGGGCAAGGAGGCGGCGCGCGAGCTGCTGCGGACCCGCAAGATCGAGCGGGTCATCGTGGTGGACGAGGATCACCGCGCCGTCGGCCTGATCACCATGAAGGACATCGAGAAGGCCCAGGCCTTCCCGAACGCCGCCAAGGACGAGCAGGGGCGCCTGCTGGTCGGCGCGGCCTCCACCGTGGGCGACAGCGGCTTCGAGCGGGCCATGGCGCTGGCCGACGCCGGGGCCGACGTGGTGGTGATCGACACCGCCCACGGCCACTCGGCCCAGGTGGCGCGGGTGGTGGAGCGCATCAAGCGCGAGAACAACCGGCTGCAGATCGTGGCCGGCAACATCGCCACCTATGACGCCGCGCGCGCCCTGATCGACGCGGGCGCCGACGCTGTGAAGGTGGGCATCGGGCCGGGCAGCATCTGCACCACCCGCATCGTCGCCGGCGTGGGCGTGCCCCAGCTGACGGCCATTCTGGAGGCGGCGCGGGCGGCGAAGGACAGCGGCGCCCCGGTCATCGCCGACGGCGGGATCAAGTATTCGGGCGACCTGGCCAAGGCCATCGCGGCGGGGGCATCCGTGGCCATGATGGGCTCGATGTTCGCCGGCACGGACGAGAGCCCGGGCGAGGTCTTCCTGTACCAGGGCCGCAGCTACAAGAGCTATCGCGGCATGGGCTCGGTCGGGGCGATGGGCGCGGGCAGCGCCGACCGCTATTTCCAGAAGGAGGTCGAGACCCAGAAGCTGGTGCCCGAGGGCATCGAGGGCCAGACTCCCTACAAGGGCCCGATCGCGCCGGTGCTGCACCAGATGGTGGGCGGCCTGCGCGCGGCCATGGGCTATGTGGGCGCCGGCACGATCCCGGAACTTCAGGAACGCGCGCGGTTCGTGCGCATCACCGGGGCGGGCCTTCGCGAGAGCCACGTGCACGACGTGATGATCACGCGCGAGGCGCCGAACTATCGGCAGGGATAGGACGCACCATGGACATGCAGCCCGACTTCATCCTTCTGGCCTTCACCCTGATCCTGGCCCTGGTGCAGATCCTGTGGGCGGGCCAGGCTCGAACCGCCGAGCTGGGCCCCAAGTGGAACGCCGGGCCGCGCGACGGCGAGACGCCGCCTCCGGGCGTGCTGGCCGGACGGCTGCGGCGGGCGCAGGACAATCTGTTCGAGACCTTGCCTCTGTTCGCCGCCGCGGTGCTGCTGGCGGCGGCGGCCGACAAGTCGGGGCCGCTGACGTACTGGGGCGCGCATCTCTATTTCTTCGGGCGGGTGATCTACCTGCCGCTCTACGCGATGGGCGTGCCCTATCTGAGGTCGGTGGCCTGGCTGGCCTCGGCCGCCGGTCTGGTGATGGTCATCGCCGCCCTGTTCGTCTGATCGGAGACCCGTGACCCCTTCCGCCCGCCTCGCCGCCGCCGCTTCGGTGCTGGACTCCATCGCCCAGGGCCGCCAACCGGCCGAGGCCGTGCTGAAGGCCTGGGGCGCGGCCAACCGCTATGCGGGGTCGAAGGACCGCCGGGCGATCGCCGATCGGGTCTACAAGGTGCTGCGGGCCCGCGGACGCCTGAGCTGGATCATGGGCGGGCGCGAGGACGGGCGGGCGCTGGTGATCGGCTCGCTGGCGGCGCTGGACGGGCTGACGCTGGAAGAGATCGAGGCGCTGCATTCCGGCGACGGCTATGGCCCGCGGCCGCTGTCCAAGCAGGAGCGCAGCCGCATCACGGCGGGCGAGGGCGAACTGCCCGGCTGGGTGGCGGCGGGCCTGCCCGAGTTCGTCGTCGAGGACTTCAAGGCAATCTATGGCGAGGCCTGGAAGGATGAGGCCTGGGCCCTCATGCAACCTCGGGCGCCCATCGACCTGCGGGTGAACCCTGCCAAGGCTTCGGTCAACGAAGTCCAAGCTGAATTGGCGGCGGCGGGACTCGACCCGCTGCCAACGCGGCATTCGGCTTGGGGCCTGAGACTCGCGTCCGAACCGCCGCCCAACGTGCAGGCGCTGGAGGCGTTCAGGGAAGGCAGGATCGAGATCCAGGACGAGGGCAGCCAGATCGTCTGCGCCCTCGCCGGCGCGGCGCCGGGCATGACCGTGGTCGACTACTGCGCCGGGGGCGGGGGCAAGACGCTGGGACTGGCCCAAGCCATGTTTCCTTCCCCGCTTGCCGGGGAAGGTGGCTCGCGGAGCGAGACGGATGGGGTGGCTGTTCAGCCCGCCCGCGCCGATGACGTTCAAGAGCGGAGTCCGTGGACACAGCCACCCCATTCGAGCGGCTCCGCCGCCCACCTTCCCCGGCGAGCGGGGAAGGAGGCTGAAGGTCGACTCATTGCCTCCGACGTCGTGGCCAAGCGGCTGGAGAACATCCGGCCGCGGCTGGCGCGCGCGGGCGTCGAGGCGGAGCTGCGGCTGATCGGGCAGAACGGCGGCGGGATGGAGGACTTGAACGGTCAGGCCGATCTGGTCTTCGTCGACGCGCCGTGCAGCGGTTCCGGCACCTGGCGGCGGCGGCCCGAGGACGCCTGGCGCCTGACGACCGAGGAGGTCGAGCGGCTGCATGCCCTGCAGGTGCGGATCTTGGGGCAGGCGGCGAAGCTGGTGAAGCCGGGCGGGCGTCTGGCCTACGTCACCTGTTCGATGCTGAGCCGCGAGAACGAGGCCAGCGCCGACGCCTTCGAGGCCGCCCATCCCGACTTCGCCCCGGTCGGAGCGCGGCGACGCCTGTCGCCCGCCTCGACCCAGACCGACGGCTTCTTCTTCGCCCTGTACGAACGGACCGCATGACCGAGCACCAGAAAGTCCTGATCGTCGATTTCGGCAGCCAGGTGACGCAGCTGATCGCGCGGCGGCTGCGCGAGGCGAAGGTCTATTGCGAGATCCATCCGTACGCGAAAGCCGACGCGGCGATGGCGGCGATGAACCCCGCCGCGATCATCCTGTCGGGCGGGCCGGAGAGCGTGCACGAGGAAGGCAGCCCGCGCGCGCCGGACGCGGTGTTCACCGCCGGCGTGCCGGTCCTGGGCATCTGCTACGGCGAGATGACCATGTGCGAGCAGCTGGGCGGCAGGGTCGAGGGCGGTCACCACCGCGAGTTCGGCCGGGCGGCGATCACGGTGCAGCACGCCTCGCCGCTGCTGGAAGGGCTGGCGGGCGTCGGCGAGGACGAGCCGGTGTGGATGAGCCACGGCGACAAGATCGTCGCCATTCCTCAAGGGTTCGACGTCATCGCCACCTCGCCGGGGTCGCCCTATGCCGTGATCGGCGACGAGAAGAGACGCTTCTACGGCATTCAATTCCACCCGGAGGTGATGCACACGCCGCGCGGCGACCGGATGCTGCGCAACTTCACCCACGGCATCGCCGGGTTGAAGGGCGACTGGACCATGGCGGCCTATCGCGAGGAGAAGATCGTCCAGATCCGCGAACAGGTCGGCGACGCCAAGGTCATCTGCGGCCTGTCGGGCGGGGTCGACAGTTCGGTCGCGGCGGTGCTGATCCACGAGGCGATCGGTGACCAGCTGACCTGCGTCTTCGTGGACACGGGACTGTTGCGGAAGGACGAGGCGACGCAGGTCACGAATCTGTTCCGGGATCACTACAACATCCCGCTGATCCACGTTGACGCGTCGGAGGAATTCCTCGGCGCTCTGGCGGGCCAGGCGGACCCGGAGACCAAGCGCAAGACCATCGGCCGGGTCTTCATCGAGGTGTTCGACCGCGAGGCGGCGAAGATCGAGGGCGCCGAGTTCCTGGCCCAGGGAACGCTGTATCCCGACGTGATCGAGAGCGTGTCGTCGTCCAGCGGCAAGGCGCACGTCATCAAGAGCCACCACAACGTCGGCGGCCTGCCGGACTACATGAAGCTGAAGCTGGTCGAGCCGCTGAGGGAACTGTTCAAGGACGAGGTGCGGGCGCTTGGGCGCGAGCTGGGCCTGACCGACGCCTTCGTCGGCAGACACCCCTTCCCCGGACCGGGGCTGGCGATCCGCATCCCCGGCGAGATCACGCCGGACGCGGTGGCGACCCTGCAGGAGGCGGACGCCATCTATCTGGACGAAATCCGCAAGGCCGGGCTGTACGACCAGATCTGGCAGGCCTTCGCCGTGCTGCTGCCGGTGAAGACCGTGGGCGTGATGGGGGACGCCCGGACCTATGAGAAGGTGCTGGCGCTGAGGGCCGTCACCTCGACCGACGGCATGACCGCGGACTTCTTCGAGTTTCCCTGGGACGTGCTGGGCAGGACGGCGACGCGCATCGTCAACGAGGTGCGAGGCGTGAACCGCGTCGTCTACGACGTGACGTCCAAGCCGCCAGGGACGATCGAGTGGGAATGATTCGCTAGGGCCCGAAGGCTATCGGGATTGATCGCAATTTCTCCTCTAAGCCGTTGCTACATAGATATTTTTCGTCCGACAGCTATCGCCAGCTATCGGTGCGCAGCAATCGTGTCTGACGGTCAAACCGACGGACCGCGAACGGGTTGATCTCTGGCGGACAGCGCCATACCGTCAGCCACAGAAGCCCGGATGACGGTAGTTTCTTTAGCGTAAGTGCCTGTCAGCGCTGAAGAAATGTGGGTGGTGGTGGCGCCGCTCCGGGGTGACGGTATCCTCAAAAAGGAGCCCGTTATGCTCACCGATGTTGCGCTTAAGAACCTTAAGCCCAAGGAGAAGCCCTACAAGGTTACCGACCGGGACGGCATGTACGCCTACGTCTCGCCCGGTGGTGCAATCTCGTTCCGCTTTGACTACCGCATGCACAGTCGCCGCGAGACGCTGACGCTGGGACGCTACGGTCCGGCTGGCCTTTCGCTGGCGCGAGCCAGAGCGAAGTGCATCGACGCTCGTCGTGCTCTCGCGGAAGGGCGCTCGCCCGCCCAGGAGAAGCAGCGGGACAAGCGGCGCCTGCGGGAGGCCAAGAGCTTCGGAGAGTTCGGTGAGCGCTGGCTTCAAAAAGCGCCGATGGCTGACAGCACGCGCGCCATGCGGCGCTCAATCTTTGAGCGGGAGCTCAGGCCCTCGTGGGAAAAGCGGCTGCTGACGGAGATCTTGCCCGATGATCTACGTACACTGTGCGCGAAGATCGTTGATCGCGGCGCTCCGGCCACGGCTATTCATGTCCGGGATATCGTGAAGCAAATCTACGGCTTCGCAATACTGCATGGGGAGCGCGTGCCGAACCCAGCGGATGAAGTCGGACCCTCGTCGGTCGCCACTTTTGTTCCTCGCGATCGCTCCTTGTCGCCGGCAGAGGTCCGGGTGCTCTTCCAGATGCTGGAGCAAGTCCCCACCTTGCCGACGATTCGGCTCGGGCTGCGGCTGATCCTGCTCACCATGGTCCGCAAAAGCGAGCTTCAGGATGCGACGTGGGACGAAGTGGACTTTGAGAACGCGGTCTGGAGCATTCCCAAAGAACGCATGAAGCGGTCTCGCCCGCACAATGTCTACCTTTCCACCCAGGCGCTCGACATCATGGTGGCACTGAAGACCTGCGCCGGGAACTCAAAGTACCTACTGCCCTCGCGCTATGATGCCGACGCACCAATGTCGCGTGCGACCTTCAACCGCGTTACCTACTCAGTCGTCGAGAAGGCTAAGGAGCAGGGCTTACCGCTCGCGCCGTTCACCGTGCACGACCTTCGCCGCACAGGTTCTACGCTGTTGAACGAGCTCGGCTTTAACAGCGACTGGATTGAGAAATGCCTCGCGCATGAGGATGGTCGATCGTCGCGGGGCGTCTACAACAAGGCGGAGTACGAACATCAGCGCCGCCACATGCTCCAGGAATGGGCGGATCTCGTTGATGCTTGGTGCGAGGGGCGGAAGCGTGCCCCTGCTATCCTCCCGCCCTCCGCTCCGGCGGCGCTGCTCGATCCGGCACTTTGACAGGGCGCGTTCGGCGCTGACGAACATCTGGAGCACGCGCCCGTTCGACCGGGCGGGCGCGTCGCTCCGAAAGCCAAGCTTCTACCTCCGCAAGGTTCCACACGACGCAGCGAGGGCTAAGTGCGAACCGCCTTGGGAACTCTCCCCTCTGCTCCATCTCGTAGATCGTGCTGTCGGCAAGAGGCACGATTTGCTTGAGCTCATGCCGCCTGATCGTGCGCGGCAGGTTCATCGTCGCTTTGCTCATGGCCAACTGGTCTCCTCAACCTTGCGGCCGGAGGATTGTCACCGATCGTGAGCAATGGAAGGCGACTGCTGGGGTCATAGTGCAAAGACCGGCAACCGGCGGTGCGTACGCGGAGTTGCCAGGATCGATCTGAATTTGGCGCAGGTCGCCACGATAGGACCTCCGAACGCGCTAGGTGCGCCGCAGTTGCACGGCGGAAGTCGAGAGGCTGAGCTAAGTCCTGCCGATCAAAGCCATTCTCTGAAATAGCTGGATGCGGGGTAAGTGCTCTCTCGACGCTGTAGACTGTTCATCCGGGGATGCGGGGAGCCGGTCGCGGCTAGTGCAGCGTAGATGATGACAATTCAAAATCCGCCGTAGCAATACGTGTCGGTTCGAGTCCGACCGCCCGCACCATCATCGTCAACATTCGAGCGGGCCGCTCGCTCCTATAAGGCGATCGATGGGCCCTTGCGGAGTTGACGCGCTTCGCCCGCTCACCGACGTTCGAGAGATGACGACAGAGGATGAGAAGCGCGCCGCGCTTATGACCGATCTGATGCGCGGCGTGCTCAAGATGAGCGCGATTTCGCACCGCGCCGGCACGGCCATGAACCGCGAAGCCGGCCTTACGAATGCACGCTGGATTCTCATCGACCAAGCGGCCGAGGAACCCCAGCCCCTGACACTCAGCGAACACGCCCGCCGCCTAGGGTTCTCGCGCCAGGCGATCCGTCGGCTCACAGCCGAGATGGAGAAAGAGCGGCTCATCGAGCTGGTGGCCGACCCGCAGGACAAGCGAGCGTTGATGGTGATCCTGACCGACAGCGGTCGTCAGCTCCAGCAGGAGGCACTGGCGCGGGGAATGGCCTACAACCGCATCATCTCCGAAGGGTTGGATCCACGTTCGATCCAGGAGGCGTTGGATACGGTCACGCGGCTGACGGCGGCGATGATCGACCTGGAGAGGCGCGGAGATTGACAACATGTAACCAATCCCGCTAGTCGTTGCGCTCCCGACTGCGCCGCACGGCCACCGCTCGCGTGGTCGTGCGGGCTGATCATAGAAGCGGAGCGCCACGATGCACGAATACGAAGCCGACGTTCTGATCGTCGGCGCGGGACCGACCGGGCTAGCCTTGGCCAACGCGCTGGAGCGCCTCGGCACGAGCTATGTCGTGATCGAAGCCAAGCCGGGCGTCTCGGTCCACACCAAAGCCACCAACCTCATGCCGGGTACCCTCGAGCAACTCGATGTGCTTGGGCTCGCGGACCGCATGTACGAGACCGGCGGCGTGATGAAGCGCTACATGGTCCACATGTACGGCCTAGATGTTGGGCCCCGGCCGATGCACCTCGGCGAAAGCCCGCATCCCAACGTCCTCTTCCTCGGCCAAGACCTGATCGACCGCAACCTGAAGGAGGCGCTGCCGGACGCCGGTGGGCGCATACGCTTCTCGCACTCACTGACCGCGCTGGAGCAGGACGGGGACGGCGTCGTTGCGACGATCGCCGCTGGTGGCGGTGAGCACCGCCTTCGCTTCCGATACGTCGTCGGCTGTGACGGTCCGCGCAGCGTCACCCGGCAGTTCTCGAAGTGTGACTTCGAGCCCGTGAAGACCGGCAAGTACGTCTGGCAGGTCGACGCCAAGCTTAGCTGGCGGGGCCTGCGCACGATGAAGCAGATGTGGCTCTACTATTATGATGAGGGCTTCGGGGTGGTTATCCACCTGCCGGGCGACAATACCAAGGTGATGGTGTTCGAGGAAAAGGACCGACTGCCCAATCGCGAGCCGACGCTTGAGGAGATGCAGAGCAAGCTCCGGACGATCAGCGGAGACGAGACCGCGACGCTGTCCGACCCGATCTGGTTCAGCCACGGCGAGCTGCTCACGGGCGTAGCGCCGGCCCTGATCGACGGGCGAGTCATCCTTGCGGGCGACGCCTGCAATCCGATCCTGCCGAATGGCGGCCAGGGCCTGAATATCGGCATCCAGGACGCGCTCAACCTTGCCTGGAAGCTGCACGACGTCATTCGGGGCGAGGCGTCTCCAGCGTTGCTCCAGACCTATGACGCGGAGCGCCGGGCTAACCGGCTCGCGCTGGAGAAGATCCAGATCAGTACGCTCAAGAACACGCTGCCCGCACCGAAGCTGAACCAGTTCATTCTCGGGCGCTATGGCAATGCCGTCCTAGACCGGATCTGGCCGCCTCTGGCCAAGGCATTCAGCCAGCTGGGCGTTAGTTATGAGAAGAGCCCACTTACCCTGCCGGGCGGAACGAAGAAGAGCATCCGCGCGGGCCAACGCGTCCGCGATGCCGACGTCCTTCGTGCTTCCGACGCGGCCGAGGTGTCGTTGTTCAAGGAGCTGCGCTCGCCGGAATGGAAGCTGATCATATTTGATGGTGGGGTGTCGTTGCCTGCGTCGATCGCGCGCGACTTGGCCTCGCTGCCGCAGCTTAGCACCTACGTGATTATCGCAGGGGCCGGCACGCTCGACAGCCCCGCGCGGGTCTACTACGACCTCGATCGGTTGGCCCACAAGGCGTACGGATTGAGGGTACCTACGGCCCTTCTGATCCGACCCGACAACTATACGGCTGCAGTCGTGCCGGTCGCCGACCTCAAACCGCTCCGGTCATATCTTGCGGAGTGGTACATGCGCCCGGACGAGGTCGGCTCGAGAGCCGCTCTCTCCGAGGCGACGCACTCTCATGCGCGGGAGGCGGCGTGACATGAGCGACCGTAGCCCGATCAAGGTCGTTCGCGCGTTCTTCGAAGAGCTAAGCGGCGGCGACGTCAACGCGATCACGCGTCATACTTCGCCCGATGTTGTCTACGTGATTTACGGAGAAGACCCAGCCTCTCGCTCAGCAATCCCGTGGGCGGGGCTTCATCGAGGTCATGAGGCGCTCAAATCGGCCTTCTCCGCCATCTACGCCGAGCTGCGGGTTGAGGCATTTGAGGTCGAGACGATGTTCGCCGAGGGCGAGTTCGTGGCGATCTTCGGCAGCTATCGTGCCGTGTCCGCGAAAACCGGGCAGCGGTTCACGACGCCGTTCGCGCAACGCGCCCGAGTCGTTGACGGTGCGGTTGTTCACTGCGTGATGTCCGAAGACAGCGGAGCGGTCGCCGCCGCGATCAAAGGCGACTAGGGCGGCCATAAGCCTTTCTTTGATTCGCCATTAGCGTCGTGAGCGGATCGACTCTCGAGATCTGCTCGGCCTTCGACAACGTCTGGCAAGTCTAGTGGCCGCACTCGCTTGGACCGACATGGATCTGAAGGACCTAAACTGCTTTGTCGCAGTAGCCGAAGCCTACGGGTTTCGGCGTGCGGCCGAGCAACTGGGTATCGAGCAATCCGCCGTTAGTCGGCGTGTGCGGGGCCTCGAGGATCAGCTTGGCGTCTCGCTGTTCGAGCGACATCGGGGTGGAGTCCGCCTCACCATCGCGGGACGTCGTTTTCTTGACGATGTCAGGACCGTCCTCTCTCACTTGAACGCCGCGCTCAGGACGGTACAAGCCGCGGGCCATGCCGGTGAGGGCACGCTCAAGATCGGCGTCGTCGCTTCGGTCTCATCAAGCTTCCTCAACATGCTCCTGCGAAGCTTTCGAGGCCAGCATCCCACCGTCGCGATGGAACTGATAGAAGGCGAGCCGCGTACGCACGTAGCCGGCGTAGTAGGACGTGAGCTCGACATCGCCTTTCTCACCGGGTCGCCGCGGCCGGGGGGCTGTGACGCCGAACTGCTCTGGCATGAGCCGATCCTGTTAGCGCTGCCGGCCGATGATCGACGCGCCGGCGTTGGTATTCTTCAAATGAATGACCTGACGCAGGAGCAGTTTATCGTCAGCCGCGTCGCACCTGGTCCGGAGATCCATGACTTCATCGTGCAGCGGCTGGCGACGCTCGGCTTCAGCCCTCGAATCGATCATCATCGCGTCGCCCGCGAAGGGCTGATGGCCATGGTGGGTCTCGGCTTCGGCGTCACCCTCATCAGCGGGGCCGAAGCCGGCGTCTCCTACCCGCACGTCGCCTTCGTGCCGCTGGCCAGCGAGGTGCTTCCATTCAGCGCCGTTTGGTCGCCCGAGAACGACAATCCGGCGCTCAGGCGCTTTCTGAGCGCGGCGCGGGTGCAGGCGCGGAAGGCAAACGGCGCCTTGCCTTCGCGAACGCGCGATCTGTCGCCATGAAGCGGGCGAGCATCGGTGCGACGAGCTTCATTGGCTCGACCGGAGCCGTCCCGTTCTCGCGGCCCATTACCTCGCCATAGGCGACGAGGTCGCGGTGGAGCGCGGCCGCTAGTTCAACCGTCAGCCGCACTGGTTTGTCATCGCCGACACCCGAGAGCTTAAGCTTCGCCATTGGCCTCTCCTCAGCCGCGCCAGGGCTCAAGCACGAGATCGCGCGTGACAATCACCCTCACCGGGAAGCCGGGTCGGACGGTGATTGCCGGGCGGATGTCCAGTGAACGCCCCACGAGCTGTCGCCCGACCTGGCTCACGCCGTCCGACGACCCGCGCCGCAGCGCCTGGACGAGCTGGTCCTCGTCGTCGCCGGCGCCCGCCTGGCTGCCGACGCTCAGCAAGGTCGAAATGAAAGCAGCGCGCAGGATCTGGCCCCAGTGGTTTTCCACCTCGTCCTCCAGCCCCGCATAGCCCGCCGCATCCGCACCGGGCTGGCGCTCTAGCACGATCGAGCGGCCGTTCGGCATGATCAGTCGCGTCCAGACGAGCAGAGCGCGCGACTGCCCGAAGCTGGTCTGCGCGTCGTATTGGCCGATCAGCCGCGCCCCCTGCGGGATCATCAGGATGCGCCCCGTCGGGCCGTCATAGACGTTCTCGGTGACCTGGGCTGTGACCTGTCCGGGCAGGTCGGATCGCAGTCCGGTCATCAGCGCCGCCGGGATCACCGCGCCGGCCTGAAGGACATAGGCACTGGCCGGCGCTTGAATGCGGTCGGCGCTCACCGTGCGGCGATCGACGGGGACGTTCAGGAAGGCGAGGCGCCGCTCATTCTCAGTCGGCTGCACCTGCGGCTGACCGATGCCGGGAAGCGGGAACGGATTGTTCAGCGCACCGCCAAACTCGGAGGCAGTGGAGGGAGATGGCGCTGCTGCGATTGCCCGGGCCGTCGTCTCCGCCGCGAACAGCCGGCTTGCGCGAGCCGCCTCCATCTCCTGCAGGATGCGACGGCGTTCCTCAGCGAGCCGCTGCGCCTCAGGATCGGGCGGAGCCGCCGCGGGCGTCGGCGCGCCGGGAAGCGGCTGCGGCGCCACGCCGGCGTTGAGCATCGGTCGCCCTAGATCACCCGGCAGCGGAGGACCGAGCTGCGGCACCCCGGCATAGTCGCGAGGCAGCCGCGACAGGCCCTCGGCCTCGGTGCGGCTGTCGGTGTTGAAGAGTTCCTGGGGAGCCTGCGGGCGGCTCGACTGCAGCGCCCAGATCAGCGCGCCGCCGAGCGCTAGCGCCGAGACCCCGCCGATCCCGGCCAGGACCTTGCGCGAGAGACGAACGACGCGCGGCCGCTCGGGACGAAGCCGGAGCTCCGCGGCGATGTCCCTGGACGGCTGCGCTGGCTCGGGCACCGGATCATCGGGACGGATCTCGCTCATGACGTGGGCCGACCATCGGTGCGCACGATGCGGACCCGCCGTTGGCGTTCGCCACCGAGCCTGAGCTCGGCGCCGCCGAACAGACGGTCGACCACCATATAGCGGCCGCGGATGCGGTAGTTGACGAGCTGCGCGTCGCCCGCCGAACCGATGATCCAGAGCGGCGGCATCTCGCCCTGGCCGATGCCCGACGGGAACTCGATGAACACCTGCCGCCCGTCGTCGAACGCCCGAACGGGCCTCCACGACGGATGGTCTCCCTCGATCCGGTAGCGGAAGTTCAAGTTCTCGATCGCCGGCATTGTCGAGGTCGCCGCCGGCTGCGCCGCGGCGGCCTCCTCGTTGCGCCGTCTCAAGGCGATCAGCGCGTCCTGCGGATAGGACCAGGACACCGAGGCCATGTAGGTCCGCTCGGCCGAGCGCAGCTCGAGGTGATAGGTGCGCCGGTCGGTGTTGATCACGAGGTTGGTCTGGAGATCGGGACGGACCGGCTTGACGAGGATGTGGACGCGGGCGGTCGCGCCGGTTCCGCTGATCGTGTCGCCGATGATCCAACGCACCGTATCGCCGGCCGCGACCGGGCCCGAGCCGACCAGCTGCTCGCCGGGCTGGAGCGCGATGTCGGTGACCTGTCCGGGTGCAGAATAGACCTGGTAGAGCGCGCCTTCGGAGTAGGGATAGACCTGCACCGCATTGAAGTAGCCCGAGCGGAACGGCTGGACGCGGGCCGCGCTGTTGGCCGCTTCGACGCGAGCGCGGGGGTCGGTCGCCTCGGGCGGCTGGGTGCGCGCCGGCGGCACGCGCTGAAGCTGGCCGGGAAGCGGCAGCGGGGTCGGCACCTGGACGATCTCGACGGGCCGCGGCGGATCGGCCGCGAGCACGGCGGGTGTCGGCGTCGCGGTCTCATCGTAGCTGATCTCGGGCGGAGTCCAGTTCGTCGTCGAGCAGGCGGCGAGCGCGACCGAGCCGAGCAGCGCCAGTGTGAGAGGGATGTGGCGCATCAGCCGAGCTCCTTGGACCAGTTGAGGGCATGGACGTAGATGCCGAGCGGGTTACGGCGCAGCCGCTCGGCGTCGCGCGGCGTCTGGACGGTGATCGTCAGGATCGCGGTCCAGCGCTCGGTCGCGGCGAGCGCGCCATCGACGTAGCGGCGCTCGACCCAGGCGACCCGGAACGAGTCCGGCGAGGCGCGAATGACGCTCGAGACCTCGATCGCGCGCTGCTCCTTGCCAAGCTTGGCGAAGGGGTCGTTGACTCGGGCGTAGTCGTTGAGCGCGGCCGCGCCGCGGTCGGTCGTGTAGTCATAGGCGCGCAACCAGTTCTGCCTCAGCACGATCGCGTCCGCCGGGATGCCGCGGGTCTGCTCGATGAAGCGGGCGAGGTGCCAGGCGATCTGCGGATCGGTCGGCTGATAGCCCGCGTCGGCCGGCGCGACCGCCTGCGCCTGGCCGAGCCGATCGACCTGCACGACCCAGGGCACGACGGTGCCCGACGCTGTCACCCAGACGAGCCCCGCGCCGAGGCCGGCCGAGAGAAACAGCGAGCCGAACGCCATGAGCCGCCAGTTCCGGGCCTGGACACGGGCGGAGCCGATGCGGTCGTCCCAGACCTGCGCGGCGCGCTGGTAGGGCGTCTCGGGTTCGGGCGTCCGGCCGTACCGGATCGAGGATCGCTTGAAGAACATCTAGTCCCCTTCCCGGACACTGACGGAGGAGCCTGCGCCGCCGGCGTCGCCGGACTTGAGCGCATGGGCGGTGGTCTGAAGGCCGTGGATCGCCGCCTGACGGCGGCGCATGGCGCGCGCCCAGCCCGGCTCGCCCGAGCTCGTGGCGTCGTTGGCGGCGCTGGCGGCTGCATCGCCACCCCCTTCCGTCACGGCCTGACCGCCGCGCTGGAAGTCGGAACGCAGGGTCTCGGCCGCGCGGCGGAGTGGACTGCTCGCGGCCGACGCGCCCGTTCGCGCTACACCGGAGAGGCCGCCCGCGACCGAGCCGCCGGAGGCAGCGGAGCCGGTCGCGTAAGCGGCGCTGGCCCCGCCCGCGACGCTCGTCGCGCCGCGCGCACCACTCGCGACCGCGGCGCCGGCAAGCCTTGCGCCGCCCATGGCGGCGGCTCCACCGGCGATGACCATGCCGCCTGCGGCGAGGCCGGTTCCGACCGCGGCGCCTGCGCCGAGTTGCGGACCGCCCGAGACGATGCCGTTGGCGATGCCGGGGGCGAAGATGCCCAAGCCCAGCAGCGAGAGCGCGGCGAGCACCAGCGCCATCGCGTCCTCAATCGTGGGTTGCCCGGTGAAGCCGCGTGTGAACTCTCCGAACAGGGTCGAGCCGATGCCGACGATGACGGCGAGCACGAGCACCTTCACGCCGGAGGAGATGACGAGGCCGAGCACGCGCTCGGCCATGAAGGCGGTCTTGTTGAAGAGGCCGAACGGCACGAGCACGAAGCCGCAGAGTGTCGCGAGCTTGAACTCGATCAGGCTGATGAAGAGCTGGATCGCCAGGATGAAGAAGGAGAGGATCACGATCGCCCAGGCGAAGAGCAGGATCGCGATCTGGATGAAGTTCTCGAAGAAGCTGATGAACCCCATAAGGCCCGAGATCGAGTCGAGGATCGGTCGTCCGGCTTCGAGGCCGGTCTGAGCGATGCGGCCTGGCCGGAGGAAGTCGGCGGCGGACATGCCGGTGCCCGAGGCCTGCAGGCCCAGGCCCGCGAAGCTCTCGAAGACGATGCGCGAGAGGGTGTTCCAGTTGGAGATGATGAAGGCGAAGGCGCCGACGAAGAGCGTCTTCTTGACGAGCCGGGCGAGGATGTCCTCGTCGGCGCCCCAGGCCCAGAACAGGGCCGCGAGCGTCACGTCGATGACGATCAGGGTCGAGGCGAGGAACGCGACCTCGCCGTTCAGCAGCCCGAAGCCGCTGTCGATGTAGCGGGTGAAGACCTCGAGGAAGCGGTCGATGACGCCCATGCCGTTCATCGCGGCGTCTCCGTTGCGGGTCCGGGAAGGGGCAGCGGAACGGCGCGGCTCTCGTTGACGCTCGGCGGCTGACGGTTGGGCGACCCGAAGAAACGCCGACGGTTCTCGGCCCAGGCGTTGCGACAACCAACGTCCTCGAGCGCGGCCTGTCCGAGCCCATTGCAGCGCAGGAGCTCGGCCCGGAGCGGATCGACCGGCCGGGCTGCGACGGAAGCGCCGCCCTCCCACACGCCTTCCCGGTCATCGACACCGGCGAGCCACGCCGCGACGCCGGCGACGATCGTGCCGACGATCAGGATCGCGACCACCCTTCGGACCTTGGGCCGGTCGAGCTCTTCCTGCGTGGTGATCCGCCGGCGCATCGCTCGGCTCAGCGGTCGTGGAACATCGTGACCGTGGTCGGCTGGTAGCTCGACCGCGGCTCGAGGAAGCGGCGGCGCTGCTCGCGCCCCTGGTCGGCGGCGGACTGCCGCTCGGCGGATTCGAGCGCCTGGGCGCGGCCCTGCGCCGCGACGGCGGCGGTCAGGTCGGCGACCTGCTGAGCCTGGAGCGCGAGCAGCTGGTTGCCGGCCTGCGCGGCCTGCAGCGCGCCCGTCGCGCCGTTGCTGCGGGTGACCAGCGCCGACATCTCGGCGCGGTTGGTGTCGATGTTGCCGACGACGCCCGCCTGCACCCGCATCGCGTCCTGCAAGCCGGCGACGCTGGTCTCCCAGCGCTCCCGCGCCCCGGCGACCATGCTCTGGGCGGACGTCGAGGCGTTCGCCGGCGCGTAGGTGGTCTGGAAGGCTCGGTCGATGTTCTGGACGTCGTAGGCGATGCGCTGCGCCTGTTGCAGAAGCTGCTGGGTCCGGGCGACCGACTGCTGGATCTGCTGAAGCGACGAGTATGGCAGGTTCGCGAGATTGCGCGCCTGGTTGATCAGCATCTGCGCTTCGTTCTGAAGCGAGGTGATCTGGTTGGTCACCTGCTGCAGCGAGCGCGCCGCCTGCAGGACATTCTGCGTGTAGTTGGTCGGATCCCAGACGGTGACCTGCGCCTGACTGGGTGCGATGGCGGTCGTGAGGGTGAACGCTGCCACGCTGATGGCGAGCAAGGTGCGGCGACGAGAAGTCATCGGTCGGTATCCTGGTTGACGGTGGCGAGAAGGTCGGTGGCCCAGGCGACGCCACGGGCTTCGAGCCAGGCGCGGGCGAAGCCGTCGCGGCCGTGCTCGGCGAAAAGCCGGCCGATCAGCGCCTGGTCGGACTTCGAGGAGGCGGCTGTGAAGGCGAGCGCGACCTCGCCCAGGCCGAGCTCGAAGAGGCGGTTTCCGCGCCGCGACTGGCAGTAATAGTCGCGCTTGGGCGTCGCGCGGCTCAGGATCTCGATTTGGCGGGCGTTCAGCCCGAAGCGCTCGTAGACGGCGGCGATCTGCGGCTCGAGCGCGCGTTCGTTGGGCAGGAAGATGCGGGTCGGGCAGCTCTCGATGATGGCCGGCGCGATGCGGCTGCCGTCGATGTCGGCGAGGCTCTGGGTGGCGAAGATGACGCTGGCGTTCTTCTTGCGGAGCGTCTTCAGCCACTCGCGCAGCTGCCCGGCAAAACCGTCGTCGTCGAGCGCGAGCCAGCCCTCATCGATGATCAGCAGCGTCGGCCGGCCGTCGAGCCGGTCTTCGATGCGGTGGAAGAGGTAGGCGAGCACCGCAGCGGCAGCACCCGTGCCGATCAGGCCCTCGGTTTCGATCGCCTGGACGTCCGCCTCGCCGATCCGTTCGGCCTCGGCGTCGAGCAGCCGGCCCCAGGGACCCCCGACGCAATAGGGCTTGAGCGCCTGCTTCAACGGCTGGCTCTGCAGGAGGACCGAGAGGCCGGTGAGCGTCCGCTCGTGGACGGGCGCCGAGGCAAGGTTGGTCAGGGCCGACCAGAGGTGCTCCTTGACCTCGGGCGTGACCTCGACCTTCTCCCGGCCCAAGATCGCGGCGATCCAATCGGCGGCCCAGGCGCGATCGTCGGCCTGGTCGATCCGAGCGAGCGGCTGCAGGGCGACCGGCTCGGCGATGTCGTCGGTCAGCGAGCCGCCGAGATCGTGCCAGTCGCCGCCCATCGCGAGCGCGGCGGCGCGGATCGAACCGCCGAAGTCGAAGGCGAAGATCTGCGAGCGCTCGTAGCGCCGGAACTGCAGCGCCATAAGCGCGAGCAGCACCGACTTGCCGGCGCCGGTCGGGCCGACGACGAGCGTGTGGCCGACGTCGCCGACGTGGAGAGAAAGCCGGAACGGGGTCGAACCCTCGGTCTTGGCGAGGAGCAAGGGGGGCGCTTGCAGATGCTCGTCCCGTTCCGGACCCGCCCACACCGCCGAGAACGGCATCATGTGGGCGAGGTTCAAGGTCGAAAGCGGAGGCTGTCGGACGTTCGCGTAGACGTGACCGGGAAGGCTCCCGAGCCAGGCCTCGATGGCGTTGACCCGCTCGATCATGGCGGTGAAGTCGCGGCCCTGGATCACCTTCTCGACGAGCCGCAGCCGCTCGTCGGCGATGCGCGGGTCCTCGTCCCAGACGGTCACGGTTGCGGTGACGTAGGCCGCACCGACGAAGTCCGAGCCGAGCTCCTGCAGCGCGAGGTCCGCGTCGGCCGCCTTGTTGGCGGCGTCGGAGTCCATCAGGACCGACGCCTCGTTGGTCATCACCTCCCTCAGGATCGCGGCTATCGACTTGCGCTTGGCGAACCACTGCCGCCGGATCCTGCCGAACAGCTTCGTCGCATCGGTCTTGTCGAGGCAGACGGCGCGGGTGACCCAGCGATAGTCGAAGGCGAGCCGGTTGAGGTCGTCGAGCAGCCCGGGCCAGGTCTGCGACGGAAAGCCCATCACGGTCAGCGTGCGCAGATGGGCTTCACCGAGCACGGGCTCGAGGCCGCCGGTGAGGTGTTGATCGACCAGAATCGCATCGAGATGCATCGGCGTCTCGGGCACGCGGACGCGGTGCCGCTTGGTCGAGGCCGTCGAGTGGAGAAAGGTGAGCGTCTCCTCGTCGTCGAGCCAGTCGGCCTCGGGCATGAAGCCCTCCACGAGGTTCAGGACGCGATCGGTGCGGTCGACGAAGCCGGCGAGCTGCTCGCGCCCATCTGCGCCGGCGCGGTCGCGGCCCTCGTAGAGCCAGCTCTCGGCGCGTGCCGCATCCTCGGCCGGCGGCAGCCAGCAGAGCGTCAGGAAGTAGGACGACTGGTAGTGCGCGCCGGCCTCGTCGAACTGCGCGCGCCGCTCGGAGTCGACGAGCGCCGAGACGGGATCGGGAAATCGGCTGGCCGGATAGGCGCCGGCGGCATGCCGCTGCGCCTCGACGAATACCGCCCACCCGGAGCCGAGCCGGCGCAGCGCGCTGTTGAGGCGCGAGGTCGTCGCCACGAGCTCCGCAGGGGTCGCCGAATCCAGATCGGGCCCTCGGAAGCGCGCGGTCCGCTGGAACGAGCCGTCCTTGTTGAGGACGACGCCTTGGGCGACGAGCGCCGCCCAAGGCAGGAAATCGTGGAGCGCCTGCGGCTTGGAGCGGTACTCGGCGAGGTTCAGCATCGCCTCAGCTCCCGAGATGCGCCGGATAGCGCAGATGCCGCCGCACGACGTCAACGAAAGCGGGATCGCGCCGCGCCGCCCAGACCGCCGCCATGTGGCCGACGAGCCAGAGCAGGAGACCGGCGAGCCAGAGGCGAAGGCCGAGGCCGAGCGCGGCGGCGAGCGTGCCGTTGATGATGGCGAGCGCCCGCGGCGCGCCGCCCAAGAGGATCGGCTCGGTGAGCGAGCGCCGGACGGGCGCGTAGAAGCCGGCCACCTGGTCGCCGCTGTCCAGCATCAGACGAGCGCCCCGCCGCCGAACGAGAAGAAGGACAGGAAGAAGCTCGAGGCGGCGAAGGCGATCGAAAGACCGAACACGATCTGGATCAGCCGGCGGAAGCCGCCCGATGTGTCGCCGAAGGCCAGCGTCAGGCCGGTGACGATGATGATGATCACCGCCACGATCTTGGCCACGGGACCCTGGATCGATTCCAGGATCTGTTGGAGCGGCTGCTCCCAGGGCATGTTGGAGCCGGCCGCGTAGGCCGGGGCGGATAGAAGGGTCAGAGCGAGCACGGTGGCGCTGGCCGACAGGCGAGCGATGGTCTTGGTCACGGAAGGTCTCCTGCTGGGGTGAGGTCGTAGTCGCCGGCCGGCGTCAGCCCCTCGACCCGGGCGAGTTCGGCGAGCCGACGCGCGGAGCCGCGGCCCGAGAGGACGGCGACGAGGTCGATCGTCTCGGCAATGAGCGCGCGCGGCACGGTGACCACGGCTTCCTGGACGAGCTGCTCGAGGCGGCGCATCGCGCCGATCGCCGAGCCGGCGTGGAGCGTGCCGACGCCGCCGGGATGTCCGGTTCCCCAGGCCTTGATGAGGTCGAGCGCCTCGCCGCCGCGCACCTCGCCGATCGGGATCCGATCAGGGCGCAGGCGCAACGCCGACCGGACGAGATCGGTCAGCGTCGCCGCGCCGTCCTTGGTGCGCAGCGAGACGAGATTGGGCGCGGCGCATTTGAGTTCGCGCGTGTCCTCGATCAGCACCACGCGGTCGCCGGTCTGCGCGACCTCGGCGAGGAGTGCGTTGACGAGCGTGGTCTTGCCGGTCGAGGTGCCGCCGGCGACGAGAATGTTCTTGCGGGACCGGACGGCAGCGCGGAGCACCTCGGCCTGACCCGCCGACATGATGCCGGCGTCGACGTAATCTCCGAGCGTAAAGACAGCGACGGCGGGCTTGCGGATCGCGAAGCTCGGGGCAGCCACCACGGGCGGGAGAAGCCCTTCGAATCGCTCGCCCGTCTCGGGCAGCTCGGCCGAGACCCGCGGGCTGCCAGGATGGACTTCGGCTCCGACATGGTGCGCGACCAGGCGGACGATCCGCTCACCGTCGGCGGGTGAGAGCCGCGCGCCGGTATCTTCCAGACCGCCTGTAAGCCGGTCGATCCAGAGCCGGCCGTCCGGGTTGAGCATGACCTCGACCACAGCCGCATCGTCGAGGTGAGCGGCGATGGCAGGCCCGAGCGCGGTCCGCAGCATGCGGTTGCTGCGAACGAGAGACTCGGAGCGGAGGGCGATCATCGTCACGGCTTCGACCCCATCGGCCTCGGCCGATGCCGAGGCGGTTCAGTGGACGGGGTCGACTAATGAGCGGCGGATCGGCGGCCGTTCAACACGCGCGAGGGCGTAGTAGGGCTCCAGCGAAGAAAGGCAGGAGATCAGGACGGCTCGTCTTCCGATGTGGCGCTGCCTTCCGGCGGCGGACGATCGTCGAGCACTTCCTTGGCCAGGCTCCGGCCCTGCTGCACCCTCCGCCCGAGAGTCTCGACGAAGCTCTCGTAGCGTTCGCGGCCTTTCGCCTGCGCCGCAGCTTGGGCGCTGTCGGCCAAGGGCGGCGTTGCGGTGAGCCAAGCGCGGATGAATAGCCCAAGCGCCTCCAGCGTGATGGTCTGGTCCCGCTCGAGCCGCTCTACCTGCCGGGTGAGTCTATCGAGGCGACGGGTCAGCGCCGCTTCCCGGCGGTCGGAGCCGTCCGGCGACAGGAAGGACGCGACCGCCGCCTCCACGATCGCCGACTTCGAGAGCTTCTTGCGCGCCGCGAGGTCATCGAGAGCTCGGCTCGTGACGGGGTCGAAGTAGAGGTTCAGCCGGTCCTTGGCCGCCATCAGAGCGCGATCCCGTCATCCGGGTCCATCGCGGCCTGCCGAGCCGTGGCCCGTGATCGTGCCTGCAGGGTACGGGCACGGATCGCGTCATCGTCATCCGGCTCGGCGATCTCAGGCTCGACGGTCGGAAGCGCCCGGGCTGGGACGATCTCTTCATGGGCGGGTAGCTCCGGCTCACGCCGGATGCCGCCGTTCGCCTCGTCTGCATCAGCCTCTTGCCCGTCCGTTGATGCGGGCACCTTCACCGAAGCTGCGGACCAGTCCGTCGAGCTTGCGGCCGCCCGTGGCACGGCGGATGCGGCCGAACGCGGTGGCGGGAGGATGCGCGCCTTCAGTTGCCGGTCTTCATAGTAGCGTGCCTTCTTTGCTCTGACCGGATGCACCCCCGATAGCATGACGAGCGCGTCGGTCGGCGGCAGCTGCATGACCTCACCTGGCGTGAGAAGCGGCCGCGCGGTCTCCTGGCGCGAGACCATCAGGTGCCCGAGCCAGGGCGACAGACGGTGACCGGCATAGTTCTTGGCGTCGCGGATCTCGGTCGCGGTGCCGAGCGCGTCCGACACGCGCTTGGCGGTCCGCTCGTCGTTGGTCGCGAAGCTCACCCGCACATGACAGTTGTCGAGGATGGCGTTGTTCTGCCCGTAGGCCTTCTCGATCTGATTGAGCGACTGGGCGATGAGGAAGGAGCGGATGCCGTAGCCCGCCATGAAGGCGAGCGCGGACTCGAAGAAGTCGAGGCGGCCGAGCGCCGGAAACTCGTCCAGCATGAGGAGCAGCCGGTGCCGTCGCCGTTTGCTCTCCAGCTCCTCGGTCAGGCGACGCCCGACCTGGTTCAAGATCAGCCGCACCAGCGGCTTGGTGCGGCTGATGTCCGAGGGCGGCACGACGAGGTAGAGCGAGACAGGGCGACCCGCCTCGACGAGGTCGCCGATCCGCCAGTCGCAGCGTGAGGTGACGGCGGCTACAACGGGATCGCGGTAGAGACCCAGAAAGGACATGGCGGTCGAGAGCACGCCCGAGCGTTCGTTTTCGGACTTGTTCAGGAGTTCGCGCGCGGCCGACGCCACCACCGGGTGGGGCGTGTCGCCGAGGTGCCGTGTCGCCATCATTGCTTGAAGCGTCGACTCGATCGGCCGACGCGGGTCTGACAGGAAGGCGGCCACACCGGCGAGCGTCTTGTCCGCCTCGGCATAGAGGACGTGCAGGATCGCGCCGACGAGCAGCGCGTGACTGGTCTTCTCCCAGTGGTTCCGCTTCTCGAGCGCGCCTTCCGGGTCGACGAGGATATCCGCGATGTTCTGGACGTCGCGCACCTCCCAAGGTCCGCGTCGGACTTCGAGCAGCGGGTTGTAGGCGTCCGACCCGGTATCGGTCGGGTCGAAGCGCAGCACCCGCCCGAACCGTGCGCGCCAGCCGGCGGTCAGGCCGAAGTTCTCACCCTTGATGTCGTGGACGATGACCGAGCCCGGCCAGGTGAGGAGCGTCGGGACGACGAGACCGACGCCCTTGCCCGAGCGGGTCGGGGCGAAGCACAGCACATGTTCGGGGCCATCGTGACGGAGGTAGCTGCGGGCGTACCGCCCGAGCACGACCCCGTCCGGGCCGAGGAGGCCGGCGGCGTGCACCTCCTTTTGGGTCGCCCAGCGCGCGGAGCCGTAGGTCGTGACCTCGCGTGCTTCCCGAGCCCGGTACACCGACATGGCGATTGCGACCGCGATCGACACGAACCCGCCCGAGGCGGCGATGGCTGCGCCCTCGTAGAAGACCTTCGGCGCATAGGCTTCGAAGAAGTACCACCACCACGCCCAGGCCGGCGTGGGGTAGAGCGGCACGCCGGCCACAACCGTCCAAGGGTCGCCCAACTGCGGCTGATACGCGAGCCGCCAAGCGATCCACTGGGTCGCGGCCTGGTTGGTCGCGAAGATAATCGCGAAGACCACTAGGACCTGGCCCCAGAGGATGCGCGTCGCGGGCATGACAGCTCCCGAGCTTGAGGGAGCCGGATGACTGAGGGCAGGTCGCGCGGGCGCGCAACAGCTCTCGATCGTCCGTCGCGGGCTGGCGCGTGCCATCGCGCAGATCGGAGGGTCAGAGCGACAGCCCACGCTTGCGGCCGAAGCTCCATTCGATGCCGCCGCCCGGAGCGACGACACCAGCGACGTGTTTGCCCAGGTGCTGCTCGACCGACGGCGACCAGGGCACGAGCTGGAACCCGAACCCGTCGTCCAGCATCGCGAACCGACCCGATGCCAGCCGGACCTGCTGCCGGTATGTGCCGCCTACATGCTCGCCAGGGGCATGCGGCCGGTGTTCGAGCCCGGTCTCGGCGGCGAGCCGGGAAGCGGCGCTCTCGAGCTCCCGTCGGCGCAACGTGTCGAGCAGATCGCGCGCGAACACGACGCGCTGTCCTTGGCGCCTCGCCAGACCCTCAGTGGCGAGGTGCTCGGCGCGTGCGTCCAAGGCGGCCCGAGCTTCGCCGCCGAAGCCGGCGTCGGCGAGATCGGAGGCCGCCTTGCTGACCAGCTGGCGGTCGAGCCAGGTCGCCCCCGGGGCGGTGACCTGCTCGGCCAGGGTCAGGTCCGACCGGACCGCGAGCGCCACCCGGCCGCGGCCGGTCCGGTCTTCGAACCGCCTGACCTCGACGATCGCGCCGGGCACGGCGTCGCCGGTCGCATCCAAATCAGGGAGCCGGATATGGTGTGCGCGGCCGTCTGCGCCGTCGATGACGGCGTAGGCCGAGCCGGCCAGTTCATCGTGGAGCCCGCGCTCGACCAGCCGGCCGACGATCGGCGGGGCGTCGGTCTCCGCATGCAGCGCGACATCGGCGCCCCGGTTCAGCCCCTGTCGTTCGAGCGCCCGGTGCATGGTCTTGATGATGTCGCCGCGGCTGCCGAGCTCGCGAAGCCGGTCTTCCAGGCCCGCCTTCAACTCCCACTGCGCTGGCCCGATCGGTTCCGCCAACCCGAGCCGCTCCAGATGCTGAGCGCGGCCGATCATCAGCCGCTTCACCTCCTTGTCGCCGTTCGCCGGCCCGCCGGGGCGAAGGTCGATAATCCCGCCGCTCTCGTCCGCCGTCGCGCGCAGCGCCCTGTCGAGGCCGGTGAACCGGTCGGCGGAGACGTCGCGCTCCAGGCTGTGGCGGATCTCCCGCTCGCTGCGCGGACCGAGCTCCAGCTCGAGCAGCGCCTCGGCCCGGCCCCGCAGCCCCCGGCTGATGTAGTCGGGGCTGATGACCAGGTCGGAGCCGTCATCGGCGCGGCCGCGCACGAGCACATGGACGTGCGGATTGTCCGTGTTCCAATGGTCGACGGCGACCCAGTCGAGCTTCGACCCGAGGTCCTGGCTCATCTGCCCCATCAGCTCGCGGGTGGTCGCTCGCAGGTCGGCGAGCTCGTGGGCATCCTCGGGGCTGACGATGAAGCGGAAGTGGTGCCGGTCCTCCTCGCATCGCGCGGAGAAGGCCTGGGAGTCGGCGTCGTCGCCAGCAGCGTCGAACATGCGGGCGGGCTCGCCCGTGCGGCTGACGCCGTCGCGCTTCAGATAGGCGGCATGGGTCGCGAGCGAGGCGGCGCGGAAGCGGGTGCCCCTGTGCCGCACGATGCGGGTCTTCACCAGCACGCGGCGCGAGGGCGAGCGGAGCGACGCGGCCGCAGCGGCGGAGCGGCCCCGACCGAAGGTTGAACGGCCGACGCCGTGCCCAAGTCTCGGGCCGACATGCCCGGCCTTCTGAGCGGCGCGCATCACCTGGGCGACGAAGCTCTTGGTCTTGGTCCCGCGCCCCCCATCACGGACGCGGCCGGGGCGGATGCGCAGGTCGTCGTCGCGGGCGCTCATCGGATGGGCGAGACAGTGTTGGTGCCAGGAAAAGCGAGCCTGCGCAGGGGGGTGAGGCCAGACACGGCACCAAGCCCCTGCGCAAAATCGTCAGAAAATCCAACCACAACAACCGCATAGGCGCCCACAGGGCCGCCGCTTTTATCTTGCCCTCCGCGGTTGTTGTCTGCCCCGTGCTCCTGACTCCTGCACGTCAGCACGCCAGCACCCGCCAGACTGCGATTTGGTCTGAGACGGCTCATCTGGGCTCCTCCCGACTGGATCGCGCCGGGAACAGCGAGTTGGCGGCAGGCGGGGTCGCGGCTTCGGGGCGAACGGGAGGCGCGGCGACGGTCGATTGAGCAGACGGGGCGGCGTCTGCTTGGGGCGCAGATGCCGGTGCGGGTTCCGTGATTGCCCGCCGCACGAACAGGCCTCCGGTCGCGGGAACCACGGTCGTGTTGGCAGCGACGATCGTGCGCAGCCGCCGCTCATCTGACGGCGCTGGAACGGCTGCCGAAGTGCCATGCAGCGCGACGAAGATCGGCGCCTCGAAGGGCGACGGAGCGCTGACCGTCACGCGCGCCGGCGGTAGCGGAACGGCCGCGATGTCGAGCACGGGACCGAGACGGGCGAGGTAGCCGACCGTCTCGGCGGGCAGCGGCCGGACGCCGGCCCGGTACTCCTCCCAGCGACCCGGACCCGCATTGTAGGCCGCCAGCATGCCGGTCGTGCCGTAGCGGTCGAACATCTCGCGCAGATACGCCGTGCCCGCCAGGACGTTATCGCGGATGGCGAACGAATCGGGGCCGAGGCCGTAGCGGACGCGCAGCTCGGCGTAGGTGCCTGGCATCACCTGCATGAGCCCCATGGCGCCCGCACTCGACACCGCGTCGGCACGCCCGGCGCTCTCGACGCGCATGACTGCCCGGATCCAGTGCTCGGGCACGCCGAACCGCCGCGACGCCTCGGCGACCGCGGAGGACACGGGATCCACGGCGGCCGAAGCGCTCGCCGGCCGTTCGGGCTGGACCTGGGCGGCGACGCCGTCGCTGCACGCGGCGAGCAAGGCGAGCGCGGCGAGAAGAGACCGGGAAGGAAGGGGTGAGCGCAGCATCAGCCTTCCTCCCGTACCCAAACGGGCGCGGCGCGGCCGACGACGCTGGAGGCGGGGATCGGACCGAAGTAGCGGCCGTCGAGCGACGCCGGACTATCCCAGTTGAGCAGGAATACCTCGCCGTCCGCGACCACGCGGCAGCCGGTCCAGATCGGCAGCTCACGCCCGAAGCGGTCGCGCTCGCGGGCCTCGGCCTGCGGCACACCGTCGACGCTGACGCTGAGCCCCTCGCGGCAAACTCGCTGACCGGGAAGCGCGGCGACGCGCTTCAGCAGCGGCACGCCCCGCGGCAGGTAGCCGCCCTCCGCGAGAAAGCTTGCGAGCGGCTCGGGCGGCCTCGCGAGCACCAGGTCCGTGACTTTCAGCTCGCCCGCCGGGCTGATCGCGTACAGGCCGATCGGCACGCTCTCCGACGCGTTCCAGACCAGCTTCGGCGGCGGCGGCAGTAGCGCGCTCAGGCCGAGCGCCGACGAGGCGACGAGCGTCGCGATCATGGTCTTCATCATGCGGTGATCTCCCGTCGGAGAGCCCAGGCGCGGTGACGCTCGCGCGTGTAGGCGCGCGGTTCGTCTCCGGCCGTCAGGCGGTTGTGGACGTGTCGCCAATGGTCCGGGCAGGCGTCGGCCGGATCGATCCGGAGCGCCTCGACCTGGTCGATGGCGCGAAGCGCGCGTTCGACCTTCGGCCAGCCCGAGAGCCGCAGCAGCACCTCGCCGCCGGGCGCGACGCCGGGAACCGAGGTGAGCGGCTCGCCCGGCTCGACGGCACGCAGGATGTCGATGCGCGAGACGGCCGTGCCGTAGTCGTTCGCCGCCCAGCGGACGAAGGCGAACATCTGACCGGCGTCGAACCAGAGCGCGCGACGGCGGCGGTCGAGGATCTCTTCCTCGGCGTGCCGGCCGAAGCGGATCCAGCGCTCGATCCGTCCCTCGATGTGGAGCAGCTCGACGCGGGTGCGGCCGTTCATCGCGAGCCCCCGGAGTCGTTGGGAAACTCGCGCTCGAGCAGCGCGCGCAGCATGTCGGCGACGGTGAGCCCGCGCTCGAAGGCCGTGATCTTGATCCGTCCGCGTAGGACCGGCGTGACGTCGATGGTGAGCCGGGCGGTGTAGGGATTGTCGGTGGGCGCACGCGCGTCGGGCGCCTTGACCCAAGCCTCCGGTGTGGTCGGGCGGGCGGAGAAGCCGCGTCTGGTGCGCTCCGCGCTCATGACGCGAGCCCGTCGATCTCGGCGGCGAGCGCGGCGATCTCACGCTCGGCGATCGCGCCGGCGAGCACCTCGTGGGCGAGCCGGCCGGACCGGGCGGCGTCGGCGAAGGCGATGCGCTGGCCGATGCGGGAGGACAGCACCGGCGGGTCGTGGTCGGCGAGATCCGCCGCGGTCTCGCGCGCGATGACGGTGCGCGCAGCGCAGCGATTGAGCACGAGCCGGGCTGGCAAATCTGCGCGATAGACCCGCGCCTCGCCGAGCAGCCGGAGCATCTCCGCCGAAGCCCAGCCATCGAGTGGCGACGGCGTCGCCGGGATCAGCACCAATTCGGCGGCGATCAGCGCCGAGCGCGTGATGACGCCCATACGCGGCGGCCCGTCGATGACGACGCGGTCGTACCCACGCGAGACCTCGGGCAGATCGAGATGGAGGAGGTCGCGCGGCAGACCGACGACGCCGAACAGGCGTGGCAGCCCCTCGCGGGCGCGTTCGGCCGACCAGTCGAGCGCCGAGCCCTGTGGGTCGGCGTCGACCACCAGCACACGCGCGCCCTGGGACGCCCAGCGTCCGGCGAGATGCAGCGCGAGCGTCGTCTTGCCGACCCCGCCTTTCTGGTTGAGGAGCGCGACGATCATGGCCGCGCTCCGCGTCGCCGAGCGGGGTCGTCGGACTCGCGCGCGGGCGCACGCGCCTCTTTCAAGTTAGATTCGTTAGAAGAGTTAAGCGGTTCGAGCGCGAGCGGAAGCTGCTGGTTTCGCTCGCTGAATCGGCCGTCCGTATTTACGGCTTGCGCCCGAAGTCCCGATAATCGTGCGCCCGAAGTCCCGATAGGTTTGCGTCCGAAGTCCCGATAGTTGGGCAGCGTCGATGCCCGGTTATCCACAGCCTCGCCGGCCTCGACCGGACGCATGACGATGAACTCGCCGACGAAGCCGGCGAGGTCGAACACGCGCTCGATCTCGAGCCGGTAGCCGGGCAGCGGCTGGCGCTGCGAGAGCCGGCGGACGTCGAGGGCAAAGTCCGAGAAGCGGGCGAGGCTGCCGCTCTTGGCATGCAGGTGCCGGAGTTCGAAGCGCCAGCCCTCGGCCTGACGGCCGGCGTGTTTGCGGGCGACGCGGTAGAGCCAGCGCTCGATCCCGCCGGTCAGCCGGAAATAGGTCGGGTCGATGGTGAGCACGAGCCGACGGTCGAGGACGCCCTGGTAGAACCAGTCGGGGAGCACGAATTCGAGGCCGAGCGACTTGCCCGAGGCGGTGGTCAGCTCCTCCCATTCGTTGATCCAGGAGAACTGCTGCCTGCGCCAATGCGCGCCCTGCCGGATCGTGGTCTTCACGACGGTCGACTGCAGTCGGGTGAGCGCGCCCTTGAGCAGCTGGTACTCGCGCTTGCCGGTCGCCCGGCCGATCGCGGTCAGCAGCTGGTAGGGCGTGAAGCGGAAGAAGCGGGAGGTCGGCAAGCCGCGGTCGAGCGCCTCGACGATGTGCGAGCCCGCCCAGATCAGGATGTCGGCGTCCCAGATCGTCGCGAGCCCATGTTCCGGAACGGCGTAGACCTGCACTTCCGTATCTCCGGCTTTGTAGAGGATCGGCCTCACGCGCTTGGCCTTGGCCAGGCTGAAGAACGGCCGCTCCATGAGGTCGCGCTGGTCGCGCGGCGGCACCGCGCCTTCGAGCGCCTCGAACGGGTCGAGCGTCGCCCGCTCGCTGGTGTGGAAGCGGCTTCGCGCCACGACGGCGGCCGGGCGTCAGCGGCGGGCCTGGCCGGCATAGGCCGGCGAGACGGCCGCGTGGCGCTTTGCCGGCAGCACCACGTCGCCGGTGTCGTCCGAGGTGGACGCCTTGGCGCCGCGGTCGACCCAGGCCTGGAGGTCCTCGACCTTGTAGACGACGCGACCGCCGAGCTTCGAGTAGCGCGGGCCGGTGCCGTAGGTGCGGTGCTTCTCGAGCGTGCGGCCGGAGAGGCCGAGGAAACGCGCGGCCTCGGGGGTGCGCAGGTAGCGCGGCGGAAGATTGGCGGGGACAGCGGACATCGGCGAGCCTCCGTGGACAGCTGGCGGCTGCCGGGTGTCGGCGGCCGTCACGGGCCCAAGCTGGCGAAGGGCGCTGGCGTGTGGGGAGTCCGAAGATGCGGTGTCGAAGAATGGACCCCGGGAAGGTCAGGCGGTCTGCTGCGGCAACCCCGCAAGCGCGCGATATCCGCCGCGCATCAGCTTGGTCGCGTCCGCGACGAGCCGCAGCGTGCGGCTGCGCAGGTCGTGCGTCTTCCAAGCCGCGCCCGAGGGGACCCGCTCGGCGCCGAACAGGCCTTCCGCGAGCGCGCGGTAACTCGCGCCGTCGGCGCGGCCGTCGAGCGCCCGGAGGCCGAGGACCAGGCGCTGGCGGCGTTGCCGCGTGAGCGGATCCCGCTTCCGGGGCCCTCCGGCGAGAGCGTGCCAGGCGTCGAGCAGAGCGGCGACGCGTTCGGGGAGGTCGGGGCCGAAAGGGACGATCGCGGCGAGGGCCGCCTGCGGGCTCGCCGCGTCGAGAATGTCGAGCTGCACATCGAGGCCGTCCTGCTCGCGAAAGAGCAGGCGCCGGCCGTCGGCGCCGTTAATTTCAGCCCTTGGCTGCGGCCAAGGGAGGAAAGCTCCCGCGTAGTCGATCAGGGCTGCCGGCGTCGCCATCGCCGCGATCACTTGGTGAGATCGGACCGACCAGAAGACCTCGGCGTTGCTTGCGGGAAGACGCGGATCGACGACGAAATCGCAACCCCCAAGTGCGGGCAGCGGCGGCAGCCGCCGCCTCGGATTGCGCCGCGACCGCATGCTCGTGGTCGCGCGCATAGTCCGGATTGCGCCGCAGATATTCCCAGGCCAAGTCCCTCAGGGACGCGGTATCCAGCTCCTGATATGCGCTCTCGGAACGCCAATCTCTACTCGACACGACGGACTCCTTCGAGCCGCCACGGAAGCGATCCCCCGCACGCTCCGCGTGCATGATGCAATCATGGATTCCCGCACAGCTTCTAAAGGTCGAGTCCTCGACCTAGATCGAGCGATGCCCGTACGGCATCAGCGATCCTCGTCGGCGGCGCGCTGCAGCAGGTCGCGATAGCCCGAGTGCGTCATCCACTGGGCCCGTGCAAGATGCGCCGCATGGACGCGTTGTGCGCGGTCGGGATCGGCGTCGGCATCGAGACCGAGCACGATCTTCGCGGCCTCCCGCCAATCGGCGCCGTCGGCTTGCGCATCGAGGAGCCGCAGATAGGTCACGGCATGGGCCAGGTCGTAATCGGTGACCCGGTCCGACGCAGGTGGAGCATCCTCAAGCGGCGATCGACGTGTGGCCACGGCGTTCCCTCTCAACCCAGGTCCTCTCCAAACGATCGTGGTTAACGCATGCCCTATCAGATCGGAGGGTGCGCGCCATAACTTGCTTCGGTTCCTTGCCGATTGCGGCGAACGGTCTGGCGCGCCAAGCGGCGTCGCATCGCGTATTATAATACGTCGCACTATAATACGCGAACGGCGGAGACAATGCGGATGGATATCCGCAAGGTCTTCGCCACGAATGTGAGACGCTACCGAGAGGCGGCCGGGTTGAGCCAGGCCGGGCTGGCCGACAAGATCGGCGCGGACCGCGCGCACGTCTCCAGTATGGAGCGGGCGCAGCAGAACGTCACGATCGTCACCCTATGGCATGTCAGCGAAGCGCTCGGCGTTCGCGCCGCTGCGCTCCTGGAGGAACCGAGCGGACTCGAAGAGGCGGAAGAGGAAAAGCGTGCGTGAGCGCCCCGCCCGGGTGGTCCCGGGCGGGGCGTCGCTGGCGGGTTCAGTCGCCCTGGCGCTTGCCGTTCGGGCGCGACCAGATGAGGCTGTAGGTGTCGCCGCCCTCGTCGTCGAAGAGGTTGGCGTAGATAGGAGCGGTGAAGCTCGGATCGTCGAGCTTGAGCCCGAGGTAGTCGCGGCCCTCGTTGGAGCGCTTCTCCCAGGCGGCGCCGATCTCGACCGAGCCGACGAAGACCCGGTGGGACGGCGCGTTGTCGTTCGAGCGGTTCTCCTCGGGAACGATGCGGACGTTCTTGGCCTGCACGGCCAGGGTGGTGACGGAGCCGGTGAAGCTGTTGCCCGACTTCTTGAAGGTGCCGATGGTCGCCATGGTAAGTCTCCTGTCTTGCTGTCACCGAGCCCGCGCCCATCGCGGCCTCGATGGCGATCGCAAGGCCGGGGGCGATCGACGCCGCACCTGAAAGGCCGGAGCAGCGCGGAGGACGGAGCCGTCGGGCTTTCTTGCCTCGCGAGGAATGGGCGTCAGCCCAGGGGAAGAAAGTTCGACGGCGCCGTTGCGGCACAGGCGATCGAGGGCGCAGCCCGTCCCTCGGCCAGATCAAGCCAAGGAGAGGACGTGGTGGGCCGCGGGAACCGACAGCACCCCGACCGGAGACGTGGCCGACCCCTCAGGCCCCCGACAAGATCGGGCCAGCCGCCGTCGCGTAAAGACAAGCTCCGGCGCGAGAAACGGACGCCCTTCCTCCCGAACAGAACCCGTCAGACGCCGCGTCCCCGACGATCGCCGACTCGGGACGAAGCGCCCGCCTGAACAAGCGATCCATGTCCGCGCGCATGCCCGTGCGAACTCGACCCGCCGCATTCACGCCGCCCCTACGCACCGTCTCGAGGATGAGGGTGTCGGCCTAGCCGTCGTTGGCCGTGCCCAGCATGCGCCCAGTGGCCGGTAGCGGTCCGGCGACGCTCCGCCCGGGATCACCCGGGTAAAGGGCGCTCACCCGGGCCCGGGCGACGGCCGCCACCACGATTGCGCCGATCGCGGCGAAGGCGACACGCCAGGCTTCGCCCGTGCCGCCGATGCCGGAGACGCCATAGACGGCCGAGTAGCCTGCGATCGCGGCCGGAGCGGCGTAGATCGCGGCGACCAGAGCACGGAGCCAAGGCGAGCGGATCGTGGCGAACAAGACCTGGCCGACCCCGAACGTGAGACCGGCCACGACCACGCCGACGACGGCGGCGCCGATCAGGCCCGCCTCATGGCTGTACGCCCACATCGCCGCCCACAGCCCGGCGTAGAAGGGCAGCGCGAAGACGGCGAGCGTGAAGAGGAGCCAGAGCAGCATTCCGATGACGGCGAAGCTAGCGGCGGTGGCGATGATCATGGGCGTCCTCCATGCAAATGGTCAGGACGCGCATCCACCACCTCCACAGCGCGTGAGCGTAGAATAGCAAAGGATCGGCGGCGCCGGAATCCCAATCGGACACCGGCGCCGTGCATCGGGTGATGCCGACCCGTCATCCGAACGGGTCGTATTCGTGGACGATCGCCTCGGCGGGTCCGTCGAACTCGGACGCGGGCATGACGCCGTAGCCGCTGTCGGTCTGGATGAGCACCACGCAGATCATGAGCGTCTTGGCGAGGTCGTAGGCGCGACGCTGAGCGAGGGACAAAGGCATCTGACCGGCTCCTGTTCGGGAGCGGGGACCGCCCTCGCTCGACAGGCGCCCGACGTGTCCGGCGCAGGGCCGCGATCACCGACAGCATCGCTGGCGGCGGTAGCGTCAGCGTACCGACCCCTTGCGGGTTGATCGTCACAAGGTCCTGGGCTGGACCAAGGATCAGCGACTATGAGAGCGGGTCGGTGCTCGCGGGCAGGAGACTGATCTTCTCGTCCTTGACCAAGCCACCTAGGTTCGACCGACTGCGGACAGGAGATGAGGATGACCGACGAGCTGGATGCTGGAGACCGGGAAGCTCTGGACTGGATACGCGACGCGTTCACCCGAGAAGCCATCGACGAAATCTATCAGGCGTTCATAGACGCCGGACGTGCTCCCTCGGAGCAGGCGCTTGAAGCGATGTCGTCGATCGCCAGGTCAAGTCACAACGAGCAGCGCCGATACATCGCGATCCTGGCGAAACGGAGCGGATCGAGCCTGCTGAGCAATCACCTGCGGGACGCGGACTAGGGCGGCGCTCACGCGCCGCCTTTCCGGAAGTCGAAAAGCGGGATCCCGAGCTTCCGCGCCTTGTCGGCGAGGTTGTCCTGGATGCCGGTGCCGGGGAACACCACGACCCCGATCGGCAGGACGTCGAGCATCGCGTCGTTGCGCTTGAACGGCGCCGCCTTCTGATGCTTGGTCCAGTCGGGCTTGAAGGCGATCTGCGTGACCTTGCGGTTGTCGGCCCAGCAGGCGGCGATGCGCTCGGCGCCCTTGGGCGAGCCGCCATGCAGCAGCACCATGCCGGAGTGCTTGGCGTGGACCCGGTCGAGTGCGGCCCAAATCGCCTGGACGTTGTTGCAGTCGAGCCCGCCGGTGAAGGCCACCTTCGGTCCGGTCGGCAGGAGGGTGTCGGTTTCGGCCTTGCGGCGAGCGGCGAGGAAGTCGCGGCTGTCGATCATCGCTGCGGTCATCGTGCGCCGGGTGGCCAGCGATCCGTGGCGAGGCAGCCAGGCGGAGCCGGTGTGCAAGCGGTAGAGATCGGAGGCGGTATCGCGCATCAGCTCGAAGGCGTCGCGGCGTTCCAGGAGGTGGATGCCCTCGGCGATGGCGCGCTCGAGCTCGACCGAACGGACTTCGGAGCCGTCCTGCTCGCGCTGGAGGCGTTTCTGTGCCTGCTCGTTATCGTCGAGCGCGCGCTCGATCCGGTCGGCGGCACGGTGGAAGAGGTTGACCTGGCCCCAGAGCAGGTCCTCGAGGTCGGGTTCGAGGCGCGTGTCCTGCAGCATCACGACCATCGCGTCGAAGAGATCCGCGAGGCTGCCTGTGACGATGCGGCTCTCGGGCAGTGGGCGGGGATCGGGTTCGTCCTGGAAGGGGCGGTAGCCGTAGAGCTGGAGTTCGTGAAGGAGTTCCGCGGTCGGGCTGGTCTCGGCGGGTTCGTCATGGTCGGTCGTCATCGTCGCCTCCGGGGTCTCAAGACCGCGCCTCTCGCGGCCTTCACGGGCGACGAAGAGCGGGGGCGGACCGGGCCTGCACCGCGGCGCTCTCGCCGCGGCCGGAGCGCCAGCGGAGGATGGCGAAGGCCGGCTCTTTTGGTTCGCGATGCAAAGGGCCGCTCGCGGCCCGGCGGAAAAGAGTCGGCCGAAGCCGTTGCCGGCCTGGACCGGCTCCGGTCCGATCGCCCTCTTGGGAAGGCCGAAGGCGCGGCTCTCGATCGACCGGCAGGCGCCGGCCGGACCGGAGCGAACCGCTGTCGATCAGCCTCCTTTCCGGGCCTCCACGACCAGAAACCGCGCGACGTCCTCCGGTGCGAGCTGCGCCTGAACCCCGTCCGCGAGCGCGGCATGGCCAAGCCGGCGCAGATCCTCGTTGAAGTCGCCGAGGACTGCGTCGAGCGTCAGCGCCTCGATCCCGGCGTCGCGCGCGCGGGCGGCGAGCGTCGTCACCGCCCCCCGTCCGGCCGGGTCGTCGTCGCGCGCGATGTAGAGGCGGCGGAGCGTCGGGGGCAGAGTCAGAGCGGCGAGGTGGTTGGCGGACAGCCCCGCGATCATCGGCATGGTCGGCATCACCTGCTGGAGCGACAGCATCGTCTCGAGCCCTTCGCCGGCCTCCATGACCGCGGCGGGCCGTCCGAACCAGACGCCGTTGCCGAGAAGCCGGCCCATAGCGCGGCGTGGCGTCGCGATCGGCGCCTTGGCCTCGCCACCGGGATCGAGCCAGGTGCGATGGACGCCGGTGAGCACTCCCGCGCCGTCGCGGATCGCCGCGATCAGCGACGGCCAGGCCTCGCGCGTGCCCGGAGGGTCGTCCGCGTTCGGGCGATACCAACAGCGCGGATGGAACCGCAGCGAGGCGCAGTCCCGGAGATCCGCAATCCCACGGAACCGCAGATACGCTTCGGCGACCGTGCCCCGGATCGGCTTCGAGATCGCCCACAGCCGGCGTGCGGCCTCGGGCGAGCCTTGCGGCGCGGGTTCGAGCAGGCGTTCGTCGAACGGTTTCGGCTGCGGAAGCGACAGGAATTGCCGCGCCTCGGCCAGGGTCTCGCGCAGGCTGGTGCAGCGGCGGTTCGCGGCGATCAGGTCGAGGAGATCGCCGTGCTCGCCCGTCGCGGCATCGGTCCATTTGCCGGCGGCGCCCTTGCCGCGGTCCCCGCCGGTCAGCCGGACGAACAGCGACCGGCCCGGCGTGTTATCGACATCGCCGACGAGCCAGTAGCGGCCCTCGCGGCGTCCGTTTGGGAGATAGTGGCGGCAGACCGCCTCGGCGTTGCGCGCGAGGCGGTGTGCCAGTTCGGCGGCGGCGCTGATCATGGGATCAGGCCGCGGCACGGTCGATCACGCGGGTGATCGGATGACGGCCCAGCACGCGCGCGAGGGTCGCCGGCCCGTCCGCGCCAGTCGGCACGAACAGGCGGAGCTTCCAGGCGATGATCTCCGAGACGAGCCCGTCCGCTTTCAGCCGCGCGACCCTGCCGTCGCTGAAGCCGGTCAGCTCGACGCGCTGCGTGCCCATGACGAGCGAGCGTCGGACCGCAAGACCATCGGCGAGCTGGAGCGACCCGCCGCGACCGAGCACCGCCTCCCAGGCGTCGTCGGCCGAGACGTCGGGCAAGTCGCCACCGAGCGCTTCGGCGATCCAGGCGGGCGCCACGCGCCGCCCGATCACGCGCTCGCCGTCGTCGGTCTGGAGCCGGTAGACGCGGCAGCCGTCCTGCGGCAGCCGCCGCCAGATCGGTAGCAGGAGCCCGGTGACGATCCAGAAGCGGCTCTCCACCAGTTCGGGCAGCGTCGCCAGCTCGGCGTTCCAGGCTTCGGCGAATGCCGACTGGTCGGCCTCCTCCCAGTGCGAGGCGAGAAACGCCGCCTCGGGCAGGTTCTTGCGCTCGGTCGGGCGGACGAGGCGCACGCGGCGCTCGACCTCTCCGTCGTCGAGGGTGACGCTCGCCGCCCGGACCTGGACCGCGGCATGGCCCGAGCGGGCGTTGACGAGCAGCCGACCCGATGCCTTGTGGGCCAGATCGAGGGCGTCCGCGAGGCTCGGCGCGTCGATACGGTCGAGCCGCCGCACCTCCAGCGCGATCGTCTCCGCGCCCGTGCCCGGGTGGGTGTAGACCGTCCGGCGGTCGACGATGGCGAGCGACTCCGCCCGCAACGTCTCCAGCCCGACGTCGAACGTCCCCGCCTGAACCGCCGCCTCGACGCGCGCGTTCAGCAGCCCGTCGAAGACCTCGAACAGGAGGTTCTGCAAGGCGATCGGCAGCGCCAGCACCCGGTTGAGGAACTGCGTGATCGGCGGCAGCTCCTCCTTGATCGCGCCGTCGCGGGTCATCAGCGACAGGCCGGTGGCCTCCTCGAAGCGTCCGAGCGAGCAGCCTTCGACCTTGCCGCCGATGAGCAGCATGTAGAGCTGGCGCAGCGAGGCGCGCGCGTACTCGTTCTCCAGATTGTCCGACGCCCGGAACATGCCCTGGCCGCCGGTCTGGCGCTGGCCGCGCGTGATCGCGCCGAGCGTGTCGAGCCGGCGCGCGATGGTGGATGAAAAGCGCTTCTCACCGCGCACGTCGGTGGCGATCGGCCGGAACAGCGGCGGCTGCGCCTGGTGCGTGCGGTTGGTGCGCCCGAGCCCCTGGATCGCGGCGTCGGCCTTCCAGCCCGCCTCGAGCAGATAGTGGACGCGCAAGCGCCGATTCTTCGCGCCGAGGTCGGCGTGGTAGCTGCGGCCGGTGCCGCCGGCGTCCGAGAAGACGAGGATGCGCTTCTCGTCGTCCTGGAAGGCGGAGGTCTCGGCGAGGTTGGCGCCCGCGGGACGGCCCTCGACGGCAAGCCGCTCGACGCCGTCCTCGCCGCGCTTGCGGACGATGCGCCGCGAGCGGCCGGTGACCTCGGCCACCATGTCGGTGCCGAACCGCTGGACGATCTGGTCGAGCGCCCCGGCGACCGGCGGCAGGGAGGCGAGCCGCTCGATCAGCCGGTCGCGCCGCTCGACCGCGTCGCGGCAGAGCACAGGCTGGCCGTCGTCATAGACCGGCCGCGACGACATATTGCCCTCGCCGTCGGTGAAGGGTTCGTAGAGCTGCACCGGGAAGGCGTGGGCGAGATAGTCGAGCACATACTCGCGCGGCGTGATGTCGACCTGGACGTCGGACCATTCCTCGGCCGGCAGCTCGGCGATGCGGCGCTCCATCAGCGCCTCGCCGGTCGAGACGATCTGGACGACGCAGGCGTGGCCGGAGGCCAGGTCCTCGTCGACCCTCGCGATCAGCGTCGGCGTCTTCATCGAGGTGAGCAGGTGGCCGAAGAAGCGCTGCTTCGAGCTCTCGAAGGCCGAGCGCGCCGCAGACTTCGCCTGCGCGTTCAGCGTCGAGGAGCCCTGCTCGGTCTGGGCGGTGACGCCCGCCGCCTCCAGCGCGGCGTCGAGGTTCTGGTGGATGATCTGGAAGGCGCCCGCATAGGCGTCGTAGATGCGCGTCTGCTCAGGGGTCAGCGCGTGCTCGACGATCTCGTATTCGACGCCGTCGTAGGAGAGCGAGCGGGCAGTGTAGAGACCGAGCGCGCGAAGATCGCGGGCGAGCACCTCCATCGCCGCGACGCCGCCGGTCTCGATCGCGGCGACGAACTCGGCGCGGGTAGCGAACGGGAAGTCCTCGCCGCCCCAGAGGCCGAGCCTCTGCGCATAGGCGAGGTTCTGGACGGTGGTGGCGCCCGTCGCCGAGACGTAGAGCACGCGCGCGTTCGGGAGAGCGTGCTGAAGGCGAAGCCCTGCGCGGCCCTGCTGCGAGGGAGCGGCGTCGCCCCGCTCGCCCTTCGAGCCGGCGGCGTTCTGCATGGCGTGGCTCTCGTCGAAGACGATCACTCCATCGAAGTCGGCGCCCAACCAGTCGACGATCTGAGCAACCCGCGAAACCTTCTCCTCGCGCGCGTCGGACCGCAGCGTGGCATAGGTGGCGAATAGGACGCCTTCCTCCAGGCGGATGCGCGTCCCCTGGCGGAACCGCGACAAGGGCTGGATGAGCAGCCGCTCCTGGCCGAGCGCCGACCAGTCGCGCTGTGCGTCCTCGATCAGGGTGTCGGACTTCGAGACCCAGAGCGCGCGGCGGCGGTCCTTCAGCCAGTTGTCGAGGATGATGGCCGCGACCTGGCGGCCCTTGCCCGCGCCGGTGCCGTCGCCCAGCATGAAGCCGCGCTGGAAGCGGACCGCATTCGTCGCATCGTCGGGCGCAGCGGTGACCAGGTCGAAGGTCGCGTCGACGGTCCATGCCCCGGCGAGCTGCTCGCGGTGCGCCTCGCCGGCGAGGATCAGCGTCTCGAGCTGCGCGTCCGAGAGAAGGCCTCCCTCGACCAGCCCCGCCGGCACGTGCGGGCGATAGGTCGGAAGCGGCGGTCGCACGCTCGCCATCGCCGCCGACTGGACGAGCGGCGTCGGGTGCGGGCGTGCGCCCGGCACGCGGATGGTCTGCAGCGCGAACGGCTCGTAGAGCGCGTCGCTGAGCCGCGCGGGTTCGGCATTCGGCCGCTCGATCGCTTCGTAGCCGAGCTCGACCGCATCGGCCGCCACGGGCGCGAGCGGGCGGGCCCGAGACGCGGGTCCGCGCCGAGCCGGAGAGCCGGAAACACGCAGAGTCGGAAGTGCGGAAGACCGGCTCGGCGTACAGGCGGGGCGCGGCGGGACGTGCCGCTCGACGAGCGCCAGCAGCGCCGCCGCGTTGGCCGCCACCGTATGAGCTGGCGGAAAGACGGCAGGGTCGGCCGCGGGCACACGGTCGATGACGGTGAGCCGCGTCTCGACCGTCGTCCCATGCTTGGCGAAGACCCGCCCGTCGATCGGGGCGCTAAACACGAGCCGACCGCGCTCCTGCAGCCGCGCGAAGGCGGGCGTCCAGGACGGGTTGTCGGGCGCGAAGGACGCTCCGGTAATCGCGACCAGCCTGCCGCCCTCGACCAGCCGCGCCAGCGCGGAGGCGATGTGCCGATAGGTGGCGTCGGCGACCCGGCCTTCGATATGCGCGCCCGCCGAGAAGGGCGGGTTCATGAGGATGACGCTGGGGCACAGATCAGCGGAAAGGTGATCGTGGATGCGGGCCGCGTCGAAGGTTGTGACGGGAGTGGCCGGGAAGAGGAGGCGCAGCAGCCCGGCGCGGGTGTCGGCGAGTTCGTTCAGCGCGAGTTCGGCCCCGGCGATCTCGGCGAGGATGGCGAGCAACCCGGTGCCGGCCGAGGGCTCGAGCAGCAAATCGGCCGCGGTGATCACCGCCGCATGCGCCGCGACGAGCCCGAGCGGCAGCGGCGTCGAAAACTGCTGGAGCGCTTGGCTCTCCTCGGATCGCCGCGTGTGGGTGGGCAGGAGCGCCGCGACCTTGCCTAGCGCCGCGAGCCGGGCGGCGATGGGCTTGGCCGCGAGCGCCGGGCCGAAGCGACGCAGGAAGAGCAGCTGGGCGACCTCGCACGCGTCGTAGGCGTCCTTCCAGCCCCAGAGGCCTTCGGCGTCCGACCCGGCGGTCACGGTGGTCATGGCGTCGCGAAGCGAACGAGCATCGACGGGCCGGCCCTGAACGAGTGAGGGCAGAAGGGCCTGGGCGGCCGCGAGGAGCGCCTCGGGCGATAGGCCAGGGCGCGCGACGGCGGGCGCGAGGTCGAGGGCAAGTTTCGGCATGGGGGTGAGCTCCGGGAGCGGAAGGGGTGAGCCCGGACGGCTCCCGCTCTCTCTCGAGCCGCTCCGGACACCCCGTCACGGCCGCTCTCTCCCTCTGGTCGCCGTCCGGCAGGACGACGGGGCCCGGCGCGGATGCGCCGAGCCCCGTCAAGCCCGACCCCGTGTGGGCCCGTCCGGCGTTGAGCCGAAGCCGCCACCCTCGGCGGGCGGTCGATACGCCTCGTAGGGGTTGCCGGGCGCGAGGTGGCCGAAGGGCGTGAACAGATAGTCGCCGCCGTCGCGGCCGACGGCGCAGAGGACGTAGCGGGTCTCGCCCGTCGCGGCGTCGAGGCACTCCATGAGCGCGAGGTCGTCGGCCTTTGCGGCCCGGATGAGCGTCTGGAAGTTGGTGCGGGCGTGGTCTGAGATCGCCATGGCAGGTGTCCTGAAAGGACGAAATCCGGCGTATTGAAGGGCTCGTCGATGTGGATCGAGGATTCGGGAATCGCTCGGGTCAGTAGCCGAACGACCAGGACGGCCAGCTCTGGCCATTGTCCGAGGCGGCCACTGCGGCTTCGAGGTCGTCGGCGTCGCCGTCGATCAGGATGGGATCGCGGACCGGCGTCTCGTCGATGATCTTCACGCGTGCAACCAGGCCGTCTTCGACCTCGACGTGGACGGGCACCTGATAGCCGAACACCACACGCCGCGGCGTCGGCTCGGCCGGCGGGTCGGGATGGTCGAAGGTGGGCAGGTCGAGCAAGGGCGCGACGTCGCCGTCGAACAACACCCAGACCGCATCGTGGGCGTGCGCCTTGCGGAGCACGGCGACGAGCGACAGCGGCAGTTCGTCCAGCGGCCCGTCCTCGACGATGCCGGTGTGAACCCAGCAGCCGTAGCAATGCGGTTCGATGACAAGTTGATGCCACGGATTTTCGGCGTCGTAGCCGAAGCCGCCCGGCCGTCCCGGTTGGGTGTCGGCCAGGGTCCGGAGCTGGGCGAAGGTCTCGGGCTCGAGGTGCAGCGCCGACACTTCGGCGTAACGAAGAGTCTGCATGGAAGGTCTCCTTATCAGGCAAGCGGGATGCGGGACGGCCGTAGCCGCCCCGCACCTCCGGTCACTCGGCGGCGATGGCGAACGGCTCGTCGGCCTCGTCTCCCTCGCGCTCCTCAGACTCCTCGTCGTCGGTGAGGAAGTCGGGCAGCGCTTCGGCCTCGGACGGGATGTCGGCGGTTGCCTCCACCTCGTCGGACGCGCTGCGCAGCGGGTGGGGAAGCCAGCCGGTGTCTGCCAGCAGCCGCTCGGCTTCCTTAGCCATGTCACCCTTCTTGAGATGGTCGATCAGCTGGGCCGCCATCTCGCCCTTGCCCTCGCGCACGGCTTCCAGGATCCGGGCCTTGGTGACCCGGCCGAGATAGTTTCCGACGGTCGGCGTCCAGCCAGCCTCCACCATGTCGAGACCGACCGCCTGCGCCAGCCGGTCGGCGTCGGCGATGCGCTGCCGAACCGTCGCCGGCGAGACGGCTCCATAGGGGTTGGCGCGCTCGAACAGCGCGTTCACCCCGTAGCTGACGCAGTGCGCTAGCAGCGCCAGCCGGGCCGCGTCGTCCAGGCCGGCGAGATGGTCCCAGAGCGCCTGGTCGTCGCTGGGCAGGTTCGCCGCGAGGGCATCGTGCCGGGCGGTGACGCTGGTCGCCGCCGCGCTGTCCTTGAGGTCATCGGCCTGGACGGGGAAGAAGACGTGCCGGACCGAGGCTTCGAGGCAACCGCCGCTGCGGTGATGGAAGCTGTCGGCGACGAGCCGGTGAAGTAGCGCGGTCAGCGCCACCTGCGGGTTGGCCGCGACCGCGTCGCGCAGCGCCAGCGTCCGGTGCGCGGTCAGTTCGGTGACCAGCCGGTCGGGGAGCGGCTTGATCGCCTCCTCGTCCTCGTCCGGCTCGGTCGGCTGGCCGCCGACGGTGATCACCGCCCGCTGAGGACCGGGAACGGCGGCGGGCTCGACCTCGCCTCCATCGCCCTCGGGACCCGACGCCTCGACCGGGGCCTCGTCCTCGGGCCGGACATAGCCGCGCTCGACCCTGAGACTCCCTGAGCCGTCGATCGAGGCGAACACGCCGGCGCGTGCGATCTCGGCTGGATCGTAGACCGTGGGCCGGTTCTGGAACGCTGCGATCGCCGTCTCGACCTCCTCGAGCCTGAGGTCGACCGCTTCGGGCAGCTCGTCCTCGCCCTCGTGCTCGGCATAGGTGCGATCGAGCTCGTCGACGAGCGCGTCGTAGGTCGCCTGCTCCTCGTCGGTGAGCGTCGGACGCTCGCCGTCGATGCGGCGCAGCCCGCCGGTGTGGCCGTACGGGAAGTCGATCGCGGCCTCGACCCACTTCCAGCCCTCGGCCCCGATCGCCTCAGCCTCGCGCGCCAGGCGCTCGGTTGCGAGCCGCTCCAGGAGCCACACGTCCTCGAACCAGCCGCCGCGGTCCTCGGTGAAGAGGTCGCGGCCGATGACGCCGCCGGCCTCCGAATAGGCCTCGGCGCCGACGAACACCGCGCGCCGGTCGGTGGCGGCCACCGCGCCCTCGGTCAGCATGCGACGGATGTAGTAGGGCTCGCGGTTGTAGCTCTTGGCGAGGCTCTCCCAGACCTGGAGCTGGCGGGCGTGGTCGCCGGTGATGGTGAAGGCCATCAGTTGATCGAGCGTCATGCCGTCTTCCGCATAAACGTCGAGCAGCGCCGGCGCGACCGAGGCCAGCCGGAGGCGTTGGCGCACGATCGCCACCGAGACGAAGAACCGCGCCGCGATCTCCTCCTCGCCCTGGCCGCGCGCGACGAGCGCCTGGAAGGCGCGGAACTGGTCGAGCGGGTGAAGCGCCTCGCGCTGCGAGTTCTCGGCGAGGCTGTCCTCCTCGGCCGGGATCGGCGAGGCCGCGTCGCGGACGTTGCAGGGGATCGGATGGGTCTTCGCCAGGCGCTTGGCCTTGACCAGGGCCTCGAGCGCCCGGAACCGGCGGCCCCCGGCGGGCACCTCGAACATGCCCGTCTCTTCGCCGTCGGCGGTGGCGACGGGGCGGACGTTGAGGTTCTCGAGTAGGCCGCGGCGGGCGATGTCCTCGGCGAGCTCGCCGATCGAGACGCCCGCCTTGACCTTGCGGACGTTGGCCTGGGAGAGCACGAGCTTGTTGAAGGGGATGTCGCGACGGTCGCCGAGCGAGGCGATCTTCAGGACCTGGGTTGCCATGTCAGATACTCCGCGACGGGCGGCCAGGAGCCTCTCTCTCGACCTCCAACCCGTCACGAAGACCGGCGCAGCCCTTTTCCTCTGAAGCGGGCTGCGCCGGAAAGCCGGAGATGAGGAAACGCACGGAGCTGCAGAGCCGCCGAAGCGGATCGGCGGATCGGCGGGATTAAGATCAGGCGGCGATCCGCTCGGGCTCGGCCGTGGCGACGCCCGGCTCGGCGCCCAGCCGGAAGGCGAGCAGATAGTCGGCGGCTTTCGATGCGGCCGACGCCGCGCGCACCACGGCGCGATTGTCTTCGCGCAGCACCTCGAGCCAGGAGCCGATATAGTCGGCGTGGCGCACGGTCGGCACGATCCCGAGCGAGGCGCAGGCGAAGGCGGCGCAAAGCTCCGCCACGAGCTCCTCCTGGGCGTATTTCTTCGAGCCGAAGCCGCCGGAGAGGTCGCGGTCGAGTCGGGAGGGGTGGCCCGACCAATGGCCGAGTTCGTGCAAAGCCGTGCGGTGCCAGTTGATCGGGTCGAAGTAAGCCTCCGGGCGCGGCACGTGCACATAGTCGGGACCCGGCGCGTAGAACGCCTTGTCGCCCCCGAGCCGCAGGTCCGCGCCGCTCGCCCGGATCAGCGCCTCGACCTCGGGCAGGATCAGCCCCTCCGGCATCGGCGCAGGCGTGGGGACGAGATCCTCGGCCAGCCCTTCGCACTGGTCGACGTTGAAGACCGTGAACCGCTTCAGGAACGGGATCGCCTGGGCGTCTTCGCCGGTCTCGCGGGCGCGCCGCTTCTCGCCGTCGGGCACGAAGCGGTCGGCGTAGACGACGGTCACGCCGCGTTCGCCCTTGCGGACGTTGCCGCCTAGCGACAGCGCCTGGCGGAAGGTGAGCCAGCTTTGGGAGGCGTAGCCGCGGGCGATCACGGCGCCCCAGAGGATCAGGACGTTGATGCCCGAATAGCACCGGGAGGTGGCCGCGTTCCGCGGCATGGCGAGCGGCGCGGCGACGCCGGTCGACCCCCAGGGCTGGACCCAGGGTAATCGGCCGGCCTCGAGCTCGGCGATGATGCGGTCGGTGATCTCGTCGTAGAGATTGGTGCGATCGGCGCGGGCCGGGGCGGAGCGGTAGCGGGAAGGACGTGACATCGCGGGTCTCCGCGACGGGCCGGCCGGGAGCCTCTCTCTCGACCTCCAGACCCGTCACGGCGACAGCCGCGGCCCTCTTCCTCTCGCGCGGGGCGTTGCGGGGCGCGGCCCCGCAGAAGGGGTCAGCCGAGACTTGAGGCTCGGCCGCAGGGGAAGGCTTTCCCCTCCGGGTCGCGTCTCTCGGCTTTCCGGCGTTGCGATCCCAAGGGCGTCGTCAGCGCAGTCGGTGTGGATTTCGATCCGAAGCGGCGCGTGGTCGAAGATCTGCCAGATGCGCCATTTCTAAGCGCGCCTCCTACTAAAGGACTAAGCTAGTCCTTCAGGCGCAGGGGCCGCGTTTTTCGGCGGGGCGGGCGCACCTTCGGGTTGCGGCGGGGGGGTGGTCGACGCGCGTCGTGGCGGATCGGTCACGATCACGATCACGCCCGCATTGACGAGATCGCCCGACCCAAGGGCCTGGTCCTCCTTCCGATTGCGCGCGATCACGCCGATACTCCGGACCTTGTTGCCGTTCATGGCCCCGCTCGGAGAGGGAATGCCTTTGAACTGGTTCGCGTCCGGACTCGGAAGCTCGAGCCCGTTGATGAGGGCAGAGGTCAGATCGTCGGGGTTGGCCTGGAGGTGCTGCAATGCTTCCCGCGCACGCTCATGCACGGTGTTCACATCAAAAGCGGCGATCGCCCGCTCGATCTGCTCGCAGGCGTCATCGGTCAGCACGAGACGCATTGCGCCGATGCCAGGCCGACCGACGAAGCACGTGCTGTCTTCTTGCAAAGCCTCGATCGGCAACCGCTCGGGAATCTTGTCCGCCCCGGGCATGTAGACTTGCACGCGCACTGGGAAGGCCGCGGGCATCAATCCCGGCAAACCGACGCGGCCCATGCCCGACAGCATCTTCTGCTGCAGTTCCAAAGCATGGGACTCCCGCAGTCTCGCCACGACCTCCAGCCCGCCTTCGGCGACGGCCTCGGCGAGCCTGGCGGGCGCGATCATGTCGACGTGCTTCAGGTTCCACTTGATCCAGTAGCGCTCGCCGTCGAGTTCGGCGACGGGCGTTCGCACAGGATCGTCCTCGTAGCTCCAGTCTCGCGCCGAGAGCGGCTTCAGTGTGCCGACGAGCAACATCACGCGCTTGGCGCCATCCCGCTGCAAGTCGCAAGCTGGGGTCATGACCGCCAGAACTTCGTTGCGGCCCACGTCATCGAGAGGGCAGGGGAGCTGACGGTCGGGCGGACTTGGTCGAAGGAGATCGCCGAAAGCCACGCCGCAAGCCGTTCCGGTGAGGCGCAAGCGCTCGTGATGCTGAAAGAGCGAGCGGTAGACGAGTTGCTGTAGGTCAGGCGAGCCCGCCACATAGGGCGGTGGGTAGCTCTCGGCGGTGATGCCGTCGAGCGCCTGGGCAGCGCTGATCAGCCGCTCCTCGCGCTCGATTTCGTGTTGGAGCACACGGTCGAAGATGTCGACGACATAGCTGCCGGTCGGCTCCCCCTCCTCGCTGAGGAGCAGCTGCTCCACCTGGGCATAGTCGGAAAGATCCAGTTTCCGCATCAGGGCGAGGGTGCGACCGACCGCGTCGCTCACGCTCGCTTCCCAAGCGTGGAGGAAGGCGGCGAGCTTGGTCGAGTCCGCGTAGTGGTCGGTCAAGCGAGAGAGCAGTCGGGCCAGCTTCCCCTCGGCGATCTCGGCTTTCCGCGTGATGCGGAACGCCGACGCCTGCAGCCCGACTTCATCCCGAAATTCTTCTCGCCTATTGGCGAGCCGGTTGCTCCGGGACATCAGGATCACCAGCGGCGGGTGCGACGGCCGTGCGGCGACGACCTGTTTCAGCCCCTCCTTGGAATGCGTGATCGCTTCGGCATCCTGCATCGACCCGAGAAACAGGTCGATCACAACGAGATCGACCTCGGCGGCCGCGGCGGTGAAGTCGCGGCCGGCGGTCGTCACCTTGAGCCCGAGCGCCTCCAGTTGGCGCTGGAGGTCGTCGACATACTCTCTGTCCTGGGCCATGTCCCCGACGTAGCGGGCGAACACCGGGTTGATCAGTTCGGGGCGAAGCTGATCGCGAGTCTGCCAGAGGCTTCGAACGAATCCGTCTGATGTCCTGAGCTGATCGGCATCCAGCGCATCGAACTCGGGCGCGATCGCGCGCAAGGTCTCGCGGTCATCCTCGCCGAGATCATCGAAGAAGTTGGTCCATTCCTCGACGTCGATCGCCAAATCCGCGGCGAGCGGAACCGCGTCGTAGACGTCGTCGACGATCACGGCGCGGCGTACACCTGCGGCCGCGAGGCGTTCGGGCAGGTCGGTCACGATCGCACCACGGTGTTGGGAAGCTCCAGCACGAAGCGGTGAAGCCGGCCGGTCTCAGGATTGACGGTCTCATCGAGGGTCAGCGTGCCCCCATGATGCTCGGCGGCCTCGCGTGCGATGAAGAGGCCAAGGCCGCGCCGCTTGCTCTTTTCCTTGAGCGAGAAGAACGGCCTGAACACCGTTTCCCGGTTGTCCGGCGCGATGCCGCGTCCGTTATCCTCGAAGATGAGGCTCGGCGGATTGGTGTCCAGCTCGATGGAAATGGAGGGCTGGAAGCTCGACTCTCGCTCCGCTCGCAAGTCGAGCCAGTAGATCGAGTTCGAGATCAGGTTCTCGAGGATCTGGACGACCATGCCCTTCACAGCGCGGACCCGGAGGGGATGGCGCGGGAGTGCGAGTCTAAGGTCGACACTGTGCCGCTCGAACTGCGCCTCATGAGCCTCGAGCGAGTCCCGGACCAACTGGACAAGGTCGAACAGCTCGGGGGTCTGCCGCCCCGAGATGCTGAGCGGATCCAGCACGCGGACGCGCTTGCTGATGCTCTTCATCTCGGCGCGGAGAGTGTCGACGTGTGCGCGGATATCTTGAGGCACCGAGCGGCGATGGAGCACGTCGAGCGCTTTAAGCGCGTTCTCGGATGCTCGCGCGAGCTCGTGGGCGACGACCTCCACCATCAGGCCGACGCCGGCCATCTCGACCATCTGTCGGCTCTCTTGCTCGACCTGCGCGATGCGCGTGCGGGCGCGCTCGGCGAACTCGGAGAACTCGAGCAGCGTCTGGTTCAACTCTTCCAGGGCGTCCCGGCCCTCGGCCGGCACCAGCCGCTGCAGGCGGCGGTGCGCGATCTTCGCTCGGTCCTCCAGACGATCGATCTCCGTCTTCGCGTCCGACAGGTCGATCTTCTGCGCCTTGTACTGGCGTTCGACGTCCTTCAGGAAACGGCCGAGCAGGGTCTGGACGACGTACTGCATCGCGTTGACGAGCACATATTGCTCGGGAGTTTGGCGGAGACCCTCGCGGTTTGTCTGGTCCACCAGCTGCGGGTTCAGGGCGCGTCCGATCGTCACCCGGCCGACGAACTGGGTCTTGTTGAGCGTGTAGCCCGAGCGACGGAGCGCTTTGCGATCGAGGGCCAGCCAGTCGTCCTCGTCCTCGCCATACGGGAAGACGCGGAATCGATCGCGGAACAACAGGATGCCCGACCACTGCTCCTGCCTCTCTTTGAGCGAGTGCTGCTCGCCCGTGGTGTCGAACCCTGAAAGCCGACGCCGATTGTACCAGTGAGCTTCAAAGGCGAACGGACCGACCGAAACCAGCGCCGAGTCGGGCACAGGTCCGTCCTTGCCGATGATGGCGGCTTGGAGATCATGCAGCGGCACGATGATGCGCTGCGTCTCGTGAGGATGCTCGAACCCGAGGTTCAGCGCCTCCAGCGTGACCTCAAGCTCGGGGATGTCGTTTGTGACGCGGTACTCGCCCTGCACGCGGGCGTGCGCCGCGGCGATGAGGTCGCGGCTCATCCACGGAATAGCGACGCGCTCGCCGTTCCAGTACAGCGCCACCCTCGGGCGCGATTTTTGGTCGAGGAACGGATCGGTCAGGCGCGCGAAATCGTACTCGGCCATCCTCCGTACGCGCGTTTCGGTCCAATCTTCGCTCAGGTCGGCGATGACGATTGTCGTTCCGGACCAGGTCGGCGCCGGCTTTGCAGGCCCGTCCTCTGGGGCGACGGCCACCTGATCGAGCATCGCATCGATATCGGCGAACCGGGTCCAGTCGATGTCTAGGCGGTTGAGGATGACGTCGTCGGCGCGAGCGGTGTCGACGCGCAACCGATCGCCGAGCCGCATCGCCGACAGGCGGCCGATCCCTTTCTCGCCCAGATAAGGGCTCTCACGATCGCCGCGCCGAAGAGCGGCTTCGACGTCCCGCTTTCGGGAGGCGGTTCCGATCACCAGGAAGTTGTTCTCGAGGTCCTGCCGCGACATGCCCGAGCCCGTGTCGCTGACGGTGATGGTGTTGCAGCGCGCTTGAGCCTCCTTGAGCGCGCGGCGCAGGGCGACATGGGTTGTGGCTCCGTCGATAAGCCCTTCGAACTCAGTCCGTGCCGCCTCGCTGGCGCTCGGCGCCAGAGCAGCCCGGATCTCCCGTTTGAGAGCCGCGACGCTGACGGTTTCGTCGCGAGTCCGTTTGCGCAGCGTCAGGTAGGTGTTCTTGCGCAGAACGATGTCGAACTTGATGTCGACGCCGTTCCTCGTCCGTGCGTCGAACCCGTTTTTGATCAGCTCGTAAAAGGCGATGATGTCGGAGCTGATCAACTCCGACCCGAGCTCGAGCACTGTGCGCGCGGAAATACGAAACACGATCAGGTCCGCTTTGCGTTCGGCGGGGTGGAGCCACGCGCCTTGAGGGCCGCGCCGCCGCGCGGCAGAGGCGTCTCGTCCGCCAGGCGCGCCATTCCGTGTTTCACGAACAGGTCGTTCAGCGCTTCGGCGAGAAGCGTCTGCTGCGTGGTGTCACGGTCCATCGCCAGGCGGCGCAGGGCACGCGCCACCTCGGGCTCGAAGTACCCGGCGATCTGCTTGCGTGTCGACCTCGCGGTCGCGTGATCCGGCATGGCGCTCCCCCGACCCTGACACGCCACAGAACACGATATCACGCAACAAGTATTCGAATAGTCAAAGTGTCGACATTTCAAGTCTTCAGATTGTTTGTGCAGCAGCTCTTGACGGAGCCGAAGACAAAAGACATGTTTGTGCAAACATATTAACTAGGACAACAAACATGGCGGCGGCTGAGCGCAAGAATGCGGCATGGCGGGAGGTCGTGGAGGCGGTGCGCCAAGAGCGCGCCGATCGCCTGCTGACCCAAGAGATCAGCTGGTCGCCGGACGGGACGGTCGAGTTGGTGCTCACCCGAGAGTTCATGGTCCCGGACGACGCCGGCGTCTACCTGATCCACGACCTTCGAGGCGTCCTCTATGTCGGGCAGTCGCGCAAGCTCCGGCAGCGCTTCGTCCAGCACGATCGTCTCCGCCGCAACCGGCTGCTGCATCTCGCGATGAGCCGCCCTGTCGGCATCATGCGCTTCAGCTGGCGCCTCGTCGCCGACGAAGAAGAACGCTCCGCTTTCGAGCGCGAGCTCGTCGCCACCCTCCAGCCGGTCTGCAACCGGCAGCTGCTCGACACCCCCCTGATCTAAAAAGGAGAAGACCCATGGCCCTGCTTATTCCCGCCATCAAAGGCCGCATCGGCAATACCGAGTATTTTGAGACCACCATGCGCGTGCGCGACCTGGTGCAGGCCGTCCGCCGGCCCAGCGAGCTCGACGAGTGGGCAAACTTCTCGATCGAGGAGCGCATGCAGCGCGAACTCGACGACAAGCGCGTGCGCGAACAGATCGTGCCCTATCTGACGCGTAACGAGGACCGCTTCTTCGGGTCGATCATCGTCCTGGTGTACAATGGCGAGGTCCTGTTCGAGACCATCGCCGACCTGAAGATCAGCGTGCCGGGCGCCTACAAGGCGAACGCGCACCGCATCGGCTTCGTCACCATCGACGGCGGCAGCCTGATCGTGCTCGACGGCCAGCACCGTCTGGCGGCGCTCAAAAGCGTCTACGAGCCCAAGCAGGATGGCGTGGTGTACGGCCCCTACGTCAAGGACATTCCTGACGACGAGGTCTGCGTCATTTTCCTCAAGCACGAGAATCCGGTGAAGACGCGCCGCATCTTCAACACCGTCAACCGCTATGCGAAGCAGACGAGCCGCGGCGACAACATCATCACCAGCGAGGATGACGGCTACGCTATCGTGACCCGGCGCCTGCTCCGCGATGACGAGCCGCTTGGCAACCGGCTCGTGAACGGCAAGCCGTTCGAAGTCGTCAACTGGAAGAGCAACACGCTCACCACGCGCAGCCGCCAGCTGACGACGATCAGCGCGGTTTATGAGAGCGCGTCCCTGATCCTCGGCAACAGCTTCTATCAGCCGCAGACGCGGCCGGACGACCTGAAGCTCGACGAGGGCGCCGAGCGTGTCGGCGCCGTCTGGCAAGCGATGCTCGAGGGATTGAAGCCTTATCAGGACGCTCTCGCCAATCCGGAGAACATCCCGGCGATGCGAGACGAGAATGCGCCGCATGCTTTGCTGTTCAAGCCGGCCGCGCAGATCGCGCTCCTGCGGGGGCTCTTGAACGCCACTGCCGGCGACCGCATGACCATGGCCGAGGCGGTCAAACGCGCAAACGCGATCGACTGGCGCATGCAGGCGCCGATGTGGGTGGGCGTCATCATGAAGGCGAGCGGCGCGATCGATGCTGGGTCGGAAGCGCGCAATCGCGCAGGCAGTCTGATCAACTGGCTGATCGCGGCTGACGTGATGCCGAAAGAGGAGCGCGAGGCGATCCGCCGAATCTACAACCAAGCTTTCGGCATCGATGTGAACGACGCCGAACAGGCGAAGTCGGCGCGCGAGCTGCCCGAGCCCGTGGGCGGGGCGAAGCTGGCCGCCTGACTAATCACAGTGCGCGGGCGCGCAGCCGCGCTCCCGCGCCTTACCGTATGGAAGGATGAGATGATGATTATCGACCAGAAGCTCTATTTGATGTTGCACGAAGCGACAGACCATAGTCCTGATTACGGCCAGTTTGTCAGCGGCGGCGATCCGGTCTCCGCCGTTGAACGTCACTATGCCGAGATGGATGCTTGGTGTTCGCCAGCCCAAGACCCTGATTTCCACGAGGAATTCTGTGTCTGGCTCCACGAAATCCCTGAGCAGCTCGCAGAGACTATTCAGGAACAGTTCGAAGGCTTGCGAGGAGGTGAGTATAGTGCCGCAACCGCGGCGCTGCTCACTGAAAACCCGGAAATCGAAGCGATACTCGTGAACGTGCTCTACACCGCCGAGGGCGGCGCAACGGCCTCATTGATGCCCGTTGTGCCGCAACTCCTCGGCTCCTTCGGCAAGAGCTGAGACAACCGCAGCCGCCTGACCGTCGTCTGTGAAGCGGCCAAGGCTGAGGCGGATCGATTCGGAAGCTTCAGCTCCGCTCAATCCCATCGCGATAAGGACATGCGACGGTTCGGTCGTGCCCGATGTACAGGCCGATCCAGTAGCCGCGGCAAGTTTCGGGCGAACGGCCGCAAGAAGAAGCTCCGCCTCGATTCCGGGCACACGGATGTTCAGGTTTCCCGGATGCCGCGAGATCAGCGTTCCATTGACCTCCAGATCGGGGAGTTTGGCGCGGAGCTGATCGAGCAGCCGGTCGCGAAGGCGACGAGTTCGCTCGATCTCGGTCTCGCGCTCGTCCGACAGAATTTGGCAGGCGGCACCGAAGCCAACGCACAGGGGTGTGGGCAACGTGCCCGGCCGCAGGCCGTCTTCCTGACCGCCTCCGAACATGATCGGCCGCAGCTGCGGTCGCCGTTCCCGGCGAACATAGAGTGCGCCGATGCCTTTCGGCCCATAGGCTTTATGCGCCGACAAGGAGACGAAATCGACGTTCCAGTCATCGACATCGATGCGTTCGACCGCGAGGGCCTGCGCTGCATCTGAGTGGAACAGCGCGCCGGCCGCGCGGCAGAGCTCGCCGATCTGCGCAATCGGCTGCGCAACCCCGGTCTCGTTGTTCACGGCCATGACCGAGACGATCGCCGTGTTTCGTCCGATCAGTCGGGCAAGTTCGTCGGCGTCAATCATGCCGTCGGGGCGTACGGGAGCGACACGCAGCGCGAATCCTTCGTCGACGAGGGCGCGGCCTACCGCGAGCACACACTTATGCTCGATCGCGGAGACGACGATCTCGCGCCGGGCCGGCAACGCCGCCCGCGCTGCGCCGAGCAGCGCAAGATTGTTGGCTTCGGTCGCGCCGGAGGTGAAGATGACTTCGTCCGAATCGGCGCCAATCAGCGACGCGACCTGATCGCGCGCTCGGTTGATTGCGGCGTCAGCGTCCCAACCATAGGCGTGGTCCGCGGCGTGCGGATTGCCGAGGCCGGCCGCGCCCTCGAAATGAGGGCGCATCGCGGCGAAGACGCGAGGGTCGAGCGGGGTGGACGCCTGATAGTCCATGTAGACGCCGTGCGTCCCTCCGCTCATTGCACTCTCCACCGCTCGTTCGAACTCGCCACTGGCGGTTACCGCCAGTCCACGCTATGGTCCACTGGTCTCGCTCACCAGTAAGGCCTTTTATGGCGCGCAGTCTACTCGATGATGGCCGGTTCAGACTGCAGTTCGCAGGTCATGAAACATTTCCGCTGCGTTATGGCTGGCTGAAGAAGTCTTTCGATGCGGTAGTGGCGGCAGAAGCGGCCGGGCAGACAGACACACGCTCGATCTTTACAGACGATGCGGCGATTGCGAACTTCGGCGTGGGTAAAAACATGGTCACATCGATGCGGCATTGGTCGCTCGCATCGGGGGTGCTGCAGATCAGCAATGATGAAGACTTGTCGTCCGCTGGCGGACAACTGCAACCGACTGCGCTCGGTCGGCTTCTGTTTGGCGAATCGGGCGATCCCTATCTTGAGCGCCCCGCGTCCCTATGGCTGCTGCATTGGCATCTGGCCGCCACCCCTGGGCGGGCGACGACGTGGTATTGGGCATTTAATGAATTGAATGAGCCGACGTTCACGCGCGATGTCGTGCGAACCCGACTCGGCCGTCGCTGCGATGAGCTTCGTGAGGACGGTCGGTTGAAGACGTCGCGCATCACCGAATCGACGCTGAAGAGCGATGTGCTGTGCTTCATCCGAACCTACGCCGTGAAAGCCGACGGCCGGTCGACGCAGGAAGATGCGCTTGAGTGTCCGTTGACCGAGCTTGGCCTCGTTCAGTCCGTCGATATCGGCTCGGCGTTCCAGTTTCGGCGTGGGCCGAAGTCGACGCTCCCCGACGAGGTATTCCTCTATGGGCTGCTTCGGTTCTGGCGCGGGCTCTATCAGACCCGTCGCGAATTCACCGTCGAGGCGGTGACCCATGAACCGGGGTCGCCGGGCCGGGTCTTCCTCTTGGATGAGGAAACGGTCGCCGAGCGGCTTGCGCGCCTGTCCGACCTCACGCGCGGGGCCGTGCGCTGGGACGAGTCGACCGGCATGCGGCAGGTCTACGCCGCTGATGTGATGACACTCGACCCCTTGGCCTTTGTCGAGCGGCTGTACCGCCGTACCCGCCCGGAGGCGAAGGCGGCATGACGAAGACACTTGATGGCGTCGTCCACGTCAGGCGCCGGTTTCAACGTTCGATCCGCGTCGACACCGACATCGGCGCTGCCGCGCTCGAGGGTTTTGTGTGTCCGCAAAGCGCAGGCGAATCGCTCCTGTCGATGGCGCGTCAGATCGAGGAGACGGGTCAGGGCGCCTTCACCTGGACCGGTCCGTACGGCTGCGGCAAGTCGAGTCTGGCGGTGGCGGTAGCGGCTTTGCTTGGCGAGCCGTCGCTCAAGGCTCACGCGCGTGCCGCTCTGGGACCGGACATCGCTAGCGCTCTGGAGCGGCAACTTGATCCGGACCAGCGCGGATGGACGGTGTTGCCGGTCGTTGGCAGTCGAGCGGACGCGGCCAAGATGGTCGGCGCGTCGCTCGATCAAGCGCTGGCGATCAAGCGAGCGCGTGGTCGCCCGAGCAAGGCGGAGGCCGATGTGATCGCGCGCCTTGTCGAGACAGCGAACCGCCCCGGCACCGCAGGAACGCTTCTCGTCATCGACGAGATGGGCAAGTTCTTGGAGGAGGCGGCTTACGGGGCGGCGGACGTCTACTTCTTCCAGCAGCTCGCGGAAGCGGCCAATCGCAGCCACGGACGGCTGATCGTGGTCGGTGTGCTGCACCAGGCCTTCGACGACTACGCCCATCGCCTCGGGCGCGAGATCCGCGACGAGTGGCTGAAGATCCAGGGCCGGTTCGCCGATGTGCCGATCAACGTCGCGGGCGAGGAGCAGGTCGAGCTTATCGCCCGCGCGATCGAGGCCGACGCCGGTCCCGAGACCAATGCAGCGCAGGCGGCAGCGATTGCTGACGCGATCCGGGCGCAGCGCCCGGCGACGGCCGCCGATCTCGGCGAGCGTCTCCACCAATGCTGGCCATTGCACCCGGTCGTAGCGAGCCTGCTCGGCCCGCTGTCGCGGCGGCGGTTCGGCCAGAATCAGAGAAGCGTTTTCGGATTTTTGAACTCTGCCGAGCCTTTCGGTTTCCAGGAGTATCTAAAGTCCGAGCCGGTGCTCGACGCGATGGCTTACGGGTCGACACACCTTTGGGATTACCTCCGCGCAAATCTGGAGCCATCGATCCTCGCCTCGCCTGACGGGCATCGCTGGTCGCTTGCGGTGGATGCGGTCGAGCGGAGCGAAGCCCGCGGCGCGGAGCCGGATCATGTCGCGATCGTCAAGGCGATCGCGTTGATCGACATGTTCAAGGAGCGTTCGGGGCTCCTCGCCAGCGGCGCTGTTCTCGCCCAGGCGCTTCCGTGGATCGAAGCCGATCGGCTCGATCGGTGCCTCGACGACCTGCAGTCCTGGTCAGTCGTCCTATACCGACGCCACGCGGGTGCATTCGCGATCTACGCCGGAAGCGATTTCGACATCGATGCAGCGGTCGCCGAGGTGCGAGCACGGCTTCCGGTGATCGATTTGGCACGCCTGCGCACTCTCGCGCTGCTGCAGCCGGTGCTCGCCAAGCGCCACTACCATGTCACGGGCGCATTGCGCTGGTTCGAGGTCGATATCGCGGCACTTGCAGATGGCACTGAGCGCGTGCGGCAGTTTCGCCCGCAATCCGGCGCCACCGGCTTGTTCCTGCTTCTCATCGGGACCGAGGCTGAAACGGACGCGAAGGCCAAGAAGCTGTGGAAGGCGGCCGCCGGAGCGGCGGAGCGTTGGCCCGCAGCCGTCGGGTGGACACGCGACAGCTTCATGATCCGCGAACTTGCGGCCGAGCTTCTCGCGCTGGAGGCGGTGCGCGCAGAGCGCTCTGAACTTCAGGGCGACGCAGTGGCTCGGCGCGAAGTGTCCGCTCGTATCGCTCGCCTCGCGGCAGAGGTCGAAGATCGCCTAAACCAGGCTTTCGATGGTGCGCAGTGGGCCTGGCAGGACCTTCAGTCTGAGGAGCTTGTCACTTCCGAGGGCGGGGCGACGCTCAACGCGATTGCGTCCGACCTAGCGGACCAGCGCTACAAGCTCGGACCCAAGCTCAAGAATGAGCTTCTGAACCGCATCAAGCCGTCGTCGAACGCCATCGCCGCGCAGAAGGAGTTGTTGAAGGCGATGGTCGAGCGCTGGCAGGAGCCGCGCCTCGGCATCGAAGGCTATCCTGCCTCACGCGGACTGTATGACTCGCTTCTGGAAGCGACCGGGCTCCATCAGCCCCGGGCTGACGATCCCGACCGGTACGTGTTCGCTGACCCGGTGGCGGGCGGTGACTACAATCTCGCGCCTCTCTGGACGGCGGCGGAGAGTTTGTTTCAGAACGCCGGCGCGACCGGGGCTGACCTCGCGACGCTTTATGCCGAGTGGCGCAAGCCGCCGTACGGCGTGCGCGACGGCCTCCTGCCGGTGCTTGCCATCGCCTATCTGATGTCCCGCGCCGGACGGCTCGCCGTTTATCTCGATGGCGCGTTCCAGCCTCGCGTTGGGTCGATCTTGATCGACCGGCTGGCGCAGGAGCCGGCGAGCGTGCGGCTCCGCTGGACCGAAGCCAGCGACTTCCATGTCCGCGTGCTCTCCGGCGTAGCGGAGCTTGTAGCCGAATTCGGCGCCATCCCGGCCAACCAGACGCATCCCGAAGCGATCGACGTCGCCCGCGGTCTGGTCGGCCTGGTGCTCGATCTGCCGGCTTGGGTCCTTCGGACTGGGAGGCTGTCGCCGGTCGCGACCAAGGTTCGAAACCTCGCCAAGCTGGCGAGCGATCCGAACAAGTTTCTGCTGGACGACCTGCCATCGCTCTTCGGCGCTGACGATCGGACTGCCGAAGAGGCCGAAGCGGTGGTTGGGGCGCTGCAGGAGGGACTGCGGGAACTGGTCGGCGCCTACCCGCTGCTGCTGCGCGAGCTGGAGGCGGTGCTGCTGCGCGAATTGAGGCTTGGCGAGCTGACGGAAAAGGTTCGCTCCGATCTATACGCCCGAGCGGCAGCCGTTCGGGGCCTTACTGGCAACTACCGGCTAGATGCCTTCGCGACGCGCCTTCAAACCTACGGGAGCGACCTGGAAGAGATTGAAGGGCTGGCGAGCCTGGCTGCGAACAAGCCGCCGCGCGATTGGGTCGATCGCGACATCGATCACGCCCGAGTAGAGATTGCCGCGCTTGCGCAGGAGTTCGTGCGGGCCGAGGCCTTTGCGCATGTGAAGGGTCGCGAGGATGGCCGTGTCCGGATGGCGATCTTCATTAGCGACCCCAGCCGTCCATCTCCGGTCCGTCCTGATTTCGACATCACGGCGGGACAGCAGCGCGAGGTGCGCGAGCTTGCCGGGCAGCTCGAGCGCTTGCTGGAGACCGCCGGCGCTAGCCGGGATGTGGCGCTGGCCGCCTTGGCGGAGCTTGGGGCTCGGCTGAGCGAGCCGGATCCGCAGCCCGCACTGCCGTTGGAGGTGCCGATCGCAGCAGTGGGACGGAAGGGAGCGAGACGATGAGCGAAGTAGGGGTCCGGCACGTTCTCGGTCTCTCGGGCGGGCGCGACAGCGCGGCCTTGGCGGTCTTCATGCGCCAGCACCATCCTGAGATCGAACTCGAGTATTTCTTCACCGACACGGGCAAGGAATTGCCCGAGGTCTATGAGTATCTTGTCTCGCTTGAAGGCTTCCTCGGCAAGCCGATCCAGCGGCTCAATCCAGACCGCACGTTCGATTTCTGGCTGACGCAGTACAAGAGCTTCTTGCCGTCGCCGAAAACGCGGTGGTGCACGCGCCAGCTGAAGATCCGCCCTTTCGAGCAATGGCTACGGCCGGACCTGGATGCCGGCGTCAAGATCGTCAGCTACGTGGCGATCCGGGGCGATGAGGATTACCGCGAAGGCTACGCGTCCACGCATCCCAACCTGTCGGTGCGGCTGCCATTTCGCGAGGAGGGGATCGACAAGGAAGGAGTCATCGAGATTCTCGATGCTTCCGGCGTCGGGCTGCCGAGCTACTACCGTTGGCGATCGCGCAGCGGCTGCACCTTCTGTTTCTTCCAGCAGAAGATCGAATGGGTGCGCTTGATGGACGAGCACCCGGAAGCCTTCGAAGAGGCCAAGGCCTATGAGAAGAATGCGGTCGAGCACGGGTCGCCGTTCACGTGGAGCCAAGGCGAGAGCCTCGACGCGCTTAGCCGTCCTGAGCGCGTCGTGCAGATCCGCGAAGACCATGAGCGGCGCGTGGCGCGCTTGCGCGAGCGGCAGCCGATAAATCCGCTTCGAGCTGAGCCCGAACCGCTCGACATCGATGTCGTCTACGGGTCGTCTAAGGTCTGTCTGGCCTGCCATAAATAGGAGTGGGGGCGTGAGCGACGGCAGCCCCTGGGATAATCTGGTTGCGTCGGCACGCGCGCGCCGGTCCCGCGATGCGCCGTTCTTCAAGCCGGCCTGCCTTATCGCTGTGGTCGACCTGATCGACGAGGGTGCCATCGAACCGTCGGCCATGGACGCCGAGCGGATCGTGGAACGTGTGGCTAAGCTGATCGGCGGTGTGCACACGGGCCGCCCGGACATGCGGTGGCGTCCGGTCTGGCACCTCTCCAACGACGGAGCTTGGGTGTTCACGAAGCGCGGCCAGCGCATCGGACCCGAGGACTTTGAGCCCGCTCGCAAGCCCGACAGCTTGCGGGAGTGGCGGGCGAGTTTCGACCACCTAGCGGTCCCAGCTGACATGCTGGAGCATTGGCGTTCGCGGACGGAGCGCGCGGCCCTGCGCCGGGCCGCGGTCGCGATGTTGGAGACGGGCGACGCCGCCTGCCAGAGCCTGGCCTTGGACCTTGTCGGCGGGATGGCGACAACCGCCGAGACTGTGCAGCCCGCAAGCGGCGGCCAAGGCTTTTTGGCGGACGCCGCCGAGCGCCGCGCCGTCGAGCTGCATGCGATGGAGGTGACTCGAGCCTGGCTCGAGGGGGAGGGCTGGACCGTGGAAGACCGCTCGGCTTCGGAAAGCTACGACTTCTTAGCCGAGCGTGACGGAGCGACCCTATTCGTCGAGGTGAAGGGTGCCAGCGGCGATGGTCGCCTCATTCAACTCACCCGCCTTGAGGTCGAGTTCGCCCTAGCTCATCAGGCGCATATGGCCCTGGCGGTTGTCTCGGGCATTCGGGTCGTGCGCTCCGAGCAAAAGATTGAAGCGGCTGGCGGCGTGCTTGTGGTGCGGCAGCCCTGGGCGCCGGCGCTCGGCAGCCTTCGACCGATCAGCTACACCTGTCAGTTGGAGGGCGGCGCATGAGCAGCGAGACTTCAAGCGAAGACGCAGCTCGGAAGGAAGCCTTCGACCGAGACAAAGCCTGCTACGAGCAGAATTTCCAGCAGTATCGGGCCATGAACCAGATCATGTGGCAAGTGCCCTTGCTGGCGATCACGATCACCGGCGGTCTGTGGTACGCCGCGCTGAATGTGACCGGCGTACAGGACCTCAAGCGACCGATCTTCCTGCTGGCCTTCGTCTTAGATGTCGCGCTGATCGCCGTACTTTGGCGCGTTCGACACGTCATGTCGGCCTACATGGTGCAGATCGAGCGCTTCAATCCGGGTTCGTTCGTGAAGGCCTCGGGCCGCGGCTTGTTCAACTGGCCCTATACGGTCGTGACGGCTTTCAGTATCGCGCTTGCGATCGCGGCCATCGGTTCGCTAATCGGCTTCTTCAATCTCAACTGGCTGCGGGTCGGAGCATGACCCGAGCTGCGAGCACCCGGGCGCGCGTGCCGCAATCCCAGCGATCGGTGTCTGTCTACGATGGCTCGGCCGAGCGCATGGCTGACCTGTATGAGTCCACCTCGTTCGACCGGGTGCATGTCGACGTTCTGGACCTTCTGCCGGAAGCCGGAACGGCGGTTCTTGATGTCGGGGCGGGATCCGGTCGCGATGCGGCGGCGCTCGCCGATCGAGGGTATGTTGTAACCGCTGTCGAGCCGTCGGCCGGGCTCCGGCGCCAAGCGGTGACGCGGCATGCCTCCTCAGACGTAGAGTGGGTTGACGACGCTCTGCCGAAGCTGGCGCGGCTACCCGAACGCCAGTTCGCGTTCATTCTGGTCTCGGCGGTTTGGATGCATCTCGCACCCAGAGACCGCGCGCCCGGTATCCGCCGTCTGGCGCAGCTCCTTGCACCTGGCGGGCATCTCGCAATCTCCGTCCGCATCGGGCCGGCCGATCCTGGCCGGTCGATCAGACAGGTCGACACTCGGGCTCTGGAGGCCGACGCGCGTGCGGCCGGTCTCACGCCGGTGCGAAACCTCGAACGCGGCGACGCGCTTGGGCGAGCCGCCGTGCGATGGCGCACCCTTGTATTTCGCGCGCCCGGTCGGGCCTGACGCCAGCGCCTCAGTCGACCTGATCTTCCTCCAGCTCGGCCTCAGCTTCCGTGGCGGCGGCGGCGGGCACTTGTGACAGCGCCTCGCGCATGGATTTCCGATCCAGAGAATCCGCGCCGATGTTCCGGATAAGGCCGGCGTAGGTGTCGAACGCCTGAGTGAAGATGCCTTTACGCTCATCTTTGGACAGCTCGTCCTTCGCCTTCTGGTTCTCGCGGCAGAACGCGGTCTCGTAGTGGTCGTGGAGCGCCGCAAAAACTTCCGCGCGGCACTCAGACCGTTCCTCGCCCAAAATCGCCTGCAGGGCCGGATGCGTCGGATGCCAGATTTCCAGAAGGAGATAGCGATACTTCGGCCATTGATCCGGCTGCATCTCGGCCCGGTAGACGACGCTGCGGAAGGTCTGGTTGCTCGGGCGCACCGCCCAGACCTCTTTGTCGTCCGCTACTTCGCCGGTGAAGACGCGGATGAGCCGCTTGAGCTGCGTGGGCGAGCGCGGGACGAAGAACTGGTTTAGCTGCGTGACGTACTCGTCGAAGGCCTGGTCACGGTCGATCGGCGGCTGATCGCCAAATTCGCCTTTCTTGAGTTTGCGCTCGGCTTTCTCGACAAGTCCTAGGAAACCGCAGACCAGCGCGCTTTGAAAAGCGACCGTGGTGAAGAGTTCGTCGTACAGGCGGTTGCACCAGTCCACCATCTTGGAGTGGATCGCGCCGTCCTCTCCGCGCACCAGCTTCTTGTCGGAGAGGTCACCGAACAAGCGAGCAGCTCGGTCGCGTCGGAGCCGGGTCACGGTGTCCTCGATGCGGGTGGCGGTCGCGTCGAGGCGCCGTGAGCTCGCCTCGATCTCGGGGACGTCGGTTCGAAAGTAGCCGTTCCTCAGCCGCTGTCGAAGACTCGTCCGGTGAGCTTCGAACACGCGGCCAATCCCCTGACCCTCCAGCAGGATGGGCTTGAGCTGACGGTCTTGTTCGCGCTCCAGCTGCTCACCCATTTCGATGACGGCTCGGTTGTGCCGATCGAAAGGAGCGAAGCGTTCGAGCGCGCCGATCACATAGGTGCCGTAGCTGCGGTCGAACTGGGCGGCGAGCTTCTCGGCCGCGGCGGCAGTGAAGAGATCCCGACGGATGGTGTCCGCCGTTCCAGCCCCGAGCAGGTTGCGTCCGTCTAGCCGAGCAAGAAGATCGTCGAGGCGGGTCCGATTATAGAAGGTGCCCGCGCGGGGTTTGACGCCACGTACGGTGCCGCCGTTATCGAGCATCATGTGCTCGGTCATGTAGTAGATGTGGGGCACGCCGGTGATCGCCACGGGCGTCTGGATCTTCTGTCGGCTGCCTTCCTGGTCGAGTTCGACGTTGACGATGCGCAGGGCGTGCGGCGAGCGCGCGTCCCGTTCCTTGATGTGGGACAGCGTGCGACGCATCAGGAAGCTGATCAGGTCGTTGTCGTCGAGCAGCTTATTGCGAGCGTCGGAGACCTGTCGCGCCGTCTTGTTCAAGGTCAGGAAAATCGAGCGAGCGGCTTTCTTCATGTCGAAGTCGCCGGTGTAGGCCGTGTCGAGCTCGGGGATCGTGCAGAGCAGCACGGGCAGATTGATTTCGTTGAGGTTGAACCGCTCGATGTAGTTCTTCGTCCAGGCCGAGTAATATTCTTTGAAGGGTGCGCGGCGTTCGTCGGACCATTGGTCCTTGAGGTTCCGGTAGATCGCCAGCAGCGCCATCGCCCGGTGCTGGCCATCGACGATCACCAGCCGCGTGCGGTGGGTGTTGAGCTTCAGGCGGACCAGGTCACTGGTAAGTGGCCGTCCGTCGTCGATTGGCTGCTCAAACTGAAAAACCTCGCTGCCGACGCTCCCTGACCGGGTGGACAAGACCGGGTGCTCCCGATCGCCCTCCGGGTCGAGCGTTTCGATCGAGACCTCAGGATAGAAACTCTCCGGCTGCGTCCGCCCTTCGCGGATCGGCATGACCACGATCACGATCGGCGGGAAGAGTTTAATCATGTCCTTCGACTGCTCATCGAGCAGATAGGGCACCAGCTCCGCTGAGACGCGCGCGTCGTCGATGTCGCGCTGCATGATCTCGTCGAAGTCGAGGCTCTGGAAGTCGAAGATCTCACGAACCGGTGCGAGGGCGCTGAGCAACTTGTCGTTTGACGACGTGGAGAAGTTCAACCCGACATGGGTCAAAAGATACTTCACCTCCAGCGACCGCGACCCTCCGCTAACGGCGCCTACGCGAAAGGAGCCTACCGTTCCTTCGAGAGTGAGATCTAAGGCGGTCTCCCGCCGGAGGCGCAGCGCCATATTTCAGTTCCTTCCGAGAAGGGGATAGTGGATACGGTTCAGTATGTTCTCAATGTCGACGTAGGTGCCGGGCGGCCCCGAGATCACCTTCGCTACTACGAACAATCGGGACGGCGGAATACTCCGTGCTCGCACTTCCTTAGCGAAGCTATGATCGCGCTGCTCCTCTTCGGAACCGCCCGGATCGGGGAGCTCTCCATATCTCTCGATCAACGCCTTGTGCTTCGCGAGGCGTGTGCGCAGGCGCTCTGACATCCCGATGTAGATCGGCGAAGCGAAGTTCGGGGCTGAGGCCTCAAGGACCGTGCGTATGGTCGCGAGACGAGCCGGCTCCTCGACGATCCGGTCCAGCAAGGATTCGGACAGCGTCGGCCGGTGCTCGATTTGCCCTTCGTAGCGAGGCTTGAGAGGCCCACGAAGCTGGGCCGAATAGGGTTGCTCCCGGAAGTAGCGGAAGACCGTCTCATCGAGGAAATCGCGGACTGCATCTTTGGCGGCCGAGGCCCCTCGGTCCGCTTTCAGCTCATGGATTTCAGACGTAATCCGGTCGAGATCGAAAGCGGTGATCTCGGGGGTGTAATACCAGGCATACACGCCAGGCGCGGCCGGCACGTCACCGATCTCATGCCAGCTATAAATCGCCATGGACCGTCACAACGCCCTTTGCCTCGACCGACCGAGGTCCCTGCGAGCGAATCGATCCGCGCAGCTCCGGCCTCCCCGCTGCAACCTTAGCAAGGCGTGTTTGCCGATGCATCGGCAGAATAGCAGGCAGAACGCGCCGGCAAGGCCGCCCCTTAACCGCACCTTGCGGTCTAGCTTCCGCTCAGGGCTGTGCAGAGTAGCTCGCTCTATGCCCACGAGAGCGCGGCAGCCCATCGTACGTGCGGCGGCGCTTGGGCTGTTGCTGGTGTGGGTCCAAGTGGACTAGCGTCGTAGCCGTGCGGTATTGCCGCGCCGATGGACAAACCCTCTCTGAAGTTTCGTGGGCCCCAGATGAGCCGATTGTCCTCGAAAGACCGTGAAGGCCGAAAATTTTTTCGTGCTGCTAAGTCATTGATTTTGCTCAGCAGAGTAAAATGACGGGCTGGTCGACGGCCTCAGGAGAGCGGGGCGAGACAAAAGTGATGGAAATACAGTCGCTTACGGCCTGTTTGAACATTAGAGTGGGAGTAGCGGAGTAGGTCAGGAACCGAGGCCGTCGGCGGAGGGCTTAGTCGTGTGCGGCCGCGGTCGGATCGTCTCGCACCGCGTCAAGGATGTCGGTCGCAAGGGCGCCGTCGACGCCGGCCAGCCCTCTTGCGAGGACCGCGGCTCCGATCAGCGCGGCCAGACGTTTCAGGCTCTCGGCACGATCCGGTCCGATGGGGGGGGCGAAGACATCGAGGTAGGCGCGCACGCCGCGCGCATAGGCGGCGCGGAGTTCGCTTCCCTGGCGGGTCATGTCGCCGCCCAGGGCGGCGATGGCGCAGCCCGAAGCCCGATCTCCGAGATGGGCGGGCGACAAGTAAGTCTGAACGAACGCGTCGAGGCCGTGCTCGGCGACGACAATGGCGACATGCTCGGCCTGCTCCATCAACGTGCTTTCGATGGACGCGGCGACCATCGCATCCTTTGAGCGGAAGTGACGATAGAAGCCGCCGTGCGTCAGCCCCGCGGCCTGGCTGATTTCGGCCACGCCGACGCCGTCGACCCCGCGATCGCGCAACAGCCGTGACGCCGCCGACAGCAGCGCCTCACGGTTCGCGCTCTTGGTTTCCCTGTCGACCTTCATCTTCGCCCCGATTCAAGGCTTGACATCAATGATTACGATCGTCACCAATAGCAATGGTTACGATAATAATCGTAGCCGCTGGAACGGCTCGGCGCAACGCCGCTGATCCTGCGGCGCGTGGAGGAGAAACATTGAGCACCCTCGTCGTCGAATACCTGCCGGGCTACCCGATCTCCCACGCGCGCGTGCTGCTCGACCACCTCCTCACGCGGCTTCCTGCGCGCGAGGAGGTACGCCGGCACGACCTGCTGATCGACCCCGCGCCTATCTTCACGGCCGAATCTCTGCGCGCTTACGTCAAGCGCGACATGATGGGCGAAGCGATCGACGACGCGGAGCGCGCTTTGCTGCGGCCGGCCGACCGGCTGATCGCGGATGTGCTGGCGACCGATGTGCTGGTGCTCGCCTTCCCCCTGCACAACTTCTCCGTCCCGGCGGCGATCAAGGCCTATTTCGACGCCATCATGTTCAACAACAGCACGTTTCGCGTGGGCCCGGCCCCGGGCCAGTACGCCGGCCTGATGACGGCCAAGAAGGCCCTCGTGCTCTCGGCCGCCGGCGGCGTCTATGACGCTCCGCCGTTCGACACGATGAATTTCATGACCCCACTGGTCGAAACCGAGTTCCGCTTCATGGGGTTCGACGCGACCGAGGTGGTGCTTGCCGAGGGAATGGTCCGCCCGCCGGAGGAGAAGGCGGCTTCCCTCGCACGCGCCGTCCACCGAGTCACCGAGGTCGCGGGCCGCTGGTACGACTCGGCCGCGTCCGCCGAACGCATCGACGCCTGACCGGGTGAACCATGCGATGTGGACGCCCTGGAGTCGGCGCAAGTCACCGAAATCACACGCAACAACGCGGAGCAGTCCCATGTCGCTTCAGGGCAAGAAGGCGCTCGTCACGGGCGGGTCGCGAGGCATCGGCGCAGCGATCGCCAAGCGGCTGGCCGCCGAGGGCGCGTCGGTGGCGATCACCTATGCGGGCGACACGGCCGCCGCCGCCGCCGTGGTCACGGCGATCGCCGGCGCTGGAGGGACGGCTTTCGCCTTCCAGGCCGATGCGGCCGATCCCGCGTCGCAAAGGGCGGGCGTCGATCGGGCCGTGGCGGCGCTCGGCGGGATCGACATCCTGGTCCACAACGCCGGGATCGCCGTGTTCTCCTCCGTCACGGACGACACGGACGAGACCTACGATCGGTTGTTCGACGTCAATGTGCGGGGTGTGCACGTGGGCGCCCGCGCGGCACTGCCGCACCTGGCCGACGGCGGGCGGATCATCCTGATCGGCAGCATGGCGGGCGATGTGGCCTTCCCCGGAACCTCGGCCTACGGCGCCACCAAGGCCGCGGTCGCGGCGCTGGCGCGCGGCTGGGCCAAGGACCTGGCGCCGCGCAACATCCTGGTGAACACCATTCAGCCGGGCTTGATCGACACCGACATGAACCCCGCAGACGGCGAGCTGGGCCGCCAGATGACGGGCATGGTTCCGCTCGGCCGCTATGGCCGGGTCGAGGAGATCGCGGGCGCCGTCGCCTTCCTCGCAGGCCCCGACGCCAGCTACGTCACGGGCGCCACACTGAATATCCACGGCGGCTTCGGCGCCTGACCAGCAACGCGATGTCTGGAGGCGCCTCGGCGCAAGGCCGGTCCGAGCGCGCCTCAGTCCCGGGCCGCCATACCCGGGTGACGGGAGCCAGTTCCTCAGCCTGCGTCTTGGGCGGGGGGCGTCGGCGGCCTGAACGTCGGTGGGCGAGGGGACGCGCAGGGTGCGCGCCTCGCCGCCGTCGTGGCCGACCTTCCCGTCGTAGAACTTCAGGCTCATCGGCATCTCCTTCGCAGAACGAAGCGGAGGGCGCGCCGATCGGTCCCCGGCGGCTAGAACACCGACTGTTCGGTGCGCTTCAGCACCTCCTCGCCGCGGAGCAGGCTGGCCTGCCAGTCGATCAGGCGGTCGGAACCGGCCTCCGGCGTGGCGTCGGGGTCGTAGCGTCCGGTCTCGCCGTCCCAGACCAGCATGGACTCGGTGGCGTAGAAGCGGCCGATGCGGGCCAGCTCGGCCTTGGCGGCGAGCGGGGGAAACACGCGGCCCAGCGCGCCGAGCGCGCCGGCGATGACGTTCAACATGGCCGGCGGCACGGACTTGAAGCGGTGCGGGCGGTCGAGCAGGCGGAACAGAGCCTCGCCCTGTTCCCGCGGGGTCTGGGCCGGGCCGGGGCCGCCGATGGGCAGGATACGGTTGCGGCGCGCGGGATCGGTCAGGCAGTCGGCGAGGAAGACGCCCAGGTCGCGGTCGCTGATCGGCTTGCAGGCCGTGAGGGCGCCGTCGCCGAAGATCAGGAAGGGCTTGCCCGCCTTCACCCGCGCGACCTGACCCGACAGCGACTTGAAATAGGCGGTGGGGCGGACGATCGACCAGTCCAGACCGGACTCCATCAGCTCTTGCTCGAACGCCAGCTTGGCGTGCTGGAAGGCTAGGCGCGGCTTCTGCACGCAGATGGCCGACAACAGGACGAAATGGGGCACGCCCGCCGCCTGCGCCGCCCGCAGGGCGTTCAGGTTGGCCTGGTGGTCCACCGCCCAGGCGTCCGCCGCGACCCCGGTGCGCGACGCGAGGCAGGAGATCACCGCGTCGAACCGCTCGCCCCGGAATCCGTCGCGGGACAGGGAGGTCGGGTCGGTGGCCTGGGCGACGCGGACCTCGGCGCCGGCCGGCATATTTGTGCCTGACCTGCGGACGACGGCGACCACCGCGTGCCCGCGATCGACCAAGACGGCGACCGTCGCCCGCCCGATGTCCCCCGTCGCGCCGAGAACCAGGACGCGGAGTGTGCGCGATGACGTGATGCGTGCCTCCCCAACCCCACGTCAGGACGTTGCCGTAAACCGGCGAAGCCGGATAGAGGCGGCCGCAACCGGCATCAGGAGGCGCCCCGAATGACCACCCTCTACGGCATCCCCAACTGCGACGCCGTCAAGAAGGCCCGCGTCTGGCTGGACGGGCGGGGCACGGCCCATGGCTTCCACGACTACAAGAAGGCAGGCGTCGACGAGGCGGCGCTGCGGGGCTGGGTGGCGGCGCACGGCTGGGAGACGGTGCTGAACCGCAAGGGCACGACGTTCCGGGCCCTGCCGGACGCCGACAAGGCCGATCTGGACGCGGACGGGGCGGTGCGGCTGATGCTGGCCCAGCCGTCGATGATCAAGCGGCCGATCCTGGCACTGTACGACGGCCGCACCCTGGTCGGTTTCGATCCGAAGACGTGGGAGACCGCGCTGGGCTGAGGCTCAGCCCTCGACGTCGGCGTCCGGCCGGTCGTGGCCGTCGGCGCGTTCGGTGATCCACTGGCCGTCGGCGGTCTCGTATTCGATCCAGGCCGTGCGGTCGGCGACGCGCTGTTCCCGCGCGGCGCGCTCGGCGGCGGCGCGGGCGGCGTCGTGGCTCGGAAAGGTCTCCGAGTAAGTCTCGCCCAGGCGATAGGCCCAGCCTCCGTCGTGCTCGACGATGCGATAGGTGATCTCGGTCATGGGGCGCTCCAGAGAGGGTCGCGGCCACCTTACGAAAGTTTCACCCCCGCGTCCGCATCCATGGGGCGTCACGGCCGCCTCTTGTGGTCAGAAGGCCGGCGCATCAGGCTGTCGGTCGTGAAACTGAGGGGATTTCGACATGGACGAAGGTTTCGTCGCCATCTGGATCGTTCTGATCATCTTCGGCGTCATCGGCGCCATCGTGGTCGGGCCTACCTGGCTGAAGTCGCGCGAGAAGCGTGAGATGCAGCAGACCGTGCGTCACGCGATCGACAAGGGGCAGGCCCTGCCGCCCGAGCTGATCGATGCCATGACGCGGGAGGTGCAGGGCAAGCTGCCGTCGCGCACCCGCGACCTGCGCAAGGGCATCATCTGGACCGCCACCGGCCTGGGCATCGCCGCCTTCAGCGTTGTCAGCAACATCGGCGGCCGCGACTGGGAGGGCAACAATCTGGACAGCGGCCTGCTGGGCATCGCCTGCATCCCGCTGACCATCGGCCTGGCCTTCATCGTCCTGAGCTTCTTCAACAAGAACAAGGACTGAGGCCGGGCGGGAAGGGGGATCAGTCATGACCCAGTCCCTAGTGGACCGGCACGACGTCGAGCTGGCGGCCCAGGCGGCCGCCGGCGGGCGGCGGGAGTTCGGCGAGCTGGTCCGTCGTCACGGATCGGCCGTCCGGGCCCTGCTGCGCCGGATGGGGGCTCAACCCTCGCTGGCCGACGACGTGGCGCAGGACGCCTTCATCCAGGCGTTCGAGCGCTGCGCCGAGTTCCGCGGCGAAGGCACCTTTGCGGCCTGGGTCAAGCGGATCGCGGCGCGGCTCTACATCAAGCGGGTGGCCAGGGAAGCCCGCTACGTCGCGGAACTGGAAGACGATTCGACCGCACCCGCGGTCGAGCACGGGGACCGCGTCGATCTGGACGAGGCCCTGAAGTCCCTCAGCGAGGCGGAGCGTTTGTGCGTCAGCCTGTGCCACGGCGCCGGCATGGCTCATCCGGAGGTCGCCGCCGCCCTGAATTTGCCGCTTGGAACGGTGAAGTCTCATGTCAAACGTGGTCTGGATAAACTCCGCGCGCGGCTTCAGTCCGGCGGGACGGTTGGGGGGGAGCGCCATGTCGGCTGACGAATTCGACCCCGAGATCGAGCGTCTGTTCGGGCGCACGCCGCAGATGGCCGACGTCGCCCTGTTCACCGCCCAGGTCGAGAAGCGGCTGGAGCGGGGGTCGCGCGTCCGCTTCCTGGCGCTGTCGCTGGCCGGGGTGATCGGAGGCGCCGTGGCCCTGCGCGAGGCTCTGACCGTCGACGTCAGCCTGGGGGAGACCTCCGGGCCGGTGACGGGCGAGGCGCTGAATCAAGGCGTCCGCGCCGCACAGACTCAGATCGACGGCATCGCCCAGACGGCTATGAACGCGGTGGGTCTGAGCGGTATGGAGGTCGGCTCGCTGGGCGCGATGCAGCTGTTCTGGATCGCGGCGGCGGCGCTGGTGGCCGTGGCGGCGGCGGGGGCGATGAAGCTGGCCCAGGACGTCTGATGACGCGGCGGGGCCGAGAGCCTATCTAGGGGCCTCAGTCGTCAGGAGGCCGCCATGTCCGCCCAGAATCAGGAAGTCGTCCGCCGCCTGGCGGCGCCGGACGTCCGGGCCCGAAAGGGCGGGGAGCCGCTGGTCTGTCTGACCGCCTATGACGCGCCGACGGCGGAGATCCTGGACCCGCATTGCGACCTGCTACTGGTCGGGGACAGCGTCGGCATGGTGGTGCATGGCCTGCCCAACACGGTCGGCGTCACCCTGGAGATGATGATCCTGCACGGCCAGGCGGTCATGCGCGGGTCGAAGCGGGCCATGGTCGTGATCGACATGCCCTTCGGCAGCTACGAGGGCGGCAAGGAAGTCGCCTACGAGAACTGCGCGCGGGTGATGAAGGAGACCGGGGCGCAGGGGGTGAAGCTGGAGAGCGGCCCCACGGTGCCCGAGACCATCGCCTATCTGGTCCAGCGCGGCATCCCGGTGATGGGCCATGTCGGCCTGCGTCCGCAGGCGGTGCTGACCGACGGCGCCTTCAAGGCCAAGGGCAGGACCGAGGAGGAGCGCCTGCGAGTGCTGGCGGAAGCCGAGGCCACCGCAGACGCCGGCGCCTTCGCGGTGGTGGTCGAAGGCGTGGCCGAAGGGCTGGCGAGGGAAGTCACCGAGGCGATCGACAAACCGACCGTCGGCATCGGCGCTTCGGCGGCTTGCGACGGCCAGATTCTGGTGGTGTCCGACATGCTGGGGCTGTTCGACTGGACGCCCAAGTTCGTGCGTCGCTATGCGGACCTGCGCAGGGAGATCGACCGGGCGGTCGCGGGCTATGCCGCCGACGTCCGGGCCCGCCGTTTTCCTGCCGAAGTCGAGACTTACTTCGCTAAAAAGCCCGCTTCGGCCTGAGGCCGCGTTGCGGGCATGACGGCGAGCCTCTAGGGTCGCGCCGGTTTCAAAACGGGCGGGCGTGAAGCTCCGCTTTCTGGGGGCTGAGCATCCGTGACTGACGTCTTCGAACAGGTCGAAGAGGAGCTTCGCTCCGAACGCTGGGCGCGACTGGCGCGCAAGTGGGGGCCGGTGGTCGGGGCCGTGCTGGCGCTGGCGCTGGTCGTGGCGCTGGGCTTCTGGGGCTGGGAGCAGTTCAAGACCTCGCAGGGCGAGAAGGCCGCCGTCGCGTACGACCGGGGTCTGGAGGCGCTGGAAGCCGGCGACCTCGCGGGCGCCGAAGTCGCCTTCGCCGAGGCGCAGAAGGTCGGCAACTCGGCCTACAAGGCCCTGGCCTTGAACCAGCGCGCCGGCGTGGCGCTGGCGCAGAACAAGCCGACCGAAGCCGTCGAACTGTTGGATCAGGCCGCGCGCGCCGACCGTGACCCGATCCTGGCCGATCCGGCAGCCTACAAGGCCGTGCTGATCCTGATGGACGAGGGCGGCACGCTGGAACAGATCGAGGAGCGGCTGGAGCCCCTGGTCCGTGAGGGTCGCCCGATGCGCGTGATGGCGCTGGAGACCCAGGCCATGGCGCGGCTGCAGTTCGGCAAGACGGCCGAGGCGCGGCAGACCTTCGTCCAGCTGCAGCTGGGCCAGGACGTGCCCGATTCGGTGCGCCAGCGCGCCCAGCTGGGCATCGCCGCGATCGACAACGGCACGGCCGCCTCTCTGCCCGCGGTGCTGCGCCAGCCCATCGCGGCCGTCGCGCCGCCTGCGGCCGCCGCTCCGTCCGCCCCGGTCCAAACGACGCCCGCCCAGTGATGACGCCAGTCGGAAAGTTGCCCATGCCCCGTCTCGCCAAGGCCGCGACCCTCACCGCCGTCGCCCTGTCCATCGCCGCCTGCGGGACGCTGCAGCGGGCCTTGCCGTTCAACCTGGGCCGCAGCGATCAGGCGGAGGACGTCGCCAGCGCCGGGGAACGCATTCCGGTGATCGAGTTCGACCAGGCGCTGGTGCCCTCGGCCGCTCTGGCCGGCCGCGACTTCTTCCTTCCGGGTCCGCAGGCGGTCAACGCCTGGGGCAATCCCGGCGGGACGGCCGACAATTCCGTGGAGCATGCGCTGGCCGGAGACGGCTTCACCATCGCCTGGAAGCGCGGCATCGGCGCCGGCGCGGGCCGCACCAGCCAGATCATGGCGCCGCCGGTGGCCGAGGGCGGCCGCATCTTCGTGCTGGATGGAGAATCGTCGGTTTCGGCGCTGGACGCCCGGAACGGCGGAGAAATCTGGAAGGTCAACCTACGTCCGCAGGGACGCGAGCGTGGCGGCTTCGGCGGCGGCGTGGCGACCTTCGGCGGCAAGGTGTTCGTCTCGTCGGGCTATCGCACCATGACGGCGCTGGACGCCGCGACGGGCGCGGTGGTGTGGCAGTCGACCGTCGACGTGCCGATCCACGGGGCGCCGACCGTCTCGAGCGGCCGCGTCTACGTGGTGGACGTGGACAACCAGATCATCGCCTTCGACGCCAACACCGGTCAGCAGACCTGGTCCTATCGCGGCATCGTGGAGCCGGCCCGCATCATGTTGGCGTCGGCGCCGGCGGTGACGGGCGACACGGTGATCGCGCCTTTCTCCTCGGGTGAGCTTCTGGCGCTGCGGGCGTCCAATGGCCAACCGCTGTGGCAGCGCGAGCTGTCTCGCACCAGCCGGACGAACGCCCTGTCGGAGGTTCGGGACATCGCGGGCCGTCCCGTGATCTCGCGCGGTTTCGTCTATGCCGTCAGCCATTCGGGCGTGCTCGGCTCGCTTGACGCCCGCTCGGGCCAGCCGCGCTGGCAGTTGCCGATCGGCGGGGTGCAGGCGCCCCTGCCGGTGGGCGACGTGGTCTACGTCGTGTCCAAGGCTGGCCAGCTGACGGTGATCAACCGCGACAGCGGTCAGGTCTACTGGACGCGCGACCTGAACGAGGGTCGCGTGCGTCAGCAGGGCGGCTTCCTGGGCTTCTGGGACCGCACCGTGCGCCCTAGCTGGGGCGGGCCGATTCTGGCCTCGAACCGGCTGGTGCTGGTCAACTCGGACGGGGAAGCGGTGGCGCTGAACCCCAAGACGGGCGAGATCCAGGGCACGCTGCGCCTCGGCGGACCCGCCTATGTCGCGCCGATCGCCTATGACGGCGCCCTGATCGTCGTCACGGACCGCGGCGAGGTCGTCAGCATCCGCTGACGACGTTGCGTCCGCAGACAGGAACGGGTTGAATCGGCGCATGGCCGTCAAAGTCGCCATCGTCGGCCGCCCCAATGTGGGCAAGTCGACCCTGTTCAACCGTCTGGTGGGCAAGCGCTTGGCGCTGGTCGACGACCGACCCGGGGTGACGCGCGACCGGCGCTATGCCCAGGGCGCCATCGGCGACATCGAGCTGACGCTGATCGACACGGCCGGATACGAGGACGTCACGGACGAGAGCCTGGAAGCCCGGATGCGCGAGCAGACGGAGCTGGCGATCGACGACGCCGACCTGATCCTGTTCATGATGGACGCGCGCGAGGGCGTGACCCAGCTGGACCGCATCTTCGCCGATCGGCTGAGGAAGGTGCACAAGCCGATCATCCTGCTGGCCAACAAGTCCGAGAGCCGCGAGAGCGGCGGCGGGGTGGGCGAGGCGCACGCGCTGGGCTTCGGCGAGCCGGTGGCCCTGTCGGCCGAGCACGGCGAGGGCATGGCCGATCTGTACGCCGCGGTGCTGGCGGCGTCGGCCGACGTCTTCGTCGAGGAAGAGGAAGAGACCGACAAGCCGATCCGCATCGCCGTGATCGGCCGCCCCAATGCGGGCAAGTCGACGCTGGTGAACCGTCTGCTGGGCGAGGACCGGCTGCTGGTCGGGCCCGAGGCGGGGATCACGCGCGATTCGATCTCAGTCGACTGGGAGTGGGAAGGTCGCCCGATCCGCTTCGTCGACACCGCCGGCATGCGGCGCAAGGCAAGGGTGCAGGAGAAGCTGGAGAAGCTGTCGGTCGCCGACACGCTGAGGGCGCTGACCTTCGCCGAGGTCGTGGTCCTGATGATGGACAAGGACAACGCCTTCGACATCCAGGATCTTCAGCTGGCCGACCTGGTCGAGCGCGAGGGCCGGGCGCTGGTCTACGTCGCGTCCAAGTGGGACCTTGAGGAGGAGCCGCAGGCCAAGCTGGCCGAGCTGAAGCGGCTGGCCGAGGAGAAGCTGCCCCAGCTGCGCGGCACGCCCTTCGTGGCCCTGTCGGCGCACAACGGGCGGGGCGTCGACCGCCTCATGCCGGCGATCATCCAGGCCTATGAGACCTGGTCGGTGAAGGTGAAGACCCGCGACCTGAACGACTGGCTGGCCATGGCGACCCAGCGGCACCCGCCGCCCGCCGTGGACGGCAAGCGCATCAAGCCGAAATACATCGCCCAGACCAAGGCGCGTCCGCCGACGTTCGTGCTGTTCTCCAGCCGCGCCTCGGCCATGCCGGACACCTACAAGCGCTATCTGATCAACTCGATCCGCGAGAGCTTCGACCTGCCGGGCACGCCGATCCGGCTGACGGTCAAGTCGGGCAGCGCCAACCCCTATGCCGAGGGCGGCGCCAAGTCGGGGCCCGAACGGTTCAAGGGGGCCGCCAAGACCGCGCCGCGCAAGGTGCAGAAGGCTGAGAAGGCCGAGGCCGCGTCGAAGCTGCCCGGCAAGGCGCTGGAGGCGAAGGTCAAGGCCGGTGCCAAGCCCAAGGTGAAGCCGCTGGGCGGGCTGAAGGCCAGCGCCTCGAAGAAGGCCGGCGCCGGCGTCTTCGTCGGCAAGGGCGTGCGCGGCGGCGCGCGGCAGGTGTCGCGCTCAGGGCGCGTGCGGACGGGACAGAAGGGCGGAAGCCGCCGCTAGACCAGCGCGCTCGCCGTCGGGCCGTCGCGCCAGTCCTTGAAGTTCAGCGTCAACGGCGGTTCGCGGGTCGGGTCAGCGAGCTCGACGATGAGCGGCGCAATCTCCGAAGGGTGGGGCAGGGTTTCGGGATCCTCGCCGGGGAAGGCCTGGGCGCGCATTTGCGTGCGCATTCCGCCGGGGTTCAGGATGCAGATGCGGATCGGCATGGTCTCGGTCTCGTCGGCCCAGCACTTCATCAGCACCTCGGCGCCCGCCTTGGTCGCGGCGTAGGCGCCCCAGAAGGCGCGGGGGGCGCCGGCGACCGAGGTGGTCAGGTGGATGACGCGGGCGGCGTCCGACAGCTTCAGCAGCGGTTCCAGCGAGCGGATCAGGCGATACACGCCGGTGAAGTTGGTGCGCTCGATCTTGGCGAACTGGCGCGGATCGGCGTGGCTGACGGGGGCCAGGCCTTCGGCGCCCAGGGTGGCGGCGGCGTTGACCCAGACGTCCAAGCGGCCGAACCGCTCGAACAGGGCGCCGCCCAGACGGTCGATCGCTCCGCCGTCCACCAGGTCGAACGGGATCAGGGTCGCGTGACGGCCGGTGGCGGCGAAGATCGCGTCGTCCAGCTCTTCCAGCGCGCCCGGCGTCCGCGCGGCGGCCACGACGTGGGCGCCGGCCTTGGCCAATGCCAGCGCGGCCTCGTGGCCTATGCCGCGCGACGCGCCGACGACGAGGGCGATGCGGTCTTTGAGAGGCGGGTCGGAAGTCATGCGGGCTGATAGCCGCCCGGCGCCTGTTTCGCCAAGCTCAGAAGCCCGGAGCCGGCTGCCACAGGCTGAAGCTGACGCCCTGGTCGTCGACGATGGAGACCGACAGGCCGGTGGGGCTTTGCGAAGGCACTTCCGCCTTGCCGCCCAAATCGACGGCGCGCTTGCACAGGGCGTCGACGTCCTGCACCCGGAAGTACAGGTGGGTGAACACCTTGCACTGGCCCTTGCGGATGCCGAAGGGCGGGTCGCCGTCGGCGACGTGGGCGTAGGTGGCGTGGGACGACGCCTCGTCGAAGGTCCAGCCGAACAGGGCGCCGTAGAAGGCGCGGGCCTTGTCGAGGTCGGGCGTGTCGAGCGTGAAATAGCCGAGCTGGATCATGCCCGGTTAAGCGCTGACCAGCAGGGAAAGTTGCCGCCCGGACTCCTGACGGCCGCCCTCCTCGATCTCGCGGTCAAGCAGGCGGGTGGGATAGTCGCCGGTGAAGTAGTGGTCGGTGAACTGGGGGTTCTTCGGGTCGCGCGGCCCGGCCTCCATGGCCGCGTACAGGCCGTCGACCGACAGGAAGCCGAGGGAATCGACCTCGAGATACGTCGTCATCTCCTCCAGCGACATGCGCGCGGCGATCAACTGGTCCCGTTCGGGCATGTCGATGCCGTAGAAGTCGGGCCACAGGATCGGCGGGCTGGCCGAACGCAGGTGGACCTCGGCGGCGCCCGCGGCCCGGACGGCGCGGACCAGCTTCACCGAGGTGGTGCCGCGCACGATGGAGTCGTCGATCAGGACGACGCGCTTGCCCTCGATCACCGAGCGGTTGGGGCTGTGCTTCATGCGCACGCCCTTCTGCCGGGCGCCCTGGCTGGGCTGGATGAAGGTGCGGCCCAGATAATGGCTGCGGATGATGCCCATCTCGTAGGGGATGCCGCTTTCCTGAGCGTAGCCGAGCGCCGCCGGCACGCCGGAGTCGGGCACCGGCACGACCACGTCGGCCTCGACCGCGTGCTCGCGGGCCAGGCCGGCGCCCATGCGCTTGCGCACGCCATAGACCGACTTGCCGTTCACGACGCTGTCGGGGCGCGAGAAGTAGACGTATTCGAACAGGCAGGGGCGGGCGGGGCGCGCCGGGAAAGGCTTGAGTGAGCGCAGGCCCTCGTGGTCGATGACGATGACCTCGCCGTTCTCGACGTCGCGGACGAACTCGGCGCCGATGGCGTCCAGCGCGCAGGTTTCGGACGCCAGCACCCAGCCGTCGCCGATCTTGCCCAGCACCAGGGGACGGATGCCCAGCGGATCGCGCGCGCCGATCATCTTGGTGCGGGTCAGGCAGACCAGGGCGTAGCCGCCCTCGATCCGCGAGACGGCGTCGACGAAGCGGTCGACGATCTTGGCTTTGCGACTGCGGGCGATGAGGTGGAGGATGACCTCGCTGTCCGAGGTCGACTGGAAGATGGCGCCTTCGCCGACCAGCTGGCGGTGCAGGAAGTGGAAGTTGGTCAGGTTGCCGTTGTGGGCGATGGCGATGCCGCCCTGGTCCAGGTCGGCGAACATCGGCTGGATGTTGCGCAGGAAGCTGCCGCCGGCGGTGGAGTAGCGCGTGTGGCCGACGGCGGCCGAGCCGGGCAGACGTTCGGCCAGGTTGGCGCCGCCGAAAGCCTCGCCCACCAGGCCCATGTGGCGCTCGGTGTGGAAGCGCTGGTCGTGGACGCTGGCGATGCCGCAGGCTTCCTGACCGCGATGCTGGAGGGCGTGGAGGCCCAGGGCGACGACGGAGGAGGCCTCGTCCCGGTCCGCGCCCCAGACGCCGCAGACCCCGCATTCGAGGCGAAGCTGGTCGTCGTCCGCCTCTCGCCAGTGGGGCCGGTGGACGACGGGATCGGCGATCGCATGCGACATCGTCGGGGCTCCGATGGCGGCGGGGACTACTTGGGGGCGGCAGGGCGCGAGGTATTGCCGGAATCTGTCGGGGGCAAGGCGTCGTCGCCGGAAAAACCCTCGCGCACGGACGAATTCACCACGGGCGTGACGGCGTCGAGGCCCGCGCCGATGCCGGGAAGGACGATCTGGATGGCCCGCGCGGCGCCTGCGCTGAGCGGCCAGGTGGCGGCGCGGCCCAGCCAGTCGGGCGTGCGCTCGCCGGGCATGGCGGCGACGATGACCAGATGGAGCGCCCCGACCAGCACGAGCCCGCGCGCCGCGCCGACCACCACGCCAAGCGTCCGGTCGACGCCGCCGAGATGGGGGTGGGCCTGGGCCCGCTTCGACAGGGCCGAGCCGAAGATGCGGATGCCGAAGTAGACGATCAGGAAGCCGACCAGGGCCGCGAAGATCACGCCCGCCCAGTCCGGATCGACCAGGCCGCGGCCGATCGGGGCCGTCAGCGGCAGGGCGATCAGGGTGACGAAGGCGGCCAGCACGAAGCTGAGCAGGGTGATGAGCTCCCGCGTCGCGCCGCGCACGCCGCCGGCGCCCGCCGAGGCGAGCAGCACGAGCAGGACGAAGACGTCGTATCCGGTCACGCGGCGCTCCGAAGCTCTCCTCCCCGTCGGAACGACGGGGAGGGGGACCGCGAAGCGGTGGAGGGGCCCCTCCGTCTCGCTGCGCGAGCCACCTCCCCATGCGCAGTCGCATGGGGAGGAGACAAGACGTTCAATAGCGCCTCTGCGAGATTCGTTCGACCGCCTCGGACAGGCGCGAGACGGCGATGCAGTCCATGGCGCCGCCGGCGCCTTGGGGCAGGGGGGCGCACAGGGCCTGGTCGAAGCCCAGCTTGGCGGCCTCACGCAGGCGGGCTTCGGCGCGGCCGACGGCGCGGACCTCTCCGGACAGGCCGATCTCGCCGAAGACGACGCAGCCCTGGGGCAGGGGGTGGTCGACGGCGGACGAGATCAGGGCGGCGGCGGCGGCCAGGTCGGCGGCGGGCTCGTTGATGCGCAGGCCGCCGGCGACGTTCAGATAGACGTCCTTGTCGCCCAGGCCGAGACCGCAGCGCGCCTCCAGCACCGCCAGCACCATGGCCAGGCGACCGGAATCCCAGCCGACGACGGCACGGCGAGGCGTGCCGTAGGCGCTGGGGGCCACCAGGGCCTGGATCTCGACCAGCACGGGGCGAGACCCCTCGATGCCCGCGAAGACGGCGGCGCCGGGCGCGCGGTCCTTGCCCTCGCCGAGGAAGAGGGCCGAGGGGTTCGACACCTGGCGCAGGCCGGCGTCGCCCATTTCGAAGACGCCGATCTCGTCGGTGGCGCCGAAGCGGTTCTTGCCGGCGCGGAGGATGCGGAAGGGATAGCCGCGCTCGCCCTCGAAGCTGAGGACGGCGTCGACCATGTGCTCGACCACGCGGGGGCCGGCGACCTGGCCGTCCTTGGTGACGTGGCCGACCAGGACGACGGCGGGGCCGCCGGACTTGGCCATGCGCACCATCTCGCTGGCGCAGGCGCGGACCTGGGTGATGGAGCCGGGTCCGGCCTCGTGGACGTCGGACCAGAGGGTCTGGATCGAATCGACGATGACCAGATCGAAGCGGTCGCGCTTCAGCGTGCCGAGGATGTCGCGCAGCGCGGTGGCGGAGGCCAGCTCGACGGGCGCCTTTTCCAGACCCATGCGGCGGGCGCGGCTGCGGATCTGCTCCACCGCCTCCTCGCCCGAGATGTAGGCCACGCGGCGGCCCGACAGGGCGGTGCGGGCGGCGACCTCGAGCAGCAGGGTCGACTTGCCGACGCCGGGGTCGCCGCTGAGGAGCAGGGCCGAGCCTGGCACCACGCCGCCGCCGCAGACGCGGTCGAACTCGGTCACGCCGGTCTGGATGCGCGGCGGTTCGGGCGTTTCGGTCTCCAGACTTTCGAACTGGAGCCCGCGGGCGCGGGAGGTGGCCGCGGGTTTCAGGGCGCCGGGCGGGGCGGACTGGCGCTCCTCGACGATCGAATTCCACTGGCCGCAGGCCCCGCACTGGCCCGCCCACTTGCCGTGGACGGCCCCGCAGGACTGACAGACGTAGATCGGGGAGTCTTTGGCCATGAAGAGGGCTTACAGGAGTCGGGCGCGGGCGGGCAGGGGCGTGGCGCGGGCCACGACCGCTTCTGACGCAGGCTCATAGGGTCGCCGCAGGGAGGTCGGGTCGGGCGCCCCATTCGGACCAGCTGCCGTCGTAGAGGCGGGACGGGCGGCCCAGCAGTTCCAGCCCCAGCGACAGGATTGCGGCGGTGACGCCGGAGCCGCAGGTGGTGACGACGGGGCGATCCAGATCGACGCCGGCGTCGAGGAACGCGCGGGCGAGAGCGTCGCCCGTCTTCATCGTGCCGTCGGGATTGAGCAGCGTCGAATACGGCACGTTGCGCGCGCCGGGCATGTGGCCGGGCCGGACGCCGGGGCGCTCGGCCGCCCGACCCTCGAAGCGGGCGGCGCCGCGGGCGTCGACGACCTGGGCCGCGCCGGCGAGGGCGGCCTGGACTTCGGGGACGTCGACGACGGCCTGCGGCTGAAACGTCGGGGCGAAGACGGTGGGAGCCGGGGCCGGGCCCGGGCCGCTGTCGACGGGCCGCCCCTCGGCGCGCCATTTCGGCAGGCCGCCGTCCAGGAGGCGCAAGTCGCGGGCGCCCATGATCCGCAACATCCAGCGCACGCGGGCCGCCGAGAACAGACCGGCGGCGTCGTAGACGACGATGGGGTCGCGCTCCGTCAGACCAAGGCCGCCGGCATAGGCCGCGAACTGGGCTGGGCTCGGCAGCATGTGCGGCAGAGGCGAGGTCGGGTCCGAGGCCGCCTCCAGATCGAAGAAGCGGGCGCCGGGAATGCGGACCTGATCGAACTCCGCCCGGCCGTCGCGATCGCCAAGGTGCCAGCTGGCGTCGAGCAGCCGCAGGGCCGGATCGTCGAGGCGGGCGGCGAGCTCGGACGTGGAGATGAGGGGCGAGGTCATGGGAGGACGGTAACACCGATGTCCCTTCCCCGCTCGCCGGGGAAGGTGGGCGGCGGAGCCGCTCGGATGGGGTGGCTTCGTCCGCAAGCCGCCTGCGAGGGTTCAGCTCATCAGAGGGATCGGTGTTTCACCCCCCATCCGTCTCGCTCCGCGAGCCACCTTCCCCCCGCAAGGGGGGGAAGGACTGTCACGCCCGGTCCAGAGCCAGCTGGACGACGTCGGTGCGGACCGAGCGGAAGCCGGCTTCGCAATAGGCCAGGTAGAAGCGCCACAGGCGCCGGAAGCGCTCGTCGAAGCCGCCCATGCGGCGGATCTCGGGCCAGGCGGACTGGAATCGCTGGTCCCACAGCTTCAGGGTCTCGGCGTAGTCCTGACCGAAGCGCTCGACGGCGGACCAGGCCAGGCCCTCGCGCGCGATCACGGGCTTCAGGCGGTCTTCGGAGGGCAGCATGCCGCCGGGGAAGACGTACTTCTGGATGAAGTCCGTGCGCCGGGCGTATTCCTCGAACAGCTCGTCCTGGATGGTGATGATCTGCAGGCCGGCGCGGCCGCCGGGCTTCAGGACGTCGTGGATCTTGGCGAAATAGGTCGGCCAGTACTCCTGACCCACGGCCTCGAACATCTCGATGGAGGCGACGCGGTCGAACGTGCCCTCGACGTCGCGGTAGTCGATCAGCCGGATGTCGGCCCTGTCCGCCAGACCGGCGTCGAAGAGGCGTTTCTTCGCGAAATCATGCTGTTCTTGGCTGATCGTCACGCCGGTGACGTGGGCGCCGATCTCCTTCGCGGCGAACTCGGCGAAGCCGCCCCAGCCGCAGCCGATTTCCAGCACCGTCTGGCCGCGCTGGAGGTCCATCAGGCGGGCGAGCGAGGCGTATTTGGCGCGCTGGGCCTCGGCGAGATCGGTTCCGGCGCCGGCGAAGCGGGCGGACGAGTAGGTCATCGTCGGGTCGAGCCAGGCGGCGTAGAAGCCGTTGCCGAGGTCGTAGTGGGCGTGGATGTTCTTGCGCGAGCCGCGGCGGCTGTTGCGCTTCATCCGGTGCGAGACCCAGTTGACCGCCTGCATGACCGGATTGCCGTCGAACAAGCGGCGGATGTGGTCGTAGTTGCGGGCCAGGGTCTCCAGGAGGGTCGCCAGCTGGGGGCTGTCCCACTCGCCGGCCATGTAGCCCTCGGCAAAGCCGATGTCGCCGTTGGCGAGGACGCGCCGGGCGAAGCGGTAGTCCCTGACGTCCAGCGTCGCGGTCAGGCCGGGCTGCTTGCCCTCCAGCACGTGCCGCTCGCCGTTCGGCAGGAGGACGTTCAGGCGGCCGAAGGTCCAGTTGGCGGCCAGCAGGCGCAGCATCAGGCCGAACACGCGCGGCGTCCGGTCGGCGGCGGGCAGGGCATGGGCCGTGGTCGAGCTCATGGCGGCATAGGTGGGATCGGGGGCCGTCACGCGTCAATCCTCCCGGTCGCGGCGGACCTTGTCGACGGACTTGAGAGCGTCCAGCGCGCGCTTGCGCGCGGCGTCGTGCTCGACGATCGGGCGGGGGTAGGTCGAGCCGAGGCGGACGCCGGCGTCGCGCAGGACCTCGGGCGGCGCCTCCCACGGGGCGTGCAGCCAGCGGTCGGGAAGTTTGGCCAGCTCGGGGACCCAGCGTCGGACGTATCGGCCGTCTTCATCGAACTTCCGCCCCTGGGTGATCGGATTGAATATGCGGAAGTACGGTGACGCGTCGGCTCCGGATCCGGCGACCCACTGCCAATTCTGCACGTTGGAGGCCAGGCCGGCGTCGACGAGGCAGTCCCAGAACCACTTTTCCCCTTCGCGCCAGTCGATCAGCTGGTGCTTGATCAGGAAGCTGGCCACGACCATTCGGACGCGGTTGTGCATCCAGCCGGTGGTCCAGAGCTGGCGCATGCCGGCGTCGACGATGGGATAGCCGGTCAGGCCGCGCGTCCACGCCTTCAGCCCCCCGGGATCGTCGCGCCAGGGCAGGGCGTCGTACTCCGGCCGGAAGGCGTGGTCGGAGATGTGCGGGAAGTGGTGGAGCAGGTGGGCGGAGAACTCCCGCCAGACGATCTCCGACACGAACTTCTCGGCCTGGGCCGTCGGCGCCTTGCCGTCGGCGGCGGCCTTGTGCGCCGCCTCGACCGCGCGCCAGGGGGCGATCTCGCCGAAATGCAGGTGCGGCGACAGGCGACTGGTGACAGGGCGGCCGGGATGATCGCGGCCGTCGGCATAGTCGGCCATGGGGCCCGAGACGAAGCGGGACAGGGCGTCGATCGCGCCCGCCTCGCCCGGCGTCCAGTCGAAGCCGGCGGACCAGTCGGGGCAGGCAGGATGCAGGCCCCAGGCGTCGAGGTCTTCAGAGGCGACGTCGGCGGGCGTGGCGATGCCGCGCGGGCCGAGCGTGTGGGGCGGCGGCGTCCATTGGCTCAGCAGGGCCTTCGAGAACGGAGTGAAGACCTTGTAGGGCTCGCCCGAGCCGTTCAGCACCGAGCCCGGCGGCATGAGGTTGGAGCCGTTCCAGCCCTTCACCTCGATCCCTTCGGCCTTGAGCGCGTGGGCGAGGTCGGCGTCGCGGGCGGCGGCGTCGGGCTCCCACAGGCGGTTCATGTACAGGCGGGCGGCGCCGGTCTCGGAAATCAGGCGGCGCAGTTCGGTCTCGGAGTCGCCGCGGCGCAGGATCAGGCGTGAGCCGCGGTCGCGTAGCGTGGCGTCGAGAGCGCGCAGGGACTTGTCCAGCCACCACAGGGAGGCGGCGCCCCGGTGGCGGACGCGCGAGCCCTGATCCAGCACGTACACGGGCACGATGGGCGCGCCGGTCGCGGCGGCGGCGGTCAGGGCCGGATTGTCCTGAAGGCGCAGGTCCTGGCGGAACCACAGGATCACGGGCTTGTCTGTCACGTCGTCCCCTCGATCTGGCGCCTTGCGTCGAACGCCCGCGCGCGCCACCTGTTCGCCGCATAGGCGCGGCATGAGCGCGCGCCAACGCCCAAGCTCTCGTCACAAGGTCGCAGCCGTGAACCCCAACGCCGTCATCGACATCCATCAGGGCTTGAGCCGACCGGTTTCGATCGGGGGCGGGCAGAGGATCGTCTTCATCGCCGGCCCGTGCCAGCTGGAGAGCCGCCAGCACGCGCTGGAGATGGCCTCGGCGCTGAAGGAGATCGGCCAGCGGCTGAACGTCGGCATCATCTATAAGACCAGCTTCGACAAGGCGAACCGCACCAGCGCCAACGCGGCGCGTGGGTTCGGCCTGGAAGGCTCGCTGCCGATCTTCGCGGAGATCCGCGAGACTTTGGGCCTGCCGGTGCTGACCGACGTGCACACCGAAGAGCACTGCCGCATCGCCGGCGAGGTGGTGGACGTGCTGCAGATCCCCGCCTTCCTGAGCCGCCAGACCGACCTGCTGCTGGCGGCCGCGGCCACGGGCAAGGCCATCAACGTCAAGAAGGGCCAGTTCCTGGCGCCCTGGGACATGAAGAACGTGATCGCCAAGATCACCGGCGCGGGCAATCCGAACGTCATGGCGTGCGAGCGGGGGGCCAGCTTCGGCTACAACACCCTGGTCAGCGACATGCGGGCGCTTCCGGTGCTGCGCGAGATCGGCTGTCCGGTGGTGTTCGACGCGACGCACAGCGTGCAGCAGCCGGGCGGGCAGGGGACGTCGTCGGGCGGCCAGCGCGAGTTCGTGCCGGTGCTGGCGCGCGCGGCCGTGGCCGTGGGCGTGGACGCGGTCTTCATGGAGACCCACCAGGACCCCGACAACGCGCCGTCCGACGGACCGAACATGGTGCCGCTGGACCAGTTCGAGGCCTTGGCGGCGGAACTGATCGCCTATGACGACCTGACGAAGAGCCGGATGGCGAAGGCGGCCTGATACGGCCGGCCCCACGACCGATTTTGACGCGATGCGCTTTCAGGATGGGCAGATGACGCGCGACGCCTTTAAGGATCCGATCCGGACTCTCCGGACTGTGTTTTTCAGGTCCGGGCGGTCCGGCCGCCGGTCGCCCGGCGAGGCCATGCTGTTGTGTCCCCGCGCGTCGCGCTTTAGCTGACCTGCATGGCTGAACGTACCCTGGACCTCGGCGGACTGCAGGCGCTGCTGGAGCGCGTGCGCGGGCTGAAGGTCGCCTGCGTCGGCGACCTGATGCTGGACCGCTACGTCTATGGTGAAGTGGACCGCATCTCGCCCGAAGCGCCGATCCCCGTGCTGAAGGTGAAACAGCGGGTCGCCATGCCCGGTGGCGTCGGCAACGTCGCGCGCAACGTGGCGGCGCTGGGCGGGGTGGCGCGTCTGGGTGCCGTGTCGGGGCGCGATGCGGCGGGCGATGAGCTGGCGGCGCTGATCGCGGCCGAGGACGGGGTCGAGGACGCGGTGGAACGGCGGGCCGGCGCGGACACCATCGTCAAGACGCGGTTCGTCGCGGCCGGCCAGCAATTGCTTCGGCTCGATGAAGAGGCGACCTTACTGGAAGCACGGGAAAGCGACGCGTTTTCTGGTGCTTCGGTCCTTCTATTATCAGATTATGCGAAGGGATTCGTCAGCGATTCCCTGATCGGGCAGGCACTGGAGGCGGCGCAGGGCGCGGGCGTGCCGGTGATCGTGGATCCCAAGGGACGTGACTTTGCCCGCTATGGCGCGGCCGACCTGATCAAGCCGAATGCCAGCGAACTGGCGGGGGCGACGGGTCTGCCCGTCGGCACGGACGCGGAGGTCGAGGCGGCGCTGGAGGCCCTACTGGCCGCCACGACGGCCAGGGCGATCGTGGTGACGCGGGCCGGCAAGGGCATGAGCCTGATGCGGCGCGGCGAGGCGGCCAAGCACTTCCCCGGCCGGGCGCGCGAGGTGTTCGACGTGTCGGGGGCCGGGGACACCGGGCTGGCCTCGCTGGGGCTGGCGCTGGGCGCGGGCGCGTCGCTTGAGACCGCGGTGGAGTTCGCCATCCTGGCCTCGGGCGTGGTGGTCGGGAAGGCGGGCACGGCGACCGTGTCGCCCGCCGAGCTTATCGACGCGGAGATGAGCCAGCACGCCGCGGGCGCCCACGCCAAGGTCATGCCGCTGGACGAGCTGGCGGACGTGGTCGAGGGTTGGAAGCGGCAGGGGCTGAAGGTCGGCTTCACCAACGGCTGTTTCGACATCCTGCATCGTGGCCACGTGGCCTATCTGGCGCAGGCGCGGTCGTGGTGCGACCGGCTGGTGGTGGCGCTGAACACCGACGCCTCGGTACGGCGGCTGAAGGGCGAGGGGCGGCCGATCAACGATCTGGACAGCCGGGCGGTGGTGATCGGCGGGCTGGGCAGCGTGGACCGGGTGACCAGCTTCGACGACCCGACGCCGCTGGCGCTGATCGAGCGGCTGCGGCCCGACGTGCTGATCAAGGGCGCGGACTACACGCGCGAAGGCGTGATGGGCGGCGACCTGGTCGAGAGCTGGGGCGGCGAGGTGAGGCTGGCGACGTTCGAGGACGGCTTCTCGACCACCCGCACGATCGAGAAGATGAGGGACGCCTGATGGGCCGGCGGATGATCGTGGTGACCGGCGGAGCCGGCTTCATCGGGTCCAACGTGGTGGCGCGGCTGTGCGCCGAGGACCGGCGGGACGTGGTGGTGTGCGATCGGCTGGAAGACGCGGCGCTGGGCAAGTGGAAGAACCTGGCCAAGCACCGGCTGGCCGACTTCTGGCAGCCCGAGGAGCTGTTCGAGAAGTTGGAACGACACGCGGACCGGGTCGAGGCGGTGGTGCACATGGGCGCGATCTCGGCGACGACGGAGCCCGACGCCGACCTGATCCTGCGCACCAACTTCAGCCTGTCGCGCGACCTGTGGGACTGGTGCGCGCTGCGGGACGCGCGGCTGATCTACGCCTCGTCCGCCGCGACCTACGGCGACGGCGCGCAGGGGTTCGACGACGATGACGATCTTGAGAGCCTGTCGGCGCTGCGGCCGCTAAACGCCTATGGTTGGTCGAAATTTCTGTTCGATCAGTATGCGGTGCGGCAGGCGGACGAGGGCCATGCGCCCAGCCAGTGGGCGGGGCTGAAGTTCTTCAACGTCTATGGTCCCAACGAGGGTCACAAGGGCACGATGAAGTCGGTCGTGGCGCAGATCTGGCCCAGGGTGCGGGCCGGCGAGCCGGTGACCCTGTTCCGGTCGCACCACCCCGATTACGCCGACGGCGGCCAGATGCGCGACTTCGTCTTCGTCGACGACGTGGTGGACGTGATCGCCTGGATGCTGGAGACGCCGGAGGTGTCCGGCGTCTTCAACGCGGGATCGGGACGGGCGCGGTCTTTCCTGGATCTGGCCCATGCGACGTTCGCGGCGGCGGGGGTGACGCCGGCGGTCGAGTACGTCGACACGCCAGAGAGCATCCGCGACAAATACCAGTACTTCACCGAGGCGCGCATGGACCGACTGCGCGAGGCCGGCTTTCCGGGGCAGTCCACGCCGCTGGAAGAGGGCGTGCGGCGCTATGTGCAGGACTTCCTCATGACGGCGGACCCCTACAGATGAAGGGGGCGCGGCTGACCTGGCGCCAGTGGGTCGGCTGGACCGGGTTCGCGGTCGTGTTCGTGCTGACGGCGGCGGCGCTGGTGTGGCGCGGGGACATCCTGCGCGCCGGGCTTGACCCGCAGGTGCCGTTCCAGACCTATGACCCGCCGCCGGCGCCGGATTATGCCGCGCGCGAGGCGTGGGCGCTGTGGGAGGCGAAGGCGCCGGGGGCCGGGGACGTGCCGGTCTTCTTCGTGCATTCGACGACCTATGACGGCGGCCCGCACTGGAACGCGCCGATCGGGGAGCGGAAGGCCGACGCCTATCTGGCGCGGGTGGTGCTGCCGAACCATGCGGGGCCGTTCGCCAAGGCGGGGCCGGTCAGCGCGCCGAGGTATCGGCAGGCCAGCCTCTACACCCGACTGACGCTGCGCGACGACGCGCGTGAGGCGCGGGCCTTTGCCTATCGCGACGTTGAGGCGGCGTTCGACGCCTGGCTGGCGCGGCACCCCGAGGGACCGATCGTGCTGGCCGGGATGGAGCAGGGGGCCGAGCTGATCGACCGGCTGGTCAAGGCGCGGGTGGCCGCTGACCCCGCGCTGAGCCGACGCTTGGTCGCGGTCTACATGGTCGATGCGGTGATCGCGGCCGAGGACGTCCCTGAGGCCGTGCCGGCCTGCACACGGCCGGATCAGGCGGGGTGCCAGGTGGCGTTCTCGGCCATCGGAGAGGACGGGGAGGCGGGGCGGCGCAGGCTGCGGCGGGCGTTGGTGTGGGACCAGGCGGGGCGGCTGGTCGATCTGGACGGCCGGGCGGCCCTGTGCGTCAATCCGATCACGGGCGTGCGCGACGGCGGGCCGACGCAGGTGCGCGATCACGCCGGGGCGACCAACGCCACGGGCCTGGAATGGGAGGCGCATCCGGCCTTGCAGGGCGGGCTGATCACGGCGGAATGCCGCGAGGGGGTGTTGCGGCACACCAAGGCGCGGGGGGAGTCGTTCCGGCGCGGCGGATCGTGGGCGGATCGGAGAAAGGCGATGCCGTACAATCTGTTCTATGGCGATCTTGAACGCGATGTGCAGGCGCGGATCGCGGCGTGGCGGGCTCAGTCGGATGTTCTGCCGTCGCGCCAGTCGAACAACGCCTCGAGCACCTGAACCGCGCGACCGCGCGGGCTGTCCAGCTTCGGATCGCGGTTGAGGATCAGGCGGGCGTCGTCGGCGGCGGCGCGCAAGAGGTCCCGGTGGCGGATCGGGTCGGCGAAGCGATAGGCCGGGAAGCCGGACTGGCGAAGGCCGATCGGATCCCCGCCTCCGCGCAGGCGGAAGTCGGCTTCGGCGATCTCGAAGCCGTCTTCGGTGTTGCGAAGAATCTCCAGTCTTTCCCGAGCGGTCTCGCCCAAACCTTGTTCACCGCTTCCGTATAGCAGGATGCAGGAACTGGCCTTGGCGCCGCGCCCGACGCGGCCGCGCAGCTGGTGCAGCTGGGCGAGGCCGAAGCGGTCGGCGCGCTCGATGACCATGATCGAGGCGTTGGGCACGTCCACCCCGACCTCGACCACCGTGGTGGCGACCAGCACGGGCAGAGACCCGGCGGCGAAGCGGCGCATGACGTCCTCGCGCTCGGCGCCGGCCATCTGGCCGTGGGCGAGGCCGACTTCGAGACCCAGACGTTTCGACAGGTCGGCGGCGCGGGCCTCGGCCGCCGCGAGGTCGCCGGTTTCGGACTCCGCGACCAACGGGCAGATCCAGTAGGCTTGGGCGCCTTCGGCGACGGCGCGGCCGAGACGCGCGGCGACCTCGTCCAGACGCTCGACCGGCAGGACGGCCGTGGTGACCGGGGTGCGGCCCGGCGGCTTCTCGTCGAGGCGGGAGACCTCCAGATCGCCGAACTGGGTCAGTTCGAGCGTGCGCGGAATGGGCGTGGCCGACATGGTCAGCATGTGCACGCCCTCGCCCTTGGCCTGGAGCCGGGCGCGCTGTTCGACGCCGAAGCGGTGCTGCTCGTCCACGACGACGAGGCCGAGGCGGTGGAAGGCGACGGCGTCCTGGAACAGGGCATGGGTGCCGATGGCGACGTGGGCGGACCCGTCGGCCAAGGCGGACAGCGCCGCGCGACGCTGACCGACCGTGTCGCGGCCCGTGAGCAGCAGGGCGGTCAGGCCGGCGGCGTCCAGCAGGGGCTGGAGCCGCTCGTGGTGCTGACGCGCCAGGATTTCGGTGGGGGCCATCAGGGCCGACTGGAAGCCGGAGGCGGCGGCGTCGGCCATGACGAGGGCGGCGACGGCCGTCTTGCCCGAGCCGACGTCGCCCTGGAGCAGGCGGGCCATGCGCGTGCCGGAGCCGAGGTCGGCGCGGATCTCGGCCACGGCGCGGGCCTGGGCGCCGGTCAGGCGGAAGGGCAGGGCCGTCTGAAGGGCGTCGGACGCGGGGCCGGGGGCGATGACCGGGGCGGGATGGGCCTGACGCGCGGCGCGGCGGCGTGCGAGGGCCAACTGATGCGCCAGCAGTTCGTCATAGGCGAGTCTTTGCCGGGCGGGGGCGTCGGGTTCGAGTTCGGGCAGGGAGGTCGGCGCGTGCAGGGCCTCGATCGCCTGCCGCCAGCCGGTCCACCGGTTGCGGGCCAGCCAGGCGGGATCCTGCCACTCCGGCAGGTCGGCGGCGGTGGTCAGGGCCTGGCGCACCAGCTTGCGCACCTGGCGCGAAGTCAGGCCCTGCGTGGCCGGATAGACGGGTTCGGCGGGGGCGGGCTGGTCGTCGCCGTCGAGGCGGAAGACGTCGGGATGGACGATCTGGACCTCGCCGTTGAAGCGCTCGACCTTGCCGGAGACGAGGCGGGTCTCGTTGCGGGGCAGGAGGCGATCGATCTGCTGCGGCGACCCGCCGAACCAGACCAGATGGACGAAGCCGGTGTCGTCCGAGGCCCGCACCTTGAGCGGGACGCCAGGCTTGCCGGGCGCGATCATGCGGTCGACGACGACGGTGAAGACGCCGACCTGATCCTCGACCGCGTCCGCGGCCGTCATGGGGCGGCGCAGGATCAGGCCGGTGGGCGACAGGAAGACGAGGTCGCGGACCAGCGGCCCGGCGACCTTCTGCACCAGGGGCAGCACCTTCTGGCCCACGCCCTTGAGGGTGGAGACCTCGGCAAACAGGGGGAACAGAATCTCCGGCCGCATCCTTGTGAGCATAGGGCCGGGCCGCGGGTGGCGAAATCGGGCCGGGGCGTCTATCTGGACGCTTCAATCAGATCAGAGAGACCGGGCAAGAATTCTTGTGACCGAACACGTCGTGCATTCCGAATCCGCGCCTTCCGAGCGCCTGCGGCGGCTGACGTTCCGCGCGTGGCGCCGGGGCTTCCGCGAGGCCGATCTGGTGCTGGGGCCATTCGTGGAGCGGGTCGGGCCGGAGCTGTCGGACGCGGAGCTGACGGCGTTCGAGGCCCTGCTGGACGTGGATGACGACCATCGCATCTATGCCTGGATCATCGGCGGGGCCGAGACGCCGGCGCAGCATGAGACGCCGCTGATGGCGCGGTTGCGGACCTTCATGCGCGACCATGTGTCGGCCGCGGTCGCGCAGGGGGCCGGCTGATGGACGGGTCCACGCTGAACGCGGGCGAGGCGGAGATCGGCGGCGCGCCGGAGGGGCTGGACGCCCTGGTGGTCGCAGACGCGCTGAGAGAAGAGGGCGGGATCGCCCTGTTCGTGGCGCGCGATCTTTCGCGAGCGACGCAGTTCGCGCAGGCGTTTTCTTTCTTCGCCCCGGACGTGGAGGCGCTGACGTTCCCGGCGTGGGACGTGCTGCCGTACGACCGACTGAGCCCGACGGCCGCCGTGTCGGCCGAGCGGATGGCGGCGCTGAGCCGGCTGGGGCGGCGCGATCCGAAGGATCGGACGCCGCTGCTGGTCGTGACGACGATCTCGGCGGCGACGCAGCGCGTGCCGGCGAGGAGCCTGACGCAGGACGCGGCCTTCGAGGCGGCGGTCGGCGACGAGGTCGATCTGGCCGAGCTGGAGCGGCATTTCGCGGCCAACGGCTATGTGCGGGCGTCCACCGTGTCTGAGCGCGGCGAGTTCGCGGTGCGCGGGGGCGTGGTGGACGTGTTCCCGCCGGGTTTCGAGGAGCCGGTGCGGCTGGACCTGTTCGGATCCGAGCTGGAGCAGATCCGCACGTTCGATCCGGAAACGCAGCGGTCGACCGGCAAACGCGAGAGCCTGACCTTGGCGCCGGTGTCGGAGGCGCTGCTGACGCCGGAGAGCATTTCGCGGTTCCGGACGGGCTGGCTGAACCTGTTCGGGGCCGCGGGCGACGACATGATGTACGCCGCCGTCAGCGAGGGCGCGAGGCGGCAGGGGCTGGAGCACTGGCTGCCGCTGCTGCACGAGCGGCTGGACACCCTGTTCGACCATTTGCCGGACGGGGCGCCGGTGTTCCTCGACCCGCAGGTCGAGGCCGCGCGGGCGGAGCGCTGGTCGCTGATCGCCGACGCACATGACGCGCGCAAGGCGTCGAAGGACGGGCCGTCGAAGTCGTCGGGCGCGTGGCGCGTGCTGCCGCCGGAGCGTCTGTATCTGCCCGAGAGCGACTGGAACGCCGCGCTGGCCGGGCGGAAGGTGCGACGCCTGTCGCCGTTCGCGGGGCAGGGCGTGGACGCCGGCGGGAGGCTGGGCCGGACCTTTGCGGCGGAGCGGGCGCAGGACAGCGTCAACCTGTTCGAGGCGGTGGCCGAGCACGTGAAGACGCTGAGGGTCGAAGGGCGCAAGGTGATCTTCGCCAGCTGGACCGAGGGCAGTTCCGAGCGTCTGGCGGCCATGCTGGGCGACCACGGGGTTCAGCCGGTCGTGGCGGTGCGCGACTGGGCCGACGTGGGCAAGGCGTCCAAGGAGATGATCCTGCGCGCCGTGGTGCCGATCGACCACGGCTTCGTCGCGCCGGGCTTTGCCGTCATCAGCGAGACCGACATCCTGGGCGACCGGCTGGCCCGACCGCGGCGCAAGCGCCGGGCGGCGAACTTCCTGGCGGAGGCGTCGGCGCTGACGGCCGGCGATCTGGTCGTGCACCTGGATCACGGCATCGGCCGCTATGAGGGCCTGAAGACGCTGGAGATCCAGGAGGCGCCGCACGACTGCCTGGAGCTGCTCTATGCCGGCGAGAGCAAACTCTATCTGCCCGTTGAAAACATAGATCTTCTGACCCGGTACGGCTCGGACGGGGAGGGCGTGCAGCTGGACCGGCTTGGCGGGGCGGGCTGGCAGGCGCGCAAGGCCAAGGCCAAGGCGCGCCTGCGCGAGATGGCCGAGGGCCTGATCGCGCTGGCGGCCAAGCGGGCCCTGAAGACGTCCGACGCCGTCACGCCGCCGCACGGGCTGTTCGACGAGTTCTGCGCGCGCTTCCCGTACGAGGAGACCGACGACCAGCTGAACGCGGTCGGCGACGTGCTGGAGGACCTGGGCAAGGGCATGCCGATGGACCGCCTGGTCTGCGGCGACGTGGGCTTCGGCAAGACCGAGGTGGCCCTGCGGGCGGCCTTCGTGGTGGCGCTGTCGGGCATGCAGGTGGCGGTGGTCTGCCCGACCACGCTGCTGGCGCGGCAGCACTTCAAGACCTTCAGCGAGCGGTTCGCCGGCTGGCCGGTGAAGGTGCGGCACCTGTCGCGGATGGTGACGGCGAAGGAGGCGGCGGAGACGCGCGCGGGGCTGAAGGACGGCTCGGTCGAGATCGTGGTCGGCACCCATGCGGTGCTGAGCGACCAGGTCGGGTTCAAGAACCTTGGGCTCGTGATCGTCGACGAGGAGCAGCACTTCGGCGTGAAGCACAAGGAAAAGCTGAAGGCTCTGCGCGCCGACGTGCACCTGCTGACGCTGACCGCCACGCCGATCCCGCGCACGCTGCAGATGGCGCTGTCGGGGCTGCGCGAGATGTCGATCATCGCCACGCCGCCGGTCGATCGCCTGGCGGTGCGCACCTATGTGACGCCGCAGGACCCGGTGCTGATCCGCGAGGCCCTCCTGCGCGAGAAGTACCGCGGCGGTCAGGCCTTCTACGTCGTGCCGCGCCTGAAGGATCTGGAGAACGTCGAGCGGTTCCTGCGCGAGCAGGCGCCGGAGGTGACCTTCACCGTCGGCCACGGCCAGATGAGCCCGACTCAGCTGGAGGACGTGATGAGCGCCTTCTACGACGGGCGCTACGACGTTCTGGTTTCTACCACGATCGTGGAGAGCGGCATCGACATCCCGACGGCCAACACCCTTATCGTGCACCGGGCGGACATGTTCGGTCTGGCCCAGCTGCACCAGATCCGGGGCCGGATCGGGCGGGCCAAGGCGCGCGCCTTCGCCTATCTGACCACCGATCCGAACAAGCCGCTGAGCCTGTCGGCTGAGCGGCGGCTGCAGGTGCTGCAGTCGCTGGACAACCTGGGCGCAGGCTTCCAGCTGGCCAGCCACGATCTGGACCAGCGCGGCGGGGGCAACCTGCTGGGCGACGAGCAGTCGGGCCACATCCGAGAGGTTGGGGTCGAGCTGTACCAGCAGATGCTGGAGGACGCGGTCGCCAGCCTGCGCGAGGCGGGGGGCGAGGTTCAGGACCGCGGCTGGTCTCCGACCATCAACACGGGCGCCGCGGTATTGATTCCCGAGGAGTACGTGCCGGACCTGAACGTGCGTCTGAGCCTGTACCGCCGCCTGTCGGACGCCGAGAAGGGCGAAGACAGGGAGGCGATCGCGGCGGAGCTGATCGACCGGTTCGGGCCGCTGCCGGACGAGGCGAAGCAGCTGCTGCGCATCGTCGGCATCAAGTCCAACTGTCGCGAGGCCTGCATCGAGCGGATCGACGTGGGGCCGAAGGGGGCGGTGCTGACGCTGAGGGACAACCGGTTCCCGAACCCGGCGGGGCTGGTCGGTCTGATCCAGAAGAACCACGCCAGCTGGAAGCTGCGGCCGGATCAGAAGGTCGTGGTCAAGGGCGACTGGCCGGACGCCGACGAGCGGCTGAAGGCGGCGGAGCGCGTGACGGCCGATCTGGCGCGGGTGGCGAAGGCGGGCTGAGAATCCTTCTCCCCTTGCGGGAGAAGGTGGCAGGCGAAGCCTGACGGATGAGGGGTGGACGAGGTCGTATACGACCGAGGACGTCGCTTTCCTCGGCCCAACGCCTCCGCGTCGTGCCTCGACCCCTCATCCGACCTCGCTCCGCGAGGCCACCTTCTCCCGCAAGGGGAGAAGGGAAACGCACACGGCCGTCAGTTCATCGTCACCGCCGCCGCGTCCCGCGACGCGCGTTCCAGCAGGGAGCCGGGCGCCTCGCCGGACGTGCGCTGGGCGACGCCGACGTCGAAGGCGACGGTGAAGGGCCGGGCGCCCGGGCCCGCGTCGAAGGCGGTGCAGCCCAGCACCGCGGCGATCCGCTCGGCGACCAGCCGCGCCTCGGCCGCGTCGGTCGCGGGCAGGGCGAGGGCGAAGACCTCGTCCGACAGCCGGGCGGCGGTGTCCTCGACGCGGATCAGGCGGGAGACCATGGCCCCCACCTGAGGCAGGGCGCGATCCAGCCAGCCGCCTTGGCGTGCGGCCTTCAGCTCGTCGCTGGGCGCGACGCGCAGGATGCAGACCGACAGGGGGCGGCGCCGGGCGTCGGAGGCCTCGATCACGCGCGCCAGATGGGCGGCGAACAGGTCGTCGGTGAACAGGCCGGTCGAGGGGTCGGTCAGGCCGGAGCCGCGCGTCGCCTCCAGCGCCCGCCGCACGGCCTGATGCTCGCGGTAGGTGCGGGCCAGGGCGACGATGCGGGCGGCGGTTTCGGGCTCCGGCACCGTGGCCTCGGCGACGTCGGCGAAGCCCCGGCCGTAGAGGTCGGCGAGGTCGGCCGGGTCCTCGCCGGACTGGTACAGGATCACCGGAATCTGCTGCAAACGGGTGTTGCGGCGCATGCCGGCGGCGATGGACTGGGCGGGCGCGCGGTCCGGGCCGCTCCACAGCACGGCGGCGTCGAAGGCCCGCTCGTGCAGATAGTCGAAGGCGGTGTAGGGCGTGGGGGCCGCCACCACCTCGCAGCCGTGGTCGGCGAGGACGTTGGACAGGGCCAGGACGCGGTGATCCGGCGGGCCGGCGGCGAGGATGCGCAGGGCCGAGGCGTCCGGCTCGGCGGGCCGCAGCCGCACGCCGCGGGCGCCGAAGGTGGCGGCGCGCAGGGCGATCTCCTCCTCGGCCACGGCGCCGCGCATCAGGTTCTCGAGCCGCAGCCGAACCTGGGCGGGGTGACCGGCGCCGGACATGACCAGGTCGAAGGCGTCGCGGTCCGACGCGTCCGAGGCGGCGACGGCCAGGACGGGCAGGGCGCGGGGGCGGGCCGCCTGCTTGAGGGCGCGGCTCCAGTCGGCGGCGTCGGGCAGGCGGGCGTCGATCAGCAGGGCCTCGACCGGCAGGTCGCCCAAGACCGACAGGGCGGCGCCGAGGCCGCGCGCGGTGACGGTGCGCCAGCCGACCACGTCCAGGCCCTGGCACAGGGGGCCGACGACCGAATCCTCGGCCGCCAGAACCAGAATGCGCGGTTCCGCCCTCACGCGACGTGTTTTCCCCGGGAGCCCACCAAAGCGGGCGGACCATAGACGGGGGGCCGCACGCGCCGCAACGGCGCATTCGCCGGGCGGGCGAAATCGCGGCCGGGATTTCCGCCCGTGAAATAATCCGTTACCTTCCGCCGCTCCGTGGGCCGAGGAACGCCGATTTGCGACAGGACGACGTCAGGACGCCGATGTGGTGGGTCAGGCTGTCCGGACGGGCGTTCGCCCGCAGCTGGGGCCGGGACGTCATGCTGTACACCGGCGGGGTGTCGTTCTTCGCCCTGCTGGCCGTGTTCCCCGCGATCGCCATTCTGATCGGCCTGTACAAGGTGGGCCTGTCGATCAGCGAAGTGAGCGCGCAGGCGGCGGCCCTGGCCGACCTGTTGCCCGCCGCCGCGCGGTCCATTTTCCTGACCGAGATCGAGCGGTTGGCGCAGACGTCGGCGCGGGCCGTGTCGGCCCAGTCGGCCTTCGCCCTGATCGTCGGCGCCTATGCGGCGCATCGGGGATTCAAGGCGTTGCTGGCCGGACTTAACCTGATCCACGACGAGCAGGAGCCGCATGGGTTCCTGAAGTTCAACCTGTTGGCCTTCTTCGTGGCCCTGTTCGCCTTCGCCCTGTTCACCGTGGTGTCGGGCGCGGTGGTGACCGCGCGGCTGATGTCGCACACGTCGGGCGGCCAGACGGGCGGAGGCCTGCCGTTCGACGGCCTGCTGCCGGCGCTGGGACTCGCGGTGGGGCTGACGCTGCTCTACCGCTACGCCATGAGCCACCGGACGCGGGTGGCCTGGGCCCCTGCCATCATCGGCGGGACCATCGCCACGGTGCTGTCGATGGTCAGCTCCTGGCTTTGCGCCATCTATGTGGAGCAGATCGCCCCGTTGGGCGCGACCTACGGCTCGGTCGGCGCCATCGTGGTGCTGCTGATCTGGCTGTCGTGGAACGTGAACGCCATCTTCTATGGCGGGGCCTTCGCCACGGAGATGGAGATCGCCGACCGGGCGCGCGGGGCGCCGAGCTTCGACGACGAGGCCGTGGCGGCCGAGGCCGCGACCGCTCAGGTCGTCAGCCTGGCCGCGCGCCGGTCACGACGCGGAAGCTGAGGACGCCGTCCGCCTCGTCCACCGACGCCAGCGCGTGCGGGCCTGAACCGATCAGGTGGGGCACGTCTATGCGGGCGAGCGGATCGTCGGCCAAGAGGGTCACGGTGGATCCCGGCGCGGCGCTTTCAAGGGCCTTCTGAAGTTTGAGAGACGGCACCGGGCAGCGGTGGCCGCGCGCGTCGACGACGATCTCCGTCATGCTGCGGCTCTGTCCAGGAGGAGGTCGAGCGCCTGAAGTAGGGCGGCGTGGCGGACGCCGTCGCGGCCGAGATCGCCGAACCGGCATTCGCGGTCGATCAGGCCGGCGGGACCGAGGGCCGCGAACCAGACCAGACCGACGGGCTTTTCGACCGTGCCGCCGCCGGGGCCGGCCACGCCCGTGATCGCGACGGTCAAGGCCACGCCGGCCGCGTCGGCGGCGCCGGCGGCCATGGCGCGGGCGACTTGCCGGGAAACGGCGCCGTGCGAGTCGATCTCCGCCTGCGGCACGCCCAGCATCCGCACCTTGGCGGCGTTGGAATAGGTGACGAAGCCGCGATCCACGACGTCCGACGAGCCGGCGACCGCGGTCAGGGCCGCGGCGACCAGGCCGCCGGTGCAGCTTTCGGCCGTGGCGAGGGTCAGGCCGCGCGCGCGGGCGGCCGCGAGGACGGCGTCGGCACGGTCGAGAACGTCGCGGTCGAACATCGGGCTTTCCAAGCGCGGGGCGAGTCGTCTTAACCTGCACCGGACAGGGGCCGCGCGTCGACCGCGCGCCCGAGCGATCCCGCAGGAGACTTCATGAGCGCAGCCGACGTTCCCGCCGGAACCGCCCCCACGGGCGACCGGCTGACGCCCGTCCTGTTCGCCCTGGCCATCTTCACCTCGGCGTCGCTGGTGTTCGTGGTCCAGCCGATGGTGACCAAGCTGGTCCTGCCGATGCTGGGCGGATCGCCCCAGGTCTGGAACACGGCCATGGTCTTCTTCCAGGCCGCGCTGCTGGCCGGATACGGCTATGCCCACCTGCTGCAGCGGATCGGCTCGTTGCGCACGCAGGTGCTGGTGCATCTGGGGCTGCTTCTGGCGGCGGCGCTGTTCCTGCCGCTGAGCGTCAGCGGGGTGCTGGGGGATCCGGATCCGTCCGCGCCGATCCTTTGGCTGCTGGGCACGCTGACGCTGTCGATCGGCGCGCCGTTCGCCGTGCTGTCGGCCACGGCCCCGCTGCTGCAGGCCTGGTACGCGCGGGTGCGGGCGGACCACGCCGACGGCAAGAACCCCTACGTTCTTTACGCCGCCTCGAACCTGGGCAGCTTCCTGGCCCTGCTGAGCTATCCCGTCCTGATCGAGCCGCTGGCGACGCTGTCGGGCCAGCGGTGGGGCTGGACGGGCGGCTATGCCGTGTTCGTCGTTCTGATCGTGGTCATGGCGCTGACGGTGTGGCGTAGGCGTGTGGCCGAGGCCGCGCCCGCGGCGCTGGAGCGCAGCGCGCCGATGTCGTGGCAGGACCGGCTGATCCTGATCGGCCTGGCCGCCGCGCCGTCCAGCCTGATGCTGGGGGTGACGGCGCACCTGTCGACCGACGTGGCGTCGGCGCCCTTCCTCTGGGTGATCCCGCTGGCGCTGTACCTGCTGACATTCGTCATCGCGTTTCAGGCCAGGCCCTGGATTCCGCTGCCGATCACCCTGGTGATCCAGGCGGCGGTGGGCGGCGTGGCGGTCAGCTTGGCGGCGTTCCGCAGCGACCAGTGGCTGGTGCTGTTCGGGATCAGCATTCTGGGCTTCTTCTTCACGACCTTGATGTGCCACCAGCTGCTGGCGGCGCGGCGGCCGGCGCCCGACCGGCTGACGGAATTCTATCTGCTGATGTCGCTGGGCGGTGTGGTGGGCGGCGCCTTCACGGCCCTGCTGGCGCCGGTGATCTTCGACGACGTCTGGGAGTATCCGCTGATGCTGGTGCTCGTCGGCCTGGCGCGGCCGTGGGGCAGCGGGTGGCGGCTGGGGTACCGGGAGGCGTATTTCCTGCTGGCCGGACTGGTGATCGCGGCCATGCCGCCGGCGGTGCACGCGGTGGTCCACGCCAACGAGATGCTGTGGCCCCTGTTCCAGGATCCGGTCGTGTTCCGCCAGATCACGGTCATCCTGCTGGGCGCGGCGGCGATCTGCGCCTTTCTGGTGCGGGACAACGCCCTGTCGTTCACGGCCCTGCTGGCGGCGATGACCCTGTCGGCGCAGTGGGTGAACAAGGGCTATGACGCCACCTACAGCGAGCGCAGCTTCTTCGGCGTCATGCGCATCTCGAACGTGCCGGACGAGCGGCTGGGCGGCGACGTGCATGTGATGATGCACGGCACGACCCTGCACGGCGCGCAGGCGCGCGATCCGCAGTACGCCTGCTCGCCGACCCTCTACTACGCCCCGTCCACGCCGATCGGACAGGCGGCGGTGATGGTCCAGAACCGCGGTCCGGCGGTGAACATCGGGGTCGTGGGGCAGGGCTCGGGGGCCATGGCGGCCTACAAGCGCGCGGGCGACGCGCTGACCTTCTTCGAGATCGATCCCATGGTCGACCGCCTGTCGCGCGATCCGAACTGGTTCACCTACATCAACGGCTGCGCCGACGGCCCGGTGCGGACGGTGCTGGGCGACGCGCGGCTGACGCTGGAGGACGAGCCGGCCGGGTCGTACGACCTGCTGATCATCGACGCCTTCTCGTCCGACGCCGTGCCGACCCACCTGCTGACGCAGGAGGCGATCGCGGGATACCTGAAGCTGGTGAAGCCCGACGGGATCGTGGTTCTGCACCTGTCGAACCGGAACCTGGACATCACCCTGCCGGCGGTCGCGGCGGCGCGGGCGCTGCGGGTGCCGGAGCGACACCAGATCTTCATCGAACGGGCCGAGCTGCCGGACATGGCCGAGGCCTCGACCGAGGCGCTGATCCTGTCGCCGACGGAGGCGGGGATGGTGGACTTCGACGCCGATCCGCGCTGGCGGCGGCTGGCGCCGACCGAGGTGCGGCCGTGGACCGACGACTACGTCAATCTGTTCGGATCGCTGGTCCGGGCGAACTTCTAGAGCCGTGGTCCTTTACCAAGGGCAAGGGCATCACAACGAGCACAACGAGGCCACAACGGACACGACGGTACCGAGCGCGACTTGCCGCAGGCATTCCGTCGTCTTCGACGCCATGGCGCTGCGCGCGGCCCGCGCCCCAGCCCCGTCGTGTCCGTTGTGGCTTTCTCTTCGTTGTGCCCGTTGTGAAGAACCAGCCAATTCGAACACGCCGCCGCATCCAGCCCGACCGGCGCCCGCAAGGTTCAACGAAAACTCCGAAAGGTCAGTCCGGCAGCTCCAGGGTGGCCGTCGCCATGGCGGCCAGGCCTTCCTCGCGGCCGGTGAAGCCCAGGCCCTCGGTGGTCGTGGCCTTCACGCTGACGGCGTGAAGGGGCAGGTCCAGGATCGCGGCGATGCGCTCGCGCATGGTTTGGCGGTGCGGCTTCACCTTGGGCCGCTCGCAGATCAGGGTGACGTCGCAGTGCACGATGCGGCCGCCGCGCGCCTCGGCCAGATCGCGGGCGTGCGCCAGGAAGGCGTCGGAAGCGGCGCCCTTCCAGCGCGGATCGGACGGCGGGAAGTGGTCGCCGATGTCGCCCTCGGCCAAGGCCCCCAGAATTGCGTCCGTCAGGGCGTGCAGGCCGGCGTCCGCGTCGGAATGGCCGATCAGCGACCGGTCGTGCGGGATCTCGACGCCGCACAGCCAGACGGCGCCGCCGGGACCCCAGCGGTGGACGTCGTAGCCATGCCCGACGCGGGTGACGCGCCGCTCCGTCGATGCGAGCAGGGCCTCGGCCATGGCGAAATCCTCCGGATGGGTCAGCTTCATCAGGCGCGCGTCGCCCGGCACGTGGGCGACGGTCAGGCCGGCGCGGCGCAGGGCCTGGGTCTCGTCGGTCGGCGGGGTCGGGTCCGGCCAGGCGTCGAGCGCGGCAGTCAGGGCGCCCAGCCGCGCGGCCTGGGGCGTCTGGATGCGGAGCAGGCCGTCGCGGATGACCGTCTCGCCGATGCGGCCCTCGTCGTCGCGGCGCAGACTGTCGGCGACCGGCAGGACCGGAGCGGCGGCGTCCGCCGTCTGAAGAGTCGTCAGCAGGGCGTCGATCACGGCGCGGGACAGCAGCGGTCGCGCGGCGTCGTGGATCAAAACAGGTCGATCGGCGGGCTGGTCGTCCAGCGCGGCCAGGCCGGCGCGGACCGAAGCCGCACGGTCGGCCCCGCCCGGAACGGCGATCCAGCCCGAGAGGCCGGCGAGGGCGCGATCGGCTTCGTCGCGGGAGTCCGCCGGGATGCAGACCACGACCGGATCGGCGCCGGCGTCCAGCAGGGCCTGAACGGAGCGGCGGACGACGGGCAATCCGCCCAGCAGCCGCCATTGCTTGGCGCCGCCGGCACGGCTCCCGGACCCGGCGGCGACGACGACGGCGGAGAAGGTCATGGCCCGCTTCTAGTCGGCGGTGGCGAAGCTGGCGAGGGGCGTTGCGCGACGACGACGTCCGACGCAGCATGGATCGGCATGAGGGGGAATCCATGACGCAGACCATTCTCGCGCCTGTGATGGCGCTGGTCCTCTGGTCGCTGGTGATGTGGGCGTGGCTCTACGTCACGCGCATTCCGGCCATGAGGAAAGCTCGGATCAAGCTGGATCCCGACGTGCCGTCGGGCACGCTGACCCAGTCGCTGCCGCCGCAGGTGCGGTGGAAGGCGGACAACTACAACCACCTGATGGAGCAGCCGACGCTCTTCTACGCCACCGCCCTGGCGCTCGCCGTCGCGGGGTCGGGAGGAGGGCTGAACCTCCAGCTCGCTTGGGCCTACGTTGGGCTCAGGATCGCCCACAGCCTGGTGCAGGCTTTGATCAACGTCATTCTGCTGCGCTGGGCGCTGTTCATGGCGTCGAGCCTTGTGCTGGTGGTTCTGGCGGTCCGCGCGGCGATGCGGGTGTTCTGAACCGGCCGGACGCCTTATGAGGCGCCGTGTGGAAACCCGGACCCTTCAGATCGGCGACGTGACGGTGCCCGGCCGGGTGCTGACCGCCCCCATGACCGGCATCACGGACCTGCCCTTCCGCCGGCTGGCCAGCCGGCTGGGCGCGCCCTACGTGGCGACGGAGATGGTCGCCTCGGCCGAGCTGGCGCGCGGACGGCCCGACGTGGTCCGGCGCGCGGCGGTGGGCGAGGGCCTGCCGCTGACGGTGATCCAGCTGGTGGGCCGCGACCCCGTGACGATGGGCGAGGGCGCGCGCATGGCCGAACAGGCGGGCGCCGACCTGATCGACCTGAACTTCGGCTGCCCCGCCAAGGAGGTGACGGGCGCCGCGGCCGGATCGGCCCTGATGCGCCAGCCCGAACTGGCCGCGCGGATCATCGATTCGGTGGTGCGCGCCACCTCGCGGCCCGTGACGGTGAAGATGCGGCTGGGCTGGGACGACCACGACCGCAACGCGCCCGCCATCGCCGCGCGCGCCCGGGACCTGGGCGTCAAGGCGATCACGGTGCATGGCCGGACGCGATGCCAGTTCTACACCGGCGAGGCCGACTGGGACGCGGTGGCCGAGGTGAAGGCGGCGGTCGACGTGCCGGTGATCGTGAACGGCGACGTCCGGACGACGGACGACGCCCGCGAGGCCTTGCGGCGCTCGGGCGCCGACGGGGTGATGCTGGGGCGCGGCGTCTATGGCCGCCCGTGGATCGCCGCGGAAATGCAGACGGCGCTGGACGGCGGCGTCGTAGAGGCGGAGCCGGACGCCGTGGCCCGACACGCGCTGGTGGTCGAGCACCTGCACGCCGTGCTGGACTTCTACGGCGAGGGCTTGGGCCTGCGCATGTTTCGAAAGCATCTGGGCTGGTACGTCGAACAGGCCCCGCGGCCGGAGAATCCGCTGGACCGGCGCGCGGCCAAGGCGCGGTTGTGCCGGCTGGAAAGCGTGGCCGAGGTCGATGAGGCCCTGGCGGTGTTGTGGGATCTTAAGTGACGCCGTTCGGCAACTGATCTGTTGATTTCAGGCAACAGGTGGGGAAGAGTGCCGTCCCGCATGAGTTCGCCATCGACGCCCACGGACGGTCGGACCTCGCCCTCTCCCGAGGCGGCGAAGGGCTGGTCGCTGGGCGATCTCGCCGGCATGGGCGGCGGTCGGCCGCTGTTCGCCGTCGGCTATGTGGCGGCCTTCCTGGTCGTGGGCGGGGCCATCTGGGTGGTCGCGACGGCGCCGAACGCGCCGGGTCTGGACGGCGGAAGGGCCTCAACCAGCCAAGCGGTGCTGATCGCCCTGTTGCTGAACCTGATCCTGATCGCGGCGCTCGGCGCGGCTGTGGGGCGGCAGATGCTGGCGTTGATCCGCGACCGGTCGCGTGCTGGCGCAAAACTGCACCTGAGGTTCGCCACCCTGTTCTCGCTCGTGGCTGTGGCTCCGGCGGTGCTGATCGCTGTCGTCTTCGGCGTTCTGGTCAATCGCGGCGTGGATCGCTGGTTCAGCGACAATGTCGAGACCGCCGTCGACAACGGCGCGGAGATCGCCAAGGCCTATCTCCGAGACGTCGGCGCGACGTTGGAATCCGACCTGGCCACCATGACCAACGAGCTGACCGCTCCCGAGGCCATGGCGAGCTTTCGTGAAGACCGCATCTGGTTCTCGGCGCTGCTGGCCCAGACGGCGGACATCTTCGGCTATCCCGCGCTTTACATTCTGGACGGCGACGGCCGCGTGCTGGCGCGCGGCGAGCTGCCGGGCGCGCCACCCTATCGCGCCCCGCCGCGTTCCGATCTGGACCTGGCGGCGCAGGGGGAGGAAGCGCCCTCGGGCGTCACCGAGGCTCCCGATGCGGTGCGGGCACTGTATCCCCTGAGGGGCTACGGCGACGCCTATCTCTATGCGGTCAGGCCGCTCGAGCCGGGATTGATCGCACGCATGCGGACCAGCGAGCAGTCGATCGTGGCCTATCGCCAGGCGGAAGAAAGCCAGGCACGGCTCCAGTGGGCGTTCGCGCTGAGTTACCTTGAAAGCGCACTTCTGGTCCTCGTCGGGGCCATGGGATTGGGCATGGCGGCGGCCAGCGCCATCTCGGCGCCGATCGGGCGCCTGATCTCGGCCGCCGATCAGGTCGCCGCCGGAGACTTGTCGGCGCGGGTGGAGGAGCCGTCGGACGCCGACGACTTGGCGGCGCTTTCAAGTGCGTTCAACCGAATGACCGGCGACCTTGAGGCGCAGCAGACCGCTCTCCTGGCTGCCCGTGAGGAAGCGGTGGGCCGCAGCCGCTTCATCGAAACCGTGCTGTCGGGCGTCTCGGCCGGGGTCATCGGTCTGGACCGCAAGGGGCGCATCTCGGCGGTGAACGAGAGCGCGGTTTTGCTGCTGGGCATCGCCGAGACGGAACTGATCGGCATGACCTTGGCGGAAGTGTCGCCGGAGCTGAGCGACCTGCTCAAACGGGGCGAAGCGCACATCGAGGAGGACGTCGACGTCACCCGCGAGGGCGAGACGCGGCGCCTGCGCGTGCGGATCGAGAGCGGTCTGGGCGGCGAGATGGTGCTGACCTTCGACGACATCACGCGCCTGGTCACCGCCCAGAGGAACGCCGCCTGGCGCGACGTGGCCCGGCGGATCGCGCACGAGATCAAGAACCCCCTGACGCCGATCCAGCTGTCGGCCGAACGCCTGCGCCGCCGATATCGCAGCCGGGTCGAGGACGACGTCGAGACCTTCGACCGCTGCACCGAGACGATCATCCGCCAAGTGGGCGACATCGGGCGGATGGTGGACGAGTTCTCGTCTTTCGCGCGCATGCCGACGCCGCGCTTCACCGCCGAGAACCCGGCGGAACTGCTGCGCGAAGCCGTGTTCGCCCAACGGGTCGCCCAGCCCGAGGTGGCGGTGGACATGCCCAAGCCGCCGGCCAAGGTGGTCGCCCACTGGGACGGCCGCATGGTGGGCCAGGCGCTGACCAACATCCTGAAGAACGCCGGCGAGGCGGTGCTGGCGCGACGCGCGATCCAGGGCGACGGCGATCCGGTTGCCGCGGCCATCATCGCCCGGCTGGTCGTCGAGGATCACCAGGCCTGTTTCATCGTCGAGGACGACGGCGTCGGCCTGCCGGAAAAGGACCGCGATCGCCTGACCGAACCCTATGTGACCACGCGCGAGAAGGGCACCGGCCTGGGCCTCGCGATCGTGCGGCGCATCTGCGAGGACCACGGCGGCGAGCTGAAGCTGGGCGACGCCGAGACCCTGCGCGGGGCCCGGATGATCCTGGTGTTTCCCCTGAAACCGGGCGTGACCCGGACCCCTGTTCCTGCGAACGCGACGGCAAGCTAGCGAGGCGAGATGCGACCCACAGGCGCCGACATTCTGGTGGTGGACGACGAGGCGGACATCCGCGACCTGGTCGCCGGGCTGCTCGAGGACGAGGGGCATTCCGTCCGCGTCGCCTCCAACTCCGACGAGGCTTTGGCCGCGATCCGGGCCCGGCGGCCGTCTCTGGCCTTGCTGGACATCTGGATGCAGGGCGGCGGGCTGGACGGGCTGGAGCTGCTGGACGTCATCAAGGGTGTGGACGAGGACCTGCCGGTCGTCATGATCTCGGGCCACGGCAACATCGAGACGGCGGTCAGCGCGCTGAAGCGCGGCGCCTACGACTTCATCGAGAAGCCGTTCAAGTCGGACCGGCTGGTGGTGGTGATCCAGCGGGCGCTGGAGGCGGCGTCGCTGAAGCGGGAGAACCGGCGGCTGCGGGCCCAGGTGATGTCGCCGCCAGGGCTGATCGGGAAGTCGGCGGCGGCTCAGGCCCTGCGCTCGACCATCGCCAAGGTCGCGCCGGCCAACAGCCGGGTGCTGATCTCCGGCCCGCCGGGATCGGGCAAGGAGCTGGTGGCGCGTCAGATCCACGAGGCCAGCCCGCGGGCGCGGTGCGAATTCGTGGCCATCTCGGCGGCCGGGATGACGCCGGAACGCCTGGACGTCGAGCTGTTCGGCGAGGAGGGGGCCGACGGTCGCCCGCACCGCACCGGCACGTTCGAGCGCGCGCACGGCGGCACCCTGTATCTGGACGAGGTCGCGGACATGCCGCGCGAGAGCCAGAGCCGCATCCTGCGCGTGCTGGTCGAGCAGCGGTTCCGCCGCGTTGGCGGGGATCAGGACGTGCAGGTCGACGTGCGCGTCGTCTCGTCCACCAGCCGCGATCTGAAGGGCGAGATCGAGGCCGGCCGGTTCCGCGAGGATCTGTTCCACCGGCTGAACGTGGTGCCCGTGCGCGTGCCGCCGCTGTCGGAGCGGCGCGAGGACATCGCCGAACTGGTCGAGCATTTCGTGGAATCGATCTGCGCCGCCCAGGGGCTGGCGCGGCGGCGCATCGCGGAGGATGCGGTGGCGGTCATGCAGGTCAACGCCTGGCCGGGCAACGTGCGGCAGCTGAGGAACAACGTCGAACGCCTGCTGATCCTGGCCACGGGCGAGGCCGACCAGCCGATCACGGCGGACATGCTGCCCCAGGAGGGCGGCGGGTCGAACGGCGGCGGACTGGGCACCGACCGCATCATCGCCCTGCCGCTGCGCGAGGCGCGCGAGGTGTTCGAGCGGGAGTATCTGGCGGCGCAGATCATGCGCTTCGGCGGCAACATCAGCCGCACCGCGGGCTTCATCGGCATGGAGCGGTCGGCCCTGCACCGGAAGCTGAAGTCGCTGGGCGTATCGCCCTCGCGAGGCGGGGACGACGATCTGGACGACGCGGCGGAGGGCGAGGGCTGATGTCGCGCGTCGCCTACGTCAACGGCGTCTATCGCCCGCACCGTGACGCCGTGGTCCATGTGGAGGACCGGGGATACCAGTTCGCGGACGGGGTCTATGAGGTCTGGTCCGTGTTCGACGGCCGACTGGCCAATTTCGACGCGCACATGACCCGGCTGCACCGCAGCCTGGGCGAACTGAAAATCCGCATTCCCATGACGCGCGAGGCCCTGACCCAGGTGCTGCGCGAGACGGTGCGGCGCAACCGGGTGCGCGACGGACTGGTTTACATCCAGGTGACGCGCGGCACGGCGCGGCGGGATCACGTGTTTCCAGGCGAGACGACCGCGCCCAGCGTGGTGGTGACCGCCCGCCCCATGGACCTGCGCAAGGCCGACGCCGTGGCGAAGAAGGGCGTGGCGGTGATCACCCAGCCCGACATTCGCTGGGGGCGATGCGACATCAAGACGGTCGGCCTTTTGCCCAACGTGTTGGCCAAGCAGGCGGCGCGCGAGGCGGGCGCGGCGGAGGCGTGGATGATCGACGAGATGGGGCTGGTCACCGAGGGCGGCTCGACCAACGCCTGGATCGTCGACGAGCACGGCGTGCTGCGGACGCGGGACGTGCAGGCCAACATCCTGCGCGGCTGCACGCGGGCGGCCCTGCTGGACCTGGTGCGCGAGACGGGGATCAGTTTCGACGAGCGGGCCTTCACTGTTGAAGAGGCGAAAAAGGCCAAAGAGGCCTTCTACACCGCCGCCAGCGCCTGGGTGATGCCGGTGATCTCCGTCGATGGGGCAAAGGTGGGCGACGGCAAGCCGGGCGAGATCACCAAACGGCTGCGCCGGCTCTATCTTGATCGGGCACGCGACGAAGCCATCTAGGTTGCGGCCACCGGCGCGACGCCGCTAGGGTGCGCCCGCTGCCCGGCCGGACGGAAACAACAAGAACAGGGGCCAACCCGCCATGTCGCAAGACAAACGCCAGAACTTGCAGGACACCTTCCTCAACGCGGTCCGCAAGACCAAGACGCCGCTGACCATCTTTCTGGTCAACGGGGTCAAGCTGCAGGGCATCGTGACCTGGTTCGACAATTTCTGCGTGCTGCTGCGCCGGGACGGCCAGTCGCAGCTGGTCTACAAGCACGCCATCTCGACCATCATGCCGTCGGCGCCCGTGCAGCTGTACGAGCCCGACTCCGAAGAAGATTGACGCGCGAGCGTCAACCCTCGGGCTCGACCCGAGGGCCAGATCCAAAGCCAAGCTGTATTTTGGCGGCGGCGGTCGCCCGCCTGTGCGGCCATTCAATCCCCTAAAGCGTTGAACGTCTGATCCTCGGGTCAAGCCCGAGGATGACGGTAGAGAAAGGTGCGTCGCGTTTGGCGACACGTTCCATCGATCATGCCGTCCCGCTGATCCGGGCGGTCGTCGTCCACCCCGACCGGCGCGAGGGCGCGGACCGGGCCGCGGCCGAGCGTCTGGAGGAGGCCACAGGTCTGGCGCGCGCGCTGGACCTGGACGTGCGCGCCGAGGAGATCGTGCGCGTGCGCAAGCCCGTGCCCGCGACCCTGTTCGGATCAGGCAAGGTCGAGGAGCTGGCGGCGCTGGTGCGGGCGGCCGAGGCCGAGGCCGTGGTCGTCGACGACCAGCTGTCTCCGGTGCAGCAGCGCAATCTGGAGAAGGCCTGGGACGCCAAGGTCATCGACCGGACCGGGCTGATCCTGGAAATCTTCGGCCGGCGCGCCCGCACGCGCGAGGGCAAGCTGCAGGTCGAGCTGGCGCGGCTGGAGTACGAGCGCTCGCGGCTGGTGCGGACCTGGACCCACCTGGAGCGGCAGAGGGGCGGCACCGGCTCGACCGGCGGCCCCGGCGAGACGCAGATCGAAATCGACCGCCGGCTGATCGCCGACCGGATCGTCAAGCTGAAGGCCGAGCTGGAGGAGGTGCGGCGCACGCGCGGCCTGCAGCGCAAGCAGCGGGCCAAGGCCCCGCATCCGACGGTGGCGCTGGTCGGCTACACCAACGCCGGCAAGTCGACGCTGTTCAACCGGCTGACGGGGTCGGAGGTGCTGGCCAAGGATCTGCTGTTCGCCACGCTGGACACGACGCAGCGCACGCTGAAGCTGCCGCAGGGGCGGCCGGCGATCATCGCCGACACCGTGGGCTTCATCTCCGACCTGCCGCACGAACTGGTCGACAGCTTCCGCGCGACGCTGGAGGAGGTGGGCGAGGCCGACCTGATCCTGCACGTGCGGGACGTCGCGTCCGACGACACCGAGGCGCAGGCGAAGGACGTCGAGGCGGTGCTGAAGCAGATCCCGCCGGTCGAGGGCAAGGCGCGGCGCGTGCTGGAGGTCTGGAACAAGATCGACCTGCTGACGCCCGAGGCGCGGGAGCTGGCGGAAGGGCAGGCCGCGCGGGCGGGCGAGGGCGGGGCCGTGCCGGTCTCGGCGTGGACCGGCGAGGGGATCGAGCGCTTGCGCCGCGCCATCGCCGACCGCATCGACGACGAGCCGGAGATGGCCCTGACGCTCGACCCGTCGCAGGGCGAGGCCCTGGCCTGGCTGTATGAGAACGGGCGCGTGACGGCGCGCGAGACGGACGGCGAGGGGCTGACGCGGGTGACGGTGCGGCTGCACCCGGCGGCGCTGGGGCGGTGGGAGCGGGCGTTCGGCTGATCTGAGACCAGCTGGCCGTCCTAGGAGTCAGCCACTTCAATGTCCCAGGCGTCATTCGGCTTGAGGCCGTAGGCCATCAACACCTCCTCTGCGATGTGCCGCAGCATCGCGTCAGCGGGCCAAGTGCCTACCTCGATGCCGCCGTTTTCAATGGTCAGCATGTTTCCATCTGGGGACATGGCCGCCGGCTGCCCTCCGAATGCGGCGGAGCGATACAAATTGGCAAGGTCGGTCGGAATTTCTTGGTCGCGGTGTGCGCCCATTGTGTTCCGCATGTCCGTGACGAACCTCTCTCGGGTAAGCTTCAGTCGTGACTCCCAACCCAACTGCTCTTCGGGGTTAAGCGGGATCATCCCGTCAGCCGATGCACCGCCAATACCTTCCACAAAAATTGGTTCTGTCGGCCACCAGATGCGGAACGGCTGGTGCCGAGGTTTCTCAGCGACACACCTAGACCAAGGTTTGTAATCGACACGGTGCCCTTCCGGACCAGAAGACATCTGCATGACCACGCAGCGATTGGTTGGTGTCATGTAGGCTGGGGAGACGTCTGGCGTTGGGGTCGGGAACGAGAGCAAGCTGCGTCGCGTACTCGCCGTCCGATCCGTGGCTCCGACGATGTTGACGATTAGGGTGGCCATCGGTCCGGCAGCGCCGGAGTGGCCACCGTCATATGCGTTGGCCAAAAGGCTCAGCGACTGAAGATCGTCGTCTATCGCGCGCGAAATCTCCGCGTCGGATCGCCTAACTTTCGGCCGCCCTGTTCTTCTCGACCTATTCATTGGATCCATCCCGCACGGCGCTGACCTCCTGGCGCTTCGCCGCGTCCCACAGCGCGTCCATCTCCGCCAAGTCCGACTGCTCCGGTCTCCGCCCGTCCTTCGCCAGCTCCGCCTCGATGAAGCCGAAGCGGCGGACGAATTTGGCGTTGGCGCCGCGCAGGGCGTCTTCGGGTTCGACGCCCAGCTTGCGGGCCAGGTTGGCGACGACGAAGAGGAGGTCGCCCATCTCTTCGGCGGCCTTGTGCGCGTCGCCGGCGGCGATCTCGGCTTTCAGCTCGGCGATCTCCTCTTCCAGCTTGGCGAAGACTTCGTCGGTGGAGGGCCAGTCGAAGCCGACGCGGGCGGCGCGCTTGGTCAGCTTGGCGGCGCGGTGCAGGGCGGGCAGGCTGACGGGCACGTCGTCGAGCACGCCGTGCTGCGCCTTCTCGGCGCGCTCGGCGGCCTTGATGTCCTCCCACCGCAGCTTCTGCGAGGCGCCGTCGGGGCGGGCCGCTTCCTCGCCGAAGACGTGGGGATGGCGGCGCTCCAGCTTGTCGGCGATGGCGGCGGCGACGTCGTCGAACGCGAAAAGCCCTTTTTCTTCCGCCATGCGGGCGTGGAAGATGACCTGGAACAGCAGGTCGCCCAGCTCGGAGCGCAGGTCGTCGAAGTCGCCGCGGTCGATGGCGTCGGCGACCTCATAGGCCTCTTCCAGCGTGTAGGGGGCGATGGTGGCGAAGGTCTGCTCCACGTCCCACGGACAGCCGCCGACGGGGTCGCGCAGACGAACCATGATCTGTTTCAGGCGCTCGATGGGGGTCATCCGCGCGCCTCCAGCGCACGCCGGACCTCGTCGTGGCGCTCGGCCGTCAAAGGATAGTTCCGCAGCACCAGTGCGGCGGCCGCGATCAGCAGGGCCGGGACCGTGACGAACATCACTTGCAACGCCAGCAGCGACGTCTCGCTGTTGCCCTCGGGGCCCGGCACGGCGCGGAAGCCGATCCAGCCCAGGACGGTGAAAGGGATCAGGGCGAAGACGTGGCCCAGCTTGGTCGTGGCCGACAGGATGGAGAACATCAGAGCCGTGCGGTCCACGCCGGTTTCCAGCCGCACCTCGTCGCCTGCGTCGGCCATCATGGCACGCAGCAGGAATAGGCCTGCGGCATAAGGCAGGCCGGCGACGAACATGGCCGCGCCGGTCAAGGCGAAGCTGCCGCCCGGCAGAAGAGTGGCGACGACGTAGAGCGAGGCGAAGATGGCGCTGGCGACGATCAGGGCCCTGTCCTTCCCGATGCGGGTCGCCAGCCGCGCCCAGATCGGGGCGCCGCAGAGACCTCCGACGAAATAGAGCAGCATGAAGATCGAGGCCTCCGCCTGGCCGTATCCCTTGATCTCGTCGAAGAAGAAGAACAGCAGCGCGCCGGTCACGCCGGGCGCGATGCCCAGCAGCAGATCGGCCAGCAGCAGGCGCGAGACGGTCGGACGCTTCAGGAGATCGACGTAGATGCGCCAGCCGCCATGTGGGGCGTCGCCCGGATTGATCGGCTCGGGAACAGCCGCCAACGCAAGGCTGATGGTGAGGGGCAGGGCGGCGAAAATGGCCCAGCCCATCACGTGGACCCCCGCGACGTAGTCTCCCAGCCCCAGCTGAACGATCGCGGCGGGAAGTATCAGAATGGCGATGACGCCGACGATGTTGAACGCCTGCCACCACGCGTAGACGCGACTGCGCTGATCGTATTCGGGCGCCAGGACCGAGGCCCAGCCGAGCTGACTGAGGGTGCCGACGGAGAAGCCGAGGTAGAGGACCAGCAGCCAACCGAACAAATACCCCGGCCCTGCGCCCGGCCGGACCATGACGAAGATCATCAGCGCAGCCAGCATCAAAACCGGCGCGGACGCAGCCATCCACGGGCGGTAGCGGCCCCAGCGCGTGCGCGTGCGGTCCATCGCCGAGCCGATCAGCGGATCCAGTACGATGTCGATCGCACGCACGGCCATGAAGATGTAGCCGACCACCGCCAGATCGAGGCCGACGTGCCGGGCGTAGTAGTCCGGCAGGACGACGGGCAGAGCCACGCCGAAAGCCGCCAGCGGCAGGCACACGCTCGAGAAAGCCGCCAGCACGGCGTTGGAGCGACGGGAAGAGGACGCGGCCATCAGCGGCTCCGACTCGGGAAGGGGAAACCTTGCCAGCCTTTTCGCCGTGACGGGAGCGCGCACTTGATGCGGGGGCGGGAGTCGGGCCTTCTGCGGCGATGAGGCGGACCCTGCTCCTTCTGGCGGCGACGGCGGGCCTGGCGACGGCCGGCGGCGCGGCGGCGCAGGACGTCTGCGATTCCTCGCATCCGGGACTGTGGGGCGGCTCGGCACAGACCAACGGCGCCTCGCTGTGGGGGCTGCAGTGGTCGCCGTTCGGCACGGTGGAGTACGGCTGGGAGACCTATCTGCCGCTGGTGCAGAGGGAACTGGCGACGCCTTGCGGGCCGGGCACGCCGGCCTTCGCCGAGGCGCTGGCGCGGTTTCAGGAGTCGCACGACCTGCCGATGACGGGCCAGTTCGACGGCGCGACCTTCCAGACCTTCCGCGGCATGTGGCAGGAGCGGCGCCCTTTCATCATGGCGCGCGTGCGCGGCGAGGACTGCCCCGATCCGCCGCACCAGCGCGACCTGGGCTATCTGCAGCTGGACGAGGAGCACGCCGACCGGCAGACGCGGCTGCTGCGCTATGACGTGCTGAACGCCTATCGCGCCCTGCGCGCGGCGGCACGGCGCGAGGTTCCGGAGATCGCGGCCGATCCGGAGCTTCTGCAGATCTTCTCCGGCTGGCGGGACCCGGGGGCCGACGCGGCGCGTTGTGCGGCGGAACGGAACTGCGACGGTCAGCGGCGCGCGGTGTGTTCGCCCCATCGCACCGGCACGGCGGTGGACCTGTACGTCGGTCACGTCGAGGGGCTGGGGGTCGACTCGACCAGCCCCGCCAGCCGACAGCACATGAGCCGGGGGGCGACGTACCGCTGGCTGGTCGCCAACGCCCACCGATTTGGATTCGTGCCCTATGTCTTCGAACCCTGGCACTGGGAATGGACCGGGCCCACGCCCGAGACCGAGGCCTATTCTCACCCGACTGACTGAGGGCGAGGCGGCGCTGGCGGCGCGGGTGTTCGGCGCGGCGCTGAACGTCGGCCGCGTGCGGGTGCTGGCGACGCCGTTTCCGCGGGCCTTCGTGCCGGGGCGGTGGTTCGGTCTGGACTGGATCTGCTGGCCGCGCGCGACCCTGACAGCCGACCTGAGCGCGGCGCCGCTGTCGATCCGCGCCGTCTTCGTGCACGAGCTGGTTCACGTCCATCAGGCGCAGGCGGGGGTCAACTTGCTGATCGGCAAGCTGAAGGCGGGGGACGGACCGGCCGCCTATGCCTATGCGCCCGTGCCCGAGTGCGTCTGGGAAGGGCTGAACATCGAGCAGCAGGCCATGGTGGTGGAGCACCGCTATCGGCTGGAGGAGGGCGGAACCGCGCCGGGGGACCGCGCCTTCTACGACAGGGTCTGTCCATTCTGACGCAGGGGGCTTGAAGCCCCGGGCCCGGGCGCCATATCCGTCACCGTATCGGTTGCGAATTGCGGCCGCGATTTCAGACGGAGGGCGACATGCCGAAGATATTGGTCCTTTACCACTCCACCTATGGCCACACCGAAATCATGGCCGAGGCCGTGGCGGACGGCGCGCGTCAGGTCGAGGGCGCTTCGGTGGACGTCCGCCGCGTGCCCGAACTGGTGCCCGAGGAGCTGGCCCGCGCCAGCGGCTACAAGCTGGACCAGGGGGCGCCGATCGCCACGGTGAACGAGCTGGCCGGCTATGACGCCATCATCGTGGGCGCCGGCACGCGCTACGGCACGGCCGCCAGCCAGATGCGCAACTTCCTGGATCAGACCGGGCCGCTGTGGGCCAAGGGCGCCCTGGTCGGCAAGGTCGGCGCGGCCTTCACTTCCACCGCGACCCAGCACGGAGGTCAGGAGACGACGCTGATCGGGCTGATCCAGACCCTGCTGCACCACGGCATGGTGGTCGCGGGCCTGCCCTATGCCTGGCAGGGCCAGATGCGGCTGGACGAAGTGACCGGCGGCAGTCCCTATGGCGCCTCGACCATCACCGGCGGCGACGGCTCGCGCATGCCGTCCGAGAATGAGCTGGACGGCGCCCGCTGGCAGGGCCGCTACGTGGCGGAGACGGCGAAGAAGCTGTTCGGCTGATGACGACCCCGGCCGTCTTCTTCGGCCACGGCAGTCCCATGAACGCGCTGGGCGGACCCTATGCGGCCGCCTGGCGCGATCTGGGCCGTGAGATCGGCAGGCCCGCCGGCGTCGTCATGGTCTCGGCTCATTGGGAAGCCGACGGGCTGGGCGTGACGGCGCAGGCGCGGCCGGAGACGATCCACGACTTCGGCGGCTTCCCGGCGGAACTGCATGCCTACGATTACCCCGCGCCCGGGTCGCCGGCACTGGCGGTGCGGGTCGCGGAACTGACGGGAGCCGTGCCGACCGAGACGTGGGGCCTGGATCACGGGACATGGTCGGTCCTGACCCACGTCTGGCCGGACGCCGACGTGCCGGTCGTGCAGCTGTCGCTGGATCGGCGGCTTGACGCGGCGGGGCACGTGGAGACGGCACGGCGGCTGAACGCCCTGCGCGACGAGGGCGTGCTGATCGCCGGGTCCGGCGACTTCGTGCACAATCTGCGCACCTGGAAGCGGACCGGCGGAGACGCCTATCCATGGGCGACCTCGTTCAATGAAGCGGTGAAGGACGCCATCCTGCGCGACGACGTGGACGCCTTGGCGAACTGGGTCGACCTGGCCGAGGAGGCGCAGCTGAGCGTGCCGACCGACGAGCACTTCCTGCCGTTGCTCTACGTGGCGGCGCAGCGGCGGGCGGGGGATGCGGTGAGCTTCTTCAACGACGTGATCGAAGGCGGCTCGATCTCGATGACGGGCGTGCGGATCGGCTAGCCGAAGACGCGGCGCCCCGCGACCCAGGTCCCCGCGACCCTGCCCTGAAGACGGCGGCCGTCGAAGGGAGAGTTCTTGGACTTGGAGCGTAGGGCGTCGGCGTCGACGACGACGGGCGCGTTCGGATCGAACAGCGCTAGATCGGCCGGGGCGCCGGCGGTCAGGCGGCCGCCGTCCAGACCCAGAAGTTCGGCCGGACCCAGCGTCAGAGGGCGGAGCACCTCCAGCAGGGTCAGTTCATGCTCGTGGTGCAGGCTGAGCGCCGCGGGCAGCAGCGTCTCCAGCCCGACGGCGCCTGGCGCGGCCTGGGCGAAGGGGCGACGCTTGTCCTCCGCGGGTGCGGGGGAGTGGGCCGAGGTGATCACCTCGATGCGGCCGTCGCGGACGCCCTCGATCATCGCCAGCCGGTCGCTTTCGGCCCGTAGCGGAGGATCCAGCCGGTAGAAGGTGCGCCAGTCGCCGGCGTCCAGATCGTTGAAGCACAGGTGGTTGATCGAGACGCTGGCGGCGACCTCAAGACCGCGTGCGCGGGCGCGGTCCAGCGATTCCAGCGCCGCCTCGGTCGAGAGCAGATCGATCAGCAGCCGCCCCCCGGTCAGTTCCGCCAGGGCCAGGTCGCGGTCGAGCTGGATGCGTTCGGCCAGCGCCGGGGCGGAGGGCAGGCCGGACCAGGCCGCCGCGTCGCCGGAGGTGGCCACGGCCCCCTCGCTGAGCCAGGGCTCGACCGGGCGAACGGCGATCAGGGCGTCGAAGGCGGCGGCGTAGCTCATGACCCGCTGCAGGGTCCGGCTGTTGACGACCGTGCGGTCGCCGTCGGTGAAGTAGGCGGCGCCCGCCTCGGACATCAGGCCGATTTCGGCCATGCGCTCGCCCGCGCAGCCGCGGGTCAGGGCGCCGGCGGCCAGCACGCGGACGAGGCCGAGGGCCGCGCCGCGACTGTGGATGAAATCCACCATGGCCGGATCGTCGACGGCGGGGTCGCTGTCGGGCTGGATCACCATTGACGTGACCCCTCCGGCCGCGGCGGCCAGGCTGGCCGACTTCAGCGTCTCCTTGGGCTCGGCGCCGGGTTCGCCGGTCTTGACGCGGACGTCGATCAGGCCGGGGGCCAGGCACAGGCCGTCGGCGTCGATGGTGTCGACGCCCGAGGGGGCGCCGCCGCCGGCGGCGACGTCGACGATGCGGCCGTCCTCGACCAATACGGCGCCGACGGCGTCCAGACCGGACGCCGGGTCCAGCAGGCGGGCGTTGACGACGGCGAACGCGCTCATCGGTCGCCTCCGTGGCGGCGCTCGGTCAGGGCGGCCAGCACGGCCATGCGGGCGGCGACGCCCATCTCGACCTGCTGCTGGATCAGGGAGACGGACAGGTCGTCGGCGACGTCGGAGTCGATCTCGACGCCCCGGTTCATGGGGCCGGGGTGCATGACCTTCGCGCCCGGGGCGGCCCAGGCCAGTTTCTCGCGGTCCAGACCCCAGAAGCGGAAGTATTCACGGGTCGAGGGGATCAGGGCGCCCTCCATCCGCTCCAGCTGCAGGCGCAGCATCATGACGACGTCGGCGCCGGCCAGGCCCTCACGCATGTGGTGGAAGACCTCGCAGCCCCAGCGGGCGGCGGCGGAGGGGATCAGGGTCGGCGGGCCCACCAGGCGGACGCGGGCGCCCAGCATGGACAGGAGAGCGATGTTCGAGCGGGCCACGCGGCTGTGGGCCACGTCGCCGCAGATGGCGACCGTCAGCCCGCCGACGTCGCCGAAGGCGCGGCGGATGGTCAGGGCGTCCAGCAGGGCCTGGGTCGGGTGCTGGTGCCGCCCGTCGCCGGCGTTGACGACGGCGCAGCCGACCTTCTGCGACAGCAGGTGCGCCGCGCCGGACGCGCCGTGACGGACGACCAGAATCTCCGGCGCCATGGCGTTGAGGGTCACAGCCGTGTCGATCAGGGTCTCGCCCTTGGCGACCGAAGAGGCCTGGACGGGCATGGTGACGACGTCGGCGCCCAGCCGCTTGGCCGCGATCTCGAAAGAGGAAGAGGTGCGGGTCGAGTTCTCGAAGAACAGGTTCACGACCGTGCGCCCCGCCATCAGGTCCAGCGGGCGCGGCGAGGGCTGGCGATTGTGCTCGGCGAAGGCGTCCGCGAGGTCCAACAGGGCGTGGGCGGCGGGGGGATTGAGGTCGGTCGCCGACAGGAAATGGTCGGCCGGAAACGGCGTCAGCCGCTCTCGGATCGCGTCGGGGACGGCGGCTTCGGTCATCAAAGCCGCGTCATAGGCCAGACTCAGGCCAGATGGAACAGCACCAGCAGGATCGGGATGACGGCGGCGGCCGCGACGGTCGTCAGGGCGACGATGCCGGCCATGAGCGGGGCGTCGCCGCCCATCTGGCGCGCGAGCATGTAGCTGGCCGCCGCGCCGGGGGCCGCGCCGCACATCAGGGCGATGCCCTGGGCCGTCGCATCGCCGCCGTAGAGCACGCACAGGCCCCACATCAGCGGCGGGGTGACGATCAGCTTGACGAAGGTCACCGCCGCGATCGTGACCTTGCGCCGCGCCACCTCGGCGAAGCTGAGGCCGGCGCCGGCCACGATCAGACCCAGCGGCAGGGCGGCGGCGCCGAGCAGCTCCAGCGTGTCGGACAGGCCCGGCAGGCGGGGGACGCCGGCCAGATTGAGCGCCAGGCCGATCAGGCAGGCGACCAGAATGGGGTTAGAGATGATCGCGCGGGCCAATGAAAGCGGCGACATCGGCTTGCGGTCCGCGCCCCAGCGCTCCAGCACCACGACGCACAAGATGTTGGTCACCGGGATCATGGCGCCGATGACCACGGCGGCCAGCGCCAGACCGTCGGAGCCGTAGACCGACTGGATGACCGGCAGGAAGACGAAGCTGTTCCAGCGGATCACGCCCTGAAAGACGCTGGTGTAGGCCGGGCCGTCCAGCCGGATCAGCGGCTTCAGCACAAGGGTGATCGAGGCGATGATGACTACCGAAGTCACCGCCGCCAGACCCGCCGCGCCGGCGCCGCCGCCGGAGATGTCTGCGCTCCAGATCGCGGGGATCAGAAAGCCGGGATAGAGCAGGTTGATCGACAGCTTCTCGATCGGCCGCCAGGTCGCGTCGGGCAGGAAGTCGGACTTGCGCAGGCCGTAGCCGATCGCGATCAGGACGAAGACCGGCAGGACGCCGGCGAGCAAGGCGGCCATCAGCCCCTCAGCCGATCCAGCGCGCCCTGCAGGATCCAGGCGGCGGCGGTGCGATCGATCACCTGGGCGCGGCGTTTGCGATTGAGGTCCAGGTCTTCGATCAGGAAGCGCTCGACCGCGCTGGTCGACAGTCGCTCGTCCTGAAAGGCGACGGGCACCGCGCGCAGGCGCTGCAGATTGCGGGCGAAGGCGCGGCAGGACTGGGCGCGCGGACCCTCCGTCCCGTCCATGTTGAGCGGCAGGCCGATGACCAGGCCCGTTGCGCCGCGGCCGTCCATCAAGGCCAGAAGGCGTTCTGCGTCCTGGGTGAATTTGACCTTGGGGATCAATTGCAAGGGGCTGGCGATGGTGCGCGACAGGTCGCTGACGGCCACGCCGACGGTCTTCTCGCCCAGGTCCAGGCCGAACCAGGGGGTGTCGGGCGGGGTGGCCCCGGCCAGTTGTTCAAGCGTCAGATCGATCACCCGGGGGCGGTGCGACTGGCGCGCGGGCAAGTCAAGGCGCAAGCTGGTTTCAAAACCGAGGAGAGATCGCCGATGACCCGCCTGACGCTGCCGTCGCTCGCCGCCCTTCTGACGCTGGCCGCGTGCGACGCGCCTGCCGACGGACCGGTCCAAGATCCCGAGCCGGCCGAGCGTCTGGCGACCGGACCGCTGACGCCCGCTGGGCCGGCGCAGACGGTGACCGCCGACGCCGACGTCAACTTGCAGCACGCCGCCGCCGTGGTCGAGCTGGACGAGATTCAGGGCCAGGGTACACTGACCGCCAAGCTGTTCGGAACCGCCGGCGGCGACCCGGCGATGAACGGGCTGTACGTCCATGCGGCCTTCTTTCTGAGCCCGGCGGAGGGCTGGCGCGTGTTCCGCATCGGCGACGTGCTGGACTATCGCGTCCTCTCGACGGGGCCGGGTCGCGTCGAACTGGAGATCGACGAGAGCGTGATGGACCCGGAGACCAGCGAAATCGGCTCGCGCACGCGCCGAATGATCCTGGGCTGGGCGCCCGGAGCGGAGGGCGCGCCGCCGGAGACGGTGACGGTGACCCCGGCGCAATGACCGATATGGACTCAAGCGAGAAGAACCGCAGGACGGTCGAGGCCTACGACGCCTATGCCGCCAGATATGCCGCCGCCACGGAACCCAGCCGGTCGCCCACCGGTTCGGACGCTCTGGACGGATTCATCGCTGCGGTCGGCGCCCAGGCGCGCGTCCTGGAGGTGGCGTCCGGCCCCGGCTGGGACGCCAACGTGATGGAAGCGAGGGGACTCGAAGTCGAGCGGACGGACGTGTCCGACGGATTCATCGCCGTGCAGGCCGAGCGCGGCAAGCGCGTCGAGCGGCTGAACCTGCTGTCGGACGATCTGGGCGGGCCCTGGGACGGGATCGTCGCCCTCTATGTCATCCAGCACATCGAAAAGGCCTCGGCGCCGGACGTCGTCGCCCGGATCGCCGCCGCCTTGCGGCCCGGCGGTACGCTGCTGCTGTCGTTCCAAGAAGGCGACGAGGACTTCATCGAGCACGGATCCGACGGTGGGGCCTATCACATCGTCCGTTGGCCCCGAGACGAGATGGTCGCCCTTTTCGGCCGCCACGCGCTGGAGGTCGGCTGGGAGCGGCGCGACGTCGATGAGGAAGGCGTCTGGATCACGGTGCTGGCGCACCGTTCTTGAGATTCGACCGAGGCGCGGCTAATCCCGCGCCTTCACCGCACGTGCAGGAGGGCCGCATGGCCATCGACGCCGCGACGGTGCGCAAGGTCGCGCATCTCGCCCGCATCAAGACGCCCGAGGAGCGGCTGGAGCCGCTGGCCGCCGAGTTGAACGGCATCTTGGCCTGGATCGAGCAGCTGAACGAGGTCGACGTGGACGGCGTGGAGCCGATGACGTCCAACGTGGCCCAGCCGCTGCGCCTGCGCGACGACGTGGTGACCGACGGCGCCAAGGTGGACGCCGTGCTGTCCAACGCGCCGAAATCGGCGGACGGCTTCTTCGTCGTGCCGAAGGTGGTGGAATGAGCGGGCTGACCGGGCTGACGCTGAAGGCCGCGCTGGAAGGGCTTAAGGCGCGCGACTTCTCGTCGGAAGAGATCACCAGGGCCTTCCTGGGCCGCATTGAGGCGACCAATCCGACGCTGAACGCCTACGTCGAAGTCACCGCCGACAAGGCGCTGGGCATGGCGCGGGCCGCCGACGCGCGGCTGAAGTCCGGCGAGGCCGGGCCGCTGGAAGGCGCGCCGCTGGGGATCAAGGACCTGTTCTGCACCGACGGCGTGCAGACGACGGCGGGCTCCAACATGCTGCGCGGCTTCGTGCCGCCGTACGAGTCCACCGTCACCGCCAATCTGTGGCGCGACGGGGCGGTGATGCTGGGCAAGCTGAACATGGACGAGTTCGCCATGGGCTCGTCCAACGAGACCTCGGCCTTCGGACCGGTGGTCAATCCGTGGAAGTCCAAGGCGTCCAACGCCGACCTGACCCCCGGCGGCTCGTCCGGCGGGTCGGCGTCGTCCGTGGCGGGCGACCTGTGCCTGGCCGCCACCGCGTCGGACACCGGCGGATCGATCCGCCAACCGGCCGCCTTCACCGGAACTGTGGGGATCAAGCCGACCTACGGCCGCGCCAGCCGGTTCGGCATGGTGGCCTTCGCCAGCTCTCTGGACCAGGCCGGGCCGATCACGAAGACGGTCGAGGACGCGGCCATCCTGCTGCGCTCGATGTGCTCACATGACCCCAAGGACTCGACCAGCCTGGACGTGGAAACGCCGGACTGGACGCAGTCGCTGAACAAGGGCGTGAAGGGCCTGCGGATCGGCGTGCCCAAGGAGTACGTCGTCGACGGCATGCCCGCCGAGATCCAGAAGCTGTGGGACCAGGGCGTCCAGTGGCTGAAGGACGGCGGCGCCGAGATCGTCGAGATCAGCCTGCCGCACACCAAATACGCCCTGCCGGCCTATTACATCATCGCCCCGGCCGAAGCCTCGTCGAACCTGGCCCGGTACGACGGCATGCGGTTCGGGCACCGCGCGACCGAGGTGAGGTCGCTCGCTGACCTGTACGAGACCTCGCGCGCCGAGGGCTTCGGCAAAGAGGTCCAGCGTCGCCTGACCATCGGCGCCTATGTGCTGTCGGCCGGATTCTACGACGCCTATTACGTCCGCGCGCTGAAGGTGCGCCGCCGGATCGCCCATGACTTCGACGACGTCTGGGGCCGGGTGGACGCGATCCTGACGCCGTCGACGCCGTCGGCGGCCTTTGCGCTGGGCGACAAGCAGATCGACCCGCTGCAGATGTACCTGAACGACATCTTCACGGTGACGGCCAACCTGGCCGGCCTGCCGGGCATCTCGGTGCCGGCGGGTCTGGACTCCGGCGGCCTGCCGCTGGGCCTGCAGGTCATCGGCAAGGCTCTGGACGAGGCGACCGTGTTCCAGGTGGCGGACGCGCTGGAACGCGCGGCGGGCTTCACGGCCCGGCCGGAGAAGTGGTGGTGATCTGATAAAGGTCGCGATGGAGGCCTGACCGAGAATCGAACTCGGGTGCACGGATTTGCAGTCCGCTGCGTCACCACTCCGCCATCAGGCCGCGGGGCCGTGGAACGGGCCCGGGTCATCGCGAGGGGCGTCAGCTATCAGATCGGATCACGCGCCGCAACGCGCCTTTGAAATCCGCGGTCGGCGACCGTATGGACGGTTCCCCACGGGCGCGGCTTGGCCTATAAGCGCGGCCTAAATCAACAGCGGATGACAAAGATGGACATGGCGGCGGCGCGCAAGGCGATGGTGGACAGCCAGGTCCGCGTCAACGACGTCACCGACCGGGCGCTGCAGGCGGCGCTGCTGGCCGTGCCGCGCGAAAAGTTCTGCGCCCCGGGCCGCGCGTTCTCGGCCTATGCCGAAGTCGAGGTCGAGATCGCCGCGGGCCGCAGCCTGATGGAGGTCCGCGAGGTCGCCAAGATGCTGCAGTTCGCCGTGCCGCGCGAGGGCGAGACGGCGCTGGCGATCGCCGCGCCCTATGCCGCCGCCGTGCTGGCGAGGATGGGTCTGACGGTCACGGCGCAGGAGGCCGATCCCGCGGTGTTCGACGTGGTCGGCGCCGCGCTGGAAGAACAGGGCGTCGCGGCCGTGGTCGGACCCTTCACCCACCCGACGGGCGGCGACTGGGATCTGATCGTCAGCGAAGGCGGCGTGCCGGTTCGGCCGGAAGCCTGGCTGGAGACGTTGAAGCCCGGCGGGCGCGCGGTGTTCGTGGAGAGGAGCGGGCCGGTCGGCCGCGCGGTGCTGTACGTGCGCGGCGAGCAGGGCGGGGTGTCGCGGCGCGAGCTGTTCGACGCCGCGCCGCCGGTTCTGGAGGCCCTGCGTCCGGCCCCGGCCTTCGCCCTGTGACGACGGAACACCCCCCCCCTGCGCGTGAATAAAACTTAACTGGCGTGCGGGAGAGGGTTTCCGCACTTACCTCGGTCAAACTACGGCGCCGCTCCCCCGGCGCGGGTCTCAAGGTCTGAACATGCTGAACCGCACCCGAGCGTTGGTCTCCGCCGCCGTCCTGGCCCTCGCGGCAGGGCTGTCCGCGCCCGCCTTGGCCCAGGACACGCTGCAGCAGGCGGCCGATCTGGCTTATCGCACCAATCCGACGGTGCTGGGCCAGCGCGCCAATCAGCGGGCGCTGGACGAATCGGTGCCCCAGGCGCGGGCCGGCCTGCGCCCTTCGATCGACGTCTCGGCCAGCGCGAACTACAATTTTTCGGACAGCGCCGGCGGCTCGCGCGAGATCGACACCGACGCCGACGGCATTCCGGACAGGACGATCAATGTGCCGGCGTCGAACAGCGACTCCACCTCGGGCAGCGTCAGCATCGGCCTGTCGCAGACCCTGTGGTCGGGCGGTCGGATCGGCCTGGGCATTTCGGTGGCCGAGGCCAACGTGATGGCGGGGCGCGAGAATCTGCGTTCGGTCGAGCAGCAGGTGCTGGCTTCGGTGATCCAGGTCTATGCCGACGTGCTGCGCGACGAAGAGATACTGCGCATCCGCGAGTCGAACCTGACGGTGCTGCAGCGCCAGCTGGACGAAGCCAACGCCCGCTTCGAAGTGGGTGAGATCACCCGCACCGACGTGGCCCAGGCCGAGGCGCGCCTGGCGCAGTCGCAGGCGGACCGGGCCAACGCCCGCGCCCAGCTGGCCGTCAGCCGCGCCGCCTATGCCGCCGTCGTCGGCCAGGCGCCCGGCACCCTGACCCCCTTGCCGTCGCTGGCCGTGCCGGCCGATTTCGACGCGGCGCTGGCGATAGCCTTGGTCGAGAACCCGTCCGTCCGCTCGGCCACCTATGGCCTGGCCGCGGCGGAGGGCCGCGTCGCCCTGGCGCGCGCCGAATATCTGCCGTCCGTGCGGGCCACGGCCAGCTATGGCGGGTCGACCGACGACCTGGGCGATCTGGGCCAGCTGGCGGACGAGACCGCCTTCCGCGCCGGCGCGACTCTTTCGGTGCCGATCTTCACCGGCGGCCTGAACGCCTCGCGCGTCAGCCAGGCCCTGGAACAGGCCAACGCCGCCCAGATCGCCGTCGAGGGCGAGCGTCGCGGCGTGCTTCAGTCGGTGTCGAACGCCTATGCCCAACTGGTCTCGGCCCGCGCCAACGTGGCCGCGGGCGAGGAGGCGGTGCGCGCCGCCACCGTCGCCGCCGAGGGCGTGCGGCAGGAGGCCCAGGTTGGCCTGCGCACCACGCTGGACGTGCTGAACGGAGAGCTGGAGCTGCGCAACGCCGAGGTCGCCCTGGCCACCGCGCGGCGCAACGAATACGTGGCCCAGGCCAATCTGCTGCTGGCCATGGGCCGGCTGGACATCGGCCTGCTGGCGCCGGGGACCGAGGTCTATGATCCCGCCGCCAACTATCAGCGGGTGCGCAACCGCGGCGCCCTGCCGTGGGACGGCGCCATCGAGGCGCTCGACCGGATCGCCGCGCCGCAGATCGTGCCGACGCCCGACGCGCCGGACGCGCCCATCGACGAACGGCTGAAGGGCGACGTCATTCAGACCGCGCCGGGCGAACTGCGTCCGTATTAACCTGACAGGCGAAAAACGTCCGTTGATTCCGCCTGCCGATGGTGCGACGACAGGGCGTCCCTTCACGCCGTCGGCGGCCGTCGCCGCCTCCGTCCAAGGTTGAGCCATGACCGATCAGACCGCCCAGGAACCGACGATGGAGGAGATCCTGGCGTCGATCCGCCGGATCATCTCCGAGGACGACGCGCCGGCCGAAACGGCCCAGGCCTCGGCGCCCGCGCCCGAGCCCGAACCCGCCCATGAGCCCGAGCCCGAGCCAGTCGAGGTTTCGCCGGCCATGATGGACGAGACGCCGTCGATCCAAGACGACGACGTGCTGGAGCTGACCGACCGCTATGAGGAGCCGGCCGCCGAGACGATCGGCGATCTGGACGTGACGCCGTCGGCGCCGGAGCCCGCCTGGGCGCCGGTGCCCGAGCCCGAGCCCTTCCCGGCCGCCGCCGCGGCGCCCGCCCCATCGAGCGAAGGCCTGATCGGCGCCGCCGCCGCCGGAGCCGCAGTCAGCGCCTTCGCCGGCCTGACTGCCGCCGTCCGCAAACCGGCCGAGCCCGAACTGCCCGCCGGCGCCGGCACATCGCTGGAGGCCCTGGTGGGCTCGCTGCTGCGCCCGATGCTGAAGGAATGGCTGGACGCCAATCTGCCGGCCATCGTCGAGGCGCAGGTACGCAAGGAAGTCGAACGCCTCGCCCGCCAGGCCGGCTGAGCCCTCGCACACCGCGAACCCCTTTTCAGGGCGGCTCCCCGGTGGAGCCGCCCTTTTCCTTTGCGCGCGCTGGACAGACGCGCCGCCATGACCGAGACGACCCCCATGCTTGAGAAGAACTTCGACCCCAAATCCGCCGAGCCCAGGCTGTACGCTCAATGGGAAGAGAGCGGCCTGTTCGCGCCGCGCGAGGACGCGAGCGAGACCTATTCCATCGTCATCCCGCCGCCGAACGTGACGGGCAGCCTGCACATCGGCCATGCGCTGAACAACACCCTGCAGGACGTGCTGGCGCGGTATCACCGGATGCGGGGCAAGGCGGTGCTGTGGCTGCCCGGCACGGACCACGCGGGCATCGCCACCCAGATGGTGGTGGAGCGTCAGCTGGCGGCGGCGGGCAACGTCGGCCGTCGCGACATGGGCCGCGACGCTTTCGTCGAGACGGTGTGGAAGTGGAAGGCCGAGAGCGGCGGCACGATCGTGCGCCAGCTGCGCCGGCTGGGCGCCAGCTGCGACTGGTCGCGCGAGCGGTTCACCCTGGACGAGGGTCTGTCGGCGGCGGTGCGCAAGGTCTTCGTGCAGCTGCACAAGGAAGGCCTGATCTATCGCGACAAGCGGCTGGTGAACTGGGATCCGCACTTCCAGACGGCGATCAGCGACCTGGAGGTCGAGCAGAAGGAGGTCGACGGCGCCTATTGGCACTTCGCCTATCCGCTGGCGGACGGGGTCACCTATGAGCACCCGGTCGCCTTCGACGAGGACGGCCAGGCGACGGAATGGGAGACGCGCGACCACATCGTCGTCGCCACGACGCGGCCCGAGACCATGCTGGGCGACACCGGCGTGGCGGTGCATCCGGACGACGCGCGCTATTCCGGGCTGGTCGGCAAGTCGGTGATCCTGCCGATCACGGGCCGCCGCATCCCGATCGTCGCCGACGACTATGCCGACCCGACCAAGGGCTCGGGCGCCGTGAAGATCACGCCTGCGCACGACTTCAACGACTTCCAAGTCGGGAAGCGCGCTGGGTTGGCGGTCATCAATGTCATGGACCAGTACGGGCGGATCAAGTCGTCCACGTTCGACGACTTCAGCTTTGGCCACCGAGCAGAAGTCGATGGCGTGCAAATGGCTGACGAGGCTCTGACCGGCGAGGCGGTCTCCGAAGCGATTCCGGCAGACCTCCGTGGCCTCGACCGCTTCGCCGCGCGTAAGGCCATCGTCGCCCGGGCCGAGGAAGAGGGCTGGCTGAAGCAGATCGAGAAGACCCGCCACATGGTGCCGCACGGCGACCGGTCGGGCGTGGTGATCGAGCCGTGGCTGACGGACCAGTGGTACGTCGACGCCAAGGTGCTGGCGCAGCCGGCGCTGAAGGCCGTCGAGCAGGGCGACACGGTCTTCGAACCGAAGAGCTATGAGAAGATCTACTTCGAATGGCTGCGCAACATCGAGCCGTGGTGCATCAGCCGGCAGCTGTGGTGGGGCCATCGCATCCCCGCCTGGTACGGCCCGAACGGCGAGATCTTCGTGGCCGAGACGGAGGAGGAGGCGCGGGCCCAGGCCGGCGACCTGCCGCTGACGCAGGACGAGGACGTGCTGGACACCTGGTTCAGCTCGGCCCTGTGGCCGTTCTCGACCATGGGCTGGCCGGAGAAGACGTCGGATCTGAAGCGGTTCTATCCGACCAGCGACCTGGTCACGGCGGCGGACATCATCTTCTTCTGGGTCGCCCGGATGATGATGATGGGCCTGCACTTCACCGGCGAGGCGCCCTTCAAGCGGGTGATCATCAACGGCCTGGTCCGCGACGAGAAGGGCCAGAAGATGTCGAAGTCCAAGGGCAACGTCATCGATCCGCTGGAGATCGTCGACGAGGTCGGGGCCGACGCCCTGCGCTTCACCATGGCCATCCTGTCGGGCACACGCGACATCAAGCTGTCGAAGCAACGCATTGAAGGCTATCGCAACTTCGGCACCAAACTGTGGAACGCCGCGCGCTTCAGTCAGATGAACGAGTGCGAGCGGGTGGCCGGGTTCGACCCGGCCGGCGTCACCTCCACGCTCAACCTGTGGATCCGCGGAGAGCTGACGAAGGCGGAGCGGGCGACGTCGGCCGCGCTGGAGGCCGGACGCTTCGACGAGGCGGCGCAGGCGCTGTACCGCTTCGTCTGGAACGTGTTCTGCGACTGGTATCTGGAGCTGGCCAAGCCGGTGTTCCAAGGCGCCGACGAGGCGGCCAAGGCCGAGACGCGGGCGATGACGGCCTGGGCGCTGGACCAGACGATCAAGCTGCTGGCGCCCGTCATGCCCTTCATCACCGAGGAGCTGTGGGCCGAGCTGGGCAAGGCGGGCGCGCCGCGTGACGAGGGGATGCTGCTGGGCGCGGCCTGGCCCGAGCTGCCGGACGCCTTAGTCGACGCCGGGGCCGAGGCGGAGATCGGCTGGCTGATCGAGGTGGTCGAGGCGATCCGGGCCCTGAAGGGCGAGATGGGCGTGGCGACGACCAAGCCGCCGCTGACCTTCATCGTGCCAGAGCCGGCGACGGCGGCGCGGGTGGAGCGGCACCGCGATCTGCTGGCGGGACTGGCGCGCGTGTCGGACGTCGCGGTCGCCGATCAGGCCCCGTCGGGCGCGGTGTCCTTCGTCGCCGGCGGCGGGGCGGCGGCGCTCACCCTGGCCGGCCTGGTCGACGTGGCGGCCGAGCGCGCGCGGCTGGACAAGGAGGTCAAAGCCATCGAGGCGGACGTCGTGGTGTTCTCGAAGAAGCTGGACAACCCGAACTTCGTCGCCCGCGCGGCCCCCGAGGTGGTGCAGGAGCAGCGTGACAAGCTGGCGGGGGCCCAGGCCGACCGCGCCCGTCTGGAAGCGGCGCGCGAACGGCTGGCCGCGCTGGGCTGATCAGCCCTGATTGTCGGTCAGGATGCGCGGCCAGTTGGCCTGGCCGCGGGCGATCGCGCCGGGCACGTCGTCTTCCCAAAGCGCCTGGGCGCGGGCGTTGAAGTTCAGGTAGAGGCGGCCGTCGACGATGCGCCAGACCTGCGGGTCGCCGGGCGCGATGTAGCCCTGGCTTGCGGCCCAGGCGCAGTAGCCGCCGAACTGCGGCGCATAGGCCGCCGGATCGGCGCGGAATACGGCGAGATGCGCGGCGCTGGCGAAGCGCCAGGTCGCGCCGTTCCATTCCAGTTGGTGGGCGGCCGAGCCGACGACCGGACGGCCCTCGTCGAAATAGGCGACGGGGTCGTATCCGCCGATCGCCAGGCCGTCGTCCGACTGGTGAACCGCCGGGTGCGAGACGGAGGCGTGCGCTGCCGTCGACTGGGCCATGACGGGCGCGGCGGGGACGGCGAGGGCCAGGGCGGCGGCGAGGGCGAGGCGGATCATGGGCGGGGCTCCTGAGAGGGGGTAGAGCCCTATTCGGCGGCGAGTGGCGCGCGGTTACCGAAGTCATCGACGAACGGGGCGACGGGTTGGTCGGCGATCAGGGACGAACGCTGTCCCGCGCCCGCCACGCCGACCATGGTGACCAGCAGACCGAGGGACATCAGAGCGGCGAGAAAGCGGGACATGGGGGGAATCTCCAGTAACGGCCAAGGGCCGCGAGACGGGGAGGTCTCGCGGCCGCCGGGCCTCACGCGGCGCGGGCGGGGGCGAAGGCGTTGGCCTGGAAGGCCGCGTCCACCGGGGTGCCGGCGATGTGGTTGACGTAGTTGGAGATGGTCTTCAGCCCGACGCCCAGGACGACCTCCAGCACATTGGCCCGGGTCCATCCGGCGTCGAGGAAGCGGGTCACCTCGGCGTCCGAGACCCAGCCGCGCTCCCGCACCACGGCGACGGTGAAGGCGCGCAGGGCTTCCAGTCGTGCGTCGGCGATCGGGCCTCCGGCGCGGACCGCCGCGATGACGCTCTGGTCGAGCCCCTGGGCCTGGGTGACCGTGGTGTGGGCGGCCACGCAGTAGTGACAGCCGTTCTCGACCGAGGCGGAGATCAACACGATCTCGCGTTCCAGGTCGGTCAGGCCGGACTTCTTCAGCGCGCCGGCGAGGCCGAGGTAGCCTTCGATGACGGCCGGGCTCTCGGCGAACTCGCCGACCAGGTTGGGGATCAGGCCGAAGGCCTTCTTCGCCCCGTCCAGATAGGGCCTGCTGGCCTCCGGGGCGGTGTCGACGGTGTGAATGGGGAACTGGCTCATGACGGGTGTCCTTGGCGGGGGCGGCGCGGGGATCGCGTCGTCGGGAACCAAGGTGAGCGTCGCGAACCCTGTTCGGAAGGCGTCAATTCAGCCTTTGACTTATGCCTTGATTGCATGAATGGAGCGGCATGGACCGACTCGACGCCCTGAGGCTGTTCGTGCGCACCGTGCAGACCGGCAGCTTCACCCGCGCCGGGGCGGAGATCGGCGCGTCTCAGCCCCAGGCCAGTCGGGCAGTTGCGGCGCTGGAGGCGCGGCTGGGCGCGCGACTGTTGCTGCGCAGCACCCGGCGGCTGTCGCCGACGGAGGCCGGCCAGCGGGTCTATGAGCAGGCCCTGACCCTGCTGGCCGAGGAGGAGGCCCTGATCGCCGCCGCCGCGGGCGCGGATCGGGAGCCGGCAGGGCGTCTGCGCGTGTCGGCCTCGGTGGTGTTCGGTGAGCGGGTGCTGGCGCCGCTGCTGACCGACTTTCTGGAGCGCTGGCCGCGGGTTCGGGTCGACGTGGCGGCGACGGACGCGCGGCTGGACCTCGTGGCCGAAGGGATCGATCTCGCATTCCGGCTGGGCGCCTTGAGCGACAGCGCCCTGACGACGCGACGTCTCGGCGCCTATGCGCGCTTGCTGGTGGGCACGCCCGCGACGGCCGCGCGGGTCGAGGCCGATCCCGATCTGCGTGGGGCGCTGGCCCGCGAGGGCATCGGCTTCACGGGGACGACCTCGGCGGCGCGCTGGCGGCTGACGAAGGGCGACGAAAAGATGGACGTCGAGCTGGCGGGGCGGGCCTCCTCTTCGAACGGGGCCGTGGTGCACCGGCTGGCGCGAGAGGGCGCCGGCGTGGCCCTGCTGCCCAGTTTCGCCGCCCAAGCCTGTGTGGCCGAGGGGAAGCTGGTTCGGGTGGCGACGGACTGGACTGGAGAGCCCGTGGACCTGCACGCCGTGTGGACGGGGCGGGCCCTGCCGGTTCGGGCGCGGGCCTTTCTGGACCATGTGGCGCCGCGGCTGAGGCTGGACGCGGCATGAGGCGGCGGCTGGATCAGGAGCTTGTGGCACGCGGTCTGGTCGCCAGCCGGGCGCGAGCCCGGGCGGCGATCGAGGCGGGCGGGGTGACGGTCGACGGCGTTCAGGCGACCTCGCCGTCGCAAAAGGTGGGCGAGGATGCAGCGCTGACCGTGCGGGAGGCGCACGATTGGGTCGGGCGCGGCGCTTTGAAGCTGGCGCATGCGCTGGAGATCTGGCCGATCTCGGTGGAGGGGCGCGTGGTGTTGGACGTCGGCGCCTCGACCGGCGGGTTCACCGAGGTGTGCCTGAGGGCCGGCGCGGTCCGGGTCTACGCCGTCGACGTCGGTACGGCGCAACTGCACCCGACTCTGGCGGCCGACCCGCGCGTGGTGAACCTCGATGCGGCCGACGCGCGCGACCTGACGTCCGGGCTGATTCCGCAGGCCCCTGACCTGATCGTCTGCGACGTCAGCTTCATCGGCCTGGCCAAGGCGTTGCCCGCCGCGCTGGGGTTGGCTGCGTCAAGCGCGGATCTGGTGACCTTGGTCAAGCCGCAGTTCGAGATGGAACGGCGAGCCGACGTCGGCCGGGGCGGGGTGGTGCGCGACGCCGAGGCGCGACGGGCCGCGCTGGACCGGGTCATGGCGTGGCTGGAGAGCGTCGGCTGGCGCGTGTGCGCCACAGCGGAAAGCCCGATCGAGGGGGGCGACGGAAACCGGGAATGGCTGCTGTGGGCGACCCAGGCCTGACGGGCGCGACGCCTCGGCGGCTTGCGGCCCGACGGGGCGGAGACCATCTGGAAGTGGACGGCGGTCGCCGTCGACGTCCCTCAGACATCAGGAGCGGGTCATGAAGACGCGCACGCTGGGCCCGCGCGGCCCTGAAGTTTCGGCCGTCGGCCTGGGTTGCATGGGCATGGCCGCCTTCTACGGCACGCCGTCGGATCAGGCCGCGGCGACCGCGGTGCTGCATCGCGCGCTGGAGATCGGCGTCACCTTCCTGGACACCGCCGAGATGTACGGGCCGCACACGAACGAGCGGCAGCTGGGAGAGGCGTTGAAGGACCGGCGCGAGCGCGCCTTCGTGGCGACCAAGTTCGGCATCGGCTACAACGCCGAGCGGACGGCGCTGACGGTGGACGGCAGCCCGGCCAACGTCCGACGCGCGATCGAGGGCAGTCTGGGCCGGCTCGGCATGGACCACGTCGACCTCTACTATCTGCACCGGGTCGACCCGAACGTGCCGATCGAGGAGACGGTCGGGGCGATGGCCGAGCTGGTGACCGAGGGCAAGGTGCGGTTCCTGGGCCTTTCCGAGGCCGCCCCGGAGACACTGCGACGGGCGCATTCGGTTCACCCGATCACGGCCTTGCAGACCGAGTATTCGCTGTGGAGCCGCGATCCGGAGGACGAGCTGTTCGCGGTCTGCGAGGCGCTGGGCGTCGGCTTCGTGCCCTACAGCCCGCTGGGGCGGGGATTTCTTTCCGGAGACATCCGGTCGATCGACGACCTGGCCGAGGACGACTTCCGCCGGTCGAACCCGCGTTTCCAGGGAGAGAATTTCCAGAAGAACCTGGATCTGGTCGAGGCGGTGAAGGGCATCGCGGCCGACAGGGGCGTGACGGCGGCGCAGCTGGCCCTGGCGTGGGTGCTGGCACAGGGCGAGCATCTGGTCCCGATCCCCGGCACGCGGCGGATCGCGACGCTGGAGGAGAACGCCGCGGCCGCCGATCTGGAGCTGACGGCCGAGGATCTGGCCCGGATCGAGGCGGTGTTCCCGAGGGGCGCGGCGGCGGGGCACCGCTATGCCCCGGCGGGAATGGCGGCCTTGAACAGATGACCCTCTCCCAATGGGAGAGGGCTTGAGCGCACGACGGCGCAGCCGTCGTTCTGGCGCGAAAGGGTGAGGGTCGGCTGTTTGAGGGTAGCCCCTCTCCCTTTCAGCGGGCGGCTCGCAAGCGCTTGCCGAGCCTCAAGCCCTCTCCCGCCGGGAGAGGGACTGCGGTGTTGAGCCCCATCCGCCGTCACGCTAAGCCCCGCTCATGCATGACGTGAAAGCCATTCGGGACCGGCCCGACGACTATGTGGCCGGGTGGGCGCGGCGCGGGGTCGAGGACGCCGCGGCGCTGGTCGACCGGATCCTGACGCTGGACCGCGAACTGCGCGCCGCGCAGACCGCGGGGCAGGAGGCGCTGGCTGCGCGTAACGCCGCGTCCAAGGCCATCGGCGCCGCCATGGGCAGGAAGGACATGGCCGAGGCCGAGCGGCTGAAGGCCGAGGTCGAGGGCCTGAAGGCGAAGATCGCCGAGAGCGAGGAGACCGAGCGTACGGTCGGGGCGACGCTGCGCGACCTGCTGGCGGGCCAGAAGAACCTGGCCGCCGCCGACGTGCCGGACGGCGAGGACGAGGGCGGCAACGTCGAGGTCTCGACCTGGGGCACGCCGCGCACGACGGGCCCGGCCAAGGACCACGCCGACCTGGGCGAGGCGCTGGGCCTGCTGGACTTCGAGGCGGCGGCGAAGATGTCGGGGGCGCGGTTCGCCGTGCTGAAGGGCGGGCTGGCGCGGCTGGAGCGGGCCATCGGTCAGTTCATGCTGGACCTGCAGACGGAGCAGCACGGCTATCAGGAGGTGAACCCGCCCCTGCTGGTGCGCGACGAGGCGATGTTCGGGACCGGCCAACTGCCGAAGTTCGAAGAGGATTTGTTCAAGACCGACATCTCTGTGCTCGAGCAGGCCCGAACGGAATTCGAAAACCGGATGGGTGATGCTCGCGGTCGTATGATGGCTGACGCTCGCCAGAACCGGGCAGCTGGTGCTGCCATCGACGAGGTCCTGCGCGCTTTCGACGAGGCGTTTGAGCGCGAGTGGAACGAGGCTCAACGGCAGACTTTAGCCAATATGGCCAAGATGGCCGCAGCCAAGCACTTCCTCATTCCCACCGCCGAAGTTTCCCTGACCAACCTCGTGCGCGAGAGCATCCTGTCGGAGGACGATCTCGCCCAGCCGATGCGGCTGACGGCGCTGACGCCCTGCTTCCGGGCCGAGGCGGGGTCGGCGGGGCGGGACACGAGGGGCCTGATCCGGCAGCACCAGTTCAGCAAGGTCGAGTTGGTGTCGATCACGCGGCCCGAGGATTCCGAGGCCGAACACGAGCGCATGACGGCCTGCGCGGAGGCCGTGCTGAAGGCGCTGGAACTGCCGTTCCGGCGGATGCTGCTGTGCGCGGGGGACATGGGGTTCTCGGCGAAGAAGACCTTCGATCTGGAGGTCTGGCTGCCGTCGCAGGGCACGTTCCGCGAGATCAGCAGCTGCTCCAACTGCGGAGACTTCCAGGCGCGGCGGATGGACGCGCGGTTCAAGCGCGCCGGCGAGAAGAAGACCGAGTTCGTGCACACGCTGAACGGCAGTGGGCTGGCGGTCGGTCGCACGCTCGTCGCGATCATGGAGAGCTATCAGGATCAGGACGGGCGCATCGCCGTTCCGTCCGTGCTGCAGCCCTATATGAGGGGCGTAACCCACATCGGAGCCTGATCGCCATGAAGACCGCCGCCTTCGCCGCCCTGTCGGCCCTGACTCTGTCGGCCTGCGCGCCGGCCATGACGTCCGCCCCGCCCGCCGATTTCGACGCGGCCGCCACGACCTGGATCGGTTGGGCGAAGTTCTCGGGCGAGGAGTTCCGGCTGTATCCGGACCAGACCGACAGCCGCCAGGGCTTCAGCCAGGCCTGCGTGTCCGGGGCCCTGCCGCGCGACCTGCAACGTCAGGCGCGCCAGGATCTGTCGGGCGCGCGGGTCGAGGTGACGGGGCGCGCCGTCGCCTGGTCGGCCGACCTGCCCGGCGACCGGCTGGACCACCAGGGCTCGAACATCACCAACGAGTGCCGCAAGGACGTGGTCATCCTGGCGTCGCGGGTCACCGCGAACTGAGCTAGACCCTCCGGCGTGCGAATCCTTCTGACCAACGACGACGGGATCGACGCCGAGGGGCTGGCCTGCCTGGAGCGGATCGCGCGGCGGTTCTCGGACCCGGCCTCAAGTAGCCCGAAGGGCGGTGGGCCAACGGAGATCTGGACCGTCGCGCCGCTTTTCGAGCAGTCGGGCAAGGGGCGGGGGATCACCCTGACAGAGCCGCTGCGCGTCCAGAAGTTCGGCGAGCGGCGGTTCGCCGTCACCGGCACGCCGACCGACTGCGTCGTTCTGGCGGTCAACGAGCTGATGGACGCGCCGCCGGACCTGGTGCTGTCGGGGGTGAACCGCGGGCACAATGTCGGCGAGGACTGCAGCTATTCCGGCACGGTCGCGGGGGCGCTGCAGGGCATGGCCTTCGGCATCCGCTCGATCGCGCTGAGCCAGAGCCTGGAACGTTTCCACGACGAGGTGACGGCGCACTGGGAGACGACGGAGGCGTTCGCGCCGGGCATCATCTCGCGGCTGCTGGAGTCGAAGTGGGCCCCCGGCGTGGTGATGAACCTGAACTTCCCCGCCCGGCCGCCCGAGGCCGTAACCGAGGTCGAGGTGACGGTGCAGGGCTTTCGCGAGGCGGGGGAGATGGCGGCGGTGAAGCGCACCGACCTGCGCGGGCGCGACTATTGGTGGATGAGCTTCCGCGGCCGGAAACAGGACCACGCGCCGGGCACCGACCTGCGCGCGATGGACGAGGGGAAGATTTCCGTCACGCCGCTGCACATCGACCTGACGCACCAGGCCATGGTGCACGACCTGAAGGGCGTGCTGGGCGGGGCGCCGCCGAAGCGGGTGGAGGGATGAGGGCCGAGTGCGAATGCCTTCTCCCCTCGGGGGAGAAGGTGGGCGACGAAGTCGCTCGGATGAGGGGGCTCTCGACGTCCGCTCATTGGATGCCGCCGCGTCTTGCCTTTGACACCCCCCTCATCCGTCTCGCTCCGCGAGCCACCTTCTCCCCCGAGGGGAGAAGGACGTGAACCTGCACGACGATCGCGCCGGGCGGCTGATCCTGCACCTGCGCCAGCAGGGGGTGACCGACCCACGCGTGCTGGCGGCGATGGAAGCGATCGACCGCGCGGTGTTCGTGCACGAGCGGTTCCTGGACCAGGCGTGGGAGGATCAGGCCCTGCCGATCGACTGCGCCCAGACGATCAGCCAGCCCTTCATCGTCGGCCTGATGACCCAGGCGCTGGAGGTGGGGCCGCGCCACCGGGTGCTGGAGATCGGCACGGGCAGCGGATACCAGTGCGCCGTGCTGAGCCGGCTGGCGCGCTACGTCTATTCGGTCGAACGCTATCGAAGCTTGCTGACCGAGGCCGAGGACCGGCTGAAGCTGCTTCAGATCGACAACGTCATCACCCGTCACGGGGACGGCGGCCTGGGCTGGCCGGAACAGGCGCCGTTCGACCGGATCATGGTGACGGCCGCGGCCCCGCATGAGCCGACCGAACTGCTGAAGCAGCTGAAGCCCGGCGGCATCCTGGTCTGTCCGGTGGGACGCACCTCGGTGCAGATGCTGAACCGCTACGTTGGCCAGCCGGACGGCAGCTTCAGCCGCGAGAGCCTGACGGAAGTCCGGTTCGTGCCGCTGGTCGAGGGCGCGGCCAAGGAGGCCTGAGCGCGGCGTCGTTCATCCGGGCGCCGCAAAATGGCGCCGATTGACGGCTTGGCTGGCGCGGCCGTTCCGGGCATCAGGGAGGCGACCGGAACCGCAGGCCAAGGGGAGATCCATGACCGCAGGACACGGGATGCGACGCGCCGCGACGCTGGGGGCGCTGGCCCTGCTGGCGCTGGGCGCCGCCGCCTGCTCGACCTATCCGGCCGAGCCCCGCTATTCGACGCGGCCGACCCCCATCGCGGTCCGGCCGGCGCCGTCCGGCTACGTCGAGCCGGCGGTTCAGCCTCAGGCCTATGAACCGCCGCCGAACGCCGTGGTCCCGCGCGAGGACATCCAGGGGGGCGGCCTGGCGCCGGTGGGCGGCGCGCCCGCGGATTCTCCGTCGGCGCAGCCGGAGCCCACGTACGACGACCCGCCGGCTCCGGAGCCGGTCTACTCCGAGCCGCCGCCGGCGGAGCCCGCCTACACGGCCGCGCCGCCGCCCGCATCAGAACTGCCACCGGCTCCGGTCGCGGTGGAGGCGGGGGCCAGCTACGAGGTCCAACCGGGCGACACGCTGTACGGCATCGGGCGGCGCTTCCAGGCGCCGATCCAGATGCTGGTCGATCTGAACGACCTGGGCCCGCGTGCGGCGATCCGGCCGGGCATGCGGCTGACCCTGCCGGACAGCGCCGTAGATCTGGGGCCGGAGGAGAGGGCCAGCGGGCCTTCGCCGCGCGGCGTGCGCGTGCCCCAGGGCAGCGCCCCGCCGCCTCCACCGCCGCCTCCATCCGGAAACGCGGCCACCCCGCGCGGCCCCGCCGGCGTGCCCGGCGTACTGAACTGGCCGGTGCGTGGGGAGATTCTGAGCCGCTTCGGCGCTACGGGCGTCAGCCAGAGGAACAGCGGCGTCGACATCGGCACCAGCGAAGGGGCGGAGGTGCGCGCCTCCGCCGCCGGTCGCGTCTATTACGTCGGCAACGTGGTGGCGGATCAGGGGCTGACGGTGCTGATCGTGCATCCCGACGGCTGGCGCACGGTCTATGCGCACCTGGGTTCGGAGCGGGTCGGCGAGGGCCAGGACGTGGCGGCGGGCGAGGTGATCGGCACGGCCGGGCGCACGCCGGGCAACGGGCCCAGCATGCATTTCCAGGTGTGGCGCGTGTTCGGCGACGAGCCGCGCCCGGTCGATCCGCTGACCGTTCTGCCACGCTAGGCGGACGATCTCTCGTCGGCGCGTTGCATCCGCGCGAGGTCGGCCCTAGGTTCCGCGCCTCTTGAATTCGCCGGGCCGACAGCGCCCGCACGCCTGGAGTGCGCATGACCGACGCCGCCTCTTCCGAGATGATCCTGATGGCCGCCGCCGCCGACCCCGGCATGGTCGGCCTGGCGATGCAGTTTCTGCCGTTCGTGGCGATCTTCGTGCTATTCTACTTCCTGCTGATCCGGCCGCAGCAGAAGCGGCAGAAGGAACATCAGGCGATGATCGGCGGCGTGAAGCGCGGCGACACGATCGTCATGTCTTCCGGCATGGTCGGCAAGGTGACGCGCGTCGAGAACGACGAGGTCATGGTCGAGATCGCCCAAGGCGTGAACGTGCGCGTGGTCAAGTCGATGATCGCCGACGTCCGCAACCGCACGGCCGTCGCGGCCAACGACGCCAAGGCCTGATCGGCCGTCTGATCGACCGACGAGGTCCGAGAAAGCCATGATCCATCTGTCCCGCTGGAAGGTGATCCTTCTGGCCTTGTCCACGGCGTTCGGCCTGCTGTTCGCCTTCCCGAACCTGCTGACGCCGCAGCAGCGCGAGGCGCTGCCGGGTTTCGTGCCGTCCAGCGGCGTGAACCTGGGCCTCGACCTACAGGGCGGCAGCTATCTGCTGCTCGAGGTCGACGTGTCCGAGATGCGCGCCGGGCGCATGGAGAACCTGCGCGAGGACGTGAACGCGACCCTGCGGACCGCCAACCTGACCGCCGTGTCCACCACGCCGGACGCGGCGGGCGTGACGGTGACCCTGGCCGACAGGGCCGGTCAGGACGCCGCCTTCACGGCCCTGAGGCCTCTGACCCAGGCGGGCGGGATCAACGCCGTTTCCGAACGCACGATCCAGCGCCTGTCGGACAACCGGATCCGCATCGCCTACACCGACCAGGCCCTGAGGACGATGGGTCCGGACGCGGTGACCCAGTCGATCGAAGTGGTGCGCCGCCGGGTCGACGCCCTTGGCACGCGCGAACCGTCGATCACCCGCCAGGGCGCCGACCGCATCGTGGTTCAGGCGCCGGGCGAGAGCGACCCGGCCGCTCTGGAACGCGTCATCGGCCAGACGGCGCAGCTGACGTTTCAGATGGTGGACACCGACAACAGCGTCGAACAGGCGCTAGCGGGGATCATCCCGCCCGATTCCGAACTGGTCTACGACGACCAGCAGACGCCCTATCTGGTGAAGCGCCGCGTGCTGGTGTCGGGCGAGAACCTGACGCGCGCGGGCGTTGGCGCCGACCAGAGCGGCCGGCCCGCCATCGACTTCCGTTTCGACGGCGTCGGCGCGCGGCGGTTCGGCGAGGCCACCGCAGCCAACATCGGTAAGCCGTTCGCGATCATTCTGGACGGCCGCGTGATCTCGGCGCCGACCATCGAGAGCGCCATTCCGGACGGCGTCGGCCAGATCACGGGCAGCTTCTCGATCCAGTCGGCGGCCGAACTGGTGACCCTGCTGAACGGGGGCGCCCTGCCGGCGCCGCTGGACGTGATCGAGCGCCGCACCGTGACCGCCGAGTTGGGCGCCGACGCCGTGCAGGCGGGCATGATCTCCACCGCGGTGGGATTCCTGATCATCGTGCTGTTCATGTTTCTAGCCTACGGCTTCCTGTTCGGCGGCATCTCCGTGATCGGCCTTCTGCTGAACGGCCTGCTGATCATCGCGGCCATGTCGATGACCGGGGCGGCGCTGACCCTGCCGGGCATCGCCGGTCTGATCCTGACCTTTGCGGTCGCCGTGGACGCCAACGTGCTGATCTATGAACGGATGCGCGACGAAGCCCGTCAGGGCCGCAGCGTGATCGCCAGCCTGGACGCCGGCTTCAACAAGGCGATGGGCACGATCATCGACGCCAACCTGACGACCCTGGTCGCGGCCCTGATCATGTTCATCTTCGGCGCCGGCCCGGTGCGCGGCTTCGCCTGGACGCTCACGATCGGCGTCTTCACCTCCATGCTGTCGGCCGTTCTGGTCGCACAGGTGGGTCTGGCCTGGTGGCTGAAGGTCGCCAAGCCCAAGAAACTGCCGATCGCGGAGTGATGGCGATGCGTGGATGGCCCCTGATCAAACTTCTGCCGACCAAGACGGACTTCAAGTTCGTCAAGTTCGCACGCGCTTTCGGCATCCTGTCGGCGGTGCTGTGCGTCGCCTCGATCGTCGGCTGCTTTTATCCCGGCCTGAACATGGGCATCGACTTCCGCGGCGGCGCCTCGCTGGAGGTCGCCAAGCCCGCCGGACAGGTGCTGGTGCTTGATGAAATCCGCTCTTCCGTCGGCGCGCTGGGTCTGGGCGACGTGGGCGTGCAGGGCATCGCCCGGCGCGACAGCGGCGCCGTCGACGGCTCGACCGCCATCCTTCGCTTCCAGGTCCCCGAGAACCGCGACCAGACCGAGGTCGTGCAGCAGGTCGAGGGCGCGATCACCCAGGCGGTGGGCGAGGTGACCTATTCCGGCGTCAGCGTGGTGGGCTCCAAGGTGTCCAGCGAGCTGTTCGTGTCCGGGCTGCTGGCGCTGGGCAGCGCCGTGGTGCTGATGTTCGCCTACATCTGGTTCCGGTTCGAGCCCCAGTTCGGCTTCGGAGCCGTGATCGGGCTGCTGCACGACGTGATCCTGGTGTTCGGCCTGATCGTGCTGATGCGGCTTGAGTTCAGCCTGAACATGGTCGCGGCCATCCTGACCGTCATCGGCTATTCGATGAACGACACCGTGGTGGTGTTCGACCGCCTGCGGGAGAACCTGCGCAAGTACAAGACGATGCCCCTGCGCGAGGTGATCGACCTGTCGATCAACGAGACCTTGAGCCGCACCATCGTGACCGGCGTCACGGCCATCATGGTGCTGGCCGTTCTGGCGATCTTCGGCGGCGAGGCGCTGTTCGGTTTCTCGATCGCCCTGATGTTCGGCATCATCGTGGGCACCTATTCGTCGATCTACGTCGGCGCGCCGGTGATCCTGCTGTGGGGCGTCAAGCGCGGCGGCGAGGAAGACCCGACGCCGGTCAAGCTGGGCATGGCCAGCCGGCCGTGAGTGAAATCTCCCTCTCCCTCGTGGGGAGGGGCTGCGGCGAAGCCGCCCGGGTGGGGGCAAGTCGACCTCATTCCACCCTGATCGCTGCGCGATCTCCCCTCCCCATGAAGGGGAGGGAGAGGTAGGGTTCCCATCTCGATTCCCGGGGAGGGGCCTGATGGGTGGTCTGCTGTCGAACTTCCGCAACACGGTGACGCTGAGCCTCGCGCTTGCGGCGTTGATGATCTTCGCCTTTGGACGTGTGTCCGGCGGCGGCTACGATCTGATCTTCTGGCAGGCCACCGCGAGGTGGGTCCACGTGGTGGCCGGCATCCTGTGGATCGGGCTGCTGTACTATTTCAACTTCGTGCAGATGCGGGTGATGCCCGCCATCCCGGCCGAGCAGAAGCCGGCGGTGGGCAAGCACATCGCGCCGGAGGCCCTGTTCTGGTTCCGCTGGGCGGCGTTCGTGACCGTGCTGGCCGGGCTGGCGGTGCTGTATCTGCGCGGCAGCTCCTATGCGCATGAGGTGCTGACCTTCGGCCTGGTCGGCGGGTTGGTGCAGGGCGATCAGGCCTACATGCTGATGGGCGTGGGCGTCTGGCTGGCGCTGGTGATGTTCCTGAACGTCTGGGGCGTGATCTGGCCGAACCAGAAGCGCGCGCTGGGCATCGTCCCCGTCGACGACGAGAAGAAGGCCCGCGCCGCGCGCACCGCCATGCTGGCCAGCCGGATCAACCTGCTGCTCAGCTTCCCCATGCTGACGGCCATGGCGATGTACCAGACCCTGTTCGGGTGACGGACCTCGACGCCCAAGTCCGCGCAACCGATCCCGACCGCTGGCTGGCCAGCCGGTTCGTGGCCGACGTCCAGGCCCGAGCGGACCTGATCGCGCTCTATGCCTTCGAGGCCGAACTGATGGCCATCCCCACGCGGGTCAGCCAGCCGCTGCTGGCCGAGATGCGTTACGCCTGGTGGGGCGAGCAGATGGACGGCGTTTTCGCCGGGGTGCCGCGCAAGGGGCATCCGGTGCTGGAGGCGCTGGCGGGCGCGGCGGCCCGCCGGGGCCTGGAGCGGGCGCCGCTGGACGCCCTGATCGACGCCCATGTGGATCGGGCGCACGGCCGGCCGCACGACCTTGAGGCGCTGTTCGTCGGGCCGATGCAAGCGGCGGTTCGGGTTCTGGCCGGAGCGGGACATGACGAGGTCGTGGCCCCGGCGGCGCGGGTCCGGGGCCTGACCCAGACTGGGCGTTTCGAGGAGGTGGCGGCGCTTCGAAGAGAAGCGAACACGGTCCTGAAGGCCTTGCCGGTTCGGGCCTTCCCTGCGGTCTCCACGGCGGCGCTGAGGCGGCCGGATGAGCCTGAAGCCGCCAAGCGCTTGCGCCTCACCTGGGCGAACCTGAGAGGACGGATATGACGTCGCAGGAGGTTTCCACATGGCTGGCCGGACAGACCCAGCACAACCGGGCGGGCATCGGAGGTCTGCGCGAGATCGTGCGGTCGGTCGACGTGCCGTGGGTCGAAACCATCAAGTGGAATGCGCCCAATTTCGCCTTGGGCGGTGAGGATCGTGTGACGCTTGGCGTCGAGCGGCGAGGCGGATGGCGCGTCGTGCTGCACAGGGGCGCGGCGGCGAAGGCCGACGGCTTCGCCTTCGAAGACGCGTCGGGGCTGGCGCGATGGCCGTCGCCGGATCGCGGGGTGGTCACGATCCGGGATCCCGCCGATCTGGACGCGAAGGCGACGGCGCTGGCGGAGCTGATCGGCCGCTGGGTCCGGGCCGCCGCCGCCTAGCCGTCCCGCCAGCCCTTCAGCAACTCCAGCGCGCGCACGCTCATCAGACGCTTCTTGGCCCGGCCGCGGTCCTTGGGCGGGATGCGTTTGCCCTCGGCGTCGACGCGGGGCGCTTCCAGCGGAGGGAGCAGGCCGTAGTTGACGTTCATGGGCTGGAACTTCGACCCTTCGAGATGGCCGCCGGTGATGTGCTCGACGAGGGCGCCGATGGCGGTCTCGGGCGGGGGCGCTTCGAGGGGGCGGCCGAGGCGTTCGGCGGCGGCGAGGCGGCCGGCCAGCAGGCCGAGCGCGGCGCTTTCGACGTAGCCTTCCACTCCCGTGACCTGGCCGGCGAAGCGCAGGCGCGGCAGGGCCTTGAGGCGCAACTGGCGATCCAGCAGCTTCGGGCTGTTCAAAAAGGTGTTGCGGTGCAGGCCGCCCAACCGGGCGAACTGGGCGTTCTGCAGGCCCGGGATCATGCGGAAGATCTCGGCCTGTGCGCCGTGCTTCAGCTTGGTCTGGAAGCCCACCATGTTGAACAGGGTGCCCAGCGCATTGTCCTGACGCAGCTGGACGACAGCATGCGCCTTGGTCTCCGGACTGCGCGGATTGGTCAGGCCGACGGGCTTCATCGGGCCGTGGCGCAGGGTCTCGCGGCCCCGCTCGGCCATGACCTCGATGGGCAGGCAGCCGTCGAAATAGGGGACGTGCTCCCAGTCCTTGAACTCCGCCTTGGGACCGCTCAGCAGGGCGTCGATGAAGGCGTCGTACTGGGCCTTGTCCATCGGGCAGTTGACGTAGGCGGCGGCGTCTCCGCCGGGGCCGACTTTGTCGTAGCGCGACTGGCGCCAGGCGACGTCGAAGTCGATCGAGTCGGCGTGGACGATGGGCGCGATGGCGTCGAAGAAACTCAGGGATTCCTCGCCCGTCGCCTTCAGCATGGCGTCGGCCAGGGCCGGGGAGGTGAGGGGACCGGTGGCGACGATCACGCTGTCCCAGTCCTCCGGCGGCAGGCCGGCGATCTCCTCGCCGACGACGGTGATCAGGGGGTGGGCCAGCAGGCGCTTCGTCACCGCGTCCGAGAAGCCCTCGCGGTCCACCGCCAAAGCCCCCCCGGCGGGCACCTGATGCGCGTCGCCGGACGACATGATGATCGAGCCGAGTTCGCGCATTTCGGCATGAAGCAGGCCGACCGCGTTGTATTCCCAGTCGTCCGACCGGAACGAATTGGAGCAGACCAGTTCTGCCAGGCCGTCGGTCTGGTGCGCGTCGGTCTTCACGGGTCCTGGTCGCCCTACCGCTTCGCTGCTTGAGGGCCCGCTGCGACGCATCTCGTGCAGGATGACCGGCACGCCGGCCTGGGCGATCTGCCAGACGGCCTCGGAGCCGGCGAGGCCGCCGCCGACGACGTGGATGGGGGCGGGGGAGGGGGAAGCGCTCATCGCGGCCTTCTAGCCACACCGGACCGCTTCGTCAGCCCGCCCGCTGGCCGCAGGTCATGGTCGCGATTATGGTCCTGCCGCTTTCGGGGGACTGCACCATGCGCGCGCCGGCGCCCGCACGACGATTTCGAGTGATGCAGGCGCTGGCCGACGGCGTCCGGGCCGTGCCGACCGTGTGGGCGCAGGCGTGGGGCGTCCTGATCTTCCTGATCGCGGTCCTGCTCGCCCGCCAGATGGTGCCCGACGACGGGGCCGCGTGGGTGCTGGACGTGGCGGTCGGTCTGGCCGCCCTGATCGCCTGGACCGGCGCGAACCGGGTGGCGATCTTCGGACGCTCGGCCCCGAGGCATGGCTTGGGCCCGGCGGGGCTCCAGTTCGGCCCCGCTGAGCGGCACGTCGTGGCGGCGCTGCTGCTCAATCTGCTGTTCCTGACGATGATCGGGGCCGTGCTGGCGCTGGTCGGCCTGGCGCTGTTCGGCGCGGCCGGACTGGACGTCGAGGCGATCCGGGCGCGCGACTGGGCAGCGGTGGGCGTGCCGTGGAAGCTGGCGGCGCTGGGCCTCGTGGGCGCGGTGCTGATCGCCGTGCCGGTGCTGCTGATCGTGCGGCTGGCGCTGTTCAGCCAGGCGACGGTGGGACGCGGCCAGCCGGTGTCGCTGAACACCCTGGGGATCGCGACGGGCAGTTTCTGGCGGCTGTTGGCCCTGCTGGTGATCGTGATCGGGCCGGTCGTCATGGCCCTGAGCTGGGGCGCAGGGTTTGCAGGCCCGGTGCTGGCGGTGCTCTGGCTGCCGTTCGCGGCGGGCTCGATGTCCTCGGCGTATCGACGGCTGGAGTACTGGCGACCCGATGACACAGGCGGGTCGGAGCGCTAGGCTGCCGTCCGGGCATCCAAGGGGAGAGGACGATGACGTTTTCGGCGACCGAAGCGGCGTTCGAGGGATTTCGCGTGGTGCGGCGCAAGCCGACGGCGCTGATCTGGTGGGCAGCGCTCTATTTCTTGCTCAGCGCCGCCAGTCTTCTGGCCATGGGCATGAATGCCGACGCCTGGATCGAGTTCGTCCGGATCTCCGAACAGATGGAACAGACCCCCGCCGGCCAGCCGCCGAGCCAGGAAGAGTTCATGAGCCTGTTCAACGCCATGTTCGCGGCCATGGCCAGTTTTTCATGGCTGCTGCCGCTGCAGTTGATCGTCACCAGCGTGCTGACGGCGGCGATCGCGCGGGCGGTCACGCGGCCGGCGGAAAGCGCCTTCGGCTACATGCGCCTGTCGATAGATGAGGTCCGGGTGTTCGTGGTGACGCTGGTCCTGGGCATCGTCCTGGTCGCGGCCTGGGTGGCCTGCATCTTCGTGATCGGCATCCTGATGGGCATCGCTTTCGGCATCGGCGAGGGATGGGCCGGGCTGCTGGTTCTGGCCGGAATGGTGGCCGGCGTCGTGCTGATGATCTGGCTGACGGTGCGGTGGAGTTTGGCCGTGCCGATCACCGTGGCCGAGAAGCGCATGGCCTTCTTCGACTCGTTCGCCGTCACCAAGGGCAGGTTCTGGGGCCTGTTGGGCATGGCGATTCTGGCCGGCATCATGGCGATCGTGATCGGCCTGCTGTCGCTGGTGGTGGTCGCGCCGCTGACGATGATGTCGGGCGTGAGCATGTTCGGCGGTATGAGCGGCGAGGATCCGGCCGCCATGTTCGAGGCCTATCGCGCCCTGAATCCCTGGATGCTGGTCACCGCCCTGGTCAATGCGGTCGTCTATGCGCTGACCGTCGGCGTGGTCTACGCCCCGTTCGCGGCCGCCTATCGAGACATCAAGAGCGTGCCGGCGGCGGGGTGATGCGCCGCCGCTCGGGGGTCAGGCCCGCTTCTTGAGGGCCGCCACGCGCGCCTTGCGGCGGGTTTCGTGGCGGTCCAGCACCTCCTTCAGGTACTTGCCGGTCCAGCTGGCCGGGTTCTTGGCCACGTCCTCGGGCGTGCCGACGGCCACGATCTCGCCGCCGCCGTCGCCGCCCTCGGGCCCGAAGTCGAGCAGCCAGTCGGCGACCTTGATGACGTCGAGATTGTGCTCGATCACCACGATGGTGTTGCCGGCCTCCACCAGTTCCTGAAGCACCTCCAGCAGCTTGCGGGTGTCCTCGAAATGCAGGCCCGTCGTCGGCTCGTCCAGGATGTAGAGCGTGCGGCCCGTGGCGCGCTTGGCCAACTCCTTGGACAACTTGACCCGCTGTGCCTCGCCGCCCGACAGGGTGGTGGCCGGCTGGCCGACCTTGACGTAGCCCAGACCGACCCGCTCCAGCGTCAGCATCTTGTCGCGGATGGACGGAACGGCCTTGAAGAAGGTCGCCGCCTCCTCGACCGTCATGTCCAGAACGTCGGATATGCTCTTGCCCTTGAAGACGATTTCCAGCGTCTCGCGATTGTAGCGTCTGCCCTTGCAGACGTCGCAGGTGACGTAGACGTCGGGCAGGAAGTGCATCTCGATCTTGATGACGCCGTCGCCCTGGCAGGCCTCGCAGCGGCCGCCCTTGACGTTGAAGCTGAAGCGGCCGGGGCCGTAGCCGCGCGCCTTGGACTCCGGCAGGCCGGCGTACCAGTCGCGGATCGGGCCGAAGGCGCCGGTGTAGGTGGCCGGGTTCGAGCGCGGCGTGCGGCCGATGGGCGACTGGTCGATGTCGATGACCTTGTCGAACAGCTCCAGCCCCTCGATGCGGTCGAAGTGCGCCGGGGCGTCGGAGGCGTTGTGCAGGCGACGTGCTGCGGCCTTGTAGAGGGTCTCGATCGTGAACGTCGACTTGCCGCCGCCGGACACGCCGGTGATGCAGGTGAACAGGCCGACGGGGATCTCGCCGCTCACGTTCTTGAGGTTGTTCCCGGTCGCGCCCGAGATCTTGAGCATCTTCTTGCGGTTCACCGGGCGACGGCCATCCGGCGGCAACTCGATCTCGCGCTCGCCGGTCAGGTATTTGCCGGTCAGCGACTTCGGATTGGCCATGACCTGTTCGGGCGTGCCCTGAGCGCAGATCTCGCCCCCGTGCAAGCCGGCGGCGGGCCCCATGTCGATGACGTGGTCAGCGGTCAGAATGGCCTCCTCGTCGTGCTCGACGACGAGGACGGAATTGCCGAGGTCTCGCAGCCCGCGCAGGCTGTCCAGCAGGCGGGTGTTGTCGCGCTGGTGCAGGCCGATCGACGGCTCGTCCAGCACGTACAGCACGCCGGTCAGGCCCGAGCCGATCTGCGACGCCAGGCGGATCCGCTGGCTCTCGCCGCCCGACAGGGTGCCGGAACTGCGCGACAGGTTCAGATAGTCGAGGCCGACGTTGTTAAGGAACCGCAGGCGGTCGTTGATCTCCTTCAGGATCCGCCGCGCGATCTCCATCTGCTTGTCGGTCAGCATGCCGTCCAGGCCGGTGAACCACTCGTGGGCGTGCTTGATCGACAGCCACGAAACCTCGGCGATGTCCGTGCCGGCGATCTTCACCGCCAGGGCCTCGGGCTTGAGGCGCTTGCCGCCGCAGGCCTCGCAGGGGGTCTCGGACTGATAGCGGCCCAGTTCCTCGCGGACCCAGGCGCTGTCGGTCTCGCGCCAGCGGCGTTCCAAGTTCGGCAGAACGCCCTCGAACGGCTTGGTCGTCTCGTATTTGCGGGCGTTGTCGTCGTAGACGAAGCGGATCTTCTCGCCGCCGGAACCGTGCAGGATCACCTGCTGCGCCTTCTCCGGCAGGTCGCGCCACGGCTTGTCCATCGAGAAGCCGTAGTGGGTCGACAGCGACTGCAGCGTCTGGGTGTAGAGCGGCGACGGCCCCCGCGACCACGGCGACACCGCGCCGGCGTGCAGGCTCTTGTCGCGGTCCGGCACCACCAGATCCGCGTCGAACGCCAGCTTGACCCCCAGGCCGTCGCAGACGGGACAGGCGCCGAACGGATTGTTGAACGAGAACAGCCGCGGCTCGATCTCGCTGATGGTGAAGCCGGAGACGGGGCAGGCGAACTTCTCGGAGAAGGTGATCCGGCGCGGCTCTTCGCCCTCCGGCGCGTTCGCCCATTCCGCCACGGCGATGCCGTCGGCCAGACTCAGAGCGGTCTGAAGGCTGTCGGCGTAACGCCCCTCAAGCCCCACCTTGGTGACGATGCGGTCCACGACGATGTCGATGTCGTGCTTGAATTTCTTGTCGAGCGTCGGGGCGTCCTCGATGGCGTAGAACTGGCCGTCGATCTTCAGACGCTGGAAGCCCGCGCGCTGCCACTCGGCGATCTCTTTCCGGTACTCGCCCTTGCGGCCGCGTACGACGGGGGCGAGCAGCAGCAGGCGCTCGCCATCCGGCAGCTCCGTCAGCTTGTCGACCATCTGGCTGACGGTCTGGCTCTCGATCGGCAGGCCGGTGGCGGGGGAGTAGGGCACCCCCACCCGCGCCCACAACAGGCGCATGTAGTCGTGGATTTCCGTGACCGTGCCGACGGTCGAGCGGGGGTTCTTCGACGTCGTCTTCTGTTCGATCGAGATGGCCGGTGACAGGCCCTCGATCAGATCGACGTCGGGCTTGCCCATCAGCTCCAAAAACTGGCGGGCGTAGGCGCTCAGACTCTCGACGTAGCGGCGCTGGCCCTCGGCATAGATGGTGTCGAACGCCAGCGAGGACTTGCCCGACCCCGACAGGCCGGTGACCACCACCAGCTTTTCGCGCGGGATGTCGACGTCGACCCCCTTGAGATTGTGCTCGCGCGCGCCGCGCACGCGGATGAAGTCGTGTTTTTCGGTCATGGGATCCGGGAACGCCGAGGGGCCGGAGGCGGGTCCGGCGCAACGGCGTCATATGGGGATCAATTCGCGAAGTTCAGCAAGAACGAAGTGCGAACTGCGATGCTGCAAGCGCGCCCTGCTGACGCCGACTGGCAGCAGGGCGGCGGGATCAGGGCTGGGCGAACTCGCCGGTGCGAAGGCTGATGTTGCAGGCATGAACCTCGCCGCGCCGTTCGCACCAGTCGGCGGCGAACAGGTCACGCTCGATGCGGGTGGTGGAGCGGATCAAGCGATCGCCCACGACGACTTCCGAGTTCTGCGCGGCCGCCCAGGGGCCCAGCGCCTCGAAGAAGGCGCGGGCGGGCTCTCCGTCGCAGGTGAAGACGACCACGTGCACCTCGTCATGGGCGTGGCCGTATCTTCCGGTCCGCGCGGCCTGGGCGATGCAGTCGGCGTAGAGGCGGGCGTTCACGCTGGCCGTCGTTGAGATCGGGCTGAAATCGGGAGGGCCCGAAGGACCCGGCGCCGTCGCGCAAGCGGTGACGACCAGGGCCGACAGACAGGCGATGAGGCGCATGTTTCTTTCTCCCGGCAAAGCTTTTCATGGGCGCGGCAAAATGGCCATGCATCATTTCGCTTGCGACCGCGGCCCGTCGATCGCATCTTGTGAGGCTTGAGAGCGTGCCGCGGGATGCGTGGAAGATGATCGGACCGGTCGAAATCGCCTTGGGCATCGCCGCCGCCGGACTGGCGGGGGCCTGGATCGCGGCCCAGCCCAAGCCGAAGGCGGTTCCCGTCCGCGCGCGTCGTCGTCGTCGCTGAGCCTCAACCCGGCAGTCGTCACAAGCTCCGACCGGCTGTTCGCCCGGCGTGACCGCGCCGAGAGCCGCACACCGCCCATCTCTGACGCAAGCCTTGTTTCCACCCCAGGCGAGAGGCAGTCTCACGTCGCCCACAGTCACGAGGAGTGCCCAAGGTCATGATCAGCGCGCTGGAAATCGGTTTCGCCCTTTCCCTCGTCGTCCTGGTCTGCGCTCATGCCCTCGTCCTCCGTCCCGCCCCGGCCCGCCTTCGTCGTCACCCTGTCCGGGCTCGGCGTCCGAACGCCTGACGGCCGAACGCTCTTTTCCGATCTGACCCTCGCCTTCGGGCGGGAAACCACCGGCGTCGTCGGCCGCAACGGCTGCGGCAAGAGCACGCTGCTGCGCCTGATGGCGGGCGTCGCGACGCCGTTCGAGGGGACCATCACACGCGCCGGCTCGGTCGCTTGGCTGGAGCAGGAGCCGGCGAGCCCGCCCGCGCAGACGGTCGCCGCGGCCCTCGGCGTGGAGGCGGAGCTGGCCCGGATCGCCCGCATCACGGCCGGTGCGGGCGACGCCGACGATCTGGATCGGGCGGACTGGACGCTGGAGGCCCGGCTGGACGAGGCTTTGGCGGCGGTCGGGCTGGCGGGGCTTGATCCCGCGCGACCGACGGCGAGCCTGAGCGGGGGCGAGCGGACGCGGCTGGAACTGGCCCGGCTGGAGCTTGCCGATCCCGACCTGCTGCTGCTGGACGAGCCGACCAATCACCTGGACGCGGAGGCCCGCGATCTGGTGCGCGACCTGATCGCGCGGCGTGGCGGCGGGACCGTGGTGATCAGTCACGACCGATCGCTGCTTCGCCACGTGGATCGGATCATCGAACTGTCGGAGCTCGGCGCGGCCGTGCACGGGGGCGGTTGGGACATGTACGTCGCCCGCCGCGAGGCGGAGAGGGCGGCGGCGGCGCGCGCCCTGGGCGACGCCGAGCGCGTGGCCGCCCAGCGCGCGCGGGAGGCCCAGCGTGAGCGCGAGAAGAAGGCGCGCCGCGACGCCGCGGGCAAGCGGGAGGGGCGGGCGGGCGGCCTGCCGCGCATCCTGGCGGGGATGCGGGCCGATCAGGCGCAGGACAGCGCCGGCCGCGGGCGGGTTCTCGCGGCGCGGCGGCAGGAGGCGGCGGACGCGGCCCTGGCCGAGGCACGGGCGCGGGTGGAGCGTGTCCGCGCCCTGGACGTGCCGATGCCGCCGACCGGCCTGCCGGAGGGGCGTCTTGTGCTGCGCTTGGCGGGCGCCGGCTGGGCGACGCCGGAGAACAGGCGCATCCTCGTCCCCGTCGATCTGACCATGACGGGGCCGGAGCGGATCGCGATCGCCGGCCCGAACGGCGCGGGCAAGACCACCCTGTTGCGCCTGATCCACGGCGATCTGGCGCCGACGTCAGGAACCGTCGAACGGCCCGTGCCGGCGGCGCTGCTGGATCAGAAAGCGGCGGCGCTGCTCCCCGGCGAGACTTTGGTCGAGGCATGGCTGCGGCTGAACCCCGGCGGAACTCCGAACGACGCTCAGGCGGCGCTGGCGCGGTTCCTGTTCCGCAACGCGGCCGCGCGGAAGCGCGTGGCGGAGCTGTCGGGCGGCGAGCGGCTGAGGGCCGCGTTGGCCTGCGTGATGACCGGAACCCGGCCTCCCCAGCTGCTGGTTCTGGACGAGCCGACGAACCATCTGGACCTGGACGCCGTCGAGGCGGTGGAAGCGGCCCTGGCGGCCTATGACGGCGCCTTGATCGTGGTCAGCCACGACCGGGAATTTCTGGACGCGGTGGGCATCGACCGGGAGATCGCGCTCAGGCAGTGCGGTTGAGGGCCACGGCCGTGGCGGCGGGCGCCGTCGCGCGGCCGGCGGCGCCGTAGGCGGACGGGCTGCCCCGCTGGGCGGCGACCTCGGCGGCGATGGTGCGGACAAGGCCCTCGGAGACCGTGCGCGCAGCTTCGACCACGCGGGCGTGGACGGCCAAGGCCTGTTCGAACAGTTCGGTGGCGCGGATCAGCTCCATGCGGTCGGCGGCGGTCGCGGCCTTCAGCACGTCGGGCCGGGCCTTCAGCTGCGCGGACTCGCGGCGATAGACGTTGGCCATCTCCTGTATCTCGGCCTGATCGGCCAGCAGATCCTTGGCGCGATGCTCGCGAAACGCCTCGGTCTCCACCTCCAGCCGGCCGGTCAGGCGGCGCGTCAGGTCGATCAGGCGGCGGACGTGAAAGGCGGCGGTCTGGGGATCGGCGCTCATGCCTGCATCTCCTGCATCTGGATCATCTGGGCCATGACGTGGTCGGCCAGGCCGATGCCGCCCGATCGAGCGACCTGCTTGCCCATCTCGTCCAGCAGGAGGCCGCGCCAGGTCGCCTCGGCCTCGCCGCCGCCGAACGGCGCCTCGGTGGACAGACCTTCGAACATCGGGCGCAGCATCTGGGCGATGAAGGAGGCTTCGAACGCCTGGGCGGTCTCGCGCATCTTGCGATCTCCCTCCCCCGAAGTGGGGAGGGAAGACGGCGAAGCCGTCGGGGTGGGGAACTGAACAGCCCCACCCTGGCTCGCCAGGGCTCGCCGTCCCTCCCCATGAAGGGGAGGGAGAGAAGACAGCGCGCTCATCATCACATCACCTCGATGTCGGCCTGGAGGGCGCCGGCGGCCTTGATGGCCTGCAGGATCGAGATCAGGTCGCGCGGCGAGACGCCGAGGGCGTTCAGGCCGGCCACGAGGCTGGACAGGGAGGCCCCGCCGTCGACGACGCGCATCTGGGTGCCGCGATCCTCCTCGACCGTGACGTCGGACTGGGGCACGACCACGGTCTCACCGTCGCTGAAGGGTTCGGGCTGGCTGACGCGCGGGTTCTCCTGGACCGAGACGGTCAGGTTGCCGTGGGCGATGGCGACGGTGGAGACGCGCACGCTCTCGCCCATGACGATGACGCCGTTGACCTCGTCGATGATGACCTTGGCCGGCGCGTCGACCGCCACCGACAGGTTCTCGACGCGGCTGAGGAAGTTGGCCGTGCCGTAGCCGGCGGGCGGGCGCAGGACCACGACGGTGCCGTTCTCGGCCCAGGCGGTGTTGGGAAACATCTGGTTGACGGCTCCCGCCACGCGCTGGGCCGTGGTGAAGTCGGGGTTGCGCAGGGTCAGGCGCACGGCGTCCTGACCGTTCAGGTCGAAGCCGGTCTCGCGTTCGACCACGGCGCCGGAGGCGATGCGGCCGGCGGTCGGCACGCCGCGCGTGACCGAGGAGCCGGACTGGCCCGAGGCGGACACCGCGCCGGTCTGGATCGACCCCTGCGCCACCGCATAGGTCTGGCCGTCCCAGCCCTGCAGCGTGGTGACCACCACCGTGCCGCCCTGCAGGCTCTTGGCGTCGCACAGGGTCGAGACCGAGACGTCGATGCGCGAGCCCGGCGCGGCGAACGGCGGCAGCTCGGCGGTGACCATGACGGCGGCGACGTTCTTGGTGTTGGCCTGGGCGCCGCGCATGTTGACGCCTTGGCGTTCCATCATGCTGTCGAGCGACTGACGGGTGAGGGGGCAGTTGCGCAGGTTGTCGCCGGTGCCGTTCAGCCCGACCACCAGGCCGTAGCCGACCAACTGGTTGGAGCGCACGCCCTCGATCGAGACGATGTCCTTGATGCGCGACTGGGCCGCGGCCGGTGCGGCGACCAGGAGGCCCGCTGCGGCGAGGGTCGCGAGGATGGGGACGGTGAGCAGTTTCTGCATCGGCGGCGAACTCCACGACGGCGGTCGTTCACGCTGTTGCGAGGATCATGCCGGGAGAAATTCTTCGGCAAAACAATGAAGCCGGCGCACCGGGAAGGCGAATGGGCGGCAAACTCTGCCGGGGCGTTAACCAAACGGTGACAGCGGCGCGCCATGGTCGCCTCATGAATCGGAGCCCCCTCGCATGAAGGTGACCGGACCGTCGGGCCCCCAGCCGGTCGGGGGGCAGCGGACGCAACGCCCCGGCGCTGGGTTCAGCCTGCCTGGAACGGCGGCGGCGTCGAGTGTCGGCGCGGCGTCGGCTCCGTCGGCCCCGGCGGGCGTGTCTGGCGTGTCCGCCCTGATGGCTCTTCAAGGCGTGGAGGACGCCACGGAGCGTAAACGCCGGGCCATCCGCCGCGGGCGTGGATTGCTGGACGAGTTGGACGCTCTGCGGATCGCCGCTCTCGAAGGCGTCGATGATGGCGGCGCACTCCAGCGTCTGTCGCGCGCAGCCGGGGAGGCTTCGGCCGCGGTGGAGGATCCGGACCTCGCCATGGTTCTGACCCAGATCGACTTGCGGGCGGCCGTCGAGGTCGCCAAACGGGACGTTCGCCGCAGCGCAGCATGAAGCGCCGGAAAACATGACGAAATGTTCATCATCGCAATCGGTGATGAAGAAATGTCACGCCATGACGAAGACGTGAAGCGTGACCGCATTGTGGCCCTCACAACACCGTTGTCGCGACTCCCTTGCCCGTCTAATGGGCGCATGCGCCGCAGGGGGGCGCGAAGAGTCGAGCGTGAGTGAAATGACCGCGTTGGCTGCCAAGATGCCTGAAGTCGAGCCGTCCTATCGGCCGTCCGACGACGAACCCTTCATGAACGACCGCCAGCTTGCCTATTTCCGCGGCAAGCTGCTGGCGTGGAAAGAGGACATCCTGCGAGAGTCCAAGGGGACCGTCGTCAACCTGAAGGCGGAAACCGAGAACCATCCGGACCTGGTCGACCGGGCCTCGTCGGAGTCCGACCGGGCTCTGGAGCTGCGGACCCGCGATCGCCAGCGCAAGCTGATCTCCAAGATCGACGAGGCCTTGCGCCGGATCGATGACGGCTCCTACGGCTATTGCGAGGAGACCGGCGAGCCGATCAGCCTGGGCCGACTGGAAGCCCGCCCGACGGCCACCCTGTCGGTCGAGGCGCAGGAGCGTCACGAGCGCCGCGAGCGCGTCCACCGCGACGACTGACCTCTTCTTGACTTCGTGGGGGCGCAGGGCGACCTAGCGCCCCTTCGCGTCTCAAGGTTCAAGAATGTCCGTCAAGGTCCGTTTCGCCCCGTCGCCGACGGGGAAGCTGCACGTCGGCAACGTCCGCACCGCCCTGGTGAATTGGCTGTTCGCCAAAGGGCAGGGCGGGCGGTTCGTCCTGCGGATCGACGACACCGACCTGGCGCGGTCCACGCCCGAGTTCGAGCAGGGGATCGAGGACGACCTGCGCTGGCTGGGGCTGGTCTGGGACGAGCGGCACAACCAGTCGAAGCGGTTCGACCGCTACGAAGCCGCGGCCAAGGCGCTGAAATCGGCCGGTCGGCTTTACGCCTGCTACGAGACCGCGGAAGAGCTGGATCGCCGCCGCAAGGTGCAGCTGTCGCGGGGCCTGCCGCCGATCTACGACCGCGCGGGGCTGGCGCTGACCGATGCCGAAAAGGCCGCTTACGAAGCTGAGGGGCGGCGTCCGCACTGGCGCTTCAGGCTGGACGGCCGGCGGGTGGCCTGGGAGGATCTGTCGCGCGGCCATGCCGAGGTCGACACGGCCTCTATGTCCGACCCGGTGCTGATCCGGGAGGACGGGCTGTTCCTCTACACCCTGCCGTCGGTCGTCGACGATCTGGACATGGCCATCAGCCACGTGATCCGGGGCGAAGACCACGTCACCAACACGGGCGCTCAGATCGAGATCTTCGAGGCGCTGATCGCGGCCGGCTGGGGCGGGGCCGTGCCGGGGTTCGCGCACATGCCCCTGCTGGTCGGCGCCGACGGTCAGGCGCTGTCGAAGCGGCTGGGCTCCCTGTCGATCAGCGAGATGCGCGAGCAGGGTTATGAGCCGATCGCCATCGTCAGCCATCTGGGCCGCATCGGCACGTCCGATCCGCTGGAAGTGGGCGAGTCGATCGAGGCGCTGGGCGCGGGCTTCGCTTTCTCCAAGATGGGCCGCTCGCCGGCGCGCTACGACACCGCCGACCTGGACCGCCTTAACGCCCAGGCCCTGCACGCCATGTCGTATGAGACGGCGCGTCCCCGACTGATCGAGAAGGACGCGGACCTGGGCGAAGACTTCTGGAACGTGGTGCGGGCCAACCTTCAGAAGTTCGACGACGTCGCTGAAATGGCGCGGCTTGTGCGGGGGCCGGTGACGCCGGTGATCGAGGACGCCGGCTTCGCCGCGACGGCGGCGCGCCTGCTGCCGGAAACGATCGACGGCGGCGCCTGGTCCGCCTGGACCGAGGCTTTGAAGGCCGAGACCGGCGCCAAGGGCGGCGCGCTGTTCAAGCCCCTGCGGCTGGCGCTGACCGGCCAGACCCATGGGCCGGAGATGGCGGCGCTGATCCCGCTGATCGGGCGCGACCGCATCCAGGCCCGGCTGCGCGGCGAGGGCTGAGGGGCAGACACGAAAAAGGCCGCCCCGGCAGGAGCGGCCTCTCGTCGGCAAGTCGCGCGGATCAGGCGTTGCAGGTCGCCAGCTGTTCGGCGGTCAGGGCCTGACCCTTCCAGGTGAAGGCGGTGACCTTGCCCACGCGGGCCACGACGCGCTTGCAGGCTCGCGCGGCGGGCTGGTTGGCGCCGCCGCTGGCGGTGCAGGTCGCGCCCTCGCAGGACCACGAGGCGCCGTCGACGATGACGCGGCCGGCGGGGGCCGAGGCGGCGTCCGCCAGGGTCAGGGAGTTGGCGGGAGACTGGGCCACGGCGGGGGCGGCGAGGGCCAGGACGGCGGCGATGACGAAGGCACGCATGGGGAGGCTCCGTGTGAGGTTCAGGCTTGAGGCCAGCTTCGAGGAACGCCTCTTGGGCGGCGACGTCAAGGTGCGTATCGTTTAGAAACGCACTCTCTTATGAACATTGATCACTTATCGCCGATCATGTTGCAAGGGCGCCGCACCTGAGCCGACGGCCACGGCTCCCACCACCGCATCGAGGTCCGCGTGGATCTCATAGGCCTGGAGGAAGGATTCGGGCGTCATCCCGCTGGCCACGTTCTGGCGCATCAGGGCGTCGAAGGCGTCCCAGAAGCCGTCGGGACTGTGGAAGACGACCGGCTTGGGATGCAGGTCCAGCCGCTTCCAAGACAGCACCTCGACCGCTTCCTCCAGCGTGCCGACGCCGCCCGGCGCGACGATGAAGGCGTCCGACGCGTCGTACATCAGGGTCTTGCGCTCATGCATGGAGGTGACGACGACGGTCTCCACCTCGTCGAACAGACGCTCGCGGCTGCGCAGGAAGGCCGGCATGATGCCGACCACACGGCCGCCCGCCTCGTGCGCCGCGCGCGCCGTCGCGCCCATCAGCCCCACGCCGCCGCCGCCGTAGACCAGCCGCCAGCCTCGCGCGGCGATCATCCGGCCGAGTTCGGCGGCGCCTGCCGTCAACGCCGGGTCGGCGCGGTCGGACGAGCCGCAGAAGACGCAGACGGAGAAGCCGTCGAACGGCTGGAGGGCTGGGGGAGATTGCATGAAGCCTCGACAAGGAAATCCGCGCCCGACATAGCGTGAGGACACGTGTACCCATAGAGCCGCTGCGAAATGTCGCTTTCCAGAGCCCTCCTGTCGTCGGTCCTGCTCGTCGCCGCGGCGGCGTGCGCCCCTCGATCCGACCGGGAGCCCGCGGAGGAGCCCACCGCTCAGGCTTGGCGCGCTGCGCCGCGCGTGGAGACCGCGGTCAGGACGCCGGGCGCGCTGGAACTGACCGGCGTGGCCGAACCCGGCGCTCGGGTCGTCATGCGCGACGCCGGCGGCACGGCGCATGCGGCGACGGCGGATTCCGGAGGGGCCTTCACCCTGCGGCTGGATCCCAGAGCGGGCGACGTGCTGTTGCGCCCCCAGGATCAGGAAGGCCAGGAGGCTCTGCCGGGGCCGGATCAGATCGTGGTCCTGGCCGACGGCCGGGCTCTGGCTTTATCGCCCGGCGCGCCGTCACGTCGGCTGGATCCGGGCACAGGACTGGCCGCGATCGATTCGGACGGGCGCATGGCGCTGGTGTCGGGCCGTCGGGCGAGGGGCGCGGAGGACGCGCGGGTGCGGATCGGCGCGGGAGTGGAGATGGCCGTCGCCGCCGATGCGCGAGGCGTGTGGGCTCTGCGCGGCGACGCCGCGTCGGCGACGCAGGGCGTGTGGGTGGACGGCGTGGAGCATCGGCCGGCGCTGTCGGGCGCCGTGCCCGGCATGGCGAGGCCGGCGGGAAGCGGCACTCTGATCGGTTGGACCGCGCCCGACGGAGCCCGGATCGCGACCTGGGTCCCGACGCGTTAACGCCTCGGCAACCAATTCAACGGAACGAGGGTCTCGGACGCCTTTCGCGAGGTCGCCCACCATCACCAGACCCTTCAGGCCCGGCCTTGCACAAGGTCGGGTCTTTTTTCGTCCGGCGTTCAGGAAATCGAGAGTGGCTCCGCGGGTAGGATTCGAACCTACGACCAGCCGATTAACAGTCGGCTGCTCTACCACTGAGCTACCGCGGAACGGAGGCCCCTCTCGAGAGGGCGGCTCCATAGCAGTGGCCGCGCGCGTCGCGCAACGATAAATCGGCCGCGATGTCGCCCATCTTGATCGAAGACCCGTCCGACCCTCGCGTCGCCGCCTTTCGCGACGTGCGGGAGCGCGACCTGATCGGCAGGCGGGGGCTGTTCGTGGCGGAGGGCGCCGTCGTGCTGAGGGCGCTCGTGGCGCCCAGAGGCCGGTGCGCGCCTGAGTCGGTGCTGGTGGATCAGCGGCGGGTCGAGAGCCTGTCCGACGTCTGGGCGGCTTTGGGCGATCGCGCGCCGGTGCATGTCGCGGCCCAGGGCGTGCTCGACCAGATCGCCGGGTTCCCCCTGCACCGGGGCATTCTGGCGCTGGGGCGCGTGCCGGCTGAAGTCGAGCTGGACGACGTCACGGGACCGGGCTCGCGAACCCTGCTGGTGGTCGCCGGGGTCGGCAACCACGACAACATGGGCGCCCTGATGCGCAATGCCGCGGCCTTCGGCGTGAGTGCCGTCGTGCTGGACGACCGTTGCTGCGACCCCTTCTACCGCAAGGCGCTGAGGGTCGCCGTCGGCGCGACGTTGAGCCTGCCGATCGTGCGCAGAGTCGCGCTGGACGAAATCTTGGGTCGTTTGGCCGCGCGGGACGTCGAATGTCTGGCGCTTAGCCCCGCCGGGGCGGAACCGCTGAGGGGCCTCAAGCCGTCGCTGCGGCGCGCTCTGGTCGTCGGGACGGAGGGGCCCGGACTGCCGCCGGACGTCATCGCTCGACTGCGGAGCGTGCGGATCGACATGCGGGACGGCTTCGATTCGCTGAACGTCGCCACGGCGGCGGCGATCGCCCTGCACGAAATCACGCAGCCGTGAACCGCGTTAACGCTTCATACACCTTGTCCACAGGCCCGGAATGTGGCGGAGATGCGGCCGTCCGGGGGAGTGGATTTCAATGTTCAGCGTCATCATCGGGGCCTTGGGGCGTCATGCGCGCCTGATCATCGGCGGGGCGATCATCGCCGCCGCGGTCGGGGCGGCGGGGGCCATCGGCTGGATCACGGCGCCGATCGCCTGAGGCCCGGGCGCGGGTTGTGACCCGCGCCGCCATCTGCCAAGCCCGGAAGGAGCCCGACGCGCCCGCGCGCGTTCGGCCCGCGTCCACGACCGCCCCGGGAGCCGCGCTTGCCCATCGCCGTCCACGCCGTCACCCCCTTCGACGACCAGAAGCCGGGGACGTCCGGCCTGCGCAAATCCACCCGACGGTTCATGGAGCCCGGCTATCTGCCGGCCTTCGTGCAGGCGATCCTGGAGTGCGATCCGCCCAAGCCCGGCGCGACCCTGATCGTCGGCGGCGACGGTCGCTTCTTCGGACGCGAGGCGGCGGAGACCGTGATCCGCATGGCCGCCGCGGCGGGCTATGCGCGGGTCAAGGTGGGGCGGGGCGCCCTGCTGTCGACGCCCGCCGCGTCGCATCTGGTGAGGCTGATCGGCGCCCAGGGGGCGGTCATCCTGTCGGCCAGCCATAATCCCGGAGGTCCCGACGGCGACTTCGGGGTCAAGTACAACACCGCCACGGGCGGCCCGGCGCCGGAGAGCCTGACCGAGGCGATCTTCGCCCGGTCCAAGGCGCTCACGGAATGGCGCATTGAGACCAAGGGGACTCTCGATCTCGACCGGCTGGGTGAGGTTCTCATCGGCGACGGCGCCGTCGAGGTCATCGATCCGGTGGCGGACTACGCCGACCTGATGGAGAGCCTGTTCGACTTCGGCGCGATCCGCGCGCTTCTGAAGTCCGACTTCCGCATGCGGTTCGACGCCATGCACGCCGTGACGGGGCCCTATGCGACCGAGCTGTTCGAGCGGCGTCTGGGCGCGCCCGCCGGGACGGTGATCAACGCGACGCCGCTGCCCGACTTCGGGGGCGGCCACCCGGACCCGCATCCCGGCCATGCGCCGGAACTGATGGCGGCCATGTCCGGCCCGGATGCGCTGGACTTCGGCGCGGCGTCCGACGGCGACGGCGACCGCAACATGATCGTCGGCCCGGGCGGCTTCGTGGTCTCGCCGGGCGACAGCCTGGCCATCCTGACGGCGCTCGCGGATCGCGTTCCGGCCTATGCCGCCGGCGTGGCGGGCGTGGCGAGGTCGATGCCGACGGCACGCGCGGCGGACCGGGTGGCCAAGACGCTGAGCGTCGACTGTTTCGAGACGCCGACGGGCTGGAAGTGGTTCGTCAGCCTGATGGACGCGGGCCGCATCACCCTGTGCGGCGAAGAGAGCTTCGGCACCGGTTCGGACCACGTGCGCGAGAAGGACGGTCTGTGGGCCGTGCTGTTCTGGCTGAATCTGCTGGCGGCCGAAGGAATCGGCGTTCGGGATTTGGTGCGGCGGCACTGGGCCCGGTTCGGACGCGACGCCTATCGCCGCGAGGACTACGAAGGACTGGAGAGCGAGCGCGCCGAGGCCTTCATGCAGACGCTGCGCGGCCGTCTGGACGAGGCGGCGGGCCTTGCCGTCGGGCCGTTCGGCGTCGTGAGCGCCGACGACTTCGCCTACGTCGACCCGATCGACGGTTCGGGCGCGCGGGCCCAGGGCGTGCGGGTGATGCTGACGCCGGACGCGCGGATCACCTATCGCCTCTCAGGCACGGGGTCATCCGGCGCGACGCTACGGGTCTATCTGGAGACCTATTTGTCGCCGGAACGCGCGGACGCGGATCCCACGGCCGAACTGAACGCCCTGTCGGCGGCGTCGCGAGATTTCGCCGACGTCGGGAGCCTGCTCGGGCGAGCGGCTCCCTCGGTCGTCACCGGCTGAACGCAGGAGTGCGGACGTCCGCGCGCCCTTCAGTCCGCCGGCAAGGCCTTAAGATCGGCGTCTATGGCGTCGATCATCTCTTGGGTCAGTTCTCCGTTGGCCAAGGGCATGACCTGGTCGAAGGTCAAGCCTTCGAACTGCGGGCGTGCGGGGTGGTCGCTGATGCCGGGGATATGCTTCTCCAGCACGGCGCGAGATTTCTCGTTGGCCAGCAGATCGCCGATGGTCCAGCCGATGTTCGGCTTGGCGTCCTGTCTGGCCGACGACGGGTCTTGCGGCACGGCTGAGTGCGCTGCGCCCGCGACGAGGGCGAGGGCGACGAAGGCGGCGACGAATTTGGTCATGGCGGTCTCTCCGATGAGGCCGCCAGATTGAGCGCGGATGTGCGACGGGCTCAAGACGATTGTTCCCCTGGGCCGCATCCGACGCTATCTCAGCGCCCATGACCGACGTCGCCGCCAAATCCAAACTGATCCAGGGCCGTACGGGCCCGTGGGAAATCGTCATGGGGCTGGAGATCCACGCCCAGGTGGCGTCGAGGTCCAAGCTGTTCTCGGGCGCCGCCGTCGGCTTCGGCGCCGGGCCGAACGAGCAGGTGTCGCTGGTCGACGCCGGCTTTCCCGGCATGCTGCCGACGCTGAACCGCTTCTGCGTCGAGCAGGCGGTGCGGACGGGGCTGGGCCTGCGGGCGAAGATCAACACCTTCAGCCAGTTCGACCGGAAGAACTATTTCTACCCCGACTTGCCGACCGGCTATCAGATCAGCCAGCTGTATTTCCCGATCGTCGGCGAGGGGGTGGTCGAGGTCGAGGCCGAGGACGGCAGCTTCTTCAATGTCGGCATCGAGCGGCTGCATCTGGAGCAGGACGCGGGCAAGCTGATCCACGACCTGTCGCCGACCGAGAGCTATGTCGACCTCAATCGCGCGGGCACGGCGCTGATGGAGATCGTGTCCAAGCCCGATCTGAGGAGCCCCGAGGAGGCCGTCGCCTACGTCAAGAAGATCCGGACCATCCTGATCTATCTGGGCACCTGCGACGGGGACATGGAGAAGGGCAATCTGCGCGCCGACGTGAACGTGTCGGTGCGGCGGCCCGGCGAGCCGTTCGGCACGCGCTGCGAGATCAAGAACGTCAACTCGTTTCGCTTCATCGCCCAGGCCATCAACTACGAAGCCCGCCGCCAGATCGAGATCCTGGAGGACGGCGGGTCGATCGTGCAGGAGACGCGCCTGTTCGACCCGACCAAGGGCGAGACGCGGTCGATGCGGTCCAAGGAGGAGGCGCACGACTATCGCTACTTCCCCGACCCCGACCTGCTGCCGCTGGAGATCGAGCAGGCGTGGATCGACGGCATCAGGGCGTCGCTGCCTGAGCTGCCCGACGACAAGCGCCGCCGCTTCATGAGCGAATACGGCCTGTCTCAGTACGACGCGGGGGTGCTGATCTCCGAACAGGCCAAGGCCGACTATTTCGAGCAGGCCGCCAAGGGCCGGGACCCCAAGCTGGTCGCCAACTGGGTGACGAACGAACTGTCGGCCCGCTTGGCCGTTGACGGCCGCGACTTCGAGCAGAACGCCCTGCCGGCCGCGCACGTGGCCGAGCTGGTCGAGCTGATCGAGACGAACGTCATCTCGTCGAAGATCGCCAAGGAGGTCTTCGACCACGTCTGGAACGGCGAGGGCTCTCCGGCCCAAGTGGTGGAGGCGCGGGGCCTGAAGCAGGTCACCGACACGGGCGCGATCGAGAAGGCGGTGGACGAGATCATCGCCGCCAACCCCGACAAGGCCGCCGCGGTCGCCGAGAAACCCCAGGCCCTCGGCTGGTTCGTCGGTCAGGTGATGAAGGCCACCGGCGGCAAGGCGAATCCCGCCGCGGTCAACGACATCCTGAAGGCGAAGCTCGGGCTCTGATCCAAAAGGAGCGCGGACCTCCAGGTCCGCGAGACCGTCGAGGGCGCGAAGTCGCGGACCTGGAGGTCCGCGCTCCTTCGTTCCGCGTCGGGCACAAGATGTTGTGGTGAACGGCGGGCGGGCCTAGAAAGTCGGGCCGTCTTCCGCTCCCAGGACATCCGCCCGTGAACGCCTTTTCCCGCGACGCCTTCTTCCGCACCGATCTGGCTTCGGCCGATCCGGAGGTCTTTCAGGCCATCCAGGGCGAGACCGCGCGCCAGCAGGAACAGATCGAACTGATCGCGTCCGAGAACATCGTCTCCCAGGCGGTGCTGGAGGCTCAGGGCTCGGTCCTGACCAATAAATACGCCGAGGGCTATCCGGGCCGTCGCTACTACGGCGGCTGCGAGTTCGTGGACGTCACCGAGGACCTGGCCCGCAATCGGGCCAAGCAGCTGTTCGGCTGCGCCTTCGCCAACGTCCAGCCGCACTCCGGCGCCCAGGCGAACCAGGCGGTGTTCATGAGCCTGCTCCAGCCCGGCGACACCTTCCTGGGCATGGACCTGGCCTGCGGCGGGCACCTGACGCACGGCTCGCCCGCCAACCAGTCGGGCAAGTGGTTCCGGCCCGTGACCTACAAGGTGCGCGAGGACGATCACCTGATCGACTACGACCACGTCGCCGAGATGGCGCGGACGGAAAAGCCGAAGCTGATCATCGCCGGCGCATCCGCCTATTCGCGCCAGATCGACTTCAAACGCTTCCGCGAGATCGCCGACGAGGTGGGCGCGTACCTGATGGTGGACATGGCCCATTACGCGGGCCTGATCGCCGGGGGCGCGTACGACAGCCCCATTCCGCACGCGCACGTCTGCACCACGACGACGCACAAGACCCTGCGCGGCCCGCGCGGCGGCATGATCCTGTCCAACGACGTGGAACTGGGCAAGAAGATCAACTCGGCGGTCTTCCCCGGACTGCAGGGCGGCCCGCTGGAGCACGTCATCGCCGCCAAGGCCGTGGCCTTCGGGGAGGCGCTGAAGCCGGAGTTCAAGCAATACGCACAGCAGGTCGTGGCCAACGCCCGCGCCCTGGCGGCCGTCCTCATCGAGCGCGGACTGGCGGTCGTGTCGGGCGGGACGGACAGCCACATCGTCCTGGTCGACCTGCGGCCCAAGGGCGTGACGGGCAAGGCGACGGAGCTGCAGCTCGAGCACGCGCTGATGACCTGCAACAAGAACGGCGTGCCGTTCGACACCGCGCCCTTCACCGTCACCTCGGGCGTCCGTCTGGGCACGCCGGCGGGCACCACGCGCGGCTTCGGCGAGGCGGAGTTCAAGCAGGTCGGCCACTGGATCGCCGACGTCGTGGACTCGATGAAGGGCGGCGACGAGGCCGACGCCGCCGTGGTCCAGCGCGTGTCGGGCGAGGTGCGCGAGCTGACGCGCCGTTTCCCGATCTACGGATAAGTCTCTGATGAAGTGTCCCTTCTGCGGCAACGCCGACACCCAGGTGAAGGACAGCCGGCCGTCCGACGACGGCGCGGCGATCCGTCGCCGTCGGTCGTGCCCGTCGTGCGAGGGGCGGTTCACCACCTTCGAGCGCGTGCAGCTGCGCGAGCTGATGATCCTGAAGCGCAACGGGCGACGCACGCCGTTCGACCGCGACAAGCTGGAACGGTCCCTGCGCATCGCTCTGCGCAAGCGGCCGGTGCAGCCGGAGCAGATCGAACAGCTGGTCAGCCGCATCACCCGTCAGCTGGAAAGCCTGGGCGAGACCGAGATCGCCTCGTCGGTCGTCGGCGACTTCATCATGAAGGCGCTGAAGGGCGTCGATGAGGTCGCCTACGTCCGTTACGCCTCGGTCTACAAGGACTTCCGCCACACGGGCGACTTCGCCCGCTTCCTCGGCGACGAGGGGCTGGACGAGGGCTGATGCGCCCTCACGTGACCTTGAAGCTGGCGACGTCGCTGGACGGCCGCATCGCCACGGCCACAGGCGAGTCGAAGTGGATCACGGGGCCTGAGGCGCGGGAGATGGGGCATCGCCTGCGCGCGGAAAGCGACGCCATTCTGGTGGGGGTGGAGACCGTTCTGACCGACGACCCGGAGCTGACCCACCGTCTTCTCCCCGTTCGCGAAGCGGAGGGGGAGGTGGATCGGGCGCACGGCGCCCGAGACGGAGGGGCTGTTTCCGCGCGTGCGGTCGAAAGCCCCTCCACCGCTTCGCGGTCCCCCTCCCCATCCGCTTCGCAGACGGGGAGGAGACAGCCGCTCCGCGTCGTCCTCGATTCCCGGCTGCGCACGCCGGCGACGGCGAAGGTCGCTTCCGGGAACACCCTGATCCTCACCACGGCCGAGCCGCATTCCATAGGCGACGCGGAGGCAGTCCGCGTCGCCGCCGACCGTGACGGCCGCCCAGCCATCCCCGCCGTGCTGGAGGCGTTGGCCGAACGCGGCGTGCGGACCCTGATTGTCGAGGGAGGAGGCCGCGTGGCCGCCGCCTTCGTCGCCGCGGGCGCGGTCGACGCCCTGTGGTGGTTCCGCGCGCCGATCCTGCTGGGCGCCGACGGGCGGCCCTGCGTCGCGGGGCTGGCGCTTGCAAAGCTGGCCGACGCCCCCAAGTTCCGACGCCTCGACGTCCAGTCCGTGGGCGAAGACCTGTGGGAACGCTACGAGGCCGTGCGATGAGAGGGATACGACCGATTCCGACGTCGCCGTCCGTCATTGTTGCGCGGTCTCCAGCCCCGGCGACGACGAAATGTGCACTATGTGCACTCACTTTTTTCAGAGTGCACATCTGATGTTCACCGGCATCGTCACAGACGTCGGTCGGGTGCGCCGCGTCCAGGCCACCGATCGCGACCGCCGCTATGAGGTCGAGACGGCCTGGGACGTGTCGGGCATCGACCTGGGCGCCTCCATCAGCCACGCGGGCTGCTGCCTTACCGTCGTCGAGAAAGGGCAGGGGTGGTTCGCCGTCGAGGTGTCCAACGAGACCCTGTCCAAGACCACCCTGGGCGCCTGGGCCGGGGGCGACCGCGTCAATCTGGAGCGCGCAGCGCGGCTGGGCGACGAGGTTGGCGGGCATGTGGTCTCGGGCCACGTCGACGGTGTGGGCACGGTCGTGTCCGTGAAGCCCGAAGGCGGATCGCACCGCGTGACCATCGAGGCGCCCGAGCCGCTGCACCGCATGATCGCGCCCAAGGGCTCGATCACGATCGACGGGGTGTCGCTGACGGTCAACGAGGTCGAGGGGCGGCGCTTCGGCGTCAACCTGATCCCGCACACCTGGGATCACACCACGCTGGGTGGGCTGAACCCAGGCTATCGGGTGAACCTGGAGATCGACATGCTGGCGCGATACCTCGCCAGGTGGCAGGAGACCGCGTGATGCACCTCGTGGCCAACAACACCGACAGCCCGATCAGCCCCATCGAGGACATTCTGGAGGACGCCCGCAACGGGCGGCCCTACATCCTGGTGGACGCCGAGGACCGGGAGAACGAGGGCGACGTCATAATCCCCGCCCAGTTCGCCACTCCGGACCAGATCAACTTCATGGCGCGGCATGCGCGCGGCCTGATCTGTTTGGCCATCACGGCGGAGCGGGCGCGCCAGCTGCGCCTGCCGCCGATGGCCGCCGAGAACCGGGAGAGCATGGCGACCGCCTTCACCGTCTCGATCGAGGCCAAGGAGGGGGTCACGACGGGCATCAGCGCGGCGGATCGTGCGCGCACCGTTCAGGTGGCGGCCGATCCGACCAAGGGCCCCGACGACATCGTCACGCCCGGCCACGTCTTCCCGCTGGTCGCCCGCGACGGCGGCGTTCTGGTCCGCACCGGCCACACCGAAGCGGCGGTGGACATCAGCCGCATGGCCGGCCTGACGCCCGCCGGCGTCATCTGCGAGATCATGAACGACGACGGCACCATGGCGCGGATGCCGGACCTGATCGCCTTCGCCCAGCTGCACGGGCTGAAGATCGGCACGATCGCCGACCTGATCGCCCATCGCCGCCGCACCGAGCGCTACGTCGAACGGGTCATGGACACGTCGTTCGACAGCGTCCACGGCGGGCCGTTTCGACTGATGCTGTACCGGAACACGATCGAGGGCGTCGAACACGTGGCCTTGGTGAAGGGCAAGATCGACCCGGCCAGGCCGACCCTGGTCCGCATGCACCAGGTGGACTTCGCGGCCGACCTGCTGGGCCACGTCGAGGCGCGCCAGAACTACGTGCCCGCGGCAATGCGTGAGATTTCGGAGCAGGCCGGGGCCGGCGTGATCGTGTTCCTGCGCGATCCCGACCTGAACGGCCTGGCCGAGCGCCTGACGGCGGAAGCCAAGCCGGCGGCCGCGGACCGGTCGCTGCGGAACTATGGCGTCGGGGCCCAGATCCTGCTGGACCTCGGTGTCCGCGACATGGTGGTGATGAGCTCCACCCGGCCCAATCCCGCCGCGCTGGACGGCTATGGCCTGCGCATCGTCGGCTGGCGCGACATGGACGGAGCAGAACAATCGTAAGCGAACCCCCGCGCATCCTCGTCGTCGAGGCGCGCTTCTATGACGATCTGGCCGACGCCCTGCTGGACGGGGCGACGGATGCCCTGCGCGCGCGGGGCGTGGCCCATGACGTGATCACCGTGCCGGGCGCCCTGGAGATCCCGCCCGCCATCGCCCTGGCCGAAGAGGCCGGTCGCTATCCGACGGCGCCGCGCTACGACGGCTACGTCGCGCTGGGAACCGTGATCCGGGGCGAGACCTACCACTTCGAGATCGTGGCCGATCAGTCGGCGGCGGGGATCATGCAGCTGGGCCTCAAGGGTCTGGCGATCGGCAACGGCGTGCTGACGACCGAGGACGAGGATCAGGCCTGGGCCCGCGCCCGGCGCAGCGAGGGCGACAAGGGCGGCTTCGCGGCCCGCGCCTGTCTGGACCTGATCGACCTGAGGAAGCGGCTGCGCGTGGGACTGAACGGATGAGCGAAGCGAACAGCCTGTCGGCCGTCATGGCCCAGCTGGAAGAGGCGGAGAAGGCCAAGGTCGAGCAGGGCCTGACCGGCCGCCAGCGCCGCGCGCGCACCGTCGCCCGGCTGGCCGCCGTGCAGGCGCTGTACCAGATGGAACTGGCCGGCGAGGGGGTCGAGACCGTCATCGACGAGTTCGCCCGCCACCGCTTCGACCGCGACATCGAGGGCCTGACCCTGGCCGAGGCGGACGAGGAATGGTTCGCCGGCCTGCTGCGCGGCGTGGTGTCGGGCCAGGCGGCGATCGACAAGGCCGTGACCGCGCGGCTGGCCAGCGGCTGGAAGCTGGAGCGGCTGGACGCCACCGTCCGAGCCCTGCTGCGCGCCGGCGCGTGGGAGCTGCGCGAGAAGCGCGACGTGCCGCGCGAGATCGTCATCGACGAATACGTCGAACTGGCCAAGGCCTTCTTCGACGAGGCGGAGGCCAAGTTCGTCAACGCCGCCCTGGACGGCGTGGCCCGCGATGCCCGCGATTGACGTCGCCGGGGAATTCGAGACCATCGAGCGGCTGCTGAAGCCGCTGGCCCATCCCGAGTACGCGCGCGGCCTGACCGACGACGTGGCGGTGCTGCCGTCGCGGTCGGGCTTCGACCTGGTTCTGACCCAGGACGCCATCGTCGAGGGCGTGCACTTCCTGCCGGATGACCCCTTGGGCACGGTCGCGCAGAAGCTGCTTCGGGTGAATCTGTCGGACCTGGCGGCGAAGGGGGCGGAACCCTTCGGATACCTGCTGACCTGCGCCTGGTCGCCGCGTTGCGGCTGGCCCGAGCGCATGGCCTTCGCCGACGGCCTGAGGGCGGATCAGAAGACGTTCGGCGTCGCCCTGATGGGCGGGGACACCGTCTCGACGCCCGGTCCGCTGACCTTTTCCGCCACCCTGCTGGGATGGGCGCCGAAAGGTCGGGCAGTCGGTCGAGCGGGAGCCCGGTCCGGGGATCTGCTTTTCGTCACGGGCACGATCGGAGACGGAAAGTTGGGACTGCAGGCCGTACAGAACCGTCTGTCGCTGGAGTCCGAGCGCGTCGCGGCGCTTGCCGAGCGGTACAGGCTCCCTTCGCCGAGGGTCGAATTCATCGAAGCGATCCGCGCGCACGCCACGGCGTCGGTGGACGTGTCCGACGGCCTGATCGCCGACGTCGGCCGTGTCGCCTTGGCCTGTGGGTTGGCCGTCGATCTGGATCTCGAGCCCCTGCCGCTGTCGGCCGCCGCCGACGCCTGGTTTCAGGGCCGCGTCGATCCGGAAGGCGCCCTGATCGACCTGGCGACGGGCGGCGACGACTACGAGATCGCCTTCGCGGCGCCGCCTGCGGCGGAAGCGGCCCTGAGGCGTGAGGCCGAACGGCTGCACCTGCGGCTGACGAAGCTGGGGCGGTTCGTGACGGGTGACGGCGTGACGGCGCGCTGGGGCGGCAGGCCGGTGGCGATCGCCAAGCCGGGCTTCACCCACGGCTGACTTGGAGCGCGGCCCTCCAAGGTCCGCGAAGCCGTCGAGAGTCCGAGTCGCGGACCTGGAGGTCCGCGCTCCTGAGGAGTGGGGCAACGGATTTCTAACTTCGTTCGGGCAGGGTGCGCTCATGATCCGTCGCAGCCTCCTGACCGCCGCCGCCGTCCTCGGCCTCGCCCCGCGCGCCCACGCGGGCGGCGAGGAGGAAACCGCGAGCGTCAACATCGCCGGGGTGGGCCTGCCGGTCATCGCCGGCGGGCGGGTGCGGAACTACGTCTTCGTCAGCCTGAGGCTGCACCTGGCGCGTGGGGCGGACGCCACGGCGATCCGCAACAAGGACGCCTTCTTCCGCGACGCCCTGGTCCGCGCGGCGCACCGGACGCCGTTCACCGTCGCCGACGACTGGACCCGGCTGGACGCGCGCGCCATGTCGACCTCCCTGGTGCAGTCTTCCGTCCGCATCGTCGGCGCGCGGCAGGTGACGCGCGTCGAGATCGTGGCGCAGTCGCCGCGCCGTCGCACGGGCGTCCGCGCGTCCTGAATTCCGTTCATCCTGCCCATTGCGCCGCGCCGCCGGGGGTGGCACGGTTTCGCCGCAATTCCCCATGGACGCACCGCTCGCGTCCGACGCGCACGGGGGGACCGGAAGGCGGAAGAAGGCCAATCAGGCCCGCCGCGCCAAGGGTCCGGGCGCCCGAAACGCAACAGGATTTGGAAACGTCATGACGAACTATCTGTGGCTGGTCATAGCCGCAGGCGCTCTGGGGGTGCTCTACGGCGCCGTCCAGACCGCCAGTCTGCTGAAAGCTTCGACCGGCACCGACAAGATGCGCGAGATCGCGGCCGCGATTCAGGAAGGGGCCTCGGCCTATCTCAAGCGCCAGTACACCACCATCGGCCTCGTGGGCGTGGTCATCCTGATCGCCGCCTGGCTTCTGATCGGGCAATGGGCCGCGATCGGCTTTCTGATCGGCGCCGTGCTTTCCGGAGCAGCGGGATACGCCGGCATGCTGATCTCCGTGCGCGCCAACGTCCGCACCGCCCAGGCCGCGTCCGAGAGCCTGTCCAAGGGCCTGGATCTGGCCTTCCGGTCGGGCGCCATCACCGGCCTGTTCGTGGCCGGCGGCGCGCTGCTGGGCGTGGCGGGCTATTACGCCCTGCTGACCGAGGGCCTGGGCCTGGAACGGACGGGGCGTGAGGTCATCGACGGCCTGGTCGCCCTCGGCTTCGGCGCCTCGCTGATCTCCATCTTCGCGCGTCTGGGCGGCGGCATCTTCACCAAGGGCGCCGACGTCGGCGGCGACATGGTCGGCAAGGTCGAGGCCGGCATCCCCGAGGACGATCCCCGCAACGCCGCCACCATCGCCGACAACGTGGGCGACAACGTCGGCGACTGCGCCGGCATGGCGGCGGACCTGTTCGAGACCTACGCGGTGACCACGGTCGCCACCATGGTGCTGGCGGCCATCTTCTTCCGCGGCCAGCCCTATGTGGACGTGATGATGCTGCTGCCGCTGGCCATCTGCGGCGTCTGCATCGTGACCTCGATCGTGGGTTCGTTCTTCGTACGCCTGGGCAAGTCGAACAACATCATGGGCGCCCTGTATCAGGGCCTGATCGTCACCGGCGTGCTGTCGGTGGGCGCGGTGTGGCTGGTGATCAACCAGCTGTTGCCGGGCAACGCGGTCGTCCAGCCCGTCGACGGTGAGGCGATCACGGCCATGAACCTGTTCTGGTCGGGCATGATCGGCCTGGCCGTCACCGCCGCCATCGTGGTGATCACCGAATACTACACCGGCTCGAACTTCCGTCCGGTGCGCTCGGTGGCCAACGCCTCGGTCTCGGGGCACGGCACCAACGTCATCCAAGGCCTGGCCGTCTCTCTGGAATCCACGGCCCTGCCGGCGCTGACGATCATCGTGGGCATCGTCGCCAGCTATCAGTTGGCCGGCCTGTTCGGCATCGCCATCGCCACCACGACCATGCTGGGCGTGGCCGGGATGATCGTGGCCCTGGACGCCTTCGGCCCCGTCACGGACAACGCCGGCGGCATCGCCGAGATGGCCGGCCTGCCGTCCGACGTCCGTCACTCGACGGACGCCCTGGACGCTGTCGGCAACACCACCAAAGCGGTGACCAAGGGCTATGCGATCGGTTCGGCCGGTCTCGGCGCCCTGGTGCTGTTCGCGGCCTACACGTCGGACCTGCAGTACTTCGCCTCGAACCCGGCGGACTATCCCTTCTTCGCCGACATGGGCGCGGTCACCTTCGACCTGACCAATCCCTATGTCGTCGTCGGCCTGCTGTTCGGGGGGCTCTTGCCCTTCCTCTTCGGCGGCATGTCGATGATGGCCGTGGGTCGGGCGGCCGAATCGGTCGTGGCCGAGGTGCGTCGCCAGTTCCGCGAGAACCCCGGCATCATGACCTATGAGGTCAAGCCGGAGTACGGCCGGGCCGTCGACATCCTGACCCGGGCGGCGATCAAGGAGATGATCGTGCCGTCGCTGTTGCCGGTGCTGTCGCCGATCGTCCTGTTCGTCGCCGTGCTGTTCCTGGCGGACAAGGCCGACGCCTTCGCCGCCCTGGGCGCCATGCTGATGGGCGTGATCGTGACCGGCCTGTTCGTGGCCATTTCGATGACCTCGGGCGGCGGCGCCTGGGACAACGCCAAGAAGGTGATCGAGGAAGGCTTCACCGACTCCAACGGCGTGCTTCACGGCAAGGGATCCGAGGCCCACAAGGCCGCCGTCACCGGCGACACGGTCGGCGATCCCTACAAGGACACGTCCGGTCCGGCGGTGAACCCGATGATCAAGATCACCAACATCGTGGCCCTGCTGCTTCTGGCGGTGCTGGCCGGCGGCAAGCTGGGCGGCTGATCCGACCCCAGGACCGAAAAGCCCCGGAGAGCGATCTCCGGGGCTTTTCTCATTTGGCCGTGCCTCTGACGTCCGTGACGACGTCCGCACGTGATCAGTCCGGGCGACGCTGGCCGGGGGCGTCTTCGTCGGTGCGGGGCAGCTGACCGCGGCCCACGTTGCCGAGCAACTGCTCCAGGATCGTCAGCTCACGGCCGCGCGTTGGGGTTTCGTTGCGGTTCATGGCCACCTGGCGACCGTCGTCGAGCCCCAGAACGCGAACCGAAGCCACTTGCTCGCCCTCGAACACGATTTCCGTCACGGCGCGCTGCGAGACCTGCGGCAGGTTGAAGGTGTATTTCTCGGTCGTCTGGCTGATGTAGTACCAGATGTCGTCGCCCTCGAAGAGCGAGGTGGCCGACGGCGTGCCCAGCCGGTCGCGCACGGTCGTCTTGGTGTCGGTTCCCACCGCGACGTCGGCCGGGGCCGCCTCGATCACCTGATAGCCGTGGCTGCCGATCACGGGGGCGCAGGCCGCGCCCGTCAGAGCCAGAGCCCCGAGGGCCGAAACGGTCAGAAAGCGGATCATGGACCACTCGTCGTGAAACTGGAGGCTTTGACCTAGCCCGTGCGTCGTCCTAGTTCAACGCCGCGGCGGAAAAGGGGCCGCTGATCATGCTGCAGAGACTCTTCGGGCTGAAGCGACGGCCGGACGCCGCGGACGGACTGTACGCGCAGGCGGTCGATCAGGCCCGCGATCCGGCCTTCTACGGCCGGCTGGGGGTGGCCGACCGCATCGACTCGCGCTTCGACCTCTATGTGCTGCACGTCCAACTGCTCATCCTGCGGCTGCAGGCCGAGGGCGAGGCGGGACGCGATCTGGCCCAGCGGCTGTTCGACGTCTTCGTCTCGGCCCTGGACAACGACCTGCGGGAGCTTGGCGTCGGCGACCTGTCCATAGCCAAGAAGATGCGGAAGCTGAGCGAGCACGTGTACGGGCGGATGAGCGCCTATGAGGCGGGCCTGATCGACGCGGACGAAAGCGCGCTGTCGGAGGCGATCGCGCGCAACGTCGCCCCCACCGGGCCGGAAGCGGCCGCGATTCTGGCGCGATATGCGATGGTCACGCGAGAGCGCCTCGCCGCCCAGTCCGTGGATCAGATGATCACGTCGGCGAACTGGGCCAAGATCGAAGGATGAGCGACGCGCCCCCGCTGAGTGAGCCGATCCGCCTGAACCAGATCGGGGCCGGCCTGACCCGTCGGCTCGAACCCGACGAGGCCCAACGGCGCGCCGTTGCCCGTTGGCTGGACCTCCAGTCGCTTGACGCCTTCGTGGCGGAGATGACGGTGGCGCCGGCCCCCGTCGGCTGGACCCTGAGCGGCCGCATCACCGCCGAGGCGGTGCAGAGTTGCGGCCTGACGCTGGCGCCGGTTCCCGCCCGCATCGACCAGATGTTCCGGATCGCACTGGTCGAGGCCGGTGAGAACGAGGCGTCGGAGGTGGAGGTTTTCCTAGAGGACGACGCGCCCGACCTGATCGAGGACGGCCGCATCGACCTGGGCCACCATTCGGTGGAACAGCTCTCGCTGGCGCTGGATCCGTTTCCGCGTGCGCCGGGCGCGGAGTTCACCCCGCCGGAGGAGTCCGCCGAAATCTCGCCCTTCGCCGTCCTGAAGGCGTTGAAGCGCGACGGGGACGGCGCCTGAACTTGACCTTGCGTCGCCATATTGCATCCGGCGGGCGCGCCGCTATCGTCCGCCGCCCGCGCCGGACCCGGGCCGAAGGAGGCTCCAGGCTTGCCTGATCTCGTCACCATCTCCGTCGACGCCATGGGCGGGGACCACGGCCCCGCCGTGACCGTGCCCGCCGTAGCGGCCTATTTGCGTCGGGCGGGCGGCGCCGGCGTGCGCTTCCAGCTGCACGGGGACGAGGCCGCCATCCGGGCCGAGCTGGCCAAGCTGGCCCTGGCCGGCGACGTCGTCGAGGTGCGGCACACCGACAAGGTCGTGGCCATGGACGAGAAGCCCGCCCAGGCCATGCGGCGCGGCAAGGGTTCCAGCCTGTGGAACGCGATCGAGGCGGTCAAGTCGGGCGAGGCCCAGGCCGTCGTCTCCGCCGGCAACACCGGCGCCCTGATGGCCATCTCCAAGCTGATCCTGCGCATGTCGGCGCATGGACTGGAGCGCCCGGCGATCGTCGCCAGCTGGCCCAACATGAAGGGTGGGATCACGGCGGTGCTGGACGTCGGCGCAAACGTCGAAAGCGACGCCGAGCAGCTGGTCGAGTTCGCCATCATGGGCGAGGCCTTCGTCGAGGCCGTGCACGGCGTGAAGCGGCCGAAGATCGGCATCCTGAACGTCGGCTCCGAGGACATGAAGGGCCACGAATCGGTGCGCGAGGCGGCGCGGTTGCTGCGCGAGGGCGGCTTCGGCCTGGCCTATGAGGGCTTCGTCGAGGGCGACGACATCGCCAAGGGAACGGTCGACGTGGTCGTGACGGACGGCTTCACCGGCAACATCGCCCTGAAGACGGCCGAGGGGGTGGCCCGATACATCTTCGCCCAGTTCAAGGGCGCGCTGACGTCCGGCGTGATGGCCCGCACGGGCGCGCTTCTGGCCTTGCCGGCACTGAAGCGGATGCGTCAGCGCATCGATCCCAGCGCGATCAACGGCGGGCCGTTGCTGGGCCTGAACGGCATCGTGGTGAAGAGCCACGGCGGCGCCGACGCCCGCGGCTTCTCGAACGCCGTGCGCATCGCCGTCGAGCTGGCGCGCAGCGACTATCTGACCAAGGTCGGGGCCAATCTGAACCGACTGACCGCCGTGCTGGCCGAACCGGCTCAGGAGACCCCCAAGTGAGCGTGATCCGCAGCGCGGTGACCGGCGTCGGCGCGTTTCTGCCCGAACAGGTCGTGACCAACGCCGATCTGAGCCAGATCGTCGACACTTCCGACGAATGGATCGTCGAACGGACGGGCATCCGCCAGCGCCACCGCGCCCGCGACGACCAGCCGACCAGCGATCTGGCCGTCGAGGCCGCGAAGAAGGCCTTGGCGGCGGCCGGCAAGACGGCGGCGGACGTCGATCTGATCGTCGTCGCGACGACGACCCCGGACATGACGTTCCCGGCCACGGCCTCGATCGTGCAGCGCAAACTGGGGGCGCCGACCTGCATCGCCTTCGACGTCCAGGCGGTCTGCACGGGCTTCGTCTATGCCATCAGCGTGGCCGACGGCTTCGTGGCGCGGGGACACGCGAAGTGCGCGCTCGTGATAGGGGCGGAAGAGATGTCGCGTCTGATGGACTGGACCGATCGGTCGACCTGCGTCCTGTTCGGCGACGGCGCGGGCGCCGTGGTTCTGGAGCCCGTCGAGGGGCAGGGAACGCCCGCGGATCGGGGCATCCTGGGCTTCTCGCTGCGCAGCGACGGGACGAAGACCGATCTGCTTTACGTCGACGGCGGCCCCTCGACCACGGGGACCGTCGGCCACCTGCGGATGGCCGGAAACCAGGTGTTCCGCCACGCCGTGGTCAACATCGCCGAGGCCGTGACTTCGGCGGCTGCGGCGGCGGGGATCGAGGTCTCCGACGTCGACTGGTTCGTGCCGCACCAGGCGAACCAACGCATCATCAAGGGGGTGGGCGATCGCCTGGGCCTGGACGAGGCCAAGGTGGTCTCCACCGTCGCTCAACACGCCAACACTTCAGCGGCCTCCATCCCGCTGGCGCTCGACGCGGCGATCCAGGACGGGCGGATCAAGCGGGGCGACCTGGTGCTGCTGGAGGCCATGGGCGGCGGCCTGACCTGGGGCGCCTGCGCGTTTCGCTTCTGAAACGAAAAATGCTCTTTGAAAATCAGTCCACATGGCCCTTTATGGCGGGACAGAAGGGGGCTGGAGGGAACATGTCCGGACAACAGACCGTGACCCGCGCCGACCTGTGCGACGCGGTGCATGACGCCGTCGGCCTGTCGCGGGCCGAGTGCGCCCAGCTGGTGGAGCGTACCCTGGACCTGATCGTCGAGGCGCTGGAGCGCGGAGAAACGGTCAAGCTGTCCGGCTTCGGCGTGTTCCAGGTGCGCGACAAGCGCGCCCGCATGGGCCGCAATCCGAAGACGGGCGTGCCGGCCGCGATCAATCCGCGCCGCGTGATCAGCTTCCGTGCGTCGCAGATCATGAAAAGCCGGGTCCACGACGCCCATCTGGCGGTCTGATCATGCCCAAGGCGCCCGACGCCTTCCGAACCATCTCCGAAGCGTCGGAAGACGTCGGTGTGCCGCAGCATGTGCTGCGGTTCTGGGAGACGAAGTTCGCGTTTCTGACGCCCTTGAAACGGGCGGGCGGACGGCGCTTTTACCGGCCTCAGGATCTGGCGGTGCTGCGGGGACTGAAGCGCCTGCTGCACGACGAGGGCGTGACCATCCGCGGCGTGCAGAAGCTGCACAAGACGCGGGGCCTGAGGGCGGTCGTCGGCGGTGAAATCCTTGAGATCGAAGGCGAGGCGGAGGTCTCCGCGACGGCGCCCGTCGCCTCGGCCAGTCCGGCTATTCTGCGCGTCGCCCTGGCGCGGGTGCTGGCGGCGCGGGCCCGCCTGGACCGGGCCTTGGCGGGCTGAGGATTTTTCCTGAGATCGGGGTTTGCGCTTGGCGCGGCCCCGTCTATAGGGAGCGCCTCTCGGAGCGTGGCGCAGCCTGGTAGCGCACTTGACTGGGGGTCAAGGGGTCGCAGGTTCGAATCCTGTCGCTCCGACCATCTCTCTTGACCCTATGTTCGCGACGCGGCCGCTCACGACTTGAGGGTCGTCGATTCAGAAAACCTGACGCCTTTCCCGGCGATCAGTCCTTGTGCTCCGCCCACTTGATCAGCGGGAACAGCGGCAGGCCCCAGGCGGTGCCGGCGATCACGAAGTAGAGCGCGTCGATCAGGGCCGATTCGGGCAGCAGGTCGGCCACGGCGATGGCGGCCCAGACGTAGACGCCCAGAAAGACCACCATCCCCAGCGAGGCCACGGCGCGGCGGGCGCGGGGCGGCATCAGCGCTTACCCCGGAACAGGAAATGGGCGAACAGGCACAGGACCGCGCCGATCACGCTCCAGCCGACCCACCCCCAGCCGTCCATGGTCCCGGCGGCGAAGACGCGCAGGTGCAGGAAGGCGCCCGAGATCGCGCCGACGCCGCCGACCAGCAGCGCCTGGTCCAGGCTGCGCCGACCCGTCAGTTGGTCCGCGACCACGGCCAGGCCGAGCACGGCGACCAAGGCCACGACGACGTCCAGATGCTCCACTGCGTTTCTCCCGGGTGCGACGCATCGCCCGACGACTCGATCTCGACCCAAAGGGCGGGCATACCGCTTCGCGTCGGACCGCCCGAGGGCGGACCGTCTCTTACAGTGACGGACGTCGAGCGTCGAATGAACCGTATTTTCACGCCGGACCGCGCTCCGGCGGTCGCGATCTGGCTGTTCGGCGTGGCGGCCCTTGTGTTCGCCATGGTCGTGGTCGGGGGAATCACCCGGCTGACCGGCTCGGGCCTGTCGATCACCGAGTGGAAGCCGATCATGGGCGCCCTGCCGCCCCTGAACGAGGCCGACTGGCAGGAGGCGTTCCGCAAATATCAGGAAATCCCGCAGTATCAGACGGTCAACGCGGGCATGAGCCTGGCGGAGTTCCAGGGCATCTTCTGGTGGGAGTGGATGCACCGCCAGCTGGGTCGGTTCATCGGCGTGGTGATGGCCCTGCCCCTAGCTTTCTTCCTCGTGGCGCGCGTGATGCCGCCGCAATGGGGATTTCGCGACTGGGCAATGCCGGATCGTTTAGTCTGGCGCTGCCTCGTCTTGCTGGGTCTCGGCGGGCTGCAGGGGCTGATCGGCTGGTGGATGGTCTCCTCGGGCCTGTCGGAGCGCGTGGACGTCGCGCCGGAACGGCTGGCGACGCACCTGGGGCTGGCTTTTCTGATCTTCGCCGGCCTGATCTGGACGGGTCTGGAGGCCTGGTTCGGCGAGGAGCATTCGCGCTCACCGGTCGGATGGAGCCGGGGGGCGGCGGTCCTGCTGGGCCTGGTCTTCGCCCAATGCCTGCTGGGCGGGCTGGTGGCGGGGGCCAAGGCGGGCTTCATCTACACCGACTGGCCGCTGATGAACGGATCGGTGCTGCCGCCGGTGGACTGGGGGCAGGGCGGGCTGGCCTTCCTGCACGATCCGGCGCTGGTGCAGTTCAATCACCGCCTCATGGCCTACGCCCTGTTCGTCGGGGCCGCCGTCTATGCCGTCCAGGCGTGGCGTTGGCGGCTGGCCGAGGGGCTGGGCGCGGCCGCCTTCGCCCTGTTCGGCGTGGTGGCGGTTCAGGCGGTTCTGGGCGTGATCACCCTGATCCACGTCGTGCCGATCGGCCTGGGCGTGCTGCACCAGGCCGGGGCGGCGGTCGTGCTGGGCGTGGCGACGTGGAACCTGTGGCTGGTGCGGCGGTCCCAGCCCCGGCTGTTCAGCAGCGGGCCGGCGCGATTGCTTTAGCCCTGACCGTCTCCCACGGACCGCGGATGGCCAGCGTCAGGCCGGGGTACATGATGTTGACGAACAGGGTCTGGTCCGGCGCGAAACAGGCGCCGGCGAACTCGGAGTTTCCACGGAAGACGTTGCGGGCGATCGTGTAGACCTTGCCCTCCGGCGTCACGCCCTTGAGGTGGTTGCGGGTCGTCTCGGAGTAGTTGTCCTCGCAGAGGATCAGGTGTCCCCATGGCGCGATCGTGATGTTGTCCGCCATGTTCATCGTCTTCTCGTCCGCGCTCTCGACGAACAGCTGCAGGCGTCCCGGACGGCGGCGCTCGCCGCGCTTGCCTTCGTCCGGAGAGGGCACGTAGCGCAGCACCTGGCCGCGCTTCAGCGGGCCGCCCGTCGTCGCGGTCATGTAGAGCTCGTCCTTGCCCCACCAGATGCCTTCGCCGCGCGCCACCAAAACGGCGCCGGCGGCGTGGCCGCGCTTGCGCAGGTCGCCGTTGGGCGACTCCACGTCCTCCATGTCGATCCAGTCGACCTGGACCCAGTCGCCGACGGCCCAGGTGCGGGCGTCGTGATTGCGGGTGTCGGTCGCGCCGCGCACGACCATGGCCTGCAGCTTGCCGCCCTCGGCCAGCTTGCCCGGCACGTTCGGGATGAAGCGGTAGAACAGGCCGTCGGTCTGATCTTCCGTCAGATAGACGATGCCCGAGCGCGGATCGACGCAGACCGCCTCATGATCGAAGCGGCCCATCGCCTTCAGCGGGACGGGATCGACGAGACCGGGAGCCGTGGCCGGCACTTCAAAGACGAAGCCGTGGGGTTTGGCGACGTCGGCGTCGGCGGGCGTCTCGACCGTTTCCTCGCAGGTCAGCCAGCTGCCCCAGGGCGTCATGCCGCCGCAGCAGTTGGTCGAGGTGCCGGCCAGCGACAGGTGGCGGCGGATCACCTTGCGGGTCTTCAGGTCATAGACCGTCGTGGTCGTGCCGCCAGGCAGGACGCGGCCGTCCTTGTAGGTGTCGTAGGCGCGGTCGGCCGTCAGCAGGTGCAGGCGCTCCTGATGGAAGCCGCCGGGGCCCAGGTTGCGATGCAGGGCGCCGGAGCCCTTCAGTTCGTGATTGCAGACCAGGGCCACTTCGCGATCCGACAGGGGAAAGCAGCCCATGCCGTCCGGCTGGCCGGGCATGAAGAGCCCGTCGTCCATGGTGTCGCCCGCCTGGGACACGACCTCGTAGGTGAAGCCGGCCGGCAGATCGAGCACGCCGTTCGGGTCCTTCACCAGCGGACCATAGCCTTCGACCTCGTTGACGTAGGTCTCGGCCTCCTGCGCCCGCGCGTGGGCAGCGAGGCCGGAGAAGGCGACGCCGGCGGCGCCGGTGGCCATCAGCTGGCGACGGTCGATCAGGTCGAAGGGCATGGAGGACTCCGCGTGTGGCGCGCCTTATGCCGCGCGGAGGGGCAGGGATCATCACGTTTCCATGAAAGCTAAGGTCCGAATGGCGACCAGAATGCCGTACTGTGCGCGGTAATTTAATACCGTACTCAAAATTCTGTTATTTTTCCGTATGATGATGCTGCATCGCCGACCGTGGCGTCGTTGACGCCGCCCGGGGGTTCGTCTATCAGCGCGCCTTCCGTCGGCGGGCCCTTCCGGTCCGGCGCAATCCGTTCACTGGACCCTCCGTCATGCTGAAGAGCACCACGGCTTCGCTGAAGCCGGCCGAGGTCGAGAAGAAGTGGATCCACATCGACGCCGAAGGCGTCGTGGTGGGCCGCCTCGCGACCTTCATCGCCAACCGCCTGCGCGGCAAGCACCGCCCGGACTACACCCCGCACGTCGATTGCGGCGACTACGTCGTCGTGACCAACGTCGACAAGGTTGTGTTCACCGGCAAGAAGACCACCGACAAGGTCTACTATCGCCACACCGGTCATCCGGGCGGGGTCAAGGAGACGACGCCGGCCAAGGTGCTGGGCGGACGCTTCCCCGAGCGCGTGCTGGAGAAGGCCGTCGAGCGGATGCTGCCGAAGGAAAGCCCGCTGGCCCGCAAGCAGATGACGCACCTGCGCCTGTTCTCGGGCAGCCAGCACGATCACGAGGCCCAGAAGCCCGAAACCATCGACTTCAAGGCGAAGTCCACCAAGAACGTCCGGAGCGCCTGAGCATGACCGACGCCACCACCGAAGCGCCGGCCGCGACCGGCTTCGACGCCCTGAAGGGCATGGGAACGGCCGAGGCCGAGACCGTCGTCCACGTCCAGAAGCTGGACGCCCAGGGTCGCGCCTATTCGACCGGCAAGCGCAAGAACGCCGTCGCCCGCGTGTGGGTGAAGCGGGGTTCGGGCAAGATCACCGTCAACGGCAAGGACGTGGCCGCCTATTTCGCGCGCCCCGTGCTGCAGATGATGGTCGCCCAGCCGCTGACCGTCTCGGATCGCACGACGCAGTACGACGTGGTCTGCACCGTCGAGGGCTCGGGTCTGTCGGGCCAGGCCGGCGCCATCCGCCACGGCCTGTCGCACGCCCTGACGCACTATGAGCCGGAACTGCGCAAGGTCCTGAAGCCGCACGGCTTCCTGACCCGCGACAGCCGCGTCGTCGAGCGCAAGAAGTACGGCCGCGCCAAGGCCCGCCGCAGCTTCCAGTTCTCGAAGCGCTAAGCCGTCCACGCGGTTTGGATTTCAGGGGCGCTTCGGGAAACCGAAGCGCCCTTTTTTCTGCCCAGGAACCGGGACATCGGCGTGCACAAAAGCAGGACATCGCGCATGACTCGGGCAGGACGGAGCGTACAAGCCGGACATCCGGGAGCACGGCATTGACCCACACCATCTTCATCGACGGCGAGGCCGGGACCACGGGGCTGGAGATCCGGGAGCGGCTGGAGGCGCGCGCCGATCTGGAGCTGATCCTGCTGGGCGACCGGCGGCGCGACGTGGAGGCGCGGCGTGAGGCGCTCAATACGGCCGACCTCGTCATCCTGTGCCTGCCGGACGAGGCGGCGAAGGAAGCCGTGGCCATGGTCGGGAACCCCGAGGTGCGGGTGATCGACGCCTCGACCGCCTTCCGGGTCGATCCGATGTGGGCCTATGGCTTCCCCGAGCTGTCGCCCGAGCGGCGGGAGCGGATCATGGCGGCGAAGCGGGTGTCCAACCCCGGCTGCTATCCGACCGGCTTCCTGGCCCTGATCGCGCCGCTGGTGCGGGCGGGGATCGTGCCGGCCGACCAGCCGGTCACCGTCAACGCCGTCAGCGGCTATTCCGGCGGGGGAAAGGCCATGATCGCGGAGTTCGAGGCCGGTGGAGATCCCTTCCGCGCCTATGGCCTGACGCTGACGCACAAGCACGTGCCGGAGATGACGAAGCATGCGGGCCTGTCGCGCCCCGTGCTGTTCGCGCCCGCGGTGGCAAACTACCGGCAGGGGATGCTGGTCGAGGTTCCGCTGCATCTGGCGGCCCTGCCGGGCTCGCCGTCGATCGAGGTGGTGCACGGCCGTCTGACCGAAGCCTATGCCGGCGCGCGCTTCGTCGAGGTGGCGGCGCTGGAGGAGACCGAGGCCATGACCGGTCTGACGCCCGAGGGGCTGAACGGCACCAACCGGCTGCGGCTCCACGTGTTCGGCGACCGGGCGGGCGGGCAGGCACGGCTGGTCGCCCTGCTGGACAATCTGGGCAAGGGCGCTTCGGGCGCGGCGGTGCAGAACCTGAACCTGATGCTGGGTCTGGACGAGGGCGCGGGGCTCAGCTGAGAAGGGTCGCCATCGGGCCGCCGAACTTGGCCAGATCTCGATCGAAGGTCATCAGGTCGCGAGCTCCGGCCCGTCGCGCCTCATACAGGATGACGCCGTCCGAGAATCCGGCGCCCGCCTTCAACATGCCGAGACCGGCCAGGGCTGCGTCGCGATCCATCACGACCTGGTCGCTGTCGATCAATCGTCCCATAGCTTCTGCGATCGCCGCTCTGGGCTGACGGTACCGGCTCTTCAACACCCAGACCAGTTCGCACATGACGATGTTCGAGACATAGATCGGCTCGCCCGCCGAAAGCGTGGTCGTGACCGCCGCCGTCTCGGCCGTCTCCTCGCCCAAGATCAGCCGGACGAGCACATTGGTGTCGGCCGCCCTCAATCTTTGCTCTTTTCGTCAGGGTCCGTTCCTATGCTGCGAAGATACTCATCCACGGCGCCTTGAGCGATCCCGTCGTTGATTTCCTCTATCGTGAGCGGGCGCTCCAACGGCGACTTCAGCATGCCGAACAGATCGCTGATGGGCCGCTTGGGCCGAGTCGGAATCAGTTCGAGACCGCCGCGAGGCGTCGGAACGACGTCGATTTGCTCTCCCGGGCCCACGCCCAAGACGTGCAGCAGTTCCTTGCGGAGCGTGATTTGCCCCTTGGACGTGATGGTCAAAGTCGTCATGTCGATCTCCGTGCCGGTAAGGTAGTTCGCGCCTTACCAAATCGCAACGGGGCCCACCCTTGAAACCCTCATCGGTCTCGTCACGTATGTGGAGCATGCGCCAGATCCTGACCGACCGCCGCCGCCTGTTGGCCGGCGCCTCCGCCCTGACCGTCGCAGCCTGCGCGCCCGAAGGCGCGGACGCCCAGGACAGCCGGTATGCGAACTCTCCGTGGCGCGACATCTCTGAGGCGGAATGGCGTCGCCGTCTGCCGGGCCTGAGCTACGACGTCCTGCGGCGCGAGGCGACGGAGCGGCCCTTCACCAGCCCGCTGAACGACGAGAAGCGCGCCGGGACCTATGTCTGCAAGGGCTGCGAGCTGCCGCTGTTCCGGTCGGAGTGGAAGTACGATTCCGGCACAGGCTGGCCCAGCTTCTTCCGCGCGATCGAGACCAACGTCGGCAAGAAGACCGACTACGCCATCGGCATCCCGCGCACCGAATACCACTGCGCCCGTTGCCTGGGGCATCAGGGGCACGTGTTCGACGACGGCCCTCGGCCCACGGGCAAGCGCTGGTGCAACAACGGCGTGGCGCTGAACTTCCGGCCCACCTAGCCACCAAAGGAGCGCGGACCTCCAGGTCCGCGTCGCGCGGCGCAAATTTCGCGGACCTGGAGGTCCGCGCTCCTGAAAGACGATGACGTCAGCGTCGCGCCTTGATCGCGCTTTCCGCCGTCGCGCCGAACAGGACGGCGGCGACGATGACCAGAAGGCCGTAGTCGCGGCCCTGCCAAAACACCGGCACAGCGGCGCAGATCAGGATCATCATCGGGAACAGCGCGGCCCACACCGCCGTGCCGGGCGCCCGTTCGGAGATCAGCGGCGGCCGCTCCGGCCGCTTCATCGCCCGCTCCAGCCGGGGGTTCAGCAGCACGAACCCGCCCGCGCAGATGATCGCCAGCAGCGGATTGCGGATCAGGCCGATCTGCGGGCCGTAGACCGCCGTGGTCAGAACGACCAGCAGCAGGGCGAAGGCGGCGGACAAGGCGAGAAGGGCGTTCGGCTCCAGACGGTTCAAGACTTCACTTTCACATACGATCCCGGGGCCGATTCAAGCGGGGGGAAAGCGCCCTTTTCGGGGTCGCGGGCCGCGACCCAGCCGCCCGACCGGTCGTGCAGCCAGCCGGCCCAGTGCTCCCACCAGCTGCCCGGACGCTCCTCGGCCCCCGCCTGCCATTCCGCCAGGGTCGCGGGCAGGGCGGGGTTCAGCCAGTGCTGGTACTTCCTGGCGGAGGGCGGATTGACCACGCCCGCGATATGGCCCGACCCCGCCAGCGTCAGGGTCACGTCGGCGTTCGAGAAGGCCCGGGCCGAGCGATAGACCGAATTCATCGGCGCGATGTGATCCTCGCGGCTGGCCTGAAAGTACAGCGGGATGGTCACTTTCGACAGATCGGCCTTGATCCCGCCGATCTCAAATTCGCCTTTTGTCAGAAGGTTCTGGCCGTACATGCTGCGGAGATAGTTCAGGTGCAGGGCCTTGGGCATGCGCGTCTGGTCGGCGTTCCAGAACAGCAGGTCGAAGGCCGGCGGATCCTTGCCCATCAGATAGTTGCTGACGAAGAAGGACCAGATCAGGTCGTTGGCCCGCAGCGCGTTGAAGGTGTCCGCCATGGCCGCGCCGGGCAGGACGCCGCCGGCGGCGTCCATCTGTTTCTCGATCTCGGCCAGCCAGTGCTCGTCGGTGAACAGCAGCAGGTCGCCCGCCTCGGCGAAGTCGTGCTGGGCGGCGAAGAAGGTCGCGGCGTTGATCCGGCCGTCGTCGCTTGCGGCCGCATGCGCCAGGGCGGCGCCCAGCAGGGTGCCCCCGATGCAGTAGCCGACGGTGTTCAGCCTTTCTGCGCCCGTCTGTTCCAGCGCCTTTTCGACGGCGCGATGGATGCCCTTCTCCAGATACTGGTCGAAATTCCAGTCGGCCTTGTCGCGGTCCGGATTGACCCAGGAGCAGACGAAGACGGTGAACCCCTGGGCCGACAGCCAGCGGATCATCGAGTTCTCGGGCTGCAGGTCCAGGATGTAGAACTTGTTGATCCACGGCGGAAAGATCAGCAGAGGGATCGCCCGCTGTCCGTCGGTGGCCGGATCGTACTGGATCAGCTCGAACAGCTCGTCGCGCCACACGACCTTGCCGGGCGCCGTGGCCACGTTCACCCCGACCTCGAACCGGCCATAGTCGGCCTGGCTGATCTTCAGCTTGCCCATGCCGCGTTCCAGATCGGCGGCGAAGTTCTGCATGCCCTTGACCAGGCTCTCCCCGTTCGTCTCGGCCATTGCCTTCAACGCCACGGGGTTTGAGGCGAGGAAGTTCGACGGCGAGAAGGCGTCGGTCAGCAGCTTGGTGAAGAACTCCGCCCGCCGCTTGGTGCGGGGATCGACGTCCTCGACCGACGAGACCAGGCCGTTCATCCAGTCGGCGGTGATCAGATAGGACCGCCGCATGACGTCGAACATGGGGTTCTCGGACCAGGCCGGGTCCTTGAACCGCTTGTCGGCGGGCGCCGGGGGCGGGGTCTCGCCGGCCGCCTGACGCGTCGCGCCGGCCCACAGGTCCAGATAGCGGTTGAACAGGTCGGCCTGGGCCGCGAACAGCTTGTCGGGACGCGACGCCAGCCCGGTCATCACCTGGGTCATGGCCGGGCCGACGTTGAACGGGTCGGGAGACAAGGCGGCGGGGCGGTCCGCCTGACTGAGCGCGGCCTCGGCGATCGCGGCCTGGGCCGTCATCGCCGCCTTCGCCAGGTTCATCGACAGCGTCTCGATCATCTCGCGCGAGACCTCGCCCGACGGCGGGGGAGGCGGCGAGAAGCGGAGCTTTTCCGGCTGCGGGGCGGACTTCGGCTCCGGCCGTGGAGGAGGTGAGGCCTGCGGCGCGGCCGCCGTCTTCTTCGGGCGAGGCTTGGCCGAGGTGGGGCGCCCCGGCTTGCGCGGCGCGGCGGGCGGCTGGGTCGTGGTCGGTCGCTTGGCCATGGTCGCTTCCCCGTCTTGATCTTCCGCCGGCCCCGATCATGGCATATGACCGGGCCCGAAATGAACGCGTCGGCAGTGAAAAAGACGGGCCTTCTGATGGCCGGCGCGGCCCTTCTGGCCGTCGGCGGCTGCCGCACGGCGCTGGACACAGCCGAAAGCGCCGATCCGGCCGAGAGCGCACGCATCGCCGAGATCGTCAACGCCAACCGCGTCTATCCCCGGTGGGAGGACTTTCCGAAACGCGGAACGGATGTGCCCACCGTCGATCAGGTCCGATCCGAGGTGGCGGGCCTGCGCGCCGACGCCGCGGCCCTGCAAGGCCAAGTCGCGGGCATGCCCGCGATCGACGACGTCGCGGGCCTGGAGACCGATGTGCGCGCGCGGGTAGAGGCCCTGCCGATCTCGCCTGACACCCAGCGGACCCGCGAACAGCTGGACGCCTTCGCCCGCGATCTGCGCGAGCGCGCCCGCGCGCCGGCGCCCATTCCGCGGCGCTGAGGTCGTCTCGGCCGTCTGAATCTGCGAGCCTGCCCTCGCCAAGGAGAATCACCATGGCCGACACGGCCCACGCCTCGAACCTCGCCGCCGACGCCGCGCGCGTCACCGAACTGGCGGCCATCGCCTCGTACGGCCAGATCGGGCGCGGCGACGAGAAGCACGCCGACCAGCTGGCCGTGGACGCCATGCGCACGGCGCTGAACACGCTGGACATCGACGGCAAGATCGTGATCGGCGAGGGCGAACGCGACGAGGCGCCGATGCTCTACATCGGCGAGAAGGTGGGCACCGGCAGAGGTCCGGCGATCGACATCGCGCTGGACCCGCTGGAGGGCACGACCCTGACGGCCAAGGCCATGGCCAACGCCCTGACGGTGCTGGCCATGTCGCCGGGCGGCGGCATGCTGCACGCGCCGGACACCTACATGGACAAGATCGCCATCGGGCCGGGTCATCCCGCAGGAACCGTCGATCTGGACACTGCCCCGCAGGACAACGTCCGGGCGCTGGCCAAGGCCAAGGGCGTCGCGCCCGACCAGATCACGGTCTGCGTCATGGACCGTCCGCGCCACGCCGAGCTGATCGCGGCCCTGCGCGAGGTGGGCGCCAAGGTGGTGCTGATCACCGACGGCGACGTGGCCGGCGTGATCCACACGACCCAGCCGGAAACGGGGATCGACATGTATCTGGGCTCCGGCGGGGCGCCGGAGGGCGTGCTGGCCGCGGCGGCGCTGAAGTGCGTCGGCGGGCATTTCCAGGGCCGGCTGATCTTCCGCAACGACGAGGAGCGGGCCCGGGCGGCGCGCACCGGCGTGACCGACTTCGACCGCAAGTACGACCTGCACGAACTGGTGTCGAAGGACGCCGTCTTCGCCGCCACGGGCGTGACCAAGGGCGCCCTGCTGGACGGCGTGCAGATGGGCAAGGGCTGGGTGTCCACCCACACCCTGGTCATGGACTCTTCCGACGGCACGGTGCGGCGCATCCGCACGACGCGGCGCGTCTGATGGCCGACGGGGCCCCGCACGGAGCCCTGAGCGCCTTTCTGGGCGTGGAGCGGTCGCTGTCGGGCCGAGCCTGGCGCCAGCGGGCGGCCGAGCCCGAGGTCGTGCGAGGGCTGATGCAGGGCCACGGCCTGATCGAGCCCCTGGCCCGCGCCCTGGCCGCGCGGGGTCAGAACGCGGCGGGCGTGGCCGATTTTCTTGAGCCGACCCTGCGGGCCTGGTTCCCGGACCCGTCCAGCTTCCTGGACATGGACGTGGCGGCCGAGGCGATCGTGGATGCGGTCGCAGGCGGCGCGTCGGTCCACGTGTTCGCCGACTACGACGTCGACGGGGCGTCCAGCGCGGCCCTGCTGGTGCGCTGGTTCCGGGCCATGGGCGCGGATCTGCCGATCTATGTGCCCGATCGCCTGACGGAGGGGTATGGGCCCAGCCCCAGGGCCTTCGACGCCCTGAAGGCGCGCGGGGCCGATCTGGTCGTCACGGTCGACTGCGGCGCGGCGGCGGTGACGGCGCTGGAGCACGCGGCCGAGATCGGACTGAAGGTGGTGGTGGTCGATCACCATCTGATGCGCGCCACGCCGCCGGCTCTGGCCGTGGTCAATCCGAACCGGCCGGGCTGCGGCTCGGGCCAGGGGAATCTGGCGGCGGCGGGCGTGGTCTTCGTGCTGCTGGCCGCGCTGAACCGGGAGGCGCGGCGGCGCGGGCTGTTCGCGGCGCGCCCGGAGCCCGATCTGCGGCAGTGGCTGGACCTGGCCGCGCTGGGGGCGATCTGCGACGTGACCGGCCTGACGGGCTTCAACCGGGCGCTGGCGGCGCAGGGTCTGAGGGTCATGTCGGGGTGGGCCAATCCGGGGCTGAAGGCCCTGCTGGCGGCCGCGGGGGCCGAGCCGGGCCCGGCCGGATCGAACCACGCGGGCTTCATTCTGGGGCCGAGGATCAATGCGGGCGGTCGGATAGGTCGCGCCGACCTGGGGGCCCGGCTGCTGTCGACCGACGATCCGGTCGAGGCGGGCGAGCTTGCCGCCGAACTGCACGCGCTGAACCTCGAACGCCGCGAAGTCGAGAAACAGGTGACCGACGCCGCGGTGCGGAAGGTCGAGGCGGCGGGACATCACGCCGACGACCGATCCGTGGTCGTCGTCGCCGGCGACGACTGGCACCCCGGCGTCATCGGCATCGTGGCCGGGCGTCTTCGCGAGCGCTGGCGCAAGCCGGTGATCGTCGTCGGCGTGGATGCGGTCAACGGCGTCGGCAAAGGATCGGGACGCTCCCAGCCCGGCATGGACCTGGGCCGCGCGGTGCAGGCGGCGTGGGACGAGGGCGTGCTGCTGTCCGGCGGAGGGCACCCCATGGCGGCCGGACTGACCGTGGCGGTGGACCGGATCGAGGAACTCTCCGACTTCCTGCATGCGCGACTGAAGGACCGTCGCGTCGAGGCCGCGGTCCTGGACGCGCTGGAGATCGACGCCCTGGTCGAGCCCCGGGCCGTGGATCGCGCGCTGTTCGACGGATTTCAGAAGCTGACCCCGCATGGTCCGGGCAATCCCGAGCCCGTGTTCGCCATGGAGGGCGTGGTCGCGCGCGAGCCGGCGCCGATGGGGCAGGGGCACGTGCGCTGTCGCTTGACCGGGCCGGACGGCGCCTCGGTTCGGGCCGTCGCCTGGCGCTGCGCCGACCTGCCTCACGGACGCGCGCTGCTGATGGGGCAGGGCGGGCTGGCGGTGGCCGGACGGCTGAAGGCCGACGACTGGAACGGCCGGCGCGGCGTGCAATTCGAGATCGAGGACGTCGCCGATCCGAGAGCCGTCTGAGGGGTTGCACCCTTCGGAATCGGCGGCTATATCGCCGGCTCCCCGCGCAGCGGTCCCTTCGTCTATCGGTTAGGACGTCAGGTTTTCAACCTGAAAAGAGGGGTTCGATTCCCCTAGGGACTGCCAACGCGGGCCTTCTCGCATCGACGGTCAAGACGGCGCGGCATGGCGCGCTTTGGCCGGACGTTGAGAACGACCTCACAGGATCCGCTTGCGGCATAAGTTGACGCAGCGTCCCCCAGTGTTCTGAAACCCAAGTTTTTTCGCTTCCACACCGTTCACGGAACGGTGATAAATGACGTGCCCCGCGTGTTGCGGAGGGGGGGCGTGGACGTGTCGGATTTGGAGGGGGCGAACGCGACCGAAGCGGTCCGCATCGCCGGCAAGATCAAGTGGTTCGATCCCGGCAAGGGATACGGGTTCATCGTCCCGGACGATCCTTCCCTGACCGACCTCAGGGACGTGTTGCTTCACATCTCCAGTCTGAGACAGAGCGGGCTTGAAGCGGCGGCCGAGGGCGCGGCCATACGCTGCGACTGCGTCCGGCGGCCCAAGGGCTGGCAGGTGATCGAAGTCCTGGAGATCGACCAGTCCGTGACGCCGGAGGCGCCGCGTCGCACGGGTTATGACGGACTGCGCGCCAGCGGTCTGATGCCTGAGGCCGCCTCCGACGCCCCCATGGAGCGCGCCGTGGTGAAATGGTTCAACCGCACGAAGGGCTATGGTTTCGTCGTCCGCGACGGAGCCGCGGGCGACATCTTCGTGCACGTCGAGACCTTGCGCCGATGCGGGCTTGACGACCTCGTGCCCGGTGAGGCCGTATCCGTGCGGTTCGCCGAGGGGCCCAAGGGCCTGGTGGTGGCGGAGATCAGGCCGGGCGGCTGAGGCGTCGCCCCGCGAAAGGCGAGGCGAGCATGTTCGATCGACGACTGGTTCTGGCGGCGGCCCTGGTGACGGCGTTGGGGGCGTGCGCGGGCGATGCGGCCGGACCCAAGGACCAGGACGGCAACCCGCTGGAGAAGCTGACCGTGGTCACGTCCTCGGGCGAGCACGAATTCTGGGTCGAGATCGCCGACGACGACGAGGAGCGCCAGCGCGGCCTGATGTTCCGCCAGCCGCTGGCCGACGACCGGGGCATGCTGTTCCAGTTCCCGAACGCACAGGAGCGCGGGTTCTGGATGCGCAACACGCCCAGTTCGCTGGACATCGTCTACGTCGCCGCCGACGGCCGCATCGTGTCGATCGCCAAGCACACGACGCCCTATTCCGAAAGCACCTATCCGTCGAACGGCCCCGCCAAGGGCGTGCTGGAGACCCGCGCCGGCCGCATGGACGAGATCGGGGCCAAACCCGGCGACGTGATCCGACATCCGTTCTTCGGCAACTGACGTCGTTGCCCCATCGGGCCGGTCATGGCAGAAGGCGCACCCTTCCGTCGGGGTGTGGCGCAGCCTGGTAGCGCATCTGCTTTGGGAGCAGAGGGTCGCAGGTTCGAATCCTGCCGCCCCGACCAAGGGTCAGTGATCGGAGACCGACATGTTCGCGCGCATCTATCGTCCCGCCCGCACCGCCATGCAGTCCGGCAAGGCCAAGACGCGCGAGTGGCGGCTGGAGTTCGAGCCCGCCACGGCGCGGTTCCTGGATCCGCTGACCGGCTGGACCGGGTCGACGGACATGAACGGGCAGGTCCGCCTGACCTTCGACAGCCAGGAAGAGGCCGTCGAATACGCCCAGCGTCACGGCATTCCTTTCCGCGTGCAGACGCCTCAGGAGCCCGCGCCGATCCTGAAGGCCTATTCCGACAACTTCGCCACCGGCCGCAAGCAGCCCTGGACGCACTGATCATTCTTGTCTGCGCCCATCGTTCGTGACGCGGTCACTCGCTGCTTGAGGCACGACATGGGTCGGATGGGGTGGCTCGCTGCTTGAGCCGCGGGGCACGCGCAGGTATCGCCGGTGAAGGCGCCCGTAGCTCAACCGGATAGAGCATCCGCCTTCTAAGCGGACGGTTGCAGGTTCGAGTCCTGCCGGGCGCGCCATCTCGATCTCAGCGGGTTGCGGTGCGGGCGAGGGGGGCTATGGTCGCCGCCGCGATGTTGCGCCTTCCGCTTTCCGTTCCGATCCTGGCCGCCCTGGCGCTCGGCGCGTGCGGCGACCGCGCTCAGGACGCCGATCCCGCGCGACGGGAGGATGCGGCGGCGCCGGCGGCGACCGCCCGGGTCGAGGCTCAGGAGAGCGCCACCCTGCGGGCCGTCAAACGACGCGGGCGCCTGAACTGCGGCGTTCACGAAGGCCTCGTCGGCTTCGCCTACACCGACAATCGCGGCCAGTGGCGCGGCTTCGACGTCGATTTCTGTCGCGCCCTGGCCGCCGCCGTCCTGGGCGATCCGGACGCCGTGCGATTCGTGCCCCTGAGCAACCGCGACCGGCTGGCGGCGGTGCGGGACGGACGCGTGGACGTCCTGTGGCGCAACACCAGCTGGACCATGACGCGCGACGTCAGCGACGGCGTCGCCTTCGCCGGCGTCAACTATTTCGACGGCCAGGGCTTCCTGGTGCGCCGCTCGCTGAACCTGACCAGCGCGACGGAGCTGAACGGGGCGCGGGTCTGCGTGCAGGGCTCATCGACGTCTCAGCTGAACTTGGCCGACTGGTTTCGACAGCGCGGCATCGCCTACGAGCCCGTCGTCTTTCCGGGCGAGGAGGAGGCACGGCAGGCCTATGCCCGCGAGGAATGCGACGCCTTCACCGCGGACGTCTCGGCCCTGGCGGCGGCCCGGACGACCTTGGCGAACCCGGAGCAGCACGCCATCCTGCCCGACGTCATCTCCAAGGAGCCGCTGGGGCCCATAACGCGCCGCGGCGACGAGGGCTGGACGGCCGTCGTGCGTTGGACCTTGAACGGGCTGATCCTGGGCGAGGAGCTGGGCGTGACCCAGGCCGTCGCGCGGGGACGCGCCGAACCCCGCGACCCCCGTGCGCGCCGGCTTCTGGGGCTGGACGGGGACTTCGGCCCGATGCTGGGGTTGAAGCGCAGCTGGGCGCGAGACGCCCTGGCCTCCGGCGGACACTACGGCGAGATCTTCGAACGGAACGTGGGCACGGATTCTCCGCTCGACCTGGCGCGGGGTCTCAACGCACAATGGAACGCTGAGCCGGGCGGGCTGATGTACGCCCTGCCGATTCGATAGCGCGGGCCCGCGGGCCGGCAGGGGGACGCATGGACACGGTCAAGCGCGGCGGAATTCCGCTCTACGTCTGGATGTTGCTGGGCTTCGTCGGGGGTCTGGCGGGCGGATTGTACGTCAACCAGAACGGCCTGGAGGTGCTGCCCTGGGTGATGGACATCATCCAGGCGGTCGGTCAGATCTTCCTGCGCCTGCTGTTCATGCTGGTCCTGCCGCTGCTGTTCGCGGCCCTGGCCGTCGGCGTGGCCGAGATGGGCGACTTGAAGTCGCTGGGCCGGGTCGGTCTGAAGACGCTGCTGTTCACCATCCTGGTCTCGGCCATCGCGGTGGGCATCGGCCTGGGCATGGTCAACTATTTCCAGCCGGGCGTGGGCGTGGACCCCGCCCTGGCGCAGCAGCTTCTGGCCGACGGGGCCGAAGGGGCCGCCGGCATCGTCGACAAGGCGCCCAAGTCGATCGAGGCGGGCCAGTTCTTTCTGGACATGATCCCGTCCAACGTCGTGACGGCGGCAGCCGAGAACCAGATCCTGCCGGTCATGGTCTTCGCCCTGATCTTCGGCATCGGCATGGTCATGGCCAAGTCGCCCGCGACCGACCGCCTGCAGGAGACGCTGCAGGGGCTGTTCGAGGTCATGATGAAGCTCATCAACCTCGTGATCCGGCTGGCGCCCATCGCCATCGCGGCGCTGATGTTCAATCTGGCGGCGGTGTTCGGCTGGGACGTGCTGGTGCGGCTGGGCGCCTATGCCGGCGTGGCCATCGGCGCGATGGCGATCCACATGTTCGTCGTCTATCCGCTGCTGGTCCTGATCTTCGGCGGCATGAATCCATTGAAGTTCGCCAACGGGGTCAAGGAACCGTTCGTCGTCGCCTTCTCCACCGCCTCGTCCAACGCCACCCTGCCGATCGCCCTGAAAGCGGCGGAAGAGAAGCTGAAGTTGCCCAAGCGCATCTCGCGCTTCGTGCTGACGGTGGGCGCCACGGCGAACCAGAACGGCACCGCCCTGTTCGAGGGCGTGACGGTGCTGTTCCTGGCCCAGTTCTTCGGCGTCGATCTGAGCCTGCAGCAACAGCTGGTGGTGATGCTGGTGTGCATCCTGGGCGGCATCGGCACGGCCGGCGTTCCGGCCGGATCGCTGCCGGTCATCGCTCTGATCCTGGTCATGGTGGGCGTGCCGGCGGAGGGCATCGGCCTGATCCTGGGCGTCGATCGTTTCCTCGACATGTGCCGGACGACCCTGAACGTGACTGGCGATCTGGTCGCGGCGACGGTCGTGTCGCGCGGCGAGAGCGACGCCGTCGTGCCGGCCGACGCCAAGCCGCCGACGGCCCCGGCCGTCTGATCAGCCGACGTGGCGGCGCTCGACCCGGCCGCCGACCGAGGTCAGCAGTTCCCACGCCACCGTTCCGGCGGCGCACGCCGCGTCGTCCAGCATCCGGTTGGGCCCGAACAGCTCGACCGCGTCGCCCGGCGCGACGTCGAGGCCGGTGACGTCGACGGCCAGCACGTCCATCGAGACGCGTCCGAGGATCGGCCTCAACTGACCGGCCACCGCCACCCGTCCAGTGGGGCTGTTGGAGCGCAGGACGCCGTCGGCATAGCCGGCGCCGATCGTCGCGACGCGCATCGACCGCTCGGCCACGAAGCCGCGTGAGTAGCCGACGCTTTCGCCGGCTTGGACGTCGCGGACCTGAAGCACCTCGGCGGCGAAGGTCGCCACCGGCCGGATGCGGGGATCGGGACGTCCCTCCGGCCCGCCGCCGTAGAGGCAGATCCCCGGCCGCACGGCGTCGAAGGCGTGGTCGGGGCCCAGGAAGCAGCCGCCGGAGTTGGCGAAGGAGCGGACCGCGCCGGGGTATCGGGTCGCCGCGGCGGCGAAGGCGTCGCGCTGAACGCGGTTCATCGGATGATCGGGTTCGTCCGCGCAGGCCAGGTGGCTGAGGACCAGATCCAGGCCCTCGAAGGGCTCCGGCACTTCCTCGGGGCGGAAGCCGAGACGGTTCATGCCCGTGTCGATCTGAAGACCGCAGGCCTTCCCGCCGGCCGCGCGCCACTCGGCGGCTTGCTCCGGGGCGTTCAGGACGGGCTTCAGACCGGCCGTCATCAGGCGTGCCGCGCGTCCGGGAGCGCACCCGTCGAGAACATAGACGTCGGGGGCGTCGCCGAGGAATCTGCGCAGAACCTCGCCCTCTGAAACACGGGCCACGAAGAAGGTGCGGGCGCCTTCGTCCATCAGGCGGCGGGCCACCTCCACCGCGCCCAGGCCGTAGGCGTCGGCCTTCACGACGGGATGCGCCGGGACGCCGGACACGGCCTCCAGCGTGCGGAAGTTGGCGGCGAGGGCGTCCAGGTCGACGGTCAGGCGGGCGAGGCTCATCACCCCCTTATGCCGCACCTGCGAAGGCGTCGCTATTCGTAGCGGGAATTGTCCCACCGGGCGTCACGCGCCAGGTTGCCGAAGCGGGTGGTGTCGGCGTCGAAGCTGAGGCGGACGGTGCCGATCGGGCCGTGACGCTGCTTGCCGATGATGACCTCGGCCATGTTGCGCAGGCGGTCCATGTCCTCCTGCCACTGGAGGTGTTCGGGGCTGCCTTCCTGGGGCTCGGTCCGTTCCTTGTAGTAGCTCTCGCGGTACACGAACATGACGCAGTCGGCGTCCTGCTCGATCGAGCCCGACTCACGCAGGTCGGACAGCTGAGGCCGCTTGTCGTCCCGGCTTTCGACCTGACGCGACAGCTGGGACAGGGCGATGACCGGGACGTTCAGCTCCTTGGCCAGCGCCTTGAGGCCGCCGGTGATCTCCGACACTTCCTGCACGCGGTTCTTCTGGCCGCCGGCGTCGCCCGTGGTGATCAGCTGGAGGTAGTCGACGATGATGACGTCGAGCCCATGCTCCATGCGCTTCAGACGGCGGGCGCGGGCGGCCAACTTGGACATGGCCAGGCCGCCGGTGGCGTCGATGAACAGGGGCGCCTCGCCGATCTCGACGGCGGCGTCGCGCAGACGTCCATAGTCGACGGCGTCGATCTCGCCCTTGCGCAGCTTGTCGGACGGCACGCCGGACGCATCGGCCAGAATGCGCATGGCCAGCTGTTCGGCGCTCATTTCCAGCGAGAAAAAGGCGACGACGCCGCCGTCGACCGTCTTGCGCCCTTCCGGCGTGGGCTCGTAGCGATAGTTGCGCGCGATGTTGAAGGCGATGTTGGTGGCCAGCGACGTCTTCCCCATCGAGGGCCGGCCGGCGAGGATCAGCAGGTCGGACTTGTGCAGGCCGCCCAGCTTCTGGTCGAGGTCGTCCAGATGGGTGGCCAGTCCCGCCAGCTTGCCGTCGCGCTGATAGGCTTCGGCCGCCATCTGCACGGCGCCGGCGAGCGCGGTCGAGAAGCCGACGAATCCGGACGAAGGCTTGCCCGTTTCGGCCAGACTGTAGAGCGACTGTTCGGCCTGCTCGATCTGGTCCATCGCCGCGGTCTGCGGATCCGGCGCCTCGCGCATGATGTCGCCGCCGATGCGGATCAGCTCGCGGCGCAGGGCCAGGTCGTAGACGATGCGGGCATAGTCCGGCGCATTGGCCGCAGGCGGCGCGCGGTCGACGAGGTCGGCCAGATAGCGGACGCCGCCCAGCTGCTGGAAGGCCGGATCCTGCTTGAAGCGTTCCATCAGCACGGTGGGGTCGGCCAGCAGGCCCTGACGGACGTGGTCCTCGATCGCCTCATAGAGCCGCTGATGGAAAGGCTCGTGGAAATGCGAGCCCTTCAATCGGTCGGACAGGCGCTCGAACACGCCGTTGTCGAACATCAGCGCGCCCAGCAGCGCCTGCTCCGCCTCCAGATTGTGGGGCGGCGCAGCGATGGCCGGAAGCTCGGGCGTGATGGGCGATATGGCGTCCATGGGGGACCGAGGTTTACCCGTGCCATGGCGTCACGTCAGGATCGGTCGCCCGATCCCTTGGGGGCGGACCGGCCGCGCCTGTGGATGCGCGTCAGCGGCAGGGGTGCCGCGAAACCAGCCAAGCGCGAACGCCGTCGGTCACCGTCATGCGGCGGCGGCGCTCGGCCGGGATGCCGTTGAAATAGTCCAGCAGCTGGCGCGGGTTCAGGCTGAGGCGGGCGGGCGGACAGGCGGCCGGCGTCCGGCCTGCCGCCCGGGCGTCGCGGATCTCCTGTCCCACGGTGCGGAAGGCGCGTTCCGCCTCGCCCTTCAGGCGGTGGGCGTCCGGGTTGAGCATGGCGGTGGCGTTCAGCGGGATGCGGTTGGCCCGCACGGTGAAGTCTTCGAGGGTCATGGCCGACTGGGCGGCGGCGGAACCGGCAAGCGCCAGCGCGGCGGCGAAGGCGGCGAAACGGATCATGACGAGCTCCCCTGACGCCGCGAGCTCAGCCGTTCGCGGCGGCGGAAATGAGGCGCATGAAAAAGGCGCGCCGGACGGATCCGACGCGCCTTCCTGATGCGGACTGAACGGGCGATCAGGCCGGTTCGTAGGTTTCCTGCTGACCGGCGCCGCCGGCGAGCATGTCCGCGGCCGCTTCTTCGGCGGCGGCGCGTTCGTCGGAGAACTGCGAGGCGATGACGTCCTCGCCGCGCGCCTGACGCTCGGCCTCGTCTTCCGACCGGGCGATGTTGATCTTGACCACGGCGGAGACCTCGGCGTGCAGGCGGACCGGCACTTCGTGGACGCCCAGGGTCTTGATCGCCGTGTTCAGCACGACCTGCGAACGCTCGACCTTGGTCCCCGAGGCCTGGACGGCTTCGGCGACGTCGCGGCCGGCGACCGATCCGTAGAGCTGGCCGGTTTCGCCGGCCTGGCGGATCATGACGTAGGTCTGGCCGTCGATCTTGTCGGCGATCTTCCGGGCCTCGGCCTTGTTCTTCTCGTTGCGGGCCTCGATGGCGGCGCGCTCGACTTCGAAGGCCTTGAGGTTGGCGCTGGTGGCGCGACGAGCCTTGTCGCGCGGCAGCAGGAAGTTGCGGGCGAAGCCGTCCTTGACGGACACGACGTCGCCGATGGCGCCGAGGTTCTCGACGCGTTCGAGCAGAACGACCTTCATCTTACTTCACCACATACGGCAGGAGGGCGAGGAAGCGGGCGCGCTTGATGGCCTTGGCCAGCTCGCGCTGCTTCTTCTGGGACACCGCGGTGATCCGCGACGGGACGATCTTGCCGCGCTCGCTGATGTAGCGCTGCAGCAGCTTCACGTCCTTGTAGTCGATCTTCGGGGCGCCGGCGCCGGAGAACGGGCAGACCTTGCGGCGGCGCTGGAAGGCGCGGCGGGCGGGGCCGGCGCTGACGGGCGCGCCGGGGACGGGACGGGTGGTGTCGGTCATGATCGGGATCCTTATTCCGAGACGTCGGCGTCGACGGCGTCTTCGCGCGGCGTGCGTTCACGCTCGCGTTCGCGCTCGCGCTCGCGGCGGGCCAGCAGGGGCGACAGCTCCAGGTCGAGCTCGTCGACCTTGACCGTCAGCCAGCGCAGGACGTCTTCGTTGATGGACAGCTGACGCTCGACCTCGGCCATGGCGGCCGGAGGGGCGTCGACGGCGAGCAGGGAGTAGTGCGCCTTGCGGTTCTTCTTGACCCGATAGGTCAGGTTGCGCAGGCCCCAGTACTCGATTTTGGCGACGGAACCGCCGCCTTGCTCGATCAGGTCCTTGATGGTGTCGTTGAGGGCTTCGGCCTGTTGCGCGCTGATGTCCTGGCGCGACATGACCGTGTGCTCGTAAAGAGCCATGGCAGTCTCCCATGGGGGGCGTCGGCGCGACCGGACCGGGCAAGTCCGTCCACGATGGTTCCCGAAGCGGCGATCAGGACGACTTCCTGATCCTTTGGTGGTCCGCGCCCGGGACCGAAGCCCTGGAAAGCAGCGGCCTATAGGGGAAAAGGGCAGGGTGAGCAAGGCCGCCGGTCGTCAGACGTCCAGCTCTTCCTTCACGAAGCGGGCGTTGTCCTGGATGAAGCGGAAGCGGGCGTCGGCCTTCTTGCCCATCAGGCGCTCGACCAGATCCTCGACGTCCGCCAGGTCCGTGACGTCGTCGGGCACCGTGACCCGCGCCAGGGTGCGGGTCTTCGGGTTCATGGTGGTGTCCTTCAGCTGGGACGCCATCATCTCGCCCAGGCCCTTGAAGCGGCCGATCTCGACCTTCTTGCCCTTGAACGTCGTGGCCAGCAGCTCGTCGCGGTGGGCGTCGTCGCGCGCGTATTCCGACAGGGCGCCGGCCTGGATGCGGTAGAGCGGCGGCAGGGCCATGAACAGTCGCCCCTGACGGATCACGTCGGGCATGACCCGGTGGAAATAGGTGATCAGCAGCGCGGCGATGTGGGCGCCGTCGACGTCGGCGTCGGTCATGATGACCACGCGTTCGTAGCGCAGGTCGTCGATGTTGAACCGCGCGCCCGGATGGACGCCCAGGGCCAGCGTCAGGTCGGACAGCTCGACGTTGGCGCGCAGCTTGTCCGCCGTGGCCGAGGCCACGTTCAGTATCTTGCCGCGCAGGGGCAGGATCGCCTGGGTGGCGCGGTCGCGGGCCTGTTTGGCCGAGCCGCCGGCGGAGTCGCCTTCGACGATGAACAGCTCCGTGCCGTCAGCGCCCTGACGGGTGCAGTCGGCCAGCTTGCCCGGCAGGCGCAGCTTGCGGGTGGCCGAGGCGCGCTGGACCTCCTTGTCCTTGCGGCGACGCAGGCGGTCCTCGGCGCGCTCGATGACGAAGCCGAGCAGGGTGTTGGCCTGTTTCGGGCTTTCGGTCAGCCAGTGGTCCAGCGGGTCGCGGATCAGCTGTTCGACCAGCCGCGCGCCCTCGGGCGAGGACAGCCGGTCCTTGGTCTGGCCCTGGAATTCGGGATTGCGGATGAAGACGCTGATCAGTGCGCCGGCGTTGGCGATGACGTCCTCGGCCGTGACGATCTCGGCCCGCTTCTCCTTGATCAGCTCGCCATAGGCCTTCAGCCCCTTGACCAGCGCGGCGCGGAAGCCCGCCTCGTGCGTGCCGCCGTCCGGCGTGGCGACGGTGTTGCAGTAGGACGAGACGAAGCCGTCGGCCTCGCCGAAGCCCGCCGGGGTCCAGGTCACGGCCCATTCCACGGCGCCGGCCTCGCCCTTGCGTTCGACGCGGCCGGCGAAGGCGGGGGTGACGGTCTCGACGTCGCCGATGCGGTCGGCCAGGGCGTCGGCCAGGCCGCCGGGGAAGTGCAGGACAGCCTCGGCCGGGGTGGCGTCGGTGATGCGTTCGGGCGCGCAGGTCCAGCGGATTTCGACGCCGCGGAACAGATAGGCCTTGGACCGCGTCATGCGGAACAGACGGGCGGGCTTGAACGCCGCGCCGTGGCCGAAGATCTCCTCGTCCGGGCGGAAGCGGATGCGGGTGCCGCGCTTCTTGGACGGGGCCACTTGCTGGATCGGGCCCAGCGAATGGCCGCGGCTGAAGGACTGGGTCCATTCGAAGCCGTCGCGCCAGACGGTCACGTCCAGCCGGTCGGACAGGGCGTTGACGACCGACACGCCCACACCGTGCAAACCGCCAGAGGTTTCATAGGCTTTTCCGGAGAACTTGCCGCCGGAGTGGAGCACGGTCATGACCACCTCCAGCGCCGACTTGCCGGGGTGTTTCGGGTGCGGGTCGACCGGAATGCCGCGGCCGTCGTCGCGCACGGTCAGGAAGCCGTCGGCGTCCAGATCGACCGTGATCAGCTTCGCATGGCGGGCCACCGCCTCGTCCATGGCGTTGTCCAGCACCTCGGCGAACAGGTGGTGCAGGGCGCGCTCGTCGGTGCCGCCGATGTACATGCCGGGGCGCTTGCGGACGGGCTCCAGCCCCTCCAGCACCTCGATGGAGCTCGCGGAATAGCCGGCGTCCACGATCGCGGGCGCCGGCTTCGACAGAGCCTGCGGCGCGGGCACAGGTTCAGGCGCGGCGGGCTTGACCGCCGGCGCGGGCTCCGGCCGGGGCTCTGGCTCGGGCAGATCGAACAGGGACGGCAGGGCGGACGACATGGACCGATGATGGGACGATTCGGGGACGGCTCCGGTAGACCCCGCGCGGGTCGTCGGCAAGCGAGACGGGGACGGAATCGGGCAGGACGGCGCGGGTCACGACGGCCAGGAACAGCACCCAGGGCAGGCCCTGGTGCGCCATGAGGATGCTCTCGGACAGGCTGAGCATCAGGAAGGCGGCGAGGAAGCCCAGCGCCCACCAGCCCTCCTGCACCCCTGCGCGGCCGGAGCGCAGGACGGAGGCGGCGACGGCGAAGACCGCCATGCCGCCGACCATCAGGGCGCCGGGCCAGCCCAGCTGGACGAGGACGTCGATCCAGCCGTGGTGGGCATTGGGCACCAGCCAGCCGGTCTCGACGCGGATCCAGTCGGCCGGGACGCTGTCGCGCTCCCAGAAGGCGCCGTAGCCCCAGCCGGTCCAGGGGCGTTCGGCCACGCGGGTCATCAGCGCCTGCCAGATCTCGGTGCGGCCGGTCAGGGACGGGTCCTTGCCCAAGACTTCGAGGATTTCGACCGAGTGGCTGTCCCAGATCAGGAAGCCTGCGCCGGCGGCGGCGACGCCGGCCCAGACGGCGAAGACGGCGAAGGCGGCGCCGCCCTGACGCATGGTCCAGCAGCCGGCGATCACGCCGACGCCCAGCACGAGGCACAGCAGCGACGTCTTGGACTGCGTCGCCAGCACCAGCGCCGAGGCCAGCACCAGCGCGAGGGCGGGGATCAGGCGCCGGCGATCGGGTGAGGCCAGGCAGGCGGCCGAGGCTGTGGCGACGATCACCATCACCGCGCCCATCTGGTTCTTCTCATACCAGAGCCCGCGCCACAGGCCGGCGTTGTCGGCCTGGTGCACGCCATAGGCGGGGAAGGCGAAGACCATGATCAGGCTGCCGACCGCCATGATCAGGCCGGTCCGCATCAGCAGGCGCGGCAGGTGCGGGCCGCGGAAGGCCGCGCCGAGGTAGAGGGCGAAACCGCAGGAGATGGCCAGGGCGACGGCGCGGCGGGAGGTCACCTCGGGGAACAACGACCAGTATTTCGAGGCCCAGGCCCACAGCACCAGCAGGCCGATGGCCACCATGGCCGGCCAGGCGCGCCACAGGCGGTCGATCCGGTACAGCAGCAGGCCCGCCGTCATCGCATACACCGGCAGCCAGGCCAGCCGCAGGATCGGCGTCTCCTCCTGCGTCGGGGCGAAGATCGGCCCGATCAGGGCGCCGGTCAGCATGAACAGGATGAAGACGCACGCCGCCGTCTCCCACCACGCGGGGGCGGGCTCGGGAGCGCCGTTGATGTCTAGACGCAGGGTCGCCACGGTCCCAAAATCGACCCATCCCGTTAACGTATCGTGGTCCGATGGCAGATCGTCGGCGAATGCCTCGCCCTAGCATCCCAAGCCTATTGCGGGTCGAGGAACGCTTGCGTGAGGCTGACTACTTCATCGATCGAATGCGGGAAGCAGATTCCACAAACTTCCAGTACGAAATGAACGCCTTTTTGGCGGCTTGTCGGGCCGTTCCAGAACTTATTGGAGCGGAACTGAAGCCGACTGGTCCGACGTTTCGGAGATGGTGGAAGGAGCGCTTTTCGGCGTTTCAAAGCGTGCCGACTGTGGAGTTTTTCTTTAGTCTGAGGAACTTCTCGCTTCACCGAGGAGCCGTCTCAATGACAGGTGGGGCACTGTTTAAAGAAGGGCAGGTTCAGTGGACCTATCGGTTTGCTGGCCATATCGACCCTGTCCCCGAAGCGCTAGTCAACCGTGACGCATGCGCATGCTGCACGGAGCACCTAGCTTTGACGGCAGCATTGGTAATCGAAGTTGAGCAGACATTCCCGCTGTTAGTCTGCCCGACCCGGAGCTTAGCCTCTCCACAAGGGTTAGACGCCATCGGCATCTCTTTAGACGAGGCCGAGGAGTCACTGGGGCTTCCGCGAGGGTGGACAGACGTGCCGTCCCTGTCGCGTGAAGACCGACACCGGCTGCTCCGCCAGAAGTTCGCCCACGACGCGGTCGATTTTCAATACATCAGGCATTTAGCAACCCGAGAAATCGATGAGTTGGCCGGGGGCGACCTGTTGATCAATAGGGTTGCTGCTCGGATCGAGGAGCGGGTTCATGGTGATGGAGGCGAGTCGGGCGATCCGTTTCTCACTGCCCTCTTCGAAAGGATCGCCGAGGTGAACAAAGAGTCCGACTAATCACGCCCGCTCCACAAACGTGTCGATGACCTTCTTCTCTCCCGCCTTGTCGAAGGCCACCACCAGCTTGTTGCCCTCCACCGCCTTCACGAGACCGTAGCCGAACTTCTGGTGGAACACGCGTGTGCCGCGGGTCCAGCCGGAGGCGGCCTTGGGGTCGGCGGTCGCGATCAGGCGGCCGTCGCCCTCGATCAGGGCCTGGCGGGCGGGGCGGTCGGTGGGCTGGCGGGCGGCGGCGAAGGCCTGGCCGCGCTTCCAGCCGGGGCTGGAATAGCCGCTGCCGAAGCTGGGCGCTTCGTCCCAGCGGCTCTTGGCCTCTTTCAGGCCGGCGGAGGCGCCGTAGTAGCCGGTCTCGCTCTCGGGCTCGACGTGGTCGATGGGCAGTTCGTCGACGAAGCGGCTGGGCAGCTGGCTGGTCCAGCGGCCGTAGACCAGGCGGTTGGCGGCGAAGGAGATGCGGGCGTCGCGCTTGGCGCGGGTGACGCCGACGTAGGCGAGGCGCCGCTCCTCCTCCAGGCCCTTCTCGCCCTTTTCGTCGATGCTGCGCTGGCTCGGGAAGACGCCTTCCTCCCACCCTGGCAGGAAGACCAGCGGGAACTCCAGCCCCTTGGCTCCGTGCAGGGTCATGACCTGCACCGCGTCCTCGCCCGCGCCCCGGTCCAGATCGAGCACCAGCGACACGTGCTCCAGATAGGCCAGCAGGCTGTCGAAGCCCTGCATCGACTGCACCAGCTCCTTCAGGTTCTCCAGACGCGTCTGCCCCGAGGTGCGGTCGGCCTTCTGCATCTCCGTGTACCCGCTCTCCTCCAGGATGGTCTCGGTCAGGGTCCAGTGCGGCGTGTCCTGCGCCAGCGCCCGCCAGCGGTCCAGATCGCGCACGAAGCCGGCCAGGGCCGTGCGCGTGCGGGCCTGCAGTTCGTCGGACGTGATCAGCTCGCGCACCGCCGTCATGGCCGAGACGCCGGACAGGCGGGCCATGTGCAGGATCTTCTGCACGCTGGTGTCCCCGATGCCGCGCTTGGGCACGTTGACGATGCGCTCGAACGCCAGGTCGTCGTCTTCCGACAGGATCAGGCGCAGATAGGCGTGGGCGTCGCGGATCTCGGCGCGTTCGAAGAAGCGCGGGCCGCCGATGACCTGATAGGGGATGGCCAGCATGACGAAGCGTTCCTCGAACGCCCGCATCTGAAACGACGCGCGAACCAGAACGGCCATGTCCTTGTAGTTCAAGCCGGTTCGACGCGTGGTCTCGATCTCGTCGGCGATCAGTCGGGCCTCGGCCTCGCCGTCCCAGACGCCGCGCACCCGCACCTTCTCGCCGCTGTCGTCCTCGGTCCACAGCGTCTTGCCCAGCCGACCCTTGTTGGCGGCGATCAGGCCGGACGCCGCGCCGAGGATGTGGCGGGTGGAGCGGTAGTTGCGCTCCAGCTTGACGATCTTCGCGCCGGGGAAGTCGCGTTCGAAGCGCAGGATGTTGTCCACCTCCGCGCCGCGCCAGCCATAGATCGACTGGTCGTCGTCGCCCACGCAGCAGACGTTGCCGTCCGACGACGTCAGCAGGCGCAGCCACAGGTACTGGGCCACGTTGGTGTCCTGGTACTCGTCCACAAGGATGTAGCGGAACCGTCTTCGATATTCCTCAGCCACGTCCGCATGTTGCGACAGGATCGTCAGGTTGTGCAGCAGCAGGTCGCCGAAGTCGCAGGCGTTCAGCGTGCGCAGCCGCGCCTGATAGAGGCCGTACAGCTTCTGCCCCTTGCCGGCGGCGAAGTCCTCGCCCGGCGGCAGCTTCTCGGGGGGCCAGCCGCGGTTCTTCCATCCGTCGATCACGCCGGCGAACGAGCGGGGCGTCCAGCGCTTCACGTCGACGTTCTCCGCCTCCAGCACCTGCTTCAGCAGCCGCTCCTGATCGTCCGTGTCCAGGATGGTGAAGGTCGACTTCAGCCCGACCAGTTCGGCGTGGCGGCGCAGGATCTGCGCGGCGATGGAGTGGAAGGTGCCCAGCCAGCGCAGCCCCTCGGCCGAGGGGCCGATCAGATGGGTGATCCGCTCGCGCATCTCGCGCGCGGCCTTGTTGGTGAAGGTGACGGCCAGCAGCTCCCACGGCCGGGCGCGACCGGTGGCCAGGATGTGCGCCAGCCGGGTGGTCAGGACGCGCGTCTTGCCGGTGCCGGCGCCGGCGAGCACCAGCACCGGCCCCTCGGTCGTCTCCACCGCCTCGCGCTGCTCGGGATTGAGGCCGGCCAGCCAGTCGGAGGGCGCACCCTCGGGCGGGCGGGCGCGGGCGAGGTCGGAGATGCGGGGGGCGGAATCGGTCATGCGAGCCCCCGGAACATAAGGAGCACGACGGCAAAAGTCAGCCGAAAGCCCGCGCCGGGCTGCCGGGGAACCGTGGCCGTCCCCTGCCGTTACGGCGGACAGTCAACATCTGGAGGGAGACACCCCATGGCGGAACAGTCCAACAGCAGCGGCGGCGGCAACACCGGCCTGGCCTTCATCGTCGGCGCGGTCGTGGTCGTGCTGGCCATCGTGGCCTACTTCGTCTTCGCCCGCGGCGGCATGGGCGGCGAGACCAAGGAGGTCAACGTCGACGTCGACCTGCCGGAGGTTTCGGCCCCGGCGGTTCCCGGCGGGAACTGATCCATGACCGATCCCAACGTCCCCCCGCCCCGCGACGACCGGCCCGAGGTCGTGCATCACACCACGATCAACAATCCGCCGCCTTCGAGCGGCGGCGGGGGAGGCGGCGGCTGGCTGGCCTTTCTGATCGGCGGGATCGTGGTGGTGCTGATCATCGTCGCGGTCGTGCTGTTCAACGGCGGCGGAATGACCGCGCCGGACGAAACCAACGTAGACCTCGACGTGGACGTGCCCGCGCCCAGCATGCCGGACCTGCCGGAGCCCAAGCTGCCGGAGGCGCCCGAATTGCCGACGGTGGAGCCGCCGACCGCGCCGCAGGGCTGAACGGTCAGCGCAGGCCGTAGGTGATGGTCGTGACGACCCGCACCTTCTTGTCCGGGGTCGAGGTCTCCGCGTCGATCTCATCCCGGGCCAGAATCTCGAACGATCCCTGCGTCGCCTGGCGGATCGGCCCCAGCGACGCGCCCGAGTCCTGGGCGAAGCGCTGGGCGCCGGTGCGCGCGGCCGTCGTCGCCTGGCCGATCATCTCCGGCCGCACCTTGTTCAGGCCGGTGAAGACGTAGGTCGGACCGGCATAGTCCTGAAGCACCACGCCCTGACGCACCAATTCGCTGAGGGCGCGGCTGGTGGTCTGGACGCGCGCGACGTCCGACGTGCGGACCACGACGGTCTGACTGAGGATGAAGCGAGGACCGCCCTGCGGGCTGCCCCACTCGCGCGACTGGGTGTCGGCGACCGACAGCTGACCCAGGGTCACCGCCTCGGCCGGATAGCCCTGCGCCGCCAGGAACCGGCGCACCGTGACCAGATCTGCGTCGATCCGGGCCTGAACGTCGCCCAGCACGTCGCCGGACGCCGCGAACTTCAGCGGCAGGACGGCGAGGTCGGCGCGCACGTCGCGCTCGGCCAAGCCGCGGACGGTGACGGTGCGGTCGCCGACGCGCGCGTTGACCAGTCCCTGGCCGATCAGACCGCCGGCGACGGCGGTTCCGACGGCGATGGCGCCGCCGACGGCGAGCGCGGGAAGCAGGCGTGGATCGGTCGGCATGGTCAGTCTCCCCCAGACCCGCCGAGAGAGCGCCCGAAAGTCGTCGCCGTCAATCGTCCACGAAACGTCGATCGCCGGAGGCCCAGGCCAACGCCAGCAGACGACAGGCCGAGGCAAGCGGCGTGCGGCCGCGGCGTTCGTCGACGCGCTTCATCAGACCGGAAAGCGGCAGCGCCATCTCGGCTGCGACGACGTCCAGAACCGCCCAGAACTCGGGCTCCAGCGCCACGGACGTGGCGTGGCCGGACAACAGGATGGAGCGCTTGCGGAGCATGTCGATGGATTTAGCACCGACGGCCGACGGCGAAAGCCCTGTCCGATCAGACATAAGGCAGGCTTGTGCCGGGCGTCCGCCGATCCAGGTTGCCGGTCCGGCCGCGCGGGCGCATGTCCCGGATCATGACCTCCCTGTCCGACAAGCTGGACCCCGTCCGCGCGCCGCGTCTGCCCAAGGCGACCCTGATCGCCATAGGGGCCGTAGGCCTGTGCGCGGTCATATGGGGCACGACCTGGTACGGGATCACCTGGCAGCTCGGTGTCGTTGAGCCGATCGTGTCCGTCACATGGCGGTTCGGTCTGGCCGCGCTGGTGCTGTTCGCCGGCATCGGGATCGCGCGGCAGCCGATGGGGTTGGGCCGGCGCCAGCATCTGGAGGCCGCGGGGCAGGGAGCGTTCACCTTCGCCGTCTCCTATGCCTTCACCTATCAGTCCGAGCAGCACGTGCCGTCGGCCATCGTGGCGGTGATCTTCGCGGCGCTGGCCTTCCTGAACCTGAGCCTGTTCCGCGTGGCCGAGCGGCAGAAGGCGCACGCCTTGTCGTGGGCCGGGGCGGCGCTGGGCGTGGTCGGGGTCGCGGTGCTGTCGGGATCGGAACTGCTGAGCGCGAGACTGGGCCCGCAGGCGGCGCTGGGCATCGGCTTCGCCGTGATCGCGGTGACCAGTTCGGCGTTCGGCAACCTGTTCGCCTGGCGGGCGCAAAGAGCCGGAGCGCCGCTGCTGGCCTCCACGGCCTGGGCCATGGCCTACGGCACGGCGATGCTGGCGATCTGGGGCCTGGCCACGGGAGCCGAGTTCCGGGTCGAGCCGACGGCGGGCTATCTGATCTCGCTGGTCTATCTGGCCGTGCTGGGCTCGGTCGTGGCCTTCGTGGTCTATTTCTGGATCGCCCGCACTCGCGGCTATGCCTTGGCCAGCTACATTTCGGCCCTGACGCCGCCGATCGCCATGCTGGTGTCGGTGACGTTCGAGAACGCGCGGTTCGGGATATGGGCCCTGGTCGGCCTGGCGGTCGTGATCGCCGGGCAGGCGCTCATGATCCGCGCGGCGCGGGCCAAGGCCGCCTGAGCGGTCACCAGATCCAGCCTCGCCTCTTCTTCGGCCGCGGTTCTTCGTCGGCGCCTTCGGGCAGAGGGACCTCGGCGGCCTCGCGCCGGCGCTGAGCCTCCAGGAAGCGCTTCTTCCGTAGCACGGCCATCAGGGGGATCAGGCCGTGGACGATGCGCGGGTCCTTGCGGGGATCAGTCGCCATCGGGTCGCTCCGGGTCGCGGTCACGACGGTGTCCGTCCAGGGCGCGCTCACGGGCGAGGCGTTCCAGCAGGCTCTGCTGCGTCTCCGCCTTGGGGCGGCCATGCGCGGCGCGGTTCTGAACGGCCTGCGCCTTCGCCGCCGCCTTGTCGCGCGCCTTCTTCGCCTTGTTGAAGTTCACGATCTCGGCCATGCGGCGAAATCTAGACCAAAGTGTCCGCGAATTCACTGCAACCGTGTGGGGCGTGATCGTATTCGTCCAGTGCGGGCCATCGGGGTCCGCATGAGGAGACCGAGTTGATCGCGCTGATCCTGAACGTCCTGTGGCTCATCTTCGGCGGCCTGATCGCCGGCATCGGCTGGCTGATCGGCGGGGCGATCCTGGCGCTGACGATCGTCGGCCTGCCGTGGACCTTCGCCGCCTGGCGCATCGCCGCCTACACCTTCTGGCCTTTCGGGCGCGAGGTGGTCTGGCGGACCGACGACGGCGTCGACCCCGGGCGCGGCCCGCTGGGCACGGTGCTGAACGTGATCTGGTTCGTCTTCGCCGGCTGGTGGATCGCCCTGACCCATCTGATCGCCGCCTTCTTCGAGGCGATCACCATCATCGGCATCCCCTTCGCCCTGAAGGACCTGGAACTGGCCAAGTTGGCGCTGGCGCCGGTGGGACGGACGATCCGGGACAAGTGAGGGATCAGTCCTTCATCAGGACGTCCAGCATCATCTCGCGACGCAGCAGGAAGTTGCGCGTGACCTGATAGTGGTCGGTGTCTTCGTACTCGATCCGGTCCACCCCATGCTCGGAGACCTGATAAATCCAGGCGTTCGGGTAGCCGAGGATGATCGGCGAGTGAGTGGCGACGATCAGCTGCGAGCGGGCCAGCACCAGTTCATGCATCTTGGCCAGGAACGACAATTGGCGGCTGGGCGACAGCGCCGCCTCCGGCTCATCCAGGATGTAGAGTCCGTCGCCGATGAAGCGGTTTTCGAACAGGGCGAAGAAGCTCTCTCCGTGCGACTGCTCATGCAGGCCGCGGTCGCCGTAGCGCTGGGCCCCGGCGGCCTCGAGATAGCTGGCTGTCGTGAAGAAACTCTCCGCCCTGAGAAAGAAACCGTCCTGAACCCGCGCGGGCGAGCGGACGGGACGCACGAACCGATGCAGGGGCGAGTGGCTGTCGCGGGTGCCGAAGCGATGCTCGCGCCCGCCGCCTTCGGGGTTGAACCCCCAGGCCACGGCCAAGGCCTCGATCAACGTGGACTTGCCCGACCCGTTCTCGCCGACCAGGAAGGTGACGTTCGGATGGAAGGTCAGGCTGTGCAGGCCGCGGACGGCCGGGAGGCTGAACGGATAGACGCCGTCGTCCCATCCCTCCCGCCGCTCGAACCGCGCCTCGATCCAGTAGGGGCGGTCGAGCGCCGTCATCAGAAGCCGGTGAACAAGCGGTCGAGCGCGCGGCGGATCTCGAATTCTTGGTTTCTAAGGGAGGCGACACGCCGCCGGAGTTCACCTGCCCGGAGCGTCGACAGCTCCACGACGACCAAGGTAAGGGCTTCGCCGGACAGGTCGACCGCGATTTCCAGATCGGAAACCAGCCGGGTGGCGTCGTTCACCAAGGGAGCGACGACCGCGTCGTCGAAGTCCATCAGCAGATGCGACGACAGGACCACGACATAGGGAGCGTAGTGCCGCGCGCCCGACGCGGGGTTCTCGAACACATCGAACTGTTTCAAAGCCAGCGAGGCCGGATGTAGTCGGACAGCAATCCGCGCTCCGCGATGCGGCGATTGTGATCGGCGATCGCCTCGGCGTTCTCTTGGGCCCAGCGTTTCGCCCGTGTCTCGGCCCCGGTGGGATCGACCTTTTGCAGGTGCAGCCGCAATGCGCGCTCGTCCATGCCGGCGGTGGATATTCCCAGGGCCCTGGCCTGTTCGATCAGTTCGGGGTCGATGCCGAAGTTGGGTTCGATTTTGCCCATGGGCGCAGCCTACCGCGAAACCCTCACCCCGGCGAGATCATCTTCTCGGGCCGCACGGCCTCGTCGAACTCCGCGTCGGTCAGATAGCCGCCGCCGACCGCCTCCTGGCGCAGCGTCGTGCCGTTCCTGTGCGCCGTCTTGGCGATCTTGGCGCAGGCGTCATAGCCCAGCCTGCCATTCAGGGCCGTGACCAGCATCAGGGAGTTGTTCAGGCCGCGTTCGATATTGTCGATCCGGGGCTCGATGCCGACGACGCAGTTCTCCGTGAACGACACCGCCGCGTCGGACAGCAGCCGCACCGACTGAAGGAAGTTGTAGGCCATCACCGGGTTGAAGACGTTCAGCTCGAAATGCCCCTGCGACCCCGCGAAGGTTAGGGCGGCGTGGTTGCCGAACACCTGGACGCAGACCTGGGTCAGGGCCTCGCATTGGGTCGGATTGACCTTGCCGGGCATGATCGACGACCCCGGCTCGTTCTCCGGCAGGGCCAATTCACCCAGTCCCGAACGCGGGCCGGACCCCAAAAAGCGGATGTCGTTGGCGATCTTGAATAGGCTGGCCGCGACCGTGTTGATCGCCCCGTGGCTGAACACCATGGCGTCGTGGGCGGCCAGGGCCTCGAACTTGTTCGGGGCCGTGGTGAAGTTCAGACCGGTGATCTGGGCGATCTTCTCGGCCACGCCTTCCGCGAAGCCGATGGGCGCGTTCAGGCCGGTGCCGACGGCCGTACCGCCCTGGGCCAGCTGCATCAGGTCGGGCAGGGTGCTTTCGATGCGTTCGATGCCCTTGGTTACCTGCTGAACGTAGCCCGAGAACTCCTGACCCAGCGTCAGAGGCGTGGCATCCTGGGTGTGGGTGCGGCCGATCTTGATGATGCCCTTCCACGCCTCGGCCTTGTCGTTCAGCGCGTTCCGCAGCTTGGCCAGCGCCGGCAGCAGGCGGTGCGTCACCTCCTCGGCGCAGGCGACGTGCATGGCCGTGGGATAGGTGTCGTTGGACGACTGGCTCATGTTGACGTGGTCGTTGGGGTGGACGGGTTTCTTCGACCCCATCTCGCCGCCCAGCAGTTCGATCGCCCGGTTCGAGATCACCTCATTGGCGTTCATGTTGGATTGGGTGCCCGAGCCCGTCTGCCAGACCACCAAAGGGAAGTGGTCGTTCAGCTTGCCCTCGATGACCTCGTCGGCGGCCTGGATGATCGCCTTGCCGATCGCGGGATCGAGCCGACCCAGCGCCATGTTGGTCTCGGCCGCCGCGCGCTTGACGATGCCCAGCGCCCGCACGATCGGCACAGGCTGTTTCTCCCAGCCGATCTTGAAGTTCCCCAGCGACCGTTGCGCCTGGGCCCCCCAGTAGCGGTCGTCGGCGACCTCGATGGGGCCGAAGGTGTCGGTCTCGGTGCGGTGGGCGGTCATGGTCGGCGGGCTCTTCAGGCGTGACGGAAAGGTGCGCGGGGGTGTAGCACGGAGGGATGGTCGGACAAGGCGGAGCGCGGGCGATGCGGGGCGTGATCTTGGGGGTTGTGGCGCTGCTTGCGGCGGCGCCGTCGGCTGTGGCGCAGGACGCCGCGCACGATGTGCTGCTGGACACGGACGCGGGGGTGATGATCCTCGATCTGGACTATGGCCGCGCGCCGATCACGGCCTGCAACTTCGCGCGCAACGTCCAGTATGGCGACTACGGTCACGGCAGCTTCTTTCGCTCCGTCGTGGCGGCGACCAACGCCAATCCCAACCCGATCGACGTCATCCAGGCCGCGACGCCGCGCGGATCCGACGACGCCCTGCGTCCGGCCATTCCTCTGGAGCGGACGTCCGTCACCGGACTGCGGCACGTGGCCGGAGCCGTGTCGATGGCGCGGGACGGGCCGGACACGGCGACGACCAGCTTCTTCATCGTGACGCGGGACACGCCGTCGCTGGACTTCGGCGGCGGGCGTAATCCGGACGGTCAGGGTTTCGGCGTCTTCGGCCACGTCGTGGTCGGGCTGGAGGTCGCGCGGGACATCCAGATGCGCCCGACAGACGGTCAGGAGGCGCTGACGCCGCCGGTGCGCATCAGTGCGGCCGTCATGCTTGCGCCCCCGCCCGCGGTCTGCGCCGCTTGACCGCCGGCTGGATCGGGACGGGTAAGGTCCGCGCGCGCGAGGTCGGCGAAGCGGTGGAGATCACCATCGAGGGCCTGACCACCCAGGCGAAATACTACAAGCCGCTGGTCTATGAGTTCATGCGCAAGGAGTGGCGCGGGTCACGCCCCTCCTACGGCGACTATTCCGTCGAGATCGTGATGGAGCACGTCGGCGATCCGCCGTGGATGGACCTCGACAATCTGGCGAAGGCCCTGCTGGACGCCATCAAAGGGTATCTGTTCCACGACGACGCCCAGGTGGCGCGCCTGCTGGTCGAGCGGCACGAAGGCGAGCGCGAGCGGATCACGATCCGCGTCCACCCGCGTCAGCCGTCGGGCATCGGGGGATAGCGCTCGAAGCTGGGCCGGTGATGCAGGTCGGCCATCCAGCCGATGCGCTCCGCCGTCTGGATCTGGCCCTGCAGCGGAATGGAATCCGGATCGTCCAGCGTCGCGCTCTGCACATCGGTCAGGCCGGGGAAGATCTCGGCGTTGGTGTAGAACAGGCCGGTCCCGCATGTCGGGCAGAAGTGCCGACGGCCGTTTTCCGACGAAGCGTACTCGGTCGTCCGGCCGGTGATCTTCACCTGATCGGTAGGCGCCAGAGCCCAGGCCACGGCCGGCGCCCCCGCGCATTTGCGACAGTCGACGCAGTGGCACAGCGCGTGGTGCGCGACCTCGACCGGCATCGAATAGCGCACGGCGCCGCAGTGACATCCGCCCTCGGGCATGCCGACCTCCCTGAATGTTCCGTCTATGTTCACGCCTCACGACGGCGGCGTCAAGACCGGAAGATCAGCCGCGGAAGGCGTAGGTCGTCGTCAGCAGCGGCCGGATGTCGCCGCCGACGAAGACCTGGGGCTCGGACGCCGGGCGCAGGCCCTCGGCGGTCTCTCGTCGCGACACGCAGGCGCGGGTCATCTCGGCCAGGTTGATGAAGTCCGTCGCGTTCGGCAGGCTCTCGAGCACGCAGCCGTCGAAATAGGGGTAGACGGCGTCCTGACTGCAACCGAACGACGAGCGGTCGCGGCGGGCGGCGGTCATGATCATGCGGTTGGGGCCTTGCAGCTCCGGGATGAAAACGCCGGAGAAGCAGGCGGAGACGACGACCACGGTCGGGCGCTCGCCGCACCATTCGTCGACCAGCTGGCCCATGCGGGTGGGACTCAGCTGACCCTCGGTCCCCCAGGTGATGCCGCGCGTGTTGCCGTGCGAGGTGAAATACAGAAAACACCCGACCGTGGCGCGGCGGGCCGCCTCGCCGATGCCGGCCAGCACCTGAGCGCCCGTGGCGGCGTCCGACGCGGTGGGGCGCAATGTGTAGTCGACGAAGTGCCGACGCTCGAAGCCCTCTTCCAGGAAGGACGCCGTAAGGTCGCGACGGGAGTTGTCGAAGGCGACGATGGGCTCGCCGCGGCTGGTGCGCCAGTCGGCGGCGACCACGGCGCCGGCCCAGCCGTCGAAGGGGCTGCGCGGTCCCTGAGCAGCGGGCGCGGTGGCGCAGGCTGAGAGCGTCAATGCGGCGACGGCGGCGACGGCGAACGTGCGGATCATTAAACGGCCCCTTCAGCTTCCGGGACCATTGATCGCGACGCGGGGGCGGGGGTCAAGCCGCCCGAACCTGACGGCCCTATTTCTTACGGAATTGGTCCAGCGACACGACCTTGGGCCCGTCGTCCCCGGCCGGCGGCGGCGGCGCGGGTTCGGGCTCCGGCTCCGGCGCGGCGGCCGGCGCTTCGAACTGCAGGATGAACTGCACCGACGGATCATAGAAGCGGGTGACCGCCGCATAAGGCACGGTCATGACCTTGGGCAGGCCGCCGAACTTCAGCATGACGGTGAATCGGTCCGGCTCGACCGCCAGATCCCAATACTGGTGCTGCAGGACGACGGTCATCTCCTCCGGGTACTTGGCCAGGATGTCCGGCGGCAGGGCGACGCCCGGGGCCCGGGTCACGAAGGTGATGTAGAAATGGTGGGCGCCCGGAATGCCTTCGGGCAGAGCGGCGCGTTCCAACGCGGCCCGGATCACGCCGCGCAGGGCGTCCTGGGCCAGGCCCTCATAGTTCATCTCGTCGACCGGCGGGGTCTGGTCGGCCATGCTCACCTCGGCTGGGATGCGCACGACATAGCGGGCCGCGCCCGACGAAGGAAGCGCAAGAGAGCGGCAATGGGGGGAGAAAGTCCCGGGCTTCTGTTGCCAGGCGCCCGGGGAGCCCCGCCCCGGGATCTGAACCCCGAGGACTTAAGTGTTCGAAATCACCCGAACCGCTTACGCGGCGAGAGCGACTTCTCCAGCGAAGTTATCGTTCGCAGTTAGTCAAAGGCCCGATACGGTGGGCCAGGACGGGCGAAAGCAACCTCTTTACACGTCCGTCGATGCTGGTCGGCCCCGCGCGCCCCTTTGATGACGAAGGGGAGATTGGTGGAGCCGCCGGGAATCGCACCCGGGTCCGGTCCGCTTATTGCAGGCACGTTTATCGCCATAGTCCGGGCGAACCCGAACAGGAGGAATATAGGTTCAGCGGCTTAAGGTTCCAATAGCGGGCGTCGCGCTCACGCGCGCGGCCAGTCCGGCGCCTGGTTTCGGAACCAGGTCAGTTGGCGCTTGGCGTAGTTGCGGGTGGCCTGACGGACGGCGTCCATGGCGTCTTCAAGCGCGACCTTGCCCTTGAGATGCGCCTCGAAGTCCCGGACGCCGACGGCCTTCATCGCAGGCAGGTCGGGGTCAAGGCGGCGGCGCATCAGGGCGCGCACCTCGTCCAGGGCGCCCTGTTCGACCATCAGGGTCACGCGGCGGTCGCAGCGGTCGTAAAGCGCCGCGCGATCCGGTTCGATCACCAGCCGATCGTAGCCGTCGGGAGAAAGAAGCGGCCGGGTTTCGGCCTGCCAGTCGGTGAGGGCCCGTCCAGTGGTCTCAGCCACGGCCAGGGCGCGGGTCAGGCGCTGACGGTCGCTCGGCGCGATGGTGGCCGCCGCACGGGGATCGCGCTCCGCCAGGCGCGCGCGGAAGGCGTCCTCGCCCAGGAAGTCGTAAGCCTCCTGCGTCGCTTCGCGCGCGGCGATGGGCACGTCCGGAATGTCGGCGATGCCCTTGGTCAGGGCGGTGAAATACAGACCGGTGCCGCCGACGATCAGGGCGTGGCGATCCTGCGCCTTCAACTCGTCCAGCAGGGGCGCGACCGAGCGGGCCCAGCGACCGACGGACCAGGCGTCGGCGGCGTCCGCGACGCCATACAGGCGATGCTCGGCCAGCGTCTGGTCCTCCGGCGACGGCCGGGCGGTCAGCACGCGCAGGTCGGCGTAAAGCTGCTGACTGTCGGCGTTGACGATCACCGCCCCGGTCTCCTGCGCGCGCTCGAGCGCGAGGGCCGACTTGCCCGAGGCCGTCGGGCCGGCGATCAGGGTGACGAGGGGGGCGGGCATGGCGACGGCTTAGCCCCTCCCGCCGTCGCGGGGAAAGCGCTAGACGCGGCGCATGTTCAGCAAAGACGACGTCCTCGCCGCCCTCGACCGGATAGTCGACCCCAAAACAGGCCAAGGGCTGGTGAGCTCAGGTCGGGTGCAGGGGCTCGTGGTCGCCGAGGACCGCGCCGGTTTAGCGCTCGACGTGCCCGCGGCGGACGCGGCGCTGTATGCCCCGGTGCGCGACGCGGCCGAGGCGGCGCTGAAGGCCTTGCCGGGGATGGCGCGGACGTCGGTCGTGCTGACGGCCGAAGCGTCGCCCGCGTCCCCGCGCCGCCGGACGGCGTCGCTGTCGAACGAAGCTGTGGACCAGACGCGCCCACGCGCGCCCGTCCCCACCGAGCGGCCCGCCCACGTCCGCAAGGTGCTGGCCGTCGCCGGCGGCAAGGGCGGCGTGGGCAAGTCCACCGTCGCGGTGAACCTGGCCGCGGCGCTGGCGGCGCGGGGGCTGTCGGCAGGCGTGCTGGACGCCGACGTCTACGGCCCGTCGCTGCCGACGCTCCTCGGCATCTCGGGCAAGCCGGACTACGTCGACGGCGCCATCGAGCCGCATCGGGCGCACGGGCTGAAGGCCATGTCGGTGGGACTGCTGACCCAGGCGTCCGACGCCATGGTGTGGCGGGGGCCGATGGCGTCGCAGGCTCTGACCCAGATGCTGACCCAGACGCGCTGGGGCACGGAAGCCGAGCCATTGGATGTGCTGGTCGTCGACCTGCCGCCCGGCACCGGCGACGTACAGCTGACCCTGATCCAGAAGACCCCGCTGGACGGGGCCGTGATCGTTGCGACGCCGCAGGAGCTGGCCCTGGCCGACGCGCGACGGGCGCACGCCCTGTTCGAGAAGGTCGGCGTGCCGACGCTGGGCCTGATCGAGAACATGACCGGCGAGGTCTTCGGTCGTGGCGGCGCGGAGGCGGAGGCGGCGCGTCTGGGCGTCACCTTCCTCGGCGACCTGCCGCTGGACGGGGCGCTGCGCCGGGCCAGCGACGCGGGCGGGCCGCTGGTGGTCGTGGAGCCGGGCGGCGAGACGGCGCGGCGGTTCGCGGCCTTCGCGGCGGCGGTGGCGGTGGCGGGCCAGCTTGGGCTTTAAGCCGCCTCGGTCTTCACCGCCGTGCCGTAGCACAGCACCTCGGTGATGCCCGGCATGATCTCGTTGGCGTCGTAGCGCATGGCGATCACCGCGTCGGCGCCGGCGGCGCGGGCCTGTTCCAGCAGGTGGTCATAGGCCTCGGCGCGGGCGGTCTCGGCCAGTTTGACGTAGGCGCCGACGCGGCCGCCCAGCATGGACTGGACGCCGCCTATGGCGTCCGAAACCAGGTTGCGCGAGCGCACCGTGATGCCGCGCACCACGCCGATCGTGCGGGTGATGCGCAGGCCGGGCAGGTCGTTGGCGGTGGTCACCAGCATGGCGAATGTCCTCTAGCGGCGTTCCAGGGTGCGGAAGGTGAAGGCGTGGTCGTCCTTCTCGCCCGGTTCGTGCCGTTCGGAAAAGATCTCGACCCAGGCGGCCTCGTCGAACGCCGGAAAAAAGACGTCGCCGGAGGGTTCGGCCTCGACCTCGGTGACGTGCAGAAGGCGCGCGCGTGGCAGGGTCTCGGCATAGATTTTCGCCCCCCCGATGACGCAGATCTCGTCGACGACGTCCTCCGCCGCCTGCTCGCGCGCGATCTCCAGCGCCTCCTCCAGCGAGCGGCTGATGAGGGCCTGCCCCATGGCGGTCCTGGCCTCGCCGTCCTCGCCCCAAGCCTCGTCGCGGGTCAGCACGATGTTCAGCCGACCGGGCAGCGGCTTCAGCGGCAGGCTCTCCCACGTCGCGCGCCCCATCAGGCACGGCTTGCCCATCGTCAGCGCCTTGAACCGCTGCAGGTCCGACCGCAGCCGCCACGGCAGGCCGCCGTCCCGCCCGATCACGCCGTTGCGGGCGCGCGCGACGACGAGAGCTAGCCGCATTCCAGCACCTTGAAGTGGCCACCACGACGCATCATCAGGCGAATTTCGGTGTAGGTTTCTGGCGAGCTGCAGTGCTCGCGGAAGCATTTTTGGAAAGCTGGTCCGTCCCAGTTCCGAGACAGTGTCTCGACCATTTGCTGAGTTAGCCCTTTTAGACTTCTTGACCGCATTACACGCACGCTGTTCACGTACATCGCAGCCCGCTCGTAGTGATTTAGAACGTCCACCAAGCGGTCGTAATACTTTTCAGAGTCGGATTCAGCATGGAGCAAGTTCCAGCGCGTCTCGATCTCTTCCGACAGCCCACGACAGAGCGTGAAATCATTGGTGAGATAGGTTCGCCGAAAGGCGATTGCCGCAACGAACAGCGACAGCGACGTCACAATCGCTGATACTATGGCAGCCACATCTCTTGCTTCCAACGTCAACCGCCAGATTTGGTTGGCGGCTTAGCAATCTGGCTCGTCGTGGATACGCTCCCCCTCACCTCGACAGGTGAGTGTTGGGCGGCAGGTTTGGGCCCGATCGCCGTCTGACGTGCCGTAGATACGGAGTCGCCGACAAACACTCGATGTCCATAGGAACTAGTTGGGGTCTTCGCCAAATCAGCCTCCAAGTTTCTTGCTTTGTTCTAACACAACCTCGTGCAAAGCGCCATACACGTTCGAGTCACACCGCCACCGCGGCCTTGATGTGCGGCCAGGGCTCATAGCCGTCGATGGTCACGTCGTCGCGCGCGAAGGCGAACAGATCGTCGCGGGGCGTGAGCGACAGGCGGGGCAGGGGGCGCGGCGTGCGGCTCAGCTGCTCCCGCGCCTGCTCGACGTGGTTCAGATACAGGTGGGCGTCGCCGAAGGTGTGGACGAACTCGCCGGGCTCCAGCCCCACGACCTGCGCCATCATGTGCGTCAGCAGCGCATAGCTGGCGATGTTGAACGGCACGCCCAGGAAGACGTCGGCCGAGCGCTGGTACAGCTGGCAGCTCAGCTTGCCGTCGGCGACGAAGAACTGGAACAGGCAGTGGCAGGGCGGCAGGGCCATGTCGTCGACGTCGGCCGGATTCCACGCCGTCACGATGTGACGCCGGCTGTTGGGGTTGGTGCGCAGCGACTGCACGACCTTTTCGATCTGGTCGATCACGCGGCCGTCGGGCGCCGACCAAGACCGCCACTGCTTGCCGTAGACCGGCCCCAGCTCGCCCTCGGCGTCGGCCCACTCGTCCCAGATGCGGACGTCGTTCTGCTTCAGCCAGGCGATGTTGGTCTCGCCGCGCAGAAACCACAGCAGCTCCACGATGATGCTGCGCAGATGCAGCTTCTTGGTGGTCAGCAGCGGGAAACCCTTCGACAGATCGAACCGCATCTGGCGGCCGAACACGCCCAGCGTGCCGGTGCCGGTCCGGTCGCCGCGCTCGGCGCCGTTGTCGAGAATGTCGGAGAGCAGGTTCAGATACTGCCATTCCGGATGGTCGGCCGGAGCGGCATGGGTCTCGGCTTCGATCAGGGCACGGGGGGCGAGGGCGGTCATGGACGAGCAGTGTGGCTGAGATTCCCCGCACTGGCGATGATCCGCCACCGGGTCTTCCACAAAAGCTTCGCAGAACGGCAGTTGACTCATGCTCGGCGAATGATGTGATTTCATTCAGGCTGCAGGGGGGGGTAACTGTGTTCAATGGGATTTTGGCGCGCGCATGTGCGCCACTGATGCTGTTTGTCTGGTCGGCGCCGGAAGCTGCCGCCCCGTCCCCCGTCGCCGACGCGGACGTCGAGTACAGGCGCGACCAGGACGCCTGCGAGCGAGATACCGGGCGAGGAAGGAACCGAAACGACCGGGGTCTCGGCGGGCTGGTCGGCGACATCGCGGGAGACTGGGTCGGCAGAGAACTGCGCGGAAGCGGCCTGTCCTACTCGACGCGCCGGAACGTTCGATCCTTCGTTTCGGACTCGATCGCCTGCATGCTCACTCCGGGAGAGCGACAAGCTGCTGAAGAGGCGACCACGCGGGCTCTGGAAGGCGGCGTCGGCTCCAACGTCGGTTGGGAGAGCGCCGACCGCGCGGGAGTGTCGGGCAGCAGTTCTGTGACGCGCGAGAGAGTGCTCAGAAGTGGGACGGTCTGTCGGGACGTCACCGAGGTTGCGATCGCCGACGGCGAAGAGGTCACGGTGATCGAGAACTACTGCCTGGGCGAAGGTGGTCGCTGGCTGAAACAGGAGCGGGCGTGAGCGCTCGGTGGAGCGCGGCCGCCATTCTCGTCCTCTGGGGCAGCCAGGCCGTCTGCGCGGGGGCACAAGCGTGGCCGAATTGCCCACAGATGCCGGCCTCCCAGTTCCCGAGCGGCAACTCGACGATCTATCGAATCGACTACAGGACGGGCCAGAAGATCTTGATCGTTGAGGGGAGGGTGGACGCCACCGCCTCTTTCAATCTCGACGCCGCGATCAGAGCCAACATTCCGATCGATGAGATCTGGTTCAACTCGCCCGGCGGCATCGCCGTGGAAGGCCCGCGAATGGGCAAGATCATCCGCGATTGGGGAATTCCGACGCGAGTTCCATCCGGTTGGTGGTGCGTCAGCGCGTGCAATTTCGCGTTCTTGGGCGGACCCATCCGAAGTGTCGACGAAGGCGGCCAGTACGCAGTTCACATGTTCTCCGCCACCCGCAACGACATCGAGACCGGGCGAACCGAGCGCGCCATTCGCGAGCGAGGCCAAGCCGGTTTGGCCGCTTCATTGACGGAGTACGAGGAGTCGTCGGCGCTTCTGGCGACGGATCAGAACGACTTCATGATCAGGATGGGGGTTTCGCGCCGGCTTCTCAGCGAAGTCATGTACCAGCAACCGGCCGCCGGAATCCGATGCCTGACACAATCCGAAATGCGGTCGTACAACGTCGTGAATTTCTGAACTCAGCCTCTGAACCCATCGCCTTCCAGAAAAGCCGCCTCTTCCGCCGTCGTCTCGCGTCCGAGCGCGGCGTTTCGGTGGGGGAAGCGGCCGAAGCGGGCGACGACGCCGTGGTGATGCTCGGCCCAGCGGTCGTCCGGCTTCCGCTCCATGCGGGTCTGGAACAGCTCCACCTGGCGCTCCTGATCGACCATGTCCTCGGAGTGCTGCAGCGGCAGGTAGAAGAAGCGGCGGACGTCGCCCTCGATTTCGAGGTCATGGCCGGCGTCCAGCGCGCGGCGGGCGAACATGCGGGCCAGCGGATCGGTGGCGAAGGCGTGGCCGGTGTCGCGGAAGGCGTTCCGGGGAAACTGGTCCAGCAGGATCAGCAGGGCCAGCGATCCCTCCGCCGTGTCGGCCCACCCGTCCAGCTCCCGCCGAGCAGCCGCGACGTGGGCGTCGTGGAAGCGGCGGCGGAACAGGGCGTCGAAGGCGTCGTCCTTCCTGAACCATTTGGCAGGGCCCGCCTCTTTCCAGAAGGCGACGACGTCGGAAGGCGATATGTCTGGGGTCATGACCCATTACCTAGACGCCCCTTTGCCCGTCTTCCATGACCGCGACTGCGATCTCTCGATCGTCAGGAGCAAGCGCGTCGCCGTGATCGGCTATGGCAGCCAGGGACGGACGCATGCGCTGAACCTGCGCGACTCGGGCGTGAGCGACGTCGTGGTGGGGCTGAAGGCGGGATCGGCGACGCGGGCGAAGGCCGAGGCGGACGGCTTCACGGTCATGACCGCCGGCGAGGGTGCGGCGGGGGCAGACGTCGTCGCCGTCATGGTCTCGGACGAGGCGCACCGCGACCTGTGGCGCGACGAGCTGGAGCCGGCGATCAGGCCCGGCGCGGCCCTGGTGTTCGCCCACGGCCTTTCGGTGCGGTTCGGCTTGGTCGACCCGCGGCCGGATCTGGACGTCATCCTGGCCTCGCCCAAGGGCATCGGCCCGCGCATCCGCGACCTGTACGAGGCGGGCGAGGGGGTGTTCTGCCTGTTCGGCGTGCATCAGGACGCGACCGGCGGGGCGCACTCGCTGGGTCTGTCCTATGCGGCGGCGCTGGGCTGTGGGCGCAAGGGCATTCTGGAGACGACGTTCAAGGACGAATGCGAGAGCGATCTGTTCGGCGAGCAGGTGGTGCTGTGCGGCGGGGTGGCCGAACTGATCGACGCGGCCTTCGTGAAGCTGGTCAACGCCGGCTATCCGCCCGAGGTGGCGTGGTTCGAATGCTTCTATGAGGTCAAGCTGGTGACCGACCTGATGTTCGAACGCGGCGTGGCGGGGGCGTTCGAGAAGATCAGCAACACGGCGGAGTACGGCGCCTATCTGACCGGGGGGCGCGTGATCGGCGAGGCTTCGAAATCGGCGATGGATCAGGTTTTACAGGAGGTTCAGTCTGGCGACTTCGTGCGTCGCCTGATGACGGATCGGGACGCCGGATCGCCCGACCTGCTGGCCCGTCGCACCGCGCTTCGCGAGCGCCGGATCGAGGCGGTGGGGACCCATCTGAAGGCCGTGGCGGAAAGGGCGAAGTCGCCTTAGGAGCGCGGACCTCCAGGTCCGCGAAGTCGCGTATGACTGACGACCTGCCGGCGACGCCGCCAAGACGCGGACCTGGAGGTCCGCGCTCCTGTTCGAGGTCAATCGGCAACCACTGTGGCCTTCGAAAGATCGGCCCGGATCCTGACCACGTCGCCGGGGCGGGCGATCACGCCGGGGACGTGCAGGTGCACCCGGTCGTCGCCAAGGCGGGCGCCGACCTCGCTGAAGGCGCCGCCGAAGCGGGTGGTCTCGACCGTCGTCTCCAGGCCTTCGGCGCCCGGCGTCATGTGCTGCGGCCGGATCAGCAGGGCGGCGGGGCCGTCCGGCAATCCGGGTGCGGGCACCGGGCCCAGCGGGGTGCGGGCCACGCCGGCTGCGACCTGGGCCGGCAGGCGGTTGACCTCTCCCAGCAGGCGGGCGGCGGCGGTCGAGGCGGGCCGGGCCCAGCACTCCTGCGGATCGCCCGACTGGATCACCCGTCCCCCGTCCATCAGCACCAGATCGTCGGCCATCATCAGCGCCTCGCCCGCGTCGTGGGTGACCAGCAGCACGGCAGCGCTCGCGGTCTTCAGCGTCTCCAGCAAGCCCTCGCGGACCTCCGACTTCAGATGGGCGTCAAGGCCCGAGAAGGGCTCGTCCAGCAGGACCGTGTGCGGTTCGCGCACGAGGGTACGCGCCAGCGCCACGCGCTGCTGCTCGCCGCCCGACAGAGAGTGGGGCCAGGACTTCGCCCGGTCGGCCAGCTTCACGTCGGTCAGCGCCTTGTGGACGCGGGCCTTGCGGTCGGCGGCAGGCAGGTGGCGCAGGCCGAAGCCGACGTTGTCGCGCACGGTCAGATGCGGGAACAGGGCGTAATCCTGGAAAACCAGCCCGACGTCGCGCGCCTCCGGCGGCACGGTGCGGCCGGCGGCGGACAGCACCCGCTCGCCCGAACGGATCTCGCCGGCGTCGACCGGCTCCAAGCCGGCGATGAGGCGCAGCAGGGTGCTCTTGCCGGATCCCGACGGTCCCAGCAGGCAGGTGATGCGGCCGGCGCGCAGGTCCAGATCCGCGCCCTCGACCGCGGTCTTGAGGCCATAGCAGCGGGTCGCGCCCCGCACGGTGATCGTCGCCTGCTCGCTCATGAACTTCCCGGACGCGCGTGCGCCACCTTGCGGCTCAGCCATATGACGGGAGGCAGGGCCAGCGCCACAAGGATCAGCGAAGGCCAGCCGGCGTTGGCCAGCCGCTCGTCCCGCCCATAGTTGTCTGCGATGACGGCCAGGGTGTCGAAGTCGAACGGCCGCAGGATCAGCGTGGCCGGCAGCTCCTTCAGCACGTCGACCAGCACGACGATGGCGGCGGTGAACAGGGCCGGGGCGGCGATCGGCAGCTGGACCCGCCAGGCCGCCGCGCCCTCGCTCGCGCCGAGGCCGCGCGCCGCGTGGATCATCGACGGCGTGATGCGCGACAGGCCGGCGTCCACCGGCTCCAGCGCCGCGGCCATCAGCCGGGCGGCATAGGCGTAGAGCAGCAGGGCCAGACCGGCCACGACGTTGCCCGACCCGCCGGGCACGACGCTCCAGATCCAGGCGGCGGGCAGCAGCAGGCCGATGGCCATCACCGCGCCGGGGGTGGCGTAGCCCAGGCTGGCGACCCGCGCCGTCAGCGGCAGGCTGCGGGCGGCCAGCGCGAGGGCCGTGGCGAGGACCACGGTGACCACGGCGCCGCCGACGCCGAGGGTCACGGTGTTGCGGGTCGCCGAGATCAGGCGGGGCCAGTCCGGCTGAACGTCGATCGAGGACCAGGCCAGCCAGCCGGCGGGCAGAAGCAAACCCAGCGTCAGGAGCAGAAGACAGTAGCCGAAGGCCGCCGCCGCCCGGGCGCCCGTCAGGCGGGTGACGGGAAGCGGCCGCCATTTCGCGCCGGCGGTTCCATAGGCGCGGCTGCGGCGACCGGCACGCTCGATCCACAGCAGCAGGGCGGCGGCGCCCAGCAGGGGCAGGGCGAACTGGGCGGCCGAGGCCAGAGAGCCGTAGACGAACCAGGCCCGCACCACGCCGGTCGTCAGCGTCTGAACGCTGAGGAACTGAACCGCGCCGTAATCGGCCAGGGTCTCCATGACCGCCAGGGCGACGCCTGCCGCCAGCGCCGGTCGGGCCATGGGCAAGGCGACGGACAGGAAGGCGCGTCGCGGCGAGGCGCCCAGGCTGCGCGCCGCCTCCAGCGCGTGGACCGGCAGGTTCACGAAGGCCGCGCGCATGGCCAGGTAGACGTAGGGAAAGAAGGCGAACCCCAAAATGAAGCCCGCGCCCCACAGGCTGCGCATCTGGAAGGGCAGGGCGAACCCGGCGGTCGCGCGCAGCCAGGTGTTCAGCTCGCCCGCCACGTCGAACAGGTCGGCATAGGCATAGGCGACCGCGAAGGCCGGCATGGCGAAGGGCAGGGCAAGGGCCCAGGCGAAGACGCCGCGTCCCGGAAACTCATGCATCACCACCAGCCAGGCGGCGACGGAACCCAGCACGGCGGTGATCGCCCCCACCAGCGCCGCGAGGGCGACCGACGTCAGGGCGTAGCGGCCGAGATCGGTCGCGGCGATGTCGGCCGTCTGGCCCGAGGCGGCGGCGACCCCCACTCCGATAAGCGGCAGAACCGCGACCAGCGCCGCCAGAAGGCCGAGGACGCGCAAAGGAGACGGCCCCCGCCTGACGACGGGAGCTGTTCCGGGATCGATGCGGGTCGTCGTCAGCGCCACCCTGCCGCGGTCATGATCGACTGGGCCGCCGCCTGACGCCGGCCATAGACCGAGACGTTCATCGGATTGGCGGTGAAGCCTTCGAACTCACGCACGCCGGCCGGGGCCTGGACGCCGTTCGCGGCGGGGAATTCATTGTTCAGTTCCGAGTTCAGCACCTGTGCCTCGGGCGAGGCCAGGAACTCCAGGAAGGCGATCGCTTCGGCGCGATGCGGCGCATTCTTGGCCACGCCGCCGCCCGACACGTTCACGTGCGCACCCTGGCCGTTAAGCGAGGGGAAGCCCAGCTTGACCCGGTCGGTCAGCGCCACGTCGGCCGCGTCGGTCGAGCGGTCCATGCGGATGAAATAGTAGCTGTTGGTGATCGCCACCTCGCAGACGCCGGCGCCGACGGCGCGGATCTGGTCGCGGTCGCCGCCCTCGGGCGGGCGGGCCATGTTGGCGACGACGCCCTCGACCCACTGGCGGGTCTTCTCGGGGCCCCAGGCCTCCAGCAGGGCGCCGACCAGCGACAGGTTGTAGACGCTGTCCGACGAGCGGACGCACAGCTTGCCGCGAAAGCGGGGCGAGGCCAGCTCCTCATAGGTGTCGACCTCTTCCGGGCGCACCTTGGTGGAGTCGTAGGCGACGACGCGGGCGCGGCGGCTGGCGCCGAAGAAGTGGCCCTCGGGCTCGCGCAGGGCGGCGGGGATGGCGGTCATCAGGGTTTTTGACGTGATCGGCTGCAGCAGGCCGGCGTTCTGGGCCCGCCACAGGGCGCCGGCGTCGGCGGTGATGAAGACGTCGGCCGGGCTGGCCGCGCCTTCCGCCTGCATGCGGGCGATCAGCTGATCGGCGTTGCCCTCGATGCGGTTGACCTTGATGCCCGTGGCCTTCTCGAAGGCGGCATAGACCTGCAGGTCGCCGTCATAGTGGCGCGCCGTGTAGAGGTTCAGCACGCGCTCGCCGCCCGCGCCGTCGGTCTTGGCCTTGTCCGCCTGATCGCCGCAGGCGGCCAGGGGCAGGGCGAGGGCGGCCATGCAGGCCATCAGGGTCCGACGCAGCGTCATGGGCATCTCCTTTGCTGACGTCGGCCTAAGCCTTTTGCGAATTGATCGCAAGAGCAGATCGCAAAGTCGCGACCGCGTGGGCGCCGGCCCGATCCTGCTTCACGTGTTGGAAAATCGCCCTCAAGCAGCGAGGCGCCGCGCGCCGAGCGATAGGGCGGGAAAGATGGTCGGAGTGGCAGGATTCGAACCTGCGACCCCTGCGTCCCGAACGCAGTGCTCTACCAGACTGAGCCACACTCCGACTTGGAGGCGGGCTTATAGCGACGGCCCCCATGCCCCGCAAGCGACCATTGGACGGGTTTCGGAGATTGTTCGGGCAGTGCGCCGAAAGATGCGTGCGGCGCCCTGTTGCATCCCGAAAACGCTTGGCGTATCTGACCGCCCTCCCGCCGCTCGGCGGGTTGCGCCGGACCTGCTGGGGAATGGTGTAATGGTAACACTCCGGTTTTTGGTACCGTCATTCTAGGTTCGAGTCCTAGTTCCCCAGCCACCGCCTCTTCGTCAGATTGAATCGGTGTCCTGGGCCGCGCGCGCGTGGCACCGTCGGCGCGTTCGAGGAGGGAGTGCCGACATGAAGATCTTGTCCGCCGTCGCCGCCGCCGTTTCGTTGATCGCATCATTGGCCACGCCCGCCCCGGTTCGGGCGCAACAGGGTCCGTATTGGTCGGTCACGGTAGGCGGGGTGCCGCTGAGCTGTCGGGACTACCGCAACATGGCGGTGCCGATCTGGTTCGACCGCAACATCGGCGACGCGGCCATCGCCCGGCGCTATCCGAACGGGTCGATGTTCATCGCCTTCAATCCGGACGCCATGCGTCGGATGACCCCGCTGGTGCAGGTGTTCGTCTTCGCCCACGAATGCGCGCACCACGCCCTGCTGCCTGGGCACAGCGAGAGCCAGGCCGATTGCTGGGCCGCCTCGGTCGTGAGGCGGCAGGGGTTCGTGCGCTCCAACGCCCAGCTTTCGGAGATCATGCGCGCCTTCGCGGGCAACCCGGGCTCGGCCATGGGACATCTCCCTGGACCGCAGCGCGCGGCGCTGATCGCGCAGTGCTCGACCTACTGAGGCGTCTGTCCCTTTCTTCATTTGACGGCGCCGCTTGCGGGGCGGAAACCTGAGGTCACAGCTAGGGGGACTCCGTCATGAACCGTCGCGATCTGATCGCCTCGACCGCCGCCGCCGCCGGCCTCGCCGTCGCGGGGCCCGTCCTTTCCCGCCCGTCCGGAGCGCAGATGCCCACCCCACCCGTCGCCAAGAAGATCCCGGTCACCATCGAGCAACTTGGGCGGACCCGGGTGGACGAGTACCAGTGGATGAAGGACGACAACTGGCAGGCGGTGCTGCGTGATCCGACCCTGATCAAGGCCGATGTGAAGGAGAACCTGCTGGCGGAGAACGCCTATCGCGAGGCGATGATGGCCTCGACCGTGCCGCTGCAGACCCAGATGTTCGAGGAGATGAAGGGCCGGATCAAACAGGACGATTCGTCCGTGCCCTCAGCCCGCGGTCCGTGGGAGTATTTCACCGAGTACCGCACCGGCGACCAGCATCCCCGCTACATGCGCGTGGAGCGCCAGGGCACCTGGATGCAGGACGGGCAGGTCGTGACGAAGACCTTCGTCACCGCGCCGACGCCGCAGCTGCTGCTGGACGCCAACGCCCTGGCCGAGGGCAAGGCCTATTCCGACGTGGGGCAGGCCGGCGCCAGCCCGGACCATGCGCTGTTCGCCTATTCCGAAGACGCGCAGGGGTCGGAGGTCTATCGCATCTACATCAAAGACCTGGCGACCGGACAGCTGGTGGGTGAGCCGATCGAGTCGGCGACCGGCGGCTTCACCTTCTCGCCCGACGGCCGGTGGATCTTCTGGACCAACCGCAACGACAACGGCCGGCCGGACAAGATCTTCCGCCGTCCGGCCCGCGGGGGCGAGACGACCCTGGTCTATGAAGAAGAGGACGAGGGCATGTTCATCGGCGTCGGGCGCACGTCCGACGACCGCTTCATGATCATCGGCATCCAGAATCAGGAGACGTCCGAGAGCCGTTGGATCCCCGGCGACGACCCGACGGCCGCGCCGCGGGTGATCGAGCCCCGGGTCGAGGCGCGCAAGTACGACGCCGACCACTGGGGCGACCGCTGGATCATCCACACCAACGCCGACGGCGCCCAGGACTTCAAGGTCTGCGAGGCTCCGACCGACGCACCGGGCAAGGCGAATTGGATGGACCTGATCCCGCACATGCCCGGCCGCTACGTCGAGAGCGTCGCCCTGGTGAAGGACTTCATCGCGCGGCAGGAGCGGGCCGACGCCAACACCCGCATCGTCATCCGCGACCGCGCGGGCGCCGAGCACGAGATCGCCGTCGACGAGCCGGCCTATTCCCTGTCGCTGGGCGGGGCGTCGGAGTTCGAGACCACGGTCATGCGCTATGGTTACAACTCGCCGTCCACGCCGACCTCGACCTACGACTATGACCTGAAGACGCGCGAGCGGACCCTGCGCAAGGTGCAGGAGATCCCCTCGGGCCATGATCCGGCCAACTACGTCGTCGAGCGGGTCAATGCCCCGGCGCCGGACGGCGAGCTGGTGCCGGTGACCATCCTGCGCCGCAAGGACACCCCGGTGAACGGCACGGCGCCGCTGCTGCTGTACGGCTACGGCTCCTACGGCATCCCCATGGCGGCGGGCTTCTCGACCAACCGGCTGAGCCTGGTCGACCGCGGCTGGATCTACGCGATCGCCCACATCCGCGGCGGGTCGGACAAGGGCTGGGGCTGGTTCCTGGCCGCGCGGCGGATGACCAAGAAGAACACCTTCACCGACTTCATCGCGTGCGCCGAGCACCTGATCCGCACCGGCCACGGCTGCGCGGGCAAGATCGTCGCCCACGGCGGCTCCGCCGGCGGCATGCTGATGGGGGCGGTCAACAACATGAGGCCGGACCTGTGGGCCGGGGTGATCGGCGACGTGCCCTTCGTCGACGTGATCAACACCATGTCGGACACCTCCTTGCCGCTGACGCCGCCGGAATGGCCCGAGTGGGGCAATCCGATCGAGGACCCCGAGGCCTACGACTACATGTTCAGCTACAGCCCGTATGACCAGGTAAAGTCGCAGGCCTATCCGGCCGTGCTGGCCACCGGCGGGCTGTCGGACCCGCGAGTCACCTATTGGGAGCCGCAGAAGTGGGTCGCGCGCCTGCGCCCGGCGACGATCTCGGGCAAGCCCGTGCTGCTGAAGATCAACATGGAGGCCGGCCACGCGGGCTCGTCAGGCCGGTTCGACTATCTGAAGGAAGTCGCCCTGGTCTACGCCTTCGCCATCTGGTCGATCGAGGAAGGGTGGCGGGCCTGATCCCGACCATACGCCCCGCGACGGTCGCCGACATGGCCGCGGTCGCGGCCCTCTACGGGCGCGAGGTGACGGGCGGCACGGCCAGCTTCGAGCTGGAGCCGCCGTCGGTTGCGGAGATGGCGGCGCGCTTCGACGCCGTGCGCGACAAGAATCTGCCGTGGCTGATCGGCGAGATCGACGGCGCCTTCGCCGGCTACGCCTATCTGTCGCCCTTCCGCCCACGCGCGGCGTATCGCTACGGCGTCGAGGTCTCTGTCTATGTGGAGGAGGCGGCGCGGGGCCGGGGCGTCGCCCGCGCCCTGATGACCGCCCTGATCGGCGCGGCGCGCGACAAGGGCCTGCGCCACGTCATCGCCGCCATCAGCCAGTCGGCCACCAGCGACGCCTCGATCGCCCTGCACCGGTCGCTGGGGTTCGGGACGGCCGGCGTCTATCGCCAGGTCGGCTGGAAGCACGACCGCTGGCTGGACGTCACGCTGATGCAGCTCGACCTGTCGACCGACGGCGCGCCGCCGACGGGGGAGGGGTTGAGTCTTGGGGGCGGGCTGGCGTGATTGCCCGGCATAACGTTATGCGTTATGGTGGTCACCGATGATCCGCAGCTTTCGTGATCGCGAAACGGAAAAGGTTTGGTCAGGCGATCGGTCTCGTCGCCTGCCCGGAGACATCCAAGAGGCGGCGTTGCGGAAGCTGCGTCTGCTGAACCGGGCCGCGAAGGTCGACGATATGAAAGTTCCGCCGGGAAATCGGCTGGAAGCCTTGTCCGGCGACCGACGTGGCCAGCATTCGATCCGGATCAATCAACAGTGGCGGATCTGTTTCCGCTGGAGCGACGGAGGCTGCGACGATGTCGAAATCTGCGACTACCACTGACCGGTTTCCCGACATTGGCCATCCCAGCGGCTGGCTGAAGAATCCGACACCGGGCGACATTCTGCTTGAGGATTTTCTCAAGCCTTTGGGCATGAGCCAGACGGCGCTGGCCAAGGCCATCGGCGTGCCGCCGCGCCGCATCAACGAGATCGTGCTGGGCAAGCGCGCGGTCACGGCGGACACGGACCTGCGGCTGACGCGCTACTGGGGCCTGACGCCGGGGTTCTTTCTGGGACTACAGGCGGACCACGACCTGATGGAACAGCGACGCAAGCTGGGGCCGGCGCTGGAGATGATCACGCCGAGGGCGGCGTGACGATCTGGATGAATCTCGGGACTGCAGCCGCAACTGTTCTGGCAAGCGGTACGATCGCGGCCATTGTCAGCCATCTTTTGGTGGGTGTGCGCGAGCGTCGAGGACTGCTGCGGCAAAAGGCTGAATATCTCTACGTCTCGATCGAGGCGCTAGAAAATTCTTGGTCGATCAATGTAGTGGCTCTGCACCGATGCGTCACAGGAGCGATTGACTATAACGGATATCTTGATGCCGTCATTCGGAATGCAGACGCGGCCGATGGCACCTTGAATAGACGGGTCGAGATGTTGACCCGCATCTACTTTCCCACCGCGACAGCGGAGTTAGCAAGGGTCCGGGCGGCTCTAGACACGCTCAACCACATGACGGCAGTCCACAAAGCCGCTTATTTGGAAGGGCACGACAACAAAATATCTTGGAAAGAGCACTTCGAGCCGCTGGTAAACGGGGCGACGGCTTCATTTCACGCATACAAAGACGCCGTCGTGCGGTGCGCCCAGGCGAGCTTCACGCCGCTTCGGCTCAAGACTTAACCGACCTTCACCCGCGTCGCCGCCTCCGGCAGGTCTTCCCCGAACGCCCGCTGATAGAACTCCGCGATGGTCGGGCGTTCCAGCTCGTCGCACTTGTTGAGGAAGGTCAGGCGGAAGCTGAGGCCCAGGTCGCCGCCGAAGATCTCGGCGTTCTGGGCCCAGGTGATGACGGTGCGGGGCGACATGACGGTGGAGATGTCGCCGTTCATGAAGGCGTTGCGGGTCATGTCGGCGACGCGGACCATGGCGGCGATGCGGCGGCGGCCCTCGGCGTCCCGCCAGGCCGGGACCTTGGCGGCCACGATCTCGGCCTCCACGTCGTGGTCGAGGTAGTTCAGCGTGGTGACGATGGACCAGCGGTCCAGCTGGGCCTGATTGATCTGCTGGGCGCCGTGGTACAGGCCCGTGGTGTCGCCCAGGCCCACGGTGTTGGACGTGGCGAACAGCCGGAACCAGGGGTTCGGGCGGATCACCCGGTTCTGGTCCAGCAGGGTCAGGCGGCCCGACGCCTCCAGCACGCGCTGGATGACGAACATCACGTCCGGACGGCCGGCGTCGTACTCGTCGAACACCAGGGCGACCGGGCGCTGCAGCGACCAAGGCAGCAGGCCCTCGCGGAACTCGGTGACCTGTTTGCCGTCCTGCAGGACGATGGCGTCCTTGCCGATCAGGTCGATGCGGCTGACGTGGCTGTCCAGGTTGATGCGGATGGTCGGCCAGTTCAGGCGCGCCGCCACCTGTTCGATGTGCGTCGACTTGCCGGTGCCGTGGTAGCCCTGGACCATGACGCGGCGGTCGAAGGCGAAGCCGGCGCAGATGCTGAGCGTGGTCTGGGGGTCGAACTGGTAGGCCTCGTCGATCTCCGGGACGTGGCTGTCCTTCGAGTCGAAGCACGGCACGGTCATGTCGCTGTCGACGCCGAACGCTTCGCGCACGGTCACCCTCCGGTGCGGTTCCAGCGTCAGCAGGGGGTCGGGCGTGGCGTCGAGCGGGAAGGTCATGCGCCTCCCATAATCAGCCACGTCCCCCCGGTCCAGCGGGCGATCAGGCCGCCCCCAGCCGCACGTCGACGTTGCCGCGCGTGGCGTTGGAATAGGGGCAGACGGCGTGCGCTTTCGTGATCAGGTCGTGAATGGTCGCGGCGTCCAGGCCGTGATCGACGACGGTCAGGTCGATGTCGAGGTTGTAGCCCTCTCCGCGCGTGTTGGGGCCGAAGCCGACGGTGGCGTTGACCTTGGTGTCCGGCCCCACGGGCGTGCCGGCCTTGCCCGCGACCAGACGCAGGGCGCCGAGGTAGCAGGCGGCATAGCCGGTGGCGAACAGCTGCTCCGGATTGGTGCCCTCGCCGCCCTTGCCGCCCATTTCGGTCGGCACCGACAGACGCACGTCGATCTTGCCGTCGTCGGTGTGAGAGCGGCCCTCGTCGCGGCCGCCGCCGCTGGCCGTGGCGTGGGCTCGGTAAAGAACGTCCATGTTTTCAATCCTTCAAGAGAATGTGTTGGGTTCGTCCGGCAGCGTACATTAGGGCGCCCCGAATTCGTGTGCTAAGACTTGGGCGTGCGGTCGGCGGGGTCAAGCCCGTGGACGGCCGCCCTAAGCTCCGATGGGGCGACGCCCCAAGGAGGGCCTCATGGCCACACAATGGTTCTGTTACGTGCACGTCGGCGACGACACGCCGCTGATGATGCCCCTGGACGCCGACGACCGGACGGCGGCGCTGCGCCTGGCGCACGACCTGCTGATCGAGCGCCCGACCGCCACCCACGCCGAGGTGTGGGACGGCGACCTGACCGAACGGATCGAGCGCGCGGCGGCGCTGTAGGCGTCAGTCCGCCTTCTTTTTCGCCGACGCCTTCTTCTTCGCCGCCGTCTTCGCGGGAGCCTTCTTGGCCGCCGCCTTCTTCGGCGCGGCCTTCGCCTTGCCCTTGGGCGCCGCCGCGGCGCGCGCGGCGAGCAGGGGCAGGGCGGCCTCCAGCGTCAGATCCTCGGGCGCCGTGCCCTTGGGTAGGGTGGCGTTGACCTTGCCGGACTTCACATAGGGTCCGAAGCGCCCGGCCATGACGTGGACGGGATCGCCCGTCTCCGGGTGGACGCCCAGATCCTTCAGCGGCGTGGTCGCGGCGCCGCGACCGCGCGCGCCGCCGGCCCGCTTCTCGGCCAGCAGAGCGACCGCGCGGTTCAGGCCGATGTCGAAAACTTCTTCGATGTCGGAGACGTTCGCATAGGTTCCCGCGTGCAGGATGAAGGGCCCGTACCGGCCCAGGCCCGCCGAGATCGGCTTGCCGTCCTCCGGATGCACGCCCACCTCGCGCGGCAGGGACAGCAGGCGCAGCGCCCGTTCCAGATCCATGCCGGCCGGCGACCACCCCTTGGGCAGGGAAGATCGCTTCGGCTTGTCGCCGTCCCCGGCGGTTTCGACGTAGGGCCCGAAGCGGCCGATCTTCAGGTGCACCGGCTGACCGGTGACGGGATCGACGCCCAGCTCGCGATCGCCGCCGTCGGCGGAGCCATCGGCCGCGTCCGGAGACGCCACCGGCCGCGTGAACTTGCAGTCCGGATAGCGCGAACAGCCGATGAAGGCGCCGAAGCGGCTGGTCTTGAGGCTCAGCTGGCCCTGATGGCACAGGGGGCATTCGCGCGGGTCGGACCCGTCGCCCTTGTCCGGGAAGATGTGCGGGCCCAGCGACTCGTTCAGCGCGTCCAGGATGGCCGTGGTGCGCAGCTCGCCCGCGGCCTGGGTCGCCGCGTGGAAGTCGGTCCAGAACTCGCGCAGCAGCGCCTTCCAGTCCAGATCGCCGGCCGAGACCTCGTCCAGACGCGTCTCCAGCGCGGCGGTGAAGTCGTACTCGACCCACTTGGCGAAGAACTGCTCCAGGAAGGCCGTGACCAGCCGCCCTTTGTCCTCCGGATGGAAGCGGTTCTTGTCCATGCGGACGTATTCGCGGTCGCGCAGGGTCGTCAGGATCGAGGCGTAGGTGGAGGGGCGGCCGATGCCCAGCTCCTCCAGCTTTTTGACCAGGGTCGCCTCGGAATAGCGGGGCGGGGGTTCGGTGAAGTGCTGGTCGGCCCGCACGTCCTGAACCGCCGCGGTCGCGCCTTCCTTCAGCGCCGGCAGGCGGGCGCCGTCGTCGTCCTCGTCGTCGCCGCCGTCCTTCGGCCGTTCGTCGCGGCCTTCCTCGTACACGGCCATGAAGCCGTCGAAGGCCACGACCTGGCCGGTGGCGCGCAGGCCGGTCTGGCCGTCGTCGCTCTCGACCTCCACGACCGTCCGATCCAGCCGGGCGGCCTCCATCTGGCTGGCGACCATGCGCTTCCAGATCAGTTCGTACAGCCGCTGCAGGTCGCTCTCGAGACGCAGGCTGTCCGGGTGTCGCGCGAGGTTGGTCGGGCGGATCGCTTCGTGCGCCTCCTGGGCGTTCTTGGCCTTGGTCTTGTAGTGGCGCGCTTCGGCGGGGACGTAGGCGGGGCCGAACCGGTCCTTGATGACCTCCCGCGCCTGGGCGATGCCCTCGGGGCTGACCTGGACGCCGTCGGTCCGCATGTAGGTGATCAGGCCGCCCGTCCCGTCGACGCCCTCATAAAGCTTCTGCGCCGCCTGCATGGCGCGCTGGGCGGTGAAGCCCAGCTTGCGCGAGGCCTCCTGCTGCAGGGTCGAGGTGGTGAAGGGCGGCGAGGGGTTGCGCCGGACCGGCTTCTTCTCGATCGACCGGATCGTGAAGGCGCCGGACTGGATGGCGGCGCGTGCGGCGGTGGCCGTCGCCTCGTCCTTCACGTCCAGGCGCTGGACGCGCTTGCCGGCGTGCTTGACCAGGCGCGCGACGAAGGGCGGGCTGTCGGCCGTCACGTCGGCCTCGATCGACCAGTATTCCTGCGGCTTGAACCGCTCGATCTCCATCTCGCGGTCGACGACGATGCGCAGGGCCACGGACTGGACGCGGCCGGCCGAGCGCGCGCCGGGCAGCTTGCGCCACAGCACCGGCGACAGGGTGAAGCCGACCAGATAGTCCAACGCGCGGCGGGCGAGGTAGGCCTCGACCAGCTGCATATCGAGCTCGCGCGGCGCGGCCATGGCGGCCTGCACGGCGGACTTGGTGATGGCGTTGAAGGTGACGCGCTGGACGGTCTTGTCCTTCAGGGCCTTTTTCTTCGTCAGGACGTCCAGCACGTGCCAGCTGATCGCCTCGCCCTCGCGGTCAGGGTCGGTGGCCAGAACGACGCGGTCGGCGCGCTTGGCGGCTTCGGCGATCTCCGACAGCCGCTTGGAGGCCTTGGCGTCGACCTCCCAGCTCATGGCGAAGTCCTCGTCGGGTTTCACCGAACCGTCTTTCGAGGGCAGGTCGCGGACGTGGCCGTAGGAGGCCAGGACGGTGAAGTCCGAGCCCAGGTAGCCGTTGATGGTCTTGGCCTTGGCCGGGCTCTCGACGATGACGAGGTTCATGCGGTGCGGGTCTCGGGAGGGGGCGGGAACGTGGTTCGGCACGGGCCGCATGTCAAATGGCGACCGAAACGACGGTCGACTGGGCGTCAGGAGCTGACCAGTCCACCGGGCAACAGACTGGCACGACCGACCAGGCTGAGCTCCAGCAGCGCCGCCGCCACCGCTCCGACCGGCGCGCTCACGGCACGGGCCAGCTCGTCACGCGGGGTCGGTGTGGGGGAGAGCAGAGCGGCGACCCGTTCGATCAGGACGTCGTCGGGCTCTTGATAATCGGGCGCGTCGACCGGCGGCTCGGACAGGGTGCGGATGGAGGCGAAGGCGCGCTCGACGTCCTCCAGCCCTTCGCACAGGGCCGCGCCGTTGCGGATCAGGTCGTTCGTGCCGCGCGAGCGGGGATCCAGCGGCGAGCCGGGTACGGCGAACACCTCTCGCCCTTGGTCGGCCGCCTGTCTCGCGGTGATCAGGGAGCCGGAACGCAGTTCGGCCTCAACCACGATGACCCCTCGCGACAGGCCGGAGATGATCCGGTTCCGGCGAGGGAAGTCGGCGGCTTGGGCGCGCGCACCGGGCGGGCGTTCGGAGACGATGCAGCCGCGCTCGGCCACCTGTCGATGGAGGTCGCGGTGATCGGGCGGATAGACGTCGTCGACCCCGCCACCCAAGACCGCGACCGTGCCGGTTGGAAGGGCGCCCTCGTGGGCCGCGCCGTCCACGCCGCGCGCCAGGCCGGACACCACGATCCATCCCGCTTCGCCGAGTTGGGACGCGAGACCGCGCGCGATGCGCACCCCCCCGGCTGAGGCCACGCGCGCCCCGACGACGGCGATGCAGGGCCGCTCGATCAGCAGCCGGGGGTCACCCAGGGCCCACAGCAGGGGTGGGGGTGGATCGACGGCCGCCAAGGCTGTCGGGAAGATGGCGTCGCCAAGCATGATCAGCTTGGCTCCGACCGCCGCCCCAGCCTCGACTTCAGCCTCGACCTTCGCCGGATCGCACAGAGGAGCATCTCGGCCGGCGCGGGCGGTCAGGTGGGGCCAGGCATCAACCGCCCGCTCGGCGGAGCCGAATCGCTGGAGCAACTGGCGAAAGGCGACGGGACCGACGCGGTCGGTGCGGGCCAGGCGCAGGCGGGCGAAGCGCTCGCCGTCCGACAGGCTCACGCCGCCTTGGCCCCGATGCGCGGCTCACGACCGGTCAGCAGGCGGCCGATGTTGGCGGCGTGCCTGATCCAGATCAGCACGGCGGTGACGGCCGCCAAAGCGGTGATCGGCGCAGGGGTCGGCAGGTCCAGCGCGGGCAGCGGCGCAAGCGACAACGCCGGGGCGACGGCCGAGGCCACCAGCGCCGACAGGGAGGAGATGCGGAAGACCAGGGCGATCAGGATCCACGTCGCCCCCGCCAGAAGGCCCAGCGGCCACCAGGCGGCGATCAGCAGTCCGAAGAAGGTCGCCACGCCCTTGCCCCCCTTGAAGCCCAGCCAGACTGGAAACAGGTGGCCCAGAAAGGCCGCGCCGCCGGCGATCGCGCCCGCTGCCTGACCCGCCTCGCCCGGGATCAACTCCCGCGCCACCAACAGAGCGACGGCGCCTTTGCCGGCGTCCAGGATCAAGGTGGCGAAGGCGAGGTCCTTGCGCCCGGTGCGCAGCACGTTGGTGGCGCCGATGTTGCCCGAGCCGATGTTGCGGACGTCCCCGGCCCCGGCGGCGCGCGTCAGCAGCACGCCGAAGGGGATGGAGCCCAGCAGATACCCGCCCAGCGCCAGCAGGCCGAGAGTGCTCAGGGCCGGGACGGCCAGATCCTGCAACTGATTCGCTCCCCTCGGAATGCCCGCGCCACGATGGCGGCGCGGACCTTGTCAGGCAAGGCCCCGCGCCGTCGAGCGCCAGCGCGTCAGGGCCGCTTGCGCAGGGCGGCGTCCAGACTCCACGGGCCGGGGCCTGCAGTGAAGATGTACAGGAAGACGAAGCAGTAGAGGGCGATCAGTTCACCGCCGTTCAGGATCGGATAGAAGCCGCCCATGCCGTGCGCGATCCAGTAGCCTACGGCGCAGAAGCCGGCGGACAGAAAAGCCACCGGACGCGTGAAGAGGCCCAGCACCAGCAGGACGCCGAAGATAAGTTCCAGCGGCCCGGACAGGCCGGGCAGGCTCAGCCCCGGCGGCGGCACACCCTCCACGGCCGGAAAGCCCAGAACCTTGGCCGTGCCGTGCTGCAGGAACAGCAGGCCGGACATGATGCGCAGCACGCTGAGGAGTTGCGGACGCCAGTCGGACGCACGATCGAACATTGCGGAAGCCTCCCTGTCAGTGAAAGATCGAGACTGCAACGCTCGCGGTTTCAGTTCAAGCGGCCGCCCGGTCGTCCTCGACCATGCGTTGGATCGAGACGTAGTCGGTCTTGCCGGTGCCCAGCACTGGAACCTCGACGACGCGCATGATCTTCTTGGGCACGGCCAGTTCGGGTGCGCCGTGCTCGCGCGCCCATTCGGCCATCCGGGCCACGTCGGCATCCTTGCGGTCGGTGACCAGGACCAACTTCTCGCCCTTGCGGGCGTCGGGCACGGAGACCACGGCGTGCCGGTTTTCCGGCCAGACGGCGCCGGCCAAGCCTTCGACCGCCGTCAGGCTGACCATCTCCCCACCGATCTTGGCGAACCGCTTGGCCCGCCCCAGAATCGAGACGTAGCCGTCCTTGTCGATGTCGACGATGTCGCCTGTGTCGTGCCAGCCGCCGGGCAGGGGATCGACCTTTTCGGGATCGTCGGGCGACAGATAGCCCTTCATCACGTTGGGCCCGCGCAGGAACAGCCGACCGCCGTCGGCGATGCCGTCCACGGGGTCCAGCCGCCATTCCATTCCGGGCAGCATCTGGCCGACGGTGCCGGGACGGTTGCGGTCCGGGTGGTTCACCGCGACGACCGGCGCGGCCTCGGTGGCGCCGTAGCCCTCCAGCAGCTTCAGGCCCCGGAACTTGGTGTTGTAGAGGTGATAGGTCTCGTCCTTCACCTTCTCGGCCCCCGCGACCACGAACTGCAGCGTCGAGAAGTCGTCCGGTGCGGCGACGCGAGCCCACTGGTTCAGGAAGGTGTCGGTGGCGAACAGGATCGACGCCTTCACCTCCGGCAACAGCTCGACGATCTGCTTGGCGTGCAGCGGCGAGGGGTACTGAAAGGCCTTCATCCCCGTCAGCATGGGCAGCAGCACCCCGCCCGTCAGCCCGAAGCAGTGGAAGGTCGGCAGGGGATTGAACACCACCCAGTCGGGGTCCAGCGCGATGTGCTGGGCGACCTGACGGCAGTTCGACACCAGGTTCCACTGGCTGAGGAAGACGCCCTTGGGCGCGCCGAAGCTGCCCGAGGTGAACAGGATGACGCCGGGCGAGGACGGCTCGGTCTTCACGCGGAACCGTTTGGGCATCATGCCGGCCATCAGGCCGTAGACCTTGTCGGGCAGGCCGATGGTCTTGCGCACGTCGTCCAGCCAGACGACCTCGGCCACCCTGGCGATCTCGGTCATCAGATCGTCCAGCTTGGCCTGATCGACGAAGCGCTTTGCCGACAGCACGCGCTTCACGCCCGCCGCCTGGATCGCCGCTTTCACGTTCCGCTCGCCGGAGGTGAAGTTCAGCATCACGGGCACGCGGCCGTGGGCGTGCAGGCCGTAGTAGGTGACCACGACGCCGGCCGACGACGGCAGCAGGATGCCGACGCGCTCGCCCGGCTGGGTCATCGCCGCGATCTTGCGGCCCAGCACGAAGGCGGCGCGGATCAGGCCGGTGTAGGTCAGCGGCTTGCGGTCCTGGTCCTCCAGGATCTCCTTGTCGCCGAAGCGGTCACGGGCCGCGATCAGGGCGTCGAAGACCGTCTCTTCGGACTTGGCGTCAAGGGGCAGGCGCAAGCGAAACTCCTCCCGCCGGCGCGGCCCGCCGGTCTGGTTTACGCGGCGCAAACTAGGGCCCGGTTTCATCATTGAAAAGATGCGTAACGGGGCGTGAGGTTCCCGCCGGGCTTGCCTTGCGTCGGACAAGCGACGACATAGCCGGTTCCATGGTCACCCTGATCGACAGCCTGACGAAGTCGCCGGCCGAACTGCGGCATCCGGAAAAAGCCAACCGGCCCGAGACGGCGGTGCTGCGCAAGCCCGACTGGCTGAGGGTCAAGGCGCCCGGCTCGGGCCAGTACAACGCCACCAGAGCCATCGTGAAGGACAAGGGCCTTCACACCGTCTGCGAAGAGGCGGCCTGCCCGAACATCGGCGAGTGCTGGAGCCAGAAGCACGCCACCCTGATGATCATGGGCGACACCTGCACGCGGGCCTGCGCCTTCTGCAACGTCAAGACGGGGCTGCCCCAGCCGCTCGATCCGGAAGAGCCGGCCAAGGTCGGGCTGGCGGTGGCGCAGTTGGGTCTGAACCACGTCGTGATCACCTCGGTGGACCGGGACGACGTCTCGGACGGCGGCGCGGCGCATTTCGCCGAGGTGGTGCGGGAAATCCGTCGCCAGGCGCCGGCGACGACCATCGAAATCCTGACGCCCGACTTCCTGCGCAAGGACGGCGCGGCCGAGACGATGATCGACGCCAAGCCCGATGTCTTCAACCACAACCTGGAGACCGTGCCGCGGCTCTATTTGAAGATCCGCCCCGGCGCCCGTTACTTCCACTCCCTGCGGCTGCTGCAGCAGGTCAAGGAGCGCGACCCCAACCAGTTCACCAAGTCCGGCATCATGGTCGGCCTGGGCGAGACCAAGGAGGAGGTCATGCAGGTGATGGACGACATGCGGTCGGCCGGCGTCGATTTCATCACCATCGGCCAGTACCTCCAGCCCACCCGCAAGCACGCCGCCATCGAGCGCTTCGTCACGCCCGAGGAGTTCAAGGCCTATGAGGCCATCGCCCGCGCCAAGGGCTTTCTGATGGTGTCGTCCTCGCCGCTGACCCGCTCGTCGCACCACGCGGGCGAAGACTTCGCCCGGCTCAAGGCGGCCCGCCTGGCCCAGACCGCGCGCTGACAGCCGCTTGGCCGTCCACCGCGTCACCCGCATCCTGCCCTATGCGCCCGAACAGTTGGCGGCGCTGGTCGCCGACGTGCGGGCTTACCCCGAGTTCGTACCGTGGGTCACGGCGATGCGGACATGGAACGCAAGGGAGGAAGCGGCGGGCGTCGATCTGGTCGACGCCGAGGCGCAGGTGGGGTTCAGTTTTCTGAAAGAGCGGTTCGCCACCTGGGTGCGGCACGATCGAAACCGTCATATGGTCGAGGTAGGGCTGCTGAGCGGGCCGTTCAGGCACCTGAAGAACAGGTGGGAGTTCCTTCCCGACCCGCGGGGCACGCGCATCGAGTTCATGATCGACTTCGCCTTCAAGTCCCGCCTGCTGGACGCCATGCTTCACGCCAATTTCGAACGGGCCGTGGGCCGGCTGATCAGCTGTTTCGAGGGCGAGGCGGCGCGGCGGTACGGACGGGCCGCATGAGCTTCGACTTCGACGCCGTGGTGGTAGGCGCGGGCGCCGTAGGCCTGGCCTGCGGGCGGGCCCTGGCCGTGCGCGGCCGGTCCGTGCTGGTGCTGGAGAAGGAGGGCCACATCGGCCAAGGCGTCTCCAGCCGCAACTCCGAGGTCATTCACGGCGGGCTGTATTATCCTACCGGGTCGCTGAAGGCGCGGCTGTGCGTTCAGGGGCGGCGCGCGCTCTATGCCTATCTGGACAGCCGCAAGATCGATCATCGCAAGTGCGGCAAGGTGGTCGTCGCCGCCGAGGCGGACCAGTCGCAAAGGCTTGAGGCCATTTTGGCGCAGGCCCAAGCCAACGACGTCGAAGGCATGGCGCGGCTGACGGCGGCTGAGACCCAGGCGCGCGCGCCCGGCGTGCGGGCCGTCGAGGCCCTGTGGTCGCCCGAAAGCGGCCTTCTGGACAGCCACGGCTACATGCTGGCCTTGCAGGGCGAGATCGATGATGCGGGCGGGGCGGTGGTGACCGGCGCACCATTCGAGGGGGCCGAGCCCCTAGGCGGCGGCGGATTTTCGGTGCGCGTGGGCGGGGAGGGGGCCATGACCGTGACCTGCGCCCGGCTGGCCACCGCACCCGGCCTGTCGGCCCAGGCGGTGGCGGAGAAGATCGAGGGGTATCCGACGGCGCGCATCCCGGCCGGTCATTACGGCAAGGGCATCTATTTCCGGTTGGCGGGCAGGGCGCCGTTCGAGCCCTTGGTCTATCCCCTGCCCATACCCGGGGCCCTGGGCATTCACTATCGCCGCGACCTGGGCGGCCAGGCGGTGTTCGGACCGGACCTGACCTTCGTCGAGACTGAGGACTATTCAGTCGATCCGTCTCAGGCGGCGGAGTTTCAGGCCTATGTGCGGCGGTTCTGGCCTGGCCTGCCGGACGGCGCCCTCGTTCCCGACTATGCCGGCATCCGGCCCAAGCTGCACGGGCCGGGGGAGCCGCAGCCGGATTTCCAACTGCGCGGCGCCGACGACCACGGGATCGAAGGTCTGGTCGCCCTGTTCGGCATCGAAAGCCCCGGCCTGACGAGCTCTCTGGCCATCGGCGAGGCGGTGACGGAGATGCTGGACCATGGATGACGTCCGTTTCCGGCATGCGACGCTGGCGGACGTCCCGGACCTTCAACCGCTGGTGCATCACGCCTATCGCGGCGACCGGGCGCGTGTGGGCTGGACGCACGAAGCTGACCTGCTGGACGCCGCCCGGATCGACTCGGACGCCCTGGCCGAAAGCGTGGGCGATCCCGCCCAGGTGATCCTCCTGGCCGAAAAGGCCGGAGAGTTGATCGGCTGCGTCCATGTGACGGACAAGGGCGAGGGCCTGTCCTATCTGGGCATGCTGACGGTCGCGGCGCCGCTTCAGGCGATGGGTCTGGGCCGGCGGCTGATCGCGGAAGCCGAGTCGCTGGCGAGGGAGCGCTTCGGCGCGACCCGAATGGAGATGACGGTCATCGTCCAGCGCGACGAATTGATCGAATGGTATCAGCGTCGTGACTACCGTCTGACGGGCGAGCGAAGGCCGTTTCCGGCGACCGATCCGCGCTTCGGGATTCCGCGGCGCAGCGACCTGGCCTTCGTGGTGATGGAAAAGGTCCTGGCGTGACGTCGAGCGAGATGCGGACGGAGCGCCTGCTTCTGAGGCCGGCGCGCGAAGACGATCTCCGCGCGCTGCACGCCGTGTTCACGCGCCCGCGGGCTATGACCTGGTGGTCGTCGCCGCCGCACGAGACGCTGGATCAGACGCGGGAGTGGCTTGCGTCGATGATGGCGCGGCAGGGGTCCGGGCTGGACTTCCTCGTCGAGTTCGAGGGCCGCGTCGTCGGCAAGGCGGGATTCTGGAAAGGACCGGACGTCGGCTACATCCTGCATCCCGACGTCTGGGGGCGGGGGCTTGCGACCGAGGCCGTCACGGCCGTTCTGGACCGGCTGTTCGCGATCACGGATCATCCGGCCGCGACCGCCGACGTCGATCCGGCGAACGCGGCCTCGATTCGGCTGCTGGAGAAACTGGGCTTCGTCCGCACCGGCTTCGCGGAGCGGACCTGGAACGTCGGCGGGGAATGGAAGGACAGCTTTTTCTACGCCCTTTCCCGCGAAGACTGGGCGGCGCGCGGCGAGGCTTGAAATCGCCATGACGTTCCGGCATAAGCCCGCCTCCCGCGGCGGCCCGGTTCGGCCACCGCCCCCTTTTTCGCGTTCCGGACCCGCTCCGGTGCGCCCAGCCCGAAGATCGAGACGGACATGGCCGTTCCCAAGCGCAAAGTATCGCCGTCGCGTCGCAACATGCGCCGCGCCCATGACGCCCTCGGCACGAACGCCTACGTCGAGGACAAGGACACCGGCGAGCTGAAGCGCCCGCACCACATCGACCTGAAGACCGGCACCTATCGCGGCCGTCAGGTGCTGACGCCCAAGGAAGACTAGGTCTTTTCAGGACGTCCGACGTTTTTTTGAACGGCGCGCGGTGGCCCCGCGCGCCGTTTTCGTGCGTTGATGCGGCTGCCGAGCTTTGGGAGCCCTCCATGCGCCTGATCCTGATCACCGTCGCCGCCTCCGCCCTCGCCCTCGCCCTCGCCGCCTGCGGCGCACCGCCCGCCGAGGAAACGACCGCTGCGAAAGAGCCGACGGCGCCCGTCGCACCGACTGAGCCCACGCCCCCGACGACGCCGGCCGACGGCAATGCGCTGACGTCGATCGGTCTCGGGCCGCTGAGGATCGGCATGACGCGCGCCGAGGTCGTCGCCGCGTGGGGCGACGACGCCAACCCGGACGCCGTCGGCGGCGCCGATCCGGCCCAGTGCGACGAGTTCCGCCCTGCCCGCGCGCCGGAGGGCACGCTGATCATGATCGAGAACGACCGGCTTACGCGCATCTCGCTGATCCGCGGCTCGACCCTGAAGTCCGATCGCGGCTTCGGCCTGGGCGACGAGGCGTCGGCGGTTAAGGCGGCCTACGGTCCCGCCGCGGTGGCCAGTCCCCACAAATACAGCTCGGCCCCGGCGGAGTATGTGACGGTGTGGAGCCCGCCGACCTCTGCGTCGGCCTATGTGCAGGATCCGAGCGCACGAGGCCTCGTCTATGAGATCGGCATGGACGGCCGGGTGGCGGCGATCCGCGGCGGCGGGCCGTCGATACAGTACGTCGAAGGCTGTTCCTGACCCTAGAGCCTGATCGGCATCAGTGGAATCGCTTCGCGATTCCACTGATGCCGTGAATCACGCTCTAGGCCGTGAAGGCGATGCGGCAGACCGCGCCGTCGGTTTGCCACTCCAGCGCGACGTCCCCGCCGAGGTCCGCGCCCATGGACTGAAGCAGTCGTGAGCCGAAACCACTTCGTGTGGGAATGCCCACTGGCGGGCCGCCACGTTCCTTCCAGACCAGGACGACGTCGCGGTCGTTAACCTGCCAGCTGATTTCGACGTGACCTTCCGGCGCGCCCAGCGCGCCGTATTTGACCGCGTTCGTGGCCAGTTCGTGGAAGGCCAGCGACAGGGCGAGCGCCGTTCGCGGCCCCAGGACGAAGGGCGGCCCGGAGAGGCGGAGTCGCCCCTCGCCATATGCGCCCATGGCGCAGTCGATCACCTCGTTCAGGGTCGCGTCCGTCCAGTGCCTGCGCGTCAGCAGGTCGTGAGCCCGCGAGAGGGAGATCAGCCGCTCCTGGAACCGCGCCACGAAGGTTTCAAGGTCGGGACACGAGCGGGCCGACATCATGGCGATGGACTGGACGGTGGCCAGGGTGTTTTTCACCCGATGATTGATCTCGTCCACCAGCACTCGAAGGCGGGCCTCGCCCTGCTTGATCGCGGTGACGTCGATGGTCGTGCCGATCACGCGCGCGGGCCGACCTTCGTCGTCGTAGACGACGCGCGCCCGGTCGATGACGTCGATCCAGCGGCCGTCGGCGTGGCGGACGCGATACTCCTGCTCGCTCCAGGCTTCGGCGTGATCCGGCGCCTTGCTCGCCAAGATGTGCGCCAGGTCGTCGGGATGGATCCGATCGCGCCACCACTCCGCCCGTGGCGACGTTTCGGCGAGCGGAATGCCGATGAGCTGTTGCAGACCCGCGGATCGGACCACCAGGTCGGTCTGCAGATCCCAGTCGTAGGCCACGCCAAGGACCGCGTCGGCCGCCACCGCCAGCCGGCGTTCCCTGTCGGCCAGTTCGCGCTCCGCCCGACGCCGCTCGGTGACGTCGCGCGCGTGGATGCCCAGCCCTTCTTCCAGGGGAAAGATGCGCATCTGCAGAATGCGCTCGGGTGCGACGGTGGAGGGCATCTCCCGTTCCAACGTCTTCTGTGTGCTGAGCACTTCGTGCAACAAAGATTGGCGTTCGGGTGGGAAGCGCCCGCTCAAGTCTGCGCCGATCTCAAGCGCTCCGGACGGCATGAAGCGACGCGAGGCCGGGTTGGCGAAGGTCAGGCGCAGCGCCTCGTCCACGGCTATGAAGGGATCGGGCAGGGCGTTCAGGATGTCCTCTGCACGGCGCTCGTTGCGCCGCACCTCGGTCACGTCGTCAACGACGGCGTAGAAGCCGTCGCCCGCGATCGGAATGTAGCGCGCGACGATGACTCGCGCGCCGCCGTCGCGATAGGGCACGGCGGACTCGAAGCGCACCGTTCGACCGCTCAGTGCCGCGGTGACGTGCGGTTCCAACCGGGCGAAGGCGGCCGGTCCCAGCACCTCCGTCATCGTTCGGCCAAGCAGCCGCTCGCGATCCTGGCCGAACCAGGCTTCATAAGCGCGGTTCATGAAGCGATAGGTCAGATCCGCGCCGATGTGGGAAATCAGCAAGGGCAGGGCGTCAAGCACCGCAAGGCTTGGCCCCTCGGATTGCGGCGAGCGGTCGCTGGGCTGAACCTTGGCCATGTGCCTCCCCGCGCCTGAACGCACCCGAACCTTCGGCGTTCCCGAAGGTTGGCGCGACGCACGCCGCGGGTTAAAGCCCCGGCGACAACAGGAGCCCATCATGACCGACATCGCCGACATCGTCGCCCGCCAAATCCTCGATTCCCGCGGCAATCCGACGGTCGAAGTGGACGTGGTCCTGGACGACGGCAGCTTCGGTCGTGCGGCCGTGCCCTCGGGCGCCTCCACCGGCGCGCACGAGGCCGTCGAGCTGCGGGACGGCGACAAGGATCTGTGGGGCGGCAAGGGCGTGCAGAAGGCGGTCGACGCCGTCAACGGCGAGATCTTCGACGCCCTGTCCGGCATGGACGCCGAGGACCAGCGCCGCATCGACGAAGCCTTGATCCAGCTGGACGGCACGGAGAACAAGGGGCGGCTGGGCGCCAACGCCATCCTGGGCGTATCGCTGGCCTGCGCCAAGGCCAGCGCCATCTCGGCCGGCCTGCCGCTGCACCGCTATGTCGGCGGCATCTCGGCCCGCATCCTGCCGACGCCGATGATGAACATCATCAACGGCGGCGCCCACGCGGACAATCCGATCGACATTCAGGAGTTCATGATCCTGCCGACCGGCGCCGAGAGCTTCTCCGAGAGCCTGCGCATGGGCACGGAAATCTTCCACGCGCTGAGGAAGGCCCTGAAGGACGCGGGCCACAACACCAACGTCGGCGACGAGGGCGGCTTCGCTCCCAACCTGGCCTCGGCGAAGGAAGCGCTGGAGTTCATCACCAAGGCGGGGCAGGCGGCAGGCTATCTGGCGGGCGAGGATTTCCACTTGGCGCTCGACGTCGCCGCGACCGAGTTCTTCAGAGACGGCAAGTACGTCATGGCGGGCGAGGGCAAGACCTTCGACCACGAGAGCATGGTCGGCTATCTGGCCGACCTGTGCGAACGCTTCCCGATCGTGTCGATCGAGGACGGCTGCGCCGAGGACGACTTCGACGGCTGGAAGGCCCTGACCGAGCGTCTGGGCGACCGGGTCCAGCTGGTCGGAGACGACCTGTTCGTGACCAACCCGGTGCGTCTGGCGGCCGGCATCGGCGAGGGCCTGGCGAACTCGATCCTCATCAAGGTCAACCAGATCGGCACGTTGTCTGAGACCTTGGATGCGGTCGACATGGCCCATCGCGCCGGCTACACGGCGGTGATGAGCCACCGGTCGGGCGAAACCGAGGACTCGACGATCGCCGACCTGGCCGTGGCCACCAACTGCGGGCAGATCAAGACCGGCTCTCTGGCGCGTTCGGACCGCACGGCGAAGTACAACCAGTTGCTGCGCATCGAGGAAATGTTGGGCGACCAGGGGCAGTACTACGGAGACGGCATGCTTTTGCGGTAGATTTTGCGGCCAAGCTACGGTTCGTTAGGCATTTTCGCTCACTGCTGAGCAGGGAATCCCCCGCGCTCAGAAGGAGCGTCCGAGTTGCTGGACCGCATGAAGCCGTACCGCGTGACCGCCTTTTTGTTCCTGGCGGTCGTTTATCTGTCCATTCAGGCGCTGACGGGCCAGTTGGGTCTGCTCTCCGCCCATGCCCGGGCCCAGGCGCTGGACGCCAGGGAGGCGGAGGCGCTGCGGCTCGACCGTGAGCGTGCCGACCTGGAAACAAGGGTGCGTCACCTGAGCGACGACAACCTGTCCCGCGACCTTCTGGAGGAGAGGGCCAGGGCTCTGCTGGGCTATTCCGACCCGCGTGACGTCGTCGTCGAAGTGCAGGCGACGTCGGCTCCGAAAGCGGATCGACGGGCCGCCGCCTGAACTGTTGTTACAGGCCGTGATCCCGGCTTTGCCTTTCCGGAACCAAGGCTGCTAAAGCCCCTTTCCGTAAAGTCAGAAGGCCCCGGCCCTGGGGTCCAGCCGGGAGATGGCGGATGGCGAAAGCCCCCTCCGATAAGACTGCCCCCAAGAAGCTTCCGAACGCCCCGCAGGCGTCGAAAGAGGACCTTCTGCGCTTCTATCGCGAGATGCTGCTGATCCGCCGGTTCGAGGAGCGGGCGGGCCAGCTTTACGGCATGGGCCTGATCGGCGGCTTCTGCCACCTGTACATCGGTCAGGAGGCCGTGGCGGTGGGCGTTCAGGAGAGCGTCAAACAGGGCCACGACAAGATCATCACGGGCTATCGCGACCACGGTCACATGCTTGCGGCCGGCATGGACCCGAAAGAGGTCATGGCCGAACTGACCGGCCGCATCGGCGGATCGTCAAAGGGCAAGGGCGGCTCGATGCACATGTTCGACGTGCCGACCGGATTCTTCGGCGGGCACGGCATCGTGGGGGCGCAGGTGTCGCTGGGCGCCGGCCTGGCCTTCGCCGGCAAATACCGCGGGGACGATTCCGTCAGCTTCATCTACTTCGGCGACGGCGCGGCAAACCAGGGCCAGGTCTACGAGAGCTTCAACATGGCCCAGCTGTGGAAGCTGCCGGCCATCTTCATCATCGAGAACAATCAGTACGCCATGGGCACCTCGATCGAGCGCGCCTCGGCGACGACCGAGCTGTACATGCGCGGCGCCAGCTTCGGCATCCCGGGCGAGCAGGTGGACGGCATGGACGTGCTGGCCGTGCGCGACGCCACGGCGCGGGCCGTGAAGCGCGCCCGCGAAGGCGGCGGCCCCTTCATCCTCGAAGTGAAGACCTACCGCTATCGCGGCCACTCCATGTCGGATCCGGCCAAGTACCGGACCAAGGAGGAGGTCGACGAGGTCAAGACGACCCGAGACCCGATCGAGCACGTGAAGAAGCTGCTTGCCGACGCGAAGGCGACCGAGGACGAGATCAAGGCCATCGACGCCGAGATCAAGGCGATCGTCGCCGAAGCCGTGCAGTTCGCCCAGGAAAGCCCGGAGCCGGACCCGTCCGAGCTCTACACCGACGTCTATGTGGAGGCCTGACCGTTGACCGACATTCTGATGCCGGCGCTGTCGCCCACGATGGAAGAGGGCACGCTGACCAAGTGGCACATCAAGGCGGGCGACACGGTGTCGGCCGGCCAGGTGATCGCCGAGATCGAGACCGACAAGGCGACCATGGAGGTCGAGGCCGTCGACGAAGGCGAGGTGCTGGAAATCCTGGTCGCCGAGGGGACCGAAGGCGTTAAGGTCAACGTGCCGATCGCGCGCCTGTCGGGAGACGAACCGGCGGCGACGAATTCGACTACGGCCGAGGGAGGGAAAGCGACGACGCCGCCCCCTGAAAGTGAGAAAGCGGCCCCTGAGGAAGACGCCGATCATCCGGCCAGGGCCGCCGCGCCTGCCGCGCCGAAGAGCGAGCTGCGCGACCCGGAGATTCCGGCCGACGCCAAGTTGGTCAAGACCACGATCCGCGACGCCCTGCGCGACGCCATGGCCGAGGAGATGCGGCGCGACGAGGCCGTCTTCCTGATGGGCGAGGAAGTCGCCCAGTACCAGGGCGCCTACAAGGTCAGCCGCGAACTGTTGCAGGAGTTCGGCGAGCGGCGGGTGATCGACACGCCGATCACCGAATATGGCTTCGCCGGCGTCGGCGTGGGCGCGGCCATGGCGGGCCTGAAGCCCATCGTCGAGTTCATGACGTTCAACTTCGCCATGCAGGCCATCGACCACATCATCAACTCGGCGGCCAAGACCCTGTACATGTCGGGCGGCCAGATCCGTGCGCCGATCGTGTTCCGCGGCCCGAACGGCGCCGCCAGCCGCGTCGGGGCCCAGCACAGCCAGGACTATTCCGCCTGGTACGCCAACGTTCCCGGTCTGAAGGTCGTCGCCCCTTATGACGCCGCCGACGCCAAGGGTCTGTTGAAGGCGGCGATCCGCGACCCGAACCCGGTCGTCTTCCTCGAGCACGAGATGATGTACGGGCTGGAGTTCGACGTGCCGGACGTCGAGGACTGGATCGTGCCGATCGGCAAGGCCAAGGTTCGGCGCGAGGGGACCGACGTGACGATCACGGCGCACAGCCGCATGGTCGGATTCGCCCTGCAGGCGGCAGAGAAGCTGGCGGAGGAGGGGATCAGTTGCGAGGTGGTCGATCTGCGGACCCTGCGGCCGCTGGACACCGACACGATCGTCGAGAGCGTGAAGAAGACCAGCCGACTGGTCTCGGCCGAAGAGGGCTGGGGCCCGATGGGCGTCGGCGCCGAGGTGGTGGCGCGGGTGATCGAACACGCCTTCGATTATCTCGATGCGCCGCCCCTGCGGGTGCACCAGGAGGACGTGCCGTTGCCTTATGCCGCCAATCTTGAGGCCCTGTCCCTTCCGGGCGTCGACAAGATCGTCGCGGCCGTGAAAGCGGTGACGGCATGAGCGAAGAATTCCTGATGAAGACGCCGGACAGCGTGGCGTCGGACCCCGAGGCGATCGAATTCACCCGGATGTGGTGGTCGCGCGGCGAGCCGGTCATGTCGGTCAAGCCCGCGTTCGACGACCCCCGAACCTATGGCCAGATGCTGGCCTATGCGGCCAAGCACATGGCCCACGGCTATGCCGTTCGGCACGGCATGGACGAGAAGCAGGCCTACTCCAAGATTCTGGCCGGCATTTCCGACGTTCTGCAAAGCCCGGGAGTGGAGACCGTGACCGAGGAGGGGGCACAATGACCGACATCCTGATGCCGGCTCTGTCGCCCACCATGGAAGAGGGCGTGCTGGCCAAATGGCATGTGAAGGTCGGCGACGTGGTCAAGGCCGGCGACGTGATCGCCGAGATCGAGACCGACAAGGCGACCATGGAGGTCGAGGCCGTCGACGAAGGCGAGGTGCTGGAAATCCTCGTGGTCGAAGGGACCGAGGGCGTGAAGGTCAATGTGCCGATCGCCCGCCTGAAGGACGAGGGCGGCGCGGCCGCAGCGGCGCCCGCCAAGGCTCCGACCGCTGTGGCGGAAGCGCCAAAGGCCGCCGACGCGAAGCCGGCCGAACCCAAGGCTGAGGCGCTCAAGGCACCGACGGCTGTCGCCAAGTCCGACGGCAAGCGCGTGATCGCGTCTCCGCTGGCGCGACGCATCGCGGCGCAGAACGGCGTCGACCTGTCGTCGATCAAGGGCACCGGGCCGCATGGCCGCATCGTCCGTCGCGACGTCGAGGGCGTGAAAGGCGGGGTCGTTCCGGCGACCGCTCCGGCCGCCGCCAAGGCCGAGCCGCGTCAGGTCCTGTCGCTGGAGCAGCAGGGCATTCCGCCCGGCAGCTACGACCTGATCCCGCTGGACGGCATGCGCAAGGCCATCGCGCGGCGCCTGACCGACAGCTTCCGCGACGTGCCGCATTTCCCCCTGACCATCGATTGCGAGATCGACGGCCTTCTGGCCGCGCGCGCCAGGGTCAATGCGATGCTGGAGAAGGACGGGATCAAGGTCTCCGTCAACGACTTCGTGCTGAAGGCTTCGGCCATGGCCCTAAAGGCGGTGCCGGAGGCCAACGCCAGCTACACCCCCGAGGGCATCGCCATGCACCATCATGCCGATGTGGCGATGGCGGTGGCGATCGACGGCGGCCTGATCACGCCAATCGTCCGCGCCTGCGAGACCAAATCCCTGCGCCAGATCGCGACCGAGGCCAAGGACCTGGCCAAGCGGGCCCGCGACCGCAAGTTGAAGCCGGACGAATTCCAGGGCGGCACCTTCAGCGTCTCGAACCTGGGCATGTTCGGCATCAAGGCCTTCGCCTCGATCATCAACGAGCCGCAGGGCGCGATCATGAGCGTGGGGGCAGGGGAACAGCGCCCGGTCGTCAAGGACGGCCAGCTGGCCGTCGCCACCGTCATGACCGTGACCCTGACCTGCGATCACCGCGTGGTCGACGGCGCCGTGGGCGCGCGCTTTCTGCAGGTCTTCAAGGCGATGATCGAAGACCCCGTGACCATGCTGGCGTGAGGACGAGACCGTGGCTGAATTCGACCTTATCGTCATCGGCTCGGGTCCAGGCGGCTATGTGGCCGCCATCCGCGCCAGCCAGCTGGGCCTGAAGACCGCGATCGTGGAGCGCGAGAATCTGGGCGGCATCTGCCTGAACTGGGGCTGCATCCCCACCAAGGCCCTGCTGAAGTCGGGCGAGAAGTACGAGAGCCTGTCGCACCTCAAGGACTACGGACTGTCCGCCGAAAAGGTGGGCTTCGACTTCGACGCCATCATCCAGCGGTCGCGCAGCGTCGCCAAACAGCTGAACAGCGGCGTCGGCTTCCTGATGAAGAAGAACAAGATCGAGGTCATCGAGGGCACGGCGAAGCTGGAGAAGGGCAAGGACGCGCCGAAGGTCGTGATCGCGCTGAAGGCCGGCGGGTCGCGCACGGTCGAGGCGAAGTCCGTGATGCTGGCGGTCGGCGCGCGCGCCAAGGCCATCCCGCAGATCGGCCTGGAAGCCGACGGCGACCGCATCTGGGCCTATCGCGAGGCCATGGCGCCGAAATTCATGCCGAAATCCATCGTGGTGATCGGATCCGGCGCCATCGGCATCGAGTTCGGCAGCTTCTATCGCGCGCTGGGCGCCGAGGTGACCGTGGTCGAGGCCGTCGACCGCATCATGCCGGTCGAGGACGAGGAAGTGTCCAAGGCCGCACAGAAGGCCTTCGAGAAGCGCGGCATGAAGTTCCGCACCGGCTGCAAGGTCACCCAGCTGGCCAAGGAGAAGTCCGGCGTGAAGGTGTCGATCGAGGCCGGAGGCAAGGCCGAGACGCTGGAGGCTGAGGTCTGCATCTCGGCCGTCGGCATCACCGCCAACACCGACGGCATCGGGCTGGAGGAGCTGGGCGTGAACATGGACCGCGGCCACATCACGATCGACGGCCACTGCGCCACGAACGTGAAGGGGCTGTACGCCATCGGCGACTGCGCCGGCGCGCCCTGGCTGGCGCACAAGGCCTCGCACGAGGGCATCCACGCCGCCGAGCACATCGCCGGCTTCAAGACGCCGAACGTCCATTCGCCCATCGCCGGCTGCACCTACGCCCAGCCGCAGGTGGCCTCGGTCGGCGTCACCGAACAGCAGGCAAAGGCCGAGAAGCGCGAGGTGAAGATCGGCCGCTTCCCCTTCCGCGTGAACGGCAAGGCCATCGCCTCGGGCGAGACCGAGGGCTTCGTGAAGACCATTTTCGACGCGAAGACGGGCGCCCTGATCGGCGCCCACATGATCGGCGCCGAGGTCACCGATATGATCCAGGGCTACGTCACCGCCATCGCCATGGAGGCGACGGAAGAGGACATCCACGGCATCGTCTATCCGCACCCCACGATGTCCGAAGCCATGCACGAGGCGGCGCTGGACGCCTACGGACGCGTGATCCACATTTAGGGCTACACGGGGGGCAGCCCATGTCGCCGTCATATGTGCCGCCTTGGGTTCGGCTGGCCCTGGTGGCGGGACCGGCGCTGATCGCCGTTTACTTCGGTGCGCAGCTCATCGCGGTCGGGGCTCATCCGGGTTACGACGCCACGCGCCAAGTCGCGAGTGAACTGGGCGCCGTCGGCGCTCCAAACGCCGCCGCATTCAACGCCGCCGTCATGTTGGCCGGCGGACTGGCGATGATCAACGCGGCGGGGCAGGCTGCGGCCGTCAGGATGATCGGGCGGTCGTGGGTCTGGGCCCTCGTGTTGGCCCTTCCCGTCGCGAGCTTCGGCGTCGCGACGCTGCTGGCCGCGCTTTTTCCTTTGCCCGATCCCCGCCATGCGGCCGGCTCGTTCCTCGTCGCCCTCTGCCTTGCGTACTCCGGACCGGCCTTGGCCGTCTTCTGGCGAGTGCGAGCCTGGCGCTGGGCCTTTGTGGGCTGCCTGATCGCTATCGGCGGCGCCGTATGGGTGATGAGCGGCGCGGCGGGCATCGACAGGGGCCGCTGGGCCGGGGCGATCCAGCGTCCGGTTGCTCTGGCTCTTCTGACGCCCATGGCTCTCGGAAGTCTCGCTTTGCTCGGCAAGGTCAGGCGTCGGCAAACATGAACTATCGGACATGCATTCGCGCTTGCTCCCCGCCGGGAGGCCGCCCTAGTCTCCGGCCCGACGTCGTTCGGAGTTCGTGACTTGCCGCATCTGCTGGGCCTCGCCGCATCGGCCCTGACCCTGATCCTTCACGATCCTCTCGTCGCCGGCGCGGTCCAGGACCCGCCGGCGTCGCCGCCGATCTTCAACCCCGGCGCTCCCGGCCAGCCCTCGCGCGTCGTGACCGCGGAACAGGCGCGCGAGATGGGGCGGACCAGCTTCATCGACGCCGACGTCCAGTTCATGCGCCACATGATCGTCCACCACGCCCAGGCGGTGGAGATGGTCGAGCTGCTGGAGACGCGGGGACAGTCGCCGCAGATCAAGGCGCTGGGCCGACGCATCGCCATCGGGCAGGCGTCGGAGATGGCGCTGATGACCGGCTGGCTCGAGGCGCGCGGTCAGGCGGTGGAGGCGCACGACCTGCATGCCGGCCACGGAGGTCAAGACGCTCATGCGGGCCATGCCCAGCACGCCGCCGCGCCGTCCGAGACGCCCCTAATGCCGGGCATGCTGTCGCCGGCGCAGATGGCCCGGCTGGCCGCCGCGTCGGGACCTGACTTCGACCGGCTGTTTCTGGAAGGCATGATCCAGCACCATCAGGGCGCGCTCGACATGGTCGACGCCCTGCTGGCCATCCCGGACGCCGCCCAAGACACGCTGATGAGCGACTTCGTCTCTTCCGTCGTGGGCGACCAGGCGGCTGAAATCCTGCGCATGCGCAGCCTTCTCGCTGAATTCTGAACCCTCACTTCAAGGAGCGGCCATGTTCGTTCGAAAGACCCTGCTTTCCTCCGCCGCCGCGCTGGCCATGCTGGCCTGCGCCGCGACCGCTGCCGCCCAGGCCCAGACGCCGACGGTCGCGCCCGATGAGCGGACCGCCCTGTCGGACGGCATCCTTAACGCCGGACAGGCGGCCAAAGGGCTGGCGCTGGAGAGCGCCACGCCGCCGCCGCCGGGCTTCTTCGATCCAGACATGATCTTCGCGCCGCCGACGACGGCGGAAGAGGGCCAGGCCCTGAACGCGCGCATTCAGGCAAGCCCGGACACCTTCAGCCCGCTGGCTCTGTCGAACACCGACATGGCGATGTCGAACGGGCGTCTGTTCGTCGGCAACTTCAACGGCTTCAACGCCTATGACGTGACGGGCGCCGAGCCGAAGCTGATCCTGTCGGTCGTCTGTCCGGGCGGGCAGGGCGACCTGTCGGTGCACGGCAATCTGCTGTTCATGTCGGTGGAGGAGAACCGCGGCCGCGTCGACTGCGGCACCGGCGGGGCAGGGGGCGCGGTGAACGCCGAGCGCTTCCGCGGCGTGCGCATCTTCGACATTTCCGACCTGTCGAACCCGCGCCAGGTGGCTGCGGTCCAGACATGCCGCGGCTCGCACACCCACACCCTGGTGCCCAGCAGTGAGGAGAACGTCCTCTACGTCTACAACTCCGGCACCTCCGGCGTGCGCCGCACCGAAGAGCTGTCGATCTGCTCCGGCGGAGCCCCGGGCCGCAACCCGGACACCGCTCTGTTCTCGATCGACGTGATCAAGGTGCCGCTGGACCGTCCGCAGGACGCCGCCATCGTCAACCGGCCGCGCATCTTCGCCGACGCCGCCGGCCGCGTGGACGGCCTGTGGACCGGTGGACGCATCGGCGTGACCAGCCAGGAAGCCGCCCAGACCGACCAGTGCCACGACATCACCGTGTTCCCGGGGATCAACCGGGCGGCGGGCGCGTGCGCCGGGAACGGCATTCTGCTGGACATCAGCGATCCGCAGAACCCCAAGCGGATTTCGGAGCTGTTCGATCCGGACATGGCCTACTGGCACTCCGCCACCTTCGACAACACCGGCGAGCGCGTCGTGTTCACCGACGAATGGAGCGGGGGCATCGGCGCGCGCTGTCAGGCTTCCGATCCGACGACCTGGGGCGCCAACCTGATCGCCACGATCGGCGGCGACGGCAAGCTGCGCGGCCGGGCCTTCCACAAGCTGCCGTCGGCCCAGAACGCCAGCGAGAACTGCGTCGCGCACAACGGCAACCTGATCCCGGTCCCGGGCCGCGACCTGATGGTCCAGGCCTGGTACCAGGGCGGCATCTCGATCATGGACTTCTCGGACCCGATGAAGCCGGTCGAGATCGCCTATTTCGACCGCGGCCCGCTGGACGCCGACAAGCTGATGGTCGGCGGCTCCTGGTCGGCCTATTGGTTCAACGGCCGGATCTATTCCAGCGAGATCGCGCGCGGTCTGGACGTGTTGAAGCTGGCGCCGTCGGATCAGCTTTCGGCCGCCGAGATCGCCGCGGCCGAGGCCGTGCGGATGGACGTGATCAACCCGCAGACCCAGACCCGCGTCGAATGGGCCGACACGCCCGACGTGGCCATGGCTTACGTCGACCAGCTGACCCGCACCGGCGCCGACGCCGCGCTGATGGGCGAGGCGAAGACGGTGATCGACGGCTGGCGCCGGGGCTCGGCCGACGCGGCGGCCGGCGACGCGGTGGCGGCCAAGCTGACGGCCGCGGCCGGCGTGCGTGGGGTGAACGCCGTGGACGCCCGTCGCATGCGGGCCTTGGCCGGCGTGTTCGAACGGATCGGCTGATTCAAGCAGCCAGTGTGCCATGACGGCGGCGGGGCGGGCTCTGGCTCACCCCGCCGTCGGCGTTTCGACGTCAGCGCTTCTTGCCCAGCTCGGCGGCGATGTCCTTGGTCAGGCGACCGACCTTGCGATGCGCCGCCGTGATCTGGTCGCGCGTCACGCCCCAGCGCTTCATCCAGTATTCGACGGCCTGGCGTTCCGAGAGGTCGAGCCTGTCCTTGTCGATGAAGCCGCGCTTGTCCTTGAGGCCGGCCATTCGATCTTTCCCTGCTTGTTGAGGGGCAACCTAGGAGGGGCGACGGCCGCGCGCCAGGATGCATTACACGCCTAAGACATATTATGCGAAATATGATGTGCCCCTAGGGACGTACTGAAGCATGCCAGCCATCGTACGCCACTTCCACATTCCTCGGAACGATGGCCGTCAAGACGCTGTAATCCAGATCAATGTGCAAATTCGTCAGCACGACGCGTTCGACGTCGGCGGCGGAGATCCAGTCGAGCGTGCGGTCCAGATGAGCGTGCGTCGGGTGCGGCGTGAACCGCAGGGCGTCGACGATCCAGAGCCTGCTGCCCCGGACGGCGTTCAACGCGGCCTCATCCAGCGCGTCCACGTCGCTGGAATAGCTGACGTCGCCCAGGCGGACGCCCACGCTGCGGATCGGCCCGTGCCCCTGGTCGAAGGTGGTGACCGGAACGACGCCGCCCGGTCCGTCGATGGTCCATGCCGAGCCGTGAGGCGGCAGATTCCGCGCCTCGACGATGGCGGGATAGCCCTGCACGCTTTCGAAGATGTAGCCGAAGCGGCCCGTCAGCGCCTCACGCGTCGCCGCGTCCATCCAGGCCGGAATCCGGCGCCGCGAGCGCATGGCGAAGACGCGCAGGTCGTCGATGCCGTGCGTCTGGTCGGCGTGGTCGTGGGTGTAGATCACCCCATCCAAGCGCGTGATCCCGGCGGCCAGGGCCTGCGTCCGCAGGTCCGGCGAGGTGTCGATCAACACGCTGGTCTCGCCGCCCGGGCCGATCCTCCGGACCCAGGCCGAGCAGCGGGCGCGTCGGTTGCGGGGATCGGTGGGGTCGCAGGCGCCCCAGTCGCCGTCGCCGCGCGGCACCCCGCCGGATGAGCCGCAGCCCAGGATCATGACCTCCAGCGCGTCGCTCATGCGCCCGCCGGTCGCGGAATTCGGTCGAACAGGGAGAAGAAGGCGTCGGTCGTGCGCACCTCCGCCTCCTCCCGCGACCAACCCCGGATCTCCGCAAGCTTGTCCAGCACATGGCCGACGTAGGCGGGTTCGTTGCGTCGCCCGCGATGCGGTACGGGCGCCAGATAGGGACAATCCGTTTCCACGATGATCCGGTCCGCCGGCATGTCCCGGATCACCGCCCGCACGTCCTCGGCCGCCTTGAAGGTGGCGATGCCCGAAACAGAGAACCAGGCTCCCATTTCCGCTGCTTTTTTCGAAAGTTCTGCGCCCGATGTGTAGCAGTGCATCAGGACTCGAAACGGGCCCTCGGCCATTTCCTCTCCAAGTACGCCGGCCATGACGTCGTCGGCCTCGCGCGTATGCACAACAAGCGGCAGGCCCGACGTCCGCGCCGCCGCCACATGCTGACGGAACACCGCTTCCTGGACGCCTCTCGGGCTCAGGTCATAGTGGAAGTCGAGGCCACACTCCCCTATTCCAACGACCTTTTTTCGCTTTGCGAGAGCAACCAGTCGATCCGACGTCAGATCGACGTGATGCCGCGCCTCATGCGGGTGAACCCCCACCGTGCACCAGATGTCGTCGTGCGCCATGGCGAGTCCGTGGGTGGCCTCAAACGTCGACAGCCGGTCGGAAATCTCGACCATCATCCCGACCCCGGCCTGACGCGCGCGGTCGATCACCGCGTCGCGGTCCTCATCGAATTGGGGGGCGTGCAGGTTGACGTGGCTGTCGATCAGCATGCGCGCGCCTTGGTACGCTCCAGATCGTTCAGAGCCGACGCCAGCACCTCTGTCCGATCCAGATTCAGGCCGGCCGCGCGGTCCGGCCATTCGGTCAGGCGGGACCACAGTTCCGCCCAGTCGGAGGCCCCCTCCCCGCCCGCCAGCGCGCGATCGCGCACGGCCGCGGCCAGCCGGTCCACCATGGCGTCGAAGCGCGCGGCGCCCTCCGCGCCACGCAGGGTGCCCAGCAGGGCCAGCCGCTCGGACCGGTCAAGCGGGTCGGAACTCCCGACCCAGCGTCGGGCCAGCTCGTCGGCCGCGCGCGTCTCGTCCCCGATCGCCGCCAGCGCCGCGCCGGGCGAACCGCCGGCCCCCGCCGCCACCGCTTCGGCCTCTCCAACGCCGAGGCCGACGGTGTTCCGCAGCAGCTCGGCGATGGCCGCCTCGGTCCACGGCCGGAACGTCAGCCGGCGGCACCGCGAACGGATGGTCGAGATCAGACGGCCGGGCGCATGGCACACCAGCAGCAGGATGCCGCTGGGCGGCGGCTCTTCCAGGGTCTTGAGGATGGCGTTGGCGGCGTTGGCGTTCAGGTCGTCCGCCGCGTCGATGATCGCCACGCGCCGTCCCGCCTGCGCCGGGCTCTTGGAAAAGAACTCCGGCAGGTCGCGCGCCTGATCGACGGAGATGTTGCGCTTGGTCTTGCCGCCCTCGACGGCCCGCTCCAGCACCAGCAGGTCGGGATGCGACTGGGCCGAGATCAGGCGGCTGACCGGATCGTCCTGCCGCGCGCCGAGCGGGCCGCGCGACGGATCGGCCGCCGCCCCCAGCAGCCGCCGCGCGGCGCGGTGGGCGAAAGTGGCCTTCCCCCGGCCCTCGGGCCCGCACAGGAGCCAGGCGTGGTGAAGCCGACGGCGTTCCAAGGCGTCGAGGAAGGCCAACTCGGCCTCGACGTCGGGGACCAGGTCGAACCGATCGCGCGGATGGTCGGTCACAGGCCGGCGGCCTCCACCGCCGCCAGCACGCGGTCGGCCACGACGTCCACCTCGCCGTCGGCGTCGATCAGGCGGCAGCGCTGTGGGTGGGCGGCGGCGATGGTGCGAAAGGCCTCGGCGAGTCGGGCGTGAAACTCTGCGCCCTTGCCCTCGAACCGCGTCTCCGCCTCGCCGCGGGCCAGGGCCCGCGACAGGCCGCGGTCGGACGGCAGGTCGAAGATCAGAGTCAGGTCCGGCTGATCGGCGCCCACGACGGCGGCGTCCAGCGCCTCGACGAAGGCGGGGTCCACGCCGCCGGCCGCGCCCTGATAGGCGCGGGTGGAATCGCTGAAGCGGTCGCAGATCACCCATTTTCCGGCGTTCAGCGCAGGTCGGACGACGGCGTTCAGATGATCGTCCCGCGCGGCGAACATGAGCAGAGTCTCGGTCATGGGCGACCAGTCCTCCGCGCCGCCGGACACGACCAGCCCGCGGATGCGTTCGCCGCCGGGCGATCCACCGGGCTCACGCGTCAGCACGACGTCGTACCCGCCCGCGCGCAGGACGTCGGCCAGGCGTCGGGCCTGGGTGGACTTGCCGGCCCCCTCCCCGCCTTCGAATGTGATGAACCGTCCGCGCGACACTCGCTCTGTATGGCGGCAGGCGGCGGTGCGGCCAAGGCCCGTGCGGTCAGAAAGCTGGGCTTTCCCCAGCGGCGTCGATCACGCGAGCCATGACCTCGAAGCCGGCGTCGATGGCGGCGCGTTCACGCCTCAGCCGAGGCGCGCGGCCAATATATCGGACGCGCACACGCCCCACGCCGCGTTCCAGCAGGCCCAACTCCTGCGCGGCGCCGCGTGACAGGTCGATGATCCGGCCGTCCACGAACGGCCCCCGGTCGTTGACGCGCAACACGACGGTGCGCCCATTGTCCAGGTTGGTGACCTCGACCAAGCCCGGCAGCGGCAGCGTCTTGTGCGCCGCGGTCAGGGCATTCATGTCGAACGTCTCGCCCGTCGCCGTCGGCCGCCCGTGAAACCGGTCGCCGTACCAGGACGCCAGTCCGACCTCCTCATAATCCGGGTCTTCCTCCGGATGATACCAGCGGCCGCGGATCTGGTACGGCCGCATGGTCCCGCTGACGATCGGGGCTGGATCGGTCACGACCGGCGCATACGGCCCGTGCTCATAACCGAAGCCGAACATCGCACAGCCGCCGGCCCCCAGGGCCAGGGCGGCCACGACCGCCGTCCTGATCATCCGATACGTCATGCGGCGAATGCTTGCCCGCATCGCCTTGGCGCTTGGTTAAGGCGACGGTCGATCGCCGCGAACGGCCCCGTTCGTCACAGTTGATCCAAGACGCTACGGCCTCATTCGTCGGCGCTCCGGAAAGCCTTTCGGAATGTGGCGCAGCTTGCCCGCATCGCCCTGGCGCTTGGTCAACGCCCGTCAGAACTTCGGATCAGTCGACCGCCGCGACAGCCGCGATTATGGCGTCGGCCACCGGTCGGGGTTGGGCCAGCATGATCAGGTGCCCGCCGTCGGCGTGGGTGATGGTCGCCGTCATGGTCGTGGCGAAGTGCATCTGCAGTTGGGCGGGAATGATCTGGTCCGCATCGGCCACGACATAGTGGGTGGGGCGGTTCGACCAGGCCGGCGTCCCGCCGATGGCGCCGTCGTTGACGCCGAAGAAGGTCGGATGCTGGACGGCCGCCAGAACCGCCTGCTGTCGAGCCGGCAGACCGGCCGAGAACCAGCGCGCCATCGGCTCGGCCGGCCATGTCACCCAGCCTTGGGCATCCGCATGCAGGCTGGAGAACCACTCGGGTTGAGGGAAGGCGGACAGGATGGCGTTCACGGACTGGTTCGGACCCGGCGCGAACGCCGCGACATAAACCAGGGACTTCACCTGGGCATGATTGCCCGCCTCGGAAATGACCACGCCGCCATAGGAATGGGCGACCAGGACGACGTCGCCCGACTGGTCCTCGATGGCCCGGGTCACGGTGGCCACGTCGGCCTCCAGGCTGGACAGCGGCAGCTGGACCGCCACGACCTTCAGGCCCGCGTCGTGCAGATGGGGGATGACCTCGGCCCACGACGAGCCGTCGGCCCAGGCGCCGTGGACCAAAACGACCGTCGGCCGATCCTGCGCCATGCCGGGCCCCGCCATGGCCAGACCGGCGGCAGCCATCACCGGCGCGCTCAGGCGAAGAAGAGTTCGCATCATGATCCACCTCCGCGACTATGCGGCCAAGCTAGCCTGCGGTCATGTCGGTTCGATAACACCGTTTCGGCGACATGCCGCTCGCTTATGGCGGACAGGGTGTCCGCCTACATCGAACTGCAGCAGGTCGCCGCGGAGGAAGGCGCAGTCGCGATTTCCTCAGAAGCATCGAAGGCAAAGGACGATCTCAAGCGGATGCTGATCGGTAAGCAGCAGGAACTGTTCCCCCACATGCGGCGCACATACGCAGCCCACCTGTCGGGCGCCGTGGCCGGCCTCCAGGCGAACTTCCCCGCAGTCGGGGCCGGGGGCAAAACCTTGCGCCGCCTCCCCCCAGCTTCACGTCTCGAGAAGTCGTTATGGAAGCTCACTACACGCTCGCGAGCCAAACCAACCGGTTCCGGTTCAGCCGGGCGGAGTATGTTTACTCCCTAACCGGCGCGAGTGACGTGATCGAGATGCGGGAGCGTGAGGACGACGAGATTTTTTAGGAAGTTCCTCGTTGCGCCCACCGGACATTGGCGCAGCGGCGGAAACCGGACCTTAGGTCCAGGGCCCGCTGAAGGACCGCACGCGACCCGTTGCGGACGTTGATTGCTTGGATCACCAACTTCATGATGGGGCGAGCGCAGACATTGGCGATCATGGCCTGTTTAGGCGCGACGCTGCCACTACTTGCTACGCTAGTGGTTCACGCCGATGCGGTGTTCGACGTCGAAGGGGTCAATTTCGAAGCCCTTGTTCCCTTGTTTGGGCCGCTGCCGTTCTTCGGTGCTGTCAACTTAACCGGTCAGTAGAGCTGGAGCGGGGCTAAACAGCTAACGATTTCAGTTGGACAGACTCAGCACGCATTCTTCTCCGCGCGGCGGCCACTTCTCGTGCTGGCGAGAGCCGCCCTTAGGCAAGCGCTTGTTTTGCCATCGCATTTGCGGTTCGCACCTCAACTCGACCGGCGACTACTCACCCGTTAATTTGTCAGCACCGACAGGACTGTCATGATGCGACGGAGAGCTTCCCAGCGTCCAGAAGCCCCCGGAGACGGGCGGCTAGTTCGGCGTGTTCGTAGGGTTTGTCGATGACCGCAAAATCGTGCGGATCGTCCAGCGCCGCCTCACCGACGTAGCCCGACGTCAACAGCACCTCCAGGCCGGGGTGCGCGGCTGTGGCGCGACGAGCGAGTTCAATGCCGTTTACGCCGCCGGGCATGACGACGTCTGAGAACAGGAGATCGAAGCGACGCTCGGCCAGCCGAGCCAGCGCTCCGGCCGCATCTACGGCAACTTCGCAGCGGTACCCGAGGCTCTGCAGCATGTCGAGGCAGACGCTAAGCACCGCCGGATCGTCTTCGACGATCAGCACGCGCTCCGAACCTCCTTGCGCAGCGGCGCTTTCGCAATCCGTTGCGGCGGGCTGGGGACGTCTCTCCGTGACAGGGAGAGTCAGGCGGAAGGTGGACCCCTCTCCCACGACGCTGTCGATTTCCACCGTGCCGCCGGATTGCTTGAGGAACCCATAGACTTGGGACAGGCCCAACCCCGAGCCGCGCCCGACCTCCTTGGTGGTGTAGAAGGGCTCGAAGAGGCGCTGTCGGGTCTCCGCGGTCATCCCGGATCCCGTGTCCGTGACGGCGATCACACCCGCTCCTTCACGCTCGGCGACCGAAATCGTCAACCGGCCCTCGCCGTCCATGGCGTCCCGGGCGTTCACGGCCATGTTCAACAGGGCGTTCTCGAGCTGGTTGGCGTCGACCAGCACATAGACGGGCGCCGCATGAGGCGTGAGGTCTAGGATCACGCCTTCGCCCACCGCTTGTCTCATGAGAGGGGCAAAACCAAGAACGAGCTGATTGAGGTCGACGGGCTCCGGGTTAAGAGTTTGCCGTCGAGAGAAGGCCAGAAGCTGCCGCGTAAGTGTGTGGCCGCGGTCCGCGGCTAGCTTGATCGCTTCCAATTGACGCCGCGCTTTCTCGTCTTCGATGCGACGCATGAGTATGTCCGCGTTGCCGAGAACCACCGTCAGCAGGTTGTTGAAGTCGTGTGCGATGCCGCCGGTCAGCTGGCCGACGGCCTCCATCTTGCGCGCCTGCGAGAGCTGTTCCTCCAAACGGCGCCGATCGGTGACGTCAAGAAGCGTTCCGAGAATCTCGCCCCCTCCCACGGCCTCGCCTGGCACCCAGACGCCTTGATCGAGAAAGCTGCGATACTCTCCATCCGCGCACTGCCACCGGTACTCGCAGGCGTAGGCGCCGGTCTCACTGGCCTTCATAAGGCAGTCCACCACGCCCTGAACGTCGTCCGGATGGATGCGCCCGAGGCCGATCTCCGGTTCGTCGATGAAGCGGGACGGCTCGAAGCCCGTCAGCGGCATGATGCTGTCGCTGACGAACAGGGCCGCAAACGGGTGCAGCGTCGCGCGGGAGGTGAAGACGACGGGCAGTGACTTCAGGATGGCGTCCTGGCGCTCGAGGGTTTGGCGCAGCTCCAGCTCGGCGTTAAGACGCGCTTCCGCGTTGGCGGCGTTCTCCTTTAGGAGCTTGTGTCTTTCCTCGGCGCTGCGAGTGATCTCCAGGTTCTTCAGGTGCAGATCCGCGAGAACCGAAACCTTGGCCCGCAGGATAAAGGGGTCGACCGGCTTGAAGACCACGTCGACAGCGCCGACTTGGTAGGCTTGGAAGATGTGCGCCTCGTCCCGGAACACCGCGGTGACGAAGACGATGGGCGTGTCGCGCGTGCGTGGATGCTCACGGATCAGGCGCGCGGTCTCATAGCCGTCCATGCCGGGCATGTGCAGGTCCAGGAGGATGACCGCGAACTCCTGCGTCAGGAGCAGTCGCAGCGCCTCCTCGCCGGAGCGGGCCACCACCAGTTCGTGACCCAGCACCTCCAACGCCTCGGTGGCGGCGAATGCGTTGCGCTCGTCGTCGTCGACGATGAGCACCCGCGCCCGTGGCGGGGCGGCTGCCGGGGTGCGGCGCGGCGCCATCAGACGGCGGCCGGCTGGGCGGCCGCCAGACGGTGCGCGTCGGCACGCTGGATCGACACCCGCATGACCGAAATCAGGTAGTCGATGTCGACCGGCTTGGAGACGTAGTCGGACGCCCCGGCCTGGATACACTTGGCGCGGTCGCCCTTCATGGCCTTGGCGGTCACGGCGATGATGGGCAGATCAGAGAAGCGCGTGATGGAGCGTATCTCCCGCATCGTCTCGTAGCCGTCCATGTCGGGCATCATGATGTCGACCAAGACGATGTCGATCTCGGGATGCTGGCGCAGCAGGTCCAGCCCCGCCCGGCCGCTTTCCGCGTAGTGCAGGTCGACGCCGAACTCCTCCAAGGCGCTGGCCATGGAGAAGATGTTGCGGATGTCGTCGTCGATCACCAGCGCGGTGCGACCGGTCAGGATGGCGTCATCCTTGCGCGTCTGGGCCAGGCTGGCGCGGGCCGCCTCGGACAGGCGGTCCGTCGGCTCGTGCAGCAGGATGGTGGCCTGCTCCAGCAGCTGCTCGGGTGTTCGGGCGAGGCGGGCGTGGCCGGAGAAGACGGCCAGGCGCAGGCGGCGCTCGTCGTGCGGGTCCAGGGGGCCGCCGGCGTAGATGACCGCCAGACGCTGCGCGGCCTTCAGCCAGTCGATCATCGCGCCGGGAGACGCCATGCCGGCATCCATGATCAGGCCGTCGGTCGGCTTCAACTTGGCCTTGGCCAGGTTCTTCAGATCCTCGACGCGCATGACCTGACCGAACGCCGACTTGAGGGCGCCTGCCGGTTCGCCGGCCGGACCCACGTAAACGAGACGGCGGTCGGGCGCGGCCACGAAGTTGCGCACTTCGTCCAGGCTGGCCGCGACGCCTTCCCGATCGATCGGCTTGGGCGTGAAGCCGAAGGCGCCGATGGCGATGCCCAGGCCCGCCTGATCATCCGCGGAGATGACATGGACCGGGATGTGGCGCGTCTCGGGCGTCCGCTTGAGGAGGTCGAGCAGGGCCAGTCCGTCCATGTCAGGCAGGCCGACGTCCAGCATGATGGCCTGGGGCGCATAGCGCCGCGCCAGCGCGGCCGCGGCCACCCCCTGCTGGGTGATGATGCCCTTGAAGCCGCTGTCGTGGACTAGCGCCAACAGGATCGATCCGAAGCGCGGATCGTCCTCCACGATCAGGATGACGGGATCGCCGGGCGAAAGGTTGTCGCGGTCGTCGGCGACCATCTGCACCACCTCGGCCTCGTCCTCGACCTCCATCTGGCGGACCACGATGGACTTGCCCGCGTCGCGGGCCGCGGCGGGCGCGGCGGGGGCGAAGTTGAGCGGCAGGTAGAGGGTGAAGGTCGAGCCGACTTCAGGCTCGCTTTCGACCTTCAGCTCGCCGCCGAGGGTGCGGGTGATTTCGCGGCTGATCGACAGCCCCAGTCCGGTGCCGCCGTATTTGCGGCTGGTGGTGCCGTCGGCCTGCTGGAACGCCTCGAAGATGATGCGTTGCTTGTCTTCGGGGATGCCGATGCCGCTGTCCTTGACCGAGAAGGCCAGAACCTGACCGGCCTTGTTGAGATGGTCGTTTTCGGGGCTCCAGCCGCCTTGGACCCGTTCGACGCTGAACCGGACCTCGCCGGCGGCCGTGAATTTGAAGGCGTTGGACAACAGGTTCTTGATGATCTGCTGCAGGCGCTTGTCGTCTGTGTACATCGACGGGGGCAGATCGGCGGCCAGGTCGATGCGGAAGTCCAGCTTCTTGTCCTGGGCGATCTGGGCGAAGGTGCGTTCCATCTGGTCGCGTAGGTCGGCGAAGCTGGTTTCGCCGATGTCGAGGGTGACGGTGCCGGACTCGATCTTCGACAGATCCAGAATGTCGTTGATCAGCCCCAGCAGGTCCGAGCCGGCGGCGTGGATGTTCTTGGCGAACTCCACCTGCTTGCCGGTCAGGTTGCCTTGGGTGTTCTCGCTGAGCATCTTGGACAGGATGAGCAGGCTGTTCAGCGGGGTGCGCAGCTCATGGCTCATGTTGGCCAGGAACTCGGACTTGTACTTGGACGTCAGGGCCAGCTGCTCGGCCTTCTCCTCCAGCGCGAAGCGGGCCTGCTCCACCTCAATGTTCTTGGCCTCCACCTGCTTGTTCTGGGCGGACAGAAGCTGCGCCTTCTCCTCCAGTTCGGCGTTGGAGCTCTGCAGCTCCTCCTGTTTGGCGCGCAGGAGCTCCTCGGACTGACGCAGGGAGGCGGCCTGCTGCTCCAGCCGGTCGTTGGTGGTCTTGAGCTCCTCTTGCTGCGCCTGCAGCTCTGCCGTGAGCAGCTGCGACTGGCTAAGCAGGCCCTCGGTCCGCATGTTTGCGGCGATCGTGTTCAACACGATGCCGACGGATTCCATCAGCTGGCTGAGGAAGGACTGGTGCGTTTCGGAGAACTCGCCGAAGGTTGCCAGCTCGATCACCGCCTTCACCTCGCCCTCGAACAGTGCCGGCAGGACGATGATGTTCAGCGGCGCCGCCGCGCCCAGGCCGGAGCCGATCTGGACATAGTCCTTGGGCACGTTGGTCAGAAGGATGCGCTCCTTCTCCTTGGCGCACTGACCGATCAGGCTCTCGCCAAACCGGAAGGTGGGCGACAGGCGGTCCCGCTCGGTCGAGGCGTAGGCGGCGGCCAGCACCAGCAAGGGCTGATCCTCGGCGTCCCGATCGGCCACGTAGAAGACCGCATGCTGGGCGTTGATCAGGGGCGCCAGCTCGGACAGCACCATGTTGGACACCGTCGCCAGGTCGCGCTCGCCCTGCAGCATGCGGGTGAAGCGGGCCAGGTTGGTCTTCAGCCAGTCCTGTTCGGTGTTCTTGAGGGTCTGATCCTTCAGGTTGCGGATCATCTCGTTGATGTTGTCCTTCAGCGCCGCCACCTCGCCCGAGGCCTCGACGGTGATGGACCGCGTCAGGTCGCCCTTCGTCACCGCGGTCGACACCTCGGCGATGGCGCGGACCTGGGTGGTCAGGTTGCCGGCCAGCTGGTTGACGTTGTCGGTCAGGTCGCGCCACAGACCGGCGGCGCCCGGCACCCGGGCCTGGCCGCCCAGCTTGCCTTCCGATCCCACCTCGCGCGCCACGTTGGTGACCTGGTCGGCGAAGATGGCCAGGGTTTCGATCATGCCGTTGATGGTGTCGGCCAGCGAGGCGATCTCGCCCTTGGCGTCCAGCGTCAGCTTGCGCTTCAGATCGCCGTTGGCGACGGCGGTCACGACCTCGGCGATGCCGCGGACCTGACCCGTCAGGTTTGCGGCCATCATGTTCACATTGTCGGTCAGATCCTCCCAGGCCCCGGTCACCCCCGGCACCTGCGCCTGACCGCCCAGCTTGCCCTCCGTGCCGACCTCCTTAGCCACGCGGGTCACTTCCGAGGCAAAGGCGTTGAGCTGGTCCACCATGACGTTGATGGTGTTCTTTAGCTCCAGGATCTCGCCCTTCACGTCCACCGTGATCTTCTTGGACAGGTCGCCCTTGGCCACGGCGGTGGTCACTTCGGCGATGTTGCGGACCTGGCCGGTCAGGTTGCCGGCCATGAAGTTCACGTTGTCGGTCAGGTCCTTCCACGTGCCGGTCACGCCCTTCACCTGAGCCTGACCGCCCAGCTTGCCCTCGGTGCCCACCTCGCGCGCCACGCGGGTCACTTCGGACGCGAAGGCGTTCAGCTGGTCCACCATCGTGTTGATGGTGGACTTGAGCTCGAGGATTTCCCCCTTGACGTCCACGGTGATCTTCTTGGACAGGTCGCCGTTGGCCACGGCGGTGGTGACTTCGGCGATGTTCCGCACCTGACCGGTCAAGTTGTCGGCCATCAGGTTCACGTTGTCCGTGAGGTCCTTCCACGCCCCCGTCACGCCGGTAACCTGGGCCTGACCGCCCAGCTTGCCGTCGGTGCCGACCTCCTTGGCCACGCGGGTCACTTCGCTCGCGAAAGCGTTCAGCTGGTCCACCATGACGTTGATGGTGTTCTTCAGCTCGAGGATTTCCCCCTTGACGTCCACGGTGATCTTCTTGGACAGGTCGCCGTTGGCCACGGCCGTGGTCACCTCGGCGATGTTGCGGACCTGACCCGTTAGGTTCGCCGCCATGAAGTTCACGTTGTCCGTCAGATCCTTCCACGCGCCGCCGACGCCCTTCACGTTGGCCTGACCGCCCAGCTTGCCGTCGGTGCCCACCTCGCGCGCCACGCGCGACACTTCGGACGCGAACGAGTTCAGCTGATCGACCATGACGTTGATGGTCGACTTGAGCTCAAGGATCTCGCCCTTCACGTCGACGGTGATCTTCTTCGACAGGTCCCCGTTGGCGACCGCGGTGGTGACTTCGGCGATTTCACGCACCTGACCGGTCAGGTTGGCCGCCATGGAGTTCACGTTGTCGGTCAGGTCCTTCCAGGCGCCAGTCACGCCCTCCACCTGGGCTTGGCCGCCCAGCTTGCCGTCGGTGCCTACCTCCTTGGCCACGCGGGTCACTTCGGACGCGAAGGCGTTCAGCTGGTCCACCATGACATTGATGGTGTTCTTCAGCTCCAGCACCTCGCCGCGCACCTGCACGGTGATCTTCTTCGACAGGTCCCCCTTGGCCACGGCGGTGGTCACCTCGGCGATGTTCCGGACCTGACCAGTCAGGTTGTCGGCCATGAGGTTCACGTTGTCGGTGAGGTCCTTCCACGTGCCGCCGACGCCTTCCACGCGCGCCTGGCCGCCCAGCTTGCCCTCGGTGCCCACCTCGCGGGCCACGCGCGTCACCTCGCTGGCGAAGGCGTTCAGCTGGTCCACCATGGTGTTGATCGTGACCTTCAGCTCGAGGATCTCGCCCTTCACGTCGACGGTGATCTTCTTCGACAGATCGCCCTTGGCCACGGCGGTCGTCACTTCGGCGATGTTCCGCACCTGACTGGTCAGGTTCGCCGCCATGAAGTTCACGTTGTCGGTCAGGTCCTTCCAGGTGCCGGTTACGCCCTTCACCTGGGCCTGACCGCCAAGCTTGCCTTCGGTGCCGACCTCGCGCGCCATCCGGGTCACTTCGCTGGCGAAGGCGTTCAGCTGATCCACCATGACGTTGATGGTGTTCTTCAGCTCCAGCACCTCCCCCTTCACGTCCACGGTGATCTTGCGGCTGAGGTCGCCATTGGCCACGGCGGTGGTCACCTCGGCGATGTTCCGCACCTGCCCGGTGAGGTTGTCGGCCATGGAGTTGACGTTGTCGGTGAGGTCCTTCCAGGCGCCGGCGACGCCCTTGACGTTGGCTTGGCCGCCCAGCTTGCCCTCGGTGCCGACCTCGCGCGCCACGCGGGTCACTTCCGACGCGAACGAGCCCAGTTGGCCCACCATGGTGTTCACGACGCGGCCGATGCGCAGGAACTCGCCCCGCAGCGGGCGCTCGTCGTCGTCCAGGTCCATCGTCTGCGACAGGTCGCCCTTGGCCACGGCGCCGATCACGCGAGCCATCTCGGCGGTCGGGTGCATCATGTCCGCGATCAGGTCATTCACCGCCTCGACGCTGTCCGCCCAGGCGCCAGAGGCGCCCGGCAGCTTGGCCCGTGCGTTGATCCGTCCCTGCCGTCCCACAGTTTCGGCCAGACGGCCGAACTCGCGGCTCATTCGGTCGTTCATCTCGACGACCTCGTTGAAGGCGTCGGCGAGCTCGCCGTCCACGCCGCTGAGGTTCACGGGCAGGCGGACCGAGAAATCCCCCCTGCGGAAGGCTCTGAGGGCGGCGAGAAGCTGTCGGTTGTCGAGCGAATCATCGGCGATCGAAGCCAGAGACATGGTCAGCACCCGTACGTGATACCGGTCGGGCGTCGCCCGCGCCTCGCGTCGGACGGGCCGTGATCGGCCTGTCCTTACGTCGGCGCCCGCGTTGGCTCCCCCTCAACCTAACCACCCGAAATGTCCGGCGGCGCGGTTCGGTTCCGTACACAAGCGGAGAATTTGACGAGTTGCCATCCAGCCCGGAGAGGCTAGGTTCGCGCGCCATGCAGACCCCCCGCCGACCTTCGGAAGCGCGGTGACCGACCCCGGGCGCACCTCTCTTGATCCGGATCTGACGAGCTTCATCGAAAGCGCGCTGCCGTCGGTCTGGGCGCTCGAAACCCTGTTGGTGATGCGGGGAGGCGGGGACCGCGTCTGGTCCGCCGACGCCTTGGTCGCCGAGACCCGATCCAGCTCCAACGTCATGAGCGACTGCCTGCGCACACTTGAGCGCGCAGGACTGGTGGCCGTGGGACACGACGGTCATCGCTACCAGCCCGCCAGCCTACAACTCGCCGATCTGGTGGAACGCTTGGCCGCCACCTATGCGGAGCGGCCATTCAGCGTTACCGCTGTGATCATGACCAAGCGATCGGATGCTTTAAAAGGCTTCGCTGACTCGTTCCGGCTCGGGAGGTGGAAATCGTGAGCCTTGGCGTGCCTGCACTCGTTTACGGCTTGTGCCTGGTCACGAGCGCGATCTGCGCCGCGCTGCTGATCCGCACTTGGCGAAGCACACGTCAGCCGCTGCTGATGTGGAGCGCAGGGTGTTTCAGCCTCCTGGCGCTGAACGCTGCCTTCGTGGTGCTGGACATGGTTGTGCTGGTGCGGACTGACTTCACCCTCGCGCGGCTGGCGACCTCCTTCGCCGCGGTCAGCGTGCTGATCTACGGCTTCATCTGGGAGGTCGACCGATGACCTTTCAGGTCGTCATGACCGGCGCGATCATCATGGGCTACGGAGTTGCCGCGGTCTTCTTCCTGAAGTTCTGGAGGCGGACGGGCGACGCCCTGTTCCTGGCCTTTTCAACGGCCTTCCTGCTCTTGGGAGCCGTTCCGATGCTGACGCTGGCCCTCGACGTCCCGCGCGAGGAGCAGAGCCCCTTTTACCTTCTGCGCGCCCTTGCCTTCATGATCATAATCGTCGCCATCGTGGCCAAGTCGCGACGGCCGCCTGCGTAAAGGTGCGCGCAGATCCACGAAGTCGACGTCCTTGCCTTTGGCGCGCAGCTTGTCAGCGCGGCGGGTGGCGGCGTCCAGCAGGGCCTTCTTCGACGACGGCATCCCCCAGCGGGCCATGACCAGCTCGCGCCCGCCGCCCTCGGCCGCGCGGACGATCGGCGCCGGATAGTCGAGATGCCGGGCAGGGGTGGCAGGTTGCCGGTCTGATCGGACGTCACGCCGAACAGCCGGCGGATCGCGTCCTGGCCTTTGTGAGGCTGTAGAGGTTGCACATGGCTGCATCCTACAGTGAGCGCGAAGTCGGCCAAGTCGGCTCACCGCGAAGCTTCCTCGCGGCGTCGCGGCGGCGTCAGGACCTGGCGCCTTGCCAATTCCGCACTTCGCGGCCTCACTGCGGCTCACCATCGGGGAGAGATGCCATGACGGACCCTAGGTTCGGGGAGTGCGCGACGCCAAGAACGGCCGAGGCCTCGGCGAAAGGAGGCCATTGGTGCGGGCCGGCGCGTGGCTGGATCGATGAGATACTGCCGGGAATCGTTCTGGCTGCCGCAGTCCTGACCGCGTCCGTCAGCCCGGTTAGGGCACAGGAGTACGTCGGGAGCGTCTATTTCCGGCCGGGCCAGGACATTGTGAGCGCGGGACAAGACGCGGAGCTGGCGCGCATTGCGACCCGCGTCGCCTCGGCACCGACGAGGGCCGTTCTTCTGACGGGCCACGTCTCTGTGCAGAACGACGCCAATCGGAGCCGGGGCCTGAGCGGCGACCGCGGTCGAACCGTGTCGGGTTCCCTGGCAGCGGCGGGCGTATCGACGGATAGGATTACCGTGCAGCCCGAGGGAGAGGACAAGGCGGCGCGCTCCCTTCCTCGCGTCCGAAGCAATCAACTCGACAATCGGGTGGACGTCTTTCTGTCCCGTCGCCTCCACCTCGGGGGCGTGCTGCGGCCCGATTTTGCAGGACAGTTCGAGGTTTTGGCCGGAGGCCCCGACCTGCTGCCGCTCGGGACGGTCTGTCCGGACATCGTGGGCAACCGGTTCCTCCACATCAACGCCGCCGAGCCGGATCTCGTCTTCCGACTAGAGGAGCCCGGGTCCACCGGTCTTCATCTCAACTCCCCGATCGAAACGACCATGGTCTTGAAGGGCCCCGGGGAGCTGACGTCATGCCTGATCGGCCGGCAGGGAACGTCGACGTCGCTGCCCAGCCTGCCGACTGGGGACTACCAGCTCTTCATCGGTCGACCGGAAACAAGCGGCGCCGGTCGGGAGGTTGGTCCCTTCACACTCAGGATCACTCGATCGCCAGGCTGAGCCGAGACCTGGCCGCCGGTCAGGCAGTAAGCGCTCGAAACCGATCAAGAGTCGCGGGCGCGCTGTCGGGAGGCAGAGCCGGCTGTCGGAGCGGAGGCCAGGCAGATCGCGCGGCTCCTTCCTCTGTCCGTCCGCGATCTGGCAGGGAATAGGCGACCGCTTTCGACCCATTGCGGTCGTTGACGGTAGCGGTAGGGTCGCGCATGGACGATCGAGTTCTCACAGTCGATGATCTGTTCGACATTCCGGCATTTGGCGGCCTCTTGGTGGTTCCCGGCCCACTCCAAAAGGATTGGAGCAGCGGACTAAATCATCGTGTGCGCTTAAGGCGACCGGATGGCTCCGTGATCGAAGCAGACCTCACGATGCAGCACGTTTTCCAAACTCCACCGCCGGAAGAACTGCGTTGGACATGTATCCTGCGCGGGGTGGGCAGGGACGATGTGCCTATCGGCACCGAGGTTTGGATCGCTCCGTAGTCATGCCTGCAATCCACCCATAGGCAACGATGACCGGGCCCGCTTTCGCGGCCCGGTCATCAGTCAAAGATCGATCTGTTCTGACATCTCCAGAGCGTCGTCCACCTCGATACCGAGGCACCTGACGGTGCTCTCCAGCTTCCTGTGGCCGAGCAGGAGCTGACAGGCGCGAAGGTTGCCGGTCTTCTTGTAGACGAGCGACACCTTCGTGCGCCTGAGGCTGTGGGTCCCGTAGCCCTGCAGTTCCAGGTCGATCATCCGAACCCACTGATCTACGAGCCGTGCGTATTGCCGGGTGCCGATATGCTGGCCCGGTCGGCTGCGGCTGGGAAACAGCCAGTCATCTGCACGCTCGCCGCGCACTTTAAGCCAGGCCGCGATCGCGTCGCGCTGGCTCCGTGATCTCGAACGGCACCGGCCTCCCCGTCTTCTGCTGGATGACGATCGAGCGGTGGCGAAGCGCGCCGCCGGGAGCCACGGCACTGACCCGAAGCCGAACCAGGTCACAGGCTCGCAGCTTGGCATCCAGGGCGCAGTTGAACATCGCAAGATCGCGAACCCTCTTCGCGACCTTCAACTGCTGTCGGATGGCCCAGATGTGCTTCGGCTTGAGCGGCGCCTTGGGGCCGATCAGACTGCCGGCATTCCATGGGCGCTTAGGTTGCTTGAACAGGTCAGACTGGCGCATGGCCAACCTCCATTGAGGTCGCCTCCCTGCCCGTGGCCCAGTCTACGCTCTCTGGATCTGTTCAGCGCCAACACCGGACAAAGGGATCTCGCCGGCAAGCCGACCTTCGTTGAGCGCGCCACCGCGGAGCAGTATGCAGCAGCATGCCTTCACCGATTGCCCAACTTGAACTCGGTCGGGACGGTGCCGAGCTAGCGCCAAAGGCGCTCGACCGCAGCACACTCGCTGCTTTGGAACAGGTGCTCGCAGGCCAGGCCAGCGACGTCGCGGGCATCAGGCTCTTCGGCGTCGAAGGGCTACCAGGCTTCCTCGCGGCCGACGGCCCGGTCGGCTCTCTTGCCGCGCGGAGGCTGAGTGAGACCGCTCGGCCGGTCCGGGCGATCCTCTTCGACAAGACAGCGTCCGCAAACTGGTCGTTGGCGTGGCATCAAGACCGCGTGGTCGCGGTGCGGGAGCGAAAGGAGGTCGAAGGCTTCGGGCCGTGGAGCCGCAAGCATGGCGCGCTGCATGTTGCGCCACCGTTCGAACTCCTTGCCCGCATGCTTACGCTGCGCGTGCACCTCGACCCTGTACCTCGGACGAACGCTCCGTTGCTCATCGCGCCCGGCTCGCACCGCTTCGGCAGAGTTCCGGAGGTTGATGTTCCGGAGGTGGTGAGCAGGTGCGGCGTGGCCGCGTGTCTGGCTGAAGCGGGCGACGTCTGGACCTACGCCACGCCGATCCTGCACGCGTCCGACAGGGCAGCCGCAGCGACACGCCGTCGAGTTCTCCAGGTGGACTACGCCGTCGACGATCTTCCGGGCGGACTCCAGCGGCTTGGCGTCTGACTCGCGTCAGGAGCGGTCTTTGGCATCGCTCCCCTAAGCGGATGTACAAGGCCCTCGGTCTTCCGGCAGGACCGTAGGCGACACGACGGGGCGCTCTTCGGCGGGCGAAGGGCGTCAAGTTTCGCCGTCTGGCCTGACGCGGATCGACTTCAGATAGTCGGCGTAGGTGCGACCGGGATCGAGCGCGAACACGTCGCCAGTGTCCAGGCAGGTCTCGATGCGGTCGACGCGGAAAACGCGGAAAGCGCTGCGTAGCTCGCACCAGGCCGGACAGGTCCAGATTCGACCCCAGAACTCTGTCTGAAGCGGCCGAATGCGGCGCTGCGTCCTCTGGCCGTCCAAGCTAAGGTAGTCGATCTGGACGACGAGCCGATTGGATACGGCGCGACGGAGCGAGCCGAGGTGTCCGCGAGGTGGCGCTGCGACGGACGCATAGACGGCGAGGTCGCGAAGAGGCTGGAGGGCACATCGGTCGGACGGGAGAACCGCCCCGACTTTGCCGACGAGGTGCTCGGCCGCTGCCGCGAGATCTGCGTCCCCGGTCTGCCGGATCACCTCCACGCCAAGGTGAAGCGCGCGCAGCTCCTCCGGCGTCAGCGTCAGGGGCGGCAAGAAGATCGGTTCGCGCAGCAGGTACCCGACGCCGCGTTCGCCTTCGATCGGCACGCCCGACGCCACGAGGGTCTCGATATCCCGGTAGACGGTCCGTAACGAGACCTCCAGGCGCTCCGCGATCTCGCGGCCGAGGAGCAGTCGGCCGCCGCGGAAAAGCTGGAGGATCTCGAAGAGCCGGTCTGTCCGACGCATCTAGCCGACCGAGATCTGCAGCGCCGAATGCCCCAGCTTCACGCTCGAGCCGTCGATCGCCCGCACGAAGTCGCGCGCCCGTTCATCCTGGCCGATCCGGGCGGCGGCGGCCTCAGCGTCGGAGACGCTGGCCCATTCGACATGCTCGGTCCAAGTTCCGTCGTCGGCGCAGGAAAGACGGCGGCGCAAGAACCCAGGACAGTCCTTCATGAACGCGGTCGCATCGTGAGCCGCCTGGAGAAAGGCGTCCCGCTCGACGCCGTCCAGCACTCTGAAGGTCACAGTTTCGATCACATGATCGGTCATCGGTTCGGCCTCGTGTTGTCGCTGATGCCCGGATACCGCCGCCCAACTGACGACACCCTGTCAGCAGGTAATCGCGGGCTGCTGGGCGACCCGAACCGTCTCCTCCGATCTGCAACTGCCAAACCGTGTCAGTTCGGTGCTGCGAGGCAAGGGCACTCCGTTCGCTCCTGAGGGCCGCCATGAAAATCCTGCACGTCGACGCTTCCGCCCGCATTGATGGCTCGAACTCCCGAGCGCTTTCCCGCCACTTCGTCGAGACACTGCGCAGCCGCGCGCCCGCGCTGAAGGTGGACAGGCTCGATCTCGCGACCCACCCGCCCCGCCACTTCGGCGCGCTGGAGACCGCAGCTGTCTCAATGCCGGAGGCGGACCACACGCCCGCCATGCGTGACGCTATCGCGGATTCCGATGCGATCGTCGCCCGGGTCCTGGCCGCCGATGCGCTGGTGATCGGTACGCCCATCTACAACTTCGGAATGCCTTCGACGCTGAAGGCCTTCTTTGATCACGTCTCGCGGAACGGAAAGACCTTCGTCGCCGACGAGACTGGAATGCGCGGCCTGTTAGGCGACAAGAAAGCGGTCGTCCTTATGGCCGCCGGCGGCGCCTACGGACCAGGCGAGATGTTCGACGGTCTCGACGCGCTTACGCCGCACATCCGCGCAATCCTCAACTTCTTAGGCGTCGCTGACGTGACAGCCATATCTGCGTGGCCCTTGATGTTCGCCGGAGCGGAGGCTGCGAACGCAGCCATGAGCGCGGCCGTGAGGGAGGCAAAAGCGCTGGCCAATGCCTGGACGCGGTGACGACTGAATCGCGCCAAAACCGGACGCATCTCCCCAGGCGGCAACCAGACGCCGGGCGGCACTTCTCCGAAACGAGGCACAGCGTGTAATGCACCGCTTGGCCCGTTGACCAGTCGATAAGCGAGATGGTGGAAATCTCGCGTCATGTTTTCGTCGGCATCCAACCCATCGCGTGCAAGACGCTACAGACGCACGTTTATTTTCGCCGCCCTCGTTCTGCTCGCCTTACTGGCGACCGCGGCGTTCGAGCTGCGCCGCGAGTTCGACGGGGCGGCGCAGCTTCGCACAGAGGTGGCGGCCTCGCATGACACGCGGAGCCGGATCCAGTCCGTGTTCTCGCTGCTGCAGGACGCGGAGACCGGCCAGCGCGGCTTCATCATCACGGGCGACGAGCGGTTTCTGGAACCCTACGACCGGGCTCTGAGCGGCATCGACCCGGCTCTGGCCGAGCTTGAGCGCCGGGCGGCCGGAAATGCGGTTCAGACGGAGGACATGCGCCGGCTCCGCAGCCTGGTCGCCCAAAAGCGGAACACCATGGAGCGGACCGTGGACCTACGCATGGCCGGGGACGCGCAGGCGGCCATCGCCATCGTGTCCAGCGGCGAGGGCAAGCTGGCCATGGACTCCATCCGCGAGGTCGTCGACCGCATGATCCGGCGCGAGGCGGCCTCGCTGGACCGCCTGTCGCACAGGTCCGAGAGCCGGACGCGCCTCACGGAGCTCGTGATGGCGGGTTTGTTAGTTCTCCTGGGGCTGACCATCGCAGTCGTCGGCGTCCTGATCTGGCGGTTCGTGGCGACGCGGACCGCGTTGACGGAAAAGCTGAAGGCCCTGGCCGCCCGCCAGACGGCGACGCTGGACAGCGCCATCGACGCGATCGTGACGCTCAATCCCAGCGGCAGCATCGAAAGCGTCAACGCCGCCGGCGAAAGCATGTTCGGATGGTCGTCCGGCGAGCTGACCCGGCGGGACGTGACGGTGATCATCGACGTGGCCGGCAACGGCGAAGGCGGATTCCTGGCGCGCCTGGGGGCCAGCCAGGGCGCTTTGGACGGCGGCGTGGTGCGGGAACTGACCGCGCGGCGGCGCGACGGATCGACCTTTCCCGTCGACGTCGCCCTGGGCGCCATGGATCTTCCGACGGGCCGACATGTGGTCGCGGTGATCCGCGACATCAGCGAGCGTCGCCGCGTCGAGAGCATGAAGGACGCCTTCGTCTCGACCGTCAGCCACGAACTGCGCACGCCGCTGACGTCCATCGCCGGATCGCTGGGCCTCCTCGCCGGCGGCGCAGCCGGCGCCCTGCCCGAAAAGGCCGCCCGGCTGGTCTGGATCGCCCATGCCAACAGCCAGAGACTGGTGCGGCTGATCAACGACATTCTCGACGTCGAGAAGCTGGAGTCGGGGAAGGTCGACTTCCAGATGGAGCCGCTCGATCTGCGCGACGTCGCGCAGCGCTCGATCGAGGGCGTCAAGGGCTATGCGGACCAGCTGAACGTCGCCCTGACCCTGACTCCCGGCGAGGCGGCGCCCGTGCGCGGCGACGCGGACCGCCTGATACAGGTCGTGACCAACCTGCTGTCGAACGCGGCGAAATTCTCGCCGTCGGGCGGCAGCGTCACCGTTTCGGTGAACCCCGAGGCCCGCACCGCGCGTCTAAGCGTTGAGGATCAGGGACCGGGCATTCCCGACGCCTTCCGGGCCCGGATCTTCAGCAAGTTCGCCCAGGCCGACGGCACGGACGCCCGCGCCAGGGGAGGCACGGGCCTGGGCCTGTCGATCGCGCGGGAAATCGCCGAGCGCCACGGCGGCCGCCTGTGGTTCGAGTCGCGCGAGGGAGAGGGAGCGACCTTCCATCTGGACCTGCCGCTGTGGTCCGACGTCCCTGACGAGGGCGGGCAAGGCCGGCTTCTGATCTGCGAGGACGATCCGGATGCGGCCCAGGTGCTAGCCGAGATGCTGGCGGTCGACGGCTATGCGACCGACGTGACGGGGACCGCGCGCGACGCCTTGGCGGTGGCGCGCGAAGGCCGGCATCAGGCGGCGCTGATCGACCTGAACCTGCCCGACGCCGACGGCGTCAGCCTGATCCGTGCCCTCAAGGCCGACCCGAGGACACGGGGCCTGCCGGTCATCGTTGTGTCGGGCGATGTGGCCCGCGGCCGGGCGCGGGGGCGGTCCCTGGAGGTCGTCGACTGGATGGACAAGCCGTTCGACCAGGACCGCCTGAGGACGGCGATCTCGGCCCTGCACGTGAGCACGCGGCCGCGCGTCCTTCACGTCGACGACGATCCCGACATCCTGGCGGTGGCGGCGGCCGCGCTGGGGCCGACGGCCGATCTGACCCCGGCGCGCAGTCTTGAGGAGGCGCGGGCCTCGCTGGCGCGGGAGCGGCCCGACCTGGTCATTCTGGATCTGGGGCTGCCCGACGGGCACGGGCTCGACCTCTTGCCGGAGTTGAGCCCGCCGGACGGCGGAACGATCCCCGTCGTGGTCTATTCGGCTCAGGAGATGGACGCCGAACTGGCCTCTTCCGTGGACGCCGTGCTGACCAAGTCCCGCATGTCGCTGACGCAGCTCGGCCGCACCGTCCACAGCCTGACCGCCCGTCACAAGGAGAGGGAGCCATGACGCCGCTCAGGGTGCTGCATGTCGACGACGAGGCCGACATCCGCGAGGTGGCCGCGTTCTCGCTGGAGCTTGATCCGGACATTTCGCTTATCTCGGCGGCCTCGGGCGCGGAGGCGCTGCAGGCGCTGTCGACGGGCCGGGAGGTCGACGTGATCCTGCTGGACGTCATGATGCCGGGCATGGACGGCCCGGAAACCCTGGCCCGCCTGCGCCGGCTGCCGGGACATGAAAGGACGCCCGTCGTCTTCATGACCGCGCGGGCGCAGGAGAGCGAGGTCGACAAGTACAGGGCGCTCGGCGCGCTGGACGTCATCGTCAAGCCGTTCGATCCCATCACGCTCGCCCAGGACCTGCGCGCCATACTGGCGGCGGCGTCATGAGCGACCTGCCCGAGACGTTCCGCCTTCGCTTCATCGATCGGTGCAGGGGCGATCTCGCCGAACTCGAAGCCGGCCCGGACGACGCCGCGCTTCGCCGGCTGATCCATGGGCTGGCGGGCGCGGCCGGCACCTTCGGCTTCCCTCGCATCAGCGAGATGGCCGGCGTCATCGACGACGACCTGACCGAGGGGAGAGAGCCCGATCCGGCCCGGCTCGATGCCTTGAGGGCGGCGCTTCGCGACCTGGTCAGGCCTGGGCGCTGAAGCCCTTGCGGGTCATGGTGCCCCACGACTGGCTGCGCCGCAGCCACTGCCACAGCCCGCGCAGACGCCAGACGTTGTTGAGCTGGCGATAGCCGAAGTTCTCCACCACGGCGACGGCCGTCAGGATCAGCAGGTGCCTCGCGCGCGGGAAGCGCCTCAGCTCCGACTCTTCCAGTGCCAGAGCGCCGACCGAGATCACGACCCCGAAGGTGAAGCTGACCGCCAGAAAGGCCAGCAGATAATCGACCGACAGAAGCCCCAGCGCCCAGAAGGCGGGGATCAGCAGATAGCCCACCAGCTCGATCACCGGTCCCAGGATGTCGACCAGCAGGATGTAGGTAAATCCCAGCGCGCCGAGCCGGCCGTAGCGGGGCTTGAACATCACGTCCCAGTGCCGCTCGAAGGTCTCCAGCGCGCCGCGGTGCCAGCGCGACCGCTGACGGCCCAGCACGCGCAGGCTCTCCGGCGCCTCGGTCCAGCAGACCGGCTCCGGCACGAAGCCGACGCGGTAGGGCAGGCGCTTGTCGCGCATCAGCCGGTGCAGCTTGACCACCAGCTCCATGTCCTCGCCCACGGTGCCGCGGGTGTAGCCGCCCGCCTCGATCACCCGCGCGCGGCGGAACAGGCCGAAGGCGCCGGAAATGATCGTCAGGGCGTTGATCCGGCTCCAGGCCAGACGGGCCATCAGGAAGGCGCGCAGATATTCGACCGTCTGCAGCAGCGCCAGGAAGCTGCGCGGCAGGCCGACCTGGATGACCCGTCCGTCACGGATCACGCACCCGTTGGCGATCCGCACCGTGCCGCCGACCGCCACCGTCCGCTCCGGATCCTCGACGAAGGGGCGCACGGCACGCAGCAGGGCGTCGGGCTCCAGCAGGGAGTCGGCGTCCATGGAACAGAAGATCGGCGCGCGCGACACGTTGATGCCGGCGTTCAGGGCGTCCGCCTTGCCGCCGTTGGCCTTATCGACGACGATCAGCCGCGGCTGGTGCTCGGCGCCGTAGATCCCGCGGATGGGCTGATGCTCCAGCGGCTGGTCGAAGTGGCGCTGGATCGGTCGCAGCCCATAGGCGTCGATCAGCGTCTGCAGCGTCGCGTCGGACGAGCCGTCGTTGACGACGATGACCTCGAAGCTGGGGTACCGGAGCGACAGCAGCGACCGCACGCTCTGTACGATGGTCAGGGCCTCGTTGTAGGCGGGGGCCAGCAGGGCGATGGGGGGCGAGGCCTCTGAATAGCGTCGCCACAGCACCGTAGACTGGGGAATCGAGGGCCGCTGGGACAGGGCGACGGCCGCCAGTCCCAGCTGGATCAGGTACAGCAGGTTCTGAAGCGCGCCCGCGCCGATCACGAACCAGGCGATGGCCTGGGCGTAGCCGACCAGCGTCAGGAGCACGTCGTTCATACCGAGACGCCGCGCTCGGCCAGGGCCAGGGAGGCGGCTCGGCGCACCACGTCCTGATCGACGTCGGCTGCGAGCCGCAGGCTGGCCACGCCCTTGTCGCCCAGCGCGTTCAGCGCCTCTCCGGATCGGAAGCGGACCCACCACACGGGGTCGGCCAGCGCCTGGACCAGTCGCGGCGCGGCGGTGACCAGGCCGATGCGGCCGACGGCCTCCGCGGCGGCGGCGCGCACCTCCCACGCCCCGTCGGCCAAGCCCGAGAGGATGGCGGGCTCCGCCGCGGGATGGGCGAGCACGCCCAGGGCGCGGACGCAGGCGATCCGCAGCTCCAGTTCGGCGCCGTCCGCAGCAGCCATCAGGGTGGGCACCGCCCGGTAGTCGCCCGCCCGACCCAGGGCGTCGGCCACGATCGTGCGCATGACGGGAGAGGCGTCGGGATCGGTGAACACCGCCAGCGCCTGGTCCGGGGACCGGGCGACCAGGGTCCGGACGACGGACTCGTAAAGCAGGGAGTCCTGCAGGCCGCGCGACGCGACGTCGGCCAGCAGATCCCAGAGCGGGGGCGCCTCGTCGAGCGCCAGAAGCGCGTTCAGGGCGGCTACCCGGAACTCCGGATCACGGGCCCGCGAGAGAGCCGCCCGGATCGCGGCCGCATTGGCCGGCGCGGGAAAGACGGCGAGCGCTTCGACGGCGGCGATCCGACCCGCCTTGCTGCCGCGGCCCAGCCGGCGGCGCAGGCGCTCCTCGACCCCCAGCCCCGACAGGGCTGCCACCAGGCGCTCCCGTTCGTGCCCGCGGACCAGGCCGGCGATGTCCAGCACAGCCTCCGCCGTCAGGCGCGCGCGCCGCGTCGGCGCCTTCAGCTGCCGCGCCACGTCGACGTGCCCCTCCATGATTTCCAGGAACAGCCGGCGCATCCGGGCCTGGTCCAGGCCGAGGCGGGCGTCGCGCCGGGCGCGCACCAGACGGGCGAGGATCAGCCAGATCATCCACGCCAAGGCCGCCGCCCCGAGCGCGAGCGAACTCCACCACAGGAATCCGAGAAGGGTCACCAGAAGCGCCAGCCAAGGCCGACGGTGACCGCGCGACGGTCATAGGCGCCCCGATCTTCCTCCAGCACGCCCAGGCGCAGGGAGACCCGCTCGGTCAGGTCCCACTCGCCCCCCACGGCCAGGGAGGAGACGTCGACGACCAGGCCCTCGCTGGTTTCCGGCGCGTCCGCGTGATCGACTCGCAGGCGGAAACGATCAGTGAGCGCCCAGCGGGCGGACACGGCATAACCGTCCTCGCGCTCGCCGCTCTCGTCCCAGACGTTGATCCAGCGCGCGGCCAGGGCCACGCGGCCGTCGAAGAGATCGACGGCCAATCCGGGCTGAAGCGCGGTCACTTCTCCCGCCGCGAACCGAGCGACTGATCCGTCGACGGTCACGCTGATCGCCGGCGCCAGTCGCCACGCGCCGCCGGCACGAAGCGCCAATTCCGGTCGATGGTCGGCGTCCGGCGTTCCGCCCAGCGCGATCCAGGCCTCACCGCCGCCGAGCCTGCGGCTCGCCTGGGCTTCCAGATAAAGGTCGGCGCGATCGAACCGCTCGGTCCGCTCCAGCGCCCCGCCCACGGTCCAGCGATCGGTCACGGCGCGGGTGGCGGAGATGCGCGCCTCCGTCCAGTCGGAGAGCCCGCCGCCCAGCCGGCTCCGGGAGACGTCGGCGTCGATCCGCCAGCGCGGCGGACCCGAGGTCGTGTCGAGCAGGGCCCGCACGTCGGCGCGATCCGGGGCCAGCCGCGCCGCCTCCGCCGCCCGTGCCGCCGCGGCCTCGTCGTCGCCCCGGCGGCGGGCGGTCCGGGCGAGGGCGACATGGGCGTCCACATAATCGGGGGACTGTTCGACGACCCGCAGCAGTTCCGCCTCCGCCTCGTCCAGCCGGCCGAGATCCAGCAAGGCCAACCCCAGTTGCAGCCTCGCGTCGACGTCGTCGGGCCGCGCCCTCAGGACGGCGCGCAGCGCCTCCGCGGCCCGGGCCGGTCGCCCAGCTCGGCGATCGGCGACTGCGGCTTCGTAAAGCGCCGTCGGGTCCTGCCGGACCTCAGCGGGGACGTCTTGCGCGATCATCGTTCTGGACCTGTTGCGGCGCCGCCAGCCGGCGCACCCGCTCCAGCAGTTCATCCGGGATGAAGGGCTTAACGAGATAGTCGGCGGCCCCAAGCTGCAGCCCGCCGACCACGTCCGCCTCTCGGCGCAGGGCCGTCAGCATGATCACGGGGACCGAGGCGGCGTCAGGGTCGGCCTTCAGCCGCCGCAGGACCTCGAATCCGTCCATCACCGGCATCATGGCGTCGAGCACGACCAGATCGGGCCTCTGATCGCGCACGAGGTCGAGAACCTCGCCCCCGTGTTCGGCGACGAGAACCAGGTGGCCGTCGGCCGACAGCTTGTGCTGCAGGAGCCCCCTCAGAAGGGCGTCGTCGTCTGCGATGAGGACGCGGGCCATGCGCCGACTCCACTCGAACTCAATCCGGCGCCCCCGCCTCAGCCATGCTAGCCCCCGCTCGGTGAATCAAGCGTCACCGGCCGCGCCACCACATGCTTTTCGTGCAGGGGTTCAGGGCTCCAGGGCCTGGCGCAGATCCTCGAGCCTGACCGGCTTGACCACCGTGGCGTCCGCGCCCAGCCCCTTGGCCATCTGCAGCACGGCGCCGGCGCCCAGCCGCCCGCCGCCGCTGATCGCGACGACCCGTTCGGGCCGGTCGGGCCCCAACTCCATGATGAAGTTCAGCCCGTCCTTGTCCGGCATCAGAATGTCGATCACGGCCGCCCACGGGCTGTGACGCCGCACCAAGGACAGCGCCTCGTCCACCGTCCCGGCCGGAAGCGGCTCGAAGCCCAGCTCCCGAACCATCCCCGCCAGATGTTCCAGCATCAGGGGGTCGTCCTCCAGGACACAAACCTGCTTATCTGTTTGCAACATCACCGCCCCGTCTGTCGCACAATGTCAGGTTGGCGCAAGTCTATGGGCCACAGCCTATCGCGCACGGCCTAAGTGTCCAGCATGAGCCGTGGACGCCTTCTGTTGAGCCTAGAAATACCATCCAGCACTCGTCGGTGAGCGACGCCGAAAGCGGACGTGGCTGACGGCCGATTGGAGTCAGGAACAGACATGCGGCCGCCAACCGACCGGGGCTTCTGACATGCCGCAACATTCAGGACGCCGATTCTTGGGACCGTCTGGAGTGGCCGCCCGCGACGTGTACTGGCCAAGGTCGATCCGCCGTGCTCGACCGGGGTGCCTACGCAGAACACGCTAATAATTTTTCGCGGGGAGGCAGCCAGACCCGAAACACCCCCACCCCCTAAGATTTTCCCGATCATGATCATGTCGAACATTGATGGGCGCATTGATGGGTGTGACGGAACGACCCCCATAGCTTCTAGCGATTAGGAGGGTCGATGGCGGACAGGGTGGGATTCGAACCCACGGTGGGCTTTCACCCACGGCGGTTTTCAAGACCGCTGCCTTAAACCACTCGGCCACCTGTCCGATCGCCGGCCGGACGGATCGACGAAGGGCCGGAAGAAGTCTGGCGGAGACGGAGGGATTCGAACCCTCGGTACCGGTTACCCGGTACGACGATTTAGCAAACCGTTGCCTTCAGCCACTCGGCCACGTCTCCGGCAGACGGCGTCGATAGCGGAGCGATGCGGGCGGCGCAACCGGGCCGTTCCGGCCGGGCCATTAAGGGGATGGTCAGGCCCCGCATGGCAGAGTTCGTCGCCCCTGGAACCCGACCGACGGCCCGCATGACACCGACCGCCGCCCTGCTCTCCGCCGACGACGTCGCCGATGCGCTCGACGATCAGGCCACGCTGAACGCGCGCGGCCTGCGGGATCTGGCGCTGAGGGAACTGGCGGCCGACGGCGCGGCGCGACGCGGGCCGTTTCGACCCGAGGTCTGGCTGAACGCGCGACAGCGTCACGCGACCCGGCTGGCCGCCCATTACTTCCGCGCCATCGACGTGTCGGTGATCCTGGCCGTCACCCTGCTGTGCGCCTGGGCCGCGACGCCTTCCGGACTGGCCGGCGCGCCGGTGGCGGCGGTGGCGCCGCACGCGCTTGGGGCCGTGATCCTGCTGGCGCTGATCCGATCGCTGGATCTGTACCGCTTTCCGAGCGCGCGGCCCGGATTGATCCATCTCGGTGCGCTGGCCGCCATCGCGGGCGTCGCCACGACCGCGGCCGTCGTCTTGAGTCTCGCCCTGACCGGATCGGCTTCGGGGCTTGCCGGCGTGGTGGTGTGGGGCGGTGTCACCCTGGCCTGCCTGTACGGCCTCCATCTGATCTGGCTGGACCGCGTCGCGTCCTGGCGCCGGTCCGGCGCCCTGACGCCCAACATCGTCGTCGTCGGCGCGACGCGCCACGCCGAAGCGCTGATCAAGGCTGCGCTGAAGCGGCGGGACGTCAACGTGCTCGGCGTGTTCGACGACCGGCTGGCGCGCAGCCCGGACACGGTCGAGGGCGTGCCCGTGCTGGGCGATTCCGAGGCCTTGTTGAGCCACCGCATCCTGCCGTTCGTCGACCGCATCGTCATGGCCATCGACCCGAAGGCCGAGGCGCGCGTGCGGCACCTGATGGGTCGTCTCGGCAGCCTTCCCAACGAAGTCACCTTGCTGGTCGATCCGGTTCGCGCCGGGGACCGCGACGACGCTCTGAACCGTCTCGCCGACAGCCGGCTGGCCCCGCTCAACGGCCGCAAGGACGACGACCGGCGCGCCTTCAACAAGCGGATCCTAGACCTGACGGTCGGGGGCTTGGCCTTCGTCGCCCTGCTGCCCGTCATGGGCCTGATCGCCGCCCTGGTGAAGCTGGACAGTCCGGGCCCGGCCCTGTTCCGCCAGCGTCGGCACGGCTTCAATCAGGAAGAGATCGTGGTGTGGAAGTTCCGCACCATGAAGCACGCCGCGGCCGACGCGACCGCCAGCCGTCAGGTCACGCACGACGACGACCGCATCACGCGACTGGGGCGCATCCTGCGCTCCACCAGCCTGGACGAGCTGCCCCAGCTATTGAACGTGCTCACCGGCGAGATGAGCCTGGTCGGGCCCCGCCCCCACGCCATCGGCATGAAGACGGGACAGATCGAGTCCGCGCGCCTGGTCGCCGACTATGCCCACCGCCATCGCATCAAGCCGGGGATGACCGGCTGGGCCGCGATCAAGGGCTCGCGCGGCCCCCTGCATTCCGCGCAGGACGTGCGACGCCGGGTCCAACTGGACGTCGAATACGTCGAGCGTCAGTCGGTGTGGCTGGATCTCTGGATCATGTTCGTGACGGTGCCGGTGCTTCTGGGCGACCGCGCGGCGATACGATGATCCGGGGGCGCTGACATGTTCTGGCGGGGCGTCTGGGGCTATCTGCCGGCCAACGTCGTGCAGGGCGTGGTCGGCTTTCTGGCCATCATCCTTTTCACGCGCCTGCTGTCGCCGGAGGAATTCGGTCGGTACGCGTTGGCCTTCTCCATCCTGACCTTGGCCCACGTCGCCGTCTTCACATGGCTGGAGGCGGCGATGGCACGTTTCTGGGCGGCGTCGAAGCCGGGCGCGGACCTGCAGGGGCACTTCGCCGGCCTGTACCGGACCGCGCTGATCCTGACGGCCGTGTTCGTGCCCGTCGTGGGGCTGATCCTGTGGCTGTGGCCCGCCGATCCGCTGTTCAGATTCGCCGTCGCGGCGGGGGTCATGGGGTGCCCGATCCGCTGCCTTGTCAAGCTGGCGCAGGAGCGTCTGCGCGCCGAGGGCGAGGTGGCGAAGTCCGCCGGCATCGACATGGCGGTGACGATCTGCGGCTTGGCGATCGGCGTGGGCTTCGCCTTGGCCGGCGCGGGCGGCGCCGCGCCTCTGCTGGGGCTCGGACTGGCGCCGCTGCTGGTGCTGCCGTTCGTCCTGCCGGGAGAATGGAAGCGCGGCGCGGGCGCGCGGCTGGAACCCGCCCGGATGCACACCTATGCCGCCTATGGGTATCCCATCGCCGCCTCACTGGCTCTGACCGTCGTCCTGGCCTCGACCGACCGCTTCCTGCTCGCGGCGTTTCTGAACGAAGCGGCGGTGGGCGCCTATCATGCCGGATACTCAATCGCGAACCGGACGCTGGACGTGCTGTTCCTTTGGCTAGGGACGGCGGGCCAGCCGGCGTTGGTCATGGCGCTGGAGCGCGGCGGGCGCGAGCGGCTGGTCGTCGCGGCGCGGGAACAGCTGTCGATTTTCCTGCTGATCGGCATGCCGGCCGCGGCCGGCGTGGCCTTGGTGGCTCAGCCGCTGGCCGACGTCCTGATCGGCGAGGAGCTGCGCGCCGCGGCGGTGACGGTGACGCCGTGGATCGCTCTGTCTGCCCTACTGTATGGACTGACGGCCTACTACTTCGGTCAGGCGTTCACCCTGGGCCGAAAGACGACGGCGTTGCTGGGGGCCATGGCGATTCCGGCGGTGCTGAACGTCGTCCTGAACCTGATCCTGGTACCGCGGTTCGGGCTGATCGGCGCCGCGTGGGCGACGGCGGCCAGCTTCGGCGTCGGCCTGATCGCCACTCTGGTGCTGGGTCGCCGCGTGCTGCCGCTGCCGATGGCGTGGGAGGCCCTGATCCGCTGCGGCCTCGCCACCACCGGCATGGCGCTGGTCGTCGCCGCCCTGCCGGCGCCCGGCGGAGTCCTGGAACTGGCGCTCAAGGCCGGAGTCGGCGGGGCGGTCTATGCTGCGCTGGCCTTGACGATCAACGCGGCCGGAGTGCGCGACACGGCGACGTCCCTGCTGGCGCGACGTCGCGAGGCGAGGGCCGTAGCATGAAGGCCCGCGTCGTCGACAACCCCGCCTGGGCGGGCGTCGCGCCCCGGCTGTCGGTGCTGATCCCGTTCCTGCGGGACGACCCGTCTCGGCTGATCGCGACCTTGGCGGAGGCCGACGCGTCAGGGGCTGAACTCGTAATCATGGATGATGGCACGGGCGACCCGGCGCTGACGCGGCGGCTTGCGGATATGCTGGCCGCACTTCCCCTGCCCGCCCGGCTGATCACCCTGCCCGCCAATGAAGGCCGATCGCGCGGACGCAACCGCCTGGCGCAGGCCGCGCGGGGGCGGCACCTGCTTTTCCTGGACTCCGACATGCTGCCGGACGCACCCAGCTTTCTTGCGGACTGGCTGGCGCTGATCTCGGCGGAGGATCCGGCCGTCGCCTTCGGCGGCTTCTCGCTGAAGCAGGCCTCGACTGAGACGCGCTTCGCCGTGCATCGCGCGATGGCGGCGCGTACGGAGTGCCTGGACGCCGCCGCACGGTCCTTGGCCCCGGAGAAATACGTCTATACCTCCAACCTTCTTGTCCGCCGCGACGTGTTCGAGGCTGAAGCGTTCGACCCGGCCTTCACCGGCTGGGGTTGGGAAGACGTGGAGTGGGCCATGCGGGTGGCCCGCCAGTGGCCCGTGCGTCACGTGGATGTGCCCGCGACCCACATGGGGCTGGACGAAACCGCCGAGCTGGCCGGCAAGTATGAGCAGTCGGCCGCCAACTTCGCGCGCGTGGTGGAGCGGCATTTCGAGGTCGTGTCGACCTATCCCAGTTATCGCGCCGCGTGCCGGCTGAAGCGCCTGCCCGGGCTGAAGACGATCCGGCCCTGGTTCAAGCGGCTGGCGCTGACGGAGGTCGCGCCGGTCGCGGCGCGGGCCTTCTCCCTGCGCCTTTATCGCGCCGCCCTGTATGCGGATCGGGTGTGACATGGCCCAGGTCGCCGTCGTCATCCCGACCCTGCGCCGTCCCGAAAGCCTGACGCGCGCTCTGCGCTCGGTCTTCGCCCAGAAGGGGGTGGAGGGGCATGCGGTCGAAATCGTCGTCGTCGACAACGACCCGGCCGGCACCGCCACCGCGCCGGTCGAGGCTTTGAAGCCGGTCAGCCCCTTCCCGCTCCACTACGCCACGGCGCCGCACCCCGGCGTGGCGACCGCCCGGAACGCCGGCCTGGCCGCCACCGACGCGCCGCTGATCGCCTTCCTCGACGACGATCAGGAGGCCGGGCCCGGCTGGCTGGCGGCGCTGCTGGCGGCCCAGGCCAGGACCGGCGCGGACGTGGTTTTCGGCCCCATCACCGGTGTGGCCGAGGGTGCCCCGGCATGGGCCCGGGCCCATCTGGACGCCTTCTTCGGGCGCGAGGGGCCCCAGGAAGATCGTCTGATCGACAAGCCCTGGGGCTGCGGCAACGCTCTGCTGGTCCGCGCGACCGCCCTGCCCGGCCCCGCGCCCTTCGACGTGGCCGCAGATCAGCAGGGCGGCGAGGACGACGTCCTGTTCGCGCGGGTCAAGGCGTCCGGCGGCCGCTTCGGCTGGGCGGCCAACGCCAGGGTGTCCGAGATCGCGCCCCCCCATCGCGCCACGATGGCCTATGCCCTGCGCCGTGCCTTCGCCTATGGCCAGGGGCCGAGCCAAGAGGCGCGGGCGCGCGGCGACTGGCCCGGCGTGATCCGGTGGATGGCCGTCGGGGTGGTCCAGACCGTCGTCTGGTCGACGGCTTCCGCCGGCCTTTGGCTGCTGCGCCGGCCGGCGCGCGCGCGCGCCATGGACAGGGCGGCCCGAGGCCTCGGCAAGGTGCTGTGGGCGCCGATGTTCGAGCCCAGATTTTACGGCGCGCAGGAACTGGCGCGGCTGGAGAGGCTCAGCCCGTCAGGCGCTTGAGGAAGGACGGCGGCGACCACGCCGTGCGGTTCAGCACCACGCCGGCGATCCGTCCGCCCACGGCCTCGACCTCATGCCTCAGGGCGCCCGCGGCGTCCGCGCCCGTGGATTCGGCGGCGACCACCAGCACGACCGCGTCCGCCAAGGGCGCGAGGATCAGGGCGGCGTCGGAGCGGTCGGCCGACGGACAGTCCACCACGACGGTCTCCGCATGGGGGCGCAGGGCGTTCCAGTAGGCCGGATCCGGCGAAGCTTCGACCCGCTGGCCCACCCGCAGCGTCTCGGCGGCGAAGCGCGACACCCACAGACGTCCGCCCAGGCACGATCGCGCCGTCAGCAGTCGCGCGGTCGGCACGATGCGCCCATCGCGGCTCTTCACCGGAGGATGCACGTCGAAGAAGCAGGAGCCGTCGGGAGAGGCCAGCGCCGCCTTGCTCAGTCGGCCGAACCGCTCCGGCGCCTGGGCCACCGCCTCCATCTGACCCGGCTGATCCAGGTCGGCGTCGATCAGCCAGACGGGGCGACGGGCGCGCACGGCGGCCAGGCGCGCATACTCCCGGGCGACGGTGGAGGCCCCCTCCCCCGACACCGCGGAGACGATCAGGACCATCCGGCCGCCGCGCGACGGCGCCGGACCGAGTCCGGCCCAGAGCGCGCTCATCTCTGACGTCAGATCGACCATCGAATCGGCGGAAGTCCGGGACACGGGCGAAAGGCTACCACGCCCGCGGGTCACCGAGCCGCCTTGACCGGAGCGGCGGCGAGTACCGGCAGGTCGAGCGTGCGCCCCACCGAGGCGGGGGTCGAGAAGCCCCGGCGCGAGAAGATGCGGATCAGCCCCACCGACAGCGCCGTCAGCCCCGCGAACAGGATGACCGCGGCCAGCAGCGGCAGCTTCAGGCTCCGCCCCCGCAGCGGCGGCGAGGCCCGCTCCATGATCCGCACGTCGTCGGCGCCGGCCCGGACCAGACCCTGATCGGCCAGGGCCTGGGCCTCGCGCTGCTGGAACTCGCGCACCGTCGCGCTTTGCACGTCGCGGGCGCCGGCCAAGGTGGCGTTCTCGGATTCGATCGCGGTCAACCGCGCCTGCCGGGACCGAAGTTCGCCCAACTGCCCATCCAGCACGGCGAGGCGCGCCACCAGCGAGTCCCGCTGGGCCAGGGTGGTGGCCCGCGTAGTCTCCAGCTCGACCCAGATCGGGTTTGGTCCGGTGCGGACCTCCTTCACGCCGACGCCCTGGCCGGAGCCCACATAGGCTTCAAGCCCGGCGATGCGGGCCTCGATGTCCTGGATCGGCTGGCTGTCGGGCAGGTACCGCACCAGCAGCTGCTCGCGCTCCGTGCGCAGCTGCAGGATCTGGTCGCGCGCCGCGACGTTCAGATCCTGCTGCAGGGCGATCTCCGGTGGCGTCACCGCAAGTTGGGCCTCCAGCGTCGCCAGCTGACGGGTCAGCTGATTCACCTGGGCCTGCGTCGACAGCCGGTCGGCCGAGACGGTCTGCCAGTTGGCCGCCAGCGCCGTCTTGTAGGCCGCGAAGTCCCCGATGTTCTCGGTCCGGAGGAACTGCTCATAGGCCGCGTCCGCCTTGGCCAGCTCGTCCTCGAACACCAGCCGCTGGGCGGTCAGGGCGGGCGCGGTGGCATCGGCGAACACCTCGCGGCGGTGGATCAGATACTGGTCGATGACGGCGTTCAGCACCTTCGCGGCCCGCTGCGGGTCGTCGGCCTCATAGGTCACGCCGATGATGGGGCTGCCGGTCACGGCCCCCGCTTCCAGTCCCGACTCCAGCGCCCGGATGGCGGCGACGCGCTGCTGGTCCGGCGTGCCCTTGGCGTCGGGACCCAGGATGGCCGGGGCGCCCAGCACGTCGACGACGCGGTCCTTCACGGCCCGGCTGTTCAGCAGCGCCGCCTCGGACTGGGTGACGGTGTCGACGTCCGGCGTCTGGCCGCGTTCGGCCACGCCCACGCGCGGCTGATAGACGTACTCCTGCCCCACGCCGGCATAGACGCTGCCGCGCGCCGTATAGGTCTTGCCCATGGTCAGGACGAGCGCCGTGCCGATCGCCACCACGGCCAGGAAGATCACCAGCATGATCCAGAACTCGCGGAACAGCAGGCCGATCACGTCCAGCAGACCGTAGCGCGGTCGGGCGATGACTGTGGCCGTCGTGCGCATGGGCCTGGACGCGAATCCGTGAGACTGAACCGGAGCCTCAGCCTTCGCCCCTCGGCGTTAACCATCGGTTACCCATGACGCCGCACCCTGCCCTCACAGTGATCCGTCGCGTCGGGATTCGCCCATGAGCTTCAGCCGCCGGCATCTGATGCTTGGCCTCGTCGCCCTGCCGCTGGCGGCTTGCGGCGGCGTGAGCGTGCCCCGCATGGCCTCGCCCCTGGCCGGGCCGGCGACCACGGCGGGCTTTCCGGACATCCCCTTCGCCGACTGGACGGACGCGGAGCCGGAGTACGTCCTCTATCCCAATGACGAGATCGAGGTCGCCACGCCCACCGCGCCGGAGCTGACGCGCACGCTGAAGGTCGGGCCGGACGGCCGCATCTCCCTGCCCCTGCTGGGCCAGGTCATGGCGGCGGACCGCACCCTGGCGGAGCTGGAGCAGGACGTGTCCGACGGCTACGCCACGCAGCTGGTGCGGCCGGTCGTCGAGATCACGCTGAAACAGGCCGGGCCGATCCGCGTGTGGGTGGACGGTGAGGTCCGCACGCCCGGCGTCTATGAGATGACCGGCGACATCGACGCCTATCAGGCCGTGATCCAGGCTGGGGGCTTCCTGCCGACGGCCCGGACGCAGGAAGTGGCCCTGATCCGCCGCGGGCCCGGCGGACGGCGCATGCTGCGCGTCTTGGATCTGCGGCCCCGTCGGGGGATGGCGGTGGCCATGCGGCGCGGCGACGTGATCTTCGTGCCGCGCTCCACCCTGGGCGAGCTGGCCAACTTCTTCACCCAGATCCGCAACGCCCTGCCGATCGGCTTCAACTACACGATCAACGGCCAGTATCAGCAGTTCTGACCGCAGCCGGAATCAGGCGGCCAGTCGGGTCGTGCCGGCGTCGATCCAGCGGCGGGCGGCCCGCTGGGCCTCGCCGATCTCTTCGCGATCCATCTCCTGCGACAGCTCGCGGCGATAGTCGCGGGCGGCCTCCGACCCCTTCATGGCGGCCAGATTCAGGATCATGTGCGCCGAGACCCGATCCATCGGGCATCCGCCCGTGCCGGTCGAGTACATCAGGCCCAATCGGAACAGCTGGTCGCCGTCCATGTCCGGGGTGGGCAACGGCAGGGCGCCGTCTTCCGCAACGTCGTGCGCCAGTTCTTGCGCGTTCATCACCAGTCCTCCAGGCCGAGGCCGTTCTGGCCCCGCTTCCTTGAGCGCGATGAAATACCGCCGGTTTGAAGTTAAAGTTAATGGCGGAAACGCGGCCGAATCTTTTTCGCCAACGAAGCGTGAATACTCAAAACCGCGTTCAAATCTTGGAAACGGCTCGGAAATCTCGTCTTAAGACTTGCGCGCCCGCTGACCGAACAGCACGGCACGCTGGGCGTCCGCCTCGCGTCCGGCCTTGGCCAGATCCCGCGACAGATCCTTGCCCAGCCACCGCCCCTTCTGCACCGCCGGCCGCACCTCGACAGTCTCGAACCAGCGCTTCAGGTTGGGGAACTCCGCCAGATCCTGCCCCTGCCGTTCCCACGGCACGATCCACGGCCAGATCGCCATGTCGGCGATGGAATAGTCGCCGGCCACGAACTCTCTGTCCGCCAAACGGCGGTCAAGCACGCCATAAAGCCGGTGGGTCTCGTCGGTGTAGCGGCGCACGCCATAGGCCAGGTGACGCTGGTCGGACGTCAGCGCAGGCGCGTACTGGCGGAAGTGATGCGTCTGTCCCGCCATGGGGCCCAAGCCTCCGACTTGCCAGAACAGCCACTGATCCACCTCGGCCTTGCTCCGCGCGTCCTGAGGATAAAAGCGGCCGGATTTGGCGCCGAGGTACTGCAGGATGGCGCCGCTCTCGAAGATCGACAGCGGCCTTCCGCCAGGTCCGTCCGGGTCGACGATGGCAGGCATGCGGCCGTTGGGGCTGAGGGCCTGAAATGCCGGATCGAACTGCTCACCCGTGCCGATGTTCACCGGCTTGAGATCATAGGGCAGTTCCATCTCCTCCAGGGCGATGGAGATCTTCCACCCGTTGGGCGTAGGCCAGTACCAGAGTTCGATCGGGGAGGTCATGAGGGTTCTCTTCGGCTGCGCCGCACAGGTGGGATGGCGGCCACGCCTCCGCAACGGCCGACCTGACCGTCTCATTCAGGGACGGTTCATGCGCGGGGGCTGAGCGTCGGGCATCCCCAGATCGCGGCCCCAGTGGGTCCGCCCAGCAACGAGATCCGTTCATGAACCGCCTGACCAAAGCCGCCATCGTCGCCGTCGCCCTGTCGACGACGGCCGTGCCGCTGGCCGCCGAAGCCCAGAGCCGCCGGGACCGCAATGAGCGCCGCGACGACCGCCGCGACTACCGCCAGGACCGTCGCGACGACCGGCGCGACTTCCGCGACGAACGCCGGGACGACCGCCGCGATTGGCGCCGCGGCGAGTACGACGACCGCCGCGACTATCGGGAGGACCGCCGGGACGACCGGCGCGATTTCCGGGCCGAGCGCCGTGACGACCGCCGCGACTTCCGGAACGACCGTCGCTGGGACCGCAACAATCGCGACTGGTGGCGCGGTCGGTCGGAGTTCCGCGATTATCGCGGCGCCCGCAACGGCTACTGGTATGCGCCGGGCCACGGCTACTACCGCGTCGAACCGCGCTACTATGGCCAGAGCTGGAGGCGCGGTGCGTATCTGCCGTCCACCTATCACCGCTACTATGTGAACGACCCCTATTTCTACGGCCTGCGCCCGGCGCCGCGCGGACACCGCTGGGTGCACGCGGACAACGACATCCTGCTGGTGGCCCTGGCCACCGGCGTGATCGCCGACGTCCTGTTCGACGTTTTCTGACGCGACGGGACGTGTGTGGGGAGAAGGGCCTCGCGGCGCGGTCGCGGGGCCTTTTTCCTGTCCGCCGGTTGAGCGAACATGGTTCACATGCCGTTCAGCTTGGCGGGATCAGCTTCGACCTCAAGCCGCCCGCGAGGGGCGTGCAGGAACCCGCGAGAATGAAGAGAACCCTTCTGGTCTTCTCCGCCCTGACGGCCTTCGCCGTCCCGGCGGCGGCCCCGGCCATCGCCGCGGCGCAGGACCCCGAACGCCGACGCGATCGCACTGAGGTGCGCGAAGAGCGCCGCGAACAGCGCCGAGAGGCACGCGAAGACCGCAGTGGCGGAGGTGGCGGTGGTGGCGACGAGCAGCGCCCGGATCGTCCTGAGCGTCCCGATCGTCCCGATCGTCCCGAACGTCCGGACAGGCCGGATCAACCCCGTCCCGACAGACCGGATCGGCCTGACAGGCCGGATCGTCCTGATCGTCCGGACACGCGGGACGACCGGCGTGATCGTCGGGATGACCGCCGCGACGATCGTCGTGAGCGCCGGGACGACCGGCGCGACGATCGCCGGGACGACCGTTGGGAACGCCGGGAAGATCGCCGCGATTACCGTGAGTTCCGCCGCAGCTGGAACCGGGATTCCTGGAACCGCGACTGGAGCCGGCGTCACGGGCGCAGCGACTGGTGGCGCAACGACCGCCACTTCCGCGGCTGGTCGGGCGTGCGGGTCGGCTTCTACTTCTCGCCGGGATACGGCTACTACAGCGTGCCGCGTTCCTACTGGGGTCGGAGATACCACGAGGGCCAGTACCTGCCGTCGCTGTTCTGGCGGTACGAGATCACCGATCCGGGCTACTGGGGCTTGCCGTGGCCGCAGCCGGGCACGATGTGGGTCTGGGTGGACAACAACATCTACCTGGTCGACCGGTTCGACGGCTATGTCATCGAAGCCATCCACGACGCCTGGCGCTGGTAGGCGGCGCCGGAACGAGAAAGGCCCCGGAGCGATCCGGGCCTTTTTTCACGTCCGAGTTCTGCTCCGATCAGGCGACGGCGGGTAGGCGCGCCACGTTGCAGTGGGTCCACAGCTTGTCCATGGCCGTGACCAGGGCGTCCATCATGCCGTCGTCGTGGTCCGGCGACGGGGTGAAGCGCAGGCGTTCGGTGCCTTTGGGCACAGTCGGATAGTTGATCGGCTGGACGTAGATGCCGTGGTCTTCCAGCAGCATGTCCGAGATCATCTTGGCGTGCACCGGATCGCCCACGAACACCGGCACGATGTGGCTCTCGGACGGCATGACGGGGATCCCCGCCGCCTCGAACCGCGCCTTCAGGGCCGCGGCCCGCTCCTGGTGCTTCTCTCGCAGTTCCGGATGCGCCTTCAGGTGACGCACAGAAGCCAGGGCGCCGGCCGTCAGCGTCGGGGGCAGCGACGTCGTGAAGATGAAGCCCGAGGCCCAGCTGCGGATCGCGTCCACGATGACCGCGTCGGCGGCGATGTAGCCGCCCATGACGCCGATCGCCTTGCCCAGGGTGCACTCGATCACGTCGATCTGGTCCAGCACCCCGTCGCGCTCGGCGATGCCGGCGCCGCGAGCGCCGTACAGGCCGACTGCGTGAACCTCGTCGAGATAGGTCAGGGCGCCATACTTCCTGGCCAGCGCGATCGTGCCCTTCAGGTCGGCGACGTCGCCGTCCATCGAATAGACGCTCTCGAAGGCGATCAGCTTGGGCGCGTCGACGGGGGCGGCGGCCAGCAGCTGCTCCAGATGCGTCAGATCGTTGTGCAGGAACACATGTCGCTCGCACCCGCCGTGGCGGATGCCGGCGATCATCGAGGCGTGGTTCAGGCTGTCGGAGAAGATGATCAGGCCCGGCAGAATCCGCTGCAGCGTAGTCAGCGTCGCCTCATTGGCCACATAGCCCGAGGTGAACAGCAGCGCCGCCTCCTTGCCGTGCCAGTCGGCCAACTCGGCCTCCAGGTCCACGGCCGAGCGCGTCGTGCCCGAGATGTTGCGCGTGCCGCCGGCCCCAGCGCCCGCCGCGTCTATCTCGGCCTTCATGGCCTCCAGCACGACCGGATTCTGACCCATGCCGAGATAGTCGTTCGAGCACCAGACGACGACGTCCTGCTCCGTCCCGTCGGCCCGACGGCGCACGGCGCGCGGAAACCTGCCGCGCACGCGTTTCAGATCGGCGAAGACGCGATAGCGGCCCTCGCCCTTCACCTGCTCGACGGCGGACTGGAATGCGGCGCGGTAGTCGTACAACCCGGCGATCTCGGACGGCTGATGAACGGCCCGTGTTTGACTCCCGCGACGGCGAAAGTCCACCTCAGGCTGGCGCTAAATGGTCGCAAGCTTTCACTTGCGAACCATTCTCAGGCAAGATCGTGCGCGATCACCGCGGCAGCTCGTCCAGCTTGCCGCGCAGCAGTTGCAGGATGGCCGAGAAGTCGCGCCCCCCGAACCCCAGTCGATCGAACATCTGGTACAGCGCCTCCGTCTGGGCCCCCAGCGGAGTCGAGGCGCCGGCGGCGGCGGCGGCCTGCTGCGCCAGCTTGAGGTCCTTCAGCATCATCGCCGTGGCGAAGCCGCCGTCATAGTTGCGGTTCGACGGCGCGGTCGGCACCGGGCCGGGCCAAGGATAATAGGTCGTCACCGACCAGCTCTGGCCCGACGCCTTGGACACGATGTCGAACATCTTGACCGGATCCAGGCCCAGCTTTTCGGCCAGGGCGATCGCCTCGCACGTCCCCAGCATGGTGATGCCCAGGATCATGTTGTTGCAGATCTTGGCCGCCTGCCCCGCCCCGTGGTCGCCGGCGCGGAACGTTGCCCGGCTCATCGGCTCCAGCGCCGCCTCGATGCGCGCGAACTCAGGCTCGTCGCAACCCACCATGAAGGCCAGAGTCCCCGCATCCGCCGCCATCGTCCCGCCCGACACCGGTGCGTCGGCGAAGACGTATCCGGCCTCGCGGGCCAGCCCGGCCACCTTGCGACAGGTCTCCACGTCGATGGTCGAGCAGTCCAGCAGCAGGGCGCCGGTCGGCGCGGCCCCGATGATCTGTTCGGAATAGACCTTCAGCACGTGGGGCCCGGCCGGCAGCATGGTGATCACCACGTCCGCGTCCTTGACCGCGTCGGCCACAGAGGACGCCGCCTGACAGCCTGCCGTCACGGCGCGATCCACCGCTTCCTTCGACAGGTCGAACGCCTTCACGACGCGGCCGGTCTTGGCCTGGTTGGCGGCCATCCCCCCGCCCATGTTGCCAAGGCCGATGAAGGCGACGGTCTGCGTCATGACGAACTCTCTCCCTGCGATTTTGCGGGGAGGGTTAGCGGGTTCGCCGCGTCGTCGCCAGCGCACGGTTCAGCCAGGCTTGCGGAACAGCAGCATGAACTGGCTCGTCTTACCCTGAATCGAAGGATCGAAGACGCTGGCGGTCAATGGATCGTCGGGATTCGCCAGAAGCTCGCTCTGCGCCTCAAGCTCGAATCCGGCTTCGGTCACGGCGGCGATCACCGCGTCGCGTTCGATGCGGTGGAGCGCACCACCCCCTGAAAGGCCCACCCCCTCGGCCGCATGGTGGTCGATGATCAGATATATCCCGCCGGGCCTGAGCGCCGCGAACACCGCCCGATCGAAGGCCTCGCCCGTCCCCGGAGCCGCGAAGGGTCCATAGAGATCGTGATAGTTTTGGGCGGTGAAGACCACGTCGACGGGCCCGGGCGGCGCAAAGGCCGACGTGGCTCCGGTCAGAACCGTGACGTTCTCCAGACCGGGCTCGGCGGCGACCGCGCGGATCCCCGTCAGGAATTCGGGGCGCAGTCTCACGATTTCGTCAGGCTGATACGCCCAGATCCGTCCACCCGACCCGACGGCGATCGAGAGGATGCGGGTGAAGTAACCGCCCCCAGGCATGTATTCGGCTACCGTCATGTCCGGCTCAATGCCTGCGAATTCCATGACGGCGTACGGTTTGCGGACGTCGTCTCGCGCTAGGTCCGCGGCCGGTCGGGCGACCTCCTGCGCATGAATCCCGCCGACCGCTGCGGACATGGCCAAGGCGAGGATGAAGGACCTCATCGCTCAGCCCGGCTTCCTGAACCGCAGCATGAACTGGCTGGTGTTCCCGCGGATCGAGTCATCGAACACGTTGGCCGTCATCGGGTCGGCGGGGCGCAGCAGAAGATCGCTCTCGGCCTCCAGCACGAAGCCCGCGGCGGTCACCTCGCGCTTCACCTGCTCGACGTCGATCCGGTGAAGGGTGTTGGAGGCCGAAAGCCCCGACCCCACCGTTGCGTGGTGATCGATGACGACGTAGTGGCCGCCCGGCTTCAGCGCGGCGAACGCGGCGGCGTTGACGCGCCGGGCCGTGTCGTCGGGGAAGTGGCTCAGGTGCAGATCGTGATAATTCTGCGCCGTGAATATCAGGTCGACGCCCGAGGGCCAGACCGGCGCGGCGATCGGCGAGGTCAGCCCCTCCACGTCGTCCAGCGCGTCGGCCGCCCGCACCGCCTCTCCATAGCTGGCTTGGAAGGCGATGAACTCGTCCGGCTGCCAGGCCGTGACCCGACCCTCCGGCCCCACGGCAGCCGAAAAGGCCCGGGTGAAGAAGCCGCCGCCGATGATCATGTCGATCACATGATCGCCGGGCTCCACCCGCGCGAAGGCCAGGGTCTCGGCGGTCATCCGCGCAACGTCCCGGCCCCGATCCTCCTCCGTGCGCGGCGCCCCGGCCAGGGCGGCGGAATAGCTCTCCGGCGACGGCCCACCCGTGAGGCCGACGCACGCCGACGCGCCCAGCGCCGCCGCGATCGCCGCGACGGCCAGTCCCCTCTTCAGTCCACGCATATTCGGCTCCTCAGCCCGGTTTGCGGAAGCGGTAGACGAACTGGTCCGTGCGATGGCGGATGCGCTCGTCGAACACGTTGATGGTGCGGTCGTCCTGCGGGTTGCGGATCGCGTCGCTCTCCCCGTCGAAGACGAAGCCGGCGGCCTCGACCTCGCGCTTCAGGAACTCGCCCTCGATCCGGTGCAACGACTGCACCTCGGCATTGCCCGTGCCCGCCCGTCCGGCGTGGTCGATGACGACGTAGTATCCGCCCGGCTTCAGCGCGTCGTAGATCGCCTTGTTCATCCGGTTCACGTCCACGCCGAAGGCCGGGATGTGGAAGTCGTGGTACTCCTGCACCATGAAGACCGCGTCCAGCGGCTCGGAAAAGGTCATCGCGTCCAGCGCCCCTTCCATCGCCACCACGTTCGGATAGGTCGCGGCCAGACCTTGGGCCAGCGGCGTCTCCCGCGTCGCAGTGCGGGTCGGCACGAAGGCGTAGACCCGTCCGTTCGGGCCGACGACGCCGGCGAACAGTCGGGTGAAATATCCCTCTTCCGGCCGGATGTCGGCGACCTTGTCGCCGGGGCGCAACTCGACGAACTCCATCATGGCGATCGGCGCGCGGGCCGCGTCGCGCGCCACCTCGTCGGCAGGCCGCCGGGGATCGGCCAGGGCTGCGGCATAGGTCGCGTCGGAATCGAAATGCGACACGTGCCGGCCGGGGGCGCCGTCGTCCTCGGTCACGTTGATCATCACGCAACCCGCCAGGGTCACGGCCGCGCCGACGGCGAGGATGAGGGTGCGCATCGAAATCTCCTGAACGGCCCGCGTCATCTGCGCGCCATTCGCGGCCCGGAGCAAGCCTCAGCTCAGCGGCGTCCACTCCTGATCGGCCGGAAGGGGCGCGAATAGGGCCTCCACGTCGGCGTCCGAAACCTCCGTGAGGGTTGCAGGCCGCCACATCGGCCGGCCGTCCTTGTCGACGATCACCGACCGCACGCCTTCCTGGAAGTCGTGGCTGCGCACCACGCGGCCGCCCAGCCGGTATTCCATGGCCATATTCGCCGCGAAGTCTGCCATGCCACGTCCCAGACGGAGCTGGCGCAGGGTGACCTTCAGCGACTGCGGCGACTTCGTTTTCAGCGTCGCCAGCTGGGCCGCTGCCCACTCCGTGCCCTCTGCCTCCAGCGCCGCGAAGATCGCCTCGACCCTGTCGTGGGCGAACAGCCGGTCGATGGCTTCGACATGCGGCGCGATCGTCGGCTCGCCCGGATCGTCCTCCAGCCCGTCGGCCACGTCGGCCGGGTGCGCCGGATCCGTCTTCAGGATCGCGCGGAAGGCCTCGATCGCATCGGACGGCAGATAGTGGCTGTGGATGCCCAGAAACACCGTGTCCGCCGCCTTCAGCCGCGCCCCGCTCAGGGCCAGCCATGTCCCCGTCTCGCCCGGTAGACGCGGCAGGAACCAGCCCCCACCCACGTCGGGGAACAGGCCGATCCCCGTCTCCGGCATGGCGTAGGTCGTCCGCTCGGTGGCGATCCGGACCTCTGCCGGTTCGCTGATGCCCACGCCGCCGCCCATGACGATGCCGTCCACGATCGCCGTGATCGGCTTGGGGTATTCGAACATCAGGTGGTTCAGGCGGTATTCGGTCAGGAAGAAGGCCCGGGCCTCCGCCGCGTCTCCCGCCCCGCTCTCGGCGATCATGCGGATGTCGCCGCCGGCGCAAAAGCCGCGCTCGCCCGCATGGTCTATCAGCACCGACTTCACCGCCGGATCCTCGCGCCACGCCAGCAGCGCCGCCGTCATCGCCTCGCACATGGCCTTGTTCAACGCGTGCAGCGCCTTCGGCCGGTTCATGGTGATGCGTCCGACCCCGGACTGGACGCGGGTCAGGACTTCAGGCTCGTCGATCATGGCGCGGGATTAGCGACGCGCGTCGAAGACGTCCACGCCGACCGCCATGGCCGCGGTCAAAAGTTGGCCGTCTCGCGACGCCAGCGACATTCCGTCCCTCAGCGCCTTGGCCAGATAGATGGCGTCGTAGAGCTTGAGGCCGGTTTGGCGGGCGATCTCCAGCGCGCCGTCGGCTTCCACCGCCGCGTCGCCGCGTTCGATGTCCACCAATACGCCAAGCTTCGTCATCAAGACGTTCGTCTCACCCGGTGCAAGCGTGCCTCTGCGCTCGCCCAACAAGAGGACATTGCGCATCTCCACGGCGAAATGGATCGGCGCAAAAAATTGCTCGCTTTCACCTCGGCGGTACAGCGCGGTCGCGGACGCCGTGGCCTGCGACCTGAGATACCAAGCTGCCGCGACGGAAGCGTCTATGACCACTCTTCGCCCCGATCACGGCCCAAGGCTTCCCGGATGTCGAACGGCTCGCCCTCAGGCTGGCGATCCCGCATCGCCAGGGTTTCCTCGATCAGCGCGCGGCGCGCGGCGCGGTCGAGGGGCGCCTTCGCCCTCGCCGGAACGATCCGGACGGCGGCCTTTCCATGACGGGTGACGGTCACCTCTTCGCCGGTTCTTTCGACTTCGGCGATCAGGCTCGTGAACTTCGTCTTGGCCTCCAGGACCCCGACTTCACGCATGGCTCGCTCCTCTGACCATTATGGTCAGAATAGCACGGCGGCTTCCTTCGGTCACCCCGCCGGCGTGACGCTCAGCTGGTAAGGAATGTAGAGCATCAGCTCCAGCGGCCCCGCCTGGCGCCAGGTCACCTGCCGCGACAGGCCCGTCACTTCCACGCCATAGGCCGGGCCGAACGCCGCCGCCGTGGTCCCCGCGTCCGCCGCGATCGCGGCCAGCACGACCGGGCGGTATTGATCGGGCCGGATCACCGTCGGCTCCCAGTCGTCCATCAGGCGCAGTTCGGTGCGGCCGACGCGCTGGGTCGATTCTACGAAGGCCCGGATGCGGGCCGAGGCGGCCTCCAGCGTGTCGCCTTCCGCGATGGGGGTCTTGATGACGAGAGTCACGGCGCTGGTGTCCGGACGGCCGTCATCGCTGTGGAAGCGCAGGGTCGGGATCATGCGCGCGTCGAAGTCGGCGACGTTGCCCCCCGAATCCAGCCCCAGCTCGATCGACGCGTCCAGTCCCGCCGCCCGCGCCATGGCGGCCAGGGTCTGGGTGATCTCGCTGCGGCGCTGGGCCGCGTCGCGCGTGTCGCACGCGACGCGGACCGACACGACCAGATTGTCGGCCCGTAGCGACACCTGCACGTTCGGGAACTCCGCCTGGCTCGTATAGCCCCGGCCGGCGTTGGCGCTGAAGCGGTATTCCTGAGCCTGGGCTGCCCCGGCGATCAGGGCGGCGACGGCGACGAGCGGGATCAGCAGACGCATGGCGGTGGCTCCGTTCTGTTGGAGCCATAAGGTCACGCCGGAGCGTCGCCGTATGCCGTCGGAACCTGACGAGGGATTTAGGTCCCTATACGGGGCCAGCCAGCCAGTTCAGTCGGATGAACATCGGGCCCAGGCCGATGTCGATCGGCTGCGGCTCTCCTTCTGCCGCGCCGGGGGCCAGCAACAGATCGGCCTCCAGCCGCTGGTCGGCGACCAGTGTGGAGCCGTCCGGCATCTGGCTGCCCGCCTTGAAGTCGTAGATCAACCGCATTGCGACCCGGTCGTCAGAGTCGAACTCGTACTCGCCGGAAACCTTGCAGCCGCCCTGATCGACCCCGACGAACCGCCCGTCCTTGAAATGCGCGAGGATGGCCAGCCCATAGGCCTCACCGTCGTCGGGATCCTGATCGCCGCCTGCCTGAAACAGGCTGTAGAAGCCACTCTTCATTGCCGCATCATCTCCCGCGCCGTGATGACGCGCATGATCTCGTTGGTGCCTTCCAGGATGCGATGCACCCGCAGGTCGCGGACGATGCGCTCCAATGGATAGTCCTTCAGATAGCCATAGCCGCCGTGCATCTGCAGGGCCTCGTCGGCGATCTCGAAGCACAGGTCCGTGGTCATGCGCTTGGCCATGGCGCACCATTTGGTCTTCTCGGGATGGCCCGTGTCGATGGCCCAGGCGCCGCGCAGGACCAGCAGGCGGCAGGCCTCCAGCTGGGTCGCCATGTCGGCCAGCTTGAACTGGATGTTCTGAAACTCGTTCAACGCCTTGCCGAACTGCTTTCGCGTGGCGACGTAGTCCTGCGCCGTCTCCAGCGCCAGCCGCGCCCCGCCCAGCGAGCATGCGGCGATGTTCAGCCGCCCGCCGTCCAGCCCCATCATGGCGTAGCGGAAGCCATCGCCCTCCTTGCCCAGCAGGTTGGCCGCCGGGATGCGGCAGTCGTCGAAGCTGACGATGGCCGTGGGCTGGCTGTTCCAGCCCATCTTCTTCTCCTGAGCTCCGAACGACAGGCCGGGCGTGCCCAGATCGACGACGAAGGCGGAAATCCCCTTCGGCCCCGCCTCCCCCGTCCGCGCCATCACCACATAGACGTCGCTGGTCCCCGCGCCGGAGATGAAGGCCTTCGACCCGTTCAGCACGTAAGTGTCGCCTTCGCGCGTCGCCGTGGTGCGCATCGCCGCGGCGTCGGAGCCCGAGCCCGGCTCGGTCAGGCAATAGCTGGCGATCTTCTCCATCGTCGTCAGCTGCGGCACGTAACGGGCGCGCAGGTCGTCGGAGCCGAAGCCGTCGATCATCCACGTCGCCATGTTGTGGATCGAGATGAAGGCCGCCGTAGACACGTCGCCGCGCGACAGCTCCTCGAAGATCACCGCCGCCTCGACCCGGCCCAGCGCCATGCCGCCGTGCTCCTCGCCCGCATAGATGGCGGCGAAGCCCATCTCGGCCGCCTGCCGCATGACGTCGACGGGGAAATGCTTGGTCTCGTCCCACTCGGCCGAATGCGGGGCCAGTTCGGCCTCGGCGAAGGCGCGCGCCGCGTCCTGAATGGCGCGCTGGTCGTCGGTGAGGGCGAAGTCCATGTCTGCTCCCAAAGCCTTCGGCCTCTGCCCGGGCCGTCGGCGCGCTTCTATCGTCCGCAGGTCCCCCCGTCACGTCCGCACCTGACGCAGGCGCATGCTTCACTCCCGTGCATGGCCATTCCGGTTGGACTCGCTGGACTGTTTGGACCGCTTGGACTTGGTTTTTCCGGGGCCGTCGATCCGGCCTCTCGCAGGATTTCCCCGCCGCCCGCTTCGGACTATGCATCTTCCATGACCGTGCCGTTCCAGCCCGCCGCCTTCCCCTTCGCCCGCCCGCGTCGCCTGCGCGCCAGTCCGTGGGTGCGGCGCCTGGTCGCCGAGACCGTACTGACGCCCGCCGACCTGGTCTGGCCGCTCATCGTGCATGACGGCCCCGACGACCGCGTGCCGGTGCCGTCCATGCCCGGCGTCTTCCGCCTGTCGCCCAAGGCCGCCGCGTCGGCCGCGAAGGAGGCGCGCGACCTGGGCATCCCGGCCGTCGCCCTGTTCCCAAACGTCGATCCGTCGATCAAGGACGGCGTCGGCACGGGCGCGACCGACCCCGACGGTCTGGTCCCCGACTGCATCAAGGCCATCAAGGACGCGTCGCCGGAGATCGGCGTGATCACCGACGTGGCGCTGGACTGCTACACCGACCACGGCCACGACGGAGTGCTGGAGGACGGCCGCGTCGTCAACGATCCGACGCTGGAGCGGCTGGCCGAGCAGGCCTTCATCCACGCCCACGCCGGCGCCGACGTCGTGGCGCCGTCCGACATGATGGACGGCCGGGTCCAGGCGATCCGGGAGGCACTGGAAGCCAATGGATTTCAGGATGTTCTGATCCTGTCGTACGCCGCAAAATACGCTTCGGCCTTTTACGGCCCCTATCGGGACGCCGTCGGTTCGGCAAAGGCGCTGACGGGCGACAAGAAGACGTATCAGATGGACTTCGCCAACACCGACGAGGCCCTGCGCGAGGTGGCCATGGACCTGTCCGAAGGCGCCGACGCCGTGATGGTCAAGCCGGGTATGCTGTATCTCGACATCGTCCGGCGCGTGTCCGAGACCTTCAGGATCCCGACCTTCGCCTACCAGGTGTCCGGCGAATACGCGATGATGAAGGCCTCTGCCGCGAACGGCTGGCTGGACGAGGAACGCGCCATCCTGGAAAGCCTGCACGCCTTCAAGCGCGCGGGGGCCGCGGGGGTCCTGACCTACTTCGCGCCCCAGGCGGCTCGCCTGCTCGGCGCTTGACGCCTCAGCTCGCCGCTGGGATGACGGCGCTCGCTCTGAACTCAAGGGGATGCGCATGTTCGGGTTCGCAAAGAAGAAATCCGGCGGCGCTGCGCCCTCGGTCGAGCCCTCCGCGCCGACCGGTGAGGCGCCCGTCACTGCGGCTCCGACCGCCGAGATCGCGGCGGCCGGGCCCGTGACGCCCGATCTGGCGCTTCAGCAGTTGCGAGACGGCAACGCGGCCTTCCTGCGGGGAGAGCCCGCGACCGTCTCCGCCGCCGATCTCGCGCCGCTGGAAGCGGGTCAGAGTCCCGTCGCCGTGGTGGTCGGATGCGCCGACAGCCGCACCTCGCCTGAGTTGCTGTTCGGCCAGGGGTTCGGCCGGTTGTTCGTCGTACGCGTGGCTGGAAATACCGTGGACGAGCGTGGGCTGGCCTCGATCACCTATGCCGTCGAACATCTGAAGGCGCCTTTGGTCGTGGTTCTCGGCCACACAGGCTGCGGCGCCGTGGCCGCCGCCGGGGCCGTGGTCGATGGGGCTCCCCCCGATCCGGCGCTGGAGGCCATGCTCACGCCCATTCTGCCCGCCGTCATCTCCGCGCGTGCTGCCGGCGGCGACCCGGTGGAAGCCAATGCACACCGCGTGGCGGCTCGGTTGGCCCAGGAAACCAGTCTGGCCCCCGCCGTATCTTCGCAGCGCCTCAGAATCGTGCCGGCCGTGATGGCGCTGGGCAGCGGCCAGGTCACCTTCCTCGACTGAGCCTCGCCTAAGCCTGTCGCTCTATCCGCGCCATCTGCAGCAGGCTCAGAAACGCGCGGGCGCGCCAGTCGGCCGCGAATCGGACGGCCACGATGGTGGCGAGGCCCGCAATGCCGCCCGCGAACGCCGGCTGCGCCCCCTCCCCGGCCATGAAGGCCGAGATGCCTTCCGGCGACAGCTGGGCCCAGATCGCGCCGATCGTCAGCGGCACGGTGACGTAGGCCAGAATCACGCTGCGGAAGAAATGCTCCTGGCGTTTCACGTTCACCTCGCCCAGGGCGATGACGCCGTCCAGCATGGCGTCGTCGACGGTCTCCAGTCGGGTCAGAACCCGGCGCGACACGCCCATGGCGCGCAAGCCCTGGATCACGTCGAACCGGAACATCTGGTTCTCGGACTGGAACAGTCCGAACGGGCGCATCGATTCCAGCAGCGAGCGCCAGGCGGGATAAAGGGTGATCAGGTCGCGCCAGAGGGCCCACAATCGACTGTCGGCCAGAATTTCCGCCGCGCTGAGGCGCAGCTTCAGCCGCGCGGGGCCGGCGGCGTCTTCAGCCGCGCCGCCAGGCTCGACGTGTCCCATCGCGATCCCCCCATCGCCTGCACCTCGGCGTAGAACTGATCGACCAGGGCGGTCAGCGCAAGCGTGCCGCCGTTCCGTCGCGCCTCATCCAGCACGAGGCCCAGATCCTTGCGCATCCAGTCGACGGCGAAGCCGAAGTCGAACTCGCCCCGGCTCATGGTCGCCCAGCGATTGTCCATCTGCCAGCTTTGTGCCGCGCCCTGGGAGATCGCGCCCAGGACCGCCTCCGGATCCAGCCCGGCGCGCTCGGTGAACTGCACGGCCTCGGCCAGCCCCTGCACCACGCCGGCGATGCAGATCTGGTTGACCATCTTGGTCAGTTGGCCCGCCCCGGCCGGCCCCATGTGCCGGATCGACTTCGAATAGGCCTCCAGCGCCGGGCGCGCCCGCTCCAGGGCTGCGGCGTCGCCTCCGACCATGACGCTGAGCTTGCCCGCCTCCGCCCCCGCCTGCCCGCCCGAGACCGGCGCGTCCAGAAAGCGGCGGCCCCCCGTCGCGGCCAATTCCGCCATCTCTCGCGCCACTACGGCCGAGGTCGTCGTGTGGTCGATCACCGTCGCACCGGCCGCCGTCGCTTCCAGCCCGGCGGTCACCGTAGCCCGCACGTCGTCGTCATTGCCGACGCAAAGGATCAGCAGGTCCGCGCTGGCCGCCGCCTCGCCCACGGACGCCGCCACGCGCCCCCCGGCGTTCTTCGCCCAGCGCACGGCCTTTTCCGGCGAGCGGTTGAATCCGACCACCTCATGCCCGGCCCGCAAGAGATGCCCGGCCATCGGGGCGCCCATGACGCCCAGTCCGACGAAACCGATCTTCACGCCTGTTCCCCCTCGACGCCCAGACGGCCGAAGCCGCCGCGGAAATAGGTCAGGGCCGGCCCCGGTTCGCCCTGAAACTCCACGACGCGCCCGATGATGACGGTGTGGTCCCCGACCTCGTGTCGCTCGTGGGTCAGGCACTCCAGCCGCGCCAGCACGTCGCGCAGCCGGGGCGCCCCGTGGGCGTCGGTCAGATCGTCTGGGGCCAGCCTCGGCTCTCCGAAGGCGAACCGTTCGGCGCGGGCGCGGTCGTCGGCCCCCAGCACATGCACGCCGAACCGTTCGGCCGAGGCGAAGGCGGCGTGGCGTTCGGCGTCGTGGGCGATCGACCACAGGATCAGCCTCGGATCCAGCGACACCGAGGCGAAGGAGTTGGCGGTCAGTCCGACGCCGCCATCGGGCGTCCAGGCCGTCATGACGCAGACCCCCGTCGCGAACGTCCCCAGCGTGCGGCGATAGGCGCGCGAGGCGGCGACCAGGTCGTCGGGCACGGGTTCGAGGCTCATCCGTCGCACCTAGCTATCTTCGCCGCGCGGCGAAAGCCGGCTCGGGATAAGGGCCCCTTAACCCTGTTTCCCCGATCCTGCCCCGCGACTCTCCGTCCGTGCTGGAAATCCATGTCCGTCAGCGACCGTCCCATCCTGATCAAGAAGGTCAAAAAAGTCGCCGGCCACGGCCACCACGGTGGCGCGTGGAAGGTGGCCTACGCCGATTTCGTGACCGCCATGATGGCCTTCTTCCTGCTGATGTGGCTGATCAACACGACCGATCCGGAGCAGAAGCGCGGCATTGCGGAATATTTCGCGCCCGCCAGCGTCTCGGCCACGACGTCGGGCTCAGGCGGCATTCTTGGCGGGACGTCCCTGGGCGACGACGGGGCCAAGAGTTCCGGCTCGATGTCGGTCATCACCGAACTGGCGCCCGAGGCGCCGCCGGACGCGCCGCAGGAGGTGGGTCAGAACTCCAATCTGGCCGCCGCCAGCGAGGAGGAGCTTCGCGACGAGATCGCCCGGCGCGAGGCCGCCGAGTTCGCGTCTGCGGCCGCCTCGCTGCGCCAGGCGATGCAGTCCATGCCGGAACTGGCGGAGCTGTCGAAACAGCTGATCATCGACCAGACGCCCGAGGGTCTGCGCATCCAGATCGTGGATCAGGAGGGCCGGTCCATGTTCGAGCAGAACTCCGCCCGGCCGAACGCACGGGCCCAGCTGCTGCTCCGTGCGGTGGCCAAGGTCATCGTGCAGTTGCCTAACCGCATTTCCATCACCGGCCACACCAGCGCCGTGGCGGGATCCAGCCGCGCCAGTGCGCCGGGCGACTGGCAGCTGTCGGCCCAGCGGGCCGACGCGTCGCGCCTAATCCTCCAGGCCGCCGGCGTCGATCCGGACCGCGTCTACTCCGTGACCGGCAAGGCCGGTTCAGATCCGCTCTATCCCGACGATCCCAGCCTGGCGGGCAATCGCCGCATCTCGATCGTGTTGCTGAGAGAGGCGCCGGTTCTGCCGCAGGACACCAGCCTGTGACCCCACGTCGCCGCGCGAAACGCCTTGCGGGCGCCGCGCGCGGCGGGTCAGATTGGGGCATGGACGTCGACTCCCGCCTTCGCTCGCGGACCCTGCCGTGACCCAGCACCTCCCGCGTCGTCAGCTGCGGTTCTACATGACGGCGACGGCGCCCTGCCCCTATCTGCCGGGCCGGACCGAGCGGAAGGTGTTCGCCAACCTGCCCTTTTCGGACGGCGCCTGGGTCAACGACGAGCTGACGCAGGCCGGGTTCCGGCGCAGCCAGAACATAGCCTATCGCCCGGCCTGCGACGCCTGCGACGCCTGCGTGTCGGTGCGCATCCCGCTGGACGGCTTCGACCTGTCGAAGGGCCGTCGGCGCGTGCTTCGCCGCAACGGCGACCTGGTCCGCCACTTCGTCGAGGCGGAGGCGACGGTCGAGCAGTTCGACCTGCTGCGCCGCTATCTGCTGGCCCGGCATCCCGTCGGCGGCATGCGCGACATGGGCTGGCTGGACTACGTCGCCATGGTCGAGGACACGGCCGTGCGGACCCATCTGGTCGAGTATCGCCTGCCCTCGATCGACGGCGGGCCCGGAAGGCTGATGGGCGTGGCCCTGACGGACGTGCTCTCGGACGGCCTGTCGATGGTCTACAGCTTCTTCGAGCCGGACGAAGAGAGACGTGGGCTCGGCGTCTTCGCCGTGCTGGATCACGTGGTTCAGGCCCAAGCCCTCAGCTTGCCCTTCGTCTACCTCGGCTACTGGGTCGAGGGGTCGCGCGCCATGGACTACAAGGCGCGCTTCCGCCCGCTGGAGGCTCTGACCAAACTGGGCTGGGCGCCGCTGGACTGATACGTTTCCTTCTCCCCCGGGGGAGAAGGAAAGTTCACCGAAACTTCCTGAGTCCCCGCGGACCCTGGCGGCCCGCCTGGGCGCGCTTGCCCAGCCAGTCCTTCCAGTCCGGCCAGTTGCGGCGACGGCCGCCGCCGTCGACCCATTCCGGACCGTGCGCGCCATCGAAGACCGTCACGTCGGCCAGGCCGCCTTGTTTGAAGTTCTGCAGCCTCACGCCCTTGCCGCGCCCCATTTCCGGAAGTTCTTCAAGGGGGAAGACCAAGGCCTTGATGTTGTCTCCGATGGTGGCGACGTGGTCGCCCGCCACGCGGATCGCGGCCAGCATCTCGCCGTTCAGCACCTGTTTCCCGCCGCGCTTTTGGGCCAGCAACTCATCTTCCGGCGCGACGAAGCCGTAGCCGGCCTTAGACGCCACCAGCAACTTGCCGCCGGGCCGGTGCGCCAGCAGGTTCACGATGTCGGCATTCTCGTCCAGGTCGATCATCAGACGCAGCGGCTCGCCGTGCCCGCGCCCGGACGCCAGCTTGTCGGCGCCGACCGTGAAGATGCGCCCGTCGGACGCCGCCACAAGCAGCCTGTCGGTCGTGAACGCCGGAACCAAAAAGGCCAGGGCGTCGCCTTCCTTGAATTTCAACTCGGACGGATCCTCGACCTTGCCCTTGGCGGCGCGGATCCAGCCGCGTTCGGACAGGATGACCGTGATCGCCTCGCGCGGCACGAAGGCGTCGATCGGCGGCGGGGCCGAGACGTCGACGGCCTCGGCGATGGTCGTGCGGCGCGGCGAGACCAGCGCCTTGCGGACGTCCGCCAAGCCCACGGCCAGCAACTTCGTCTGCTTGGCCGGCGAGGCGAACATCTCGTTCAGCCCGGCCAGTTCTTCCGACAACTCCTTGAACTCATTCTCTATCGCCATCTCCTCGATCCGCGCCAACTGGCGCAGACGGGTGTCGAGGACGTAGTCCGCCTGGACCTCGCTCAGGCCGAAACGCGCGATCAGCACGGCCTTCGGCGTCTCCTCCTCGCGCACGATGCGGATGACCTCGTCCAGGTTCAGGAAGACGATCCTCAGGCCTTCCAGCAGGTGCAGCCGCGCCTCGATCTTGTCCGCCCGCCAGCGCGAGCGGCGCAGCAGCACCTCGCGCCGGTGATCCAGGAAGGCGACCAGACACTGTTTCAGGCCCATGACCCGCGGCGTGCCGTCGGCGTCCAGCACGGTCATGTTGATGGGAAAGCGGATTTCCAGGTCCGACAGGCGGAACAGGCTCTCCATCATCACGTCGGGCGTCACCGTGCGGCTCTTGGGCTCCAGTACGATCCGCACGTCCTCGGCCGACTCGTCGCGCACGTCGGCCAGCAGCGGCGACTTCTTCTGCTCGATCAGGTCGGCCAGCTGCTCGATCAGCCGGCCCTTCTGGATCTGATAGGGCACCTCGGTGACGACGATGCGCCACATGCCGCGGCCCAGGTCCTCCGTCTCCCAACGCGCGCGCAGTCGCACGCCGCCACGGCCGGTTTCATAAGCTTCCAATAGGCCGGCGTGCCCTTCCACGGCCACGCCGCCGGTCGGGAAGTCCGGGCCGGATACGAGAGCGACCAGCTCTTCCGTCGTCGTCTCAGGCCGCTTCAGCAATTCCTGGCAGGCGTCGATCAGCTCGACGGCGTTGTGCGGCGGGATCGACGTCGCCATGCCCACGGCGATGCCCGACGAGCCGTTGGCCAGCAGGTTCGGGAACCCCGCCGGCAGCACGACCGGCTCGGTGTCCTGGTCGTCATAGGTGGGACGGAAGTCGACGGCGTTCTGGTCGATGCCCTGCAGCATCAGGGTTGCGGCCGGCGTCAACTTGCACTCGGTGTACCGCATGGCCGCGGCGTTGTCGCCGTCGATGTTGCCGAAGTTCCCCTGCCCGTCGACCAGTGGGTACCGCTGAGCGAAGTCCTGGGCCAGGCGGACCAGGGCGTCATAGATCGAAGCGTCGCCGTGCGGGTGATAGCCGCCCATCACCTCGCCCACGACCTTGGCGCACTTGCGGGCCGCCGCCTGCGGGTTCAGCCGCATCTGGTGCATGGCGTACAGGATGCGGCGGTGCACCGGCTTGAAGCCGTCGCGCACGTCCGGCAGGGCGCGGTTGGTGATCGTCGACAGCGCATAGGCCAGGTAGCGCCGGCTCAGCGCCTCGCTCATGGGCTCTTCGACGATGCGGCCGCCTTCCGGCGGCGGGGCGTGAATGGTCATGCTGTCCAGAATCAAGAAGCGGAGCGCCAGTCTAGCGCCCCGCTCCCCGATGGTCTCAGTCCGCGCTGTGGATCAGTTGGCGGGACGCTGCGCCGTCGGACGGTCCGGCGAGGCGAACGGGCTGTCGGCGTACCAGAGGGGCCGCTCGCCGTTCGCGATCGTACGGGCGATCGAGGTATTGACCACGGCGAACCGGGCCGCGGCGTTCCAGTCGAACGGCAGATCGATCTCGTCGGAGACCTTATGATAGTGGTTTTCCAGGAAGTCGGCGCTGGCCACCTCGCCCGGACCGGCCGGACCTGGGTCCAGATAGACCGACGGCACGCCCGCCTTCACGAACTCATAGTGGTCGGAGCGGACGAAGAAGGCCTCTTCCGGCGTCGGATCGGGCGTCAGCCCCACGCCCACAGCTTCCGTGGCTTCCTTCACCACCACGCCCAGCGTCGAATGCTCCGCGCCGAAGGCCACCAGATCCTCGAAGGCGTAGGTCAGGATCGGCATGTCCAGGTTCACCGCCGCGACGATGTTCTCCAGCGGCACGGTCGGGTTGGCGGCGAAGAAGCTGGAGCCCAGGAGGCCCTTCTCCTCGCCGGTAACGGCCAGGAAGATCACCGAACGCTTCGGGGGGTTCTTCGACAGCTCGCGCGCCACCTCGATCATCGTCGCGATGCCCGACGCGTTGTCCATGGCGCCGTTGAAGATCTTGTCGTCGCCTTCCTGCTCCGGATCGACGCCCTCATGGTCAAGGTGGCCAAGGACCACGACGTATTCGTTCTTCAGTTCGGGATCCGAACCCTCCAGCACGCCGACCACGTTCGGGCTTTCGATCATCTCGGCCGAAGTCGAGATGGAACCGCTCATGCGACCCGGCAGGGCGAAGCCCTCGACCCGCTCGGTCGCGCCCTTGGTCTGGACCTCCTGCGCCGACATCGGGGCGCCGACGAACAGGGCGTCGGTCATCGCCGTCGACAGGTAGCCTTCGAACTGCAGCCCCTTGGCGTCGGATTGCGGGCGGCCCTGCGCGTCGGTCCACTTCATCTGGGGTTCGCCCAGGAAGGTCATCAGATAGGCCCAGGGCGCGGGTCGCGCCTGAGCCGGCAGCAGGGTGAGCACGCCGATCGCGCCGCGCTCGGCCGCCGTCGTGGCCTTGGACGACTGGATGTGGGCGCTCAGCTCGCTGGGCAGGCCCTGGGGCATGTCGTAGAGCACCACGACGACCTTTCCGCGCACGTCCAGCCCGGCATAGTCGTCGATGCCCTCGGTCGGGGCGACCACGCCGTGTCCGACGAAGACCATCTCTGCGTCGAAGGTCTGGTCGCCGATCACGGTGCTGTACAGGGCGGCGTGTTCGGCCTGGTTGAAGACCTGGTCGCCGACCCGCATCGTGCCGCCGGTGGTCGTGATGTTCGCGAAGGTGATCGGCTGGCGCCAGCTGGTGCGCTCGGCGTTGCCCAACGGCTTCAGGCCGAACTCGGCATAGTGGCGCTCGACGTATTCGGCGGCCAGGATGTGACCGGCCGAGCCGGTGTCGCGGCCCTCCAGCTCGTCGGACGCCAAATAGGTGATGTGGCCCTTCATCCGGTCGCCCAGTTGGGCGTCGACGTTCTGTGCCATCGCGGCGGACGACGCGCCCGCCAGCAGGAGGGCCGACAGGCCGGCGACGAAGACGCGCTTGAACATGGTGAGGTATCCCCGATCTCGATGCGCCGCAGCTAACATCGCGGCCGCGGCGAAGTCACGCGCGCCCGGATTACGTTTCGGTCATCAAGCCAGCCCGGCGGCCCACAGGCGTTCGATCATCCGGTCTCGCGCCTCGGGCAACGGGCGGTTCAGCGGATCGAACACGCAGCGCGTCAGGAAATGTCCGGACAGGTCCAGCCCGGCGCGGACGTCGCCCTCCCCCAGCCCCGCCTGGGCGCCCAGCAGGAAAGGCGGCAACCGCAGCAGGCGATCCATGTAGGGCGCGCCCGCGCTCATCGACACGGCGCGTCCCGTGCGTGGGCTGACCCAGGTCAGGTAGTCCCGACTGCCCGATACGGCGCAGACGCTGAGATCCAGCCCGAAGCCCAACTCCTCCAGCAGACCCAGCTCGTAGCGCACATAGACCGCGGGCCAGACGTCCGGCAGGCTCAGGACGCCCGACAGGGCCTCCAGCGCGAAGAAGGCGCCCGGATGAGCCTCCCGTTCCGGCAGGGCCCCCTGCGCCACCGCCGCGGCCGCCGAGAGGCCCGCCAGCGCCAGAGGGTCGTCGAACAGGGCGCTGGGCCCCTCGCCCACCGGCTCCAGCCGTGCCGAACCCAGTTGATCCGAGGTGCGTGCCCTCAGCTCCACCTCCACGCGCGCCCCGGCCTGCAGGAACGGCTTCATCCGCCGCGACGCGCCGCCGGCGACGTAGGCCAGACGACGCCCATGCTCCCGCGTCAGCAGATCGACGACGGCGCCCGTGTCGCCATGCGCCCGGGCCGCCAGCACGAAGGCCTCGTCGGTGATCTCCATGCCCGAGGCTTAGGGGCCCGGGCCTCGCACGGGAAGCCTCTTGCCGCGACCGGCGCATTGAAGCTTACTGGCGCAAGGGGGAGTTGCGTCATGGACAAGTTTTCAGGCTCGCGTCGTCGCACGTGGCAATCGCGCGTGCCCAGCTGGCCGTTTCTGGTCGTCGGAGCCGTCGCCGTCGCCGGCGCGGCCTGGTGGGCGTCCGGCGCCCTGGACGTCGAGGCGTTCGGAGACGGCACCGACCGCGGCAGCCTGAACATCTGGGTCACGACCGTCGGCACGCTGGTCCTGACCTCCTTGCTGATGGCCGCGGCCGTGGGCGGCCTGATCAACGCCGTGATCCTTCAGCCCGCCAACCGCCGGCACGGCATGGCCTACGCCGCCGGGCTGGCCGGATTGGCCCTGGTGGCCGGCGCGCCGCAGACCGTGGCGCGCACGATGGAGGCTGATCGCGCGGGCTATGCCGCCCGGCTGCTGGAGGCTCTGCAGGACTCCCGCAACAAGCAGGCGTGGGCCTATGCCGCCGTGCATCGGGAGCTGAACTTCGCCGCCGGGCGCAGCTCGTTCAGCCCCCGTGGACTGGACCGCGCCGGCGGCTTCGACGAGGCGCGGGAGCGATTGAAGCTGGCCGAAGACCTGATCCAGGCCGCGCCCGGCAAGCTGGCCGCCGCCGACGCCGCCGCGCGCCAGGTGCTGGCCGACAACGTCATGGACCGCGAGGCGCGGGAGGCCGTCCTGGCCCGCTTCGACGTCGGAGCGCAGGACAAGGCGCCGCTGCTGGCCCGTTATTGGGCGCTCCAAGCCGAGCTGCTGGATCTGGTCGGCGAGCACCTCGACATGCTTCAGGCCAATCGCGGCGCGTGGGAGCCGATGGGCGGCATGTTCATGTTCCGCAGCCAGGGCGTGTTCCGTCAGTTCGAGGCGCGCCGCGTGCGGTCGATGGAGCTGATAGACGAAGGTCTGGAGATCGAGCGCGAGCTGATGGCCATCGACCGGCGGACCAATGCGGCGGTCGACGCCGTCATCGAGGACGAGGCCGACGGCGCCCTCATTCGGCGGGAGCGGCGATCACCTGAACGACCTGCGCCGCTCGATCGTTCGGTACGGTCAAGCTGAGCACGTACTGGTCGATCTTCCAGCCGTCCTCGGTCAGGCGCAGCACGCCCGAACCCCGCAGATCGCCGTAGCTGTCGTTGGTCAGCTTCTCGTCGAACCAGGCGACGCAGCGGCAGTCGATCGGCGCGATCGTCACCACTCGGTCGCGCGGGACGTAGGTCCAGCCGCGCCCCCGCGCGAAATAGGGCTCGGCATAGGCGCGGAACGCCGCCAGCGGCCAGTGCTCGGTCGCGTCGGTGCCGACGAAGCGCGCCTCCGGCGTGAACTGGGCGAAATAGGCGGCGCCGTCGGCCGCCGAGGCGGCGGCGTGCATGCGGTCGATCGTCGCCTCCACCGCCGCGGTCTCGGGATCGCCGCCGAACGGCAGCAGCAGGGCGACGGCGAGGGAAGCGAACATGGCGGTCTCCGGACGATCGCCGGAGCCTAGTCCTCTTCGTCGCTCTCCGGAACCGGATAGGTGGTCTTCGAGATCGCGCCCGCGATGGCCAGCATGTTGCGCGCGGCGTTGCGGCCGACGCGGTCCGAATAGTCGTGGCCCTGATCCGTCTCGACGTAGTCCGGGCCGGGGCCCGGACCCAGGTGCCAATAAGTCCAGCTCTGCCCCGGAAGGGTGAAGCCCAGGTCGATCAGCGACTGACCGACGGTTCCGACGATGTGGTGCGCGCCGTCCTCGTTGCCGGTGATGACGATGCCGCCGACCTTGCCGAACAGATGCGGCCGGCCGTCGTCGTCGGTCTCCGAGAAGAAGGCGTCCATCCGCTCCAGCGCGCGCATGCAGACGCTGGACGCCTGCCCCAACCAGATCGGCGTCGCCATGATCAGGATGTCGGCGGCCAGGATCTTCTCGCGCACGCCGGGCCACTCGTCGCCATCGCCCATGTCGGCCTCGACGCCCGGCTTGATGTTCAGATCGACCAGCCGGACGAACTCGACCTCCGACCCGCCCTCCTCGAGCTCCGCGGCAACGACCTTCGCCAAAGCCTCCGTGCTGGACGGCTCGGGAGACGGCTTCAGGGTGCAGTTCAGGATCAGCGCGCGCATGGAAGTCTCCGGGTTGAGCGGGACGAACGGCGAGCGTGGGTCGGCGTTCCGACACTTTATTCAACTAGTCGGTTGACTTCGGCGTCGCAGGATCGTATTCAACCTCTCAGTTCAATGAAGGTTCGCCATGTCGACCGACCCGCTCAGCCAGAAGTTCGCCGCCCTCGCCGATCCGACGCGTCGCGCGATCCTGGCGCGCCTTTGCGAAGGTGAGGCCTCGGTGAACGAACTGGCCGAGCCGTTCGACATGAGCCTGGCGGCCGTGTCGAAGCATCTCAAGGTGCTGGAGCGCGCCGGCCTGATCAGTCGCGGCCGCGAGGCGCAGTGGCGCCCCGCCAAGCTGGAGCCCATGGGGCTGAAAGGCATCGCGGAGTGGATCGAACACTACCGCCGCTACTGGGACCAGAGCTTCGACCGCCTGGAAGAATACCTTCGCAACATTCAGAAAGGAAACGACGATGGGAAAAGAAATTGAAGCCAACCCCTGCGACACAGACGGCGTCGCCCATACCTTCGACCTGGTTCTGGAGCGCACGATCGACGCGCCGCCGGAGAAGGTGTTCCGCGCCTACACCGACCCCGCGATCCTGTCTCAGTGGTTCGCGCCCAAGCCCTGGAGCATCAGCGACATGGTGCTGGAGCCCCATCCGGGCGGCCGTTTCAACTTCGTCATGCACGGGCCGGAGGGCGAGCGCTTCCCGAACTCGGGGATCTACCTCGAAATCGTCGAGAACCGCCGCATCATCTCGACCGACGCCCTGACGCCGAACTGGAAACCCGCCGGCGCCCCCTTCATGGTGGCCCGCATCGACCTGGAACCGACGGCCGACGGCAGGACCCGCTACAAGGCCACCGCCAGTCACTGGACCGAAGAGGCCATGAAGCAGCACGAGCAGATGGGCTTTCACGACGGCTGGGGCCAGGTCGCCGATCAGCTGAACCAGATCGTGAAGACCCTCTGACATGGCCGTCGCCGCAGCCCTGCCCGAGTTGCCGACGCTCCTGCCGCACCGGTTGGACCTGACGCGCACCTTCGCCGCGCCGCGCGCCCTGGTCTGGATGGCCTGGACCCGGCCTGAGATGCGCGTGAACTGGATGGGGCCGGTCGACTGGCCGATGGTCTCCGGAACCAACGATCTGCGCGTCGGCGGCGAATGGCGGGCCTGCCTGCGCTCGGTCGAGACGGGCGAGGATCTCTGGCAGGGCGGCCACTATCGCGAGATCGTGGAGCCCGAGCGGCTGGTCTTCACCTTCCGTTGGGACGAGAGCCACGAGGACGGCCCGCCGGCCGACACCCTGGTCACCGTCCTGCTGCACGAGACCGCCGACGGTCGGACCCGCATGGACTTCACCCACGAGGGCCTGAAGTCCGAACGCAGCCTGACCGGCCACGAATACGGCTGGAACTCCACGCTGGATCGGCTGGAGACCTGGCTGGCCGCCCATCCGGACTGAAACCAAATCAAGGGAGAGACGACCATGAAGATCGTGACGAGCCTGAGCTTCAAGGGCGAATGCCGAGCCGCATTCGAGTTCTACGCCGAGGTGCTGGGCGGCAAGATCACCGCCGCCATGCCCTATGGCGACGGCCCGCCGGACATGCCGGTGCCGCCGCACTACAAGGACTGGCTGATGCACTGCTGGCTGGAGGTCGGCGACCAGGCGATCATGGGGGCCGACATGGATGCCCAGTGGGCGCCCAACATCGACAAGCCCAAGAACGGCTTCGACGTCACCTTCCACACCGACGACATCGAGGAAGGCCGTCGCGTGTTCCGCGCCCTGGCCGAGGGCGGCAAGGTCGGCATGGACTTCTCCGAGACCTTCTGGTCGCCGGGCTACGGCAGCCTGACCGACAAGTTCGGCATTCCGTGGATGGTGAACACCAATCCGTCGCAAGGCTGGACGCCGGGCCAGGCCTGACATGGAGAAGGCCAAGCCCGGGCTGACGCCCGACGCCTACGCCGCCTCCTTCGACGACTGGCGCGGCGAGGAACTGCGCCGTCTCCGCGCCGCCGCCCTTGCGGCGGGCGGCGTGGAGGAGGTCATCAAGTGGGGCCACCTCGTCTATCTGTCGAACGGCCCGGTCGCCCTGATCCGGGCGGAGGGCAAGCGAGTGCTGTTCGGCCTGTGGCGCGGCCAGCGACTGCGGGAAACCGAGCCGCGCCTCAAGCCCGGCGGCCAGTATGAGATGGCCTCCATCAGCCTGGCCGAGGGCGAGACCCTGGACCCCGCCGTGGCGACCGCCCTGGTCCGCGCCGGCGTCGCCCTGAACGCCGAGCTCGGCGACCCGACCAAGGCCGCCAAGACCTGAGGAGACGCTCCATGCGCAAGGTTCGACTGTCGACCTTCCTGACGCTCGACGGCGTGATGCAGGCCCCCGGCGGTCCGACCGAGGACTGGACCGGCGGCTTTCCCTACGGCGGCTGGCTGGCCCCGCATTTCGATGAGACGGTCGGCGAGATGATGGAGGGCTGGATCGGCCGCGACTATGACCTCCTGCTGGGCCGCAAGACCTATGAGATCTTCGCCGCCCACTGGCCGGAACAGGACGACGAGATCGGCCGCGTCTTCAACGCCATCGACAAGTTCGTCGTCGCGGGACCAGACACGCCCCTGACCTGGGCCAACAGCCACCGGCTGGACGGCGAGGCCGGCGAGGCGGTGCGGCGGCTGAAGAGCTCCGGCGACCGCGACCTGCTGATCCAGGGCAGCGGCCAGCTGGTGCAGGCGCTGTTGGCGGCGGACGTGATCGACGAGATCACCCTGATGGTGTTTCCGATCGTGCTCGGTCAGGGCAAGCGGCTGTTCCGCGATGGGGTCGGCGCGACAGCCTGGCGGATGTCTGAGACGCGCCACTCCCCGTCTGGCGTGGTCTGCAGCCGGTACGTCCGCGCAGGCTCCGTCGAGGTCGCCGCCATCGCTCCCCAGGTCCAGAACGACCGCGAGACGGCTCGACAGGCGCGGATGCGCCGCGAGGGCTAGCGGAGCAGCGCGGTCGGGAACGGCCGTCCCAGCGCTTCGGCCAGCGCCTGCTGGCTGATCAGGAACACTTCCGGCTGGCGGTGATAGTTGTTCGACAGGACGATCACCGTCACGTCGCCCTCCGGCTGATGCGCCACCATGTTGCGAAAACCCGACCAGCTGCCGGTGTGATAGATCTGGCGGTCCGGAAACCCCGGCGTCACCCGCTCCCCCAGCCGGTTGGCGAACAGACCATAGCCCCAGTCCCGGCGCGGTCGGCCGCGCTCGGGCGGCGCGTCCGCCGGGCCGTGGTCCCGGATCATGTCGGCGTAGCTCTGGTCCGTCAGCAGGCCCCCGCCGTGCAAGGCGCGGTTCCAGACCAGCAGGTCGTCGGCGGTCGAATAGAGCGCGCCCGCGCCCGTGATGACGCTGACGTTGGCGTTCGGCTGGGGCGTCACCCCGCCGGCGAGGTCGGCGTAGCCCATGACGATCGTGCCGGACCCGTCATAGCCGGTGTCGAGCATGCCCAGCGGCGTGAAGAAGTTGGCCTGCAGCCAGGCGTGGAACTCCATCCCGCTGGCCGCCTCCACGACGGCCGCCAGCAGGTTGTAGCCCGCGTTGGAGTAGCGAATCTTCGTCCCCGGCTCGAACTGCAGGCGATAGAAGCTCGACGCCGTCGTCAGGTCGGCCAGCGTCGTCGGCGCGACTCGGCGCCGGCCCCAGTTCGCCTGCGCCATCAAATCCGGCACACCGGCGGTGTGCGACAGGAGGTGCCGCAGCCGGATCGGCGCCCACGCCTCCGGGCACGGCTGGATCCAGCGGCACAGCGGATCGTCGACCGACAGCATGCCTTCGTCCTGAAGACGCAGGATCGCGGCGGCGGTGAACTGCTTGCTGATTGACGCAAGGCGAAACCGCGAATTCAGCCGAATCGGTTCACCGGTCGCCCGATCCGCTGGGCCGTGGACTTGGCGAAACAGGATGCGGTCGCCACGCGCCACCAAAACCGCACCGCTGAACCGCCCACGCGCGGCCTGATCCTCCAGTGCCGCCTTCAGACGGGGCAAATCCTCGACGACCGCCAGCGGCGGTCGCGTCGGGGCGAACGGCCGTTCTACGGCCGTCTGCGTCGTGGCCTGCCACCAGATCAGGCCCAGGCTCCCGATGATCAGCGCGGCCGCCACGACCATGCCGGTCCAGTTGGCGCCCCTACGCCTCATGGCGACCCGGATTGTCCTGCTCTTCCCGCATGTGTCCGAAAATGTCCCCCTTGTGCCCGCGGATATCTCGCATGTCCTCGGGGGGAAATGTCCCTATTGTCCCGCTCGAAACCCGGCGTTCGGATCCGAGGCGTTCAGGCGTCATAGTCCAGACCGAACTGGGCGTAGAGCGCGCGGCTGTCCTGCCACTTCGGATCGACCTTCACCGTCAGGAACAGGTGCACGGGACGGCCGAGGATCTCGGTCAGGTCCTCGCGCGCCTTCTGGCCGATCCACTTCAGCGTCTGCCCGCCCTTGCCCAGGACGATCGGGCGCTGGCTGTCGCGCTCGACGTAGATCGTCTGCTCGATGCGGGCCGAGCCGTCCGGCCGGTCGTCGAAGGCGGTGGTCTCCACCGCCGCCGAATAGGGCAGTTCTTCGTGGACGCGCAGATAGACCTTCTCGCGCGTGATTTCGGCCGCCAGCACGCGCATCGGCACGTCCGCGGCCTGGTCTTCCGGATAGAGCCACGGGCCCTGCGGCATCGCCTCGGCCAGACGCGCCTTCAGGTCGTCGACGCCGTCTCCGGTCGCCGCGGAGATCATGAAGACTTCGGAATAGGCGCCCGTCGCGTCCAGCTTCTGCGCCAGCGCCAGAAGCGTGTCGCGGCGCATGCCGTCGATCTTGTTCAGCGCCAGGATCACCTGTTTGCCGGCCTCGGTCAGGGCCTTGACGATCGTCTCGGTGTCCTCGGCCCCCCGCCGATCCGCGGCCGAGCCGTCCTTCGTCTCCGACGCGATGTGCGACGCCGCGTCGATCAGGTGCACCACCACGTCCGCGTCGTCCGCCCCGCCCCAGGCCGAGGCGACCATGGCCCGGTCCAGCCGCCGGCGCGGGCTGAAGATGCCGGGCGTGTCGACCAGCACGATCTGGGCGTCGCCGTGCATGGCGATGCCGCGCACGGGGAAGCGGGTCGTCTGCACCTTTTGCGTGACGATGGAGACCTTCGACCCCGCCAGCCGGTTCACCAGGGTGGACTTGCCGGCGTTGGGCGCGCCGATGATGGCGGCGAAGCCGGCGCGGGTTTGGGGGTCGGTATCGGTCAAATCACGCCTTCACGGGACAACAGGGCGACGGCCGCCGCCTTCTCCGCCTCCTGACGCGAGCGCCCTTGCGCGGTCAAGGGCTCCCCGCCGGAAACCGCGACCTCGACGGTGAACGTTGGAGCGTGGTCCGTGCCCGTCCGCTGGACCACCCGATAGCTGGGCAATCCCCGCCCGCGCGCCAGCGACCACTCCTGCAGCGCAGACTTGGGGTTGCTGACGCCGGGCGGCGCCGGCGCGGCCAGTTCCTCGGCCCAGGCGCGTTCGAACACCGCGCGGGCGGCGTCCAATCCTCCGTCCAGATAGACGGCGGCCAGCACCGCCTCCATGGCGTCGCCCAGCACGCCCTCGCGGCGGCGACCGCCCTGCTTGGCCTCGCCGCCCGACAGGCGCATGGCCGGCCCGACGCCCAGCCGTTCGGCGGCACGGGCGCAGGCGGCCTTGTCGACCAGGGCGTGCAGCCGCGACGACATCTCGCCCTCGTCGGCGTCGGGCAGGTCGCGCATCAGCCTCTCGGCCACCAGCAGGCCCAGAACCCGGTCGCCCAGGAACTCCTGCCGCTGGTTATGCGCATAGGGCCGCCCGCGGGCGTCGCGCTCGGCCCCCTCCCCCACGCTGGCGTGGGTCAGGGCGATCTCCAGCAGTTCCGGCCGCGCGAAGGCGTGACCCAGGCGCGCGGTCAGCTCACGGACGGCTTCCGCGCGCCGGTTCTGGCCGCGGGCCTCAGTCAAGGACCGTGAAGAAGCGGCTGGGCCGCACCTTGGTGAACCAGCTGACGGGGTTCACCAGCGAGGCCCCCGGCGACCAGGAGAACAGGATGATCTCGGCCTTGCCGATCAGATTCTCTTCCGGCACCAGACCGACTCCCTGCGAAGACTGGTCGCGGCTGTCGACCGAGTTGTCGCGATTGTCGCCCATCATGAAATAGTGGCCCTCGGGCACCTCGAACACCGCCGTGGAGTCCAGCATGCCGCCGGGGCCGAAGTCCTGAATGGCGAAGCTGCGGCCGTTGGGCAGGGTTTCGCGCAGCTGGGTCGCCGGGCGGGCCCCGAAGGCCTCGCCGATGGCCTCGTTGCTGATCACCACGTCGCGAACCGGCTGGCCGTTGATGTGCAGCGTGCCCTCGATCATCTGCACCCGGTCGCCCGGCAGGCCGATGACGCGCTTGATGTAGTCGGTCTTGTCGTCCCGCGGCAGCTTGAACACCGCGATGTCGCCGCGCTGGGGCGCCTTGCCCATGATGCGGCCCTCGAACAGAGGCGGGCTGAACGGGATGGCGTGCTTCGAATAGCCGTAGGACCACTTGGTCACGACGATGTAGTCGCCCTCATACAGGTTGGGCTCCATCGACGCCGACGGAATGGTGAAGGGCTGGAACAGCACGATCCGCAGGATGACGGCGATCAGCAGGGCGAAGACGACAGTCTTCAGGATCTCGACGAACTCGTTGCCGCCGCCGCCGGACTTCTTCTTCTCCTTGCGGGGCTTGTAGACCGGGGTCGGGCCGGAATGGTCGGGGGCGTCGCCGTGGTCGCTCCAGATCGGCGAGGCGGCGTCGACGCGGCCCGACGCCGCGGCGACGGTCGCGCCCGCCACTGCGGCTGCCGCCATCGGCTCGGCCGGGGGCACGGGCACGGGTTCCGGAGCGGGCTCCGGATGGGCCTCGACGACGGGCTCTGCCGCGGCGTCTTCGGCGTGCGGCTCGGAAGCCGGCTCGGCGTGATCGTCGGAGTGGGCCTCGGCCGCTTGCGCAGGCGCGTCGTGAGCCTCCTCCGCGGGATGGGTCTCAGCCTCCCCCGGGTGCGCCTCGGCAGACGGCGCATGATCCGGCTCCGGATGCGGATCGGCAGTCGGTTCGTGGCCCGGCGCGTCGGGCTCGTGCGGCTTTTCGGCTTCGCTCATCTCGATCGTCCCCCGCCCGCGCGTCGGCGGGTCTTCATGGCGTCGCAGGCGTATAGTCTCATTTTGTGACGGGCAAGGCTTCGATCACCACGAAGGCGAGCGCATAGGGATGCTCGTCGCTGAGCGTCAGGTGCACGACCGCCTCATGCCCTACCGGCGTCAGCCGCTTTAGGTGCTCCGCCGCCGGACCCGTCAGGGCCAGGGTCGGTCGGCCCGAGGGCAGGTTCACCACCCCCATGTCCTTCCAGTAGACGTCGCGCCGCATGCCGGTGCCCAGCGCCTTGGCGCAGGCCTCCTTGGCCGCGAACCGCTTGGCGTAGCTCCAGGCCGCGTCCGGCTTGCGGTCGGACCGCGTGCGCTCGATCTCGGTGAAGCAGCGCCGCTTGAACCGGTCGCCGAAGCGATCCAGCGACTCCTCGATGCGGCGAATGTCGCACAGGTCGGCGCCGACCCCGACGATCACCGAGGCGCTCCGTCCATCGCCGCCCGCATCCGCCCGATCGCCTCGGCCAGACCCACGAACACGGCCTCTCCGATCAGGAAATGGCCGATGTTCAGCTCGCGCACCTCCGGGATCGCCATCATTTCGGCGGCGGTTGCGTAGTCCAGGCCATGACCCGCATGAACTTCCAGCCCCAGATCGACGGCCCGCGTCGCCGCCGCCTGCAGCCGGTCGAACTCCACCGCGCGATCGTCGCCGGACAGGTGGCAATAGCGTCCGGTGTGGAACTCCACGACCTGCGCCCCGACCGCATGCGCGGCTTCGACCTGAGTCGGGCTCGGCTCGATGAACAGGGAAACGCGAATCCCGGCGTCGGCCAGGGCCTTCACCACCGGAGCGATCCGGGCCCCATGGCCCGCGACCGCGAGTCCGCCCTCGGTCGTCACCTCCTCGCGTCGTTCCGGCACCAGGCAAGCGGCGTGCGGCCGGTGTCGAAGGGCGATGGCAAGCATTTCGTCCGTGACCGCCATCTCCAGATTCAGCGGGCGGCCCGCCTCGGCGCACAGGTCGCTCAGCGCGGCGATGTCGCCGTCCGTGATATGTCGGCGATCCTCGCGCAGATGGGCGGTGATCCCGTCCGCGCCGGCGGCCAGCGCCTCGCGCGCCGCGCGCACAGGATCGGGATGCGAGCCCCCGCGCGCGTTCCGCACCGTGGCGACGTGGTCGATGTTGACGCCGAGTCGGGCGTGTCCGGCCACGCTGCCCTCCTATTTCGCCAGCCGACGGCTGCCGGGATCCTCGACCGGCAGGGCCGCCAACTCTGACGGCAGAGAGTCGGCCGGATAGGCAGGCACGTCCAGCGTCGCCAGCGCGACCAGGGGAACGCCCACATCGGCGCGCCCACCCGAGCGATCGACGATGCAGGCCGCTGCGACCACGTCGCCGCCCACCGTGCGGATGGCGGCGATGCATTCGCGCGAGCTGAGGCCCGTGGTGACGATGTCCTCGACCATAACGACCTTCTGGCCGGGCTCGACATGGAAGCCGCGCCGCAGCTTGAACGCCCCGCCTTCGCGCTCGACGTACATCGAGGGAACCTTGAGCCAGCGCGCCGTCTCATAGCCTGGGATGATGCCGCCGACCGCCGGCGAAATGGCCACGTCCACGCCGCCGACCGCCGCCGTGATCTTCTCCGCCAACGCCTTGCACAGACGGGCGCAGCGCTCGGCGTCCATGAAGACCAGGTTCTTCTGCAGGAAGACGGGGCTGTGCAGGCCCGACGAGAGCACGAAATGCCCTTCGCGCAGAGCGCCCGCGGCGCGGAACTCGTTCAGCACGTCTTCGGAAGTCATGCCGGTCCTTTGCTCCGCTTCGACCGCCAAGCCAAGTCGTTCAGTCGATGACCTGGTGCGGCTTCAGGCCGCCGTCCAGCAGGCATTGCCAGATTTCCTCGGCCGTCTCGGCGTGGCTGTAGAGCTCCAGGTCCGACGGCCGGATCATCTCCGTCTTCACCAGCACGTCGAGGTTCAGGACCGAGGTCCAGAAGGCGTGGTCGACCAGCACGATCGGGATCGGCGGCGCCCGACCCACGCGGCGCAGCGTCAGGATCTCAAACAGTTCGTCGAAGGTGCCGAACCCGCCCGGAAACACCACCAGGGCGTTGGCCCGCATGGCCAGGTGCATCTTGCGCACGGCGAAATAGTGGAACTGGAACGTCAGGTCCGGCGTGGACCAGGCGTTCGGCTCCTGCTCCGTGGGCAGGGTGATGTTGAAGCCGACCGAGGGCGCGCCGGCGTCGGCGGCGCCGCGATTGGCCGCCTCCATCACGCCCGGCCCGCCGCCCGTGGCGATGACGTTGTCTCTCGGCTGGCCCACCTCCCCGATCAGGGCGCCGCCGCGCTCCGAGGCGATGCGTCCGAACTCCCGCGCCTGCGCGTACCAGCGGCCGTGCGGCTCTGAGTCGCCGTCGCGCGACCGCGCACTGCCGAACACCACGATGGTCGAGCGCACGCCCCAGGCGTGCAGCGCCTCCTCGGCCTTCGAGTATTCAATCTGCAGGCGGACGCCGCGCATCGTCTCGCCCATCATGAAGTCGGAATCCAGCGCCGCCAGTCGATAGGACGGCGCGGTCTTCTGGGCTTCGTTGGGACTGCGCGGTCGCCTCACCCGCGCACGCGCTCCACGGTGTCGACCGACGGATTGGTGCGCAGAGCCGCCATGATGCCGGTGGCGTGCTTGGCGTCCTTGACCTCCACGTCGATGTCGACGTCGAAAAAGTCCTGCTGCCGACGCGTCATGCTCAGGTTCAGGATGTTGCCGCCCGCCTCGCCGATCACCGTGGCGACGGCGCCCAGGACCCCCGGCGCGTTCTGGATGGTGGTGCGCAGGCGCGTGGCGGCCAGGCCGCTGGTTTCCGCCCGCGGCGTCCACTGCAGATCCTGCCAAATGGAGTCGTCGTCGGCGACCTGGGCCAGCCGGTTGCAGTCGATGGTGTGGACGGTCAGCCCCTTGCCCGGCTCCAGGATGCCGACGATCCGGTCTCCCGGCAGCGGCGAGCAGCAGGCCCCGAAATGGATGCTGACTCCCGGCGTCAGGCCGCCGCCGTTGACGAACAGCCGGGCCTCGTCGTCGCTGATCCGCTTGCGCGCCTTGACCGAGGTCACCGTGCCCTTCAACGCCGGGAACAGCGTCTCTGCCACCTTGGCCGGAGAGACGCGGCCCTGACCGATGGCGGTGAACAGATCGTCCTCCGTGGCGATGGCCAGGGTCTCCAGCACGGGGGCCAGGGCGACCTCCTTCAGGTTCTTGCCCACGCGGCTCAGCGTCTGCTCCAGCGTGGCCTTGCCCAGCTTCTGATACTCGCTGCGTTCGGTGGAGCGGATGTTGCGGCGGATCGCCGAACGGGCTCGGCCCGTGACGGTCAAACTGCGCCAGTCGGACGGCACCTCGCGCTTGGCGCCGCGCACGATCTCCACGACGTCGCCGTTCACCAGAGGCGTGCGCATCGGCTTCAGCTCGCCGTTGATCTTCACGCCCACGGCCGTCTCGCCGATGCCGGTGTGGACGGCATAGGCGAAGTCCAGCGGCATGGCCCCCCGCGGCAGGGTGATCAGCGCCCCTTTCGGCGTGAAGACGAAGACCTGATCAAGGTACATCTCCAGCTTGGCGTGCTCGACCCAGTCGTCGTTGCCCTCGTGCCCCTCGCCGCTCTCGACGACCTGCACCAGGTGCCGGAGATTCTGCAGCGGGTCGCGCCCACCGTCCTTCTCCATCGCCTCGCGGTCGAAGCCATAGGCGTGGTTCTTGTAGGCCCAGTGCGCCGCCACCCCGTCCTCGGCCACGCGGTCCATCGCCTCGGTGCGGATCTGCATCTCGATGCGCAGGCCGCCGGGTCCGACGACGGTCGTATGCAAGGACCTGTAGTTGTTGGATTTCGGGGTGGAGATGTAGTCCTTGAACCGATCCGGCACCATCGGCCAGCGGCGGTGGATCACCCCCAGCGCCGCATAGCAGTCCGCGTCGTCGTCCACGATCACCCGGAAGGCGTAGATGTCCGACAGGGCGGAAAAGCCGACCGACTTGCGCTGCAGCTTGCGCCAGATCGAATAGGGCGTCTTCTGCCGCCCGGCGACCTGGGCCTGAATGTCGGCGTCCGCCAGCACGGCCCCGACCTCGCGCGTGACCTTCTCCAGCGCCTCGCCGTGCTCCAGCTTCAGCGCGTCCAGCCGCCGCTGCAGGGCGTTTCGGGCCGCGGGGTTCAGGTGCTCGAAGGACAGCTCCTCCAGCTCCTGGGCGATGGAGTGGATGCCGATGGACCGGCCCAGCGGCGCATAGACCTCCAGCGTCTCACGGCTGATGCGCTCGCGCTTCTCCGGCTTCACGAACCGAAGCGTGCGCATGTTGTGCAGTCGGTCCGCCAGCTTGACCAACAAGACGCGCACGTCCTTGGAGATCGCCAGGATGAACTTGCGCAGGTTTTCGGCCTGACGCGTGTGCTCGGCTTGAAGTTCAAGTCGGCTCAGCTTGGTGACGCCTTCGACCAGGCTGGCGACTTCCTCGCCGAACCGCTCGGCGATGTCGTCGCGGGTGGCCGTGGTGTCCTCCACCACGTCATGCAGCAGGGCCGTCACGATGGTCGCCGTGTCCAGCTTGTAGTCGGTCAGGATGCCGGCGACCTGGATAGGATGGGCGAAATAGGGATCGCCCGAGGCTCGCAGCTGCGAGCCATGCATCTTCATGGCGTAGACGTAGGCCCGGTTCAGCAGGGTCTCGTCCGCCGACGGGTCATAGGCCTTGACCGCGTCGATCAGCTCGAACTGACGCAGGACCTTGCTGCGCCCGGGCGCAGGCGCCGCCTCGATCGTCTCAGCTTGGAGGTCCGGCGCGGCATCGCGCGCCGGAAGAATGGTGACGCCGCTGTCGCCGTCCGGCGTCAGTAGCGCTCCTCCTGGCCGCCGTCCCGGTCGCTCTGCAGCGCGCGGATCAGCTCGGCCTCGGCCATGTTCATGTGCTGCGGCTCGGCCAGCAGGGCGACGGTTTCCGCCTCGTCCTCGGCCTCGGTGCGCTCGTCGACGCGCTGCAGGGTGGTGACGATGGCCTCGCGCAGTTCGTCCGGCACGACCGCGTCCTCGGCCAGTTCGCGCAGGGCGACGACCGGGTTCTTGTCGTTGTCGCGGTCAAGCATCAGCGGCGCGCCGTTGGCGATGTTGCGCGCGCGGTGCCCCGCCAGCAGCACCAGGCCGAAGCGATTGGGAACCTTCTCGATGCAGTCTTCGACGGTGACGCGGGCCATGAAATCCTCGGGCGGCGGGGAGAACCGCAGAAAATAGCGGTTCTCGCACCGTTGTGCAACGCGGCGAAGGCGGAATCACGGCGCTTGCTTCGCCGCATCGCGTTCAGCCTTCCGCTCCTCCCTGTATCGCCTGACTCCCGGCGGAGCGGGCGAACAAACGATCGCACCCTCGCCGTGCCTTCGGCAGATCACTGCGGGATCCGTTGAGGCAGCTGACCCCCAGATGTCTCCTTGCGGCCCGTATTTCTGACCCAGTCTCCAAGCCACAGCTGAGAAGGCGAGGAACGTAAGGAGCCCAACCAGAACGGCATATCGCGCCTCGACGACACGCAGCCAGTAATATCGTGACAGTCGAAAGGTCACAGTCGCCGCGCGTCCAGTCCAACGGTGACGTGCTTCGACAGGGTAGCCGCGGTCTCCCCGAGCAGCGGATGGCGCCACCCCGGCGCGATCTCGGCCAGGGGTCCCATGACGAAGCCCCTCTCCGCCGCGCGCGGATGCGGCAGGATCAGGCCCTGAAGGTCCCCGGCGTGCCGGCCATAGGCGATCAGATCAAGGTCCAGGGTGCGGGGGCCGTTGCGGCGCATCGATCGGTCGCGGCCGAAGATGTCCTCGATCCGGCCCAGCGCCGCCATCAGGTCGTTGGGCGCCAGCTCTGTCCTGATCACGACGACGCCGTTCAGGAACGACGGATCGCTGGGGTCGGGCCAGGCGTCCGACCGCCACCACGACGACCGGGCGACCACGTCCACGCCCTCGTACCTCAACCGCGCGACCGCCGCGTCCAGCGCCTGCGCGCAATCGGCCCAGACGCCCTTGTCATTGCAGCCGAGGGCGACGATGACGGCCTGATCCAGATCGAGGTCGGCCACGCATTCCGGTCCGGCCGGACGCGCATTCTCCTCGCCATGTTCGCCCGATGAGCCTTCCATGACCGACATCATGCCAGAACGTCTCGCCCTTTTCATCGACGGCGCGAATCTGCACGCCACGGCCAAGGGGTTGCACGCCGACCTCGACTTTCGGAGGCTGCTCGACCTGTTCGCCGGCCGTGGACGGCTGGTGCGGGCGATCTACTACACCGCCGTGGTCGAGGGGGAGGAGTTCTCTCCCGTCAAACCCCTGATCGACTGGCTGGACTACAACGGCTTTTCGGTGGTGACGAAGCCGGTGAAGCGGTTCACCGACGCGGACGGCCGGTCGCGCATCAAGGGCAACATGGACATGGAGATGGCGGTCGACCTGCTGGAACTCGCCCCCCGCCTGGACCATGCCGTCCTGTTCACCGGCGACGGCGATTTCCGCCGCGTAGTGGAGGCGGTGCAGGCCAAGGGCGTGCGGGTCACCGTGGTCTCGACGCTCAAGACCCAGCCGCCCCAGGTCGCTGACGAACTGCGGCGTCAGGCCGACGTCTACCTCGACCTCGCCGACCTGCTGCCCGAAATCGCCCGGCCCCGCGCATGACCGCCGTCCCGCCCGAGGCTCCCCGCGGCTGCCCACTGTGCCCCCGCTTGGTCGCCTATCGACAGGAGAATGCGCGCAGGGAGCCGAACTGGTTCAACGACCCGGCGCCCTCCTTCGGCGACCCGCAGGCGCGGCTCCTGATCGCCGGCCTGGCGCCCGGCCGCACCGGCGCCAATCGCACTGGCCGCCCGTTCACGGGCGACCACGCCGGCTGGCTGCTGTACGAAACCCTGATCACGACCGGCTTCGCGCGCGGGATCTATGACGCCCGGCCCGGCGACGGCCTCGAACTGGTCGACTGCATGATCACCAACGCCGTCCGCTGCGCCCCGCCGGGCAACAAGCCGACGCCGGAGGAGGAGCGCACCTGCCGCCCCTTCCTGATCTCGCGGCTCGCCGCCCTGCCCCGGCTGAAGGTGATCGTCACCCTGGGCGACGTTTCGCGCCGCAACGTGCTCAAGGCTCTGGGCCGGCCCGTCTCCGCCATGCCCGCCGGCCATGGCGCCGAGGGACGCGTCGGAGACTTGATCCTGCTGAACAGCTATCACTGCTCACGCCTGAACACGAACACGGGACGCCTGACGCCGCAGATGTTCCGGGACGTCTTCCTTCGCGCGCGAGACCTCATCGAATCGTGATCGCCGAAGAGCGGCGACCAGCGTGGCTGTTGCTCTCCGGACACGCGAATCTCGCCTGATCGTGATACCCTCACTGGGCGTGCAACCGGGCTCCGACATCCCGCGTTCTGGGGCCCGGAGGAGGCTCACATGCGCAGGTCGAATGGGGTGTTCACGCCGTCCGAACGTCGGGCGGCCGTTTGGGTGGTGATCGGCTGCCTGATCGTGGCGTCGCTGGGCGCCGCGGCGGATCGGTTCATGAGACCGTCGCTGGGCTGGTACGCCGACTCCGGCGTGTCCCAGACCCTGGACGGCGTCGTCGAGGCTCGGCCGCTGGGCTGAGGCCGTCTAGCCCCGGTCGCGCAACAGGCGCGCCTTGTCGCGCGCCCAGTCGCGGTCGGCCTGGGCCTCGCGCTTGTCGTGCAGCTTCTTGCCCTTGGCCAGGGCGATCTCGATCTTCGCCTTGCCCGCGTCGTTCAAATACAGCCGCACGGGGATGATGGTCTGGCCGTCGCGCTGGACCGCCCCGATCATGCGGTCGATCTGCTTCCGGTGCAGCAACAGCTTCCTATGCCGGCGCGGCTCGTGATTGAAGCGCGACGCCTGCTTGTAGGGGGGGATGTCGGCGTTGATCAGCACAAGCTCACGCCCCTCCGGCGCAACGTAGCTCTCGGCGATGTTGGCCCGCCCTTCCCGCAGCGACTTGATCTCCGTCCCCAGCAGTTGAATCCCGGCCTCGGTGAACTCTTCCAGGAAATAGTCGAAGCGCGCCCGGCGGTTCTCCGCAAGCGTCTTGGCCTGCGACGTCTTCTCGGCCATCAGGCCACGCCCGCCGCCGCCATGGCGCGGTCGATCAGCGGACGCGCGGCCTCGTTCGTCGGCGCCAGCGGCAGGCGGACATCCTCACCGCAAAGTCCCAGCTTGGCCAAGGCGTACTTCGTCGGCGCAGGGGAGTTGTCGAGGAACAGCGCCTTGTGCAGGGCGATCAGTCGATCCTGCCACAGGCGTGCGGACTCAAGATCGCCGCGCTGGACCGCGTCGTACAGCGCCACCATGCCCTCCGGCGCGGCGTTGGAGCTGACCGAAATCACGCCGTGGCCGCCGTGCGCCAGATATCCCAGGAAGCTGGGGTCGTCGCCGCTGATCAGGGCGAAGCCCTCGCCGATCTCGGCGCGCATCCGGCTGACCCGGCCCATGTCGCCGGTCGCGTCCTTGATGCCGACGACGTTCGGATGCTTCGCCAGGGCGACGGTCACGTCGTCCGGCAGGTCGACGCCGGTGCGGCCCGGCACGTTGTAGAGCAGGATCGGCAGCTGCACGGCGTCGGCCACAGCCTCGAAATGCGCCTTCAGCCCCGCCTGCGACGGCCGATTGTAATAGGGCGTCACGACCAGGGCCCCGTCCGCGCCGACGGTCTTGGCGTGGCGGACCAGCTCGATCGATTTGTCGGTCGACGGCGAGCCGGCGCCGGCGATCACCCGCACGCGGCCCGCGGCCTTTTCGACGCACAGCTCGACGACGCGCTTGTGCTCCTCGACCGTCAGAGTGGCGCTCTCGCCGGTCGTGCCCATCGGGACCACGCCATGAACCCCCGCCGCGATCTGGCGTTCCAGCAGGCCGACGAACGCGGCTTCGTCCACGCTTCCGTCACGAAGAGGTGTGATCAGGGCGGTGATCACGCCCTTGAACAAGGGGCCGGTCATGGTGACGATGGGTCCTGTCCGGCGGCGCTGCGCCGCCGTCTCAACGGTTGAAGGTTTAGGGATGGGCCCGCGCGGTCGCAACCCGGTGCGGAGAAGCATGGCTCAGAACGTCCTCGCCTCGATCCTGGCCGCCGTCACGGCGCTGTTCGCGCCCGCGCCGGAGAAAATCGCCGCCGCGGTCGCGCCGGCGCAGGAACGACCCTATGCGCCTCAGGTGCGGATCCTGTCGTCCGCCGACGCCGAGATATTCCCCCGCGCCCTGGCCGCCGCCCGCAACCGCGACGCCTTCGGCGCTCGTTCCCTGGCCCAGCAGATGGCCGACCCCACGGCGCGCAAGCTGATCGAATGGGCCATCGTCGACGTGTCCGGCCGCGACATGAGCTTCGCGGAGCTGGAGGTCGCCGACCGCGCCTTCGCCGCCTGGCCACGCATCGAGTCGCGCCGCACCGAGGCCGAAACCGCCCTTGCCCGCGCCTATGCGCCGCCGCAGACCGTGATCGCCTTTTTCGAGGGCCGGGAACCGCTGACGGCCCAGGGCGCCTTCGCCCTCGCTGAGGCCCTGTCGGCTTCGGGGCGCGAGCAGGAGGCGGTGACGCTGGTCCGTCGCTGGTGGACCGGCCAGTCGTTCGAGGCCGACCTGCAGTCCCGCGCGCTCGCCCGCTGGACCCCCGTCCTGACGACCTCCGATCATGACCAGCGCTTGGGCATGCTGATCCTCGGCCCGCACGGCCCGGCCACGCGCGCGATGATGGACCTGGCCTCGCCAGACATGCGCGCCGTCGCCCAGGCCGTGATGAGCCTGCGCACCGCCTACGCGCCCGATTCGATCGTCGCAGGACTCAGCCCGTCGCAGGCGGCGCACCCGGCCGTCGTGCTCGAGAAGGTGCGTCTGTTGCGTGCACAGAACCGCCAGTCGGAGGGATTCGCCCTGCTCGCCGGCCTGCCGCCTTCGCCCTCGCACGAGGCGGGTGAGGACACATTGTGGACCGAGCGGCGCAACTGGTTCCTCGACGCGCTCCAGCGCAACGACTGGCAGGGAGCCTACGGCGCCATGGCCGGCCACGGCTTCCCCGGCGGCGAACGTAAGGTCGACGCCGAGTTCTTCGCGGGCTGGGTCGCCCTGACCAAACTGAACGACCCTTCCCTGGCCGCCCGGCATTTCGAGGCCCTGCGGACCTATTCCTCCACCCCGATCACCCAGGGCCGCGCCCTCTACTGGCTGGGCCGCGCCGCCGAGGCCCGGGGCGACGCCGCCGGGGCCCGCGTCTGGTACGACCAGGGCGCCCGCCACATCCAGACCTTCTATGGCCAGCTGGCCGCCGAGAAGGCCGGCATCACGACGCTCGCCCTGCCCGCGGACCCCGTCGTCACCGACGCCGACCGCGCCCGGTTCGAGGCCGACGAAGTGGTCCGCGCCACGCGCATTCTGGGCGAGATGAACGAGCAGGGCCTGATGCGGGTCTTCGCCTATCACCTGGACGACCGCCTGCCTGAAGCCGCCGACCTGGCCCAGTTGATGGACATGGTCCTGGCCTATGGCGACCGCTTCGGCTCGATGATGGTCGGCCGGGCCGCCAGCCAGCGCGGCTTCCTGATGCCCGACCGCCAGTACCCGATCCGCATCCCGCCCGAGGTGCCGGGCGCCGCCCCGCTGGCCTTCACCCTGGCCATCACGCGTCAGGAATCCAGCTTCGACCCCATGGCCCGGTCGTCGGCCGACGCACGCGGCATGATGCAGTTCCTGCCGTCCACGGCCTCGGGCGTGGCGCGCCGTCTGGGCATGCCCTGGTCCGCCGAGCGCCTGTGGGACCCGGACTACAACATGAGCCTGGGCAGCTATCATCTGGCCGAGCTGACCGGCCAGTTCGGCGGGTCGATGCTGCTGGCCACCGTCGGCTACAACGCCGGCCCGGCGCGCCCGCCGCAGTGGATCGCCCGCTGCGGCGACCCGCGCGGACGTCAGGTCGATCCGGTGGACTTCATCGAGTGCGCGCCCTTCACCGAGACGCGCAACTACATGATGCGGGTCATGGAAAACATGGGCGTGTACAAGGCCCGACTGGCCGGCGGCTCGGCGCCTCTGACGCTGTCGGACGATCTGGCGCGCGGGGCGGGCTCGGGCCCGATCCCCTACGATCAGCTCACGCCCTGAAGCGGTCGAAGCGCGGCCGCCCGTCGATCCAGTCGGCCCGCACGCCGAACACGGCGGCCAGAACCTCGTCGGCCAGGGCCTGACGCGGCGCGGCGTCGGCGCGCACACGCCCGTGGTGCAGCACCACGATCCGGCTCGCGAACCGGGCCGCAAGGTCCAGGTCGTGCAGGCTGACCAGCACCGCCTGCCCGCCCTTCGCCCGCGCCGCCAGCCGCTCCATGACCAGCAGCTGACCGTCCGGATCCAGTCCCGACGTCGGCTCGTCCGCCAGCAGGGCCGCCGCCGGCTGCGCCAGGGCCCGCGCGATCAGCACCCGCGCGCGCTCTCCGCCCGACAGGTCGTTTATGCCCCGGTCGGCCAAGCCGTCCGCCTGCATGTCCGACAGCGCCGCCGCCACGCGCGTCTCCGATCCCGGCGGCGACCCGAGCGCGGCGACGTCGCCCGCCCGCAGGTTCCACGCCACCGTCCGCTCCTGGGCCAGATAGGCGACCCGACGCGCGCGTTCCGCCGGCGACAGCCCGGCCACCTCTTCGCCCCCCAGCCGCGCCGAGCCCGCTTCCAGCGCGATCGGCCCCGCCAGTGCCCGGATCGCCGTCGACTTGCCCGCCCCGTTGGGCCCGCACAGCGCCACCAGTTCGCCCGCCCGGACGGCAAGATCGACGCCGTCCAGCGCGGTCCGGCCGCCCAGGGTGGCCCGTGCGCCGCTCAGCTCCAGCGCGCTCACGACCGCCAGCTCCGCGCCGCGCGGGCGGCGATCAGGGCGAACAGCGGCGCACCGACCAGCGCCGTCAGCACGCCCAGCTTCAACTCCTGCTCGGTCGGGATCACGCGCACCGCCAGATCGGCGACGACGAGGATCAGCCCTCCGGCCAGTGCCGACGGCGCCCAGATGCGCGCCGGATCGTCCCGCACGAAACGCCTCACCAGATGCGGCGCGACCAGACCGACGAAGCCGATCGCCCCGGCCACCGCCACCGCCGCGCCGGCCGCCAGCGACGCGGCCAGAAGGGCCGTCACGCGCAGCCTTTCCAGCGGCAGACCCAGCGTCCGCGCCGTGTCCTCGCCCAGCGCCAACGCCCGCAGTCCCGGCCCGCAGGCGTGCGCCAGCCCGGCCGCGGCCGCCGCCGGCACGGCGATCCACAGCACCTCCGTCCAGCCCCGGTTCTCCACCGACCCCATCAGCCACGCCATCACCTCCGCCCCCGCCAGCGGCGTGGGCGCCAAATTGAAGACCAGCGACGTCGCCGCGCCGCCCAGCGCGGACAGGGCCACGCCGAACAGGATCAACCCGGCCGGCGACGGCACGCGGCTGACGAAGGCCAGCAGCGCCAGGGCGACCAACCCCGCCCCCACAACGGCCGCCAGTTCCACCGCGCCGGGAACGGCCGCCAGCCCCAGCACGATAGCCAGCGCCGCCGCCGCGCCGCCGCCCGCCGACACGCCCAGCACCCCCGGCTCCGCCAGCGGATTGCGCAGCAGCCCCTGCATCACCGCCCCGCCCAGACCCAGGGCGGCGCCGACCGTCAGGGCGCACAGAGCGCGGGGCGCCCGGATGCGCCACAGCACATCCGCCGGACCTGACGTGGGGTCGACGAACGCTTCCGCCCATTGGGCCCCGGTCATCGCCGTCTCGCCGAACGCCGCCGCCAGAACCAGCGCCAGCGCGCACGCCCCGCCCAGCGCCAGGTTCAGCCGCGCGAATCCGTTCATTCGGCCACGATCTCGACCGCCTCGACTGTGAACCAGGCGGGGCAGGACAGCAGCGCCGCCGGGATCACTCGCGTCTCCTCGGCGGCGACGGCGCGGCGAAGCACCTCATGTCGCCCCACGCCGTGTCGATCCGAGCCCGGACGATCAAAAAAGCTCAACACGAACCGGTCTGGAGGGTCCAGGGCCAGCGCCTCAAGCCCGACCGGACCGAAGCCTGGCGTCTTCGTCACGTTCTCCACCCCGCCTGCGGCCATCACGGCGTCCACCAGGGTTCCGGGCCCCGACGTCCATCCCGAAGCGGTCAGATAGAGCGCCGGCTCACGCAGACCGGCGCTGTCGCGCGCCTCCTCCAATCGCGCGTCCATGCCGATCGCCAGGCGTTCCCCGACCTCGGCCCGACCCAGCTCTCGCGCCACCCTGACCACGTTGGCCCGGACGTCGCCCAGGTCGGAGGCGTCGCCGATCTCCACGACCCTGACCCCACGCCTCTCAAGCGCGGCCAGCAGCCGGGCGTCGCCGCCCCACTGGCGCACCACCACGTCGGGCCGGAAGCCGACCGCCGCCTCAAGCCCCGGTCGGATGCGCCGCCGCCCACGCGCCTCGTCGGCGAAGTAGGAGTCCGCATCGTCCGCGCGCGGCGACAGCGCCAGTTCGGCCTCCGGGACCATGGCCAGCACATACTGGTCCGCGCACCCATCCAGGGACATGACTCTCAGGCGGCCGGCGTCCCGCTCGGGCGCGGCGACGCACCCGCCGACCGCCAGCGCCGCGACCAGCGCCGCCCCCCGGATCATGGGCGGAACAGGCCCTCGAACAACCCGTCGAGCACCGTGGCGGTCAGTGTCTCGCGCGCGGTCCAGTCGAAATAGGGCTTGGTGATCATCAGCGACACGACGCCGTGCCCCCCGGCCCACAGGGCCTGGGCCGTCTCCCGGGTTCCACGCTTCATTTGGCCGGCGGCCTCGGCCTCCCGCACCACGTCCTCAAACGCCCTGAAGAGGCCCAGCCCCACCTCCTGCGCCGCCGTCTGAGCGCCCTCTCGCGCCTCAGCAGGGCGGGTCAGATAGATCAGGCGATAGGCATTGGGATTTGCGAAGCCGAAATCGACATAGGCCTGCATCATCTTGCGCAGCCGGACGACGGGCGGCTCCGGCTCACCGATCACGGCGGCGTTGGCGGCCGTCAACGCCTCGAACGCCTCGCGGCAGATCTCGTGCAGGATCTCCGCCTTGTCGGCGAAGTGCATGTACAGAGCGGTGGACGACAGCCCGACCTCGTCGGCGATCTTGCGGATCGTCGCGCCCTCATAGCCATGCTCGACGAATATCCGCTCGGCGGCTGACAGGATTTCGGCGCGCCGCGCGTGGCCCTCGCCCTTCGGCTTGCGGCTGGAACGCACGGCGGTGGCGGCGACGGACAAGGCGGGGCTCCCAGGACGGCTATCGACATAGCGGCATTCGACTTCACTCGACAACTGCGAGACTGCGCCTTGTCGCCGAACGACATGCAGCCTATCGATGCATTTCTTGGCTTAACGGAGACCAATGGTTGAGCGCTGACGGGGAAGAGCGCCGGCTGCATGTCTTCGCGCTTGAAACACGCGACAGCGCGCGAATGCGTGGTCTTTCTTCATTTCAGTGGGCAAGCGCCATCGTCTTCGGTTTGGTTGTGGCTCTTGGTCTGGCGTTCCGGGCAGAGCACGTGGGGACGGCAGCTCTGATCGCCGCGCATACGGCTTTCGGGTTCAGCGCTGCATGGCGCATTGTGATGGCCGTCGCCAGCCTTAAGCCGTCACCAATCGCCCCTGAACCCGCGCGACTTCCGTCATACGCCGTCCTGGTCGCACTGCACGACGAATCTGAAGTCGTGCCCCAACTCGTATCGGCACTGTCGCGGATCGACTACCCTGGGCATCTTCTGGAAGGCTTTCTTCTCCTCGAAACCCATGACCAGGCCACGCGAGAAGCGATTGAGGCCGTGACATTGCCTGCGTGGCTTCGTGTTCTCGTCGTTCCGCCAGGAAGCCCGACGACAAAACCACGCGCGCTGAACTACGGGCTTGCCCGTTGCCGCGCGGATCTCGTGACCGTCTATGACGCAGAGGACCGACCTCATCCTTTGCAACTGCGTGAGGCGGCGGCTCGCTTCTCCGGAGATGTCTCCCGACGTCTCGCCTGTCTGCAGGCTCCCCTTCGTGTCTTGCGAGTTGGACCGTCGAAGTCGCCCATGTTCGACCGCCAGTTTGCGCTTGAGTACGCCGCCCTCTTCGAGGTCATGCTGCCGGGGCTCGCTAGACTTGGCTTGCCGTTTCCTCTTGGCGGGACCAGCAATCATTTCCGTGCCGACGTCCTACGGGCGATCGGGGGGTGGGACGCCCACAACGTCACTGAGGATGCGGATTTGGGTTTCCGTCTGCACCGCGAGGGTTGGCGGATGGACGTGATCACACGTGCGACGATCGAGTCTCCACCCGGCGACCTGCAGGACTGGCTGCCGCAGCGCGTGCGCTGGATGAAGGGATTCATGCAAACCTGGGGCGTGCACACACGTCGGCCCTGGACATTGGGCGCAAGGGGCGGTCTCAGCCTCGTCATGACGCTGGGCATGGCGCTTGCCGCCGCCGCCGCCCACGCACCTTCGGTGGCCTGGGTCACGGCGTCGGTGCTGGTGGCGGCGGTGATGGGCTTGGCTCCGGCCACGCCGCCTGGGGCCATGGCGATCCTGACATGCGGCATGGTCTGCGCCTGGCTGACAATAGGTATCGGCGCACGTCGCGCCGGCCTGCGCTGCGGCCTTCGCGCGATGATCGAGTCCCCTGCTTACTGGTCCATTCTGACCCTAGCCTTCGGCCATGCGGTCTGGCGTCTGATCAGTGAGCCGTTTCTTTGGGACAAGACGCGGCATCGCCCCGACGTCGTTCCGGATGCTGGACCCGAAGGCTCGGCACGGCCTATCAGCATCCGATGAGCCCCGCCCTTGCCGCCGATCCCATAACGCTGATCACCCGCCCGTGGGACGACTTCGGCCTGCTGGACTGTGGCGACGGTCGGAAGCTGGAACGTTACGGCCGCATCTCCGTGGTGCGTCCTGAGCCCCAGTGCTTTTGGAGTCCACACGACGCTGTTCATTTCGACCGTGCCGATGCGGTGTTCGACCCTCAGGGCGAGGACGACGAGGGCCGCTGGCGCTTTAAGCGCGCGCCGATCGATCCGTTCGTCATGTCCTGGCGCGAGGTCAGCTTCACCGCCCGCCTCACGGCCTTCCGCCACCTGGCCGTCTTCCCTGAACAGGCCGCGAACTGGGCGTGGCTGGACGCGCGGATCCGCACCCTGGACAGGCCGCGCATCCTGAACCTGTTCGGCTACACCGGCGTCGCCAGCCTGGTCTGCGCCGCCGCCGGGGCGGCGGTCACCCACGTCGATGCCTCCAAGAAATCGGTGGCTTGGGCGCGGGAGAACGCCGAGCTTTCCGGACTGTCGGCGGCTCCAGTACGTTGGATCGTCGACGACGCCCGCAAATACGTGGCGCGCGAGGTGCGACGCGGGTCGAAGTACCACGGCATCATCCTCGACCCACCCAAGTACGGCCGGGGCCCGACGGGTGAAGTCTGGCGCCTGTTCGAGGACCTGCCCGGTCTGATGGCCGACTGCGCCCAACTGCTGGCCGACGACGCAGACTTCCTGCTGCTCAACGCCTACGCCGCGCGCATCTCGGGCCTGTCGCTAGGCCACCTCGCGGCCGACGCGCTGAAGGGCCGGTCCGGCACGATCGACTGGGGCGAACTGGCGCTGGGCGAGGCCGACCCCGCCGGCCGCTCCATCGGCCTCAGCTTCTTCTCGCGGTGGACGGCGTGAGCGAGCGCCTGATCACCAGCCTGACCAACGAGACGGTCAAGGCCGTGCGCGCCCTGCACATGCGCAAGGAGAGGCAACAGACCGGCCGCTTCCTCGCCGAAGGGCTGAAATTCATCGGCGAAGCCCTCGATCTCGGCCGCGCGCCCCGCCTGCTGCTGGTCGGCCAGGATGCCCGGCCGCATTCCCTGCTCGACCGCGCCCGTGTGGAAACGACGAAGGTCGGCGGCGAGGTGGTCATCGTCACCCACGCCATCCTCGAGAAGATCAGCCGGCGCGAGAACCCGCAAACCGTGCTCGCCGTTTTCGATCAGGAGTATCTGCCGCTGACCTCCATCCGCCCTGAAAGCGCGCCCTGCTGGGTCGCGCTGGAGCAGGTGCGCGACCCCGGCAACCTGGGGACCATCATCCGCACCGCCGACGCGGCGGGATGCGGCGGAGTGATCCTGATCGGCGACTGCGTCGATCCCTTCTCCACCGAGGCCGTGCGTGCGACCATGGGCTCGATCTTCGCCGTGTCGATCTCGAAGGCGACCGTCGAGGAGTTCCTGGCCTGGCGCGCCGCCTGGCCCGGCGCCGTCGTCGGCACTCGGCTGGACGCTACCGTGGATCACTACGCCGCTGCGCTGACTCGCCCCGCCCTGATCCTGATGGGCAACGAACAGGCCGGCCTGACCGACCGGCTGGCCGCCGCCTGCGACGTCAACGTCAAGATCCCCATGCGCGGCCGCGCCGACAGTCTGAACCTGTCGGTGGCGACGGGGATCATGATCTACGCAGCGACGGAGGAGCTTTAGGCCTTCGGAACGGCTCCCAACATCCGTCGACAGGCCTCCGCCTCCTCCACGACTTCGCGCCGACGCTCGGCGCTCCAGCCGTCCAGAGTCCGATAGGGCATGGCCAGGCGGACGTTGTCGCGCAGGCGTTTGCGGTTTCGCTCCAGGAAGCCCCAGTACAGGCGGTTGAAGGGACACGCCCTCTTCCCGCTCTTCGCCTTCACGTCGTAGCGGCAGCCGCCGCACCAGTCGCTCATGCGGTCGACGTAGGCGCCGGACGCGGCATAGGGCTTGGACCCAACGATCCCGCCGTCGGCGAAGGTGGCCATGCCGCGCGTGTTGGGCATCTCGACCCATTCATAGGCGTCGGCGAAGACGACCATGTACCAGTCGTCGACCTCGTCCGGATGCACGCCCAGCAGCATGGCCAGATTGCCGGTGACCATCAGCCGCTCGATGTGGTGGGCATAGGCGTGGTCGCGCGTGCGGGCGACCACGTCGGCGACGCAGGCCATGTTCGTCTCGCCGGACCAGTAGAACCAGGGCAGGGTCCGGTCGGCGTCGAGGAAGTTGCGCGCGCGGTATTCCGGAACCTTCAGCCAGTAGACGCCGCGCACGAACTCCCGCCAACCCAGGATCTGGCGGATGAACCCCTCCACCGCGTTCAGCGGAGCCCGCCCCGCCGTGAACTCCGCCTCGGCCCGGCGGCAGACCTCCAGCGGGTCCAGCAGGCCCAGGTTGATCGACGTCGACGTCAGCGAGTGCCACATCCACGGCGCCCCGTGCTTCATCGCGTCCTGCCAGTCGCCGAAGCCCGGCAGGCAGTCGCGCAGGAAATGCGCCAACGCAACCTCCGCCTCCTCAGCCGTCGTCGGCCAGTCGAAGGCGTCCAGCGTGCCGAAATGGTCGGCGAACAGGCGCGCCACGTCCGCCATGGCCTCTTGCGTCACGGCGTTCGGCGGAAACCGCTTCCGGCCCGGCGGCGTCATGCCTTTCGGCAGCTTCTTGCGGTTCTCGGCGTCGAAGTTCCATCGCCCGCCCACGGGCTCGTCGCCGTCCATCAGCAGGCCGGTCTTGCGTCGCATCTCGCGATAGAAGAACTCCATCCGCAGCTGCTTCTTGTCCGCCGCCCAGCGTCGGAAGCGGTCGTGGGAGCAGATGAAGCGCCGGTCCTCCCGCACCTCGACCGGCACGCCCGCGTCCCCTGCCCAAGCCTTCAGCGTCTCCGCCAGCCGCCACTCGCCGCACTCGGTCATGACGACGCGCACGGGCCGCAGCGCCTCGACGGCTCGGGTCAGTTCGCCGGCGATCGAGCCCGCGTTCCCGGCGTCGTCGATCCGGACGTAGCGCACCCGCACCCCGCGCCCCTCCAGCCGCGCCGCGAACTTGCGCATGGCGGCGAAGACCAAGGCGATCTTCTGCTTGTGATGCCGGACATAGGTCGCCTCGTCCCGCACCTCGGCCATCAGGACGAGGTCCCGCGCCGGATCGAGATCGGCCAGCGCAGACAAGCCGTCCGACAGCTGGTCCCCCAGCACCAGTCTCAGCGAATGCGTCATGCTCAGCCGTCGACGTCGCGGCACATCAGCATCGGACCGATTTGGGATTCCTTTTCCGGGGCGAACCCGCACTCGACCCGGCCTTCACGCGGATTGCGCCATGTCCCGAGCATCAGGTCCCAGAGCGGCAGCCCATAGTTGTTTCGGTGCGCACCCCGCTCATGGTGCAGCCGGTGCATCTCCGGCCTCTGGGTCAAGAACCCAAGCCACCAAGGCGTTCTTTGATCCGCATGGGCGATGAGATTGAACAGGGTCACGCCCACCAGCGACAGGCCCGCCGAAAGGCCGCCGACCCCCAGAAGCCCATAGGCGACCAAGGCATTCAGCAGCGTGGCGGCCAGCGCGTCGAAGGGGTGCACATAGAATGCCGTCAGGGCTTCGATCCGTGACGGGCTGTGGTGCAGTTGATGCGTCCATCGCCAAAGACGGTCGGACTTGTGGATCAGCCGATGCCACCAGTAGGCGACGAAGCTTGAGACGAGGAACGTAAGGACCGCTCCGGTCACCGCGTCCACCTTGCTCGACAAACCGAGCAGCGACGATCCCGATATCCGTCCCTCAAAGAGGAATCCCGCGGCGACGACTACTACCAGATTGGCCGCGTTCAGGCCTCCGGCATACAGCCGCCAACGCTTGTCGCACGACGCGCCGGAGGCTGGCGCGACGACCTCTCTCGTGAAAACCACGACAAAAGCGGCGAAGGTGACGAAATAAACCAGCAATGCCATGTCCGGACGCTAGTTGAGGCCTGCGCCGGTGGCGAGGACCCACTTGTCGCGGTCACGTCCCCCGCGGCTTGGTCCGCGTCGTCGCCTCGGCCTTCGACGGCTCTTCCGGCCATGGGTGGCGGGGATAGCGCCCCCGCATCTCGGCCCTGACGGCGCTCCATGACCCCGCCCAGAAACCCGGCAGGTCCTTCGTCACCTGCACCGGCCGCCGCGCCGGCGACAGCAGGGCCAGCGTCAGCGGCACGCGCCCGCCGCCCACCGTCGGGTGCGTCGTGACCCCGAACAGCTCCTGCACCCTGACGTCCACACGCGGTCCCCCGTCCGCCGCATAGTCTATGGCCGCCGATCCCAGCGGCGTTTCCAGTCGCGCGGGCGCCAGACGGTCCAGATCGCGCTGTCGGTCCCAAGGCACGAGCGCCTTCAGCCCCTGCTCGAGCGCCGCGTCCGAAACCGCGTCCAGCGCCTGCACCTCGTCCAGCAGCGGCCACAGCCAGGTCTCCCGCGCCTCAAAGAGCCCAGCCTCCGACACGTCCGGCCAGCCCTCTTCCAACCTCGCCAGAAAAGCCAACCGCGCCCGCAGCGCCGACGCCCGATCGGCCCAGCGCAGATCCTTCAAACCCCGCCGCTCCAACTCCGCCCGCAATGCCTCCGTGACCTGTGCGCGGTTGGGAGCGCCGATCACGGCCTCGTCCAGCACCAGCGCCCCGATCCGCCGCACGCGCCGTAGTTCCAGCCGTCCTCCCGGCGTCCGCGCCAGCCGATCTTCATCCTCCACCCGGTGCACCAGGTCGGCCGGGTCCACCGGCGCCGCCAGCCGGATGTGGTCCCCGGCGTCGCCCCCCGTCAGATCGGCCACCGCGAGCCAGGGCTCGCGCGCCAGCGGATCCGTCGGGTCCAGATGCACGCCCCGGCCCGAGGCGAGCTGCGCCTCTCCTGCCTTGCCGCGCGCACGCGCCACCCGCTCCGGAAACGCCTCCGCCATCAGCCGCCCGGGCTCGACGTCGCCGCCCGCACCGCCCCCCGCCGACCGGGCCCAACGCTCCGCCAGCTTCACGGCGTCCCGCGCCCGTGCAGAGCGGTCCCGATCCAGCTCGCGCAGGCGGTCGCGAAGATCGGTCGAGCTCCCGCCCAGCCCCGGCTCCGACAGGATCGCCGCGATCCGCGCGCCCGTCGCGGCATCGCCCGCGTCTGAAGCGACGGCCACCATGTGCGCCAGCCGGGGGCTCAGCGGAATGCCCGCCATCCGGCGTCCGTGGGCCGTCAGCGCCCCCTCCGCATCCAGCGCGCCCAGCCGCGTCAACACGGCCCGCGCCTCGGCGAACGCCCCCTTCGGCGGCGGATCCAGCAGGTCCAGCCCCTCGGCGTCGCGGGCGCCCCATCGCGCCAGATCCAGCGCCAGACCGGTCAGGTCGGCCTGCGTGATCTCCGGCGGCTGATGCGGGATCAGGCCGCGCGACTGCTCCTCGTCCCACAGCCTCAGACAGACGCCCGGCTCGGTCCGGCCGGCCCGCCCGCGTCGCTGTTCCGCCGAGGACCGGCTGACCCGCACCGTCGCCAACCGCGTCAGGCCCCCGGCCGGATCGAAGCGCGGCACGCGCGACAGACCGCCGTCCACGACCACGCGCACCCCCTCGATGGTCAGACTGGTCTCGGCCACCGAGGTCGCCAGCACCACCTTGCGCCGGCCCGGACCCGCCGGCTGGATGGCGCGATCCTGCTCCGCCTTGTCCATGGCGCCGTACAGCGGCGCGATCTCGACCGCCGGATCGCGCACCCGCTCGGCCAGCAGCCGGGCGACGCGATGGATCTCGCCCTGGCCGGGCAGGAAGGCCAGGATCGATCCCGTCTCCTCGGCCAGGGCGGTCCGGATCGCCCGCGCCATCGCCTCCTCGAACCGTTCGCGCGGATCGCGGCCCAGATGCCGGGTCTCGACCGGAAACATTCGTCCCTGCGCCTCGATCACCGGCGCGCCGCCCAAAAGCTTCGACACCCCCACCGCGTCCAGCGTCGCCGACATGACCAGCAGCCGCAGATCCTCGCGCAGCAGCTTCTGGCTTTCCCGCGCCAGCGCCAGCCCCAGATCGGCGTCCAGGCTGCGCTCGTGGAACTCGTCGAACAGCACCGCCGCCACGCCGTCCAGGCCGGGGTCGTCCAGGATCATCCGCGTGAACACGCCCTCGGTGATCACCTCGATCCGCGTGCCCGGCCCGATCCGGCTCTGCAGCCGCGTCCGGTACCCCACGCGCCCGCCCGACGCCTCTCGCAGCGTCGTCGCCATCCGCTCCGCCCCAGCCCGCGCAGCCAGGCGCCGCGGCTCCAGCACCAGCACCCGCCCGTCGCCCCGCCACGGCGCGTCCAGCAGGGTCAGCGGCACGACGGTGGTCTTGCCCGCTCCCGGCGGCGCCGCCAGCACGGCGACGTTCGACGCCGCCAGCGCTGCGGTCAGCGGCTCCAGAACGTCGTGGATGGGCAGACGCATCGTCGGTCCCTAGCGCGGCGCCACGGTCACGGCCAAGCGCCGCGCTCCGTCACACGGCCTTCATCAAACGGAAACCGCGTTGCCACGGGCGCCGGGCGCCGCTAGCGTCCGCGCCAGCATCAAGCTGCCCATCTGGGGGGAGGAGTTCATATGTGGCGCGTTAAGTCACTCGACGCCATTCTGGCCACGGCCGAAAAGAAGTCTCTGCATCGTTCGCTGGGCTGGTTCCAGCTGACCCTGTTCGGCATCGGCTGCGTCATCGGCACGGGCATCTTCGTGCTGACGGCCGCCGGCGCCCAGAAGGCGGGCCCGGGCCTGATGCTGGCCTTTGCCATCGCCGGCCTGATCTGCATCGTCGCGGCGCTCTGCTACGCCGAGATCGCGGCTATGATCCCCGTCGCGGGATCGGCCTACACCTACAGTTATGCGGTGATGGGCGAGCTTCTGGCCTGGACCGTCGGCTGGGCCCTGGTGCTCGAATACGCCGTGGCGGCATCCGCCGTGTCGGTGGGGTGGTCCGGCTATTTCACCGGCACGATATTGAATGAGTTCCTGGGGATACAGCTTCCAGCCTATCTGGCCGCCGGACCGCTGGCCCTGGGCGGCGCCGAGGGCGGCTTGATCAACTTGCCGGCGGTCGTCATCGCCTTGCTGATCACGGGCCTCCTGGTGCTCGGCACCAGCGAGAGCGCCAAGGTCAACGCGGTGCTGGTGGCCATCAAGATCACGGCCCTATCCGCCTTCATCTGGCTGACCCTGACGTCGCCCCAGTTCGACGCCGCGCGCTTCAACCCCTTCCTGCCGGCCGGCGTGTTCGGCGGCTTCGGCACGGGTCTGGGCGCGGTGGGCGCGGCGGCGACCATCTTCTTCGCCTATGTGGGCTTCGACGCCGTCTCGACGGCGGCGGAAGAGACCAAGAACCCGCAGCGCAACGTGCCGATCGGCCTGATCGCCTCGCTGCTGATCTGCACCGTGTTCTACATCCTGGTGGCGGCCGGCGCGATCGGGGCCATCGGCGGCCAGCCGATCATGGGCCCGAACGGCGTGCCCTTCCCCGCCGGTTCCGAGGAACTGGCTCGTCAGTGCGCCCTGCCGGCCTACGCCGACCAGTTGGTCTGCTCCAACGAGGCCCTGGCCCACGTGCTGCGTGAAATCGGCTTCGGGCCCATCGGCAACGCCCTCGGCGTCGCCGCCTTCCTGGCCCTGCCATCGGTGATCCTGGTGCTGATCTTCGGCCAGACCCGGATCTTCTTCGTCATGAGCCGCGACGGCCTGCTGCCCAGCTTCCTCAGCAAGGTCCATCCGAAGTGGAAGACGCCCCACATCGTCACTATGGTGACGGGCGTGGCCGTGGCCTTCGCCGCCGCCTTCCTGCCGGTCGGACAGCTGGCCGACATCGCCAATGCGGGCACGCTCTACGCCTTCATGATGGTGGCGATCGCCGTGCTCCTGCTCCGGCGCAAGGAGCCGACTCGCCACCGGCCGTTCAAGACGCCGCTGGTGTGGCTGGTCGCGCCGGCCACGATCATCGGGTGCGTGTTCCTGTTCTTCAACCTGCCGGCGGACGCCATGATGGTTCTTCCGATCTGGGGCGGGATCGGCCTGGTGATCTACCTGCTTTATGGGGTCCACAAGAGCCACATGCGCAAGGGCGCGGTCGAAGTTCACGAGAGCGACGCCGACCTGCCGCCTCCGCCTGGAACGACCTGATCGGTCCTCCGAACGCGAAACTGGAAAGGCCCGGGAGCGATCCCGGGCCTTTCTCTTTTCCGACCGGCGCCCTATCCGGGGCGCGGACCTGCGGATGTGGCGGAACTGGTAGACGCACTGGATTTAGGTTCCAGCGCCGTGAGGCGTGGAGGTTCGAGTCCTCTCATCCGCACCAGTCTGCTTCGCCCTCACGGGCTTCGCGGGCCAAGCCCTGCCGACGGCCAGCGAAGCAGGGCCGCCCAAACACTCACTCCCATGGTCTTGCCTCGCGACCTTCGCCTTGCCTAAAGTGTTCTTGCTTTGTTCCGATTTCCTGCTAGCCTCTCCCCCATGGCCGAGGTGAGGGGCAGAGGCGCGAGATCCAATGCGACCGGACGATATGAATCCGAGACCGTGCACGACGTCGATGACGGCTGGACCGACGCGGACGCGGAGGTCGCCCCGCTCCGCACCCAGCTCACGCCCGAGCGGGCCCGCACGATCATCGCCCGCAATCAAAGCCCCGACGTCGGCTTCGACCGCTCCATCAACCCCTACAAGGGCTGCGAACATGGCTGCATCTACTGCTACGCCCGTCCGTCCCATGCCTTCATGGGCCTTTCCCCGGGCCTGGATTTCGAGAGCCGGATCTTCTGGAAGCCGGACGCCGCACGTCTCCTGGAACAGGAGCTCGCCAAGCCCCGCTACGTCTGCAAGCGCATCCACATAGGCGGCAACACCGACCCCTATCAGCCGGTCGAACGCGAGCTGAAATCGACGCGGGCGATCCTGGAGGTGATGCGGCGTTTCAATCATCCGCTGTCGATCATCACCAAGTCGGTCCTGATCAGCCGTGATCTCGATATTCTGGGGCCGATGGGGCGCGAGGGGCTGGCCTCGGCCTTCGTGTCGATCACCACCCTGGACCGCGCGCTGGCCCGCGCCATGGAGCCCCGCGCCTCGACGCCCGCCAAGCGGCTGGAGGCGATCTCCCGGCTGGCGGACGCGGGCATTCCCGTCGGCGTCGGCTTCGCGCCAGTCATCCCCGGTCTGAACGATCATGAACTGGAGGCGGTGCTGGAGGCGGCGAAGAAGGCGGGCGCATCGACGGCCATGTACGTGACCCTGCGTCTGCCTCTGGAGATCAAGGATCTGTTCCGCGAGTGGCTGGCCGACGCCCGGCCGGATCGCGCGGCCCGCGTGATGTCCCTGGTGCGCCAGACGCGCGGCGGACGCGACTACGACCCCGACTGGTCCCAACGCATGAAGGGCTCCGGCCCCGTCGCCGACCTGATCGCCGCCCGCTTCAAGGCCGCCGTCAAACGCCTCGGCCTCGACGGCCCCCGCCACGACCTCGACGTCAGCCGCTTCCGCGTCCCCCCGGAAATGCGCCCCCAGATGGACCTGTTCGACGCCGCATGATCGTCACGAAAGCGGTTCACCGTCACGTTGCCGGGTCTCGGCCGACGCAGTCAGTGAGCGTGAGTGATGTTCGATCGACGGAGCCTTCTTCTGGCAGGCGGCGGCCTCGCCTTGGCCCCGGTCGCCTCGGCCCAGTCCGGTCCCGTCGAGGCGGCCATGGAGGTCGGCGATCACCGTGTGCGGATCGCGGTGACCTTGAACGGCCAGGGTCCCTTCCCTTTCGTGCTGGACACCGGGGCGGAGATCTCCGGCATCCAGGTCGACCTTGCCCGCAGGCTGGGTCTTGCGGTTCAGCGCCAGGTGCGGCTCGGCGGTCGGCCTTTCGACCTCTATGCCATCGACGAACTGGTTCTGGGCGGAGCCGTCCGACAGGAGGACGCGGCTCTGTTCGGCCTCGACCGATCCCCGAATCTTGGCGGCGACGGCCTGCTGGCGGCGGGTTTGGTCACCACTCTGGATTCCGAACTGCTGTTCGAGAGCGGCCTATGGCGTGTGCATCCGGACGGCCTGATCGATCCGCCGGGCTATGAGGCGATCGAAGCGCGGCTGGAAGCCCCCCGCGTGGCCGGCCTGTCGACCCGCATCCACGGTCCTGTCGACGTGGGAGGTCAAAGGGTCGATGCGGTGTTCGACACGGGGGCGCCGCACGCCTTTTCGGTCCCCGTCGCCGTCGCCGACCGTCTGGGTTTGATGAATGAGGATCGCCCGTTCGCCCCGGTTGCCAGCAGCGGGATTCAGGGACGCGCGGCCGCACCCGCCCGCTTGATGAAGGCGCCTCCGCTCACCGTCGGCTCGGAGACGTTCGACGACGAGCGCATGATCGTGCGGATCGCCGACGACACCGCCGGCGCCGTGATACTTGGCTACCCGGTCCTCAGGCGTCTCGACCTCGCGTTGTCGAACGGCCGGCGGAGCATCGGCGTGCGCCGCAACGCCTTGCGCCCCGTGGATCGGCCGTACGGGCTTTCCGGGCTCTGGGTCGAGGCCGCGGGAGACGCGGTGCGCGTCGAAGTGGTCGGGGCGCGCTCTCCGGCGGCGGAGGCCGGGCTGCTGAGGGACGACGTCATCACCAATCTCGGCCCGCTTGATCGTGCTCTGCCGGCGCTCAGGGGGACCTCGGGAACGGAAATCCCGCTGACCGTCCGTCGCAGGGGCGAGACCCTCCAGATGACGCTGCGCCTGAGGGATTTCCTCAACGACTGAACGTGCCCACCAGCTCCACATGGCCGGACCACAGGAACTGGTCCACAGGCAGCACGCGCTCCAACCGGTACCCGCCGGCCACCAGCGCGGCGCCGTCTCGGGCGAAGGTGGTCGGATTGCAGCTGACGTAGACGACGCGCTCAATCTTTCGCGCGTCCACCAACTGGCGCGTCTGCTCTATCGCCCCGGCCCGTGGCGGGTCCAGCACGGCGACGTCGCAGCCTTTTAGATCGAAGGGCGACAGGGGACGTCGGAACAAGTCGCGGGCCTGCGCCTCGATCCCCTTCAGGCCCGTCGCCGTCTTCCGTCCGGCGTTCAGCGCCGCCACCGCTTCCGCGCCCGCGTCTGCGGCCATCACCGGCGCGATCTCCGCCAAGGGGAAGGTGAAGGTGCCCGCGCCGCAGAACAGGTCGGCGATCCGCTTGGCGCCCTGCGCGGCGGCCATGACTTCGGCCACCATGATCCGCTCCGCCTCGGGCGACGCCTGCAAGAAGCCCCCTGGCGGCAGCACCACCTGGGCCCGGCCGAAGGTTACGATCGACGGTCGCCGCGCGACCAGCGTTTCGCCCGCCAGGCTCAGCCGGGCCAGATCGGCCCGCGTCGCCCCCTTGATCGCGCGCGCGCGCGCGTCTCCGGACAGTCCCCCGCCGGTCCGGCGCTCAACTCCCGTCACGTCGACGTCCAGCCCCGCCTCCGTCGCCGTCACGTGCAGCGTCGGCGCCGACTTGGGATGCTCAAAGACCGCGGCGGCCGCCTCGGCCAGCGCCGGCAGGGCGGCGACGATGCGCGGGTCGGCGATGACGCAGGTCCGGATCTCCACCAGCCGCCAGGACCGTCGCGCCTTGAACCCCAGCGCCACGGACCCGTCAGGCCTGCGCCGGGCATGCAACGCCACGCGCCGCCGACTGGCCGGGGGCGTCGCCGCCGTCGGCGGCACCTCCGCTTCCAGACCCTCACGGGCCAAGGCGTGCACGACCTGTGCCCGCTTCCAGTCCAGATACGGGGCATCCGCCCAGTGCTGCAGGGCGCAGCCGCCGCAGGCTCCGAAGTGCGGGCATGGCGGCGCGACGCGTTCCGCGCTCTGCTGGATCACCTCGACCAGTTCGCCCCGACTCTGCGCCACCTCGGCTTCGACGATCTCGCTCGGCAGGGTCAGCGGCACGAACACGGGCCCGTCGGGTCCCCGCGCGACGCCGTCGCCCTGCCCCGCCACGCGCTCGATGTTCAGCCGCATCGTCATCGACGGCTTCTCGCCGGGCCGACCCGCGCGCGCAAGGCGGAAACCTGAACGAACATGAACGGCCCGCTCAACGGCCGTTCAGGCCGCGGGCTCCATAAGGGTCACACTGGCGATCCCGCCCAACAGACACGAGACAGTTTCATGGCCCGTCCGAACCGCCCGCTCGTCGCCCTCGCCTCCGCCGCCGCAGCGGCCGGCATGCTGGCGACCGCCGCCGCCCCGGCGCAGGCCCAGAGCTACGATCCCTACGGCCGCGCCTATGGATATGGCTACGATCCCGATTACGCCCAGCGCAGCGCGCCGGGCTACTGCGATCGGGATCGGGGCCAGCGTCAGGCCGCTGGAGCCACCTTCGGCGCCGCCATCGGCGCCGTCGCCGGCTCTCAGATGGCCGCCCGCGGCCGTCGCACCGAAGGCAGCGTCCTGGGCGGCGTGGTCGGCGCCCTGATCGGCGCCGGCGTCGGGTCCAGCTCCTCGGACTGCCGCGCCTACGACGACCGTTACGGCTACGACGACCGTCGAAACGGCTACGGCCAAGACTACGGTTACCAGCAGCCGTACCGCGACGACTATGGCCGCGACCCCTATGCCCGTTCCGGCTACGGCTATGACGCCTACGACCGAGACGACCGGTGTCGCACCGTCACGGTTCAAGAGCGCGACTGGCGCGGCCGGACCGTGATCTCCAGCCGCGAGGTCTGCGACGACTACGGTTACGGCTACTGACGAGATCCCGTCGCCGCTCTTTTCCAGCCCCCCTGTCGATCGGCGACGGGCCGGAAGCCCCCGGTGGAGCGATCCGCCGGGGGTTTTTCCTTGCGCTCAAGGTTCGGAAAGCGCGCGCACGGTCGGCGTGCGGTCCAGAGCGTCGTCCGGGATCGGATCGCTGCGCAACGCCAAATGGGCGAACAGCGTCCGCGCTCCGGCCAGGTCGTCGGCCCCCACCGGCCGGGGGTGCGCGCTCCCCTCCCCCGTCAGCGGGATCAGGGTCAGGGTCACGCCTTGGATCACGTTGCCGCCGATCACCGCCACCCGGTCGTCGAACACCCGCACCACCACGTCGCAGTGCATGGCGGCATAGTCGCCGACGTCGGGGCGCCTGTCAGCGACCGTCTCATAACGCCAGCGCCCGCGGCTGTTGCACAGCAGATCGCCGGGCTGCAGCGGCCGCTCGCCCGGATCGTGGGCTTCGTATGCCGCCTTGGGCTCCTGCCCATCCGCCGCGCGGATCGCCTGATCGACATAGACCCGATGCGAGACGTCGCGCCGGAACAGGTCCGGCGCGTCCAGCCCCGACTCGCACATCGTCCAGCTGACGAAAGCCGCCGACCATGGCTCGACCCAGTTCAGCTCGCCGTCGCCGTCGCGCCACTGACGGTTCTGCCGCGCCAGAACGTCGGGCCCGTCGGGCGTCGCCGACCAGTATCCGGCCACGACGGCATAGGTCGCCGGATCGCTCTCCCACCGCCCGATGCGGCTCAGCGGCCGGGCCTGACGCGGCGCGGGCAAAGGCGGATTGGCGTCGTCGGCCACCACTCCCTCGGGCAGCCGCCGGGTCTGCACTTGCGTGGCGTCCACGGTCTGGAAGCCGAACACGCCCCACTCCCCCGCCGCCACGTCGACGATCCGCTGGCGGACGCCCGCCAGGCCGCCGGGCCGGCACCGGTTCTCCACGATCCGCATGGACCCCGGCCGTCCCTCCACCCGGCTTTCAGCCGGAATGACGTCCAGCGCCTCGCGCGGCAGGCGGTTGACCTGCGCCTGCGCCGGCGTCGCCGCCAGCGCGAGCGTCAGGATCAGAGCGGCGCGCACTGCCGCTCCAGCCAGTCCCGGACCTCGCCGTCCAGCAGCGGCCCGACCTTGGCCATGGTCTCGGCGTGATAGGCGTCGACGTAGGCCCGCTCGTCGGCCGTCAGCAGGTCCACGTCGATCAGCCGCCGGTCCAGCGGCGCGAAGGTCAGCTGCTCGAACCCGTGCATCGCCCGCTCCCCGCCTTCGATCGCCGTCGGCTCGGTCACGACCTGCAGCGTCTCGATGCGGATGCCCCAGTGCCCCTCGCGATAGTAGCCGGGCTCGTTCGACAGGATCATGCCGGTCAGCAACGGCTGCGTGTTGACCATCTTGGCGATCCGCTGCGGCCCCTCGTGCACGCCCAGATAGCTGCCGACGCCGTGCCCCGTGCCGTGGTCGTAGTCGAAGCCCTGCATCCACATCGGCAGGCGGGCCAGCGCGTCCAGCTGGTGCCCCGTCGTCCCGGCGGGGAAGCGCACCACCGCCATCGCGATATGCCCCTTCAGCACCAGCGTGAACATACGCCGCTGATCCGCCGACGGCTCGCCGACCGCCACCGTCCGCGTCACGTCCGTGGTGCCGTCCAGATACTGGCCGCCGCCGTCGACCAGCAGCAGCGATCCCTTCTCCATCCGCCGCAAGGTGCGGGTCACGGGCTTGTAGTGCGGCAGGGCGCCGTTCGGCCCCGCCCCGGCGATCGTGTCGAACGACAGGTCCTTCAGCGCGCCGGTCTCCTCGCGGAACCGCTCCAGCGCCTCGGCCACCTCGCGCTCGTCCGGCAGGGTCTCCTGCGCGACCGTGTTCACCCAGTGGAGGAATCGCGCCAACGCCGCGCCGTCGCGAATGTGCGCCTGACGACTGCCCTCGATCTCGACCGGGTTCTTGGCCGCGCGCGGCAGGGTGCACGGGTCCATGCCGCCCACGACCTCTGCACCACCCGCCTCCAGCCGGTCGAACCACCACGCCGACGACTGCGCGGGATCGATCAGCACGCGCCGGCCCTTCAGCTCGCCCAGCGCCGCCTCGATCGTCGCCGGGTTCTCAGACGTCACGTCCTCGCCCAGCCAGCCCGGCAACTCGTTCGTCATCTTGCGCGGGTCGAGAAACAGCTTGGCCGTCCCGTTGGCGTGGACGATCGCCTGCCCCAGCGGCAGCGGCGTCCGGATCACGTCCCCGCCCCGGATGTTGAACAACCAGGCGATGGACGCCGGCGCCGTCAGCACGGCGCAGTCCGCCCCCTTCGCCTCGATGGCCGCGCCGATCCGCTTGCGCTTCGAGGCCGCGCTTTCGCCGGCATACTGATCCGGGTGCGAGACCACCGACGCCGTCGGCTGCGACGGCCGGGCGTCGCCCCAGGCGAGGTCCAGCGGATTGACGTCGACGGGCTTCAGTTCGGCGCCCGCTTTCGCCGCCGCCCGCCTCAGCGTCGCCAGCGCGTCCGGGCTGTGCAGCCGGGGGTCATAGCCGATCACGGATCCTTTCGGAGCCTTCTCGAGGTAGGCGGGCACCCCGCCCTCGACCAAGTCCAGGATCTCGAACTGCGCCGCATCCACCTGCGCACGCACCTGCACGGTGTAGCGCCCGTCGGCGAACACCGCCGCCCGGTCCTTCATCACCACCGCCGCCCCGGCCGAGCCGCTGAACCCCGTCAGCCAGGCCAGCCGCTCGTTGGCCTCCGGCAGATACTCGTTCTGATGCTCGTCCTCGTGCGGGACCAGAAAGCCGTCCAACCCCTGCTCCGCCATGCGGGCGCGGACCAGCGGAAGGTGCTTCGCCCCGAAGGACGGATGAGTGGTTTCGTCGAAGGACTGGCGCATGAGGCGGGCTTAACACCCGCTGAGGGATCAGCGAAAGGAGCGCGGACCTCCAGGTCCGCGAAACCCCTCTCCACCGCAAGACGCGGACGTGGACGTCCGCGCTCCTTCGTCCGCGCTCACCCCTGCGGCGTCGTCGGCGTCACCACGGCGGTCCCGCCGGTCGAGGGGGCGGGCGCCGGCGTCTGCACCACCACCGGTACCTCCCGCTCGATCACCACCGGCTCGGCTGTGCGGGCCTGGGCGGCGCGGGCCTCGGCCTCGGCGCGCGCGGCGTCGGCGCGGGCGACCTCGACGCTGGCTTGGGCCCCGGCGATCTGGCCGGCGGCGGCGGCTTCCAGCGCGCGGGCCTCGGCCTCGGCGGCGGCCACCTCGGCGGCCAGTATCTGGTCGTCGGTCTGCGGCGCCTGTCGGTTGAACAGGATGAACATGACGGCGATGACGACCAGCCCGCCCAGGATGCCGGCGATCCACCAGCCGGTGTTGGACTCGCGCACGACCACCGTCTCGGTCGTCTCGGTATAGACGGGCGCCGGATCGACCACGACGGTCGGGCGGTTCGGGTCGTTCGGATCGGTGTAGGTCATCGGAGTCCTTCCAGGTTCGCCCTGAAACGGCTCCGCTGCCCTCCCCGTTCCTTAACCTTTCAGACGCAGCGCCAGCGCGCTCCACGCATCGTGATGGATCGTCCGCTCGACCACGAAGCCCAGCGGTCGATACGCCTCCAGCACCCGCTCCTCCTGCGTCCGCAGCAGGCCCGACAGGATGGCAACCCCGCCCGGCTTCAGCGCGCCGGCGATCTCCGGCGCCAGCTCCACCAGCGGCGCGGCCAGGATGTTGGCGAACACCAGATCATACGGCACGTGTTGAGCGATGCGGGGATCGCTCAGTCCGTCGGCGAAGTAGAAGTCGCACTTGGCCCCGTTGATCTCGGCGTTCTCGTTGGCGATCCGCGCCGACGGCTCGTCGATGTCGGTGCCGACCGCGACCGCCGACCCGGTCTTCGCCGCCGCGATGGCCAGCACCCCGGTGCCGCACCCGACGTCCAGAACCTTGTCGAACGTCTCGGTCTTCAGCAGTTCGTCGAACGCCTCCAGACATCCGACCGTGGTGCCGTGATGCCCGGTGCCGAAGGCGGCCCCGGCGTCGATCTTCAGCGTCACACGGCCTTCGGGCACCTTGCCCTGATCGTGCGCGCCATAGACGAAGAACCGCCCGGCCTCGACCGGCGGCAGGCCCGACAGCGACATGGCCAGCCAGTCGGCGTCGGCCAGCTTCTCGACCGCCACCTCCAGACCGTCGTGGGCGCGCAGCGCCGCCGCGATGCCCTCGGCCTCTTCCGTCGTGGTCGGAAAGGCGTCGATGCGCCAGGCGCCGCGATCCTCGTCCTCCTCCAGGATGGAATAGGTCGCCGCTTCCAGCAGCGGATCGGCGTCCAGCGCCGCCGCGGCGGCCTCGGCGACCTCGCGGGGCCCGCGGGCGACGATCTGAACGGCGGACTCGGACATTTCTCAAACCTCGTTATCATGCCGAATCGAGCGGGCGCGGGGCACAGGGTCTTGCGTCGACCGAACACGCAACCGAGGGGTCGGGGAGTTCATGGCCAAAGCACCGTCCAAGTCCAGCGCAGCGTCGAAGCCGGCGTCCGCCGCTTCCAAGCCCAAACCGGCCGCGAAGTCGAGCGCCCCGGCCAAGAAGCCGGCCGCGCCCAAGGCCGCAGCCACGCCGAAGGCGGTCGCCGCCAAGGCTCCGGCCAAGCCGAAATCGACCCCCGTCGCGAAGTCGGCCCCCAAGGCCGCGGCCAAGCCTGCGGCCGCCAAAAAGCCCGTCGCTGCGAAGAAGCCCGCCGCAAAACCTGCGGTCGCCAAGGCTCCGGCCAAGACCCCCGCCGTGAAGGCCGCCGCCAAGCCCAAGCCGGCGGTGAAGGCCGCTCCGGCCAAGACAGCGGCGCCCAAGCCCGCCGCCGCCAAGCCAGCCGCAAAGCCCGCTGCGGCTCCGAAACCCGCCGCGGCGCCCACGCCCAAGCCGGTCGAAACGCCTGCCCCGGCTCTGGCCGCCGCCCCGGCGAAGAAGCCCGAGCCCAAGGGCTTCTTCGCCAAGATCGCCGACATGATCTTCGGCACGCGCTGACCGGCCTCAAGCAGCGAGCGACCGCGTCGCGAGCGATAGACCAAGCGAACAGAGGAGGCCGGAGCGTCGCCGCTCCGGCCTTTTCACGTCGGGCGCCGACCCCGCGCCACCAGATAGACCTCCGAGGAATCCTTCCGGCTGGCTTTGGGCTTGATCGGCCGCACGTCGTCGAACTCGGCCCTCAGCCGCGCCAGCACGCCCCCGGCGTCCCCGCCCTGGAAATTCTTCGTCACGAATGCGCCGCCCGGCTTCAGGGTGCGGATGGCGAAGTCCGCCGCGATCTCGATCAGGGCGATGATCTTCAGGTGGTCCGTCTGCCGGTGTCCCACGGTGTTGTGCGCCATGTCCGACAGCACCAGGTCCGGCGGGCCGCCCAGGGCCTCGATCAGCTGTTGATCCACCCCCGCATGGGTGAAGTCCGCCTGGATCAGCTCCGCCCCCGGGATCTCCTCGATCATCAGCAGGTCGACGCCGACCACCGCTTTCGCCCCTCGCTGCAAGGCCACCTGCACCCAGCCGCCGGGCGCCGCGCCCAGATCGATGACGCGCGAGCCCGGCCGGATCAGGTTCAGCCGGTCGTCGATCTCCATCAGCTTGAAGGCCGCCCGGCTGCGCCACCCCTCGGCGCGCGCCCGCTCCGACCAGGGATCCGACAGCTGCCGCTTGATCCATTGCTGGCTGGACATCGACTTGGTGTCGGCGGTCTTGATCTTGCCGCCCATGCCGCGCCCGGCGGCGGTCCCGCCCGTGGGCGGTCGCACCATGCGGCGGCGTCCTGACGCGTCTTGGGGCGGCTTCTCGTCCTCGCTCATCCCCCCCCATAGCCTCGCGGGCCGCCAGCGGCTATCACCCGCGCAAATCGAAAAGGAGCGCCCTCATGGCCGACACCCTGACCCTCACCCTCGACGTCGGCGACGGCGAAGCCCGCGACGTGGTGATCACGCTGCGTCACGACCTGGCCCCCGGACACGTCGCCCGTATCACGGAACTGGCCCAGGAAGGCTTCTACGACGGCGTCGTCTTCCACCGCGTCATCCCGGGCTTCATGGCCCAGGGCGGCGATCCGACCGGCACCGGCACGGGCGGATCGAAGAAGCCGAACCTGAAGCAGGAGTTCTCGGCCGAACCGCACGTCCGCGGCGCCTGCTCAATGGCCCGCACCTCGGACCCGAACAGCGCCAACAGCCAGTTCTTCATCGTCTTCGACGAAGCCACCTTCCTGGACCGCCAGTATACGGTATGGGGCAACGTCACCTCCGGCATGGAGCACGTCGACGCCCTGCCCAAGGGCGAGCCGCCGCGCAGCCCGGGCAAGATCGTCAAGGCGACCGTGAGCTGATCCCAGCATGACGCGCGTCCTCACCCTGATCCTCGCGGCGATGACGTCGGGCATCCTGGCGGGGCTGGTCGGATCCATGACCCTGAACGCCGTGCTGCGCACCCAGGGCGTGGAGGGCGACGCCACCAGCGGCTTCCTGGTGTTCGGCACCATCCTGTCGCTCTACGGCTTGGCTGCCGCGCTGGTGCTGGGATTGCCCGCGCACGCGGTGCTCAGCCGCATGGGCCGGACCCGGCGCGGCGCCTATGTGCTGGTCGGCGTCGTGGCCGGGCTGCTGGTCGGCCTGCTGTTCTCCGGCCTCCGTCCGGACGGCTGGATGGTGCTGCTGACCGGCCTGTGCGCCGGGGCGGCCGGCGGGTTCGGCTTCTGGATGGTGGCCCGCCCTGACCGTCGCCCCCGCGCCTAGCGCGACAGGCCGGCGTCCAGCGCGCGGAAGCTCTGGATCGCCAGCGTCGTCGAAGACTGGAACACCTCGGGCCTCACCCGCTCCACGTCGTCGGTGGGCTGGTGATAGTCGGGGTGGAACTCCACGCCCAGATACAGGAACGGCACGTTGGCGCGGAAGAAGGCGCCGTGGTCCGACGCCTCGACCCAGTTGTTCGCGCCCGTGTCCTGCGGCGTGTCCTTGCCGAACGCCAGCGAGATCCCGCCCACCGGCGCCATTCCTTCCAGCAGCGGCCGGAAGCTCGGGTGCTGATAGGTGCCAGTGACCCACAGCTTGCCGTCGGTCTCGGCACGCGCCGTCATGTCGAAATTCAGGTTCAGCGCGATCGATTCCAGCGGCACCGGCGGCGCCTCGACGAAGTGCTTGGCGCCCAGCAGGCCGCTCTCTTCCGCGTCGAAGGCGACGAAGATCACGCTGTGCTCCGGGGCCTGCCGCTTCAGCTCGGCGGCCAGCGCCAGCATCGTCGCCACGCCCGAGGCATTGTCGTCGGCCCCGTTGTGGATCACCCCGTCCGGCGCGCCGACGTGGTCGTAATGCGCCGTCACGACGATGTAGCGGTCGGCGCGCCGCGTGCCGGGGATCACGCCCAGCACGTTGACCCCGTTCACCGCCGCCCCGCGCCGGCTGGTCGCCTGGAACGGCTGCAGCCGCCCCATGGCCGGGGCCGCGATCCCCATCTCCTCGAACCGCGAGACGATGTAGGCCCGCGCCTTCTCCCCGCCCGGGGTCGAGGGACCGCGCCCCTGCATGTCGTCGGCGGCCAGGATCGACAGATCGGACCACAGCTGGGCGTCCACCGTCGGCGTGGCGGGCGCGGGCGGCGCCTCGGCGGCGGTCATGCAGCCGCTCAGGATGAGCGCGGCGATCAGGGCGGCGGACGAGACGTGCAGGCGCATGCGGGCTCCTTCGAAAACTCATCGCAGGCTAGCCCGACCGAACGTCCTCGTCAGCTTAAGTTCGCGTCATGCCCACGACCGCATGCCTTGTGATCGGTGCAGGTTCGTCACCAAGGACACCAAGGAAACACGAAGGACACCAAGGGACCTGTCCGCGCAGCCGCGCGCAGCGCCTTGATCCCAAGCGTATCGACGAGCGCCTGCGGCGCCTCGCGCTCGGTGGCTTCGTGTCCTTCGTGGATTTTCTTCTTGGTGTCCTTGGTGAAGAACCAACAGACCCCGCCGTCCGCTCAGCCGCGAAGGAGCGGACCCCGGTTGCGGGCCGCTTCGCCCTGAGGCACTGCTCCCCACATGAGCCAGATCGCCGTCGACGCCCTGACCCCCGACCTGGCCCGCGAGGAGCTGGCCCGGCTGACGGCTGAACTGGCTCACCATGATCGGCTTTATCATCAGCAGGATGCGCCCGAAATTTCCGACGCAGATTACGACGCGCTGAAGCGTCGGGCCCTGGCGATCGAGGACCGCTTCCCCGAACTGACCCAGGACGACAGCCCTTCCCAGGTGGTCGGCGCCGCCGTTTCGAGCCAGTTCGCCGAGGTGCGCCACGGCGTGCCCATGCTGTCGCTCGACAACGCCTTCGACGCCCAGGAGGTCCGGGACTTCGAAGCCCGCGTCCGCCGTTTCCTGAAGCTGCCGGCCGACGAACTTGTCGCCTTCGCCGCCGAGCCCAAGATCGACGGCCTGTCCGCCAGCCTGCGCTATGAGGACGGCGTCCTGACCGTCGGCGCCACGCGCGGCGACGGCCGGACGGGCGAGGACGTCACCGCCAACCTGCGCACCCTGAAGGACGTGCCGCAGACGCTGCGGGGCTCCGGCTGGCCCGCGGTGATCGAAATCCGGGGAGAGGTCTACGCCCCCAACGACGGCTTCGACGCCTTCAACCGCGCCGCCGAGGCCGAGGGCCGGCGCACCTACGCCAACCCCCGCAACTTCGCCGCCGGCTCGCTGCGCCAGAAGGATCCGGCGATCACCGCGTCCCGGCCGCTGAAGTTCTTCGCCTATGCCTGGGGCGAGACGTCCGCGCCTTTCGCCGACACCCAAAGCGAGGCGCTGAAACGGCTGGCAAGCTGGGGTTTTCAGGTCAACCCGCGCTCGACCCGCGTCGAGGGCGCCGAGGCCCTGCTCGGCCTCTACGACCGGCTCCAGGCCGACCGCGCCACGCTCGGCTATGACATCGACGGCATCGTCTACAAGGTCGACCGGCTGGACTGGCAGCAGCGTCTGGGTTTCGTCTCCCGCACCCCGCGCTGGGCCATCGCGCACAAGTTTCCGGCCCAGCAGGCCCAGACGGTGCTGGAGGGCATCGACATCCAGGTCGGCCGCACCGGCTCCCTGACGCCCGTCGCCCGCCTGCATCCCGTCACCGTCGGCGGCGTCGTCGTCCGCAACGCCACCCTGCACAATGAGGACGAGATCGCCCGCAAGGACGTGCGCATCGGCGACGTCGTGATCCTGCAACGCGCGGGCGACGTCATCCCCCAGATCGTGGGCGTGGTCATCGACCGCCGTCCGGCGGATGCCGCGCCTTATGTCTTCCCCACCCTTTGCCCCGTCTGCGGGTCAGAGGCCGAGCGGCCCGAGGGCGAGGTGCGCCGTCGCTGCACCGGCGGCCTGATCTGCGACGCCCAGCTGGTCGAACGCCTCAAGCACTTCGTCGGCCGTCGCGCCTTCGACGTTGAAGGTCTTGGCGAAAAGCAGCTGATCGCCTTCCACGAGCGCGGCTGGCTGAAGGAGCCCGCCGACATCTTCCGCCTGGCCCGCGACGGCGAAAAGCTGGACGCCCTGCGCGCTGAGGACGGCTATGGCGAGACCAGCGTCGCCAATCTGATCGCCGGCATCGACGCCCGCCGCACCATCGCGCTCGACCGCCTGATCTTCGCCCTCGGCATCCGCGAGATCGGCGAGCAGACGTCCCTGCTTCTGGCCCGTCATTTCGGATCGTGGGCGGCCTTCCATGCCGCCGCGCTGGAGGCCGCTTCGGGCGTTCCGTCGGCCGCCTGGACCCGACTGGCCGAGGGCCACGGCGTCTCGCCTCGGACCCTTTCGGTCATGGCGGCCGCCGACCTGCCCGCGGCCGATCCCTGGCCGGAGGCCCCCGTCGACCAGAAGCTGGCCCTGGCCTTCCCCGGCGTGGCCGCCCCCGCGCGCCGCGCCTTGGCTGAGATCGCGCCCGACTGGCCCTCGATCGTCGAACTGGCCCGCGTCGCTTGCGAGGACGGACCCTCCGCGACCCTGGGAGAGATCGCGGCCATCTCCGGCGTCGGCCCCGTCGCCGCGCGCGCCATAGCCGCCTTCTTCCACGAGCCGCACAACCGCGCCGTCGTCGATGCCCTGATCGACCAGCTGGACCGCGTCGAGGACGCCGAACGCCCCAAGACCGACACCGTCGTCGCCGGCAAGACCGTCGTCTTCACCGGCGCGCTGGAGCGCTTCACGCGCGACGAGGCCAAGGCCCGCGCCGAATCCCTGGGCGCCAAGGTGTCCGGATCCGTGTCGAAAAAGACCGACTTCCTGGTCGCCGGACCCGGCGCCGGTTCCAAGCTGGCCGACGCGCAGAAACACGGCGTGACGATCCTCACAGAGGACGAATGGCTGGCCCTGATCGGCGCGTCTTGAAGCCGCCCAAGCCCGCCCCTACTCTGGCGCCATGATCTTCATCCGCTCCGTCATGCTTCTGGCGGGCGTCCTCGCGGTTATGCTGCTGGGCGTCGGCACGGCCGTGGGCGCCGCGCCGCACCATGCTGCGCCACCCTGTCATGGGTCGCCCGCGACCCCGAACGACGGCGGATCGCACCAGCCTGACCTCGACGACATGAAAGCCATGGCCTGCTGCGTCGCCTGCGTCGCCGCCGACCTGCCCGCGGCTCCGCCCGCGCCTGACGCCGCCCTCGCGCGAAGCTCAGACGACGCCGCCCTGCCCGGCCCGCTGACCGGTCTGACCCCCTCACCGGAGCCGCATCCTCCCAGAGACGTCGCGATCTGATCGCCGGGCGCACGCGCCCGATCCCGACATCTCTGAACAGGAGGCCGACTTGGCCCTTCGACACCTCGCGCCCTTGACCGGCGCCTACCTGCTCACGCACGCGCTTCCCACGGCGGCGCAGGACCACGCCCACCAGCCAGCGCCGCCGCCGGCCAATCCCCACGCGACGCATCAGCCCGCGGCCGATCCCCAGGCCGGACACGCCGACCACCGGACGGCGGCCGACCCGGATCCACACGCCGACCACGCCGCGCACGGGGCCATGACCAGCCCGCTCGGCGCATGGTCGATGAGCCGGGACGCCTCCGGCACCAGCTGGCAGCCAGATCTGGGCCGTCACGGCGGCGTCCACTGGGCGCGCGGCGACTGGACCTTCATGGGCCACGCCCTGCTGAACCTGGTCTACGACCGGCAGAACGGGCCGCGCGGCGACGACGAGACCTTCGTCGCCGGCATGGTGATGGGCTCCGCCCGCCGCGACTTCGCCGACGGCGCCACGCTGAACCTGCGCGCCATGTTCAGCCCCGATCCCTTCATGGGCAAGGACGGCTATCCGTTGCTGCTGGCCGCCGGCGAGACGGCGGACGGGGTCACCACCCTGATCGACCGCCAGCACCCTCACGAACTGGTCATGGAACTTTCGGCCAGCTACGCGCGCCGCTTCTCCGACGGTTCCAGCGTCTTCGGCTACGTCGGCCTGCCGGGCGAGCCCGCTTTCGGCCCGCCGGCCTTCATGCACCGCATGAGCGCCATGGACAGCCCCGAGGCGCCCATCACCCACCATTGGCTCGACTCCACCCACATCGTCTTCGGCGTAGCCACCTTGGGTTGGGTGCGCGACGGCGTGAAGCTGGAGGCCTCGTCCTTCCGAGGCCGGGAACCCGACCAGGACCGGTACGACATCGAAAGTCCGGAGTTCGACAGCTGGGCGGTGCGTGCCAGCTGGAACCCGGCGCCCGAATGGTCTCTGCAGGTCTCCCATGCGGACGTCACGGCGCCCGAACAGCTGGAGCCGGACGAGGACGAGACCAAGTGGTCGGCCAGCGCGCTGCACGCCCGCCCCGTGGGCGTCGGCGGCTGGTGGGCCTCGACCTTGGCCTGGGGCCGCAAGACCAACGACCACGACGAATCGAAGGACGCCTGGCTGGTCGAAACGGCCTTCAGCCCCGACGACCGCTGGACCGTCTTCGCGCGTCTGGAGCGCACCGAAACCGACGAGCTCCTGCCTGCCGTCGGCGGCGGTCATGGCGAACTCTTCACCGTCTCCAAGGCGTCGGTAGGCATGATCCGTGACTGGCGCCTGTCGGACGACCTCCGCTTCGGCGTCGGCGCGCTCTACGCGGTCAACCGCGTGCCCGAAGGGCTGGAGTCGGCCTATGGCGGCGACCCCGACGGCGGCATGGTTTTCGTCCGCCTGAAAATCGACTGATGAGGATCGCATCCCCGCCCTTCCTGCGGGGATGCGACTTCAAGACGGCGCGTGCCCTTGCCCCCTCGCCGCCGCCCCGCCTATACGCGCTGACGGGCGATCCTCGCCGCGCTGATCCCGGACCGTTTCATGATCTCGATGTTCCGCAACTTCGCCAAATCCAAGTGGGCGATGGGCCTGCTGGTGCTGCTGGCGCTCAGCCTGCTGATCACCGGCGGATCGCAGATGGACGTGTTCGCCAGCCTGGGCCCGCGCCACGTGATCTCGGCCGGCGACCGCAGCGTGGATCAGACGCAGTTCCGGGCCGATTTCGATCGCGTCCGCCAGAACATCGAACAACAGCAGGGGCGGCCCGTCACCTTGCAGAACCTGGTGGATGAGAACGTCCACGTCCAATACCTGGACAGCCAGACCCAGCGTCTCGGCTTCCTGGCCTGGGCCTGGAAGGCCGGCATCCGTCCGGGCAAGGAGGTGATCGCCAAGCAGATTCGCCAGATCCCCGCCTTCTTCAGCGAAATCACCGGCAAGTTCGACGAGGAGCGCTACGCCCAGGCCCTGGCTCAGGCGAACCTGACGCCCGAGCAGCTCGAGAGCGAGTTCCGCGACGAGTACATCCAGCGCCACTATGCCGCCGCCCTGTTCGCCGGCGCCCGCACGCCCCGCATCTACGGCGCGCTGATCGCGACCCAGGCGCTGGAGCAACGCGACGGCCGCTGGTTCCGCATCACCCAGGACATGGCGGGCCGCGCCGGCGCCCCGACCGACGCCCAGTTGACGGCCTTTCTGAACGAGAACGGGGAGCAGTTGCGTCGCCCCGAGCTGCGCACCCTGTCGATCATCGTCTTCGGCAATGCGCCCGGTCAGGCGGTCGAGGTCACCGACGCCCAGGTCCGCGAGCGGTTCGAGTTCCGCAAGGACGCCCTGTCCCTGCCTGAGCGTCGCACCTTCGTCGTCATCACGGCGTCGAACCAGCAACAGGCCCAGTCGGTCGCCCAGGCCATCCGCGGCGGCCGGTCGCCGGAGGCCGCCGCCCAGGCCGTCGGCCTGCAGCCCACCCCCTATGCCGAAACGCCGCGCGCCGCCGTGACGGATCCGGCCGTCGCCGGCGCCGCCTTCGGCCTGTCCGGCCCGGGCGTGTCGAACCCGGTCCAGGCGCGCGTCGGCTTCGCCGTGGTCGCCGTCACCTCGATCCTGCCGGCCGAACCGGCCACTCTGGAAGGCGTGCGCGAGGCCATCGTCCAGGAGTTGCGTGGCGAGGCCGAGCGCAAGCTGGTGTTCGACCGGGTCCAGCGCTTCGAAACCGCCCGCAACGCCGGACGCACCGTCGATCAGGCCGTCGCGGAGGTGGGCGCCCGCGTCCTTACCGTAGCCGACGTCGGCCGCGACGGCCGCACCGCCGGTGGAGACCAGGTCAATGCGCCCCCGCAGGTCTTCGAGACGGCCTGGTCCCTGCCCCAGGGCGGCGTTTCCGACGTCGTCGACGCCGGCAACGGCCAGTACTTCGCCGTGCGCGTCGACGCCATCAAGCCGCCTTCGCTGCCCCCCCTGGACGAGGTCCGCGAAAACCTGACCCGCGCCTGGGTCCAGCGTGAGAACAACCGTCTGCTGCGCGCCAAGGCCGACGAACTGGCCGGCCGCGTCCGGGCGGGCGAGGACGTCGCCGTCGTGGCGCAATCGGTCGGCGCGGAACTGATCGTGCGCACCGGCGTCCAGCAGGACGAGGAAACCCAGACGGCGCTGGGCGCGGGCGCCCTGAACGGCCTGTTCGGTCAGGCCAAGGGCCAGGTGTTCGCCGAAGTCGATTCGGAAACGGCCTTCGTCGTCGGCGTGACCGACGCGATCCGTGCGCCGGCTCCGGCCCTGGTCGCGCCGGTGGCTGAGCGCATCCGTCCGCGCATCGGCCAGGATCTGACTAACGGCCTGGGCGACCTGGCCATCACGGCGGGCGGGGCGCGCGTGAAGGCGGAGAACGACGTCGGAGCGGCGCGCGAGGCTCTTGGTCTGCCGCGCGAGCCCGCCGCCGCGCCCGCCAAATGACGGCAGGCGTTTCGGACGCCCTCGTCGTCCGGCGTCTGATCGACGACCTGGAGACGCCCGTCTCGGCCTTCCTCAAGGTCGGGCACGGGCGCCCCCACGCGATGCTGCTGGAATCGGTCGAGGGCGGCACGGTCAACGGCCGCTTCTCCATACTGACCATGGATCCCGACGTCGTCTGGCGGTGCCGCGACGGCCGAGCGGAGACGGCGCGCTGCGGCGAAGACTTCGTCCCGGACGACCGCCCCGCCCTGGCGTCGCTGCGCGCCCTGATCGCCGAATCGGCGCTGGACCTGCCCGACGACCTGCCGCCCATGGCGGCCGGCCTGTTCGGCGTCTTCGGCTATGACCTAGTCCGCCTGCTGGAGCCGCTGGGCCCGGCCAATCCCGACCCGCTGGACCTGCCCGACGCCGTCCTGACGCGGCCCGGCCTGATCGCCGTCTTCGATTCGGTGAAGCACGAGATCGTCGTCGTCGCCCCGGCCCGCGACGGCGATCGCGCCGCCGCCGAGGCCCGCGCCGACGCTTTCGAGGCCGCCCTTCGTGCGCCTCTGCCGCGTCCCGACGCCGCCCGGCCGGCCGCAGTCGACTTCGCCTCCCCGATCGACGAGGCCGCCTTCACCGCCATGGTCGCCCGCGCCAAGGACTGGATCGCGGCGGGCGACATCTTCCAGGTCGTGCTCAGCCACCGGTTCGACGCGCCGTGGTCGGCCGACCCCTTCGCCTTCTACCGGGCGCTCCGCCGCCAGAATCCCTCGCCCTATCTGTTCTTCCTCGACATGGGCGACTTCCAACTGGCCGGCTCCAGCCCGGAGATTCTGGTCCGACGCAAGGACGGCCGCGTCACCATCCGCCCCTTGGCCGGCACCCGGGCACGCGGCGACACGCCCGAAGCCGACGCTGCGCTGGAGGCCGAACTCCTGGCCGATCCCAAGGAGCGGGCCGAGCACCTGATGCTGCTCGACCTCGGCCGCAACGACGTCGGCCGCGTCGCCGCGCCCGGCACCGTGCGCGTCACCGACAGCTTTTCCGTCGAACGCTACAGCCAGGTCATGCACATCGTCTCCAACGTGGAGGGCGACGCCCACCCCGATCTGGACGCCGTCGACACCCTGCTGGCCGCCCTGCCCGCCGGCACCCTGTCGGGTGCGCCCAAGGTCCGGGCCATGGAGATCATCGACGCGCTGGAGCCCACCAAGCGCGGCGTCGGTTACGGCGGCGGCGTCGGCTACATCACGTCCGAGGGGGAGGCCGACGTCTGCATCGTGCTGCGCACCGCCCTGTTCGCCCGCGGACGCATCCACGTGCAGGCGGGCGCCGGCGTCGTCGCCGACAGCGATCCCGTCGCCGAATACGAGGAAACCCTCGCCAAGGCCCGCGCCCCGATGCGCGCGGCGCAAGAGGCTTGGCGGTTCGATCCCGGGGTGCCTCGCCGGGCTGAATGAAACATCCGTCCCAAAGTCACCGTATGGTATGAGATGAGGGGGTCTCGCCCATGATGATCGCCGCGACCGTGAGCTTCACCGCCGGCCTTGAGGGTCAGTGGGCGATCACCGCCGTAGATGCGATCACAGGCCCGGGCTTGAAACCGGCGCCGCGATTGTCGGCGTTCGGCGCGGTGGAGCCGGCTGAGGGCGCATGGACCCTGACCGGCTTCACCAGCAATGTGCGCTATGCCAACCGCGCGGAAGTCACCGCGCTGCGCGCCCGCCATGCAGACCTCGGTCGGCCCGCCGCGACTCGGGCGGCGCTCATACCCATTCGGAAATCCGAGGCCTGGTGGGCCTTGGCACAGGATGAGCGTCGCGACGTCTTGGAAGAGCAGTCCCGCCACACCGCCATAGGTCTTGAATACCTGCCCCAGATCGCGCGGCGCCTGATCCACTCCCGCGACCTGGGGCAACCCTTCGACTTCCTTACCTGGTTCGAATTCGCGCCCGAACATGTTGCCGACTTCGATCGGCTGCTCGAGCGTCTCAGAGGCACGCCGGAATGGCGCTACGTGGAGCGCGAGGTTGACGTCCGGCTGGACCTGGCAGGCGCGCAAACATCCTGACAACCCGCCGCTGCTCTCAGGGCCCGAAAGTCGCCCCCGGCCCCAGGATGAAGGCGCCGGCCATCAGCACCGCGCCCACCGCCGCCAGCGCCGAGGCCCCCAGCGCCTTCAGCGGCGCCGCCTTGTCCGGCGCGGAAACCTCTGTCAGCAGCGCTTTGGCCTGGCCGATGGCGGTGCGGGCGGTGTCGATGCGAGCGTCGCTCATGAAGCGGACGATCCGGCGAACACGGTTAACGAACGGTTGCTACGCCCTCCCCGCTTGGCCGTCGCCCCTGACCGCCCTATGACGCCCGCATGATCCTCGTCGTCGACAACTACGACAGCTTCACCTGGAACCTGGTCCACTACCTGGCGGAACTGGGCGCCGAGACGCGCGTGGTGCGCAACGACGAGATCACGCCGGACGAGGCCTGGGCGTCCCGGCCCGACGCCGTCCTTCTGTCGCCCGGCCCTTGCACGCCGAACGAGGCCGGCATCTGTCTGCCGCTGCTGGCCACGGCGCCCCAGGACATGCCGATCTTCGGCGTCTGCCTGGGCCATCAGGCCATGGGCCAGGCTTTCGGCGGTGAGGTGATCCGCGCCAAGACCCTGATGCACGGCAAGACCAGCCCGATCCTGCATGACGGCCAGAGCGTCTTCCGCGGCCTGCCCTCGCCCTTCACCGCGACGCGCTATCACTCGCTGGCCGTGCGTCGCGAAACCTTGCCCGAAACGCTCCAGGTCACCGCCTGGACCGCCGACGGCGAGATCATGGGACTGGCCCACCGGACCCGCCCGATCCACGGCGTCCAGTTCCACCCCGAATCGATCGCCACCGAACACGGCCACGACATGCTGGCCAACTTCCTCGACCTCGCGAACGTCAAGCGCGCGGTGACGGTGTGAGGGTCGCCGCGTCTCTTCCTTCTCCCCTTGGGGGAGAAGGTGGGCGGCGGAGCCGCTCGGATGAGGGGGCTCTCGCGACCCGCTCGTCAGGCCCGTGCGTGCGTAGACCTACCCCTCATCCGACTCGCTCCGCGAGCCACCTTCTCCCCCAAGGGGAGAAGGAGCTCCGGCATGGCTGACTCCTTCAAACCCCTCCTCGCCAAGCTGGTCGACGGCCGCGTCCTGTCGACCGACGAGGCGCGCGACTTCTTCGCCGCGTGCCTGCGCGGCGAGCCGACCCCGGCCCAGGTCGCCGCCGCCGTCACCGCCCTGCGCGTGCGCGGCGAGACGGTGGACGAGATCGCCGCCTTCGCCACCGCCATGCGCGACGCCGCGCGCACGCTGGACCACCCCTACGACGCCGTCGACACCTGCGGCACCGGCGGCGACGGCCAGCACACCTTCAACATCTCCACCGCCGCCGCCCTGGTGCTGGCCGGCGCGGGGCTGAAGGTCGCCAAGCACGGCAACCGGGCGCTCAGCTCGAAGTCCGGATCGTCGGACGTTCTGGCTGCGCTCGGCGTCAACCTGGCCGCCACGCCGGATCAGCAGCGCCGGGCGCTGGACGAGGCGGGCATCGCCTTCCTGTTCGCGCCCCACTACCACGGCGCCATGCGCCATGTCGGGCCGGTGCGGGCCGAAATCGGCTTCCGCACCGTGTTCAACCTGCTGGGCCCGCTGTCCAATCCGGCAGGCGCCCGGCGTCAGGTCATGGGCGTCTATGACCCCCGCCTGCTGGAGCCGCTGGCCGAGGTCCTGGGTCGGCTCGGCGCCCGCCGCGCCTGGACCGTGCACGGCCAGGGTCTGGACGAACTGACCACCACGGGCCCCACGGAGGTCGCGGAGTGGAAGGACGGCGGCGTCCGCCGCTTCACCGTCGCCCCCGCCGACGCCGGCCTGCCGACGGCCACGATCGACGACCTGCGCGGCGGCGACGCGGAGGAGAACGCCGCCGCCCTGCGCGCCCTTCTGGACGGCGCGCCCGGCGCCTATCGCGACGTCGTCCTGCTGAACGCCGCCGCCGCCCTGATCGTCGCCGACCGCGCCGAGAACCTGCGCGAAGGCGCCGAACTGGCCGCCTCGGTCATCGACGACGGCCGCGCGTCGCAGGCGCTGGCCCGCCTCGTCGAGGCCACCAACACCCTGATCGAGGACGAGGAATGACCTGCCAAAGGAGCGCGGACCTCCAGGTCCGCGACCGTCGCCTAGCCAAGACGCGGACGTGGACGTCCGCGCTCCTCTTGGTGTGCCCGTGACCGACGTCCTCGCCCGCATCGCCGCCTACAAGCGCGAGGAGGTCGCCGCCCGAAAGGCCGCCGAATCGCAAACGCAGGTCGAGGCCCGCGCCGCCCTCACCTCGGCGCCCCGCGGCTTCCACGCCGCGCTGCAGGCCCGCTTCGATGGCGCCGTCCGCCCCGGTCTGATCGCCGAGATCAAGAAGGCCAGCCCGTCCAAGGGCCTGATCCGTCCCGACTTCGACCCGCCCGAACTGGCGCGTGCCTATGAGCGTGGCGGTGCGACCTGCCTGTCCGTCCTGACGGACGGCCCCAGCTTCCAGGGCGACGACGCCTTCCTGGGTCAGGCCCGCGAAGCTGTCGCCCTGCCCTGCCTTCGCAAGGACTTCCTCGTCGACCCCTGGCAGGTGGCCGAGAGCCGCGCGCTGGGCGCCGACTGCATCCTGATCATCCTCGCCATGATCGACGACGCCCTGGCCGCCGACCTGCTGGCCGAGGCGGACCGCTTCGGCATGGACGCCCTGATCGAGACCCACGACGAGGCCGAGATGGCCCGCGCCTGCCGGCTGGTCCAGGATCGCGACACGGCGCTGGTCGGCGTCAACGCCCGAAGCCTGCGCACCTTCGACGTCGATCTTGCCACGGTCGAGGAACTGGCCCTGCTCAGCCCCGTCCACGCCCTGCTGGTCGCCGAAAGCGGCATCTTCACCCCCGACGACGTCGCCCGCGTCTCCGCGGCGCATGCCCAGGCGGTGCTGGTCGGCGAAAGCCTGATGCGTCAGGACGACGTGGAAGGAGCAACGCGGGAGTTGATAGCGTGATCCTTCCCCCCTTGCGGGGGAAGGTGGCTCGCGGAGCGAGACGGATGGGGGGTGAAACACCGCCCTTGGCCATGACCCTCAGCACCGGATGTGCGGACGCAGCCACCCCATCCGAGCGGCTCCGCCGCCCACCTTCCCCGGCAAGCGGGGAAGGAAGTCGCATACGCCGACAAAGTTTCAGGCGGCGCGCTTTGCCTTCGAGTCTAGAAACCGGGTCTCGGCCATTATCTCGCCGGCATCGCGACCCGTGCCATCAGCCACGATCCGCTGAACCGACGCCCACACCTCGCGATCCCGCGCCGCGGCGCCCTGCACGATCAGGCTGCCGTGATTCCGAGACACGGCGTGTCGCGCCAGGTCGCCGACGGTCAGAACACCGCGCGGCAGCCGCCCCTTGTCCAGCCAACCCAGCCCAAAGGCCACAAGCACCAGGAACATGCCCACGGCCAGCAGGCCCCCGGATCTGGCGATGCCGGACACGACCATGGCCACAAACCCGACCATTCCGATCCAGACGCCGATGTTCTCGATCAGACCCGCCGGCCCATCCAACCTGAGCCCGCTCGCGATCCCAATCTGGCGCAGGAAGGCCCTCGGGCTGCTTCGCCCCGTGAACAACGGCGACGAGGGCGTGATCGGGTCGGCCATGCCGTGCTTTCGCAAGGCGTCACGTAGTCGGTAAAAGGACATCGACGTGGCGCACGCGCCGTCGCCGTGGCCCTGACGATCCATCAAGCGGGCGTGCAGGTCTCCCACCGTAACCACGTCAGCCAGTTCATTGACGAAACGAACGCCGAAAGCCGCCTCGACTTCCCCAGCGAGTTCGTCGGCCGTGTCGCCATCCAGCTTGAGCGTCTCGATCGCCATGCCTTCAGCCTACACCCGCGCTCGATTTCCACCACTCCCCCGTTAAGTTGACATTAGGCAAGAACACTTACAGAACATCGCCATCGGTTCACGGCTTGTTCCTGAAAGATTCGACGCCATGCTCACCAAGAAGCAGCACGAGCTCCTGATGTTCATCCATGAGCGGATCAAGGAGACGGGCGTCTCGCCCTCGTTCGACGAGATGAAGGAGGCGCTGGATCTGGCGTCCAAGTCGGGCATCCACCGCCTGATCACGGCGCTGGAGGAGCGGGGCTTCATCCGCCGTCTGGCCCACCGCGCCCGCGCGCTGGAGGTGACCAAGCTGCCCGACGCCGCCGCCCCCGGCGGGCGAGGCTTCAAGCCGCAGGTGGTGCAGGGCGGCGGTCGCCCCATCGCCGCCGAGCCCGCCAACGACACCCGCGAACTGTCCCTGATGGGCAAGATCGCCGCCGGCACCCCCATCGCCGCCATCGAGCACGAGACCGCCCGCTATCCGGTGCCCGAGGCCATGCTGGGGGCCGGCGAACACTACCTTCTGGAGATCGAGGGCGACTCCATGATCGAGGCCGGAATCCTGAACGGCGACCTGGTCATCATCAAATCCGCCGACACGGCCGTCTCCGGCGACATCGTCGTGGCCCTGGTCGAGGGCGAGGAAGCGACGCTGAAGCGTCTCCGCAAGAAGGGCGCCTCCATCGCGCTGGAGCCCGCCAACCGCAACTACGAAACCCGCATCTTCGGCCCCGACCAGGTCGAGGTCCAGGGCAAGCTGGTCGGCCTGATCCGCCGGTACCACTGACGTCGGCGGAGGGGGTCACTCCCCCTCTCCGTACCGCGCCCACGGCCGGTCGCCGCGCAGGTCGGCGACCCACAGCGCGCGCCAGCCGTCGCCCTCGCGCCACAGCTCCACGGCGCCCCTCTCCGCGAAGTCCCGCCCGTCAAGCACCAGCCGCGACGCGCACTCCGGCGGCAGCACGTCGATCGCCGTCCGCACCGCCACCACCTCCGCCGCCGCGCACGCCGCCGCCAGCCGCTCGATCTCCGGCGCGCGTCGCCCCCACAGCAGCGCAGGGCCCACCGCCTCCCCCGCCGGCCGACAGTCGGTCCGCCCGCAGGTCCAGCCGTCCTCCGCCCGCGCCTCGACCGTCAGCCCGCGCCTTCGGCTCCACACTTCGACCCCGAAGTCGTCCAGCCCGCCGCGCACCACGGTCGCGCGACCACCCGCGACCGTCGCCGCCTTGGCCCCGCCGTCGCCGATCCAGACGTCGGGCGCCGGCCCCCGCGGCCAGAGCAGCACCGCGCAGGCCAGCGGCAGGCCGATCCACCGCAGCGGGCCCCGCACAAGACAGCAGACCATCACGCCCATGAAGGCGATCGGCAGGGCCGCCGTGGGCGCGCTGGCATAGGTCCGGACCGCGCCGGGCAGACCCGCCGTCCACCCGCCGATCGCCAGCATCCCCTCGATCCCGACGCCCGCCAGCCACAGGAAGGGCGCGCCCAGCCCGACGGGCTCCAGCAGGGCGCCCAGCGCCAGCGTCGGCATGATCAGGAAGTCGCTGATCGGCGCCACCGTCATGTTCGAGACGAGCCCGTACATGGCCGCGCGGTTGAAATGCTGCATGGCGAACGGCGCAGTCGCCGCCCCCGCCACCAGACTGGCCAGCGCCGCCAGCGCGATCCACTGCACCGTCCGCTGCACCGCCAGGATCGGCAGCGGCGCCTGGATCTCCCTCGGCCGCCGCGGCCAGGCCTCGACCAGCGCGACCAGCGCCGCCGTCGCCGCGAACGACATCTGGAAGCCCGGCGTCACGATCGCCTCCGGCTGGATCGCCAGCACGACAAGGGCCGCGACCGCCAGTCCGTGCATCGTGATCGCCGGCCGGTCCAGCAGGATGGCGGCGAAGGCGATCGACGCCGTCACCGCCGCCCGCACCGCCGGCGGCGGCGCGCCGGAGATCACCAGATAGACTCCGACCGCCGCCAACCCGACACACGCCGCCGCCTTCTTTCCGTTGATCCTCAGCGCCAGCGGCGGAATGAGCGCGATCCCCAGCCGCGCGGCGAAGAAGGCGAACCCGCCCACCACCGCCATGTGCAGGCCCGAGATCGAGAGGATGTGCGCCAGCCCCGAGTCGCGCATCCGCTCGACCTCGTCCGGGTCCAGCCAGGCCTCCACCCCCGTCGTCATGGCCGCCGCGATCCCGCCCGTGCGCGGCCCCAGCCGCTCCACGATCCGCGCCGCCAGATCGACCCGCGCGGCGTTGACCGCCATCGTCAGCCGCAGCCGCCAGGGCGGCCGCTCCAGCGACGCCGGGCGCGGATCGGTCAGCACGAAAGCCACCCCGCCCATCCGCTGGAACCACGCGACGCGCCCGAAGTCGTAGGCCCCCGGCGAGGCCGGCGCCGGCGGCGGGTTCAGCAGGGCGAACAGACCGACCGGCGTCCCCGGCGCGATCGGCGCCGCGCCTCTCAGGGTCGCGCGCACCCGCAGCGGCGTCTCCTCCGGCGCCAGCCCGCCGATCCACACCGGCGCCACCATCACCCGCGCTCCGCCGTTTGCCCCCGGCGATTCGACGTCGGTCACCCAGCCGGTGATCCGTACCGGCTCCCCCGCCGCCGGCGCGATCGGCGCGGCGACCCGGTCGCTTTTCAGCTTGGCGTTGGCCGCGCCCAAGGCGAAGAGGGCCAGCAGCATCAGCGGCCATGTCACGGCCCGGCCCACCGGCAGCCTCCGCACCGTCAGCCACAACCCCGTAGCCGCGACCGCCCCCAGCACCAGCGGCCAGGCCGACGGCTCGACCTTCAACATGAAGTAGACGGCGCACCCGCCTCCGAACGCCACGGGCGCCCACAGCCCCCACCTCAGCGCCTGCGACTGGGCCTGACCGCGCAGGAAGGCGGCGGCCCGCGCCCATGGGCTGGGCTTGGGCGCGTCGGGCGGTATAAGGACGGCCCTGATGGACCCCGCCCTCATGACCTCCTCCGCTTCGACGCCTTCTGGCCCCGTCGTCACCCGCTTCGCCCCCTCTCCCACCGGCTATCTGCACATAGGCGGCGCAAGAACGGCGCTTTTCAACTGGCTGTTTGCAAAACGCCACAACGGCAGGTTCCTGGTCCGCGTCGAGGACACCGACCGCGAACGCTCCACCGACGACGCCGTGAAGGCCATCTTCGACGGCCTGAACTGGCTGGGCCTGTTTCCTGACGAGGAGCCCGTCTTTCAGTTCAGCCGCGCCGACCGCCACCGCGAGGTCGTCGACCGGCTGCTGGCGACCGGCCACGCCTACCGCGATTTCCTGACGGCGGAGGAGACCGGCGCCCTGCGCGACGCCGCCAAGGCCGAGGGCCGGACCTTCGAGAGTCCCTGGCGCGACCGCGAACCGACAGTCGACGACCTGATGACGCCTCACACCGTCCGCTTCAGACGGCCCAAGGACGCCCCCGTCGTCGTCGCCGACGCGGTGCAGGGCGAGGTGCGGTGGGACACCGGCTCGCTGGACGATCTGGTCATCCTCCGCTCGGACGGGGCGCCGACCTACAACCTCGCCGTGGTGGTCGACGACCACGACATGGGCGTCACCCACGTGATCCGCGGCGACGATCATCTGAACAACGCCGCGCGCCAGTCGCTGATCTACGACGCGCTCGGCTGGACGCGCCCGACCTTCGCCCACATCCCGCTGATCCACGGCCCGGACGGCGCCAAGCTCAGCAAGCGCCACGGCGCCCAGGCGGTGCATGAGTACGCGGACATGGGATACTTGCCCGAGGCCATGCGCAACTATCTGGCCCGCCTCGGCTGGGCGCACGGCGACGACGAGCTGTTCTCCGACGCCCAGGCGATCGAGTGGTTCGGCCTCGACGGCATCGGCAAGGCGCCGGCACGGCTGGACTTCGACAAGCTGGCCCACGTCAACGCCCACTGGATCCGCCTGGCCGACGACGACCGGTTGGCCAAGGCGGCGCTGGACGTGCATCTGGCGCGCGGCCACGCCCTGGCCGAGGGCGACGAGGCGCGCCTGACCCGCGCCATCGCCTTCGTGAAGGACCGGGCCAAGACCGTGCTGGAACTCGCCGACCAGACCGCCTTCGTCCTGCGCCGTCGCCCGCTGACGATCTACGAAAAGGCCCTGCCGATGCTGGCCGGCGAATCGGGCGACCGCATCGCCCGCCTGCGCGACCGCCTGCGCCTGTTCGAGAGCTGGGACGTCTTCGCGCTGGAGGCCGAACTCAAGGCCTTCGTCGAAGAGGAGGCGGTGGGCTTCGGCAAGGTCGGCCCCGCGGTCCGCGCCGCCCTGACCGGGGACGGCGTCTCGCCCGACATCGCCAAAACCCTGGCGGCCCTGGGGCGAGAAGAGAGTCTCGGGCGCTTGGATGATGCGCTGCAACAGACTAAATGACGTTCACTTCAAGCTTCCCGCTCCCGATCCGCGCCCGCGCGCGGCGGTGACGCGCACAGAACAAGGCCCGACATGACCGCCACCGTGAAGACCGCCGGCACCGCCACCCTGACCCTGGGCGACAAGAGCGTGGAGTTGCCGGTGCTGACCGGCTCGACCGGTCCTGACGTGGTGGACATCCGCAAGCTGTACGGCGCCACCGGCGCCTTCACCTTCGACCCCGGCTTCACCTCGACGGCGGCCTGCGAGAGCGCGCTGACCTACATCGACGGCGACGCGGGCGTGCTGCTGCATCGCGGCTATCCCATCGACCAACTGGCGTCGAAGTCGAACTTCGTCGAGGTCTGCCACCTCCTTCTGCACGGCGAACTGCCGACCGCGTCCGAATACGAGAAGTTCGAGCGCTCGGTCACCATGCACACCATGCTGCATGCCCAGTTCGACCGCTTCTTCGAGGGGTTCCGTCGCGACGCCCACCCCATGGCCATCATGGTCGGGGCCGTCGGGGCCCTGTCGGCCTTCTATCACGACAGCCTGGACATCCACGATCCGGTCCAGCGCAACATCTCGGCCATTCGCCTGATCGCCAAGATGCCGACCATCGCGTCGCGCGCCTACAAATACTCGATCGGCCAACCCTTCGTGTCGCCTCGCAACGACCTGAACTATTCCGAGAACTTCCTGCGCATGTGCTTCGCCGTGCCGGCGGAGGACTATGTGGTGAACCCGGTCCTGGCCCGAGCCATGGACCGCATCTTCATCCTGCATGCCGACCACGAGCAGAACGCCTCGACCTCGACGGTCCGTCTGGCCGGATCGTCGGGCGCGAACCCCTTCGCCTGCATCGCGGCGGGCATCGCCTGCCTGTGGGGCCCCTCGCACGGGGGCGCCAACGAGGAGGCGCTGAACATGCTCAAGGAGATCGGCTCGCCCGAGAAGATCCCGGAGTTCATCGCCGGGGTGAAGGACCGACGCTACAAGCTCATGGGCTTCGGCCACCGGGTCTACAAGAACTACGACCCGCGCGCCAAGGTGATGAAGGAAAGCGCCGACGAGGTTCTGGCCGCCGTCGGCGACCCCAACGATCCCCTGCTCCAGGTCGCGATGGAGCTGGAGAAGGTCGCGCTGAGCGACGAGTATTTCATCGAGCGCAAGCTGTTCCCCAACGTCGACTTCTATTCGGGCATCACCCTGTCGGCCATGGGCTTCCCCACCTCGATGTTCACCGTGCTGTTCTCGCTGGCCCGCACCGTCGGCTGGATCGCCCAGTGGCAGGAGATGATGGAAGATCCGTCCCAGAAGATCGGCCGCCCCCGCCAGCTCTACACCGGCCCGACCGAGCGGGACTACGTGCAGATCCAGAACCGCGGCTGACGTTTCGGTCACCCCAGCATGACGTCGTGCGGGCGGACCGGCTCGCGCATCGTCACCAGCTCCTCGGCCACGGTGGGATGCACCGCGCAGGTCGCGTCCCACTGGGCCTTGGTCAGTCCGGCCTTCACGGCGACGGCCGCGACCTGGATGATCTCCGGCGCGTCTGGGCCGACGATGTGGACGCCGACGACGCGCTGGCTCTCCTTGTCCACGACCAGCTTCATGAGCATGCGCTCGTCCGAGCCGGTGAAGGCGTATTTCATCGGCCGGAAGCGGGTCATGTAGACGTCGACCCCACCCCCGCAGGCGCGACGGGCCTCGGCCTCCGACAGGCCGACGGTGCCGACCGGCGGCTGGCTGAAGACGGCGGTGGCGACGGCTTCGTAGTCGAACTTCATCGGCCGGTCGCGGAAGACCGTGGAGTGGAAGGCCACCGCCTCCCGGATGGCCACGGGCGTCAGGTTCATCCGGTCGGTGACGTCGCCGATGGCCCAGATGTTCTCCGCCGTCGTGTGCGAGAACTCGTCGACCTTGATCGCCCCGTCGTCGGTCAGCTCGACCCCCGCCGTCTCCAGCCCCAGGTCCTTGACGTAAGGAATGCGGCCGGTGGCGAACATGACCACGTCGGTCTCGATCGCGTGGCCGTTCTCGAGGTGGTTGATCAGGCCGGTCGCGGTCTTTTCGATGCGGTCGTGCTGGCAGCCGAGGATCACCTTCACGCCGCGCTTCTCGATTTCGGCGGCGAGGTGGGCCCGCACGTCGTCGTCGAAGCCGCGAAGGATGTTGGGGCCGCGATAGATCAGGGTGGTCTCGACGCCCAGGCCGGCGAAGATGCCGGCGAACTCCACCGCGATGTACCCGCCCCCGGCGATCAGGATGCGCTTCGGCAGCTCCGGCAGGTGGAAGGCCTGTTCCGAGGTGACGGCATGCTCCACGCCCGGCAGTTCCGGCGGCACCCACGGCCGGCCGCCGGTGGCGATCAGGATCCTGTCGGCGGTGTAGGTGCGGTCCTTGCCGACGATCTCGACGGTGTGGGCGTCCTTCAGGACGGCGCGGCCATGGATCAGCTCCGCCCCCGCCTTGCCCAGATTGGCGGCGTAGATGCCCGACAGGCGCGCGATCTCGACGTCCTTGGTCTCGATGAATTTCGGCCAGTCGAAGGTCGGCTCGGGGATCGTCCAGCCGTAGCCCTGGGCGATTTCGAACTGGTGCGCGAAGTCCGAGGCCATGACCATGAACTTCTTCGGCACGCAGCCGCGGATCACGCAGGTGCCCCCGGCGCGATGCTCCTCCGCGACGGCGACGCGCTTGCCGTCCAGCGCCGCCAGCCGCGCCGCCCTCACCCCGCCCGAGCCGGCGCCGATGACGAAGAGGTCGTAGTCGAAGGCGGTCATGCTGGAGCTCCGGCTGCGTGAACGGTCGAGGTAGGCGCGCGGTCCGCGCCGGGCAAGCGGAAGCGCCCTCGGCCGAATGGCGGAAGGTGGGAAGGGCGGGCGGAGCGCCGGGCGCGGAGCCCGGATGAGGATTGAGTTTACCGTTTCGGCTTCGCGACGACGCTCCGCGCGGCTCGTCTGATCA